>Ga0185299_10000163_pt1 | contig 209680 bp, 183 predicted proteins | sample PaiPotPPA55metaG_FD_128002 | JGI IMG/M metagenome (GOLD analysis project Ga0185299, IMG submission 128002) | Iron sulfur acid spring bacterial and archeal communities from Banff, Canada, to study Microbial Dark Matter (Phase II) - Paint Pots PPA... ...
CTGTTGGCAGAAATCGATTCCCTTACTACAGACGATCACGGTTGTTATGCCAGCAACGCACATTTTGCAAAACGTCTGGGAGTGACCGAGTCGCGTGCCAATCATGTCGTGGCGCGGTTGACCCGTGAGGGACACATCGTTCGGGTGTATTATGACGGCCGAATTTCGCAAAGGGTTGTAGCGCCGGAGCTCAGCAGCAATCCGGCTACTTCACGCCGGTTGATCGAACGAAACCGCAGACTTGCTAAGAATAACAGTTCTGATTTGTCGCGCTTGGAAGATAGCAACTCAGAGTTGCTAAAAATAGCAGCTGTGACCTCTCAAAAAGAGCAGCCCAGAACTGTTAAAAACACCGGCGCTCTATTATTAAAGAAAATACCAACAGAAACTACCAATAGAAAAACGACGACGACACATCCAGATGTGGATAACGAAAAGGGCGATAGCAAGAAGCTCACAGAAGCGTCGTCGCGTCGTTGCTCCCAGCCTATTTTGTCAGCTGGCTCTCACGATCCGCCTTTGGCTGCGCCACACGATCAGCTCGCCGTCGAACTAGCCGAGGAGTTCGGACTGAGCGGCAAGCAGCGGCAAAGAGTGACAGAGTTTTTCCAGTCGCATGGTCAGGGGTACGTCCGGTCTAAGGTCGAGATTGTGCGATCTGAGCCCCGAAAGAACGCTGCAGGTGCTCTGCTGGCTGCGCTGCGTGACGACTGGCAGGCACCTGTCGCGATAAGTCACGGCGTCGCGACCGAGGTAGAGCACTTGGCTTCTTCGGACGACCTAGCGCGCAGAATGGCCTGGCAATGGTGAATGCAGAAGGGCTCGTCGGAGAGTTCACTGCTTGTCGACACCGAGATCACGGCAACTCGTCGCCTGGGATCGGTGGAACGTTCGGGATATATTCCTTTAGTTTCTCCCAACCATCCTCTCCTGCGTGTGGTTGCGGGGTGTCTGTTTCCTCCATGGCAGTGGTAGTCTCCTAGGCCGGGCGCGTTGCTGTCAATCCCGCAGGCGCGTTTCAAAACTCAACGCTTTTCAACCGTGAGAATCACCGTATCCAACACGGCGCGTGTTTACATGCGTTGAACAGCGTCGAGCAACGCATGCCGCAATGTGAAGTTCGCAGTCACGTTCTGTGACGTTATGTGATTCCTTAGGCCACGAATTCAGCTGATCATGTCACAAGGCGTCACAGATTGAACACAAATGCGGCACATATGTGAAGAGATGTGAACGGTTATCGACGCTTTTCAACGAGCGCAGATCTATCTGATAGTGACAATAGCCTAACGGCGTTAGGGGCATGTGCGACAATTCAGTATCGAGCGAAGCGAGTCCTTGTTTTGGCTGCCGAAGGCGACTAACTGACGCGAAGCAGTGCACCTCTTCTGGGCGGACTATACATAGGTAATGACACGAAATGACTCGGCGGGCCGAAGAGCGAACTCTTAAAGAGGGAGGGGCGGAAGTAATAAAGCCGCCGCCGAAAACTGATCTGTCGCCGCACGATCCGGCGATTGAGCTTCGCTTAGTTTGTGCGAAGGGCTCAGGTACATCTCGAAAATAGAGGCTGAGCGGAAGCTTCGCACCAGCGCTCGATGGCAGGTTTTGGACGACAGAAGCCTACATCTCCTGGGCACTCAGAGCCTCACCTGGAAAATCGTGAAGTTAAACAGCTGGAGCATGACCACGGCCGCGTTGGCAGAGTCCAGTTTTCCGGTTCACTGGACTAAGCATCCAAAGGTCAACGCCAAAGCCTGGCTCTTGGTTGCGGTCGCGATGGTCCTCCCGATTGTCTTCGCCCTATCTTTACCGCGCTCCAAGTCCTCCCGCGCTGTCGCTGAAGATCCGCCATGGGTGCCTTCCACTACCTCACGTCATAGACATTGATGAGCGTGTATGAGGCTTACATGCTCGTTCCGCCGCCACCTTCTCGGCTTTGCAGACGAATGATTTGTCGTCCTCCACTGGAAAGAACTCGATGTCACCCAGCCCATTTGCCGTGCTGGTCCGGCTCACCGTGCCGACGATGGGCAGCGTCACCTTGGCGACGACGCTATTCCAGACGAACGGAATGGCTACGCCGGGAGCATAATTACCACCGAAGATTTTGAGCGGCGTGACCCAAAATCCGCACGGGGCGTCAACGTAGGCAGTCGCGCTCACGCTTAAGGCGAGCTCTCCGCTGATGGAAACTGCCGACCGGCACTGGCGTCGCCGCTGTAATAAGTAAAGTAGTTCGCGAGTCCAAAACCCGGCTGGTCCGGGAGCAGGTCCACAAATTACGCAAACGAACCGGGCGCGTAGTGACCCGCGCCTCCCTCTTCGGCGCGCGCAGTGATGATGATGGACAGGAGCAGAAATCCCGCGACGCTACGACAGAATAGTTTCATAAATTGTCTTCTTCGCCTCACGGATTTGGTGTCGGCGGCGTGTAAGGATCGGGCGTGCCGGCTTTGATCAGCGGGTATTTTTTAAGGCTGGCCTCGAACTCGCCGACTATCTTCATTACCGGCTCTGCGACCCAGGTGGCTTGGACAGCCACGTCATTCTCCTCCTTCAAGTCGGTGAGAAGATTGATGATCCTTGGCAAAGGGTATTTCAGCGGCGGGTCATACATATTATCCTGCTTGATAAAGTGCACCTTCCAGTTCCGCCACTTGACTGCGGTAAGCCGGTCGGCCACGAAAGCCGGGAATCCTTCACGATTGGAGTTCTCCTGTTTGCCGAGGAAGAAATCCAACTGATCGACGCCATCAATCGCGCGATCTTTGGGAATTTCAGCTCCGCCAACGCGCGCGAGGGTCGTGAAGCAATCCACGATGTGGACGATTTCATTGTTCACGCGGCCCGCCGGCACTTGGCCCGGCCAGCGGATGATGAACGGAGCGCGCAACGAGGCTTCCATCGCGGTGAAATACGTTCCTCGCCACGGACCACTGTCACCCTGCCACGGATACGTCGCCTCCGGGCCGTTGTCGCTGGTGAAGATAACCAGGGTGTTGCTTTCAATGCCCGATGCCTTGATGGCATCGAGGATTTGTCCGGTGCGATAATCCATCTCGGCGAGGCAATCAGCCCAATCGCCGTTGCCAGTTTTACCAGCGAAGTCCGGGCCGGGCAGCGTGGGAATGTGAACCAGCGAGGATGAAACGTAGGCGAAAAATGGTTTGCCCGCCTGTGCGTTTCGCTTGATGAACTCCACAGCGCGGCTCGTGATCTCCGCTTCCATCGTCTTCCGTTTCTCCAAGTCGAGTTCGCCGACCACCTTCGCTTTCTCGCCCTTGCGCGCCTCATAGATGGGTTCGGGGCGAACTATGTTTGCGTTCCAGCCCTGCTTGTTGCCGAGCGATGGCCACATGCCTCCGGTTTCATTCAGCGACGGCCACAACGCCTCGTCGTAGCTGCGCGGAATGCCGTACCATTCATCGAAGCCCTGGTGCGTGGGTAATCGATCTTCGATGCTGCCAAGATGCCACTTGCCCCACATGCCGGTGGCGTAGCCCTGCGCTGACAACAACTTCGCGATGCTGATCTCCCATTGCGTTAATCCCTCCGGGGCACCGCCAATCGGGACTTCGTAGGTGCCGGAACGGATAGCGAGCCGGCCCGTCATCAGCGCCGAGCGGGAAGGCGTACACTGGGCCTCGACGTTGAAATTGAGCAGGCGCATGCCTTCGCTTGCGAGCTTGTCAATGCGGGGAGTTGCGCATCCGCGCAGGATGCCGCCGCCGTAGCAACCCAGTTCGCCGTAGCCGAGATTGTCGGTGAAGATGAAAACGATGTTGGGTTTATTCGCGTCGGCGGCGCGCCCGACGGTGGATACGAACGCCATGGCGCCAACGAGAGCGGTGGCGATGATGCTTTGTGCGCGTGTGGTCTTCATTGTCGGTGTCCGTTGAACAGGAGTTCCCCAGTGTTAGTTTCCCCGGCTTGTTGCGGCAATTGCCTTTGAATTCGGTGCTCAATCGACCTCCAATTCGAGACGATCAGAATCGCCGAGCGCCTTCGTCTGCTCGAGCTTCTCTTACAGCTCCCACTCGAGATAAATCTCGAATGCCATCTACCAGATTGTGCACCGACTCATCCTCGGGTCTCGCCCTCAGAGATCACACCTGGGAACTCTTTGAGAGTCGAGTCTAAACCTTCATCTCATTTACTGATTCATCTAACAATTCAGGAATAGAATGAACATCGGGTGTCTCTGGTAGCCTGATCACGTAGGGGTTTGATCCCCGGTCGATCTTTGAGGGTGCCCTCATCGAGGAATAGACCACATTCAGAAAACGCCTCTAAAATTCGATTTGAGCGCCTTTGAGAAGGTACCCGCTATCCTGATACCCGGTAAAAATCGCAATTTTCTAAGGCAATAGCCTACCGACCGGGAGCCGATCTTCTGGTCAACGAAGGAATTCCCAGATTCCAATTGCTCCAAAAATGGCAGAAGCAACCCACCGCTCTCCTCGCCTATTACTTATTCGATCTAGTCCCCGAAAAAAATCCAATGGATAAAGCCAAGGCTTGTCTGCGAAGTCACTTTCGCTGAATGGACGGACGACGAGCAAATGCGCAAAAATGGCAACGCACCGGCAAGCCCTCATTGCCACCGCGAGCATGAACTCGCGAAAGAAAAGGGTGATTTCTCCTGGGACAAGCCCTTGAAACGGACCATCTGGTATCTTTTCGGCATACCCTCGCTCGCATCGAAGCAGACACCCTCTAAATAGCGCGACAGCTACGCGTCACTAAACAAGCTTGCTTCGCCCTTTTGTAAACTTGTTTGGCGGCTTTGTAAGTGTACAACCAAGATCGCGTGGCAAATGTTCATCAGAGATGAATCTGGAAAAATTCTTCACCGAACTGAAGCGGCGCAACGTTTACAAAGTCGCCGCCCTTACACGCCACCAAAACAATAAAGCGACCTGGCACTGCCGATGAATCTGACTACTCGATGACCCATACCAGTTTCGGCAAGTAAGAAGAACCGAAACAGACAAAAATACCAAAGAAAAACCATGATACAAAATAACCTGTTTAGATACGATCTGACCGCGTTATCCGTTTTCGCGGCGCTCGGTTTGACATCCTTCGCTACGGCGCAACCTGCCAGCGCCGACACCGAAAAGCCCAACATCGTGTTCATCCTCGTGGACAATGTCGGCTGGGGAAATTTCGGGGTGTACGGCGGCACGATACCCACGCCGCGCATCGACAAGCTTGCCAGCGAGGGCATCCGCTTCAACAACTACAACGTCGAGGTCCAGTGTACGCCGACGCGCTCGGCCCTCCTTACCGGGCGGCATCCGGTTCGCTCGGGGACCTTCACGGTCCCTTGGCCCGGGCAGGGGCTATCTGGGCTGGCGCCGTGGGAATACACGACCGCTGAACTCCTGTCCGACGCCGGCTATGCCACCGCGTTGTACGGCAAGTGGCACCTGGGAGACCACCAGGGCCGGCTGCCGAACGATCAGGGTTTCGACGAGTGGTGGGGGGTCATGAACAGCATGGATGAGGCGGGCTATACAGCGTGGCCGCTGTTCAAGGAGAGCGGCATGCCGGTGCCCATGATCTGGGAGGGAAAGAAAGGCCAGCCTTCTACGCCGGTGATGCCTCTTGACTTGAAGGTGCGGCCGATCTTGGACGGGAATTACATCATCCCCAAGACGGTCGAGTACATCAAGCGGAACGCGGCGGCGAAAAAACCCTTCTTCGTCTACGTGGGCTATACCGAGATTCACCCGCCGGTGATCGGCCACCCGGATTTCGTCGGCAAGTCCACCCAGCGCGGGGGGCTGTTCGCCGACATCATCGGCGAGATGGACTACCGCGTCGGTCAGATCCTGGACGCCGTCAAGGAAGCGGGCATCGACGACAACACCATCGTCATCCTCAGCAGCGACAATGGGAGCGGCGGAGCTGTCCCACAACTCGGGGGAAGTATGAATGGGCCTTGGCGCGGCGATTTCATGAACACGCCGTTCGAGGGAAGTATGCGGGTGCCTGCCATGATCCGCTGGCCGGGCAAGGTCCCTGCCGGTGTCGTCACGAATGAGATGCTCGCCGCTGTGGACTGGCTGCCCACGCTGGCCGGGATGGTGGGTGAGTCGAAACTCGTGCCCAAGGATCGACCGATCGACGGCGTCGACGCCTCGGCCTTCATGCTGGGCAACAGCGAGGCGACCGGCCGCGACAGCTACATGTTCTTCGGCACAGACGGCGAGCTGATGTCGATCAAGTGGAAGATCTACAAGACCATCTTTCGCTACACGGAGGCACCCGTCGCCATTGAGAAACCCTACATCAAGCCGCAGTTCCCCATGTTCTACGACCTGAGCAGCGATCCGCACGAGGACAACAACCTGTTCTACACAGATCTAACTTGCGGCTGGATACTGGCGCCGGATTTCAAGGTCATCGGTGAATATGAACGCAGCCTAAAGGAATACCCCAACATCAAGGTCGGCGAGGATTTCAAGGGCTATAAGAAATGAATTTCGAGATCGGTATGGATTGCGATTCGTCGGCAGCGATCTCAAGACCGGGTTGGCGCCGATTATGGTCTGTGACTTCCTTTTCGATGGTTGGATGTGTTGCGTTTTTGCTTGTTCGGGTGGTCAAAAAATCTGTAAGACTTAGATAAAGAGTGCTTATCATGAAAGATAGGAGCCGACCTACGCGGGAGGGGCGAATGCGAAGGAGGAATTGGGTTACAAAGTGTCACCGCGGTGGCCGCGACTACCTTTGGAAGCCTACCTTCGTCGTCAGCGCGCTCAGCTTGATATTGAATTGTCTGATCGCAACGGAGTCTCGTGCCGATGAGGACGGCGTAAGCTTCTGGCTTAATGGCAGCTTTGGAAGCCTTTCGGCCACCCCGCTAACACCCGGATGGACGTTTGCGACTATTTACTATCATACGTCAGTCACCGGCAGCGGTAATGTCGCAGCTTCCCGAGAGCTCACAATCGGGAACCTCAATCCGGCCGTGAAGATCGGGTTGAACGTCAACCTGGAAGCGGATGCCGATCTTGTTCTTCTGAATCCCTGCTACGTCTTCACGCCACCGGTGCTGGGTGGCCAGCTTGCCATGGGCATTACCGGTCTGGTCGGCCACAACGACACCAGCCTCGACGGAACGCTGACTCTGTCCACCCGCCGCCGCGTGTTCACCAGACATGGCACGCTCGATAGCACCCTCACCGGGGTCGGAGATCTGTTTCCGCTGGTTTCGCTGCGCTGGAACAGCGGGGTCCACAACGTCATGACGTATATGACGGGCGCGATTCCGGTGGGCGATTATAGTCACACCCGCCTGGCCAATCTCGGCATAGGACATGGCGCCATTGACGGTGGCGTCGGCTATACCTATCTCGATCCAAAGAAGGGGCACGAGCTCTCGGCCGTCGCTGGGATGACCTACAACTTCGAGAACCCGGACACTGGCTACCGCAGTGGCGCCGACTTTCATCTGGACTGGGGAGCATCGCAGTTTCTGTCCGAACACCTTCAGGTTGGGGCGGTCGGATATTTCTATGACCAGGTCAGCGGTGACACCGGAGGAAACCCCACTCTCGGCAACTTCAAATCTCGTGTCGCCGCCGTCGGCCCCCAAATCGGCTACCTGTTTCCGGTCGGAAAGTGGCAGGGCTATATGAACGTTAAGAGTTACTGGGAGTTTGGCGTGCAGAACCGGCCTGAAGGCTGGAATCTGTGGGTCGTGTTCTCTATTTCGCCGCCTGCTACGCCGGCGGGATTGGCGAAATGATTGCGGGCAAGAGTGTCTGTGACATGAAGCTGGACGGGCTAGGGTATTGGGGAGCAACGGAGCAGAAAACCGGTTTGGACGGTTACAACCAAAACCGATCCGTTAGCAGGCAAGGGACCGGGTGCTTCGCAAGGAGTTCTTCTATTTCACTGTGGGATTACGGTACGGCAAATGGAAGATGGTCTTCATGGCGCAACAAGCCCACGGATTCGACGTTTGGCGGCTGCCACTGGTTCCTTTGCGGTTTCCTTTCCTGATCGACCTACATGCGGACCCATTTGAGGGCGCACCGGAAGAATCTGACGCCTACGAACGGTGGGCAATTGATCGCAGTTTCGCGGTACTCCCGGCTCAAGCGGTCACTGGTAGTTCCTCAAAACTTTCGAAGAATTCCCGCCACGACAGAAGGCGGCGAGTTTTAGCGTGGACCAAGCGCTAGAGGCGATGTAAAGGAGAAACGATTAGCCCATCCCACAGGCCCCAATGAGCTGTAAACGCGTTGTCCTGAAATTTGCCGGCGCAATGATCGTGATGTGGGCAAGCGGGAAAGTCACGTCTGGGCATGAAGAGCAAGGGATTACGGCGAACCCTGGCGCGACGTCAGCCGAGGTTCTTGCAGATCCGAAAGAGGGTCATCGGACCGCTCCTCCGGGCATGGTCCTGATCCCTGGCAATGAATTCACCATGGGCAGCGACGATCTGAGCAGTTTTCCGAACGAACGCCCGGCTCACCGGGTGCGCGTTGAAGGATTCTGGATCGACGTCCACGATGCAACGAATGCTGAGTTTGCCAAATTCGCAGAGGCTACAGGCTATGTCACGACAGCCGAGAAAAAACCGGATTGGGAAGAACTGAAAAAGGAACTTCCACCCGGCACACCGAAGCCGGACGATAGCGTGCTAGTAGCCGGTTCGTTGGTATTCACGCCGACCTCGGGTCCGGTGCCACTCAACGATCTTTCGGCTTGGTGGCGCTGGGTACCAGGGGCGTGCTGGCGCCATCCGGAGGGCCTCGGTAGCACCATCGCCGGAAGAGAGAATCATCCGGTGGTCCAAGTTTCGTGCGATGATGCGATGGCTTACGCCAAGTGGGCTGGCAAACGACTTCCAACGGAAGCCGAGTGGGAGTTTGCAGCGCGCGGCGGCTTGGAAGGTAAACGTTATGCGTGGGGCGATGAGTTCCGTCCAAATGGGAAGTACCAAGCAAATACCTGGCAGGGTTTGTTTCCGGCTACCAACACTGCGGACGATGGATTCGTGGGAACATCACCAGTGGGATCATTTCCGCCCAACGGCTACGGGCTCTATGATATGGCTGGGAACGTTTGGCAGTGGTGCAGCGATTGGTACCGAGTCGATGCTTTTACCCAGCTCGCTACAGAACTCGCGGAAAAGAATGTCTGTTCAGACAATGGAGGTCCAAATGAGAGTTGGGATCCCGCTGACCCAAGCACCCCAAAACGCGTGGTAAAGGGAGGATCGTTTCTTTGCAGTCCTTCTTACTGCGAGAGCTATCGGCCCAGTGCGCGTCGAGGCGCACCTCCCGATACCGGTACGTCTCACACCGGATTTCGCTGCGTGATTTCGACAGGCGTTTGGGAAACTGCTAAGTCGGCCAAGACCGACGACTGAACATAGTTCTTACTGACCAATTAGTTTCCCCCCTGTTTTAGCGCTTGTTCGACTGGAGGCTTGAGGTAGGAATCCAGTTTGGGAAGATGGCCGGGCAATTCTTTCTTTTTCGTGATCACATCGATGGTCGACTTGATCGCACCGCATTCCAAACTGGATTATTGTCGTCCATCTCCCTTTTTATCGCCTGGGCGGTCCTTGTTGCACATTATCCGCTTCTCGTCATTCTCGGTTTTTTGTTTTTCCTCGCATTTGCTGAAGATACTCGGCGTCACCAGGTCGTGACGTCTCTCCGCGGCCCACTGTTAGTCGGATTCTTTTCTGCTTGCCCTCGTAATCCATGGTCGCCTCCAAGAATGGTGGATCGAACCGGTGCTGCGCAGTTTGTCCGAATGGCCATTGATGATTGGTGCGATGCTACTCACGGCTCTGAATGATAATGCAGCTATCACATACCTGGCTTCCCTCGTTCCGGGGTTTTCAGACAGCCTGAAATATGCGGTCGTTGCTGGAGCCGTGGCGGGTGGTGGCCTTACAGTGATTGCCAATGCTCCGAACCCCGCCGGTCAATCGATTCTAGTTTCTCGATTCGGGGATGAGGGGATCTCAGCGGTAAAGCTGTTTCTGTGGGCCATCCTGCCAACCGTTATTATGGGAGCGGCTTTCATGCTGCTGCGGTAGCCAGGCAACTAGCTCGGCTAAATTTCAAGGCCTTATGCCAGAGAAAAAAGGAAGTCGGCAAAGCAATCTCAGCCGCATAGTCGCCAAAGACCATCAGCAAATGAACGCTGAGGGAATGTTAGCTGGCGTGGCTAACCCTGCTGAAGACTCGGCTGACGGAACATGCTGAGACGATCAGCGTGCTCAGGAAATGAGACCGGTAGAAACCTGGCGGTCCGGCAGCGACAAGGGGACGGCGCTGCTCTACCATCAGATGAAAAACTTTGTACGATCCGCGGACGCAGCTCCGGTTGGCCTTCGCTGACTGCAAAAGCGCGCCGGAGGTCGGAGTGCTTCCTCACACCATAACCAAAGCGCTCGCACTCGAAGCATAGGCCCGCCAAGCGCTATCACAGTCGGTTTCCTAATGATTTCGTCCGCAGGGCACTTCGTCTCGTCCTTCACCCGTAATTTATGAAGAATCAAACTTGAAAAGTGGCCGAGAATCTGGGCAAATCCAACGACAGCGAGGAAAATGAATCGCATCAATAACACCGATGGACGCGCGGCGAGCTGCGCCCGGCTCGCCAATGTGCTCGTGAATAGTCAAGGCAAGTGGCGGCTCCCCAGCAGCCGCGGGGCGCAGCCGAGAATCAGCCGACGAGTCAAACCTCTCGCTAGTTGGGTCGCAACCTGCGTTTTGCTTTTTAGCCCGTGCGTTCCGGTTCACGCAGGATTGCTAAAAGGGGATGTCGACTTCTCGAACTATGATGCGCCGTTATCCGAACAGATCGTCAACCGCATCAAGGCCAGGGTTGCAGCGCGCTTGGGAGAAGGCGTAAACACACAGGACCGTTATTTTATTGTTCCTTTCGCTTACCAAGACAGATGGATTAAGCCGCAGTTGTCGCACTCGTTCATCTCGGTGATACGCGTGTTCGGCAGCGGTAACCAGCCCAGCCGCACATCGGGATTAAGACAAGGGAGATACAAGAACTGGGATTTTGAAGCATTTACCATTAGCTGGGTGCCTCACGATTTTGGTACTGATCCGGTGTGCGTTTTCGATGGGTTCGGCAGCCGCATTTTTCCGACATGGAACAAATGTCCTATCGTCGTCGGGAGAAACTTCAGGCTGGATGAGACGCTGAAGGTCGCGCTGAATGACAAAAGTTCCGTCGGCCTGTGGGGACCCTACGAGATCAGGAAAGAGGCGTTTGATCTTGGCGTGAAACGGAAGCTGTTGCTCGACGGAGGAACTATCAAATATAAAGCCGATGACCGCCTTACTCGTAAGGATCAAGTCGCGATCAATTGTTTCCATGCGATGGCGAACTTGGAAGAACTTTATCCTAACGGTGGATTTCTAGGGACAGGATTTAGGATGTGGGGCATCAATGGCACCGCACGAGTTCTGATCGAGTACACCAAAAAGGTTCGTAACAAAGGCCTGCTCCTTGAGCCGGTCGACATCAAGAAAGATCTCTACGGATTTGTGTACGCCCCGGAGCGGAATACCCATGGCCTCTACGATCCTTTCCCGAATGCATCTGCGTACCACCAGTAGTTTTTGAAAGCTGGGCAGCGTAGGGCGGGTGTCGATTTCAGTTAATTCGAGACCGGTAAGAGCATGGGGCGTCGGGCAGCGATATCGGCCCAGCCGTTGAAGAATGATTGCGGTCGGAATTAGCGCTGCGGTTACAATGATTGCCTGAATTAAGCTCGGAGCTAGTGCAAGGCTCGATCGGCTGATGACGAAGGAAATCACGAAAGCGGTTGAAAATGGGGAGATCGAGGATCGGCAACGCGCGCTGCAGATTTGGCTTTTGCTCCGCTAATTTTCGTATTCCGCGCCGCATCCAGTGAAGCGCGATAACAATCACCAGAATGAGAACGGCATGGATTAGGAAAGTAAAAGGGACCCGTTTGCTAAATGCGGTTGATGCTTTCAGTTGCGAAGAAAACGACTCGCCGCTTTGCTGCTCCAACTCTTTGCCCTATCTATCAATCTGTCCCCACGGGACGAAGTTCGCCGCTACCGAAGCCTTCGCCCGCTACGCCGTCGCTGAGCTAGTGCCTCGACCGCCATTTAACCCGGCTGCGAGACCCTTGCCGATGGTCGCACTACGCTGCCGTAAGATCTCCTGACCGTGAGCTTCAGCCCGCGCGAACACGACCTTATAGACCTCGCAATAGGGATCCTTGGCCAGCAACGTTCCGCGCGCGCTATAGGTTCGCACGGGACAACCACCATGGCAGATCGAAAGATAACGGCAGGCCAGACAGTCTTCGTGCTCCATCAGATGCTTCGGTCGCTCGACGAAATCCCGTCGCGCTCGGCTTGTTTTCAACATCCGCGTAAGGTCGGGTTCGCGGAACATATTACCAAAGAAGTACTCCGGATAGCTGGTGACCCAGCAATCGCACTGAGCAACCGTCCCTTTAGCGTCCACCGAGATAAACTGATTCGAGCAGTTCTCTTTCCAGATGCAGGGTAAACGCGCCGGTCGACCGATGAAGTGATCAATCAACGCGTCGAACGGACCAAGCGACACACCGGAGTTGTAGCCGGCCTGAATCCAGATATCAAAGAGCTCACCGAGAAACCGGGCCAGCTCACCAGTATCGAGTTGAAAGCCGCCTTCGACCTCCCTAGCTGGACCACCAGCAAACGGCGTATTCACTTGGAAGTCATCTAGGCCAAGGTCCTCCGTGAAGTACCGGTAGAACGTCTGCGCGCCGGCTTCCAGACTGGCTTGATGGAGTACCGCAATGACGCCGATTTTAATTCCGGCCGCTCGTGCCTCGCGCAGCCTCTTAGTCCAGACTTTGGTGTAAGCCTCGGGGCCACCCTTGAAGAGCTTGCGATGCACATTGGGATAGTCCATCGACGTTCCGAGTGACCCTTTAAACATTCCGTGGATCACCTTATTCCACGACGGCGAGTAACTGATAAGATTCGTTTGTAGATAGTGGACGAACCTCCGGCCCCGCTCGGCCGCGGCGCGATCCATAAGATTTCCAGCATCTGCAAACCACTCAGGGCCCATGATCATCGCTTCTCCACCCTGCCAGTAGATCTCGCAAACTTCGATATTCTCGTGTTCGAGGTGATCAAGGAGGCGCCGAGTCAACAACGGCAGCAACGCCGGCGAAAGTCGATGCTGTTCCTTGTGCTCGAAGCAATAGTCGCAGGCGACATTGCATTCTGACGTCGGCAGGAGGATCACGCTAAAGACTCGTCCGTTCATCAGCAGGGGCTTCTGTTCTTCTAGGGGGACCCTATGGACCCAAGCTTCCCAAGCTCTTCTTCTGGATCGGCATGATCTCGGCGGGCAAGTTCTCGCCCCATTTCATCTGCAGCAGCTTTGATGGCGGAAAACAACTGTTTGACCCCTCCGCAATCATAAGCGGGATCCGGCCACTTGAAATATCCTTGGCAAATCTGTTGCCAGGGACAAGTTACGCACTCAGCGTTTTGCTCAACTAGCCGTTTGAACCACGTCGCCACGAATGTTGCGGGCGAAAGATCCGGTGACGGAGAATCGGACACGCGGGGTAACGTGGAACCGCCGTCAACCCCTCGATGCAGAAATAAAGCTGGGTCTTCTTCGAGAATCATCCAGAGCGAACCGGTACCGGCGCCGCACATGAAAGCCAGCACCGAATGGAAGAACTCGACCGGTGTTTCAACCAAAGGATCACGGAGGTAGAAGTTTATGGCTTCAGTCAATTCAGTAAGCAGATCCGGAGACGGTTGCCCCGGAAGAAGCCGCACGGGTAGTCGCAACGCGATAGCCACCTTGAGCGCCCGGAGAAACCCGGGTGAAGCAGGCATACTTACTCTTACATCACGGACCGCAAAGACGTCAACCAGTCGGTATAGATCTGAAAACTGCGACTCGGGACTCGCGACGAAGACGTCCAATGGAACATTTGATGCGCTTTGCGTCGCCGGGATCCAAGCATCCGGATCTTCCAGCAACCCCTCGACTTGGAGCCATTGTAAGCCGGCGGGCGGATTGTTGAGCCATTGGCTAAATTCCGCACGACTCCGAACGATGGCGACAAATGGGCCGTCGCTCTGGACCGACGCAACATCCGACGGCAGGAAAAGAATAGGCGAATCCGGTTCTTGCCGCGCGCTAGCCCGACCAGAACCAACGCTCACCAGCGATTGATCCATGAACCTCCGCCGCCATAGCCCCGGCGGTTGATCCAGCCACCACCGCCACCGCCACCGCCACGATTCACCCAGCCACCACCACCACTCCAGCCTCCCCGGCCATTGATCCAGCCACCGACGCCCCCTCCACCCCGCCGATTAACCCATGCTCCAGCCTGAACTGCCGGTGGAGATGCCAGCCAGGCTGCCCCGACTATCGCCGCCGCAATCGCCGCGCCTGACCATTTGCCCATGCTTTGGAGAAACCACCGTCGGCTCAGTAGCTCCTGATCCTCATCCGGACCGGTTGTTTCAGAAGAGTGTTCGCTACTCATAAAAACGAAATCGATAGTTTTATTAAGTGCCTTCGGTTCCGGCTGCTCCGGTCAACGTCGAGAAATGCATAGCAGCGATGCGCCACTTACCCGCGTTTTTTGCGACTGTCAGAGATATATTGATGGGATACGTGAAATCCTTTCCCTCCTTTTGGCCCGTCACGTTTCCGGACGTCATCAGCCAACCCATCTCAGGCGTCACTCCGGCAATTTTGAACTGGTATTCGTACTTTTGTTGTCCCTTGTCGAAACCCTGGAAGAAGTGCTCATAGGCAACTTTAATTTCGTCCGGACCAGACCAGATCTCTCCGGGACCGGTTCCCATAATGGCGGCCTTTTTCGTCAGGCACGCCAGAACCCCATCGAGATTTTGGTTAGTGAAGGCTTCGTCGTGTGCTTTTAACAAAGCGCGAATCGGTTCCACCTCTGGATTTTCAGATGCCTGCGCATTCACGACGGCAGGGAGGGCGGTAGCAATACTAACCGCCCCTGCGATAATTGCTTCTCTTCGGTTCATAGGCTGATTTTTTTTGGCGGCTCACGATCCTTTAGCTTCTCAGTTGGTCGGAGTGGCCAGACGCTAAAACAAGCGATGGTATCATCCGGCTTCTGACCCGGCTTTTGGACCTTAGTCCCATAGGAATTTCCGATCGGGGTTGCTATACCTGTACAGTCGCTGCAGCGACTGTGCAACGCGCGAGTCTGTTTGAAAGCCTGGAAAACAGCCGGGCATGAAACGTGTGGTGTGAGTCGATTGCGAAAAATGGAAGGAATGATATGCACCTCCCAAGACGCGAATCGTCCGCATTGATTCTACCTGCCCTCTTTCTCTTAGCTTGGAACATTGAGCGCCATTCGAGGAGAAAACACGTCGGATGCCAGAGCCGTCGACGGGAGCTTGATAACCCTCGGCGACAGTCAGATTGAATTCATGACTGAAGGAGTAGGCGGCATCGGAGTTTTTCCTCCGAACGAGGGGGCGTGTCTGAGCGAAAGATCGGTAGCGGCGACGGTCCTTCTCAGGTCGAATGTCTTCGGCGCCGAATGATGCGGTCGAAGAGATTGGTCAGCTGGGTTATGGCGACTGCGTTTTGTGGTCCCGTAGCGTGAGTCGCTTCGAGCAAATGTTACTGGAGAAGGAAAGCCAGGGTCGTAAATCGACAGTCGCCGCTACCGAACACGCCTGCGACCAACATGTTGGTCTAATTGTCCGCTCGCCGCGCAAAGATTAGGAGACCGGAGCTATCTACAAACTTATAAGACAAGAAGACCGATTCCTCGTTTCTTGGCGTCTTAGCGTCTTTGCGTGAGAATCCGGACCGTGAGAGAGCTGCCGACGTCAATCCGCCGCTCCAAGAGCCCGAAGAACGGCTTCCAATCTTCGGACCGACGCATCATCGTCGATGACAAAGACCATGCCGTCACCTTGGGGGTTCATTTTGGTTTGGTCGGTGTAAAGCGGGCAGTGTGAAATGAAAGACCGCGGATGATTTTACCGGCCCGCTCTCCGTCTAAAGCGATATAAGGACCGAGGCTTCCTTGCGTCGTTATCGAGCAGCTACTAATTGATCCGACCTCGCCAAGCCTACGCCGCGACAAGTCCGCCTCTGCATCGCTATCGCGCAATAGGTTTGCGAACAACGAATCGAAGTGGCAGCGAGGAGCGTCTCCGGTACCGCGACTGTCCCGTTGGATTCTGCGTGTAGTCGACCGAATGATCAGCTCAAGGAACCAGACTATCGTAATCACAGAATGCAGTCGCCATTCGAGCGTTGGGATGGCGCCTGCGCGCGATTATTCTGTGGAATACCGTTTATCTTGAGCGCGCGATCGGGGCGCTTCGCCAACAAGGGCGGCAAGTCGACGAAGGCTTACTCAAGCATGTGGCGCGTGTCCATTGGAACCACATTAATCTCACCGGCGATTACTCCTGGCGGCAGAACAAACACGTCGAGAAGGGCGGTTTTCGGCCACTCAGGATCTCGCCCGAACCTTAGCGTACTTTATTTCCCCTTTCGTCAAACGACCCCACTGTGTGATTGCCGGTATCCGTGACCGATCAATCGGAAAAAGGCGTCCCTGCATTTATGGATTAAGAAGGATTCTTTCTACTTCGGCAATGCCCTCAGGACTTCTGTGAACGTAAGAGTGCCAATATGGAACGATCTTTTCGGACTTCGATCCTTCCAAGTGAGAACTGCGATAAGGCACCACGCCATCCGAGCTATTCGGGGAGTTGTTCCCACCGCGATCGCCAATGATAGAATAGTAGGTAATGGAAGATGCGATCGGAAGCCGGTTCATGGCCACCACGCTTCGGGCTCCGGGCCGTAGGGTGTCGATGCTATTGGGGAAACGCCTGACAATCTTTTTTCCATTGGTCGCTGTGGCCTTTTCGACTAGCCCGGGGCCAATGGCCACCAGCTTGGCCGGCAAGCTTACTAACCTGGATCCGAGCCGGCCAATCGGGCCGCTGGCCATTTCAGCGCCTTTGTGAGGCGTAGCAATAAAAATGACCTTACTGACGTGAGTACTAGCCTTGAAGATGAGCGACTCTTTAATAATCCTAAGCTGGTCGGGTTCGATTTGAAATTGATCGAGAGGTTTGCCCAAAACGTCATCACAATATTGGTTGCCTGCTGAGTCGCGAATCATCATGTCTGCCACTAAACCTCCCATGCTGTGTCCGATTAGGACGGCTTTAGGAGTATTCGGATATTTTTGATAAATGGCCGCAAGGTACCGTCGAAAAAGGGCGGATGAGAGCGTATAAGGCAATCCACTCGGGTAACGAAAGACCCAAACCTGATATTTCTTTCTAATCTCCGGACTGGCATTCAGCCCATTGATCATGGGGACCCAAGTCACGGGCGAGTCCGCCAAACCATGAATGAAAATAATCGGGATCCGGTTAATCCGATATGGGGCAACCATGACCACCTTGGCCGATTTCGTGAATTTGTCAGTGTGCAGCAAGCTAGAGAGGCCGAATTTCTGAGGCTGCGTCTCCGCGATTAACAGCGCCTCTGGTGCAGTCAGATCAGCAGCAACAGGTCGAGACTTTCCCGCCAGGGTCACCATAGTCGTGGCCCCGGGATCTAGAATCTGGAGCGTACCGTGGGTACCCGAAAAAGTAAGGATAGCCGTGACGCTGTAGTAGTGCTTATGGGGTTCCCAGGCCTCGTTCCGACCAATTCCTGCGCTAACGAAAGGCGCGCCAACTCCTTGAATGAGGACTCGGTTGGTTAAATAAGTACCACCAATCTTCATTCGATCGGTGGCAAGCAAGCGATCAAAGCCCGGAATATAAGCTCCGGCCTTGTCGGATTTCAGGCTTAGACCAAGGGGACCACTGGGACCTGCTAAGTGAATTTCCTTCTCCCACGGTTTCTCCCTCGATGCGATCGTCTGTTCCACGAGCCTGGCCACAGAATAGTTGTAGAAGGCGACGACCTCGTCTGCTCTGGGACCAGAAAGGTGCTTCTCGGCATCGAGACTAAGCATCGCAGCCGCCTCACTTTGGGCCATTGCCGCCTTTGGATTGGTTTTAGCAAGCTCCTCACTTACCTTCATTTCTGAACGAGCTTGCTTCAGTTCTTCCGTACTTTGATCGGCCACTAACGCGATCGGCGGTGAGGGAACAACGACGCCGACGGAAGCGAAGGGAGCACAACCCACCAACAGGGTGCCGCCAAGCCAAGCCGTGAGAAAGAAACACAGGGGGAAAAACGAAATCTTCGTAGTAGAGTGCATTCTGGGTCGGATCCTAGTTTAGCACGTACGGGGCCATCTATAGGACCTTAGTCCGATAGCTCGACGCACCGGACGGTTCTAGGACCATTTCACAGTTTTTCGGGGCTACAGCCCTGGTTTTTTACATTCGTATTAGCGCCGATTTCCATGAGAGTTCGATTCATATCGAAATCATTCGAAGTGCCTATTGGACTTTTGTCCAATAGACTGCCCGGCACGAGATATCTTAGAATCGGACCCGAATGACTGATACTCAATCTGGCGGGAGGCACGGTCCGGACTACCTATTTTTGCCAAACTGATTCCCGCGATGTGGTTCAAGCACAATTGGTGGCACTGGCGCGGTCGATCGCGGAATCTTAGTTCGGGTTGCCGGCTCTTTGTTACACTTGTTTTCACGGTCCTCGTCGCGGACTGTGCTGCCTACGGCCCCTAGTGGCAGCCGAACTCGGAATTTTACCATGTGGCAGCTTTCGATCCGTTCGAAGATCATTCTCGCACTGCTGGTGACTGGGCTGGGCTGCCTCGCAATCGGCGCGGTCATCGGCTATCGCGCGGCGGACGCGGCACTGACGCAGTCCGTGCAGCAGCAACTAACTGCGCAGCGTGAGATCAAGCGCCGGCGGATCGAAAGCTACGTCAATAACCAGGCGCGGTTCACGGCCGCGATCGCCGGCTTACCCGAGACGACGGAGGCCGCCAAGGCCTTTATCATCGCCTTTAAGGAGATGCGTGCCGAGGCGCAGCTAAACCCGGCGGTCGATCGCGCCGATACCGTAGCGCTCGAGGCCTGGTACAACGAGGATCTACTGCCGCGGCTGGACAAAGTAGCTGGCGGCCACACGCCGCTGGAAGGCTTGATGCCCGCTGACGCCGTCGCCCGTCGCCTGCAGGCCGACTACATTGCCCGCAACCCAAACCCGGTGGGCGAAAAGGATAAGCTCCTAGCCGCGCCGGGCGGTTCGCGCTACGACGCCGCGCACGGCCGCTATCATCCTTTGCTACGCCGCGTCGCGCAGACTGTCGGCTTCTACGACATCAACCTGATGGACGCGGCCACAGGCGATGTCGTCTATACAATGGCGAAGGAAACCGACTTCGCCAGCAACATGTATACTGGAGCCCTCGCCCATTCAGGCTTCGCTCGCGTGGCAAAGCGCGCGCTCGACCCGCGCAACGGAGGCAAGCCGGTGATCGAGGACTACTCGGCTTACACGCCGTCGGGCTTCGCGCCGCAGATGTTCGCGGCCGCGCCAATCATTGCCGACGGCCAGACGATTGGCGTGTTCGTTGCCCAGATCGACATCCGTACCCTTAACGACCTACTGACAGACAACAACGGTTGGCGCTCAACGGGGCAGGGCGCGACCGGGGAAGTGCTCCTTACCGGCGAGGACCGCCTGCTCCGCAGCCAGTCGCGCTTCATGATCGATAGCCCCGCCCAGTTCCTAGCGCAGATACAGGCCAACGGCATCCCGGTGTCAATCGCCGAACAGATTCGCGCTCTTGGCACCACCATCCTCTATATGCCCAACCGGTCCGAAGAGGTGGAGCAGGCCTTTCGCAACAGGACCGATGTGGGCCGCTACCTGGACTATCGAGGCGTGGAGGTGATTTCAGCCTACGGTTCGCTGGAGGTGGCCGGTCTGCGCTGGGCCATCGCCGCCAAGCAGGACGTCGCGGAGGCGCTTGCGCCCGCGATCCGGCTTAAGAGCGATCTATTGGTGGCCGCTGCCGTGGCAGCGATCGCCCTGACCTTCCTGGCACTCGTCTGCGCCGGACTGTTCCTGCGCCCGCTACGGCGCGTTGTCGTCGGCATGGAAGCCATTAGCGGCGGTGGGGCTACCTCGCGTATCGCGATTCGCGGCAACGACGAGTTCGCCGAGCTCGGGCGCGGCTACAACAACATGGCCGACGCGATCGAGCAGCGCGACAAGGGGCTGGCCGAGGCGGAACAGCAGAAGGGCGAACTGCTGCGCATCATGTATCCGGCTGGGGTTGCCGAACGCGTGCGCAGCGGTGCGGACCTCCCAGCCGAAACCATCCCCAATGTCACGGTGGCCGTCGTCTTGATCGACGGTTTGGATACGTTGGCGGCGAACCGTAGCGCCGGGGACGTCCGCTCGATCCTCAATGCGTTGCTAGATGCACTGAACAGTGCGGCGACTAGCCATGGGGTGGAGACGGTGCGTTCGCTGGGCGAAAGCTACGTCGGTGTCTGTGGCCTCTCCTCGCCACGGCTGGATCATGCCGCGCGCGCGTTGGCCTGGACGCGGGCTGTGACGCTGGCGTTGCAGCGGCTGGGCGACGATTGGGTGAAGTCAGTCTCCTTGCGTTTCGGCTTGGCTTCCGGGGAGATCGACGTGCTGCTGATCGGGCGCGGCCACGTCGCATACGACATCTGGGGCCGCACGCTCAAAATCGCGCGTCGCATCGTGCAAGAAGCCGAGCCCGGCTGCGTGCGCCTCAGCGACAGCACCTTCGCCTTGCTGACCGATGTGGAGGGATTCGAGCCCTGCCCGCCGATCGAGACGTCGGCCTTGGGAACTATCAGGACCTGGAGCGGCCCTGCGGTCGAGCGCGCTGCCGTCAACGTGGCCGCCTCAGCAGAAACTCAGTTAGCCTCTCATTCAGCGAAGTAGACGAATATGCGCGACCTGATGCAATTCCCCGTCTGGCCGTTCATCCTGATCCTAGGCTATCCCGTGCTGGCGCTGGCCGTGCTGGAATTTGCCCGCCATCTTGCTGTTCGCGCCCCGTTCGTCTCTGGGATCCTCCGCCAAGTGGCCTATGTGCTTCTGCCCGCGGGCGCGCTCTGGCTGATCCTGCGCACGATGGCCGAACTGCCGGCCGACGACTGGGCTGTGCGGACGGCCCAGACAGCGTTCGCCCTCACCGGCATTTACCTGCTACTCCGCGTCGCCCAGGCAGCCTTGATGGGCCTGATCGTCGAAGAGCAGATGCGTGCTCCAAAGCTGCTGCTCGACATCCTGCGCATCGCACTGTCGCTGTTCTGCGGCTCAGTGGTTGTGTCGAGCATTTGGAACATCGATCTTGGCAGACTCTTAGCGGCCATGGGCGTCGGCTCCATCGTGCTCGCCTTCGCGCTGCAGCAATTCCTCGGCAACCTGTTATCCGGTCTGGGTCTCCTGTCGGCGCACAAATTCAGCATCGGTGACTGGATCATTGTCGAGGGAAAGGTTTCGAAGGTCGTCGAGATGGACTGGCACACCGTCACGCTGGTGACGGCCGGTGGCGAAAGGGTCGTGGTGGCCAACAGCACGTTAGCCAAAAGCAACCTGACGATCGCCGCGCGTGCGAGCGAGCATTCATCGGTCACCGTGCCACTAGCGCTTGGAGTGGACATCCCGCCCGAGCAGGTCCGCGATGCGGTGATAGAGGCTGGGCAGACGGTGCCCAATCTAGTCGAGCCCGGCGGAGTCAGCTGCGTCGTCACCGGCATCGGTGACGGCACCATCCAGTACAACGTGAGCCTCTCGGTAGCGAACCCGGGGATCCTCGCTGGCCCACGCGACGAGTTCCTCAGCCGGTTCTGGTATCTCGCCCAGCGCCGCGGCCTGCGCCTGGACCCGTCGCCGGCGCCCGATTCTGCAGCCCGCCTTCACCTTCTCGAGGAGGCAGGCGCCTTTCGTCGCGATCCGCAGACTCTGCCTCAACTCGCAAGTGCTAGCGCGTTCCGTCGCTACCGTCGCGGCGACTTTTTGCTGGCAGCGGGCATGCCCGCTACTGACGCCTTCTTCCTGGTGGCGGGCCAGCTGGCGGTGATGGTTCCAACTGGCGGGGGCGAGATCCGGCTCGAACTGGTAACGGCCGGACAGCTCATGGTCCTGCAGGAAATGCTTGCCGGCGGTTCCAGCCCTGTTCGGGTGGTGGCAGACAAGGATGCCGACGTACTCGCGATCCCGGCTCAGGCTTTGCTCGACGCTATGGATCGCAGCCGGGTAGTCGCGCGCGACATCAACGCCGTTGCCGAAGCGAGGCGCCAGGCCATTCTGCCACTGAACCGCGGATTGCCGCATCGTCGCCTGACGATGCCCGAGAGTGTGCGCTCAAACGGCAACGCCGTCTGAGTCGAACAGGTGTGCGTCTTTCGTGGCGAAATCGAATATCACCAAAGTCGTTTACTGGAGCGATTTTCTTCGATGGAGAAGAATTAACCCAGCAAGCTGCTTAACCTGTTATCACCCAGGAATGCGCCAGCTCTCCGTACACAATTTTTGACAATATCTCCGATGATCCCCGTTATAATCGTGCTCGGCCCGGGCGATCCACTCTCCACTTGGCTTCCCGCAGAACCAAAGAATTTAATAGGTGAAATACAAGCAGCGGTCTTTAGCGTTCACGCCGCTACCATTTAGCTCGGCCGCTCCCGTATCTTTCTGCGATACCGGCGCAATTAATATTGTAACTTACTAACCGGGGCCTTCAGATCTCAGGTAAAGCCGCCGCTGCTTTCTGCAACGCTTCGCTACCAACCGACACATAGAGTTCGTGCATCGCTTCGCTGTCATGGCCTATGAGCGCTTGGGCTACGGCCGCAGGGACACCGGCTTCGTGCAGAATTGTCGTCGCCGTCCGGCGTAGGCTGTGAAACGATAGCGGTTCGACGTCTCTCCTGGACCCTCGACCTTCCCCAGTGCTTTTGTGATTCTTTTTTTCCCGCAATCCAGCGGCTGCGAGGAGACCGGCAAATTGGTTGCTGAGATTGCCGGTTTTGTGCTGGCGCTCGACTAAATCAAAAGCTTTCGGGTGGATAGGCGCAGATGAATCACCAGCGAAATGCAAGGAAGTAATATGCTTCCGAAGGGGAGCCGCCAGAGGAAGAATCATGGTCCTCGCTGTCTTTCGGGTTGAAAGACGCAGTTCGTTCCGCACCAGATCGATATTGTTCCATCGTAGCGTTGCGATATCTCCGAGTCGCTGGCCGGAGTAAAGCCCGAAAAGAATCATTGAGCGCCATTCATCACTGGCTAGGTCTGAAATGCGGCGTAGTTCTTCCAGAGTGAACGGGCGTTTAATCTTCGATGCTCTTTCCCTCCTGACCGGCTCAACGAATTCGGTAGGATCTTCGGTGATGACGCTGTCTCTCCTAGCTCCCTTGAACATCATCTTGAGAGCCTTCAGATCGTGGTTAGCGGTCTTTGCCGAGACTTGCTTGATCAACGAATTTCGGAAAGCCACAACATCTTGCTTCGTGATTTCGCGTATCGCCTCTTCGGAGCGATTTCCAAGGAATTGCACAAACTTGTTCAAGCTACCGCGGTAAAAGGTCATCGTGGTTCGGGCTGTCTCCACTTCCTTTGCCTTCAACCAGTCATTTAAATATTGGCGGAAACTGATTCGTACGACTTTCTCGCCGGAGAGCTCTTCGTGGAGTCTATCCAAAACAGCTTGTGCCTGTTTAAGGGTCCGTTTGGTTCGTGATGCCTTCTCGTATTCATCCGCGAGCTTTTGTGCCTTTTTGCGGTTTGTCTCTTTCGTGCTTATGCGCCGTTGGCGCCCGTTGTGATCGCGAAAACAAGCTGTGAAATATTTTGATTGGGGATGCTTCCAAATGCTGGCCATGCCTAATAACATTTGTAATAACATCCAGTGCCGTCCGGCGCAATCCATGTTCTTCTGTACGCCTGAGGATCCTCTCTGAAAGCACATTTGCGGACGTTGTCGGACAAACATTGGACGACACAGGGGTTCGACTCCCCTCGCCTCCAAACTCCGCCGCCTCGCTTAGGCTCGGAAAGGCTTCGTTTGGCGAGCCAGACTTCGCGAATGCTTTCGGGAAAGCCCATTGAGGCGATGTCTCTCATTTCGGCGAAAACAAGGCTGGACGCAAAGTTCCCGTCCCGTATCTGCGCTGCCCACCTTGGTTTTGTCGTCGAGTACAAAACCCGGCTTGACAACCAAAGACTGGATTTATTATTCATAATTTCTGTAATTACGATGCTGGCACGCCAGTGATGAACATGAGCGAGACACATCGAATAATCGAGCGCGAGGACGAGCGCCTCGCGCGATCCACCGGGATCTCCGTCCGTCTCACTCGCCGCTCCTTCCTGGTGCGTGCCGCGGCGTTCGCGGCGGCGTGGACGATCTGTCCATGGCGGATCGGCGTGCCGTCCGCGTCCGGCAAAGGGCTGGGCCACCGGGCGATAACGCAGACGCTCGAAGCCTTCGCCGATACGTTGATCCCGGGCCAGAAGCGCTTCCCGGGGGACCGGGCGATCGCCGGCGTAGTGAGCGGCGCGGGCGCGGTGCAGGCGGGCGCGATCGAGATGATGAACTTCCCGCCGCTCGGCTTCCAGCCTGCACTGCTTGGCCTTGCCCTGATCCTCAATGTGTACGCCCTGCTGTATGCACTGAGCCACAAGATCGTTCTCGATCCGACGGTGCCGCCCTTCGTCGCGCTCGACTTCGCGTCGCGGACCGCGCTCCTGGTCAAGATCCTCGACACGGACGGGCCGGATCGCTCCGCGTTCTACGCGCTCGCGTCCGTTTCTTTCGTCGCATACCACACGGCGGGTTACCTCCCGACGGTGGTCGCAATCCGCGACGGACATCCCGGTTTAGCGGCGATCGGCTTTCCGCCTCCCGATCCCGACGGCGTTTGGCGCTTCCCGGAGTTCTCGTACCGGCGCGTCCTGGCGGTGGCGCATCCGCACTCGCACCGCGGCAACCCGGCGTGATCCTGGAGTAACGCTATGACAAATGAGACCACCGACGTTCTGATTATCGGGACGGGCTTCGGCGGCTCGATCCCCGGTTACTACTTAGCCGCCGGCGGCGCGCGCGTGATCATGCTCGAGCGCGGGCCGAGGCTCTCGACCGACGAGTTCACGCAAAGCCTGCAGGTCGGCGGCTTCACCCGCATCGTCGACAGCATCTCGGGCACCGGCATCGACGTCACCGCGGGCAACTGCGTCGGCGGCTCGAGCGTCGTCTACTACGCAGCGTCGCTGCGGGCGCCGAGCTTCGTCTTCGAGCGTCGCGGCACGCTCGGCCGGCGTATCTGGCCGGCGTCGATCACCCGCCACACGCTCAACAAGTGGTATCGCCGCATCGAGGAGGCCTTGCCGGTGAGCCAGCTGAGCTGGGACGACGTGCCGTATGCCGGCGGCGTCTTCGCGGCAGCTTGCACGCGCGCGGGACACACGTGCCAGCCGGTGCCGGTCGCCGTCGACCTCACGCGCTGCACCAACTGCAACTGGATGGCGAACGGCTGCATCTTCGACGCGAAGCGGTCGATGCTGCTCAACTACATCCCGGGCGCGGAGGCGTTTGGCGCCGAGATCCGCCCACTGCACGAGGTGCAAGCCATCCAGCCGGCCCAGACAGCCGGCTACCGCTACGCGGTCTCGTATCTGCGGCTCGACCCGAACAACTATCGCGAGTCTGTCGGCAGCGGCTTCATCGAGGCGAAGATGGTCATCGTCGCCGCAGGCACGATGGGAACGCCAGTGATCCTGCAGCGCTCGGCACCGTTTCTCGGCGGCATGCCGTCGGCGGTCGGACGCTACTTCTCGGCGAACGGCGATCGGGTCACGGTGGCGGCCCTGGACGAGGGTAAGGTCCACGATCTGCTCGGGCTCGAACGCGCGCCCGGTGTCGCCTACGACGCCTTCCCGATCGGCAAGCCGATCAGCTCCATGACCTTCGACTATCTCGACCCGAGCGCGCCCGAGTTTTCGCGCTTCGGCTTGCAGCAGATCTACTTTCCGCCGATCACGAACATCCTCCCTGGCGTGGCCGAGCCGCCGGTCTGGTTCGGCATCGATAAGCGTGAGCTTACCTCGCGCTGGCGCTCGTGGCTGACGGTCCTCGCGATGACCGAGGACGCCAACGAAGGCTTCTTCGGCCCGCCGCCCGCGACTGGCGACTTCACGCGCATCGGGCCGGGGGCAGCGGCCGGCCAGCTACGGTACGACATCGCGCCGGAGACCACGCACGGCTTCGACCTGTCCGACGCGGCGAGCCGGTCGATCATGACGCTCGACGGCCTCGCCTCGCTCCATCTCGTGAAGTCGACGAAGAAGATCCAGTGTGCGCACCCCCTGGCGTCGTGCCGAATCGGCGACGATCCCGAGACGTCGGCGCTCGACGATGGCCACGAGCTGCGCGGCCATCCCGGCATCTTCGTCACCGACGCGTCAAGCGTACCGACCTCGCTCTGCGTGAACCCGTCGCTCACGATCGGGGCGCTCGCCGAGCGCGCGTCGTCGATATTGCTGAGGCGCGCCGCCGAGTACGGCGTCGCGGTCAAACCTGTGCCGCAGCCCTGATCACCCGCTCATCCACCAAGCCACGCCGGAAGGTGAGCAGCGACGCGCTCGAACTCAGAGCGGGCAAAGAGGCTTAGGGTCACGTCTCAACGGGCTGTTGCCCGATTGGATCATCGCACAGCAAGATCACAAAGTGGCGTGTCAGCGACTAGAGGCGCGAAGCGCTGGAGAGACTTTAGCCTAGGCTGAGTCCGCGAGGCCTAGGTATTGGAGAGCAAAAGCGAGAAGCGCTGAAGGCGCGCAAGAGGGGTAGCATCAGTTAGAGTGGTTGCCCGACGTTTTGAACGTTATCTTAAGGGCAGCTCAGGGAAAGCCTTCCTCCGGCGCCATGTCCTTGAATAAGGGTTCTCTGGAAGCACTGCTGTTTCTTGGACAACTTGTGCTTTCTTCCGCAGACTGATGTACCGATAGAGAGTCCGATCTTCACTAGGCTTGAACCCATAGGATGCCCATTTTTGGACGTTTCTTATTCTTCCCAAAGGGCTTGCGAGACACACTCAATTAAGCTCACAAATCGCATTTACGCAGGGGGCATCGCGTCGCCGCAGTGGCATGAGCTTTGCTTTGAATTGCCTGATCATGGAAGGCCAATTTTTCGAGGACGTTAGAGCCGTAGTCGATAGAGTCCGCCAATTTCTCGCCGCAGACTGTATCTCCCCCAGTCGCCACGATTTCCTCAAGACATCCATCGCTGCTGCAAGTGGCCTAGCGATGACTTCAATCGGGTTGGACCCCGCTGCTGCTGCCGCTGCGCCTCTCAAGGAAGTGCGCTTCAGCGAAGCCGTTCATAATCTCGGTTACATCAATCTCTATGTTGGCATCCACGCCGGCATATTCGAGAAGAACGGCCTGAATATGAAAGTGAGCGCCGCCGGCGGCGACACTCAGACTTTCGCGGCAGTTCTCGGTGGTTCAGCGGATTTCGCGATCGGTGATGCGACGATGGTTCAGATTTCGCGGGAGAACGGTGGTCCGGGCGTGGTGGTCGGTACGGTGGTTCAACGCGCGCATTATTTCGGTGTGTCAAAAACACTCAAGCCGATCACTGATCCCAAAGACTTTAAGGGTTTGAAAATCGTCACGTCGCCCGAACCGAATACCAACTACAGTGTGGCCAAGCGACTGTTGGAGAAGGCAGGCCTCAAGGTCGGCGTCGACGCTACGATCGTTTCGGTGAATCCGGGTACCGAGATTGCAGCGATGCTGGCCGGGCAGGCGGATATTGCCATCGCCTATCAGCCAAGCGTCGCCGCAGCTGAAGCGCAAGGCGCCAAGGTGGTGTTCGACTTCTCGAGTTATATCGGACCCTTCTGCAATACTGGGATCATGGTGCTGCCCGCGACGATCCAGAAGGACCCGCAGATGGTGCAGGCTCTCGTGACCTCGTTTGAAGAAGCTTCCCGCAAAACCTACACCGATCCGGCATTCGCCAAACAGGTTGCCCGCCAGGAATTTCCGGACCTTCCCGGGGAAGTCGTCGACAAGGCGATCGATGCCGAACTCACCTATTTCATTCCTGCCCAATCCGTCGTGACCAAAAAGGATCAGTGGAAGAATTTAATGGATATGCAGGTTTACTTGGGCAATGCGAAAGGGACGATCCCTTTCGATCAGATCATCGACAATTCGTTTGCCGAAAAGGCGGTCGCTATCGCCAATGAACGGGCGAAGTGAACGGCGTGAATATTACTGCGCGCGCCATTGCTGAAGCGACTGCGGCGCCTGCTTCGCTCGTCGTCCAGCACTTGGCAAAAGGCTACGACGTCGGCGGGCGGATGGTTCCGGTCATCGGCGACCTCAGCCTGACGCTCGATAACGGACAGGTTGTCAGCATCGTTGGACCGTCGGGTTGCGGCAAGACGACACTGCTGAACACATTATGCGGGTTAGTTACGCCGGATTCGGGACGTATCACCTGGTATGGCCGCGAGATCATCGGCCAGCCGCAGAATGTCGGCTACATGCTTCAAAAGGATCTGCTGCTGCCGTGGCGGACCGCGCTCGGCAACGTGATGTTGGGTCTTGAAATCCGCGGCGTTAAGGCGAGCGAGGCTAAGGATCGCAGCCGGGCGATGCTCGATCAGCTGGGGTTGCACGGTTTCTCCGATCACTACCCTTCGACGCTCTCGGGCGGCATGCGCCAGCGCGTGGCCCTGGCTCGGACATTCGTAAATGAGCCAGCCGTATTATTACTCGATGAACCCTTCGCTTCGCTCGATTTCCAAAACAAGCTGCTGATCGAAAGCGACACCGCGAAGCTTATTCGTAAGGGCGGCCGATCGCTGTTGCTGATTACGCACGATATCGAGGAAGCCGTATCGCTTGCGGATCAGGTGATCGTGTTGTCCAAACGGCCCACGCAGGTCAAAGCGGTGTATAATATCGCGCTTGGCATCGAACGGACCGACATGATGGCAGCGCGCGACAGCCGCGATTTCAGCAAATATGTTCGGCGAATCTGGGCCGATCTTGACGTCGTGCTGCAATGAGAGCGGATACAGATACCAAGGTGGGCCGCATAACCCACGTGTCTGCCCATAAACCCGTTTCGTCGGCCACCCGGCGCTGGCGCAGGCTCCGCACGGCGGCCATCGTTCTCGCGACACAGGTGGCGCTGCTTGCCGTGCTGCTTGGCTTTTGGGACCATATGACGGCAGATAATAAGCAGGCGGCCTTCATGTTTGGTTCGCCTTCGGCTATGGCAGGGTTCTTGGGTCAGATGGTAGCCGATGGCAGTCTATGGCGCGATACCTATGTCACCGGCCTCGAAACGTTGCTCGGCTTTCTCGTCGGAAATTTCGTCGGCACCGTCATTGGACTCTCGCTCTGGTACTCTCGGTTCGTTTCTCGCGTTGTGGAACCGTTCGTGATCGCGCTCGGCTCAATCCCGATCATCGCCTTGGCGCCGATTATCATCATCTGGTTCGGCACAGGACTGATTTCGAAAGTCGCGATGTCGACACTGTCGGTCGTGATCGTTGCTTTGGTCACGTCTTACAAGGGCGCGGCCGGGGTCGATCCGGATCAGGTCAATCTGATGCGGACACTGGGCGCCTCAAAATTTCAAATCTTCCGCAAGCTGGTGGTGCCGGCCTCGCTCGCCGATATCTTTGCCGGACTGAAGCTTACCGTAGGCTTCGCGTTGATCGGTGCGATCGTCGGTGAATTCATGTCCTCATCCGAGGGATTGGGCCATGCCATTTTCAAAGCGGGCTCGCTGTATATTATTCCAAAAGTCTTTGCCGCTTTGGTAGCAACAATCGCGCTGGCGCTGTTGCTTACCTTCCTCGTGGGCAGGACTGAGCGGCTCTTGATGCCGTGGCGACGCATTCACTAGAATAACGGAAAGAAGTTCAACCTCAGGAGGGAACATGTCTCAGAGTGTCAGCAAAGTCGGCAACATCAAATATGCGCTTTCGGGCGATGACCGCTTTATTGCGAGCGTCGAACCGGGCGATACATTCGTGGTCGATTGCGCGATCAACATCAACGACGGCACGATCCGCCATCTCGGACAGCAATTGACGGAGGCTGACGTCACTATGCCGTTCGTCAACGGCGCCACCGGCCCGATCGAGGTGCGGGGCTCGAAAGGTGGCGACATGCTGAACGTCGAAATCGTCAATATGGAGCTCGGCAATCTCGGCTTTACCGCCCTCTGGCCCGGCATCGGCATGTTTCCCGATTGGGTCCGGAGGAAGGAATTCGGCAAGCAGACGAGGGTTGTCGAGGTCAAAGACGGCCTCGTGCACTGGAACGAACACCTCAAGCTGCCGATCAAGCCGATGATTGGAGTCATTGGGGTCGCGCCGGTGCACGGCGCCGTCTTGACCGTCGATAACGGGCCGCATGGCGGCAATCTCGACGTGCAGGAGATCACCACCGGCAATACCGTATCGCTGCGCGTCAATAAGGAGGGCGCGCATCTCTTTCTCGGCGATTGCCACGCGATTCAGGGCGACGGCGAATGCAATGGCATGGGCGCCATCGAGATCGCTGCAACCCTGACCGTGAAGGTGTCGCTGGAGAAGGCGCCGGCACGGTTGAATCATCCGCGCATCGAGACGTCGACGCATATTTGTACTTTAGGTTGCGCCCGGCCGCTGGAAGACGCCATGCGTATCGCGTTCGAGGAGATGGTCTATTGGATGGAGGATGACTGGAAGATTCCTGCCGCCGAAGGGTACATGCTGCTTGGCCAAATCGCGGAAGCGCGCTGCACGCAAGTGGTCAACCCGAAATACACCTACATCTGCAAGGTCAACAAGAGCATCCTCTCCGGATATTTCGGTTGAGCTTAGCTATTGAAGTAGCTTGGGCGATCTATATCGGGAATGAGCGCGGGTTCCGCCGGTTGCCAACTCAGGTTCTTCTGGGTTGATAGGCTGGATACCGGGTTGTCGGCCACCACAAAGGGCGCGAACCAGCTGAACTGGGCTGCTGCAGCCTCTGGATTTTTAGTCACGACGGGCAATTTCAGGCGTCGCCCGATGACCTCCGCGATTTCGCGGAACGGTACGCCTATTTCCGCGACTCCATGATACGTACTGCCGGCCAACCCGTTCTCAAGAGCAAGGCGCGCTTCTTTTTTGCAATAGCGATAAGGCGTGGGATGAAACCAGCGCCACCATCGCCGTGTACCGAGGGTGGGAGGCGCACTACTGAAGTACGAACCCCTTTCGAAGCGAAAGCCGCCGCCGCTTTTCCGGGTGGCACACTTCGAGCGGCTCCGGGGGACGCCGGGTCCGCGGTGTCATTTTCCGAGGCGATGACGCCCGGCCGCAGGCCCATGGTCCCAACGGTGATTACGAACGGCCGGTCGGAGCCCGCCAGCGTTGAGCCGAGGGTCTGGATCGCCGCACTATCGGCTCCCATCATTGCGGCCAAAAAGCTAGACACCGGACTACGGCCCGTCAATCCGCGCGCGATCACGCCCAGGCGGGTGGACAACTTTGCATCCGAGAAACCATGAATGAAAGCGAGATGGATGACGCCGTCAGCCGAAGCAGCCCCGTTTCTCAAGCTTTCCAGGTCTTCGAGACGGCCCCAATGGGGTGTGGCGCCGGCGGTGGTCAGCCGTTTAGCTCCTTCCTTGGATCGGATCAAACCAATGACCTGATGGCCCGCCCCGAGCAATTCCTTGACAACGGCTGAGCCGATGAAACCTGTGGCACCGGTAACAAAAACACGCATTAAATCCTCCAGAGGTTAAATTAAGTTTGTAAGATAAGTAAACTATACCGTATAGTATACTTAGCAAGCGACTTTTTTCGAAACCGATGGAAATCAAGATCAAGAAACGAGGCGATCCCTTGCGCGAGAAGATTCTTTGGGCCGCTCGGGAGGTGTTCCTGGAAGCCGGCTATGAACGGGCTTCAATGGACGCCGTCGCCAGCCGAGCCGGAACCACGAAGCGGACCGTATATGCCCACTTCGCCAACAAAGAGGCGTTGTTCCTGGCAGTCTTCGATTTCTTGAAAGGTTTTTTTCTCAGCCGATTGAGCACACCGGAGACCTACTCCCAGGACCCAGCCGAAGCCTTGGTTCTGTTCTGCGGCCGATTCCTGGAAAAGCTACTGTGGGAGGGCGCAATTCGGATGTGCCGGGTGTGTGTGTCGGAAGCAGCCAGATTTCCGGACGAGTCAGCCCAGTACTGTTACGTGCTTTTCACCGAGGTCGAAATGAGAGTGGCGGCTTACTTAAGACTGAAATTCGGTCTCTCTCCTCGAGGCAGTGCCGAGGCAGCGCAAAGGCTCCTCGGCCAAGTTCTCCACCCGCGGTTTCCGCGCGCCCTCTTCGGTGTCGATCCGCTGGTCGAGAGGTTCGACGAAAAGAGCCTTTCGCCGGCATTTGACCTCAAACCGATTCGCAAAGCGGTTAAAGTCCTGCTCGACTCGCTGAGTTAGCTTCCGAAATAGTTCATCCGCTCAAGATCAGCAATCATTCCGGGACCAGTCGGGTGCCAGCCGAGTCGTTTCTGGGTTTGCGCGCTTGAGGCGGGAACGTCGCGACCAGCGAACATTCCGAGCCATCCGAAGTGGGCGGTGGCCTTTTCCGGAGACAGGGAGACGACAGGAATCTTTAAGCCTCGGCCAATGACTTCCGCCATATCGCGAAGGGGCACACCTTCTTCAGCAACCGCGTGGTACTTGGCTCCTGGATCCTGCTTTTCCAGCGCCAGCCGGTAGAGACGCGCTGTATCGAGCACATGTGCAGCCGGCCACCGGTTGAGTCCATCGCCCACATACGCCGAGACGCCTTTCTCCCGCGCCAGAGCGACGGCATACGTGACGAGGCCCTGCTTGAATTGATCGTGGACCTGCGGAAGTCGCACCACCGACACGTTGACGCCCCGGGCCGCCACCGACGCTGCTGCCTCCTCCGAAGCTGCGCGCGGAAACACCGATGAATTGATGATTGGATTATCTTCGAGCGCAGTCTGACCAGGTACGGTGTTCGCCAACCCAGTCCCTGACGTGACAATAAACGGTCGATCAGAACCGGCCAGAACCGAACCGATGGCCTCAACGACTTGGCGGTCTGCCTCACAATTCGCTACGAATTTCGAGAAGTCGTGGATGAATGCGAGATGGATCACTCCGTCCGTTGCCGCCGCTCCGGTGCGCATACTTTCCAAGTCCTCAATCGAACCGCGATGCACCTCGGCGCCCGCCACAGCCAGCGACTTGGCGCCCGCATCGGAGCGGGTCAAGCCGAGCACTTGATGGCCCGCTTTCAGTAATTCATCAACGACAACCGAACCGATAAAGCCAGTTGCGCCGGTAACAAAAACACGCATAAAAAACCTCCAGGTTAATGTTTGAGATGGGGCTAGTTTGGCCTATGCGATATTCTAGTAAAGTAGTGTCGTTATACTGGTATAATAACTAATGGGATAAGTATGCCGGTAATAAATGGCAACCAGCTTGGAACCTATCTAAAGGATCGCCGCTCGAAGCTCGATCCAGCAGTGCTCGGTTTTCCGATGACCCGCCGGCGAACGCCGGGGCTGCGCCGGGAAGAAGTGGCCCAACGCGCCAATGTCAGCGCCACCTGGTACACCTGGCTTGAACAGGGGCGCGGCGGCTCACCCTCAACCGACGTGCTTAACCGTATTTCTCGTGCCCTAATGCTGACCACGGTTGAGCGCGAGCATCTTTTCCTCATTGCCCTGGGGCATCCACCAGAGGTCCGGTATCAGGCGACGGAAGGTATTTCACCGCGCATCCAGCGGGTCCTTGATGCATTGGAGTTCAGCCCGGCCTTTGTGAAAACCGTCACGTGGGACCTCGTCGCGTGGAACCGGGCTGCATCGCCGCTGTTTGGCCATGACACCCTGGCCCCCGAACAGCGCAATATCCTGCGCCGGATCTTTCTTGATCCTCAGGCCCGCGCCGCGCAACTCGACTGGCAAAGCGTCGCCCGGTTCGCGGTCGCGGCATTCCGGGCGGACACGGTGCGAGCCGGCGCCTCGGCAAATGTCGAAGCATTGGTCGACGAACTCCGCCGGTTAAGCCCGGAATTCAAGGTGATGTGGCGTGAGAACGATGTTCGCACCCATGGCGAAGGCATTAAACAGTTCCAGCACCCCGTTGCCGGGCTCATCGCGCTGGAATACTCGGCCTTTTCTGTTGATGGACGCCCCGACCTTAGCTTGGTCATCTACAATCCGGCTACCCCGAAAGATGTGAACCGGGTTCGCGAATTAATGAACTCCACGTCTAAGACTAAACCGTCTCGGTGACCCTGCCGCCAGTCGGTGAAAACACGAACAATCTGTTTTTAGGCTGCTACCTCCCTCTTGACCGAGCTCTTACTTCAAGATCCTCGCTTTTTGGCAGCACTCTCGTTTACCATCCCTCTAACGCTCTGACTAAATGTTCCTTACACATCGAGACGTCAATGCAGCGAGCCGTCGCCGGCACCCTGCATGGTGGCGGCAGCTGGGCCTCGGTTTTGCGATATCCCTGTTTTTCGCCTGTTCCGTGCTTCCAGCTTCAGCGGTTGACTTGGCGACCTTATCGATCGAGCAGCTCAAAAACGGCATCGAAAAACAACATCCAAGCGGTCTTTATATCCTGGCACAGAAACTCTTCGCGAGCGGTCAAAAAGATGAAGCGGTTTTTTGGTACTATGCCGGACAACTCCGTTACCGGGTGTATCTAACTGTTAACCAGAGCAAACTAGATCCATCGGGTGATCCCGCTGTATTCTCGGCTCTAACAGAAGAAATCGGTCGACCGATTAACGAATACGCGTTCGGAGACCTCCCTCGATTGGCTAAAACCATCGACGCGGTTATCGTCTGGGACCAGTCCCACGACAACGCCTTAACACCGCGCGATAAGTATCGAACTGAATACGATCAAATAACAACCGGATTGAGTCAGCTTCGGGATTATATGATCAAGAACGCAGACTCGATTCGTCAGCAACGAGCCGCCGCAGGCCTCGAAAACCGCTCCTAAGATCCGGCTACCTCATCAGGCGCTTCGTTCTCGTCCTCGTCCTCGAATAGTCTGCCTGGGGTGGCTTCGATTTTGCCGACAGGTGTCCAAACCGATTTCTGTCCCGAAGGGACCACAGGACTCAGCCCGGGGTTTTGACCCCGAGTACAGATAAAAAGGGCGCCCGCCCTGAAGGTGGCGGTAGAGAAGAGTTTTCCGCCCTCGATGCCGAACGAGACCCTCAACGAATTTCTGCCGCCCCTTTCCTCCTTCGTCCCTTGTTCCCAGAACTATGGCGGACAAGCAGGGCAGGTCCCTATTGTCAATGTGTCCTGGGGTTGAAACCCTAGGCTCAGTCCTATTGTCCCTTCCTCCTTCGTCATCCTGAACTACGGCGGACAGGTCAGGACAAAGAATTCTACACAACCTAAATATCTGTCCACTTTTTCGGCACCACATCAGCCCATCAATTTTATCTGTGTAATATAGTGGCGTAGGGCGAGCACCTCTGCCCGGTCTTCGACAGGATTCCGATGAAAACACGACTCACTCCGATTCCGTATGCGGTCGCCTTGCTGATTTACAGCTGCGTGACCTCGTTTGCTGATAAAGCGGTCCAAGACTCGATGGGACCCTCTCCGTCTTCGAACGACGGCCCACCCGAACACCCCTATTACTTAACGGGCGATGAAGAGGTTTGGAAAACGTTCCCCGCTAAGCCCGCGCTCGGTTCGGCCATCGATCAAGCCGATCTGTTGATCACCTTGTCCGTCCAGGCTTCTCGAAATGAAGATCAAAAGAACGAAGCACTGCGTGACCGGAAATATTCCATCAAGTTGGTGACGGACGTCATCGATACAGACTTCGAAACGAAATACCCAAACGTCTTTAAGGTGCTAACTAACGCCGACATCGATTCTTATTTCGTCAACACGATGATCAAGAAGACCAACGCTCGCTTGCGTCCATTCGTGCAACATCCAACCCTGATCACACCGCTTTTCGATGTGGGCGACTTCAGCTATCCCAGCGGGCATGCGTCCGGGACCGAGCTCCAGGCACGGATCCTGGCAAAGTTGTTTCCCAAACAGGAAGACGGGCTACTGAAACGAGTCCGGCAAATCGCGGATAGCCGAGTGGTTGCCGGAGTCCACTACACGAGTGATACGGAGGCCGGTCTGGCTTTGGGCGACCTGGTCTTTGCGCAGATCGAAGCGCAACCTCGATTCCAGAACGATCTCAGAGATGCGGCGGAGAAGGATCAATTAACGCTGAGGTAACGCACCTGAGCTCGCCCGGGAAGACGCAACCACAAGTCATTGGCAGCATTAGTAAGATGCGGTTCGTGAGCGGCCATTTAATCACCTCGCTTTCAGCGATTCTCATCTTCGGTCCGCTGAAATTAATCTCCTCGCAACCAGCAGTTCTCTCACCGGTTGCTTCATCGTCGGGGCATTTTGCTAACGAACGTGAAAAATTGCTGCCGCTTTTCGTTGGGACATTCAAAGTAATCGGCTGCCAACCCGACTCGGGAAAACCATACGATGGGTCTGTCGTCGTCATCCGAAAAGGCCTGGAGCTCTTCGTCCAAGAATCGATAAACGGACGGACCAGGACCGGAACCGGCTCGATCATGTTCGAACCGGAAACACCCACACTTGAGGTCAAGTTTAGCGACAGCGGGATCTTGGTTGGCTACGAACTTGGCAGCTCCGGAGATACAAGGCAGCCTCGCGCCGGTGGATGGGTGGATTCGAGGGGGAATAACCGGGTCGATCGCAAACGATTGGGTATGGAAGTCTGGTACAACCACCAACCGGCGCCGAGTCCAGCCTTCGAACAAACTAAGCTTCAACGTGCCTCGTTGAGTCCCATACCAGCTGACCTCTTGGGATTCTATCAAGGAGACTACCGCGTCATCGGTGAAGAGACCGGCGCTGGACGGCTTTATACCGGAAGGATTCAGGCGAAGCGGGAGGGAGAACGGTTGACGATCGAAGGCTGGGTTGACGGACAGCACAGTAAAGGTGAGTTCGTTTCTGAACGACTTTCTGCGAAACATCCGGTCATACTCATAAAATGCCGGATTGGACACCAGTCGCTGCTGTCACTGGTAAACGTGCAGACAGTCGGTGATAACTATCCCAGAATCTGCGGTTATTTCTATCCTGTCGGCGATACCGGGGTAATCATTACAACTGCGAGACCGAGATTAGAGACCTGGTTTTTCGATTGGAGATGAACGCGCTTCCAGGCCGGATATGCAGCCTGGGCCCAATGGAGTAATGGAGTATTGGAGTATTGGAGTATTGGAGAGGTGGTTTCTCAGCAGCGAAGCTGCGGCTGATGATATGCCTACGTCGTCAGGTGAAACCACGGTTCTTGCGCGCCTTCAGCGCTAACCGCTTTTTTTAACGCATTCCTAGGGCTCGCAAGCTCACCCTGGGCTTAGGTCTTTTCAGCGCTTCGCGCCTCCAATACTCCATCACTCCATCACTCCATCACTCCATCACTCCATCACTCCATCACTCCATCACTCCATCACTCCATCACTCCACCACTCCATCACTCCATCACTCCATCACTCCACCACTCCATCACTCCGCTACTCCACCACTCCATTCCCACAGTCCGGCTCCGGAGAGATCTCCGCACTTTCCATAAATCCGGAAGGTGCTTCGTTGTCGTACATAGGCTATGCGCTTTACCCGAACCCCCGTCCTTCGGAAGTACTCGATCGCGTTTTTAAGCGCCTTTATCGGCGGATCTGCACACGCGCAACCGGAAACGCCGATGATCAAGGAAGTCAGCGTTCAAACCGTCTGTCCGCTCACCGGTCCGAATTCAAAGGTCCCCGGCCTTATGAAAGAACTCGATATTTGCGGGACCGATTTGGGGATCATGACGGAAGCAGATGGCCGGATTTTTTTCGCGTTCGGCGATACTTTTGGTTATCCCTGTTCGGGACCCGGCGGCCCGAATTGGCGCTCTAATACGCTCGGGGCCACGGCGAACCATAACCCGGACAATGGTGTCGACCTGACCGATTGGCTGACTAATCCCGACGGCACCGCGAAAGCGATTATCCAAGGCGCCCATCAACCGCCCTTCACTGGCACCGACGGTGAACAAACCAAAATCCCGACCTCGATGGTTACGGTGGGTGGCCGGATCTATTTGCACTACATGTCTGTCCACGGCTTTGCTGCTAAAGGTGGTGTCTGGGACTGCAATTATTCGCAGTTCCTTTATTCCGATGACCTGGGGAAGACCTGGACTCCGGCGGCGGTGAAATTTGGAACCAGCACCTCGAATTTTAATATGTTAGCGCTCACTGACGAGAACGGATCAGGCAACGAATTTACCCGTTATGTCTATGCCATCGGGACACCCTGCGGCCGGTTCGGCGATGCCAAACTCGGCCGAGTCCCAAAGGAGAACGTGCTCGATCCTAACGCCTGGGAGTATTATGTGGCTGGCCAAGACGCCGAACATAGTTGGACCCCGAACCGTTTGACGGCGTCCGAGATAATTCAGGCGCCGATCGGGGAAGGATCGATTTTATGGGACCGGTGGATTAAGCGCTGGCTTTTCACTTATCTTAACGAGGACACCGCCCAGATTGAGCTTCGGGAAGCGGAGAATCCGTGGGGACCATGGAGTGTCCCGATCGCCTTGGCAACCGCCCAACAATTCCCTCAACTGTACGGCGCGTTTATGACCCCGTCGCTTCTACGAGATTCGGGAAAATCACTCTATTTTGTGATGTCGATGTTCGGCCCCTACGAAGCTTTCTTGATGAAGGCTGAACTACAGACCTATCAATAAAATCCAAGGAGTAATGGAGTGTTGAGTGATGGAGTAGTGGGTGACCGCGAGAAGGCAATAAAGCAATACTCCCCTACTCCATCACTCCGTTCCTTTATTTCTTGAAGCTGACCCGGTCATCAGTTTCGAGGAAATCGAAGAGACTGCTCTTCGCCGGTTCAAGTCCGAGAGCAGCGCATTCGCCATCGAACCACTCTCTTTTCTCGGGGTCCTGATGCGGACTGTAGGATTCTACTCCGGCGGACCAGGCTTTAGTTTCCTCCGCGGTCTTCGGAGCGCCGTGTTCGTTAAACCAGGCCAACACTTGTTCATCGCTCGCTCCAGAGGCAAGCACGCCTTTAACATCATCGGCTTGAACCCCTTTATAGGTGAAAAGCATCTGATCCAGAGGACAGGCGAAATGGTATTCTCCGACAGCCCCATTAACGGTTGCGCGTCCTTTATCAATCATTCGCGCCATCAACGCATAGTCGCCGATTCGTGTCCGCGGGCTCCGCGGGGCTTCTTTACTCAGGTTTTTTGCGGTTGTCATAGATTTTTGTTCCTTCGACAGAATTTAACAGGGAAAGCCGTTTAAGTGAGGTAATTAGCCGGCCTACTTAGACGTCAGTCGTTGTTAATACAGCACTTGCCGTTTTAGCTGTCAAATCGCGATGGAAAATGAACTCGCCGCGCCTGATTCGTGACCGATACGCTCGACGGCACCAAACGCTTCCGCACGAGTGGAAACGCGTTCCTGCCGCAGGCCATTCGGGTATAGTTCCGACCAAATCGGTATCTGCCTATAATAAATATGAAGTATCGGATCCGGCCTGCCGTTACAGATGATTCCGCTCAACTGGTCATCCTGCTTGGCGAGCTCGGCTATCCTTCGACCTCAGACTTCATCCTGGAGAAGTTGACTCAGCTGTCGTCAACACTCGGAACCAAGATTCTGGTTGCTGACTGGGACGGCACGGTAATCGGGTTGCTATGTTTTTCGATCGTTCCGCTCCTACACTGTAAGCGGAGGACTAGGTCGCATCAGCGCGCTAGTGGTCGCCTCGCAGTTCAAGGGGCGCGGCATCGGCAAACGTTTAATAGCGGCGGCCGAAGAGTTTGCTTGGGAGAACGGTTGCGCTCGGATTGAGATTACCAGCGGCCAACACCGAGCGGATGCCCATGCCTTTTATGAAGCGGTCGGGTACAAACAAGACAGCCAAAGGTTCATCAAGCACCGGTGGGGCCAGTTTCCTGTCCCATAAATAACATGGCTTTCGTTGCGATCAAAATGGGCCGTCGGCAAGGCGCGAGGAGAGCGCATATCTGAACCGATACGTAACCGACGAGCAACGCAGCCGCCGGCCCATTTTCATCGCAACCCTCCGGGCCGTGGCCAGTTGGCTGTTTTTCCGCGTTGCTCACTCCTCACGTATCGATTCAGATATGCTCGTCGTTCGCGCCTTGAAAAACAGCCAACTGACCGACGGCGAAAGCCATGCTATTTATGGGACAGGACACTAGGTCTTGCTAGCCTTCCCGTGTTTGTCCTACACCCTGGAGACAGACCCCCGGAAATTCGCTCGCGGCTGTGACGACTCAACCAGTCCTCCAGCCTCTAGCCAGTTCTGAAGGCCGCCCTTGAGCGAGAAAGTCTTCTGGTAACCTAGACGACGCAAAGTTTCAGCGGCGGAGACACACGAACTCCCGACCGCGCAATAAATCACGATCGATGTATCGAAGTCCGGCGCGATCTCGAGCACTTTGCTCTCCAGCGTATTCCGGCTGAGATGCACCGCTCCCTCGATATGCCCGAGCAGATAGTCGCGTTCCTCGCGGATATCGATGATCAAAGGATGAGGTTTCATGCGCGCCAACTGATGCGGCGCAATTTCACGAATCTCGTTTCCATGCTCCGCGCGGGGTCTGAGAGATAGCTTCATCGGTATTGCCTCCGGAGGTTTCACAGCGTAGGGCCAGCTTCAATGGACCCTAAATTAGTATCCTTACCGATTAAGTAGACTTTGCAACTCTTTTTAATCCGCCTACGCCAAGCCTTCGGCGCGACAGGCCGCGAATCAAAACCCAAACCGCAGATGGACGCAGATCGACGCAGATAAAGACAACCGCGAATGCACGCCAATGGACACAGCCGCGAATGGACGCGAATAAAGTGCAGGCTTGGGCGACGTTTAAACTGATTACTGACTCACTGATTACTGATTACCTGCTCCGCCCGGACGATAGCGTCGCGCTACGTCACAGCATCAACTTATCGAGCAGGCGCTCTCCTTCCGGCCAAGGGCCGTGGCCGGAGGCCGCATTGATATGGCCGGCTGACTCCAAAATCACTAGCTCGCTACCCCAAGCGGTGGCGAATGTTTTCGCTCGGTCAAGCGCGGCGAACGGGTCATTCGTGCTAGCAACCACTATCGACTGGAAAGGAAGCCGGATGAGTGGACAGGGGGTAAACCCGGCGGGGCCGACCGGGATCGTTTCGGCTTCGACATCAGGAGGCGAAACCAAGAGGGCTGCTGCTACGCGGTTATTTCCGTTGCCCGTGGTAGCAGCCCAGTGAATCACTCCCATACACCCCATACTGTGAGCCACTAACACTAACGGCGGGTTCGCAGCGGAAATCGCGGCGTCAAGATTCGAGACCCAATCTGAGCAGCGAGGACGTTCCCAGTCAGTTTGACGGACCCGCTCATACTCGGGATGACTCGCTTCCCACAATGATTGCCAGTGCTCTGGGCCAGAATCTCCGAGGCCGGGAATAATCAATACCGAACGTCCTGATGCCATGTTAACGAACCCTATTTAACCTGAGAAACTGATGCAAAACGAGCTCGCTTCCAGCGCGCTCAATCTCGCCGGCTACGATTAAGGATTTTATCCACAGCCTCGGCAACACCCGCGTTGTCGTTTGTACCCACCACCAGGTCGGCGACTGATTTTACGCGGTCGGAAGCGTTACCCATAGCGATGGCAAACCCGACGGCGTTCAACATCTCAAGGTCATTAGCGGCGTCACCGATTGCGGCTACGTCAGCCAACTCCACCCTGAGCGCGCTCGCTAAAGTTATTAGCGCTTTCGCTTTGTTCACGCCGGCAGGGAGGATCTCTAAGTAGTTCGATTTCGAAAAAGTCGCCGCAGCGTGAGCTCGAACTGATTCCTCGATTTCCTTCAGCGCGGCCACCTGGTCCGGACGGCTAATCAACATAATCTTGCTTGGTTCTTCCTCGGACGTCATTAGTTCGGTGGTCTCGATTGGGCGTAGATTGACGATCGCGCATTCGTCTAGAATCTCTTGAGTCATGGTTCTGATCCGCCAGCTCTCGGGAGTGAAGACATTCGGCTCCAGATCGTGGGAGATGGCGGTCGATAGAATGGAACGTGCCCTTGCCGCTGGGATCCGCTCATCGGATCGAACGTTTTTCGACTGAAGCGATCGGGCGTCGAGTTCGCCGATCCAAGCGCCGGAAAAACCGATCAAGGAAGGCGAAAAATCGAATTGTCGAACAATGTCGCGGACTGCTTGCGGGCCACGCGCTGTAGCTAACACAACCTGAACGCCGGAAGCAGCGAGCCGGCAGACAGCGTCCCGTACAACTGTTTTCAACCGATGCGAACTGTCCAGGAGGGTTCCATCCACATCGATGGCAAACAACCGAACCGCAGATTTTGCTGGTGCTGGCTGATTCATCATCTGAACTTTCCCTTAACTGCTCCCAAAAATGGATCCACAGATTAAAGAAGATTAAATATCCGCAGATTACACAGAACCTGTCGCGCCGCAGGCCTTGCGGAGGCGGATTACGCAGATTTCGATTGGCGGCGGGTCCCAGCGGTTAGCGACAGGAGACCACATCTTCTGACCGAGCGTCTTTAGCCCCCCGGTCAAATTGAACCTATAAAAGAAATCTGCGTAATCTGTGTAATCTGCGGATATTTATCTTCCTTATCTGCGGACTAGACGTTCTCCCATTTCTTCGAAGCGGCCGAGCGCAGGACTGCGTCGACTACTTTCTCGGTGTCGAGCGCGGTCTCGAAGGTTGGCTCCGCCGGTTTTTTCTCGTCCAATGAATTCACAAAATCCGCTACCTGATGGATAAAAGAATGCTCGTAGCCGATGGACAGACCGGGCACCCACCAATTGGCCATGTAAGGATGATCTCCGTCAGTGACATGGATGGATCGCCAACCGCGAACCACGCCTTCGTCCTTGTGATCAAACCATTGGAGTCGATGCAGATCGTGGAGATCCCAGGCAATTGAACCGTGCTCACCGTTGATCTCCAAGGTGTAGAGCGCCTTATGACCGCGCGCGTAGCGGGTGGCTTCGAACGTGGCGAGTGACCCGTTTCTGAACCGGCCCAGAAAGGCGCTGGCGTCATCGATGCCGACGTCGGTCATTTTGCCGGTTACTTGGTGTTGGCGTTCCTTGATGAAAGTCTCCGTCATCGCTGAGACCGACTCCAGTTCTCCGTTCAACCAGATCGCGGTATCAATGCAGTGAGCCAATAAATCTCCGGTGACGCCGCTGCCAGCCACGTCGACGTCTAGTCGCCATGAGGCGCCTCCTAGCGGCACGGCCGCTGAGATTGTCCAGTCCTGAAGAAACTTAGCTCGATAATGAAAAATCCGCCCCAGCTTACCCGAAACGATGATTTGTTTCGCTAAGGTGACGGCAGGGATCCGGCGGTAGTTATACCAGACCATCGTCGGCGTCCCGGCCTTTTTCGCGGCATCCACCATGCGTTGCGCTTCGGCGAGATTCCTCGCCAACGGTTTTTCGCATAGCACCATTTTCCCGGCTTCGAGCGCTGCTACCGCGATGTCAGCGTGCGTATCATTCGGGCTGGCGATATCAACCACCTGGATGGCAGGATCCTCAATCAGCTGGCGCCAATCCGAATAATGCGATTCGTAACCCCATTTGTGGGCGAATTGCTTTACCTTGTCCGGATCTCGCGCAGCCACTGCTTTAAGGACAGGCTGATATTTAAGATCGAAAAACTGGCTAACGGTCAGATACGCGTTCGAATGCGCTCGTCCCATAAAGCCATAGCCGATCAAGCCGATGTTCAGTTTGTTCATAAGGAGTTCAGGAGCGAACGAGCTTGGCTGGCACCCCTACCAATCACTAATCACCAATCACGGAGTACCAATAACTGACTACTGATAACTGGTTACTGATTACTCGATCCACCCATGGGATTCCCGGACTGAAACCATGGTCTGCAGAATAGAATCCCAGGTCTTCTGTTTTAGCATCACTTCATTCGGGAACATGCAACCATCCCAGCAAATGTGTTGGAACGCTTTGGTCAGGTTTCCTTTCTCATCTCGCAACCAATAACCGGCATCTCGAGCGATGTTCAGCTTTCCGTTAGGATCGTCCGGCAAGCAGTGGCGTCCGGTCTTATCATGGGAACCGCTTCCTTTTACGGTGGCGTCGTTTTGAGCGACATGGAAGTCGACGGTCCATGGCCGCAATTCGTTCGTCATCGTTTTCAGCGCCTCTCTCAGCTTGCTATCGTCTTTCCAGTCAAAGCCAGGCGGAAGGATGGCATCTTCCAAAGCATTGTAACCAAGAGTGTAAAGCAGCGTATGCGCCATATCCGCCTGGAACCCGAGCGTTTTTGGCCGGTCGACCAACTCCAGCAGCTCAACCATTCGTTTCCAGCTGTGCATCCCGCCCCAGCAAATCTCTCCCTCGGCGGCTAGACGTTCGCCCTCCCCTTCCGCGATATCGCAGCATTCCCGGAAGGTCTCTGCGATCTTCTTCGAGCCTTCCGGATCATTCGCCCAAGTTTCAGGATCGGTGGCTGAATCTACGCGGACAACTCCATACGGCCGGACCCCAATCTCTTTTAGCGTCCTGGCAATCCGGCTTGCTTTCGTCACTTGCTCGATAAATCGCTGGCGCTCGTCCGGGTTGCCCATGGCGGAGCCACCCCCGGTGGGAGGCCAGACCGGCGCGATAACGGTTCCTGCCACGAGACTTTTCGAAGCTAGTTTATCAGCCAGCCGCTTCAGATCGTCATCGGTGGAATCGATACTAATATGAGGATCGGCCAGAAAGAGGTCGACGCCTTCGAAGCGGATACCATTACTTTCGGCGGCCGTCGTCAGATCTAACATCGTATCGAGATCAATGAACGGTTCGGATCCGGGACCCTTACCGACGAGGCCGGGCCACATCGCGTTGTGGAGCTTTGGAAAATTGTTCATGACATGAAATCAGAGGACTGAGCGCCGCAACCAGGCGGACGGTACAGCGTCTCTGATTGGAGGATTAATCTTTGGTTTGTGGATGGGGGATCAGAAATCTAACCGCGATCTGACTTCCATCAGACCGGCAACCTCGCAACAACCGGATTCAGCTGCTTCCCTCGGAGTTCATCACTGCCGGGCTGCGGATCGATATTAACCTCAGCCAAGTTTCATCACAAGTTTTAGCCCGTTTATTTCTGGTCGCGAAATAAATGCGGCTTCGGCTTTCCAATTGCGTTCGAATTTGATTTTAATCGAGTTAGTTTGGTATGGCGATTCGTGCCGGAGCTCCCGCTCCGGACCAACCCCCTAGAACCCATGACGATCAAGCGGAGGCTCCTGACCTCGTGAGGCTTACCTCGCGTTCACTAGGAAATCGCCCAGAAGGAGTCTGCAGAACCCGATGGCCTCGGCGTAAGGCGAGCCGCGAGTCTCCAGCTGTAATTCGGAACGCCCTATGAGCGAGATTCTTCGACTAAGAAACATCTCCAAAACGTTCCCCGGGGTAGTGGCGCTGCGAAACATCTCCTTCGAACTCAACGAGGGTGAAGTCCATTGTTTATGCGGCGAGAACGGCGCCGGTAAATCGACCCTCATCAAAATCCTGTCCGGAGCGTATCAACCGGATGAGGGAGGTGAAATATTCTTTGAGGGAAAATCGGTGGTGCTCACGCCGCACCTGGCGATGAGCCTGGGTATACAAACCATTTATCAGGAGCACGTTATTTTTGAGACTCTCAGCGTTATGGAAAATATCTTCGCCGGTGCGGAGATCGTTAAGAGAGGCCTCCTCAACAAAAGCGAAATGCGGCGCCAGACGCTGGCGGTTTTGAAATACCTCAAGAGCGATCTCAGTCCGGACGCCAAGATGGACGATCTGAGTAGCGGCGAACAAAAGACTGTCGAGATTGCCAAAGGCCTGGTCTTCAAAAGGAGAGCCATCATTCTCGATGAGCCTACCGCTTCATTTTCTTCCGCAGAGATCGATAACCTGCTCGATATCATTGAAACCGTTAAGAATAGCGGTCTCGGGATTATCTACATTTCGCATCACCTGGAAGAGGTGTTTAAGGTCGGAGATCGGGTCACGGTTTTGCGCGATGGCCTCAAAGTCAGTGAGCATGGTATCGGCGGTCTGACCAAAACGATGCTGATCAAGGACATGGTCGGACGGGATCCATCCACTTTTTATCAGCGCGAAAAGGTCCCGATTGGGGACATCGTATTCGAGGCCAGACAGGTGACCGGCAATGGCGCTAGAGATATTTCCTTTGTTCTGAGGCGCGGTGAGATCCTGGGGATTTCGGGCATGGCCGGCTCAGGCCGGTCGGAGCTGATGAATGTCCTCTTCGGCGGCGCTCAACTCGATTTCGGCGAGATCCTGATCAAGGGAAAGATCGTCAAACACTCCAATCCGAAAAGCGCTATCCGGAACAAAATGTGTTTCATCACGGAGGATCGGCAGAACACCGGTCTTTTGCTGCCGCAAACCATCGCGCAAAACGTGACGATCGCGAATTTGGTTAACACCCGGGAATTCGTGGTACGACATCGGGACGACAATCGGATCGGAGACCGGTTTGTTAAACAATTGGGGATTAAGGCCAACAATTCACAAACCCGGGCAGTGGAATTATCCGGCGGCAACCAACAAAAAGTGGTTTTAGCAAAGTGGTTTAACACCAACGGAGAAATCTTCATTTTCGATGAGCCAACCATTGGGATCGATGTGGGCTCCAAACAGGAGATTTACAAAGTGATGGTCGATCTCCTGAAGCAAGGGAAAGCCATCATTATGGTTTCTTCTGATATGCCGGAAGTGATCTCGATGAGTGATCGGGTCATGGTCATGAAGAATGGAGAGAAAATGACGGAGCTCTCTGGCATCGAAATCTCGGAAGAGAATATTCTGACTAATTCTATCGGAGATAAGACGATATGACTGGCGAAGCGGCGACCGCATCGAAACCAGCGGTTCGGACCTCTCTTTTTAAGCGATACGAGAATTTAACCATTCTTTCGATCTTCGCCGGATTCGTGCTGGTGATTGTCTTGCTCCAACTGATCATGGTCGGAGGAACTAAGTTCCCTACCTTTATCAGCCCGGTTAACCTCCTGAATATCCTCCAACAGGTCGGCGTTCCCGGCATCGTAGCAGTTGGCATGACGATCGTGATGATTTCCGGTGGAATCGATCTGTCGGTTGGCATGTTAGCCTCGCTGGTATCGATCATTACGGCGTTGGGAATCTCCAAATGGCAACTAGGAGTAGTCCCTTCCGTTCTGATCGGAATCTCTTCTGCCATCGTCCTTGAGAGCATCATGGGCTTCATCATTTCGCGTACGAAAGTTGAACCCTTCATCATCACCCTAGGTGGCATGATCACTTTCCAAGGGATCGCTTTGCTTCTTTGTAATTCCCGGGAGGTAATCATGAATGGTGAGCTTGATTTCCTTAAGACGAATCTGATTCAGGGAGCTAAGGACCCGATCAATCATCTAAATCTGATCATCCCGCCGTACGTGTTGATTTTCTTCGTGATCGCTTTGCTAGGCGGACTATTGCTCGGTTACACGAAGTTTGGCCGGCGGATTTACGCGATCGGCACTAACCCGCAAGCCGCTTATCTGGCCGGCATCGATGTCAAGAACATGAAACTCTCGGCCTATGTCATCATGGGTCTGTTAGTCGGAATCGGAGCGGTTATGCTCCTGGCTCGGATTAATACCGGTATCATCACGCTTGGTCAGGGACTGGAGATAGACAGCATCGCCATGGTGGTGATCGGAGGTACGGCTTTAAAAGGGGGCAAGGGTAACATCGTGGGCACCTTGATCGGGGTCTTCTTTTTGGGATCGATCGGGAACGCCATGAACATGCTCCGGTTACCCTCAGAAGTGCAATTCGTGGCCAAAGGACTGGTGATCATTATTGCAGTGTCCGCGGGTGATATCTCGAATCGAATTTCCGGATTTCTATCAAGGAGGAAGGAACTGCGTTGGCACGCAGAACACCGGGCGACCAAAGGAGAGAGTGTCGAATCGACCAAGTAATCCAACGTAAAATGAAACGAACCTCACACGAACGATGCAAGAAGATACAGACTAAAGGTCTGTTAACGACGCTGGTACTTTCTACCGCGCTGGGATCGGTATTAGTACCTTCGGGAAAGATGCTGGCGGCAGAGGGTAAAGCGAAAGTAATTGGCTATTATATGGACGCCTCGGACGACTATTATAAAGCCGGTTTCCAGGTATTTAAGGCGCTCGCTACCAAGGCGGGCTGGCAGGTACAGGATGTCGTAGGACAGGGCACCGCTCCCGAACAGATTGCCGCCGTGGAAAACTTCATTACTCAGGGTGTCGATGCGTTAGTGGTCGTTCAAAACTCGCCGGCCACGACTTCCGAGTGCTTGAAGAAGGCGCACGCAGCCGGTATCCCGGAATTTCATCTGACCCACAATCCACCGAATGAAGCCGGATTGGCCGGTTTTGCGGGGTTTGATTGGGTTTATGACGGAGAACTAGCAGGTCAATCCGCCATGAAACACGATCTAAAGAGGTTGGTCATGATCGAAGGCAAGTTGGGTCAAGGCACAGCTTCCGGACAGACCCAAGGATTTCTGCAGGCCTACAAAAAGGCGGGTAAAGATATCGGCAATTTGCTGGATAGCGTTGGTGTCAAAGGCGCCGGCGGCAAAGATCTACAAGTTGTGTTCTGGGGTTCAGGCAATTGGTTTGCCGACCCTGCTAAAAAGGTAATGCAGGATGCTATCACGGCTTTAGGGCCGGATGGATTCGACGGCGCGTATGTGCAGAACGACGAGATGATGACCGGCGCCCTTCAAGCTATGCAAGAAGCTGGTCTCGATCCCGGTAAATATTGGCTTGCTTCCAGCAACGGCAAAGAAAAGTCCTGGGATTGGGTGGCTAAAGGTCTGACGACGATGGACGTCAATCAGTGCCCGACGCTCGAAGCAGATATTTGCTTTCAACAGATCACCGCTTACTTCGATAAGAAGCCGTATAAACGAGCGGTATTTGTTAACTTTTTGCCGTTCGAAAAGTCTACGATCGACAAGTCGAAGCTGATTCCGTGGATCTTGAACGACTATATGGCGAAGAGAGAAGCGAACGCCTTTATTTACGACATCAATAACGCGGTGTTCAGAGAGAACCCAACCTACGCGGTAGCGCCGAAGTAGGTAAAAAAGAGTTCCGAGGAGTCCAGGGAGCGATGGTATTGCGCGCCGGTTGGCGAACGACCAATCGGCGCCGGAATCTTACCGCGAAGCGGGCAGGGAAAAGGCGCGAAGCGCGCCGTGGAGCGTGCCTCGCTGGCGAGGCCTGGAGGGGAGCCGCTTCGTAGCATGGCAGCTCTATCGGTTAGCAGCTGGCGGCTCCCGGGAACGTCTCGACGTGCGGCAGCTCTATGGGCCGTTGTATCGCCACAACACAATAGAGGCGATGGGCAAAACCTTGCGCTGGGTCATTCCCGGGAGCCGCCTGCTAACCACCGGTAGAGCTGCCATCTTGTAGAGCGGCTCCCCTCCAGGCCTCGCCAGCGAGGCACGCTCCACGGGTGGCCCTAGGCTAAAATCTCTTCAGCGTTCGCGCCTCCATTTGTTATTGGCGAAGCGCCCTACTTCAACCGAATCGCCTTATACGCTTTCATCGTATCCGTGATGGCTTTTTCCACCGGGAGCCGTTCCATGCTGGATGCACCGTAAAAGCCATGCACGCCTTTGGTTCTCTGCAGCACATATTCGGCATCGGGCGGTTCCGAGATGGGTCCGCCATGACAGAGAACGATCACCTCCGGATTTACTGATTTTGCGGCATCAGCGATCTCCTGCACCTTGGCCGGAGCATTATCCAGCGTCACTGCCGTGGTAGCGCCGATCGATCCTTTGGTAGTGAGCCCCAAATGCGCCACCACAATATCAGCTCCCGCCTCTGCCATGGCTTTAGCATCATCCGCATTAAAGCAATAGGGCGTCGTTAACAGATCCATCTGACGCGCTAACCGGATCATTTCGATCTCCAGTCCAAAGCCCATTCCAGTCTCTTCCAGGTTCTGGCGGAACAATCCGTCGATTAGACCAACGGTAGGAAAGTTTTGTACTCCGGAGAACCCGGCAGCAGCCACCTCCCGCAAAAACCGCGGCATTTGGCGAAAAGGATCGGTTCCACAAACACCCGCCAGCACCGGTGTGTCCTGGACTACGGTCAAGACCTCTTTTGCCATGTCCATCACGATCGCGTTCGCGTCGCCGTACGGCATGAGCCCGGACAAAGAACCGCGGCCGGCCATGCGATAGCGGCCGCTATTGTAGATAATAATTAAATCGACCCCACCGGCGGCCTCGAACTTAGCCGAGATGCCGGTCCCGGCTCCACCCCCAATGATCGGCCGGCCCTCCGCGATAACCTTACGTAACCGTTCAAGAACTTGTTCTCTGGTAAATGCCATAAATCAAAATCACGAATGGACGCGAATAGACCCGAAAATTCACCACCAAGATACCAGGGTCACAAAGCCGAAAAACACGGTTCCATTATGGTGTTTCTTTATCTCTTAACTTCGTGCGCTTCGTGTCTTTGTGGTGAAATTAGTCTTTGTTCTCAGTGGTATCTGAGAAGTTCCAACATCATTTCGACCGCTTTGGCTGCGAAGGCTGGATCATTGATATTGAGGTCGACTTCAACGATGGGGATACCGGGTTTAACGTTCGCCTTGATCGCGTCGAACATCGCGCGATCGGCGTCCCGGTCGCAGAACGGCTGGCCGTCGCCGTCCAGCATCGAAACGCCGCGCAGCGGGATCAGGAAAGCAACCGGGCCCTTGGCAGCATTGGCTTTTTTGGCAAAGATTTCGCCCATTTGCCGGTTCTCTTCCGCGTTGGTCCGCATCAGGGTTACCGATGGGTTCCATTCATAGAAGAGCCGTTTTGCTTGCCGAAACCTCTCAGGAACAGTCGATTGCGCGCCGAAGTTGGCCATGTCGACACAGCCGGGAACGATCAGATGAGGAATCCCGCGTTGGCCAGGCCCATCGAGTCTTTCGGGTCCGGCACTAAAAACTCCCTGACAAAGTTCGTCGGCCCACTCCGTCGTGGTGATATCCAGGACTGCTTCCACCAGACCATCGGCCACCAGGGTCTCCATCGCTTTACCACCAGCCCCAGTAGCGTGGAATACCAGGACCTCGAATCCCTGATCTTTTAAAATCTTCATGCAACTGTTTACGCAGTCGGTCGTGTTACCGAACATCGAAGCGGTAATGATGGGACGATCTTCGCCGACTCCAGGTGGCTCATTCCCAACCATGCCGCAAATGGCGCCGGCAGCTCGCGCGTAGATCAGCCTGGAGATACGGTTCAACCCGGCAACATCAACTATCGATGGAATGATGGTGATGTCTTTGCCTCTTACGTAAAAGGAGACATCTCCAGAAGCGACCGTCGAGACCAGCACTTTTGGTACTCCGATGGGTAGAGAACGCATCGCCGAAGCAATGATGGCTGACCCTGCCGAGCCACCCATACCGATGATGCCATCAAATTTTCCCTGCCCGTACAATTGTCGGACCAGGTGCGGCGCACTTTGATCAAACGTCTTCATCGCGGCGCCCTTGTCGCCCTGAGCGCGGATATTCGCCAGATCACTACCGGCCGCCCTGAGGACATCGCCAGCTTCGTAGTCAACCGGGAACAACGTCGTGGTGCCGAGCACACCTATATTGATGGTCAAAACCTGGCACCCAAGTTTCAGTATCTCTTGTCGCAAGAAGGCGTGGTCTTCGCCTTTAGTATCAAAAGCGCCAATAACACAGATGGTACTCATTAAATCAGTGAGAGGTAAGAAGTGAGAAGTGAGAAGTGATTGGTGATTGGTGATTAGCGGAACCAGAAGACCCTTCTTGAGGTCACGATTGCTAATCGCCCGGCGCTCTGCTCATCGGGCAATCTGTCATCTGTCATTACCGCGGAGCGGTGACCTGGCAGCCGGGGATTTCCCGTAACAACCGTTCCGGACCGGCAGGCGAGTAAACGACGATCAGCTTCATGGGTTCGCTGCCGGTGTTCACGGTCGAATGATAGATATCGGCGGGGATATAGATGCTCGCTCCGGGACCAACCTTAACCGGAGGTTGGTCGTCTACCATTTGCTCGCCCTCTCCGGAAACAACATAGATAATCTCTTCCGATCCGGGATGATTGTGCCGCGCGTGCCCTTTTCCTTGGGCGAGCTCGACGATCCCAAAACTGAAACGCTCTGCATTCGTTACCTGCGGTTCACTGAGGAACTGAATTTTTCCCCAATCAAATTCAAGACGGTCGACGTCGTGTGTCGTGGTGATAACACCTGATCCAAGCTTCTCCATAAGGGGGGTGGGTTGTTCAATGAGGCAAAGAAATCTGCCAAAGGTGCCCCGTAGGAGCAAAATCTTTATAGCTAGGTCAACGAAAAATTGCGAATAGCCCGCTTACGAGGACGATTACGAAGGTTTACGCATCGAGCATCTCCTTTAGGACGGCGCGCAGAACCGGCCGGATATGATCGGCTAATCTAGGATTGGCATAACCTACCCAGGAAATAGGCGAGGTCGTATCCAGCGGACCATCCATGGGACCACCGTCCGGAGACTCTAATATGATCCCAGCTTCTTGTAACACCAGCGCAGCCGCCACATCATACGGATGACAGCAAAGGGCTGACGTAATTCCTAGCTTCTTGAAAACCAGGGGCCGAATATCGGCGATCATTCGGTCATGCCCTGACAGCAGTTCGCAGAATTGGCCTCCAGTCGAAATGTATTGATCTTCAAAGAGGACCACTTCTTTCCCCGGCCAGTTTGCATACAGTCGATCCCATAACTGCTCTTCAACGGCCGCTGTCAGCGCCTTGCCCGCCGGCAGGAAACGCGAGATGCACCCGAATCCATGCAACATGTCCGAAGCAGCGGAAGGTCTAACCGAATGCGGCTGAACCTCGCCGGTTAGCACGTTAACCGAATCACTAAAAACACCATGGCCACGGATGGCGGAGAATCTGTCCGCCCGCCATTGTTTCGTCGTCGGGATCTCGACCATGACCGCAACCTCGATATCTGAGAGCCTGGTTGCAGGTCCCCTTTGTGGGGCTACCCCCGCTAGAAACCAGGCAGCCCGTTTATCGTACATGATCCCGCGGGTACCATCGATCGGATCCAGGATAATCTTCGCGTTAGTCTGCGCGGGCGAGACCCCAGCCGGTATCGTGACCGGATTCTCCGGGTCAATCCCTTCCATTACGAGCTCGATCGGGATGGTCTTTGGCCAATTACCAGCAAACCAATCTGCGATGGCTTCCTCACTCACATGATCGACGCCATAAATGGTGTCCGCTACGCTTTGTCGAGACACACTGGAGAACTCTGCCCTAGCTTCCAGACTCGCAGCCCGCAGCTGGACGGTCCTACGAACGTGATCGCCCAGATCCGTTAGCAGTTGTCTTATCCGCTGGGCCAACGTGATCTCCATATCGCTAAGCCTGCACTGCTTTCTAAGAAAAGCACGCCGATCTGAGGACACGCTTTTCGCGGCGTAAGCCTAATTCTTCGAACTAAGCAAACGGATTCGGAAAATCGCTATCTGCCGAATCCGTTGGTGAGGAGTCACTTACTCTAGGCGGGACGGTCTGTAATACACCCTGATTTAAAGGATCGACCTTTAACCCAGCACCCAGTATTTATGGTAAAAGTATATTATATGGAAATTAGGGGACAAAAAATCAGCGGCATTGGATTTTTTTCTATCGTCGTGGTCGTGGCCCTGCTTCTGCCCACACCAAACCGGGCGGAACCAGCCGATCGAGCAACCAGAGCGATTCAATCGCGTCCGGTTAAACTGGCTCCATCGGTTACCAATACGGTCTCTCTCTACGACCCGATTCCGGTTCCTTACTGCAACGTCTCTTTCGATACCCCGGAACAATATAGCGAGATGGAAAGCGAGGTCACTTCTAGTGACCCGGCTGGTAAGACCCTAGCTCAATTCGTGCTAGAAGCCTTTGCCCAAGCGAACGCCGACAACACCGCGCTCGATTCCGTAAGCGAAAACGACGTGCGGATTGCATTGACGAAGCTCGCAGCCATGTGGGTACCTTCCGCTCTCAACTTTAAGACCAACTACGCGGATACCGAAGTTACCGATCCCAACCAAGTTGCTTTCGACGCTGAACAACTAATTCAAGTGTCTTATCGTTTCCCAATTTTACTTGCCCAATACGGACCGGTAAGCCAGTCCGGAACGATCGAAAACCTGCTCGCAGCCCTGCTCACAGACGGACAGGCCGGTGAGCTCAATCAGGCGGTCGATGTTTCCTACACGAACGTGTACTTAACCAAGATCTGTAACCTGATCCTGATCGGTCAGGGACCAGAGGACGGCGATGGGAACATTCTGGTGCCGGCGGACGCTACCATCCTGAATACCGGCCGCACCAATTTGATGAATTGGGTCTCGACCGTTCGCACTTACGGTATCCACGAATTTCTCAGCCCCACTTACACTGGCATTGATATGGAGATGCTCGCTAACCTCGAGCTGTTCGCCCAGGATCCCGGAATCCTAATGATGGCGCAACAGGGCTACACGGAGGCCTGGATTGATATGTATGCGAATTGGTACAACCAAGACCAACGCCTCGGCGGTACGCACAGCCGAACGTATGAATTCTTAACTGACGAAAACCGCACAACGGACCGATATATTTACGCAGCCAGCAATCCTTCCACCGTCTATTCACCCGCTTGGCCTGATCTACTGACCAGTCGGGCCCCCCAATATTGGCGTGGCCAGGATTATACCGCTTACATCCTGCCTCCACCGGCCACTGTTCCTGATCTGTTTGCAGCCCAAGTTCCCACGAATGAAAGCCGGAAGATTCTTCGCGATTTTGGGTATACCGATCCGCGTCTGAATCCGGCTTTCATGTACGCAGAGAACTATATGGCTAATCCCTCGGGGACTGCGGGATTGACCTACCCGTTCTCAGTGGGTTCGGCCCAGACTGCCTATTTTGATAACACCTTTGAAGGGATGACCATCATGCTACCAGGCAATGGCAACACCACGAATGTCAATTATAACATGCAGGGTCGAGACGACTACTATCTTCAAGAGCTAGCAGCCGACGGAAAATCAGATACGTTGGAACCCTACATTGCCTCCGTCCAAAACGGTGCCGAAACGCTCTTCCTCGCGACCTCTAGTGCAGCACACGATTCGTCAGCATCATCAGTAGCATCAACGATTGTAATACCTAACAGCGCGCAGATCTGGATTGGAACTAATTCGGCGCCCGAGGTTCTGAGTCCGGGGCAGAGTGTTACTGTGGATGCCGGCGCCACGATATTCATTCAGGTCAGCAATGCCGGACAATCCGACGCTTTAGTCACCGGCATCCGTTTCCTGTTCTCGACCGATATGAGCGGTAATAGCGTCGATCTTTCATTGGTAAACGACGGTTCCGCATATAGTGCATTGCGAATCACTTGTCTTCATGCCAGGAGCAGGCCAAGCGCCGGCAACGCCGTTATCGCGTTTTGGACCCGCACAGGATACACATCGGACCTCAGCACTGATTTCAATGCTTTCCGGTCGGCACTGATTTCTGCTGCAGCTACAGCCACGTACGATATCTCCTCCGGAGACGTTCTCCTCTCTGTAGCGGGGTGGAACAGTACCATGACCGTCCAAGCGAATGTGATTAACCAGACCATCTCCTCCCTTTCAGGCGGAGACGTCGAGTCGACAGCCTCCCCTCCTTTCCTGGCTGTAAATGGGACAGAATACCTGGCCACTACGATTCAGGCCTGGAACAATCAAGATATAGGCGACGCGACCGGAGGCAGCTCAACGCCGCTTTCCTCTGATGGTCTTTACACGGGGCAAGTTCAAGTGGTGGGAGCAGGCAGTGACATCTGGGGCACCGCAGACGGATTTCAGTTCTACTATCAGCAGCTGACGGGCGATGGAACTTTGATCGGGCGTTTGGTCGATATGCCAACAGGCGGCAGCACTAAACGTTGGGCGAAAGCAGGTTTGATGATGAGAAACGACCTGAGCGCTGGCAGCATGAATGCCTATGTAAGCTTGGATGGCACTCACGGTCAGCGATTCTCGGTCAGAAAGGCGGAGAATCGTAGATCATTTCGTGCCGGCAACCATAATAAGACCACCCCTTATTGGTTTAAATTGACTCGCTCCGGCAACACCTTCGCCGGCTATAGCTCGCCCGATGGAGTCACTTGGACTGAAGTCGCTTCACCGGTGACCATTCCGATGAATGACACGATCTACGTGGGCATAGGCGTTACTAGTTGTAATACGAGTAGCACTATAACAACCGTCTTCGACAATCTTGGCGTGAGTCAGAAATAAGACGCCTATTTACTGACACCAAGAGTTTGAAACTAGGAATCGCAGCGGCAATCGAGTTTGTCCAGTGTATCCGGGTTAGGCGGGTGCGCTGCCAAGGCGGGTAAGTCATACCGGTTCCGCTAATCTAACGGTTCGATCAGTACGGTGCCGTTATAGGATTCTCTTCCATTGGAGCTGGTCTGGATACCCTGAGCTACGATGGCACCGGTGTTGCTGATTTGATAGGCCGTGACGATGGACCAATGCTGATTCGGATCCAATAGGGTGTCGATCTGCTTCCACTGACCTTGATCGTAAACGTAAGCAGCTTGACCGTAACCGTTTTCCTTTGTTTCTGGAGCTGTGGCAACGATCTGACCGTCATCGTTTATGTTACCAACCAGCGGAGTCTGAGGACTCGCGTTCGGAAGATGCAGGTCTACCATCTTCCCATCCTTATAAAGAAAACAGCCGTTGCGTTCATTCCCGGAGTACTCGAAGAAGCCCGTGACCCATCCTTGATTATTTACGGAGGTGGCGCCTCCGAAAGCACCCGGGCGGCCTATGACTCCAATATCGTGCCATTGGCCGCCGGAATAAATCGCCGGATGGATATTGCCATTCGGAAAGACTGCTCCGCCGACAATTAACCCGCTGTTATTGATCGCAAAAGCACTACTTTCTTTTTGATTCGGAATCGGATTATTCAAAAGAGTGAGTTGTCCGTTCTGATAAAGAAATCCCAAAGTGCCTTTCCCATTGCCGGTACTGTCATAGTAGTTGAAGTTGCCAACTACATCTCCGGCATCGTTGATTCCGCCTACAATGCTCTCATTGTATCCCCCTGCATTTGCAACTTCCGTGACTCTGCCCTTGCTGAACAATGCAGCTTGAAAACGGGGAATTCCGTCCTTTCCTGGAACGGAGATTTCACCGGCGACCACATCGTAGTCGCTGATGGCGACGGCCCAACCCGTTCCAATTCTTGTGTATCTATTCTGAAAATATATCCCCGCTTCCCTGGTTTTTCCTAGGTTAGAAAACGTTCCCGCAACTGTTCCTTGCGGACTGATAGAAGGTACAAATCTGTAAAATCCACCAAGAAACTGAAGTCTTTGGGCCACCTTGTATTTATACGGTGAGGCAGTTTGAACGTTGATTGCCTGCGCTTGGGTCTTAGGTTGCAATGCAACCTGGGAAATGGCATAGGCGAACGCCGCAAGTAGAAGGTTAGGTTTCATAACTCAACTAATATAAACATAGCGGTATTATAACGACGGTGTACGGGTACCCAGTAGATACGGATGCCGCGCTGGACACGCGGCCCCAAGAAACAATGCAGACGGCAACAAGTATGACCGCAAGCCGGTCAACTTGTCTGTTCAGGGAGGACGCCATAAGACGCTTTCTGAAATTGGGAGTTAGTTTTTCAATTCGAAAATATAAAAGTCTGCGAACGAGGTATCATCCGGGCGTTTGTGATCTTCCGGATATCGGTTCGGAATGAATCCGCTTTGATGCCATTGCGGCGCGTTTTTCTCGATCCAGTTAGTGAAAATACGATGGCGGACGTGAGGGACTCCACTCGGTTCTTCTTTATTACTCGAATAAACGATAACGAACCGGCCTGCGTGCTTGAAGAGGGCCCGCATGTACAAATCAAAGATTTGGTCCTCGACCAAGTGATAAACCACGTCTAGCGAGAGCGCGAGATCGGCAGGCGCCAGATCGCCCGGTATTTTAGTGGTCAGAAAGAAACGTTTGCTGGCGTCGCCCGCAAACCGCTTTTGGCAAATGTCGATCGAGCCCTGGGCCACATCGATTCCCACATAGGCCGGATATTTCGCCAAGGCCAGCTGGGTGCCGTCTCCGCACCCAAATTCGATAACGGATCGCACATTGTGCTTAGCAACAAGATCGTTCAGCACTTCGGCTTTGAATGTGGCCAGCCGCCCGTAGGAACCGACGCCAGAGGTTTTGCCTTGCTGATAACGTTTCTCCCAGTAAGCGGAAGAGTCGCGGAAACCGAGACGCCGGCGCAGCTCTAGCACAACCGGCGTCCTCGCTACCGCGCGCGCGGCCGGGCCAAGTATTGGATTCGTGGCCACAAAGGCCTTGATGCGGCTGCCGTCATAGGCATCCCGCGGTGGTGTCACTGTTTTCATATTACCGTCCATTGCTAATCTATTCCCTCGCTAAACTCTTAAGATCTCCCGAGCTGATGCTTATAGATGTCCTCTCCTTTAAACACTTTTTCCGCTAGTTGTTGGTAATTACTATCGCCGGCGATGAGGTACCAGCGATAGAATCCCTTATAGGTGTAGCCGTAGTTCATCCCTTTCACGGCCCCGGTGCGGTTCTTTTCTTGGTCGGCCCCGGTTCGAGTGTTGCCCTCGGGATTAATGGTTCCGTCCGGAAGAATCCGGCTCGCTAGCCAGGCGTAGCCTTTGTCCAGGGCTTTCCGCATTTGTTCTTTCGTCTGAGCGTCAGCTACCAGATCATAATAACGGTCAGCGTAGAATAACCCTACGGCATCATAGCTGGAATCGTATCCGCCTTTTTCGGGAAAGAATCCCGACGGATCCTGCATACTGATTCCCTCACGGATATAATCTTTCGATTTTTCGATCAAGGTGGAATCATCACCAAGCACCCCGGCCTCACCCAGAGCGGCAGCCACCAGAAAACGGCGATGGCCATAGGGGGCATTGCTTCGCTTACCTCGCTCTTCGACGGCCGGTTCAATCATCCAATGCGCAGCCTTCGCTATTCTCGGTTTCATCCACTCTAGCGTGGATGCGTACTGGTCCGCATACTGGCTAGCCTTGAGCAGCAGACAGGCGTGCGCCGCCGCTTCTACGAAAAAGGAGGTACTGTGAAAAGTATCGGGGCAGTCAAATGACCCATCCGCTTGTTGTTGCTCAAATCCCCACCGTAAAATTTTCACGCCGCGCTCGATGGTGGCGGGGTCTTGTTTGGCGACGCCGGCACAGACCGCATCACTGCCGTAGCGTTGCTGTTCGATATACCATCTACCCGTATGGGTCTGATCCCATTGAATGTTGATCGGACTCTCTGCGCCCGATGGATCAATGTCAGTAGCAACATGCTCGGGACGCCGGTAGAGCGTTTTTTGCATGAACGTACTGGTTTCGAACCGGGCATCGTCTGCGACGGAGGCAAGCAGGGCTGGCGTCCGCATGATGAAAGCTGCAGCCGTTATAACGAGCGCACCGGTTAACTGCTTCCTAAAAAGATATCTACTTTCCATGTTCTCGCGTTCGTTCCTTTCTATTTATGGAGTGCTAACTCGGGCCCATCCTATTCAAACCAGTTAGTCGGGTTCTGGTGAAAGGTTGAGTACTCGCCCGCATTGCGGTCCCAAAGGTAAACACTCCAAAGATAAGATCTGAAAACCAGTCGGGCATTGCTACGAAGGAAGAGCTGCAGCCGCCCCGCAGGGTACATCCAAAGAATGTCTTTTTGCCGCGAGTGCATCTGGTCACGATCAAAAACCACCCAGACCCGGTCGGTCTTGGCAAAGGCTTGCTGGAGTTCCGATAGGTTCCCTACCACCTCTGCTCCAGCGTTTCGATCAATCAGTTTCCCTTTCTTGCGAAATGCAAAGTCATACAGGACTGGGTCTGCAATGTCGTAGTCGGAACGACCTGTCTCCAATAAGGCGGCTTGAGGATAAAGCTCTGAGATGGCGACCTTATCTCCAGGGCGAAGATTTTTGGCAACAAAGCTTAAAGCCCGGGTTGGATCGGCCTGTAAAGCCGTGTCGTAGGACGTCAGAATTCTCCACGGGCTCCACGAACAGATGATCACAACCACCCATCCCAACGTCAAAGCCACTCGAGCCGGGAAATGGTGCCATTTCGGAATCAATATTCTGGCGGACTCCAGCATCCCGTGGATACACAGCAAAGACCAAATCGGGATTAGGAAGTACTCAAACCGATAACCTCTGCTGGTGATCAGCAAGTTGCTGACGATGACGCTGACTACGAAATAAAGATAAATTGAGAGCCAGGTCGTTTGTTTCCGGCGCCAAGCCACCAAGAAGCCCGGAAGCAGAAACACGCTCATCACGACATGCAGGCGCGAATAACCGATTAGCAGGGCAACGAAATTTACCGGCTTCTCGAATGACCACCCGATAGTAGCATCCATTCGAGGTGAAACTCCATCGAGTGCGGTCATGCATTCGATCTTAAAAAACAGCAAATCCAGGGCGATCAATGCCAGGGCGCAGCCCGCAGCGACCAACAGCCGAATTTCGTCCGGCCATGGTCTGCGTTTCGCAAAAACAAAGTAGCAGACGGTGAGAGGTACAATCTGAAGCAGGGTAATTTCCTGACTTAGTACTGCTACAAAGAATGTTAATACGGTCAGGTACCGGTACTTCATGGAGGAACCGGTAACGAAACCGCGGAGAAAGAAATAATATCCTAGCAGAGAAAAATATTGTTGTTGCTGATAAAATCGCGCGACATGGCCCGTAAATACTTCAAACGGATGAATCGAAAAAAGGATGACCGCGCACAGAGCCGCAAATCGATTTCCGGTTAGCTCTTTGGTCATCTTCCAAATGAGCCAGGCAGTGAGACAAGCGAAGACGACAGACAAAAGTCGAAGGGTTACGACATTGCTGCCGGTTAGTAAGGCGACTGCTCCAGCCAAGTAATGGTAAGCCGGGCTGCGGGTGTACCAGACACCCTCCTGAAACTCCGGAGTACCTGTCTTGGCCACCGCGAGCGATGCCTGAATTGAGACGTATTCGTCTTCGTCTGGCGGCTGGATATCCATTTGCCACGCACGCAGGCCAAAGCACAACCCAATGGCGAGCCCGAGAACGAGTAGCCAGCGCCAATCCTCGTGATGCACATTGGAAGTGAATGCCGCCCGAACTCTATCTGATGTGCGTTCAGCGCTGCTTCTCAATTTCAGGAGCGCACCCACCGTCGCGCCCGCGATCCCGAGAATCAATAAGACGACCCAAACTTGAGGGAACCGCCAGTACATTAGTTCGCTGCGCTCCATCATGGCAGAACGCGCGAGCAGAGCGGTACCGATCCAACTCGCTAGAATCGCGCTGGGAACTTGAGCTTTCTCAAGCCATCGGTTGAGCGACGCCCATCCAGCCAAGATCGATAGTACGACCGCAGACACGACGAACAACCCTAGAGACAAAATGAACCAAGGCCGATCGGGAAGCACGGAGCCTTGGAACCTCCTCGCAGGCATCAATACTCGCTCGATCGGGCCGTCTATAGCGGCGCGTATTTGAGACGACGTTTTGCCGTGCTCGCCGTAAGAGCAGAACGTGGTTTCACCGCTGGAAAACGACGTATCGCTTCCGTCTGCCAACTTCACTTTTCCATCGAAGGCGGCGAATGGTGGATGACTCAGACCAAACGCCGCGGGCGACTCTTTATACAATCCTATGCGAATCGTGTTTCTCCCGGTTCGTAAGAGAGGGGTCACGTCGTACGAAACAAACTCGACATCGCGTCGATCCCGACCCAAGGCTGGAGCCGTTACCCGTTCTGGGTTTGTCAGATCTGCATAGGGACTGGCCCCGCGGGGTCTATCTCCTTGAGCACTATTACTTGGACTGCGCTCATTCGGCGCGTAAGGGTTCTTATTGGTTCCTGTAACCGGCTCTTGATCTCGAGCAAAATTGTTAGTGGCGGGATCGCGGGTCAGTGGATTTTCATTTTGCTGCCCGGGCAACAGAGTTGCCACGTTGTTTGGATCCATCCATTCTGGAAGAGCATCGAGCTCGATGTCCATCGGCACGCGTCCTACCGACCGGACAAACCATGGTCCCCACGCTAGAATACTGGGGTTGCGCGACACGAGGTTGACATCTTGTCCGTTGATCCAGAGGTGGTACGGCGTGTCGGTCGTTATTCGTAGGAAGCCCTGAATCGGTACCTTCGCTAGGTCGACCTCTTGATCGAGCCACGTAACCGCACCCGGGGAAACTGAACGCACCCGGAGACCGCGGAACGGTTCTTCATAAATGCCTTCCGGTACCAGACGCCAGAAACTTCGCTTCCAGTCAAGCGCACGGGCTTGCCGCCACTCCGTCACCGGAAAATCGGGGCTCGTCCAGCGATCCTGTGGCAAGGTGCCCGGAACGGCCTCGGCCTTCCAGTCTGCATTGCTCCGGATCGGTATCTTTTCACCGGTGTCCAATAGAACTTCACCGGAAAGAATTACGGCGGGGGTCGTGCCATCGCTTTCCACTTCGACGCAGAGCGTATTGCGACCGGAATGAAGATCCGGCGTCAAATCCAGCAATGTCGGCAGTTCACCATTGTCGTGGTCTTTCCATTGATACTCACGGGGATAACTGACCGCCATGGCGGGGTCTCCGGTGGTGAGCTTCTGTCCGCCTTCACTGAGCGAAGTCTGAAATGGGTGAGTTCGCCGCCAGAGAAAGAACAATGCTTTGTCTTTTCCGTTGACGATGACTTCATAGCCACCGTTGGTGGCGAGAGCAATCCAGGCATTCTTGATCTTACCGGGAACCTCAACATCGACCCTAAAGCATCCGGATGATTGCGCGGTGGAGTTAGTGGCGATCCAGGCCGCCGCTGGATCAAATGTGAACCGTTCGGGCACGGGTTGTGATGGTGCTATCGCATAAAGCAAGCAGTAGGCAGCTGCCGCTATTGCGGCCGAAAATAACAGAACTGAACGCAATCGCGTTGATCTAGCCAGTGCCACCGCCGGCGACACCACTCTGGAACGAAGGAACCCAAGCCGGTCATCGCGGGGCGCCGCCAGCCTCTCCCTGTCGTCACCTCTTCCAGGTAATTGGTGTTCTGTGTGATTGACACTCATTGCGTAAGCGGAGTCACCGCAGCGCGCATCTCGTCGCCGAGCTTAGTTAGATCGTGATAATCGAATTCCAGATCAGCTAACCGCCGATGAGCGGCCGCCACTAACGGGCTTTTCTCCGGACTTTCAAAGCACTCGTAAATCGTTTCAAATTTGGCAACATCTTGTTCCAATTGGGTTTTGCGAAATTCTCGCAGATGGGCTAACTGCATCGCATAATCTGCTTTAACACTGCTGGGATCGATGGCAGTTAAGTGTTCCAACACCGCCGCGGCTCGGCCAATGAGGCCGGTATTGAAATCTTTGATCGCCAGCCGCAACGCGCCGCGGTAGGCCTCGTCGCGGACTGCTTTGGGAATTTCCGGATTGAGCAAAGCCGCATACTCCTGAGCGGCGCGATCAGCAAAGCCTTCCTCTTCTTCACGAATAGCCGAATAGACCTGCCGTATTGGCGATTGCAGGCCGACTTTTTCTTCTAACCATCCGCGCTGGTACAGTAAGTCGGTATGATAGCTTAGCACGGGAACCCACTTTTCGGCGATGTCCAGATGCCGGATTGACTCCGAGTATTTTCCATGGTTCGCCGAGCTCTCCGCTCGCGTCAATTCTTGAGCGGCCATCATAATCGGCAACAGACCAGCCAGACACACAGCAAAGCCGGTGAACACAAACACGCCCACCAGCCTGTACAGAGATCTTCGGTCTCCCGGGCTCGATCGCCGATTCCCTTTTAGCGGCATGAAACAGATAACTAACAATAATGAACCGATAACGCCGCTGAACCACCCCCAAGTAACAAACTGGCAAAAACCGGGTGACAGTCCTAACCAGATGAAGATGTGCTGCAATTTTGTCAGATGCAGATCCGCGAGCGACAAAACCGAAGGGGTAGGCATGGTCTGGAACGACCGCGGCAGAGCCTCATTAATTTGAACTTCCGGCTGCCCCGGCTCGTAAAAGTATTCTTGGCCTAGAAAGCTGTCCCCGACTGACACGATCAAGCTAAAATTCTGTTGCTGCAGCCAGCCAGCATGGGCAGAGACTTCGGCGCAACGTTGCATGGTCAAAGCGGGATAGACAATACCGATACCTAATAACGCGATAGAACCTGCGACCGTTATCGGAGTAGCCCAGCTCACCGAGCCCTGGCGTTTCAAGCGTCGTCCTAACCACCAAGCTGAAACCAGGAGAACGATAACCAGAAGCTTGAAAGGTACCGTCGACGGCGGCTCTTCGAAAATAATCGAATACGCACCCTGGCCTTTTGGCTGCACTCCGATCGGCACGTGAAACCAGTGGAACCCTAGACTCATCCCGAAGAGAGCAAAGGCAGCAATACGGGCAATCCTTAGAGCGAGGCCAGGCATTTTTCGAGCAGCTATTTGTTAACTAATCGCTGGCCGCCACGATGCGCGTGATGTGCATCTTATCATCATCACGCAAATAGCGGGCGTTCTTAGTTAGTACCCAATCCGATGGCGCAATCCCGTTCGTGATTTCGACAAATTGATCATCAACGTCTCCCAGTGAAACCAGTGTAGAAACCGAACGCCCGGAACTGTTCACCAGGCGAACAACTCCCTTGCCTGCGCTCAGAGAAGAGACGGCATCTCGCGGGACCGCTAGGACTTGTCGATGATGGGCAATCACTCGCGCGAACCCGGTCATACCAGGAGCGATCTTGAGCCCTTCGTCCTCCAGGCGTAGCCTGACTTTGAAGGTTGCCGGCCACTCGGGTGTCCCCGTGCCTAACGGTCGAACTGGCGTTTTCGTTTCCGGTCCCCCGGCGGAAAAGGTCACAATCGGAATCACTCTGTCGACGGTCGCGTTCAACGTCCTACCCGCATACGATTCCAAGTTAACGGTAGCCTCCATTCCCTCTTGCACGTTGGCTACGGCTCGCTGGTCCATTTCAGCTTCGAACCACATCCCGGACGCGATAATGAAACCGGTATTACCCGCGTTTTGGTTGAATTCGCCATCTCGTACCAGCACGCGATCGACGATCCCGTCGGCTGGCGCGACCACTTGGTAGTATTTCAACTCCTCGGCTCGTTGTTGCAGCAAGTTGTTGGCGTCATCGATAGCATTTTGAGCAACTAGATTAGCACCGGGAAAGCCTTGCTTCGACATCCCCACGCTGACCTTGGCTTGTTCATAGTTAGTTTCGGCAGTGGCATATTCGAGCTCAGCGTTAATCAGCTCTACCTTTGAGCTAGCACCGTCTTGCTCCATCTTCTTGTACATGTCGACTTTGGCTTTGGCGGTTTTGACCACCTTCTCCATTCCCTTGAGATCGACCTGATCCTTTTGTGGCCGTTCAGCGACCATCGTATTCACCGAGCCGGCTTGGACGCGATCGAGTTGGGCTTTTGCAGAGGCGAGAGCTAACTGCGCGGTCTTATAGTTATACTGGGCTTGGCTATCATCAAGTTCCGCCATAAGCTGGCCTTTCTTGACGAAATCGCCTTCTTCTACTAGCAAGGATTTAAGTCGGGCAGCTGGAACGACGGGCACGTTGTAGAAGTTACTTTGAACGGTTCCTTCACCGAGCATAGGAACTTCGAAATCGTGGTAGACCGGTTGCTCGGCTTCAGCTTGCACATGCAGCCCTAACAAGCGTTGTATCTTTAAGAAACCGAGGGCCGAAGTGTACATCCGGCTTTGGGGGTTGGCGTAGGCGGGCCATAGCAGAAACGCCCCGACGGCTAGAGCCCCACCGGTCAGGAGCACAATCACGGCGAGGATTCGATTTGCCCAGGATATACGACGTTTCGTTTTCATAACATCAGGTCATTCAGTCTCATACACGGCTTGACCCGGTAGCGAAGAAGCTGGGGTACGCTGTCTACCGGTAAAAAAGATCCACGGCGCTAACGACACTAGCTCGGCGGCGATCTGGAGCACCCGCCACAGAACGGCGGCTAACGCTGCCTCCTGCCACGGCATCACCGGAGACAACAGGAATGCAGTGGCGGTTTCACGGACGCCCATCCCCCCAGGAATAACCATGGCAAAAAAACCAACCAACCAGCCGACCGCGTTAGCGCCGACGGCGGCCGCCGGACTCACCGTGTGCTGGTAACCCATCCCTGCCAGCATCAACCAGAGTCCCAGGCCGTGGAATATGTTCAAAAGGATATAAAGCAGTTCCGCTTTCAAAAGCGCACGGAAGTTCGGCTTCGCCTTTAAAACCTTGCCGAACTGTTCCAGCCTGGCGCGAATCCATTTCTGGCGGGCTAGAACTGGCCAAGCCAGACAGAAGATTAGAAGCCCACAAGCAGCGACTACAGCTCCGGGCAGGATCCATGTCGAGTACGCCGCAAACAATCGGCCAGCCAGACCCGAAAGGAGAATTCCTCCAATCGCCACTATGACCCAAGACGCCACGGCGGCCGCTAATTCTACCGGTAAACTCAAGGAAGCGATGGCCAGCGGAATACCTAGGTTCTGTGCGGCGACAACCCGCGACGCAAATTTCCAAACGCCGCCCGGGAGCCAGCGCAGTGATTCCGAGGTCAGCCAGGCGCGGACTCCCACCAGATACGGCAGTGGATAGCCGAGCGATTCAAGGATCCAGGACCAAACTCCGGCGTTAAAGAACCAATAGCCCAAACAGAGTCCAAATGCTGGTATCAACCAAGCCACACTAAGCCGTTCTAAACATTGCCGGAGCTCGCCCATTCGCGGTACTAACGCCAATATGACGCAGGCGATCGCAACCCACGGAAGCAGGCGGCGAATGACGGCGAGTACTGAAGGCTTTTTCTTTTCCATTTGTTTTCCCTAGGTTGTAGCTGGCTGAACCCCTTGTTCTTCGAGCGAGCGGTGGCGCGAAGAGGAAATGCTTTCTAAATAGATGGCGTTGTATTGATCCATGATCCGGTCCCAATCAAAATAGTTGCGGGCATGGGCGTAACCTTGGTCTCCCAGCTGCCGGGCATAGACTGGGTCCTCGACCAACCGCAGCACTGCTTTAGCGATGGCATCTGGGTCCTTCTCCGGAACGAGTATTCCGGTCTGGCCATCCTTAATTACATCGACGATGCCTCCAACCGCTGATGCGACCACCGGTCGGCGATTACTCAAGGCTTCAACCAACACGACGCCTTGTCCTTCAGTGTCGCCCTTCGAATCGTAGATCGCCGGATGCACATAAATAGAACACGAACGAAATAGTGAGCTCAGTTCCGCATTGCTCACAAAGCCGGCAAAAGCCACAGCACCGCCCAGTCCAAGCGACCGAGCTAAGCTCTCCCATTCCGGCCGGCAATGACCGTCGCCGGTAATCACCAGGCGCACCTTTTGCCGGGACAAAATCGCGGGCATCGCCCGGAGGAGGAAATCGACTCCCTTTCGTTCGATGAGCCGGCCGCAGAATAACAACAACGGAATCTCTTGAGGAATGGGCTTCGCTGTCGGGTCAACGTGGATGGTCGCTCCCCAAGGTATGATCTGCGCCTCGCGACCAGCGACCTGTCGAACGAGTCCGGCAGTATGGGTGCTATTGGCAGTGATCGCGAACGACCTGCGTAAGCAGAACGCTAACAGGGAGGTCGACAATTTGCTGCCTGCCGCCAAGGCAAACTCAGCGCTATGGCAGGAGTAGACGACTTTGCATCCCAACAACCAGCCGGGTAACAGCGCCATTAAGCCATGCGGGAACGGCCAATGGATGTGCAGAACATCAATGCGCTCTTGACGACAGATCTTCCACGCCACCCGCGCTCCGCTGACCAGATAACTTAGGGACAATAGCTTTAAGAGTGGATTCTTCTTCAGCTTGTTTGGTGCGCCCTCGCCGTGAGTCAGCATTTCCCAGCGGGCCGGCGCGTAGCGGAATCGGCGCACCTGAACGCCGTCGATCACGTGGTCCTTTAATCCCAAGTAGGCGGGAGCGATGACCGTTACTTTGTGGCCATGCGCCGCAAGTCGCCGCACCGATTCCCGGAGCCACGGGACCTCGTGGTCAGTCTGGTTTCTAGGATAGGTTGAGCCCAATACCGCAATCCGCAAACAATGCGGATCACTCAATGGAGTGATTTTCATAGGCAGCTTTTCGCGTTGCGGTCGTTAGGCGGTAGGAACCAGCAATGTCTGGCGACCTCTGTTTAAGGCGTTTTGGGCCAGACCCACAACAATGGTTGGCTCTACCGGTTTGAGCAAAGCAGCGAAAGCGCCTACCTGCGTCATCTCAGCCGAATTCATGTCCGTGTCGCTGAACAGAAATATCACTCTGGGATTCGGGGACGTGCTACGAGCAACCCGGACCAACTCCATCATCTCGGTCCCGGTCCCACTGGAAGAATCTAACAACAGGACTTCCACCGGACCACTCATCAAGGCTTGTGCCTCATGACAGGAGCTCGCAGCGAGAACACTCCAACCGGCTTTGCGCAGGTGCGTCGCGTGAACCTCCCGGCTCATGCTGTCCTGCTCGATTAGCAGAACCAGCGGGTTATGATGGGAACTTCCATTCCGAAGATGTTCGCTCGCCGGCAGTCGAAACATGGGCTCCGACCGGAGCCCAATGCTCGATACGATCGGCTTCCGCTTCGATTGTTCGGTGTTCTCATGGAGGTTCGACTCCGAGATCAACCCCAGCAAAACTGTTAACAATCCGCCTACTATGAGGATCGGAGGCGCGGGATCCAATTCCACTGCGAGTTTCGCTGGTAACGGAAGCGCTAACAATAGCACCGCTAGCAAAACCCCGGCGACGCACATCGCCAGTGCAACGCTGCCAAGAAAATGCAACGGGCGCCGGCGAAAATTCTGCAGGTAGTTGACGGTCCACATATCGAGGAACCCGCGCAGATACCGCCTGAAGTCGTATTTGCTACGTCCATGGGTCCGGGGATGATGTTGAACCGGGATCTCCGTTGTCCGGTAGCCATGGATTGCTGCCAGCGATGGGACCATGCGGTGCATTTCGCCATACATCGGGATCGCGTAGACTACTTCCCGCCGATAGCATTTGAAGCCGCAGTTGTGGTCATGCAGTTTGACCTTGTTAACCCGACTGAGCATCAGGTTGAAAATTCGGCTGGGCAAAACTTTGTGCCAGGGATCGAGCCGGCGGCGTTTCCAGCCGCTAACGATGTCCCAACCTTCTTCCATCTTCTGTAAGAAATTAGGAATCTCGGCCGGATCATCCTGTAGATCCGCATCCATCGTGAAAACAAAATCTCCCGAGCATTCCTGCCATCCGGCCGCTAAGGCGTCCGCCTTGCCCATGTTTCGCCGGAATCGGATCGCCTTGATGCGATCGGGGTTTTCGGCCGCCAGCCCCCGGATAACCTCCCAGCTATTATCGGTGCTGCCGTCGTCGACAAAGATTACCTCCCAGAGTGAGGTCTGCGCTGAGGCGTGCTCAGCTATCTTATTAAATAATTCTTGTAGCGTTGGCCCCTCGTCCTTGAGCGGAATAACAAACGAGAGCGTTGCGTCCTTGCCATTTTGAGACCCAGTTTCCATACACCCATACCTCCATTTTTCTTGATGCGCGGTCAGGGGTAAAGCCTGCCGCTAGCAAACCGGGATCAAATCGCAATCAGTCCAGGATCAGCTAGCAAACCCACCTGCCTATCCAAGCTCCCCTAACCAAGTTTCAGATAAATCTATGGTTTCTATTGAAAATAGAAAAACTACAGTATTTCAACACCCTCTAGTCGACACGTATTTAATCGAACTCTCGAAGATGTCTAGCAAAATTAATCGTTTCATAATTCAAAAGTTGCGTCTCTATCAGTTTTGAGTTGCATCTCCCTCTGCGGCGGTTTCTTACCCACTTCTGCCACCCGGTATAGCACCGGTTAAAACCGCCCGGAGCGCTTCTGCTTTTTTGTCCGGATTTGACCCGTTCGTCATTGATTCTCCTCCAATTTCCGGCCCGCCACGGAAGCTGCGGGGGATTTAAGTCTGCAAACGACAGAGTTTCCTGACCTTTCTTGGTTTCGCCAAGCCAGGGACGGCCCCCGCGATGGGAAGTGAATGAAATCCACACTTCGCGCAAGGAATGCCGGCGCTCTTCCCAGAACTCGCTGTCTCTCATCAGCGGGAGTACTCGGGGATCAAGCTGACTTGTTGTAGTTAATAAAGGCAATACTGCGGCTTCCATGCCGAACATTTCTGGAACACTTCTTAATCTTGATCGATTTTCCCTGTCGATCGACTTGCGGACTTTGACGATGAAACGTCTAGTACCATTCAATCAACCTCGAAACTTTTTTTATCCTCCGCAATGGCTAGACCAGTAACCTTGTTCACCGGCCAATGGGCCGACCTCCCCTTAAAAGATCTCGCAGCATTGGCAAAAAAGATGGGCTTCGACGGGCTTGAATTGGCCTGTTGGGGCGATCATTTCGACGTCAACGCCGCAGCTCAATCCAAGGATTATTGTAAAGAACGTTGGCAGATTCTGGCCGGAAATGGTCTGACCGCGTTTTCGATTTCGAGCCATCTGGTCGGACAAGCGATTTGCGACCGGATCGATGAACGGCACAAGGCTATTCTGCCTCCCGACATCTGGGGAGACGGAGATCCGGAAGGTGTCCGTCAGCGCGCAGCAGAGCAAATGAAATTGGCCGCTCGGGCCTGCCGGAACTTTATTGATACCAAGCCGAATCAGGACCTTGATTTTCCCGCCGTAGTTAACGGTTTCTCCGGGTCGAGCATCTGGCACGCCTGTTACGCATTCCCACCTACCAGCCAAGAGTATCTCCAGAAGGGCTACGACGATTTTGGGCGGCGGTTTTTACCCATCCTGGATGTGTTCCAAGAATGTAATGTGAACTTTGCGCTCGAAGTTCATCCGACCGAGATCGCATTCGATATTGGGTCGGCTCATCGAGCGCTGCAAGCCGTCAAGCAGCATCGACGATTTGGGTTTAATTACGATCCATCGCACCTGGGGTACCAGGGGGTCGATTACGTGAAGTTCATTCGAGAGTTCAAAGATCGTATCTACCACTGCCACATGAAGGACGCGTGGTGGGGACACGGCACCGGAGACGTTGGCGTTTTCGGGGGTCATACCGATTTTGGCGATTACCGGCGTTATTGGGATTTTCGCTCGATCGGGCACGGAGACATTCGGTTCGAGGATATCATCGTGGCGCTGAATGACATCGGTTATGCTGGCCCCCTATCTATAGAATGGGAAGATGGGCGGATGGACCGGATCCACGGAGCGACGGAATCGTGCCGCAATGTAAAGTCATACGATTTCGCGCCGAGCCGAGGCGCCTTTGATGCCGCTTTCGAACGCAAGAAGGCCTGACCTGCAGACGGCAGAAGCGAGATAAGAAGCTTATGACCCAAAAAATAAAGATGGGGATGGTGGGTGGAGGCCGGGATGCCTTCATCGGCGCGGTGCATCGGATGGCTGCCCGGCTGGACGGGCGGATTGAGCTCGTGGCTGGGGCTTTTTCTTCCGACCCGGCCAAATCCCGGGCTTCAGGCGAAGACCTGGGACTGGATCCGTCACGAGTCTATCCGGACTATGAAACGATGGCAGCCGCCGAAAGTAAGCTGCCGGCCGAAGAACGAATCGATTTTGTATCGATCGTAACCCCGAATTTTGTCCATTTTCCTCCGGCCAAGACCTTTCTAGAAGCCGGTTTCCACGTGGTTTGTGATAAGCCGATGACGTTTGATTTGGCCGAAGCGAAGGCGTTGCGCGACCTGGTTAAGTCAACGGGCAAGGTGTTTGCATTAACGCACAATTATACCGGCTATCCGATGGTCAAAGAGGCACGGGAGTTAGTCCGGAACGGTGACCTGGGAAAAATCCTTAAGGTGGTAGCGGAATACCCGCAGGGTTGGCTGATTCAACCGATCGACGCGGAAGGGCAAAAGCAAGCCGCCTGGCGTACGGATCCTTCCCGAACCGGAGCATCGAGTTGCATCGGTGACATTGGAACCCACGCCGAAAATCTGGGCCGCTATATTACCGGCCTGGAAATCGACGAGCTCTGCGCCGATTTTACAACTTTCGTTCCGGGCCGGCGCCTGGAGGATGACGGCAACCTCTTAATTCGGTATGAAGGTGGAGCCCGCGGCGTACTTTACGCATCACAGGTCTCGGTTGGCGAAGAGAATAGCCTCGTCATTCGGGTTTACGGGAGCAAGGCTTCACTCGAATGGCATCAAGAACACCCGAATGAGCTCATAGTAAAATACCCGGACGCACCACGAAGAATCTATCGGCGGGGCAACGGATATGTCAGCGACATCGCAAAACGGTTCACCCGTATCCCGGCTGGGCATCCGGAGGCTTTCATTGAGGCATTCGCGAATATCTACTTAGAGGCCGCTCGCGCGATCGGCGCAGTAAAAGAAGGAAAATCGATTCCGCCAGACATCGACTATCCAACGGTCGAAGACGGCGTACTCGGGATGGCTTTCATCGCCACCGCGGTAGCCAGCGCCAGAAACGGCAGTACCTGGACAAAGTTCATCAGCGCATAAACCTTAATGCCAGTTCCTGCTCATGGACATGGCATGACTATCAGCCATGCCATATCCGCTGTAATAGTTAAGTTTACGCCCGTTTAGTTTCGTCGGGCCCCGCTTGGCAGGTTGGTCTGCTCAGGCTGCTGAAGTACACCGAGACTATCAAATCCGGTTGTGATCGGGCTACTCTCGTTGTTACTCGTGACGGCGATGCCCGCATAAATTGTCGTATTCATCGGGATCGTCGCGGTCGCACCCACTTGAGTCCAGGTCACACCATCGGGCGAACTGTAACCGGTAAAAGTGTTGCCGGAACGCGTAATTTTGAACCAGTACGGTTGCGTCGTCTTCAGGTTCCCGCTACGGGTGGAAGCACCATTCTCCGATGTCCGGACCGAGAAACGTTGGCCATGGCTACCATCCAGGCTGCAAAGAGCATTCATGCTCCCGGGTGTCAGATCGTTGCGCATCATTACGCCGGCTTTGGCCCAAGCGCTGATTCCACTACCCGTGGGCATACTCGTGAGGTGGCCGATAACCGTTCCATCGCCAACCAGTTGCTGGTAGTAGAACTGGAAACCATCGGCCGTCCCCCAAACGTCCGTTCCGCCACCAATCACTTGAACCTGCCCGGTGTAAAGCCCCTGCGAGGCGCGTGGTAGGCCGCTGCCGCCGATCGCGTCGCCGATATCCTGACTAGTCCATGTTTGCACCGTATCGGTGGCATATTCTGTTCCATCGACGCTGAGTAGAGGCAACGTAAAAGCCGAATCGAGGTCGCTACCCGACAATGCATCGATGGTCTGCGTGATGACGTTAGCCAGGATACTCATGGTCGAGTTCAGACCGGGCACATTAAGAGCTACGGTGCCATCCGAATAGTTATAGGCAGCCGAAACGGTGGCCGAGGTAAATGCGCTACGGAAGGCGTTGAAGTTGGCCCCGGTATCAGAGCAGTAAGCAGTCCGAGTCCAAACCGCAAATGTCGCGTAACCGCTATTAGGGGTGCTGGCGGCGTGCTCCCCAGTAATCCGCAAAGCGTCGTAGGCCGATCCATCATTTACCAGAGTAAGACTGATAGTATTACCAGCCATATCGGTGGAAAGCAGAAATCTGATACCCGTCACTAACCCATCGGATTGACCGTTATTAGTAACTTGGAGAAAGATTGCGCTCCCGGCGGAAACCGACAGCGTTTTCCCCGGGCTGATGGTGACGGGAGCGGAGGCCGTGCCAATCCAAATCTGAGCGCTACTCGGAAACACAATGGTTGAAGCTACTTCGGTGGCGCCGGCGTTAGCGGCAAACTGCCCCGTCTGCGAAGCCAGGAACAGCGTTTCGGCGTGGTTCTGCACGCCCGCCATGAAGGGAGTCAAAGTGGTCGGACTGCTTCCTTGCAAATAATAGTTTTCCAGTCCTTGCAGGTTGTAATTAACATTTGCAGTGCTGCCGGCGCCGGGCATCATTATGGTTAGCCCTTCGAACTCCAAACTATCATAGAGGGATTCGGTTGAGCCGACACTGAACGGGTAATAGAGCCCGCCTGTACCTGCCGGGTTCGCCAAGTAGTTTTCTGCGTACATGAAGTTTGGGTTATAAGTAGTCTGAGGGTTGATGAAGCTCCGCAGAATGGTCCGCGAGGCATTGGCTTGTAATTGGGGCCAATAAAGTACCGGTACGTCCGGAGGCGGAGGCACCATATAAGCGATAAAGTCCTGCCCACGCCAATAAGCGTTGGTGGGCTGCCGAGTAGTTAGCAGCAGAGGCCAGGCGGGAGTCGGCGTGGTGGTCAGGTGGCTTACCGCATAATAGAACCGATCGGTTTCCCAATCTTCATCGTTGAGAAATTCGTAAGTTCGACTGTGAGTGCCTCCCATGCGCTGATTCTGTTTGTACCAATTCGCGTACAGGTCGATCCAAAGCAGCTTCGCTCCTTGTTGGGCCATAGTCGAAATTCCTGGGTCCGTTGCGTAGAGATACAGGTAGCCGAGTGCTTCCAGGTCCACTCCAGTATAGGTCGGGGTCAGGAACTCACTGACTCCGTACGTGCGCACGGTGGAGACCCACGCCATGAAATTCGTCCGCGCGGTATCAGTTACGGTTGAATTCTCGGCCACCAGTACATTCCCACTGCCGTCGGTAATTCCTTGACCCGTCAGGAGCAGGTTGCAGGTCCTTAGCAGCCAAATGTTAGTATAAGAGACTGCAATGTTATGGTTGAGTTCTCCGAGTTGTCCGTCAGCCAAGACTTGCGAGAGCAGGTTCTCTATCGTTCCCGATTGAGTCACCGGTCCGTATTGGGCCAAGAGCTTTGGGAAACGGTAAGATATTTGAGCAAGATATTCGGTGACAAACTCGACGGCATTGGTGTCAGTGACGCCGGCATCGGCGTAGTTCCACTTGAAATTAAGACTCGAAGGAACCCACATTGTAGTTAAACGGTTTAGGGCGTTAACCGCGGCGGTTTCGCTGGCCGAATCGAGAAAAGTGTTGTTGGCATTCGCCTGAGCAAAAGCTTCTAGGACGAATTGGGCGAGAAACTTAGCTTCAGGATTTGGACTAGTGACATAGTTCTCCAGCGCGATATAGGAAGGAGAGCCGTCGAAGCCAATATTGCAGTACGGACTGGGGATCGGGTCATAGGTCTGCGCATTAGCCGTTATTGTCAGGAGAAACGCCATAAATAGACCGTTCAGCAGCCTAACGAAGAAGCCGCCCTCTGCTATTGTATTGATGGTAATCATGGTAATTATAATTACCAGTCATCAAACCATTTAGGCGTCGTCCTTGTCAAAGGCTTATCGTTTTACCGCGCGCATAATCATTCCGCCGTGGAAAAGTGCCTCGAAGCGAGGCGTTTAAGCGCTCCTCTGGCCCATCATGAAGGGAGCGCGCCAACCCGAGAATGCGGGCCGAGACGGGCCGCTCGCCGCGGTCGATAGGTCATGATCGCACCAGAGATCGGCGTTTTGGAATCGCCATCGCCGAAAGGCTATGTCTAAATAAGCCTTTCCTTTTTGCGAACGACAAACCTAGTCGAGTCTTTTCTATCAGCGGCGGAACCCGAAGCGCTGCTCTTGTTGGCTGCCGTCGTCTTTTATTTAGCCGGTTTGTTGATCGGTCGAATACTTAGACGCCGGTTAGCCGTCGGCTTAGGGTGGACCTATCAGATCTTTATTGCTGCCGCCGCAGTCCTTATCGCCACCGCTTTATTTCATTTCGATTTTCCGGGGCAACATTTGGTTGGCATGGTCGCCCTATTTTTCGCCGCCTTTCCCTTTAACGCTCTCCTTTACCGCTATTTCTGGCCGATCTTTGGCTACCCTGGCGAACAGGCGCGAGTCCCCCCTTTTTTACCTCAGATCACGACGCTACTGTTAATCGCCACCGGGTTTTTCACTGGTCTGAGCCTTTTTTACGGCGTCACTCTCCCTGGTTTGTTAGCCGGCTCCGGATTGATCGCTCTGGTTCTTGGGTTAGCCCTCCAAGACACGCTAGGAAATATATTCTCAGGACTGGGACTCCAAGCCGGCAAAGCCTTTCGGGTCGGTGATTGGTTGATTGTAGAGGGGAAACACGTCGAAGTGATCGAAGTAAATTGGCGCTCAACGCGGCTCCGAAATCTCGACGCGGCGAGCTTTGATATTCCGAATAACCAGCTAGCCAAAGCAACCATTGTGAATTTATACAACCCAACCTCGGTACACGCAGCTCGCGCCAGCGTCTGTATCGAGTATGGAGTTCCGCCGAACCGGGTCAAAGACGCCTTGAGCCGCGCTGCTTTGGCTACCCGAGGCGTTCTATCTCGTCCAGCTCCCGCCGCATTCTTGATGAACTTTGAAGACTCCGGTATTCGTTACGAATTAAAATATTGGATCGACGACGCCCGCCGGTTTCCGGAGATCAGCGACGTAGTTAGAACGAACGTCTGGTACGAACTTGACCGGCGCGGAATCCCGTTTTCTTACCCAACCCGCGTCGTGGAAATGCGGTCCAAGAAAGAGACCGAACCTACCGACCAAGTTTCCCTCTTGCTCCAAGCCCAACCGTTGTTTGCAGACATGGAAACGGAGCAGATCCAGGCGCTGGCCAAATCCGCTCAGCATTTACGGTATGGGAAGGGAGAGAAGATCATTTCTCAAGGGGATCCCGGCCGATCAATGTACGTGCTCTCATCCGGTATTGCCGGAGTCACAGTAGAACGCGATGGCCGGACGTCAGATCTCGGCGAACTAGTCAGCGGTGAATGCTTCGGCGAGATTTCGTTGCTAACCGGAAAACCTCGGACCGCTACCGTTACTGCCAAGACAGATTGCGAAATTCTTGAGATCGATAAATCCGGGATGGGCGATCTACTCAAACAATATCCTCGTTTAGCGGATCACCTCAGCGAAACTCTTTCTACCCGTCGATCGATGCTCGAAACCGAGTTAGCTAACTCGAAAGATGACCCGGAGATAGCGCCGACCAGCCAAACCAAAGAGAGTTTTCTGGTCCGGATACGGCAGCTGTTCGGGTTGTAGGGTTGGCATCAAAGTTTTAAGTTCGAGGTTCCAAGTTCGAGGTTCGACGTTGTGGACGTGGTCAGTCGCCAGTGATCTAATAACTTTATTATTTAGTGTTGTTACTTTTGGGAGTACGGCTATGATTCTGTTTATGGCCAACATTACAGACCTTCGCGATTTTGAAGCTTTTAAGGCTTGCCGGGCTTTCGTCCGGGAAATTGGGCTGCTGATCCGGTCGGTACCGCTCAGACGAAATCGAGGTCTAGTTGATAAAATGGAGAGGGCCTCGATTTCCGTTCTATCGAACTTTGCTGAAGGATTTGAACGTGACGGCAACGCGGAGTTCATGCAATTCCTAACGATCTGCAAAGGATCCGTCGGTGAACTCAGGGCGCAGCTCATCTACTGTCTCGATATAGAATTGATCGAGCAAGAAAGATACGAAGCCTTGGATGTAACGGCGGAGACAGCCGCACGCCTTCTCGGGGGTCTCGCCCGGTATTTAAAAGCATCTAACAAAGCAGGACGAAAATACGCGCGCCGCTCCCGCCCAGTCCCCAAGAGACGCCGTCGTAACTCGGCAAGCTATTAAGCGTGATAACCGACCTAGAACCTCGAACTTAGAACCTAAAACGTATAACCTATAACGTGAACACGAACTGGATGCGGATTGCGCTTCGCGAAGCTGCGAAAGGGCTTGGCCGGTGCAGCCCTAACCCGGCGGTTGGAGCTGTCCTGGTGAACAGCGGACGGTTAGTTGCCACCGGTTTCCATCGGAAAGCGGGCCGGCCACATGCCGAAATCGAGGCGCTCAGAAGAGCTCCGGCTTCCGCTCTCTGCGGCTCCACGCTCTACGTCACTTTAGAGCCCTGCTCTACGTTCGGCCGAACCCCGCCCTGTACGGACGCGATTATCGCAGCCCGGATCGGACGAGTCGTGATTGGAGCGATCGACCTCAATCCGGCCCATGCAGGGAAAGGAATCGAGCGCTTGCGCTCCGCCGGGATTCGAGTCACCACCGGCGTCCTTGAGAGTCAGTGCCGCCGTCTGAATGTTGGCTTTGATCGGTGGATCAGTTCGGGCCGCCCCTGGGTTATCGTTAAAATTGCTCAGTCATTGGATGGACGCATCACCCGTCCGGCGGATGAATCGAACAAGTTAACCGGTGCGGCCGCCCATCGGCGAGTGCAAGCGTTACGGGCGACGGTCGACGCCATTTTGATCGGCGCGGAAACTCTGCGTCAAGATAACCCCCGGTTAACTGTCCGCGGTATGCGCGCGGCTAGACAGCCATGGCGCGCGGTCGTAACCCGCAACGGCGCACTACCGCCAGATTCGAGGCTGCTAACAGACGGTTTCCGCGAACGTACCTTGGTTTACCGGGGCCAATCATGGGACGAAGTGTTACTTGATCTGGGCAAACGCGGTGTAACCCGGCTCCTGGTTGAAGGCGGCGGCGAAGTGCTCGGAGAACTACTCGATGCAGATCTAATCGATGAGGTTTGGAATTTTTTCGCTCCTCTTTTAACCGGTGGGAATAAACCATCTTTCGGCGGCCGCGGTGTGGCCGGAAATGCTGAAGCCAAGCCTCTGCACCATTGCCGATTCGAGCGGTTTGAAAACGAAATCCTAGTCCACGGATTCGTCCATTTAACGGACATAACCGACACAAACCCATAACGGAAGGTTTACGGTTCACAGTTCGCAGTTGATTGCGGGAAACCTCAAACGGCCAGCAGTATACTGCACGGCGTAAAACCCGATCGGTGAACCGTGAACTGTGAACTGCAGCAGCGATCCTAATAGGCGCCGACGACGGAAGGCGACTCTTTGACGATGGACTCCAAGCGCCGGGCATAGGCAGCGAGCGCTGTCTCTCTCTGCTCATCGGTCATATGGGCTGGACCGTAAGCTACGTGCGGCGCAAGAACGGAGAAGCCGACAAATTCTAAAATTCCTCGCTGGATTGGGCGCAGAACGCCATGGATATCGCCGTGGAGACCGCCCTTCAGGTAGCGCTCTTCGCTGCTCCCGGTGGTCAATGATAACAACGCGTGTTTCCCTTGGAACACACCCTGTTCATACATTCTGCCACTACCGTAGGTGCGCCCCATAACCAGGACCCGGTCGGCCCAGCCCTTGAGAATCGCGGGTAACCCAAACCACCAGAGCGGAAACTGCCAGATCATGAGGTCGCACCACTCCAGCTTCTCGAGCTCTGGCTCCACATCTGGCGCAAAGCCGCCGACCTCGACGGCAAATAGCTCTTCCGCCTGCTGTTTGAAATAATCCGGGTCTTTGACGCTGGTAAAATTATTGCGTCCGGAGACCGGGTTGAACTGCATCGCGTACAGCTCGGATGTCTTGATCTCATGGCCGGTCCCGGCCAGGAGTTTTTGAGCCTGGCGGAACAGGGCGCCGTTGAAGCTACGAGGTTCCGGATGCGCCAACACGAGAAAAATGTTCATGGCCATCACCGTGTCACTTTGGATACATTTTGACAACTAGGCACCTTTTTGTAACCTAGCATCCCATTGGATACTAAAGAGCCAGAGGGACCTATTTTTTGTCCCGTAGAAATCACGTTGGCGGTAATGGGCGGGAAGTACAAAGCGCTGCTGCTCTATTATATCGAAGCGAATAAGGTCCTCCGGTTCGGTCAACTCCGGCACCTGGTTAGCAAGGCTAGTAAGAAGATGTTGACCCAGCAGCTTCGCGAGCTGGAGGCAGACGGTTTGATTCGGCGGAAGGTTTACAAGGTTGTTCCGCCAAAGGTGGAGTATTCGCTCACCGAACGCGGTAAAAGTCTCCAGCCGGTCCTCAGAGAGATGGGAGCCTGGGGTGCGCACCACGCCCGATCCTACCGAAAAAGCATCGGTCTTTGGCAAAAGAAGGTCGATTCGGAGGTGCGAAGCGCTGCTCAGATTTTAGCCTAGTCTGGCGGCTGCCGGATCCAGCGCCGGGAGGGATCGCGTCCTCGTCCCGCGGCCGCGGGATCGTTCCCGAAGCCCACAGCCTTCCCCGATCAAGAACGAGAATACACCGTTGGCTTCGGGCAGGCCTTCGCGGCGCGCGGGGACGCGCGCCCTCCCCATCAGGGGCTCCTCGATCGCTTATGTTGACGCGCATGGGCAGCTTGCCAGCCTCTAGGCTAACATCTCTTCGGCGCTTCGCCCCTCTGAGTCCTTTTGCCCCCTTCTGACAGAGACCGGGCTGCCGGCGCATAGTGAACGTACCCGAAGAAAATCGCTTGCAAACACCGTTACCCTATCTATTCAGTAGGGAATGCGAGTAAGAGGGCGTTGACGCCACCCGATTACCGCATCGGTTCAACGCACCTACCAAAACTAACAGAGCTCCACCATGGCCTCAGCGAAGAAACCCGACCCTGTCCTCCGCTCAAACCGTGTTCCAATTCGGGATAAGCCTTCAGGGCGATTTCGTCTGCTTCTCGGTCTAACCCTTGGCGCAACCGTCTATTGGGGAACCAGTCAGGCGACTCGTGCGGACGCCGGATCACCAACGCCGGCCTCAACGTTATCGGATGAGGAGGGTCTGTCTCTCAAAGGCAAAACTATCGGTATCACCGTGATCGGCACAGACCATTACTGGGATCTGCGAGCGTACCAAGGGCAAATCGACGAGGTCAAACGGCTGGGAGGGACCCCGATCGCCTTGGATGGAGGGCGGGATGACAAACGACAAATCAGCCAGATACAGACTCTCGTTGCTCAAAAACCGGACGCTATCATCGAACAACTCGGCACTCTGAGCGTGTTAGAGCCGTGGCTGGAAAAGGTGGTCAAGGCCGGGATTCCACTTTTTACTGTCGATACTGCTTCCGCTGTTTCGATCAATGACACCACCTCGGATAATTTCTTTATCGGCGAACAACTCGCCGTTCAGTTAGCCAACGACATTCATGGAGAAGGGAACGTCTTGGTGTTTAATGGGTTCTACGGTGTTCCGGTTTGTGCGATTCGATACGACGAACTGAAAGAAGTTCTGAAGTTCTACCCGAAGATTAAGATTATCGAGCCGGAGTTACGTGACGTAATTCCTAATACGGTACAGAACGCCTACGCTCAGGTTAACGAGATGTTAACTAAATATCCCAAAGGACAGATTGCCGCCGTTTGGTCGGCATGGGATGTGCCGCAAGTCGGCGCGACCGAAGCAGTCGATGGCACTCAGCGGACCGAGGTTAAGACGTACGGGGTAGATGGCAGCCCCGATGTTGTGGCCCTGATCAAGGACCAGAAATCGAGCGCCGCTGCCGTGGTCGCCCAACAACCTTACCTGATCGGAAAAACTGCGGTGGACAACGCGGCCCGTTATCTCAACGGAGACCATAATCTGCCTCCTTATACTTTTGTTCCCGCCCTCCTCGTAACGAAGAAGAACGCGGAAGAAATGCAGAAGTTCCTGGGCCAGCGCCCCTAGCCTGCATCGCCAAAAAATGATCAACCATTTTTCGGCGACGCAGGCTAAGGGAGATCCGGTGCTGACGATGCATGGCATCGTGAAAACTTTCGGGGGGGTTCGAGCGCTCGACGGAGCCAATCTAGAAGTCGATACCGGCAGCATCCACGGTTTGGTCGGGCAAAACGGGGCCGGAAAATCCACGCTGATCAAGATCCTGGCCGGCTTCCATCGCCCGGACGCCGGAAGCATCAGCATACGAGGTATGCATTGCCAGCATTTGACTCCACGACGCGTGGAGCATCTCGGGGTTCATTTCATTCATCAAGACCGGTTGTTGGTTCCGACATTCACGGTCGCTGAAGCTATGTTTTTAGGAGCCGAACCAGGGATCGGTCCGATTCCGCTCTTGAACCGGCGCGAGATGGCCAGACAAGCAACCGCCATACTCCGGTATCATTTCGATGTCCGTTTACCAGGAGGCGCTCTCATCAGCGAGTTGACCCCGGCCGAGCGTCAAATCGTACAAATAAGTCGCGCACTGCTTCGAGATCCAGCGATCCTGGTGTTTGATGAGCCAACGGCTGCGCTGGTTAGACAGGAGGTTGACCGCCTGTTCGAAATCATTCGCCGGCTGCGGGCGAAGGGATTAACCACCGTATATATCTCGCATTATCTAAGTGAGATTGAGTCTCTTTGTGACCAGGTAACCGTTCTGCGTAACGGAGTTGATGTGGGCCGCATCAACCCGAAAAGCTCGTCTACGTCCGAGATTGTGTCCTTAATGCTTAACCGGGATATCGAGGAGATGTTCCCCAAGAAAGCGGTCTCGGTCGGTGAACCGGTATTGAAGCTGAACAAGCTTTCCGCTCGCGGCGCTTTCATTGAGATATCTTTGACGCTGCACCGCGGTGAGATCCTCGGGCTGACCGGCTTGCTAGGATCGGGTGCTAAGGAGCTGGTTAAAAGCCTGTTTGGATTGGTCCGACTACAGGGTGGCACTATCGAAATCGGCAGCGACAGGACGGAAATTCCTTCACCGCCGTCGGCTGTGGCTAAGAAACTAGCGCTGGTACCGGAGGATCGGCGGGCGCACGGCGTTGCGCTCCAAATGTCAGTCCGGGAGAATATGACTTTGGCAAGTCTCGGGAGGTTTGCTCGTTTCGGCTTTCTGCAATTGAGCCGGGAAAAGGCGACGACAAACGAACTGATCCGGAAGCTATCGATCCGCACAGCGAGCCAAACCTCGCCGGTACGCGACCTGAGCGGGGGCAATCAACAGAAGGTGGTGCTGGCGAAATGGTTGAGCCGTCAATCGGCCATTTACCTTTTGGACGAACCCACTGTCGGGGTGGACGTGGGCGCAAAGGTGGAGATCTATCGATTAATCGGAGAATTAGCCGAACAAGGAGCCGGAATTTTACTCCTCTCCAGCGACCTGTTGGAGCTGCTTGGGATCGCAGACCGGATCCTGGTGATGTATCGCGGGCAGTTGGCGGGAGAATTTGACCCTGGCAACTCGACCAGCGCAGACCTCTTAAGCTGCGCAACCGGGACCTCAACTCTGAGGACCGGAACGGAAACGATGGCGCCAGCCCAGCGGACTATGCTCGGGAAGGATCGGTTGGGCTGATGGAGCCGGTCGCCACAAGCGGGGGTGACGGCTTTCAGGTTAACGGAGCGGTTCTCCTCAGGGCGGGTTCACTCATAGGATTCGGGTTAGTCATTGGTTATTTCGCTTTGGCAGCTCCAGGGTTTCTATCGGTTGGGAATATTACTAATGTGTTGGAACAGTCCGCCATTCTTGGCGTGCTTTCCTTTGGGATGACCATCGTGATGATTGCGGGAGGTTCCAATGTCGTTACCGGAGGCATTGATCTATCGATCGCAAACAACCTCGGCCTGAGTGCTGCGGTCTACGCCATACTATTGAAAATTGGTCAACCGGACGTTGTCGCCCTAGGCTTCACGCTCTTGACCGGATTAGGGATCGGCCTGCTTAACGCTATCGCTGTTGTCGCGATTGGCATCCTGCCGTTAATCGCCACTCTCACGGTGATGAACATCTGCGCCGGATTCGAATTGGTCATCACCCAGAACACAGTTTTGCAAGCGAGTTCTCCCCTATTAGCCGTGCTCGCCGGCGACGGGCCTTTTGGTATCGCCACCCTCGCTTATCTGCTGCTGATCGTTGCTCTCGTTTTGATTGTGGTGATCCAGTATACCCCATTTGGGCTACGCTTATACGCAGTTGGCGGGTTTCGGGAAGCGGCGCTGGCAGCGGGCGTGTCGGTCGATTGGTATATCGCAACTAGCTACATCCTCAGCGGTATCTGTGGCTCGATCGGCGCAGTATTGTCAGTCGCTTTGCTCAGCGGTAGCTCGACTGGATCCGGCGATATGCTCCTGTCAGTCGTGGCTACAGCCTTGCTCGGTGTGGTATTTTCCCGGAGATTGGTGCCGACGATCTCCGGCAGCCTATTGAGCGTCTTGTTTATTGGGTTCTTAATTAACGGATTTCAACTGACCAACATTTCCAGTTATTGGGTCAACGGTGTCGAAGGCCTACTAATCCTCTTCGCAGTAGCCACCACATCTCTTGTGCGGCGCATCGAAACCTAGGCAGGACGGCTTCGGCGTACTCAAAATGGCCACTGATATATCCTCCGCCACAGCTTCAGAGACCGTTGCCCAGTGGTTTCGGCGCTCGTCCGCTTTACGTTGTACGGTCGTCCTCGCTTTTCTGTTGGTGTTCACCTTCTTGTCGGTAAAGGCGCCGGGATTTCTCAGCATTTCGAACTTTGTTAATATCCTGGTTAACAACTTTACGATCTTAGCAATCGTGTCTTTAGGAATGACCCTGGTCCTCTTGACCGGCGGAATCGATCTTTCCGTAGGCACGGCCATGGATGTAGGCAGCCTGCTTTTTATCTCTCTGATTTCCGCGCACCAAAACTTTCTGGTCGCGATCGGCGGCGGCCTGCTAGGGGCACTCGCCACCGGAGGGTTTAACGCAGTTTTAATCGGTGGACTGCGGATTGCGCCTTTCTTGGCAACTTTAGGAACCCTTTTTATCGGGGAAAGCGTTCAACAACTCGCTACCAATGGGGGTCAACCGATCTATCTAATAACGGGGACGTTAACACCTGCTTTCGGCTATATTGGGCACGGGACCATTTTTGGTATCCCATTTTCGCTGTGTCTGGCAGTTGCCTTAATCGTCATATATTATCTTTTGACCGAGCGGACCAGCTTCGGGCGTAAGGCGGTGGCCCTGGGCGCGAATCCGAACGTTGCCTGGTATTCCGGCGCCAGGGTGCGATGCACGTCGGGCCTGGTTTACGTGTTGAGCGCGGTAACTTGCGGAGCAGCTGGGATCATTCTTTCCGCCACGATAAAAGCGTACGTGCCGTTGTCTGGAAATGCGTACCTTCTGGATGCGATCGGCGCGACGTTCATCGGAACCACGCTGCATTCTGAAGGCCGGCCTAGCGTCATCGGTACTATGCTTGGAGTTCTTCTACTGAGTATCGTGACCAACGGGTTGTTGTTGATTGGCTGGAATTTTTACTGGCAACAGGTCGGGACCGGAGTGTTGATCTTTTTTGTGTTAGCGATGAGTTTCCTTGGCCAGCGATTGCGCGCATAACGCGCGTCCGCCGGCGAGGAGGAGAAGGATTCCCTGGCGATAGCGGCCTTCTGATTGCTAAATGGGACCAAAAATATTAGGCTTCCCGCATGTCAGAAAGCGGCATCAAGCATCATCTGCCCGGTTTCGACCAGGCGCTGGATACGTTGAAGGAAGATGTAACGCTGATGGCCAACCTGGTAAGTCGCAATTTGGCCAATGCCCGAGCTGGATTCGCAGAACGGGACGAGGATTTCTCTGCTGCGGTGATCGCGGATGACGAGGAGGTCGATCTTTTAGAAAAACAGGTGGACCGACTGGGAACGGACATCTTGATGCGTTACCAGCCGCTGATTACAGATCTGCGCACCGTGCTGGCAACCATTAAGCTAAGCAACATATTGGAACGAGCCTCTAACCACGCGGTATCGATCGCTCGGCGCTCGAGGAAACTAGCCGAGGACCCGTCTCCGGCAGATGAACGAGAGTCCCTTTTAGCTCACTTTGATGCCGTGATTCGTCTCTTCGGCGAGGCCATCCTCGCGTTTCGCGATGTTGACACGGTGATCGCCGGCAGGGTACTAGGCAGAACGGAATCGTTAGCGGAGGCCGGACGAGAATTTGTCGAGAATTTCACCGAACGCCTCGAAGAACGGCCTTTTGGATCACGAACCTATGTCAACCTAATGGCAGTGGCCCAGAGCCTCGAGGAAATTACGTATCTGGCCGAACATATCGCCAACGAAATCGTCTACATCGCTGAGGCGCGCGATATTCGCCATCCGCATAACACTTTAGCTGAGACCGAGGAAACGTCGCGATGAATCGTTTCTCTAGATGGGTTCTGGCTGTGGCTGCGGTCGTGCTGGTTCAGGGATGCGCTAGCAACGTTCCCTCCCAGCAGATGGCAGCTTACTCGATCGCAACCGGTTTCTTAACGCTTTGCGATGATGCTGATTTCGATCACGCCCTCGAGCATTTCGCTAAGCCGCTCAAAGCCAGTCCCGCCGGCGCCACCTGGGTTAAGAATATGCAAGATAACCGCGCTAACTACGGGCTACCGGTGATAAGAGCTTTAGTCTCGCGCGACGGCCAGACAGTGAGCGGTACAGCAAATGAACCCGCTAAAATGAATTTCGTTTTTCGTACGTCGTTCGTAGGGACAACGCCCGGCGATGAATCCGTCTGGCTAGAGAAATTCAACGGTAAGTGGCAGGTATACGACTACAAATTCCGGCCCTCAGGAAAACCTCCCGCTGAAAAACCCAAAGTTAAGTTAAAAAAGTCTTGGGAAGAGCAGACTGACGACGATCAGAGTCAGAGTCAATATTAGTGGGGACTGACCCGAAGCCAGTAACAGCGTGCGTCGCGGTTCGGTAAGATTTCTTAAACTTTGTCCCTGCGACACAAAAAACCGGTCCTATTCTCGTCCCACCAAACGCAGCAGATTTTTTCCGAGCACTTTCTCCTGCTCTTCGATGGTCAGACCGGCGGTAGCCACATCGTTGAGAAATCGTCTGAATTCGGGTACGCGTTGATCGCGCGGATACAAAAGCAAAGGGTAATCAGAACCGTATAAGACTCGGTCGACACCGACCAAATCGATTACTTGGCGAAAGACCCTCTTGTCGTACAACAGCGAGGAGGCGGCACAATCGTATGAGACGTTTCGTAGAATCTCGTGAAGGTGAGGGTTCAGTTCGTAGAAAGGAAGGCCACCGCCCCAGTGCGCCAGGATCAGCTTTACCGTAGGAAAATCTTTGGCTAGCCCTACAAACTTCTCCAGCGGCGTGGCCCGAGTGACCGCAGTAGTAGGAGCCAACGAATCGGTGACGTGCAAGTTTACCGGCGTGCCACGCTCAGCTGCGAGCTGTAGCACGCGAGCAAAATAGGGGTCGTCGTACCCAAATTCCTGGGCTTGAGGAAATAACTCTCCGATGCCGCAAAATCCGGCATCAAGCGCCCGCTCCAGCGAATCCAAAGCTTCCTGTTTTGCCCTGGGTTGGACCGTGGCAAAAGCCAGCAGGCGATCCGGATGCGACTTAATTAGATCGTTGAACCAGCGGTTTTGCAGGTCGCAGGTTTCCTGGTTTTCCCAATACCAGCCTAGAAGTACGCATTTCTCGACGCCGGCGCGGTCCATGTCTCGCAAGAGAACCGCCGAAGTAGCCCAGCCCTGGATCGATCTGCGGCCAACCGGCGCAACACAACTGGTCCACCAAAGTTCGCGACGTTCGGTTCCCCACTTCACCGGGTCCACCGAGACTTCTTCAGGATAGAAATGGACGTGAGAATCGACGATCCGCATGAAAGAAAAAGGAGTTCAAGGAGTTCAAGGAGTACGAGGAGTACAAGGAGTACAAGGAGACGGAGCCAGACCCTTAAAGTAGTCAGTGTTCAGTAATCAGTAAAACCTTGAACCATGCGACTCCTCGAACTCCTCGAACTCCTTGGACTCCTTGAACTCCTTTTTTCTGGAGTATCTTCTAAAAAAGGCTAAGACGGAGGCGTTCTGGGGGAACTCAACAATCGACGTTAATCGACCATTAGTAGGTGAAAGCCGTTGATGGCTTCTACTAACGGCGGAAATGGCGCTTTCATTTTGGGCTGAGGCGGGCGATTATCTTGTGGGTGTCGCCAGACGATTTATGACACCGGGTATACTGCTGTTTTATTTGGTACTTAGCTCCAGTTGTGACGAAGCGGCCAAGGTAACTGCCGAAATTCGCCAGCATCAACTGGAGGAAGGCGTTTTTGCTAACAGTGTCCAGGAATGCACCAGCGCGCTTGAAGCTAATGCAAATCCGGACGCGATCGTCGATCTAACACCGGCCCGTCTCGCCGATCTGAACCTTCATTCCCACCGGTTGCTTCATTTTTTCGCCGAGGAGACCAAAGCAACACCGCTGATACTCGCTGCTAGTCTAGGCGAAGATGAGGTTTGTTCGACCCTGCTCGCACACGGAGCGAAACTCTTCCAGAAGTCACGGTGGGGATGGGTCCCAACTCAATACGCGGCACGAATGGACCATCCCGAGCTTGCCGGCCGCCTCATGGAGTCGGATCCGCTCTCAGCCCATTTCTCCATTCTGATCGACCTCAGCCACCAAAAAGTCTTGCTTTACAAGGATGGCACCGTCGTAGTCACGGGGAAGATCTCGACTGGGCGCCCCGGTTATGACACCCCTCCCGGGCACTACCTGGTCACCGACAAGATTCGGATGCAGAAGTCGACCATCTATAAGGTACCAATGCCGTACTTCCTTCGCCTTTCATTTAGCGAATATGGGATTCATCAAGGAGTTAACCCGGGCCGGCCTGCCAGCCACGGCTGCATCCGTATAGGTGAAGAAACTGTTGCCAAAAGCGTGTTCGACCAGACGCCCATTGGCACGCTGGTGACTATCGAGTGAGAGGTGACGCCCGGTAGGGCGAAAACCCGACTTCGCAAGGCCTACGTCGCGGCCAATCTCGCGGTGTTATATGACATACAACCGGGCCGCGCCAAAGCGTAGCGGCGGCGGGTCTCGGCGCGCCGACGGCGCACCACCTCGAAACGTGATACCGCGCCGGATTTGAGCCGCTCCGTGCGTGTAACCATCTCCCGAAATAAGGGGAAACCCTGCGCCATGATTTCAGGCGCTCGTGGGAGCTGCCACCCCACACGCCGCGGCTCAAAACCGGCGCGATTTCACCAGCCGGAAATCGACACCAGCAGCGCGCCGAGTTTTTCGCCCTACCGGGCGTCACTTCTCACCACTGGAACCGCTGCTCCGGAGCCCGAGAACACTAATAAAGAAGCTATTGAAGATGGTCTGGATACCTAAAGTCGTTGCTACCACACTCCAGATCACCAGACGCGGGGTCAGTTCATCACCATCCAATGATCCAAAGTGAACAGCTGCCCATCTGGCGATCGCCGTTAACATCAGTGCGCCCCCGAATGCCACCAGAGAGAGTCCAACTAGTATTCCCTTTTCGAGCGAGAAAAGCTTAAACCAGCGTTCGACCCGCGTATCCTCAGGGCGCAAACCCATTAACTGAGAATAGATCTTCGTGAAAAGACCGAAAAACATGGCTTGATAACCGATCAGCATAAACATCCCGCTGACCAGCATCGAATTTCGTTCTGCGTGGATCTGCCCAAGGGTTAAGGGTCCCCCTGACATCAGCAGCATGCCGATCAATCCGATCACAAATAGGGCTAAGCCGGGCCAGAGGAATAACCAGCGGGGCGAGAATAACAGCATGAACCTCAGGGTTCGCCATCCGTCACGCCAAGTCCGGAGGTGCGGGGCCCTGGACCGGCCGTCCTGATAAAGGGTTATGGGCACCTCAGTGATTTTGAGGCCGTGAAGAGTCGCTTTTATGACCATCTCGCAGGCAAATTCCATGCCGGGAGCCAGCAGGTCGAGCCGGAGAATGGCAGCCCGGGAAAAGGCCCGAAGCCCGCAATAAATGTCAGTAACTGGCGCCTTGAAGAAAAGCCGTCCGAGCCAAGACAACCCGGGATTACCGAGCCAGCGGTGTTTCCAGGGCATAGCCCCCGGCATAATCTTGCCACCACCCTGGGGTAAGCGGCAGCCCATCACGAGGTCATAACCCTCCTCGAGTCTACTGATAAAAGGCCCCAGTTGACTGAAATCGTAACTGTCGTCGGCATCTCCCATCACGACCCACTCACCGTTCGCGGCATTAATCCCGGCCTGCAGTGCGGCGCCGTATCCACGTACGGCGACCGGGACGATGCGAGCTCCCAAGGCTTGGGCGCGTTCACGTGATCCATCTGTGCTTCCGTTGTCGGCTACGACGACCTCTCCGGCTAGATTCAGCTTGTCCAGGCTACCCAAAGCCTTTCGCACACAAGACTCGATGGTCTCAGCCTCGTTCAAGCAAGGCATCACGATAGAAAGCCGACAACCACCCTGCCGGCGGATCGTCGCAGGGCCCATCTGGTCTTCACTACGGCTCACGGGAGGTAACATTAAGATCAAGTTAGTGTATCAGTCGAAGAGCCTGCGCTTACTAAACAGCCAAACGCCATCACGGCCACCAGTAACGGCAAGGCATACCGAGGCAAAGTATAAATGCAAACACAATTGCCGGCATAGACCAGAGTTCCAATCACCAGAATGCTGAGCCCAATGAACAGATATGTTCCCGGCAGGACACCGCGCACAGCGCGCCAGATGCCAAACCCAATAAACCAGAGTGTCCACGCTAAAATCGGCAGCCAACGCCAGTGCCGGATCATATTGTCCGTCGTTGCCCGCTCAAGGGTCGCCTTGGCCGTCGAGGGAACAAAAATCGGCGATTCTTTTATACCCTCCCAATCACGTGGATTTTGATCGATTCTCTCCAACGAGAAAAAGGTGGCTTTCGGCGCCGCAATGGCAATGCCTTGGTCATTAGTCGGCAAGAACCCGTGCCAGAAATCGCCTAGGATTTCCTTAATCAGACCGAGATCGAGTGTTCGATAAAAGCAAAATGACGACTGAGAAATGAGCTGATCCTTCTGAGCCAATAGTTTTTCGCCATCGAATCCTCGCTCACGTAAAACGCCCGCTAGCGCTGATCCTGTCCCCTTGTCATACGAGCCGATCTCGATTTGAAATTGGATCGCTAGCTTTACCAGGGGATCGCTGGTTAGCTGTTGAACAGAATCGAGCAAGCCCCGTTTTCGTTCCGGAGACAGCTTATCGACCCAAGTGCCAATACGCCCGCTCATGGCGGAGCCGAGACTCGAGCGTTCGACTACACCGAATTGGCGGCACAACGTATTCAGCACAATTGTCTCAGCGCCGACTCCGGCAAAGGTACACAGCACCGTGATCAACGCCGTCATCGCCAGACTTCGCCCCGTCGTTGTAAACTCCGGGAGCTTCGTCGGGCCGGCCGGGAGGCTACGTCTGGCAAGCCGGGAACGAGGATTGATATTTGGAGAGCTCTTTCCAAATGGCAGGAGCAACCACAGCAACAACAGAAGGGCGGTCCCGGGCAACCAGAGCAGGAGGATAAGATTGATATGGCGTGATCCCACCGCGAGAAACAGAGCAGCCGTGTAGATCACCCACGAGCTCAAAGTCGCTCGGCCAAGCAAGGCTCGAATCCCGGATCCGAAAACCAGAAAATAAGCAATCGGAGTCATCGCCTCAGAGCCACCGGTGTGCGCGAAAGCGTAGAAGCTGGCGACCGACGCCAAAAGCAGGGTAATGGCGCCGCGGGCGATCTCGCGGGCGGGCAAAGAAAAGACGAAATACCGTAACGCCAGCCAGAGGCTGGCGTGTTGGATCACGACCAGGCCATAGACAGCGACTAACGAAGGATGCTGTCGCTCAAAAATTCCCGGTGCATGCCCGTTGAGCAAGCTGTCGATGATAAAAAAGGGGACTCGGGCCACGAAGGAATAGACCGGTGGAAAATGCAAAAGATTGTCGTCGTACGCCGGCGCGATGAGTTGAACGGTGGCGTCGATGTCCTTCCAAAAAGGCAGGTATCTAAAAAGGAACCACAGTGAAGGCAATACCAAGATGGGGGTTGGATGCCTGCCAATAAAGGCGAGCACCCTGGCAACAAAAGAACCGAACGAGCGCAGAAGATTCACCGCAGAAAGCACAAAGAAAAGACCTTTAACCCGGAAACGGCTGCTCGACACCAGAAAGATATAGCCGCCGGAGGGCCTGGTTAAAGAATGGTCCATTTACAGTTGAAAGACCGGTTAAAAAGACCATGGTCACATGGCTATGGTCATTTTTGATGAAAAAGAAAGTTTCTAAGTCCGTTTTCAAAGCCCGCGCATTAGAGTTCTGCCGGGAGGTGGAAGCTACCGGCGAGAGTCTCATTCTGACCGACCATGGTCGGTCCGTTCTGGAGGTTCGCCCGTACCAAGAGAAGGAAGCCGATCCGTTAGCGGCCCTCCGCCATTCGGTGGTGCGTTACGACCGGCCCACTGATCCGGTTGGCGACGATGAATGGGAAAGCATCCAATGATAGTCTTGGATACCCATACGCTTATTTGGTGGATAACCGGGGTCGGCGGCGAGCTAACTAAAGCCGTCACCTCGGCCATAAAGCGCTCCCAGGCTCAAAACGGAGTGATGATCTCTTCAATTACGGCCTGGGAAATCGCCATGCTGGTCGATCGCAATCGCTTAACGCTGACCCTGGAACTATCCGCCTGGCTGTCCCTGGTGACCCGGGTACCAGGAATCCGGTTTATCCCAGTCGACAACCACATCGCCGTGACGTCGGTCAATCTTCCCGGCGAATTTCACGAAGATCCGGCTGATAGAATCATTGTTGCCACCGCCAGAACATTCGGCGCACCGATTGCAACTCGTGATCGGCGAATCCGTTCCTACGAGCATGTGAAGACAATCTGGTGAGAGGTTGGCGATTGCGTCTTAAGCCGCTGTGCCGCCCCGACCCTAAAACTGCGAACGTTTACCGCTGATCGATTGGCACGAATTTTCGGCCGACCGGCTCACCTACATATTCGCTTAACGGCCGGTACAAGCGGTTATCGGAGAGTTGTTCCAGAATATGCGCCGACCAACCCGCGGTCCGAGAGATCGCAAAGATCGGGGTAAAGAGATCGGTCGGAATTCCCAGAGAATAATAGACCGTCGCCGAATAGAAATCGACGTTCGCGTAAAGCCCTTTCTTCTCCTTCATCAACGCAGCGATTCGCTCTGACATCGCAATCCATTTGGGTTCGCCAAGCTCCTGGCTTAGCTCGACCGCCATGCGCTGAAGATGGGGCGCGCGTGGATCAAGCACCTTATAAACTCGATGCCCGATACCCATGATCCGTTTCTTTTCGGCCAAGGTTTTCTCTACGTAGGCATCGACATTTTTCGGGTCGCCGATTTCCTGGAGCATGTGGATCACCCCTTCATTCGCCCCTCCGTGCAGAGGTCCTTTCAGGGTCGCGATTGCCGCTGTCATCGCCGAATAGATATCGGTGAGCGTCGAAATCGTTACGCGTCCACTGAAAGTCGACGCGTTCATCCCGTGTTCGGCGTGGAGAACGTAGGCAACGTCCAGAGTCTCGACCTTCTTTGCGGAGGGTTCGGTGCCATCGAGCAGGTAAAGGAAATGCGCAGCCTCACCCAGATCTTTTCTAATCTTGGGTAAATCGAGGCTGTTTCTGGCTCGATGGAAATAAGCGACGATCACACTGACTTTAGCCAGAATCGCGACTGCTCTCCGCTGGTTGGCCGCAAATGTATCGTCCAGCAAAAGGCTCGGATCGTGCAACCCAAGCATCGATACCGCGGTCCGCAGAACATCAATCGGTAGCGCGGTCCGAGGTGTCGATTTTATGAACTCAATGACCTGCCCCGGTAACTCACGCTCGTCGGCCAATTGCCGTTTGAGTTCGGTTAGCTCTGTTTGCCTCGGGAGCCGATTGTTCCACAAGAGATAGATAACCTCTTCGAACGACACTTTTCCGGCTAACTCATTGATCTCGTAACCGCAATAGATGAGCTGACCCTCTTGGCCGCGGACGTCGCCCAACCGGGTCTCGTTAGCGATCACCCCTTCTAATCCTTTCGCAAACTGGCTCATAAGCTATAAAGATTCCGCTCCCACCGAGCTCTAACTCTTAAATACTTTAATTAACGTCTCTGCGATCGCGGCGGGCGTTTCCGCCACCGCTATGTTCGCCGCTTTCATCGCTTCAATCTTAGCAGCCGCCGTTCCACTACTTCCGGCAACGATCGCCCCTGCGTGTCCCATTCGCCGCCCGGGAGGCGCCGTTGCACCCGCAATGAAGGCACATACAGGTTTCTTACAATTCGTCTTGATCCAAGCAGCCGCTTCTTCCTCGCCGCTACCCCCAATTTCCCCGATCAAAATCAAAGCTTTAGTTTCGGAATCTTCGGCAAACATTTTAGCCGCGTCCAGGTGCGACGTCCCGTGGATAGGATCACCACCGACACCGATGCAGGTCGATTGCCCATATCCTCGCTGGGTAAGCTGCCACACGACCTCATAAGTTAGAGTTCCTGACCGCGAAATCACACCCACGTTGCCGCGCTTGTGAATATAGCCGGGCATAATACCGATCTTACATTCACCGGGGGTGATGATTCCTGGGCAATTCGGCCCGATCAAACGGCTCTTGGAATCTTTTAACACCTCTTTAACCCGCATCATGTCCATGACCGGGATTCCTTCTGTAATACAAACAATAAGCTCAACGCCCGCATCCGCAGCTTCAAGAATCGCATCGGCGGCAAAAGGCGCCGGTACAAAGATCATGGTGGCGTTGCAGCCTGTCTGTTTGCGCGCTTCGCTGACGGTGTCATAAATCGGCACCTTCCCATCAAAGCTCTGTTTTCCTTTTCCGGGTGTCACACCCGCAACGACGTTTGTGCCGTACTCCATGCACCCGCGAGCATGAAAAGCGCCGGATTGGCCTGTGATCCCCTGCACCAGGAGCCGCGTAGTTCGATTAACCAGGATAGACATTTATTGGAGCGGTTTTAACCGTGTCTTTTATGTACTGTTAACTTGTTCCCGTCTGGATCCGCGATCACCGCCATCCGGCAGACCGGGGTTTCCATGGGTTCAAGATCAAAAGGTACGTGCTTTGCCTTGAGCTCAGCGATGGCCGTATCAAAATCAACCACCTCAAACCCTACACTCGGGCCGTCGGGTGAAGGCTTCCAATTATCTTTTCCCATATTGCTGATGGCAAAGGTGGTGGCCCCGAGGTCGTACTCTATCCAAACGCTATCGCCACCGCCAAAGGATCGGGACGGCGATAAACCCAGAATCCCTTCGTAAAACGTCCGGGCTCGTTCGGCATCCGTAACCGGGTAGCCTATGAATGCGACTTCTGCGATTTGCATGGTTTCCTCGCAAAAACTCCGGATTCGCTATGCCCCTCTTGCAGCCGCAACGACCTGCTTCGCGGCTTCGGCTAAATCTGCGGCCGCCCGAATGGGGAGTTTCGATTCAGTCAAAAGTTTCTTGCCCTGATCAACGTTAGTACCCTCTAGGCGAACCACCAGCGGTACTGGGAGGGTCACGGCTTTGACGGCATTAATGATCCCCTGAGCGATCACATCGCAACGCATAATCCCTCCGAAGATATTGACTAAAATCGCCTTTACGTTCTTGTCCGCGATCAGAATTTTGAACGCTTCAGTCACCTGTTGTTCACTGGCCCCGCCTCCGACATCCAGAAAATTGGCCGGCCGGCCACCGGCGTATTTGATAATATCCATCGTCGCCATCGCCAGACCGGCGCCGTTCACCAGGCAAGCGATGTCCCCGTCCAGACCGATATAGTTGAGGCCGAACTTAGACGCCTCAACTTCACGCGGGTCCTCTTCATTTTCGTCCCGCATCGCCACTATCTCCGGGTGCCGATAGAGGGCGTTATCGTCAAAGTTGAATTTGGCATCCAGGGCGAGCACCTCGCCGCTCTTTGTCACCGCCAGTGGATTGATCTCGACCAGTGAACAATCCAGCGTGCTGAACAGCTTATAGACATTCTGGATGAGTTTTGCGGCCGCTTTCAATTGATCGCCGGAAAACTCGAGTTGCCGCGCAAGTTTCAATGCCATGTAGGGCTGCATGCCTAACAGCGGATGCACTTTTTCCCGATAAATTTTGTCGGGCGACTTTTCGGCGACGATTTCGATATCGACCCCACCTTCAGTGCTAACTACCACCACTGGCGCGCTGCTTTCGCGATCCATCAATATCGCGAAGTAAACCTCGCGCTGGATCTCAACCGATTCTGCCACCATGATTTTTCGAACCAGGCGACCGTCAGGACCGGTCTGATTTGTCACTAGGTAGTGACCCAACATGTTCTGCGCGAGTTCTCGCGCTTCCGCCGGGGTCGAACAAAGCCGGACGCCGCCCTTAAGCCCATTCTTGAAAGCGCCTTTGCCTCTACCTCCCGCATGAATTTGCGCTTTCACTACGAGATGGGATGTCTTGAAACCAACGGCTACTTCTTCTGCCTCTTCCGGCGTATCAGCCGGCAAACCCTTCGGAGAGGCAACTCCGAACCGTTGGAAAAGCTCTTTGGCCTGATATTCGTGGATATTCATGAGGAGAACAAAAGACGACCTGATCTGGCCGACCTGACGCCTACATAGGTCTGGCCGGGAATGGCGTCAAGTCACAGGCGAGTACGCAAAGGCGAAGTCGGAAATTTCACAACCAGACCGCAAAGACAAAGAAAGAAAATCCCTCTTTGTGGCCTTTGTGATCTTGTTGTGAATCATTTTGTCTTTTCTTAGCTTTGTGACCTTGTTGTTCCATGCCGCTTTTCGTTGAACAACGCGTCCTCGAACGACTACATCGGCTCGGGTTCGACGCGTCACAGTTTGTTGAATTTTTCGCCCGCTCAGGAGGACCCGGTGGTCAAAACGTCAACAAAGTATCGACGGCTGTGACCTTGCGGCATATCCCAAGCGGATTGTCCGTCACTGTCAGTGACTCTCGCTCACAACACCAGAACCGGAGCATCGCTGTCCTCCGCTTGACCGAATTACTGGAAAAACGAGCAACTGACGCAAGAAGCCGGCGAATCGCGGAGAAGGAAAAAGCGCGTCGCCGGCGCTCACCGCGTCCGCCGGCACTGAAGCGCAAGATCCGGGAGATGAAAGAACGCCGGGCGAGTACCAAGAAAGAGCGGAGGTCGCCGGGAGACTCGGAACGGTAGGGATGAGCTCCCGCTCATCCGAGTAGGACGAGGCTCCCGAATTCCCTCGACGATTTCGAAGCCGCCCTGGAGGGGAGCCGCTTTTGCGCGTTGCAACACCTCACAAAGAGACCGGAGGAAAAAAATCTGGAGACGCCAGGAAATATTGCTGGCAGGCGGCTCCCGGGAACGACCCACGGCAAGATTTCACCCACCGCGATACCCACTTTCGGACGCCGCCGGTTGTGGCCATGTCAGGGGCTATTCCCGCGAGCCTGTTATCGAGCTTTCCGGTCGGGGCATTCTCCATCTGCTAAATCTGTGGCGTCTGAGACGGTACGGGCGAAAGCAGCTTGCCCGACGTAGCCTCCCGGCCTGCCCGACGAAGCTCCCGGAGTTTATAACGATGGGGCGAAGTCGGGAGTTTCAGACGACGGGGCGAAGTCTGGGCTCCCCTCCAGGTTTGGCGCCTAACATCCGCTCGACGTATTTTGCGATCAGATCGAATTCCAGGTTCACACGGTCGCCCGGTTTTCGTTGATGCAGATTCGTGACCTGCCAGGTGTGGGGAATAATCCAGACGACAAAGCGATCAGGGTGCAGTTCCGCGATTGTGAGGCTAATGCCGTCCACGGCAACGGACCCTTTGAAAACCACGTACCGCGAAAACGATTCTGGAAGAGCGACCTCGACTCGATGATCGCTTCCGGCTGGTTCGATGGATTCGATCCGAGCCGTGGTGTCGATATGCCCCTGCACCACGTGCCCGTCGAACCGGCCATTCGCCAGCATTGGCCGCTCCAGATTGACTACGTCGCCTCGTTTAAGATCTCCCAGATTGGTTCGTCGCAATGTTTCGCCCAGCAAATCGAATCGAATCTCGGACCCATTCACGCTGGTGACCGTCAAGCAGCAGCCATTTAACGCCAAACTAGCTCCGACCTCCAACTCGCTAGCCAGCGCGGTACCGATTACCAGCTGCGTGCCCCCGTTTGAAGTCGGTTCCGCGCGTTCGATTTGACCGGTGGTTTCTACAATTCCCGTGAACACGACAGGTTCTAAGTTATAGGTTTAAAGTTTTGCGTTTTACGTTCAAGGTTGTGGCGCCGCTCACGGTTCGAGGCTGGAAATTAGACGTTAAGGGTCGAACGTGCAAAGTTGCTTGTTTCCCAAGACCAGAGATGTCGATGTGAGCCTTGAGATCGTGATAAGCAACCGATAACCTTAAACTTAAAACCTCTAACGTTTAACTTCTAACCCTCAATGGAACGTAACGGCTCCATCGAAAACGTCATCATCGTGGGCACGGGATGCGCCGGCTTGACCGCCGCGATCTATGTGGCCCGGGCAAACCTTTCTCCCCTCGTCTTGGAAGGTCGTGAACCTGGCGGCCAACTCACTACGACCACGTTGGTCGAGAATTTCCCCGGATTTCCCGACGGGGTTGATGGTCCGCAACTGATCATGAACATGCACCGGCAAGCGGAGAAATTTGGCGCTCGTTTCCGCTACGCTGAAGTCGACGAATTCGAACCCGGCACGAACCTTCACCGTCTCAAGGTCGACGGCCAATGGCTGGAAACGAAGAGCTTGATTGTGGCCAGTGGCGCGTCCGCTAAGTGGCTCGGGCTGCCGAATGAGAAAGGGCTGAAGGGTCACGGCCTGACTTCGTGCGCGACTTGCGATGGGGCTTTTTATCGAAATGTCCCGGTCTGTGTGGTCGGCGGGGGCGACACCGCGTGTGAGGAGGCGGTGTTTCTAACCAAATTCGCTTCCCACGTTTACCTGATTCATCGCCGGGATTCATTTCGGGCCTCGGCGATTCTGGCGGCGCGAGCCCTTCACCATCCGAAAATCACACCGGTCTGGAATACGGCAATCACGGAATACCTGCCGGACGAACGGGGCGAAATGCACGCGGTAAGACTCAAAAATATCGAGACCAACGAGGAATCCACCTTGGAAGTGAAATGTGTCTTTATCGCGATTGGCCATACTCCAAATACGGATGCATTTCGCAAATCGCTGCCGACAGACAAGAACGGTTATCTACTCAAGAAACACGGATCGCTGACGGAAATACCCGGCGTTTTCGCGGCCGGAGACGTGGTTGATCCCTACTATCGGCAGGCTGTCACCGCTGCTGGCCAGGGTTGCATGGCGGCAATGGATGCCGAGCGCTATTTGACTGACCAGGAATAGCCTGGATCACCCGTGAAATGCTGACTGCCCTTTGGCTATGAGTTCCTTCGCTCACCACGTACGATTCAAAGGGCTAGGGATTTTGCGGGCGATGCAGGTTCCATGAAGGTTTGCGATTTGACGCAGTTTTACTCCCCATTTAGCGGCGGGGTGAAGCGCTACCTCGAGGAGAAGCGGAAGTACGCCGTCGCGAACGGTCATCAACACCTTCTGATTATCCCGGGGGATCAAACCTCATGCGCGGAGACCGAGAACAGTCGCACTTACTCCATTAAGTCACCGCTCGTGTCACGGACCTCCCGTTATCGAGCTTTATTTCACCTGGGCGCGGTGCAACAACTCCTGGAGCGCGAACGACCGGACGTTATCGAGTCAAGCGACCCGTATCAGCTAGCCTGGAAAGCGATCTCTTCCGGGCGAGCTCTGCGCATCCCGGTAGTCGGTTTCTACCACTCGCATTTCCCCGAAGCCTACCTGAGGACGACTTCAAAATTCCTAGGTGAGACCGCAACCGAGATCGTGATGGAGGTGGCTCGAACTTACGTTCGTGCGCTGTATAACCATTTTCAGGGCACCTTTGTTCCCTCGGCTGCGCTAGGTCAAGTATTGTCCCAATGGGGAGTCGAAAATGTCATCTTGGCAGAACTGGGGATCGACACCGACATCTTTCGACCCGGGAAAGATCGAGACGCTACCCGAAGTCGGATGGAGATCTCGGCCGACCGATTTCTCCTTCTCTATGTTGGCCGGCTCGCTCATGAAAAGAACGTTAAGACTCTCCTGGGCGCTTTCGAGATTCTGAACAGTGCGAACGCCGGACGTTTTCATTTGCTGGTTGTTGGCGATGGCCCTCTGCGAGATCAGCTTCGCGAACTGTCTAGAAGCACAAAAGCGGTTTCCTGGCTCCGATACATCTCTGCCCAAGATGAATTGGCAGCGGTCTACCGGTCTGCCGACCTGTTCGTACATCCAAGCGTACAAGAAACCTTCGGACTGGTGGCGCTCGAAGCGCAGGCATGTGGAACTCCCGTCGTCGGTATCCGGGGAAGCTATATGGATCGAATTATTCTGAGCGATCAAAGGCACTGGGCAGAAGAGAATTCTCCAGATTCGCTGGCCAAGGCGATTCTCGAGTCGAAAAAATTAGATCTGACTCAGATCGGCATGGAAGCGAGCCAGCAGGTCGCCAAACGGTATTCCTGGCGCCGCGTTTTCCGCCAGATGTTTGACATTTACGGGCAGTTGCGAGGCGGTTAGCGTTTGGCGTTCGGCGTTCGGCGTTCGGCGTCGCAATCGGGCTTTGTTTGGGACTCTGGATAGGTTTGAATTAAAACTTCCCTTGCAGGCGATCTTCTTTAGAGAAGTATCAATGTTGATGTCGTCCGCATCGCCGAACGCCGAACGCCGAACGCCAAACGCCGAACGCTTGGTTGTGCGCCCATATCGGCCGGCTGATCGAGAGGCAATTCGCGATCTTTGCTGTCGAACTGGATTCCTCGGTAAGCCGATCGATCCGGTCTTCGAGGACCGGGAGCTGTTTGCTGATTTCTTAACCGATTATTATCTGACCTGTGAACCCGACTCCGCATTCGTTGTTGCCGTTGATGATGCGGTCAAAGGGTATCTACTCGGATGCCGATTCCCGCGCCGGCATCAGATCTTTAGTGTTCGCCAGTCCTTCTCGCTCGGTGCCAAAGCGCTGTTCCGTCTTCCGCGCTACAAAGCGGAATCGCGCCGCTACCTTCGATGGATCGCGCTAAACGCGTGGCGCGAGGTGCCCGACGCCCCTCGAGATATAGGACATTATCACATGAATTTTTTACCGGAGGTTAAGCGGATCGCTGTGTTTCGGGCCGTGCTGGAGCGCTATCTCCGGTTTCTGGCCGATCACAGCGTTAAACAGATCAGTGCGCAAATGGTGACCTTCGACGATCGCCGAACGCTTCACCTGTTCGAGCGTTATGGGTTCCGGGTTCTAAATCGCTCACGAATCTCAAAGTTTCAGCAGTTCACGTCTGAGTCAGTGTATTTGTCTACCCTCGTCAAAGATATCGTTGAAAAGGGCGGGCGGGTGCTCTACCAAGTGGCGCCCGGAGCCCACCGTGCAGATAATTCCGGATCGCGAGCGGATGCAGATTGAGCTCGGCCGCAGGGTTATTGCGATCCCGGCGCGAATAGAGATTTCTCGGGTAATCTTGCCGGCGCTTCTCTTTGTCTTGCTGGCGCTGCCGTCGGTTTATTTGTTTTGCCGGGTACCTCCTCTGTGGCGGGATAGCGATGGATTCTATCAAGTCGCCACCAAGTTCGAATTCTTAACCGTCTTGCACTGGCCACCCCTCTATTGTTTTTGCGCCCGCATTCCGTTCTTGCTTGCGGCCGTTCTGGACGGTTCGCTTTTTCACAGCGGCTTTTCGTTCAACTGGCCCCGGGTTACTGATCTCGGGGTTTATCTGCTGCTGTTTTTCCAGCATCTTTTTCTAGTCGGCGCCCTTCTCAGTATTTGTCTGCTCTTGGCTAAAAACTGGCTGGTTCGGTTCTTGGTAGGAGCGATTTTTGTGTCTTGTGCACCGATTTATGTTTTCGCTCATTGTGTCGGTTCGGAAGCCATTATGGCTCCTCTTCTCGGGTTGGGCGCCACCGCCGGACTTAAATATCTTTGTTCTCCGTCACCACGGCGGTTAATCCTTTTGTTCTGCTTCATTGTCTTGAACATTCTCGATCGCCACGCAAACGGTGTAATCGCCGGGCTAGTTCCGTTAGCCATCTTGCTTCTGCTCGGTGCAAACCTTGCGCGGCCATCAATTTCTCCGAGCGAATCCGCCTCCGCTCCGCTATGGCGCGACGGGCCTGTCTATTCTTGGGTGGGCGTCCGGCGCCTCTTGATCAGCATCGGCGTCGGCATCGCCGCAATCTTAATGGCTAACGCCGTTATTCTGGCTGTTTGCCGATTTGATAAAATTCCTTATCGATCCAGGGCTGGCTACGCTTTTGTTTGGAGGCTCGATTTCATCAAGGATCTGCCATCAGAACGGCAAACAACGATTATTAATAAGGCCGAGACCGATCTGCATGATCCGGGCATTACCGCCGCCCTGGATAAGTCTTTAGGCGAGCAAGGTTATCAGGGCCAGCAACGCCACGTGTTGCTCGATCAGAAGCTGAATCATTTCTTCAGCTACTTCCTTCTGCACGACCCGATTGATTTATTACATGCCGTCGCTCGCGATGTGGAAACCGGCATGAGCCTTACCCCGAGTGTGTTGGCCAAGGATCCGTTCCTGTGCACCGATTGGTTAGTTAAGCACGTTTCGGAGCCCAGGTTTCAGCCCATCCAAGGATTAAAAACTTTGTCGGCCAATTCGGACCCGACAAAACCATACGATGCCTCCCTCTATTTCCATGCTTGGGCTTTTTTGCCGTTCTTTGTAATTGCCGGTGGCGTACTCCTCGCCGGCGTGATCTGTATGGTGACGGCAAAAAGCCGGCGTGAGCTGGTTTTGGCAGTTTATGCGATCGCTTGTATGGCGATCGGGACCGTGTGCGCGATGGTTAGCTTCGTCGTAGTAGCATTGCTTCCGCGTCTGATGTTACCGACGCTAATACTACTATGCTTTGCCGTGGCAGTCCTTCTGCTCCGCCTAGACTCCCTGAGATCCGGTCAGCGGGAAGAAGCCGCAGCTGCGACCACTTGATCGACCAGGCCGTACGCTTTTGCCTCTTCGGCTGAAAGCCAGAAGTCGCGATCCATATCGATCAGAATCTCTGCCTCGGTCTTTCCGGTATGGAGTGCGTAGATCCGGCTAAGGCGCTGCTTGGCTTTCAGCAGTTGTTCTACCGATCTTTCCATGTCGCTGGCTGCGCCCTGGGCGCCGCCGGATGGCTGATGGATCATGATGTCGCAATTGGGTAACGCGTATCTCTTTCCCTTGGTTCCTGCCGCCAATAAGAACGAACCCATGCTTGCAGCCATACCCAGGCAATACGTGGCTACGTCACAACTCAAGTACTGCATCGTGTCGTAAATGGCCAACCCGGCGGTCACCGATCCGCCGGGAGAATTGATGTAGAGACTGATGTCCTGATCTGCCGCTTGAGTCTGTAGGAAGAGCAACTGGGCGAGCACCAAGTTCGCCACCGTGTCATCGATTTCGGTGCCGAGAAAGATGATCCGGTCCTTCAGTAAACGGCTGTAGATATCATAGCCACGCTCTCCGAAACCGCTGTCTTCGATAACCATCGGAACCAACATCGGGCTAGCGGGTTCTTCATCTTCGCCTCTCATGGCATCCACTGTCGAACACAACCCTTGCTTTTCAAGCGGCTTAAAATTGAAAATAGATAAATGGCCGTAACCCGGTCTTAGCCAACAACGCCACACAAAGCGTCGCCAGAACCAGGATACCAAACGCCAGCTCGGGGTTTAGCGCCGGTTTCTCGCGCCAGGCCCTCAACGAACGCACGACAAACGTGTCGCAAAACACTGGTAATAGTAACAAAAGCCAAGGGATCATGCCCACTTGATTTTCGACCGCCGAGGTACCGGATCGCAGCGAGAAAATACCGGCGATGAAATTCACTGTGTCTTGAAAGTTCGATGCCCGAAACGGGATCCAGAGCAGAAAAACCATGACCTGAGTAACGACCCAACCAAACCCGAGACCAATACTCAGCGCGAACTCACGATGCTCTTTCCGCGATCGGCCTCCTTGAATCAGTTTTTCGGCACAGAGAATCGCGCCATGCGTACCCCCCCACAAGACGAAGTTCCAGCTGGCTCCATGCCACAGCCCACCCAGCAGCATCGTACACATTAAATTGCGCAGTTGCTTCGATAAACTTCCCCGGTTGCCACCGAGAGGAATGTAAAGATAATCACGCAGCCAAGTGGAGAGAGAGATATGCCAACGGTGCCAAAAGGCGGTCAGGCTCGTCGCGCAGTACGGGAAGTTGAAATTGTCGGGTAAGCGATAGCCAAAGAGTCGCGATACTCCAATGGCGATCAATGAGTAACCGTTAAAGTCGAAATAGATTTGGCAGTAAAATCCTAAGCCGCCGGCCAGAAGATAGACCCAGGATAATTGGGCCGGAGCTTGGAAGACGGAATCCACAAACGGGGCAATCGCGTCTGCCAATACCACCTTATACAGAAATCCTAACCCGATCGACTGCACTGCAATAAAGAGATCATTTCCGTCGAGCGTCTGTTTCTTCTCGATTTGGGGTAAGAACACCGTGGCACGAACGATCGGGCCGGCCACTAACTGCGGGAAAAATGCGATGTAAAGGGCTACATCAAGCAAAGAGACCTTTCGATCGACGGTGCCCCGGAATGTATCTACCGCTAAAGTAATCGCGTGGAACGTGTAGAAGCTGATCCCGATCGGCAGCAGTATTCGGATGGTCGGACCCGCGGCATTGGCATGCACGCCCAGGCTCTGCAAAGCCAGCAACAGGTTATCTTCAAAAAAGTTGAAATATTTGAAGAAACCCAGGACAGCCAGTTCGACCCCGAGACAACACCATAAATAGATCAACGCGCGGCGGCGGTTGCCTTTCCTCCGTTCTAAGAGCACGAGCCGGGCACCGAAGAATACCGACAAAATTACAAAGCCGAGTAGCCCGAGGAAACGCCAGTCCCACCAGCCGTAAAACAGCAAGCTGGCGCCTACCAATAATATTTTCCGCAGAAAATTTGCCGGCAGGAGCCAATAGCCCAGCAATACCAGCAGCAGAAAGCAGAAGAAGGAACCCGAGTTGAAAAGCATTAGAGATCCCTGGATCGAATCCGTCCAACTAGGTATTTCCCAAATTCTTTAGAGTAGATTTCCGCGCCAGGCTCCTGGAGATGAAGCATGTCGTACCAGAGTGACGGGGAATTCAGTTCTTCCATCAACGACGTGCCATCGCCGTCAAAGAAAAGTTCGTTGCCGGGTTGACGGCGCTTCCAAGCGTTGTAGTCGGCATTCTGCTTCGACCAGCTAGGGAAGGCAAAGTAACACTGGGAGACGACTAGACCTCGAAACACTTTGCCGAAGTCACTATCCCTTTTTCGCTGCCAAGCGACGTTCCCCGCAAAATCGGACGTTAAGCGCTTGTCTAAAACCGAGTCCTGCACAGAAGCCAGCGAACCGTTTGGCGCGAACCCGGGACTCTGGGTATAATTAGGGATATACGGTTCTGTTTTAGCCGGTGGGGTAAGGTCTAACATCCTAGGTACATAACCAACGTGGAAAAGATTAAAGAGCTCGCAGCCGGCAAGGTTGGTGAGAAGCGTATGCTCCCTAATCCAATTGATAGGGCGGTATTTTAGAGCTAACCAAGAAAAGATCATTGGTACGTTCGGCGGATCAAGATATCGGAGCGATCGACCGGTTGAACCATTTCTCAGGAAGTTAGAAACTGGGTTCCTATCATAACCGAGCTCAACTTCCCGACACAAAACTAGCTTGACTCCGCGAAGTGCATCAACCTGGTCCGGCCGCAACGCCTCAACGAACTCTTTTAGATATTCGTACCGTTCAGCATGGTTGGCGCCGGCGAAGGATAATTGAATCACGAGCGAAGAAATGCCGTTCTCGGTGAGTACTTGCTGCACCAGGTTCCCGTCAAAACCATTCATGGTCAGGCTGCTTCCCTCAACCACGACGAGATACTGAATTCCAGTCAATGGTTGCTGGTCCAGTTTTTGCACCGCCCGTAAAACCAACCCTGGAGCCGGCGAGTCCGGATACGATTTCGGAAGGGGCATCGATAAATTGACGCCGACCAGCCAAAGCCCAAGCGGGACCAGGAGGCTGTACCAACGAGGCATCCGGGTGGTTGGCATCTGCATCGCAGCCAGCAACACTAGTAAGATACATCCAGCCAGCGGAATCGTCATAGCAACCCACCGTCAGCAGAGGAGCGGCCATAGATAAGAAGACCGTTCAAAGTAAGTCTAGAACCGGTGGTTTCTGATAGCATCAATGAAGTAATTAGCGAGAGCTTGCGTATAGATACGGGCACCGGCCGGTCGCAAATGCAGTTCGTCAGCCCAGAGGCCGGGATCTGCCAAGCTCTGGCGTAAGGCTTCCGTGTCCCCGTTGAAGAACAGCTGATGTTTTGGCGATTGACTAAACCAAACGTTGTAACGATACATCGGCGCCGACCAGCTGGTGACGCTGAAGAAGCATTGGGTCGCACCCACCTTCTCGAACAGCTTCCCATATTCCGCGTCGCGAGCAGAGACCCAGGCGGTGGTTGAATGGTAAATCTTGAGGTCAGTCTTAGAAGGATTGCTTGAGAAACTGACGGGTAGCGGACCGTTGGGATTAAAGTCCCGACTTCGTGTCTCCCTGGGAATAAACCCGTTCTGAGGTGGAAGCGATCCTCCAGTTTGTGTCCGTTCAAGATATCCTACTCGAAAAAGATTGAAGGCTTCCATCGCGATGGTCGACCCCACGAGATCGCGCTTGCGTATGAGTCCAATCCAATGCGAGTTGAGCCCAAACCAACGGATGATTTCAGGGAGGTTCTGCAGATTAATGTAAGAGAGGGTGCGATCAGTAAACGCGTTACTTTCCACTTTATTAAAAGGGTCCCGGTCGTAGTAGAACTCCACTTCTCGGCACAAGATTACCCGCGACGCCTTTAGCTGTTCAATTTCTGCGGCACCGAGCCCTTGTACGAATTCCCTGAGAATTTGCAAACGTTCCACGTGATTCGCACCATCCAACGCGATCTGTATCACCGACGCTTCGATGCCAGCGGACCGGAGCTGCGCCTCCAGCTGATCCCCGTCAACCGCGCGCGAGGTTGGGCTACTCCCTTCGATCACCAAAACATATTGTCCCAGAGATCGTCCGTCTTCTTTGAGACGATCGTTCCCAAATTTTGCTACTCGAGTAGTCGCGGCGTCCGGAAAAGAAAGCTTGAGCGGCGCATACGCGTTGAGCGCAATCAACCAGGCGAGCCCGACCACCACACCGCACGCGGAGCAAAGGCGTAGCCACGGCTTTCTGCTTGGCGTTAATCCGGCGATCAGGATTAGTAAAACGCTTCCTGCGATTGGAACCATCATGGACAATAACGAGCCGGGGGAACCTGCATGCGATATGGATTAGCAAGAATCGCCTGGCTGACAAACAAGAGTTTGATTCGCTCTCGAACGGGCCCAGCCGGGTCGGAACATCCGCTGGACCACCGCAGCCAGGCGATGAGTCACTCTGACGCATGCGTTATTGGCCGGATTTAGATATGCGTCATTGTGGCACTTATTGGGCGCGAGTAAATTTCGGGTAATCGACGTAACCTATTGATTCCATGGAACTTAGGCTAATTCACCTAGCCTGGCACACCTAAAGCTTCTCTTCTTTAGCGTTAAATGAAGGTTTTCCAAAGGAGGTTTAAACCCATGAATATTATCCGTTATCACAACCAAGGTCAGTCAGACCTTGCACAGACTTTCGACCGCTTCGCCGCGCTTCGCGATGAAATGGACCGCTTGTTCGATGGCTCGTTTGGCCCGGTTTTTCGCACGCCCGGCTCTTTCAGCCGCTGGGCTCCGGCTCTCGATGTATACCAGGACAAAGACCAATTTACTGTGGTCGCAGAGCTGCCCGGCTTGAAGAAGGAGGACATCGAGCTGTCGCTGCAGAACGGCGTTCTCACCATTTCAGGCGAACGGAAGCAAGAAAAGAAAAGTGAAGAAGGCTACAGAAACGAGCGCATCTTCGGTCGCTTCCAACGGAGTGTAACGCTGCCGACCAGCGTCGCCGGCGATAAAGTAAAGGCAACTTACCAGGACGGTATCCTGAAGGTTGTGCTGCCGAAGGCGGAAGAGGCTAAGCCGAAGCAAATCGAAGTTTCCATTGATTAATAGGGCGTAGTCGGAGCCGAGCAGGAGCTCGGCTCCAAAATGAAAGGACAACACCATGAATATTCTCTCTCAAGAGCATCAAAAGCCGGCTCACCAGTCGACCGACCACACCGCTTACGTTGCTCCGTACGTTGATATTGAGTCGATGGACTCGGGCTACGTTCTTTGTGCGGAGATGCCAGGGGTCAACCGGGACGGTATCGAAATCACCGTCGAAGATGGCAATCTTGTGCTGATCGGCCAGCGGCAGCCGTTAAGCGTGAGTGGCGAACCGCTGCACCGCGAGACGCGCCAGTTCTCTTATCGCCGAGTGTACGAACTTGATCCATCAATCGATGCGAACAAGATCTCGGCCCGCATTGAACAGGGCATTCTGTCGGTGAATCTGCCAAAGGCGGAGAACCTGAAACCTCGACGTATCACGCTCGAGTAAACATTGGTTTAGTTTTTCTTCGCAAGGTGGCCCGCCAGGGAAATATCCCCGGCGGGCTTTTTGCTTTTCAGAGCGCGCTCTATTGAGAGAAGGACGTCAGCGGAAGCACTAGCACGGCACGCCTTGTGAGCATCTTCAACCCGCTACGCCGGTGCGATTCGGACTTGGCGCAGTACTCCAACACTCCCGCACTCCATCACTCCGCGCGGCCGGATTCGAGGACGAGGACGAGAACGAAGCGCCTGGTGAAATCGGCAAGCGTTCCGCAATATGTGGGCTTGACCAATTCCAGGCCCCATGCTTTGACTGGCCATTCGAATGAGAGCGGTTCGTATCCATAACTTTGGCGGTCCAGAAGTCTTGCAGCTCGACGAAGTTCCCCAGCCCGAACCGAGTGAGTACCAAGCTCTGGTCCGGGTCATGGCAGCCGGAATCAATTTCATCGATCTCTATCAACGGAGCGGATTTTATAAGGTCCCCTTGCCTTACGCGGCTGGAATGGAAGCCGCCGGTACGGTAGAAAAGGCCGGCCCCGGGTGTGATCTGGTGCCCGGAACTGGAGTCGCCTGGGCGATGGCGCCAGGGGCATACGCGGAGTACGCCAGCGTTCCGGCAGCGCGGCTGGTACCAATTCCCGACGGTGTCGGGTTTGACACCGCTGCTGCCGTCATGCTTCAGGGGATGACAGCGCATTATTTATCCGAAAGTACGTTCCCGGCTAAATCGGGTGATATCGCGTTAGTTCATGCCGGCGCCGGAGGGACGGGCTTGCTTTTGATCCAGCTATTAAAGTCAAAAGGAGCCACGGTCTACACCACGGTCTCAACCGCAGAGAAAGCCAAATTGGCCAAACAAGCCGGGGCCGACGAAACCATTCTGTATAAGGACGAAGATTTTGTGGCCCGGGTTAAGGAGCTGACCGGTGGGAAAGGCGTCAACGTCGTTTATGATTCGGTTGGACTTGAAACCTACCAGGGCGGCTTCGAGGTGCTGCGTCCACGCGGGATGTTAGTTCTGTTCGGCCAATCCAGTGGCAAGGTTCCACCGATCGATCCGATCACTTTATTCGAAAAGGGCTCTCTATTTTTGACCCGGCCCAGCCTGGCTCACCACAGTGCGGACCGCCAGGAACTCCTTCATCGTGCAGGCACGATTCTAGGTTTGGTACGCGACGGAAAGCTTCGTGTCCGAATCGAAAGGCGATACCCATTAGCTGAGGTCGCTCAAGGGCATCGTGACCTGGAGTCACGGGCGACCACCGGTAAGCTGATTCTCGAGGTAACGACGTAAGCAAGTCAGTATTCCTGACCGGGGGAGGGCGCGCGTCCCAGCGCGCCGTTAAAACGTTCCCCCCCAACGCATTTCATTCCCGGATCGACGAGCAAACACGAATCTACCAACAACGGATCGCGGGGACGCGATCCGTCCCCACCCGCAGAGAAATCCCGCGGCGATTTCTCTGCGCTGCAGCCTTTTTGTTTGGTTTTCCAAGTCTTGCTTTATAATCTGGGTAATGGCTGCGAAAAACTCTGAGGTCGAGGCGGTCGATCCCGTTTACACTGCTCGCAAGAAGAACTTGGAATTGGCTTTGCAACAAATCGCCAAAGACTTTGGAGAAGGCGCGATCATGCGGCTCGGCGATGACCGAGTGGTCCCAATTGAAATCATTCCGACTGGGAACATTCTGATCGATCGAGCATTGGGCGTAGGCGGATTTCCGCGGGGCAGAGTTGTCGAGGTTTTTGGGCCGGAATCTTCGGGCAAAACAACATTGACGTTGACCGTTATCGCCCAAGCACAACAGCGAGGCGGTCTGGCTGGGTTTATCGACGTGGAACACGCACTCGATCCGCAGTATGCCCGGCGCTTAGGCGTCAACTTGGACGACTTGCTCGTATCTCAGCCGAGCTCCGGCGAAGAGGCATTGAGGATCTGTGAAACGCTGGTGCGTTCAAACGCGTTGGATGTGATTGTGATCGACTCGGTGGCGGCCCTTGTGACCAAAGCCGAACTCGAAGGCGAGATCGGGGATGCCACGGTCGGAGCCCAAGCCCGCCTGATGAGCGCAGCCCTTCGGAAGCTTACCGCTCTTATCGCCAAAGCTCGCACGTGCTGCATTTTTACGAACCAGATTCGGGAAAAGATCGGTGTTATGTTTGGTAACCCGGAGACGACGCCGGGAGGAAAGGCCTTGAAATTCTATTCGAGCGTCCGCGTCGACATCCGGCGGATCAGTGCGATCAAACTGACCGACGGGACCGTCGTGGGCAACCGAACGAAGGTGAAGATCGTAAAGAACAAAGTAGCTCCTCCATTCACCGAAGCCGAGTTTGATATCATGTATAATGAGGGCATCTCGAATGTGGGCGCATTGCTCGATCTTGCCCTGGAAAAGAATATCTTGGAAAAGCGTGGCTCCTGGATTTCGTACAAAGGTCAGCAACTAGCTCAAGGGAGAGATGCGGCTAAGGAGACATTGAAAGCAGACCGGAAACTTTACGCAGAGATCGAAGAGATCGTTAAGGCCGCCTTGGACGCTGAGGCTCATAAGCGTTAGGCCTGCACCGCTGACAAAGGCAGATGCATTTTTGAACAAGCAGCCTGCGGCAGCAGACATTATTCCGGCTACATCAAGGCGTTCGCGCGGCGATTCGTAAGACCACAGGCACGAAGTATGAGTAAGATTCTCATTCCAAAGACCGCGTTTGAAGTAAGACAGTCTTTTCTGGATTTCTTCCGGGAAAAGCAGCACACGATCGTGCCTTCAGCGAGCTTATTACCGACTTCGCCCAACCTTCTGTTCACGAACGCCGGTATGAATCAGTTCGTACCTTATTTCTTAGGACAGGAGAAAGCGCCTTTTCAGCCACCGCGCGCGGCTGATACCCAGAAGTGCATCCGAGCCGGCGGTAAACACAACGACTTGGATGATGTTGGGTTCGACACCTACCATCACACCTTCTTTGAAATGCTCGGGAATTGGAGCTTCGGCGACTATTTCAAGAAGGAGGCTATTGAATGGGCCTGGGAGCTTCTGGTTGAACGCTGGCAATTTCCGCCCGGGCGGCTGTACGCAACCGTCTACAGTCCTGGGCCCGGGGACCCGGCAGCATTCGACGCGGAAGCACACGAAAAGTGGAGCGCGCTATTTGCTCGAGCGGGTCTAGATCCGAATGTGCATGTCGTCTCCGGCGACAAAAAAGACAACTTCTGGATGATGGGAGCGACCGGTCCCTGCGGTCCTTGCTCCGAGATCCACTTCGACCTTACTCGGGATGGCGATAGTCAGGGTCTGTTGGTGAACCAAGGAAATGAACTCTGCAAGGAGATCTGGAACCTGGTTTTCATTCAATTCAACGCCAACCCGGATGGCAGCTACTCGCCGCTTCCGATGCAACATGTCGATACCGGCATGGGGTTCGAGCGGGTGGCTGGGATTATCGAGTGCAGCAAAGGCCTAAAGGACTTTTCCCGCCTTTGTTCTAATTACGAGAGCCACGTCTTTCGTCCCATCTTCGAGACCATCAACCAACTGAGCGGAGCGCAATATCGAGCCACCTTGCCGGCCAGTCGAAACAATTTGAGCCAGCCAGAAAAGATCGATGTCGCGTTTCGCGTTGTCTCCGATCACATTCGCACACTTTGTTTTGCGATCGGGGATGGCATTATCCCGAATAACACGGATCGAAACTACGTTATTCGAAGGATCTTGCGCCGGGCCGTTCTGTTCGGTCGCGACCTCGGTTTTGGTTCAGCCGGTTTTCTCGCTAAACTTGCGCCAACTGTCGTAGCCGAATTTGGAAGCATCTTTCCGGAGCTCACTGCGAACCAGGAAAAGATCACTCAAATACTGGCAGACGAGGAAGCTCTGTTTAACCGGACCTTGGATCGCGGCCTTCGCCTTTTTGAAGAGCACCTCCAAGAGCATCCTACCGGAGAATTTTCGGCAGAGACCGCGTTCATGCTGTATGACACGTACGGTTTCCCAGTCGATCTGACCGAGGTGCTGGTCCGGGAACGAGGTCTGACCCTTGATTTGCAAGCTGTGGAGCGCTTCCTGGATGCTCAGCGGGAGCGGTCCCGCGCAGCGCAAGAGAAGTCGATCGTGTCTGCGGCCGAGGAATCGGTTCCTACGGAGTTCGTTGGTTTTTCTTCGGCAGAGTCCACCGCGACGGCTGTGTCTGCCGTTCCGCAGAAAGGTGAGGTCTTGGTTGCCGTTGATCGGTCTCCATTTTATGCGGAGATGGGCGGCCAAGTCAGTGATACTGGCGAGCTAATAACTTCGACCGGGCGCAAACTGCCGGTGAGCGGCGTCGTGAAGCAAGGAAGAACGTTTTACCTGAGTTTGCCCGCGGATTCAGATTTCCAGACACCCGATCAAGTCAAACTCAAGATCGACCTGAAACGCCGTCGATTAATAGAGGCTAATCATACCGCGACTCATTTGCTGCACTGGGCTCTTCATCAAATTGTCGGCAACGACGTCGCGCAGAAAGGATCTTACGTCGGGCCGGAGTACTTGCGTTTCGACTTCAATAGTAACGCGCTTTCGCCAGATCAAGTCCGATCGATTGAACAGCTCGTGAACCAGCAGGTGACATTGGATGACTCCGTTACCTGGCAAGAATTCCCGTACGATGAAGTAAAGCACCGGTCCGATATCATGCAGTTCTTTGGCGAGAAATACGGGGCATCGGTTCGAGTTGTTCAGATCGGCGGTGTGGCTGGTCAATTCGACGGTTATTCGATGGAGCTTTGTGGTGGAACCCACGTCCGCCGAACGGGGGAGATCGGTCTGTTTATCATCACCTCAGAAGGGGCTATCTCCGCAGGTGTGCGTCGGGTAGAGGCTTTGACTGGATTAACCGCCTTACAGTTTTTGCGGGCAGAGGTGCAGAAAGAGAAGAAACGAGGGGACGAGCTGCAGCAACAATTACTCGAGCTGCGGAAGAGTGTGGAGAAGGAGCGCGCCCAGGCGATGCAACGCGAAGCGGAACAATACCTGAGCAACTTCGATCTGCGCTCGGGAAAACTGGTCCAATCGATCGAAAACGTGACTGGCGATTTCCTGCAGGCGATCGCCGGCGCTCTTAAGGCAAAGAGGTTTGACGGTCTGGCGGTGCTTTTCGGAAAACAACCCGACCAGATTCATGTGCTCGCGTTTTGCGGACCGTCGGTAATGAAGGATCAACCAGCCGGAAACCTGGTGCAGGAGCTGACGGCAATTCTGAACGGCAAAGGCGGCGGTAAACCGGATTTAGCAAGAGGCGTAGGGAAAGACGTCTCTAAGCTCCCCGAGGCTCTGGCGAGAGCTCGTGCCATCATGGCAAAGATCGGCTCAACGACCTGAAGCATGCGTTTCGGCTGGATCTTGGATCCGAAAAGAAAAGCGGTGAGTTCCGCTGCCCCTTTATGATACTCTCGCAACAGAATGAGGCAGGACGTGGAAAAGTTCATCCTGGAAGGTGCGCGCCGAATAACGCCGGTACGCCTGGAGCGCATGATTCGGCAGCTGCCCGAAATTCGGCTGGTGGCGACCCAGGTCACCGAATTTCCCCAGTTACCGGATCAAGTCGAATTCCTGGCTCAATTAATTGAAGACTTTTATTCGGGATTGAGTCCAGACATCCCGTACACCGCCATCGCTGAGGCGGCGTTCGCCCTCTCCTACTTGAGGAAAGGGATCGATATCATCCCCGACTCGATCTCCGGACTCGGGTATGCGGACGACGCCGCGATCATCAACGTGGTCTTTGAAACTTATAAGCAGCCCTTTCTTGACCACGTGCTCGCACGCAAGTCTCGCGACAAGTTGACGTAACCTTGGGTTTGCTTTCCGAGAACGGGGCTTCGAGACCGATCACTGGGGCTTAACAGCCGCAGATCGCTGCGATCACCGGCCGATGTGCTGGCAACGCGCTGAAAAGATGGTTGAAAAACTCCTGGTTTGGAGCTAACGGAACATTTCTCGCTGAAAGAGGCGCGGTTAGCTCAGTGGTAGAGCACTACCTTGACACGGTAGGCCGCGCCCGCATCGCTACGCGAAGCGTTGCGGGCGGGGGTCACCGGTAGAGAAGTGAGGAGTTGAAATTCTTCTATACCTACGTTCTGCTCTGCTCAGACTCGAGACTCTACATTGGGCATACAAAGGATCTTCGGGTCCGGCTCGAGGAGCATAGAATGGGCGAAGTCCAAGCCACGGCGTACAGGCTGCCGGTACAGCTTGTCTATTACGAGGCATGCCTGGACCTGTCGTTGGCCAAGGCGCGAGAACGTCAGCTTAAGACCGGATTTGGTCGAGCATACCTAAAGAGGCGCCTGGGCTTGTCATAGGCTGGCGCCGTCTTCCGACCGTCCGTAATATCCTTAGGGCGGTCAAAAATGTTCTTGCAGCGATTCGTCAGAGAATGACAAGCCATAGAACCCAGGTCAGCGCTCTGTGCGAAAAAAAGATGGTGCGCGATACAGGGTTCGAACCTGTGACCCCTACCGTGTCAAGGTAGTGCTCTACCACTGAGCTAACCGCGCCTCTTTGACCGAGAAGTGTTTCGTTAGCTCCAAACCTTGACTTTTTCAACCATCTTTTCAGCCCAGCGCCGAATCCTGCTTAGCTGCCACACCGGCGCCATTTCATGTTGATCTAGACTCAACAAATCGGGCTAGAGTCCGGTGGGACGCCGAAAAAAAATCACAAAGCACCCCCCTGCTCCGGTTTTCTCACTAGTCGGCACGTCTCCCCGAAGATGGACGAGGCATTCACCGAAAGATTTCCTTACTTCGTCGGGAAGACACAGGCGCAGGACCTCCCAATCAACCCCGTCCCGGCCCTGGAACGGTCTGCTCCCAATTCTGGAATTCTGGTTCTTTAGATTGGCCAAGGCAGAACCACCGTCCAACATTTTCACCAGACTAGCTCCCACGGGGAACCGGCTTCTGCCAAGACCCGGGTCGCAACCATCGATGTGCTCGGCATTCTAACTGCTTAGCAACATAATTCGGGTGGCGATTGCCACCGCGCATCGCGCTGAGTCAGCAGTTATTACTATTGACCTAGCGCCAGGCTTTCCTCAGGATAGCGCCGAGGCGCGCAGATTCTGACTTAACTCTTACCTGATCAGTCCGCGGTTATGAATGTGAGTTGCCAACTAAACCGCTCTCCGATTGTTTCGCGGTGCGACCAGTTAGTCATCGTTATCACAATAGTTTTGGTGCTGACCTTAGCCTGCTCGACCGGCCGGGCTCGTGAGCTAGCCTTTGATACCAAAGGTAACCTGTTTGTGATGGACTCTGACAGTCACATCATTTTCAAATTCCTGTCTGACGGCACAAAGAACACATTCGCCACTTTCGTCAACCAGCCGACTCGCATGGCCATTGACAGTTCCGACAATCTCTTTGTAGCGGATTCCGGAGGCAATATTTCTAAACTCGCGCCGGGCGGAATCTCAAAAAAATTCGCTACCGGGCTTAAAAATCCGCATTACATGACTTGTGACAGGAAGGGCAATCTCTTCGTCTCCGATTCAGATTCTGAAGTTGGCTCGATCGTTAAATTCACGCCCGACGGAACGAAAAGCACCGTTGCAACGGGCGGGCCAGACATGTGGGCGTTCAGTTTGGACTCCTCGGGAAATCTCTATCTGCTCGGAGATCGGACCGGTAGCTCCCTCTTAAAGATAACCCCTGCGGGAGTAAGGATTACCTTTGCCTCCGGGCCTTCTGGTCCGGAGAATGTTGTTTGCGATGCAGCAGACAATCTTTTCGTGTATGACAAGGACACAGGCTCGATCCTTAAGTTCTCCCCGGATGGAAAGGCGACTACCTTCGCCACGAACCTCAAGGACCGTGTGGATTGGTTCGCGAACAATTTTCTGATCAATAAGGAGGGCTATCTCTTCGCGTCATCCGACTCGTATAGTGCCGTTCTAGAATTTAGTCCGCTTGGATCAGAGACCACAATAGCTACCGACATTCGCGTAAACGGCCTGGCACTCGACCAGGCTGGCGATCTTTTTCTGGATAGCGCCTATGCGATTTCTAAATTCACGCCAAACGGGACCAAGAGCACCTTCGCATCAGACAGGGTTTCTCCTGATAAACGTTGTGAATATCGGTTTGATCAGACGGGCGGACGCATCATGGGACCAGGCGCGTCTGGAGTCGATCTCGGAGATGAAACCGGCATAGGAGTGCTGTGGTCACCGGATTCAAAACGGTTCGCGTTCAATTCCAAAGGGCACCATTACATTGAAACAACGTTTTATGAGCTTCGTAGTGGCAACTGGGTGAAGCTGCGTTCACCCGGAGACGAGCTGGGGCGAATTGTCGATCGCGCCGGATCAGCCGAAATGGTTAAGCGACACGTGCGCCAGATTCAGCGTAGGCTAAGCTCCGGGCAAGTCTCTGAGAGGCGGCAGACGCTTCAGTGGATCGATGCGAACACCGCAATCGTTCATGCCGGCGCTTCCTGGGATGTAGCAGATAAGGTGCCGTACGTGAAAGTGCATTTCCTCTTCACGTTGAAATTCGACCAACAAGGAAACTGGAAAATCGTCGAAACGCACCAGATCACCGATACGGAGGCGGGCGACGTTTAAACCGACTCGACCTCCGCTAAGAAATCAGCCCAACCGATGAGGCTATATGAATCGAAGATCTTTAATCATTCTTGCAGGACTATTGTCGGCTGGCGCTAATTTGCGCGCACAAGACACCCAAATTGTCAGTGACAATTTGGCTTACAGCCGTGAGTTTTATTCGGGAGTCCACTTCGTGGCGATCGCAACCCTGCCCAGTTCATTCGCCTATGACCGTTATCCGGACAATGGAGCAGAGCGGATGCGTTGTGACGACGGAACATTTGCCCGCCAACACTCGGGACAACCCTGGCTGAAATCGGCCGATTGGGGGCAGACAGGTTCGCCTGTGGATAAAGACACTGCTCAGAAACTGGAAGGCTGGATTAAGTTAGTAAACGCGCCGTTCGATCTCACACCGGCAAACGTCAAATTTTCCGCGAAATCGCAAGCGGACAACAGAGCGCAATGGACCTTTACTGCGGTGGCGCAAGATCCCAAAGGCTCTGCGACCCAATTTCATTTTGATAAGCGCGTTTATGACCCGAACGAGAACGTTTTGTTACACGAATTCTCCGGATCACTGCGGCTGCAGGGCGACAAAGTTGTACCGGGCGGCGCGTCTGATGCAGTGAAATTTAGTTTCGGTTACTTGGTCTCGATTGGAGACGGAAACGAGCTTTCAGAAGCTGCCTGGGAGGACATGCAGAAGCCGCAGGCAGGCGCCTCGGCGTCGCCGGCGCCTGAGCTTAAGATCGGTCCGAGCCCAAAGGACGCCCAGGGCTATGTCAAGCGCGGCGATACGAGGGGACAGTACGGCGACTTGGCTGGCGCCGTTGCAGACTACCTTCGAGCCGTCAAGCTTGATTCTGGTTCCGTGCCGGCGTCAAAGCTGGAGTCGGCCTACCATAACTGCGGTATTGTCAGATTCGAATTGGGCGCCTTCGACGCTGCCATCGCAGATCTCAGTCGCGCCATCGAGCTTAAACCAAACGACCAAGACCTCTTCAACGATCGCGGGGTAGCAAAATGGAACCAGGGTGACATCGAAGGCGCAATTGCGGACTACAACCAGTCGATCGCGATCAATCCCAAGACCGCTGCTCGGGCCTACAGGAATCGTGCCCTGGTAAAGAGCAGCCAAGGTGATAAAGGCGGCGCGATCGCTGACTATAACCAGGCGATCGAACTAGAGCCAAGAAATGCGATTGCCTACAATAAACGCGGCGAGCTCAAACGCGCCAACGGCGACTTGGATGCGGCGATCGCGGACTTCACGGCGGCAATCGGACTAGATCCCAAGCTGCTGATCGCATACAAAAATCGCGGCGACGCCAAGCAAGCCAAGGGTGATACCGCTGGCGCGAAAGAAGACTTTGCGCGAGCCGAGGAGGATTCCGGGGTTGCCGAAGCTCCGCAACCGACGCCGACACCAGCAGTGCAGTTACCCCTACCAGAGAAGGGCAAGGTGTACGGTTTCCAGGAGTTGATGCTTCACGACAGGGACCTGGCCGGAAAGGTGGTTCAAGTGGAGGTCCTCCCCAAGGTCGAGCATAAGACGGATCTTCGTGACGGCCGATACTGCATCACACTATATGACCCGAAGCGGAGGTTCGGGTTCGTTTATTGCTCGAAGGAAGCTCTCCAAAAGATGGGCTTCGAAGACGGTACGGCAACGAAGAACCAATTGATCTATCTGCTCATGAAGAAGGACAAACTGAGCGGAACCGTGTTCTACAGTGCCGTCGGTACACGGTACGAAGTAGGCAGCGAGGGTAACGCTAACTACTCATGGTGAAGTTAAGTCGTTTGAACTCGAGAGAACCGAGGTAACAGAGATTACTACGATGCAACGCTCCTCAGGCCACCTTTCGCCTTTCAGCTTTCACTTACCGCGACCTGCGCGTCCTTTGATAGGAGCCGCTTACGCACGCGTCGGGTGGCTCGCGCTGATCATGGCCGCCGCCGTTCAGTATGGCGGCGCCACCGGTTTCTACGGCCCGCAGGTTTATCTCGATAACGGCGGCAGAAACTTGGGGCAACCGCCAGAGTTTTATTGGGATCTCGAAGTCACGCGGCTAGCGAAGAATTTTAGGCCGGCCGAGAAGAGAATTCCTCTTTACTACGCCGAAACGGACTCTGCGAACCAGGGGGAGCAGACCAACAAAGAGTTTCGGGACGAGATGGGCGCAAAAATGACAGCCGATGCTGATACTCTGGATTTCTCGATAGCGCTCAAGGAAGGCCGGATTAAGCCTCCTGATCCGGCGGGAGCAACCGCCCAACACGCGGCTGCACGAAATTATATCGCGAATACAAACGATAAGTCCTCTGGCACGCTGCCTGAGGAGTTTGCATCCGAGTTTTCGGATTATCATCGGGGGGCATTCGCCTATCGACAAGTAAAATGGGCCGAAGCAAAGGTTGCCTGGGAAACCTTACTAAAGCGCCCGGCGGAAGAGCGCAATTATCGGTCGGTGTGGGCAGCTTTCATGCTCGGAAAAACCGCTCTAAAGGAGACCGATTTTGCGACTGCTGTGAAATGGTTCCAAGCCGTCCGCGATTTCGCGAAGAATGGATTCGCCGATGCCCTCGGACTAGCAGCCGATAGCTACGGTTGGGAAGGCAGAAGCGAATTGAAACAGGGGCACCCGGAGAGGGCCGCAAAGCTTTTCCTCACCCAATTATCGCTGGGAGACAGCAGCGCGATCGTTTCGTTGAAAGCGCTGGTACCCGACCGACCGGACGTTGATGGGTTCGTGAACTATGGTCCGGCATCCGAAGACGATTCCAGCCACTGGACCGACGAACGACAGAAAGCAGAAGACGCCAAGACCTTGGAGGCTTTGAAAGCTGCAGCGAAGGATCCTTGGCTACGTCAACTCGTGACGGTGCATATCCTCGCGACGGAGTCGGACCCGATGCTCGTCGAGGAAGAAACGTACGAGAATCCCGCAGACTTAGCCAAAAGGGTTAACCGTTGCGCGCGTTGGCTCTCGGTTATCAATGATGCCCGGATTGAGCACGTAGAAAATGCTGATTACCTTGGATGGGTAGCTTATGTGAATGGAGATTATCAGGGGGCGGAACGCTGGCTGAAGCTGGCAGATCAGAATACCCCCGCCGCCTTGTGGCTAAGCGCAAAGCTACTTCGACGTGCCGGCAAGTTGGCTGAAGCAGTCGTTGCCATGCAGCGGGCACAACAGACGATCACCACTTTTGATACCTATCCCCCCCTGCCCGAAGACCCGGCGGAGTACCAGGATTTTCGTTTCGCTTCCGGAACCGGTTTGGAAGGTGAGCACTGGCCGTTCGAGAAATCGGCTAGCGGTGATCTTGGCGCCCTGCTGCTTGAGCAGGCGCAATTCACTCCCGCGCTCGCGACATTGCTGAATGGCGCCGAGAACGCCTCTGACGAGGGCGACGGGCTCTGGGATGATGCCGCGTTTATCGCGGAACGGGTGTTGAAGACCGACGAATTGAAGACGTTCGTGGACCGCCAGCCGGTTCCCACAGGCACGCCCGAGAGCGGTGGTGACTTCCCCATAATGCGCTTACGCTACCTGCTTGGACGCCGGTTCGTGCGCGAAGACCGGTATACCGAGGCCGGTTCCTACCTCAAATCGCCTTACGACAAGGTCCTGGCTGTGTACGTCAGCGCCCTTGCAGCCGGCGCTAACGAAAAACTGGCGAAGCTTGAACGCGCCAGAGCCTGGTTCAAGGCAGCGTGGCTGGCGCGATATGACGGCATGGAAATCATGGGGACCGAAGGAGCGCCGGATTCGTTTTCTACCGGCGGTGATTTCGAAATGCCCGATTTGGCGAAACAGCAAGAGAGCGGTGTTTACGTAGTAACTAAGTATAACGATCCATCGGGCGAAGAGAAGAAGACAAATGTGCCGATCATTTTAAAGCCTTCCAAGGAGGAGCTGACGCGACTGAGCGAGAGCAAGACTAGCCCGGATCTTCGGTTCCATTACCGAGTGATCGCAGGAGCGTTGGCCATCAAAGCCGCGGCCCTATTAGGAGACAATACGGAGGAACTAGCTGATGTCCTGAACACCGCAGGTGCATGGGTCAAAGATCGCGATGCCAAGCTCGGAGATCGTTACTACCAGATACTGAAAAACCGGGCGTCAAAAACAAAGATTGGCCGTCAGGCGGTCGCCAAGCATTGGTTTGTAAGCGAAAGCGGGCCGTGGTCCGCTGAACAACAGGCGGCCTACGACAAATTGCACAAGGATCTGGGGCTCAGCACGGAGTGACTTTGCGGCTAGGGATCGTCCTGTCACCCTGATGAACACTCGCTCCACCGCCCGAGGAGCGTGTCCCCGTCCCGCGGCCGCGGGATTATTAGCGAAGGTTACGTTCGCTTTTATCGCCCTCGCGCTAACCGGCCTGACTGGATGCCACCAGTCAATAACCACCGTATCCGGGCCGATACCGCAGCGCGGGTACCTTTGGCAACGGGCTTGGAATCCAGCAGTTATGGCAGCGGTCCAGGAAGCAGGGAAACACCTGGATGGCATGGTAATCATCGGCGCCGAGATCTTGTGGAACGGTTCAACGCCAGAAACCATCCGGGCGAACATCGATTGGCCAACGCTCGAGCATGCTGAAAAGCCGATAGCATTAGCGCTGCGGGTTGCACCTTATCCGGGCCCTTTCTCAAAGGAAGATTTCACCGCCAGATACATCAGCAACGTGGCGAAGTCTCTAGTCGCGCATGCAGCCGCGCATCGGTTAGACGTCTCAGAATTCCAGCTCGATTTCGATTGTGCTCAAAAGAAATTGAACGGCTATAGCCTCTGGGTACAAGCAGTGCGAACGGCTGTCCACCCAACCCGGTTTGTGATCACGACTCTCCCGGCCTGGCTAAAGGAGCCGGACTTCGTGCCTCTGGTTCGGCTAGCGGACGGTTACGTGCTGCAAGTTCATTCCGTCCCTGTCTCGGCCCAAGGTGGACAATCATTTTTGTTAGACACTAATCTCGCTCGGCAGTGGACCAAAACAGCTGCCGGTCTCGGGATCCCATTTTCTGTTGCGCTCCCGACTTATCGTTGCTTAGCCGGATACGATATGACCGGGAAGCTCTTGGGAGTCGCCATGGATAGTGTCGATCTGGCTTGGCCTCCCGACACCCGCACTCTGGAGTTTTTCACCGATGCGGATGACACAGCCAAACTAGTCAACGAATGGCTTTCAGCCCGGCCGGCGGAATTGAAAGAGCTAATCTGGTATCGCATCCCGGTAGCAACAGACCAACGGAACTGGCGATGGCCAACCCTTACAGCGATCATGGCCGGTCGAAAACCTATTCATAAACTTCAAGCGGTTCAACACGGCGATAATCCAGTCGATCTCGCGATTAAGAACATCGGTGAAGCAGATAAGCAAGTCAGCACGAAACTAACCGTGACCTGGGCCGGCGCATCGCTAGTGGCGTTTGATGCCTTACCTGGGTGGACCGTTGTTACCGAGAAAGAGCGCGCGGTATTTACCCGCGTAGATGGAATTCATTTGGAATTGTCACCTGGTAGCGAACGCAGCGTCGGCTGGCTTCGGTTTGACAACGCCGTAAATACCATCTCTTTGGCAGAAGAATCTATGGCGGAGAAGGACTAACCATGAAACGTGGTTCTTAGTTAACAGCTCTATGATGACCTGCAAGATACTCCTTACTCGGGCCGCACTAGTAATTGGTGTAACTATGCAGAAATCGAACTTAGGTCAAAACTACCTCATGCCCTTTGAGGCTCGATTCGTAAATCGCGTCGAGGATTTCCATCAATTTCACGGCTTGGACAGCGCTGTTGATCGGTGGTTCGACTCCGTTGATCGCTCGAAGGAAGTTCTGCATTTGCGGAACGAACTCATGCGGCACCGGCTCGAAAGGTAGCTGAACCGTTTCCAGTTTGCCGTCTCGGTCCTCGAATAGAGTAAGCGCGGGAATTTTCTCAGTCGGGTGCAGCTGTAGTACGTCCACGATTCGGATTGTACCTTTTGGTCCGTAGAGAACGGTCGAGAAGAGTTCTCGGGTACCCAATCTTCCCAAGGGAATATCGTCTGGAAGATTCGCCGCCCACGACACCTCAAAAAGCAATGAGCTGCCGTTCTCGAAACGGATCATGCCATCGGCGCTGTCTTCAACATCGAAGACGGGCGCCTTCACAAGTTGAGGGAACTTTTGGTAAGTTTGAGCTGACACCGTTCGCGGTTTGGGCGTACCCATCAGATACCACGCCGCATCGATCGCGTGGACGCCGAGATCGATGACAACCCCACCACCGGCACGCGACCGGTCGGTAAACCAGCCATCGATTCCGCCCGGAGTGCCTCGCGACCTGACCCACATCGTCTTGGCAAAATAGATCTCGCCCAGTCGTCGTTCGGCCACCGCTCGCCGGGCCGCTTGCACCGATCCCGAAAACCGCATCTGACGACCGAAAAAATAAATGAGGCCTCGGCTATCGGCTTCGTTTCGTAATTGGCGCATCTGTCCGGCATTCAGGGTAGGGGGTTTCTCACACAGAACATGTTTCCCCGCCTGCAGCGCTTTGAGCGTAGCCGGAAAATGAAGCGAGTTCGGCAGACTGATTACGACTGCCTGGAGTGCCGGATCCGCCAACATCTCGTCGTAATCAGCAAAGAGGCGGTTGGGGGCATACTTCGCCGCAAAAGCTTCTCGCCGGGCAGCGTTCAAGTCGCAGGCTGCATAAAGTTGTCCGAGATCACTTCCTTGAACACCTTCAGCGTGTCGTTGCCCAGGCCAACCCAACCCCACGAGACCGACATTTACTTTTTCCATGCAGTAGTTTCACAACGGGCGGAAGGCCGTCAACATATGGGCGAAGCCCTGGAGCGCTGCCTCGCTTGCGAGGCCGTGGTGAGCAGAGTGATATCGCGTCGCGCGCCGTTCGTTTAGCGACGCTCTATATCGTGCCGCTCGAGCGCTAGGATGCGTGTCGTTGTCGGTACAATGATGTTCCGGTCTCGGCGTCACCGCCATCGGAGACGATAGAGCGCAGCACGAGAAAGGTATTACATGATGATGTCTCCCTGCTCACTTCGGCCTCGTCCCGCGGCCGCGGGAAGGCAGCGCTCCACGGGTGCCGACTGCAGCGTCTCCCGCTCGTTGATTTGTAGGCGTGCCGCCCTTAGGCTAGCTATTCTGCTAAACAAATAAGAATGACCTCTCCTATCTCAATCCAAGAGCTGAGAACTCGCGTATTGGCCGGTACAGTGGCTGCCACGGTTTTTGGACAGGTGGAGAGCATCACGGAAAAACAGACCCGGGATCAGAAACCGTACTTCGAGTTGGTAGTACGAGACGTCGTGGGTTCACTCACGATCCGGGTTTGGAACGACCACCCGGCTTTTGCATTCTGTGGAGAAACCGTGACCGGTACGGCGGTTTGTATCGAGGGCGAGTTCTGGAGCGGCAACTCGTACGGGATTGAGGTGCGCAACTGGCAGATACGCCATCTCAATGCTGAAGAGAAAGCGGTCCTATTCGAAGGGCCGGATGAATTGCGGCAGCGGCAGGAACGAGATTATGCTGAAATACTGAGCACGATCGAATCGATCGGCGATCCACGGCTCCGCCGATTGGCAGAATTGTTTTTGACGGAGTTTGGGGACCGCTTCCGGAGAGCGGCGGGCGCTCGAACCGTACATCATGCTCGCCGTGGCGGCTTGATTGAACATGTCGCCCAAATGTTGCGCTCGGCAGATGCCATCGCCGCCGTTTATCCTGCGCTCAATCGTGATTTGCTCCTCGCCGGAGTCCTTTTCCATGACGCGGGCAAAATGTGGGAGAACAGTTTCCCTAAAGAAAGCCTCCAGATGCCGTATGATTTGTATGGCGAACTGCTCGGCCACATCAGTATCGGTGCTGAGTTCGTGAACCGGCTGTGGCAAAGGTTGCGCCAAGAGAAAGAGTTCGAATCCTGGAAAGATCTGGCTCCGGAAAGCGATCTGGTCCGGCTACATCTGCTCCACTTGGTAATCGCGCACCACGGAGAGAAAGAGTTCGGATCACCGGTCGAACCTAAAACGCCGGAAGCCTGGGCTCTGCATCTCATCGACAATCTCGACGCCAAGTTAGAGATAATCTTTTCTGCCTACCGGACCGCCCCGCGTTTGACTCCCCAGATCTTGGACAGAGTGCGCCCGTTGTATTCTAATCCGGTCGTGCCTCTGCCGAAGTTTGGCGGGACGGAAGAAGGAGCTAGGAGTTAGAATCTAGGAGCTAGGAGAACGTACCGGCGTGTCGGCGTATCGGCGTGTGGGCGTGTGGGCGTCAGCGACGCAACCGTTTCTAACGCGTCCGCGTTTCGTCAGGAAAGGCGAACCACCGCCTGAAGTCACATAAGTCCCATAGGTCACATAAGTCCCATCCGCTCGCGGTCACACGTCTATTCGAGAGCGATTAGGACGACGAAAGCCGCACGCTCTCCTAGCTCCTGACTCCTTCTGCGGCTCACAGCAAAAAAAAGAACGGCCAAACGTGTCTCATTTGGCCGTTCGCACATTTTGCGAGCACTTGGTCAGGATGAACGGCCGACCGGTTTCCCGGCGCTCCATCTTGCGCCGGGTCACTTAAACTCCGACCTTGACGTTGCCCTTCTTGAAACGCCCATCCCGCTTTCAAGAGCAAACGCAAAACGAGTCTCTCGACTAGGACAGCAGTAAAAGGGTCGGAGCGGCTTTAGGCAAGCGCTGGTTCGAGTTTTCTTTCGGCCTCGGCTTGGCCGTCACCGCGCCGTTCCCGATCTTTGCTATGGTTCTTAGCGAGTATCAGGTAGAACGACGGTACGACAAACAACGTGAAGCAAGTTCCAATGATCATACCGGTCACAAGGACCCAGCCAATGCTATTTCGAGCCGCCGCACCCGGTCCGGTCACCAAAAGCAACGGAAAGTGACCGGACACCGTTGCAACCGACGTCATCAGAACCGGACGTAGGCGCGTCCCTGCCGCCTCAAGAATCGCACTAAATTTGTCTCGTCCTTCCTCCTGTAGCCGGTTGGCCCACTCAACAATGAGGATTCCGTTTTTAGAAACTAGGCCGGTGAGAGTAATCAAACCCACCTGGCTGTAGATATTGATCGAGGTATTCCCCAAGAAACAGAAGGTCAATGCCCCGACCAGAGCAAGGGGTACGGAACCAAGCAAGATGATCAACGGATCGCGGAAACTTTCGAACTGCGCCGCTAACACCAGATAAATCACGATGAGAGATAGAATCATGGTCGGCACGAATGCGTTTCCCTCGACTCGTAGCTGGCGTGATTCACCTTTATAATCGATGGAGTAACCCCGAGGCAGAATCCGAGAAGCTGTATCTTCCAACGACTTTAGCGCCTCGTCAGCGGTGGCCGGCGGTCGGACTGCGCCGCTAATCGTTACCGAGTTCAGCTGCTGCATGTGGTTCAGGGTCTCCGGTCGCACCTCGCGCTTGAGCGTAGCGAAGGTCCCCAGTTGAACGGGTGTGTTGTTGGGACCGCTAACGTAGAGTTTAGTCAGATCGGCTGGAGTTAACCGCTGGGTACGCTGGAGCTCGGGGATAACTTGGTAGCTACGCCCTTGGATATCGAAATAGTTTACATAACCGGCACTCAAAAGCGTGCTGAGATCTCCGCCAACTTGTTGCAGGTTGAGCCCCATCGCTGCAACTTTGTCGCGATCGAACATTATTCGCGTCTGCGGCTGATCATATTTCATGTCGGAATCCACGAAATAGAATTTTCCGCTCTTGGCAGAAGCTTCCAAAAGCTGGTTGGAAAGTTCGTACATCTCCAGGGGCTCGGCGACCGACGAGATAACAAATTCAACATCGAAGTTATCGCCACCCGGTAGTGGTGAGGGCGTCAGAATGAACACTTGAACGCCGGCAACCGTCGCCATCTTCTTCGTCACTTCTCCCTGTACCTGCTGCAGCGTTCGTTTTCGCTGGCTCCACGGTTTTGCCACCATTCCGGAGAAACCAGGACCTGGAACTGGAGTCACTTGGAAAGTCTGCGCAGTTTCGGGCAAGCTTGCATAGATGCTGTTCATTTCTTTCGCAAACAGCATCGTCTGATCAAGAGTTGCCTCGGGCGCTGAATTAACTACGCCGAAGATAACGCCCTGGTCTTCGCGAGGCGCTAATTCATGCTTCGACATGCCCCAGAACGGTATCAGCAGCAACCACAAAACGACGGCTGCAGGCAACACGACCCAGCTAACTCTCAACGTTGTCTTTAGAGCACCTTGATAACCGCGGCGGAGCGAGTCAAACCGGTGGGTAACCCAGCCGGCAAAGCCTCTTTCCGATGCTCCCTTCTTCAGCATCTTCGATGACATCATCGGAGACAACGTCAGAGCGACTACCCCTGAAATCACTACTGCTCCGGCCAGTGTAAAAGCGAATTCCCGGAAGAGTGCGCCGGTCAGCCCACCCTGAATTCCAATCGGCGCATAGACCGCAGCCAAGGTCAGCGTCATCGCGATAATCGGACCAAAGAGTTCGCGCGCTCCTTTTATAGCAGCATCAAATGGCGAGAGTCCTTCATGGATATGACGTTCAACGTTCTCAACGACCACGATGGCATCATCGACTACCAAACCGACCGCCAGAACGATGGCCAGCAAGGTCAACAGGTTCAGCGTGAAACCAAGCACTAACATCAAGAACATCGCCCCGATCAGGGAAAGCGGGATAGCCACGATCGGAATCACGACAGCTCGCAGCGACCCCATGAACAGACAGATCACTATCATCACGATCAGGATGGTCTCCATCAGCGTTTCCGTGACGTCATGGATAGCGCTAGCGATATATTCCGTTGAATCGTAAGGAATATCGAGCTTCATCCCTGCCGGGAGTTGTTTTTGGATATCCGGCAACGCGGTCCGAACGGTTTTGATGACGTCAAGAGCGTTCGCGGTGGGCAAAACAAAAATGCCCATGAAGGTGGCGGTGTTCCCCGAAAAGCGGACATCAGTATCGTAGTTGGTTGCGCCCAACTCGATCTCGCTAATATCCTTCAAACGGACGATGGCGCCGTTCGCTTGCTTCACCGCGAGCTCTTTGAATTCGTCGGGGCTTTGCAAGTTAGTGTTCGCTACCAGGTTAACCGCCGTCATGGCCCCCTTAGTTTGCCCAACCGCAGCCAAATAGTTGTTCGCCTGTAGAATGTTTTGGACATCCGTGGGCGAGACGTTCAACGCCGCCATCTTCTGGGTGTTAAGCCAGATCCGCATCGCGAACGTGCGGGCCCCCAGGATCTCCGCTTGCTGGACCCCGGAAATAGCCGCTAGCTTCGGCTGCACCACGCGCGTGAGATAGTCAGTGATCTGGTTGCGATCGAGATCCTGAGAATAGAAACTCAAATACATCGATGCGAAGCGGGTGTCGACCGATGCGATGGCAATTACGGGAATCTGTGAAGCGGGTGGTAATTGGTTCCGAACCTGGTTAACCTTGGTCTGAACCTGGGTCATGGCCGCATTCGGATCGTAGTTCAGTTTCAAGTGAACACTGATCGTGCTGGTGCCCTGCACACTCTGCGACTCCATGTAGTCGATCCCATCCGCACTCGCGATCGATTGCTCGAGCGGCGTGGTGATGAATCCTCTGACTAACTCAGCGTCCGCGCCATAATAAGTGGTGGTAACCGTTATTACCGAGATGTCCGTCTTCGGATATTGCCGGACGTTTATAGTTCGCATCGCCTGGTAGCCGGCGAGCAGGATCAATAAGTTTACTACGGTGGCAACAACCGGCCGCCGAATAAACAAATCGGTGAATTTCATCCGTTAGGCCTCCGTTTCTTAACTATTTGCTGGGGTGGGTGATGCCTCGCTATCAGGCTGAACTTTGTTATTAATAATAACCGCCGCTCCGCTCTTCAGACGGAATACCCCAGCAGTCACAACCTCATCCCCAGGCTTGACCCCAGATATAATTGCTACCAGGTCACCTCGAGCGGTGCCCAGCTTCACGAATTGTTCTTTAACGCTCTTGATCGGTTTGCCGTCCTCGTCCTTGTCGTCTCCAACAATAAAAACCGAGTCTCCGTACGGTGCATAGTGAACCGATGACACCGGCAAAGCGATGACCTGTTCCCGCTGCGGCATAATCACGCTGACTTTCGCGAACATCCCCGGCCGCAACTTTTTTTCAGCGTTTTGTAGCGTAGCCTGAACTTGAATATTTCGGGTTGCCTGATCGACCATGGAATTAACCGCATTGATTTGACCCGGAAAAATCGCGTCGCCATACGCATCGAGGCGGACGTTCACCTGCTGACCTACGGCTAGTTTGCTGAGGTCCTGTTGCGGCAGCGTGAAATTGACATAGATCGGATCAAACGACTGGATAGTCACAACCGCATCGCCGGTATTCAAATATTGACCAAGATTAACCTGCCGGATACCGACGACGCCGTCGAAAGGTGCTCGCAGAGTCTTTCGAGCAATCAACGCTCTAAACTGATCAACGTTTGCCTCGTTCTGACGGTAGGTCGCTTCCGCGGTGTCGTAGTCTTGTTGGGCGACCGTCCGCTTGGCCAGTAGATCCCGGTCACGATTCAAAGTTAAGCGCGCAAGTTCGAGTTGGGCCTGAGCCGACTCCAGCTGAGCTTGTTCCTGGTCCGTGTTCAGATGGACCAACAAGTCACCGGCCTTTACGACCGTACCCGACGTAAACGCTATCTTATCCACGATCCCGGCTAGATCCGTACTGACCGTAACGCCATTGATGGCGGTCACGTTTCCGATCGTGTCTAAAGTAGGTTGCCACTCGGATTGAGAGGCGACCGTCGTGGTTACCGCGACGGGCGGCGCTTTGAAGAATCCCGCCTTCGCCATGGCGGCGAATCCCATAAATTGCTGCACCTTGAAATACCCGAGAGTTAGGAAGATCACGATCAGAAGCACGATCGCGACCAACGTTGCCCGGATATAAGGCGGCCGTTTCCTGGCTGGGGCAGAGGACTTAGAGATGGCTGTCTTCGTTGAAGGCGCAGACGAAGTCGTGGGGGTCATTTACAATTTCCTTGTGTTATTTAAGCGGCCGTATTTGCCAGAGCCGGTAAACGCTCCGCCAATTCGGCAATACGTAGTTGGATTTTTTGTAGGATATTAACGAGCTGCAGACGTTCATCTTTGCTTAGGGGCTCGATGATGCTGGTGAACCACTCACAGTAAGGCGATCGAACCCGATCGAGGAGTTGTTCGCCACCTTTCGTCAGGTGGAGGCGGGTCAACCGTCTGTCTATTGGATCGGGTCGGCGCTCGACCAGGCCATCCTTTTCTAAACCGTCCAACAGGCCTGAGATTGTGGCCCGCGTCACTCCGGTTTTTTCTGCAAGGTCAGCCGGCGTGATTTCACCAGGAGCGTGTTTATCTAGAAGCATCAACAACACGAACCGGCCATGCCGCGTACCAAGTGCCGCTAAGATGGCCTCATCAAGGGCAAGCAATTCGTCTCCGGTGCGTAAGAGTTGCAGAAAAACATAACAGGCCGACGCGTCGAGCCCTGGGAACCGTTTGCTATCTTCCAAGAAAACCTCGTACTTCGGCAATGACTTCAAGAAGGTAACAGGTTCTCGCATAAGGTTAGCCTACTAATTATTAGGTTCCTAACTATTGTCAAGGGCCGCTTTCTTGCATGTTCAAGCGGTCAAATTACAAGCTGACCGGCCGGTTCGGCTGGCACCATGGAGCGCTGCCTCGCTTGCGAGGCCGAAGTGGGATCCATGTGCGCCGCCCGGATTTTGCCGGACCCGAAGACGTGTACCAAGCCTTGATCGACAGCGCCCCCCAGCTGGCGAACCAATCGGGCAGCCACGACGCGGCCGCGAGGTCGTTCCCGGAACCCTCAGTCTTCCCGATCGGAGAATGAAATACACCGCTGGCTTCGAGAACGCCTTCGCAGCGCACCCTTCCTGTCATGGGTTCCTCGACCGCTTATCTTGTCGTGCATGCGCGACCGCGGGACGAGGACGATCTCAACATGTTCGGAATGCGAGCCGGTTGCCCATAGGGAGGGATCGCTGCCTGTCCGACATAGCCTTTCTCTGGGTGGCATTTTCTACCAGAACGTTTGGCGACGTCGGATCCCCGCGATCCGCTATTCGCGAAGGCGTCCATCTTCGTCGCCGCAGCTACGAAGTGCGCGTAGAGGTTAGGAACGCTTCCGCGGCGCGCGAGGACGCGCGCCCCTCCCATTCGCATCGCACCCGATCAAACCACATTCTCCGTCCGGTTGAGGCCGGACTGTTTTTCCAGGAAGATTGTGACGAGAGCGATATCCGCCGGCGTAATCCCGCTAATACGGCCGGCCTGACCCAAGGTTGCAGGGCGGATCTTTAACAGCTTTTGGCGCGCTTCGGCCCTCAGCCCGCCGATCTGATCGTAGTCCAACTCGGGCGGAAGAAATCTGGACTCGGCACGATGGGCCTTCGCGATCGCACCTTCTTGCCTCCGAATATAGCCTTCATACTTAAGGTCGGTTTCGACCTGCTCCCAAATCTGGCGGCCGTATCTGGTGATCAAATCCGCAGGGATATTATCACAACCGAATTCAGGTCGCCTAAGTAGTTGGTCGAGGCGTTGTCCATCCAAACGGACCGCGGCTGCCTCCCGTTTTGCGTCTTCGATCTGCTGTTGCTTGGCCTCGACCTGGCTCCACCTTTGGGTGGAGATCAGGCCGGCGTCATAACCTTTTCGGGCCAACCTAAGATCGGCGTTATCCTGACGAAGCAACAAACGGTATTCAGCGCGGCTAGTGAACATCCGATACGGTTCTTGAGTTCCCTTCGTCACCAGATCGTCGATCAAAACACCGATGTACGCCTCTTCCCGGCCAAGGATAAATTCTTTCTTACCTTGGAGACGTAACGCCGCGTTGGTCCCAGCAATTAAGCCTTGGGCCGCGGCTTCCTCATATCCCGACGTCCCGTTTATCTGACCGGCAAAAAACAGGCCGGGGATCAATTTCGTTTCCAGAGTAATCCGGAGTTGAGTCGGGGGGCAAAAATCGTATTCCACCGCGTAACCGGGCCGGACAATTTCTGCGTTCTCTAATCCGGGAATGGTCCGGATAAAGGCATACTGCACCTCAAACGGCAGGCTGGTGGAAACACCATTCACATAATACTCGAGGGTCTGCCGGCCCTCGGGTTCGAGAAACAATTGATGGTGTTCCTTCTCCGCAAAACGGACGACTTTATCTTCGATCGACGGACAGTACCGAGGACCGACTCCCTCGATTTTGCCCGAATACATCGGCGATTTATCAAGGTTGCCCCGGATGATCTCATGCGTCTTATCGGTTGTGGCGGTGATCCAGCAAGGAATTTGTTCCACGTGGAACATTCCCTCTGTACCTCGATTCAATGTAAACGGGAGACCGCCTCTGACTTCGCCCTCCATATACGAAAATCGGGGCGGCGGTTCGTCGCCATCCTGTCGTTCGCATTTGCTGAAGTCGATCGATCGCCCGTTGATCCGGCATGGGGTTCCAGTCTTGAACCGACCCACTTCGAACCCGAGCGCCCGTAAATCGTCACTTAATGTAGAGGGTGCATCACCCATGCGTCCGCCCGCCACATTCTGGAGGCCGACGTGTAACAACCCCCGCATAAATGTCCCGGTCGTGACCACTACGCTCTTTGCCTTTAAACGAAGGCCGAGATTGGTCTCCACACCGGAGGCTCCATCTTCATCGACCAAAAACTTTGCCACATTGCCTTGCAGCAATGCCAGTCCCGGCGTCGACTCGAGGACCGTTTTCATCCGGAATTGATATGCTTTCTTATCGGATTGGGCTCTGGGCGCCCGTACGCTCGGTCCCTTGTTTGCGTTCAGCATCCGGAACTGGATCCCCGTCGCATCCGTGTTTTCGCCCATTAATCCACCTAAGGCGTCGATCTCTCGAACCATGTGCCCCTTAGCCAGTCCACCGACAGCCGGGTTACAAGACATCTGCCCGATCGTATCCAGGTTCTGCGTCAACAAGAGCGTGCTGCATCCCAGGCGCGCAGCGGCCGCCGCGGCTTCTATACCCGCATGCCCACCACCAATCACGACGACATCAAATTTCTGAGGATACAACCACATGAGACCCGTATCTTGCGCTCGTTTCTGGGGAGGCGCAAATGAGGCAGGACGTAGGAGAAGGAATCTAGGAGCTAGGAGATGGTCACCGACCGGCAAGCGAGGCGTTCGTCCTCACATTCGGATTGCAGCTTTCGGGCGCCGCTGGACCCAGCGCTGGGAGGGATCGCTGCCTGTCCGACATAGCCTTCTCTTGGTCTGCTCTTTCTGCTGTACCGTCGGCGACGTCGGATCCTCGCGATCCATCGTTCCCGAAGCCCAGCGCGTTTGTCGATCGAGTAATCAGAATACGTCTGTAAGCTTGGCACGTCTCTGCGGCGCGCGAGGATCCGACTTCGCCAGCTCGCCCGCGGAATCGTATCCTTCGCCACGGCTACGTCGGACAGGCAGCGCGCCCTCCCGGTCAGGGCCCAGCCACCCCCTTCTTGCGCCTTATGTCGACGCGCATGCGTGGCAGGCCCGGGGTGCCGGACCCGGCGCTGGGAGGGATCGCTGCCTGTCCGACATAGCCTTCTCTTGGTCAGCTCTTTCTGCTGTACCGTCGGCGACGTCGGATCCTCGCGATCCGTCGTTCCCGAAGCCGAGCGCGTTTGTCGATCAAGTGATCAGAATACGTCTGTAAGCTTGGCCCCTCTTTGCGGCGCGGGAGAAAGGCGCGCCCTCCTGGCTCCTCCCCAACATGTTCCACGTGGAACATTTACCCAGGCCGATACCGGCTGAGGCCCAATCTGGTCCCTGAAATCGCCTCCCACACCATTTTTCGCGCCACTTCTCTCGTTCTCTCTCACCTTTCACGTGACAACCGACCGACTTTCCGTCAGAGTCTCCTCACTTGCTCGCCCACCATGGCTAAGTCCCTCGATGTCTCCCCAGCTAAGTCGTTCGCCGAAGAAGTCGAGATTCTCCGGAAGTCGTTCCGTGCTTGCCTCGATGTCTACGCGACTCGAGTGGAAGCTGAACTCAGCCATATTAAAGAGGCAACCCTCGCTAAAACCCAGTCCGCCCACCTTTCACAAAACACCATTCGTGACCTGCGCGACATGATCACCCTTTGTCGCACCCTCGATATCAAGCCGGAAAAGGGCCGTCGTAAAGATCTCAAGAAGATCGATAGTCTCGTCGACGAGCTCAATCTAATGGTCGACAATTGGTAGCGGCTGTTGCGGCCTGCATTTGCCCGCCTGATACCACGCCCGAGACTGGTAGGGCGAAAATCTCGGCGCGCCAACGGTGCGCCACCCTAACCCGCAGATTCGCGCCGGATTTGAGCCGGGGTTTGTTCCCGTCGCAGCGCTCGGGAACGTCCCGAATCCACGGCGCCCCATTTACCCGAAACACACCACACCGACACCGACGCACGGCTCAAATCCGGCGCGGGATTGACGGGTTCAAGTGGCACACCGTTCGGCGCGCCGAGATTTTCGCCCTACCATCGCATCCAGCGCGCTCTGGCCCTCCTAGCTCGTAGATTCTAGCTCCTGGCTCCTTCCCTAACACCTTTCGTAACCGTTACGCCTTGCTTTGCGGTTTGATTTTTTGATTCACGTTGATTTCGTTACCTGGTTGTCTATCTATTTCGCCGTCATGGTGCCTGCCCTGCTATTAACTTTTGCTGCTCTGCTTTATCGGCTGTTCTTTATCTTAGCCGGTGCGCCGGTGGACTGGGCTAATTTCTCACCGCTCGCCTCCATTTTTCTTTGCTCCGGGCTCTTCCTCAAAACGAAACGCGCCGCGCTCTTGCCTGCACTCGGCGTGATCGTATCCGACGTACTCATTAACGCCCATTTTCGCGCGCCCCTACTCGATACCCGGATGATTCCCGGGTATTTTTGTTTCGGGATCATCTTCCTCACTGGAACCTGGTTGCGGCAGCAGCAGCTTAACAGGCTCTTCCCGGTTTTGTTGGCAGCACTGTACTCGTCCATCTTTTTTTATCTTGTTACCAACACTATCGACTGGTATTTCGACGCGCCTGTCCCGCTTGCGATCCCGCTGTACGCCAAGACCTTCGCGGGTTGGCTCCAAGCTCTCACCGTAGGTCACCCCGGTTTCCCACCTACCTACCTTTTTCTTCGAAATACCGTGCTTAGCGACCTGCTATTCAGTTCCCTCTTTTTTCTCTCCCAAGCCCTTCTCCGGCCACATCGCGCGTCGTCGGATCTCCCCGCACATTTCACTCATCCCACCGTCTAAGTATGCATACTGTATTGCAGTCTCCCGGCGAATCCCGATCGACCATGAACGACCAGCTTACTAAAGCGGATAAGATCCGCCTGTTACGCGACATGTACCGGATCCGGCGCTTCGAACAGACCTCGCTTAAGTATTACAACCTCGGCCGCATGGGTGGTTTCTTGCACCTTTACTCCGGTCAGGAAGCTGTCGCTGTCGGAACCATCTCACTGCTGGGTGAGAACGATCACGTGGTTACCGCCTATCGCGACCATGGTCATGCTCTAGCCGTCGGGATGTCGATGAATGGATGCATGGCCGAGCTCTTCGGTAAGGCAACCGGTTGCTCTAAGGGAAAAGGTGGTTCGATGCATTTCTTCGCGCCGGACAAGCACTACTGGGGCGGCCACGGAATCGTTGGCGGTCAAACCCCTCTCGGCGCCGGAATCGCCTACGCCCTGAAGTACAAACACATTCCTGGTTGTTGCCTTTGTTACCTCGGTGACGGCGCCATCAATCAAGGCGCTTTTCATGAATCCCTTAACCTCGCCGCCCTGTTCCAATTGCCGGTCGTTTACATCATCGAGAACAACGGGTACTCCATGGGCACCAGCCAAAAACGATCGTCCGCATACAAGAGCGCTTTGGCTGAGCGCGCCGAAGCTTACAACATGGCTTGGGATGTCTTCCTCGGTGAAGACATCTATGAGGTGCGAAACCGGACCAACCTGGCTATCGAACGCGCTCGGAAGACTCAGCAACCGACTCTGCTGGAGATCCAAACCTATCGCTATTACGGCCACTCCGTAGCCGATGCGAACGCCAAGAAATACCGCACGTCCGAAGAGATCGAGGACTATAAACACAACCACGATCCCCTGCAGATATTCAGCAAAACCCTTCTTGAAGAGGACGTCGTCACGGATGCCGACATCCAAGAAATCGACAAAGCCGCTAAAGACGAGGCAAACGCAGCCGTCGCCTTTGCTGAAGAAAGCCCTTTCCCACAGGAAAGCGACATCCTCAACGATGTCTACTGGGAAGTCGATAACCAGACCGACGCAGCAAAAAACGGCTCTTACTTCTTCAATAGCTAATCACTCAATGGCATTTATTACCTACCGAGAAGCTCTCCGCACCGCTCTCGACGAAGAGATTCTTCGCGATGAGAACGTTGTCGTGATCGGAGAGGAAGTCGCTCAATATAATGGAGCTTATAAAGTCACCGAAGGGCTCTGGGCCGCCCATGGCGACACCCGATTGGTCGATACCCCAATCAGCGAAGCCGGGTTCGTGGGAATGGGGATCGGCGCTGCGATGCTCGGCCTTCGTCCCGTCATCGAACTGATGTTCTGGAGTTTCGCCTACGTGGCCTTTGATCAGATCGTCAATAATGCGGGCTGTGTCCGATACATGTCGGGAGGTCTCCTCAACGTTCCCATTGTTATCCGCGGACCGGCAAACGGTGGCACTAATGTCGGTGCAACCCATTCCCACACCCCAGAAAACCTTCTAGCCAATATGCCGGGCCTGAAGGTTGTCGCACCAGCAACTGCGTACGATGCCAAAGGTCTTTTAAAAACCTCCATACGAGACAACGACCCCGTCATGTTCATGGAGAACACACTTCTGTACGGAGAAAAGTGGGAAGTCCCTGATAATGAGTATCTTATACCGCTGGGACAAGCTGATGTAAAACGGACCGGCAGCCACGTCTCGCTAATTGCGCACGGCCGTGCTGTCCTCACTTGTCTCAAAGCCGCAGAACTTTTGGCCGCAGAACATGACATCGATGCCGAAGTGGTCGATCTTCGCTCGATCCGGCCGCTCGACGAAGAGACCGTCCTCAATTCGGTCCGTAAAACCCATCGCGCTGTGGTCGTTGAAGAGGGTAAACCATTCTGCGGCATCGGAGCTCAAATCGCTTCAATGATTCAGGAAAAGGCCTTTGATGATCTGGATGCGCCGATTGGCCGGGTCACCGCTATTGACGCACCGGCGATCTACAGCGCTCCGCTCGAGAAACGCCAACTTCCGGATCCTCAACGCGTTATTGAGAAGGTTCTTCGTCTTTCCTAACTATTCCTCGCCATGCCTATTACCATCGAAATGCCCAAACTCAGTGACACAATGACAGAGGGAACTCTGCTTCGCTGGGTAAAGAAAGTTGGCGATACCGTTGCTGTAGGCGACGTCCTGGCAGAAGTCGAAACCGACAAGGCAACGATGGAGATGGAAGCCTTCGACGAGGGCACCTTATCCGAAGTGTACGTCGGTGATGGCCAAACCGCGCAAGTTGGTCAGAAACTGGCTCTGTTACTTGCAGCTGGCGAATCCAAGCCCGCAGAATCCAAACCGAGTGCGTCAAAACAACCGGACACTCAGAAGAAGCCGGACGCGGAAAAGAAAACTTCCCAAACTAAACAGCCGGATCCTGCTCCCGCTCCTCAAACGGTAGAGGCGACAGATACGGAAGCTGGAGTGCGGGTTAAGGCATCTCCACTGGCCCGCAAAGTCGCGGCGGAACTTGGCGTTCAGCTAGAGACTTTACCCGGTTCCGGCCCGGGAGGGCGCATCGTCCGCGATGACGTTCTTACTGCCCACCAAAATCGTTCGGAGACCGCCGCCCAGTCGCCTAAGCCGGTGGCGCCGGTAGCCATACTGCCAGTGCCGGTATCCCAGCAGGACGTCCAGATTCCGTTAGGAGGTATGCGACGAACCATTGCCGCTCGCCTGTTAGAGGCCAAGACGACCATCCCGCATTTCTACTTACAAGCGGAGGTCGATGCGGAACCACTGGTCCAGTTGCGCCAACAGTTAAATGCTGCCAACGAGGCAGCCGGTCTCTCTAAATTCACCGTCAACGACTTTATCTTAAAGGCGACTGCAGTTGCCGCTGCTCACGTACCCAAAGCCAACGCCTCATTCTCTGGCGACACCATCGTTCAATACGGCTCTGTTCAACTGGCTTGCGCGGTTGCGATTGATGACGGCCTGGTCACGCCCGTTATCCGAGACGCACAATCCAAGACCCTGAGCCAGATCAGCGCCGAGATTAAAGACCTCGCTTCCAAGGCGCGTTCAAAAAAGCTTAAGCCGGAACAATATCAGGGTGGAACCCTGACCGTTTCCAACCTGGGCAGTTACGGTGTCGACCAATTTTTCGCGATCATCAACCCGCCGCAATCGCTCATCGTTTCCGTAGGCGCGATTCTCAAGAAGCCAGTAATAAATGCCGCCGGGGCTATTGTTCCCGGGCAGCGCCTGGTTTTAGCGCTCAGTTGTGACCACCGGGTTGTTGACGGCGCTATTGGAGCCCAGTTCCTGGCTGAGCTAAAACGGCTGCTAGAAACGCCGGCTCTCATGCTGGTTTAGGGCGCGCGGTCTCGTGGATCACTGACTTGCACCAATCCTTTCTCACAGAAGGACACAAAGATCACTAAGACTAAATTTTTCTCCTGGTTTGCTTCTCTAGAGGATATGCGGTCGCTCTTTGTGGCCTTTGTGACCTTCTGTGTAATCTGTTTTCGCCTATGAAATACGATCTAATTGTCGTCGGCGGTGGACCGGCCGGCTATGTCGGAGCGATTCGCGCCGCCCAACTCGGTAAGCGCGTAGCCTGCGTCGAGAAAGAGCGCGCCGGCGGTACCTGTTTGAACTGGGGTTGTATCCCCACCAAATCGTTATTACGAAACGCCGAGCTTTATCACCTCCTGCAACATCGTGCTTCTGATCTCGGATTTCGTTTCGATAACTTAGGATTCGATTGGTCCAAAATTATTGCGCGCAGCCGGGCTGTTTCCGACAAACTGGCAAGCGGGGTTGAATTTCTATTTCGGAAACACAGAATCGAGAACATTAAAGCGACCGCTTCAATTCCGGAAGCAGGACGCGTGGCTTGCAAAGGCGCGGATGGCAAAGAACAGATCCTGGAAGCTGACTCCATCTTAGTCGCTACTGGAGCTACTTCGCGACCGATGCCGGGACTACCGGTTAATGGCAAAACTGTGATCGATAGCCATTACGCCATGATTATCGATCCGCAGCCAAAACGACTCATCATTATCGGGGCGGGCGCCATCGGTGTTGAATTCGCTTATTTCTTCGACGCATTCGGCACAGAGGTAACCCTAATCGAAATGTTACCGAACGTTCTACCGGTTGAAGACACCGAGATCAGCGTTGCCCTTGAAAGGGCCCTGACCAAGCAGGGCATTAAGATTCTCACCAACTCAAAGGTAACAGAAACGGCTACCACTAAAGACGGTGTTCGTATCACGGTCGAGTCGAAACAGAAACAGACTTTAGAAGCCGATTGCGCGCTTGTGGCCATCGGCGTTTCGCCTTTAGTACCTGCCGGACTATCCCTAAAACTCGACCAAAAAGGCTTTATCCACATAGATGACCGTTACCAGACCAACGTCCCGGGAATCTACGCAGCCGGAGACATTATAGGACCGCCTTGGCTAGCTCATGTCGCCATGTGGGAGGCTATTCAAGCTGTGAACGGCATCTTCTCCGCTGCAACTCCTAAACGTCTGAAAACGTTCCCTGGTTGCACCTATTGCCAACCGCAGGTTGCCAGTGTTGGACTCACCGAACGCGCTGCTAAAGACAAGGGGATCAAATTCAAAATCGGTAAATTCCCATTTCTAGCCAACGGAAAGGCGTTGGCTGCGGGCGAACCCGACGGTTTCGTTAAACTGTTGTTTGGGGAACCGTACGGCGAGCTGATTGGGGCTCACATCATCGGAGCCGAAGCCACCGAGCTGATTGCTGAGCTCGGCCTTGCGATCAACCTTGAGGCAACCCACCAAGAATTGGAAGAAACCATTCATGCGCACCCGACGCTCAGTGAAGCGGTCCATGAGGCCGTCGGAAACGCGTTTGGCCTTGCGATCCATATTTAGAAGCGGCCCCTGGCTGGGCTAGCAGACTGTTGCAAAACGGCTCCCTAGGAGCCAAATCTTTGCTATAAAGATTATGCTCCTAAGGAGCTACTTATCCGCTACGCTCAACCGTGGGGGAAGGATCTCGTTTTTTTCAATCCCGCAGCCGCCCATGCGCGTCCGCCTACGAGACCGTGCAAGCCTCTCGGTAGCGGCGACTGTCCATGAGGGCCAACGGCATGCATTCATCTAACGTTGAACCGAAGCACCAGATCATCCTTACCTGAACCCGCAGTCGCCATCCGAGCATCGATGGCGACTGCACGCTAAGCCTAGGCACACCCGTCGCTTCGAGATAACAGTTACGTTGGGCACGCCATTTAGCCTCATGGATCCGGCAGCTGCCGGACCGCGACCGAGGCGCTCGTCTACCTTCTCTTAGGTTGACGCCTCATGGCTAGCCGACGGACTACACTCCGACCCTCTTGCACGGCTGCACACGAATATTGCACTTGTCGAACCCGTCATGGACAACGTCGGCGGAGGCCTCGTTCCAGACTTACTCACAACGTTAATCTTAAGTACTTAATCTCTATTACCAAAATCTATTAATAGTATACCCGTTAATAACCCATCCTCTGCTCAGTAACACTCTGTCTCCCAATATTTTACGACTCTCCCTGCCTGCTCATAACCTAAAACGCACTTGCTGAATTCGTTCATTAACTTCACAAGAGCGCGAGTTCCTGGACTTATTCACAAGGTGTGCGCCACTCTCCACGAAACAGTTCACACCGCTAATTTACCTCCTGAAACTCAGCAGGGGCCTCAAAGAGAGAAGAATCTTGTGGTCCGATCTCAAGACTTTCCCACTCTGTCGTCGCACCCTCGGTTTTGGACATTACTGGAAGATGACTCGATTTACTGATCCAAATAAAACCGGCCATCGCGCTGTCAGGCTCCGCGGGACTTTGGGTTTTTCCAGTACTTGACGAAAAACGATATTTATCGCAGACCTGTCCCTTAATCGTCTCGGTGGCAACCTTTTCGTGAAGCATGTCCTTGGTCAATTCGTAGGCGTCGAGAGATTTGAGCAGGCTCGGATCAAATGGACGAACCCGGTAGGCCTTGCGCGAAACGATTATCGTGTACATCAGGTCAAGGTCGCCACGAAGAATGAGCACCAGCTTTCCGTTGTTGGTTTCCTGCTCGGTTCGCCGTTTGTTCCCATCGACATACATCCACATCGTAGCGGCTTTTCGGTCTTTCTGAGTCGTGACCACAGCAACGCTGTATCGTGTCGGCGCTCCTTTGAACGGGTTGTCATTCGCCTGAGCTCTTGCTGGGAGGTCAATCCCAAAGGTCAGGAAGGCGCACACACTGAGTAAGAATAACACTTTCATTGGGAAAGCTTTTCGAAGCCTATCTAGACGAAGGAGGAATAAATTGCGACCACTAACGTCGGCAAGCCGACGGCGACACCAATCCCGTAAAATAGATCCAACCAAAAGAATCGACCGATTGTGGCCAGGTAAATAATGCCAACGATCGGCATAACGAGTAGCCGCGTGACCGGCGAAACCCCTTTTACGGATTGCCACATGGATTTAGCGTCTCCAGTGCTTGGGATCGCGTGCATAGCAATGGATACGCCCAGCCAGATCAGGAAGACGTCGAGGAGGTCGCCGGAGCCAAACTTGATAACGGGTAATGCAGCTGGGAACGAAACGATGGCGCCGATCACAGTGTTAACCAGAAACGGTCCAACTGATATTAGCACCGATTGATAGCTTTTCGGCGCCGGTTCATGAATCACAAAACCAGCGGGATTCCCGAACCGAAAATAACAGACGTTAAGCACCGGTATCCTAAACCAACGGCAAAACAGTTGATGAGCCAGTTCGTGGACAATTACTCCAGGGAATGTAACTAAGGCAATAAGCGGGCCAGGAATAAAAAACATGATTTAGTGCTCCGCGTGTAATAACTCATGATCTCTTTGGCTATGCCGGAGGCGATCTGGCGATCTTTCAAAAAGTCGTACTCCTCGCGAGCCACGGCCTTGTCACGTGCTTTAAACGACGCGACAAACAGGCGGCCATGAACCACATCCGACTTTCGAAACACAACAACACTCTTCTGATACTCCTTTTCCGCGATTGCAAAATCGCCCCGTTTCTCGGCTGCCAGCCCTCGTTCAAATGCGACGCTCGCGGACATCGAAGTAGGAATCCGCGTTAGAGCAAAAATAATCAGAAGTCCAACTACGGCTCCTGCGACTTTAATCCCGATCGGGACTGGCCTGCGAGCAAGGTTGGTTCGGCAGGTCGAACATAACGGGAGTGGTAATCCGGGCTCAGCCTCAGCCCCACACACTTTACATCCGGTCGTTTCAACCGGATTTTCCGCCGGAACCGGTGGCGGAGTGACCGATCTCTCGCTCTCTTCTGTTTCCACCCGCGCCTTCTAACGACACCAGATTTCGCTGTCAAGCAGCAGGTATAACTGCTCGCCGGCAAGTAACTTAAGAAGCTAGTTTTTGGTGACCTTTTCCAGCGGCCCCGCGTCGTCCACTCTGGTTAGCTTCCGCGCAACCAACCCATAGGAAAGATCTGAAAAGCGAGCGGTGCTGACCTGAAAGCCGAGACCCTCTAGGTCGCCGATCGCGGTATCGAGCAGCCAAAAAAACTCTTCGCTGATGCCTTGCGCTGTGGCTTGATCGGCCTTTGCCAAATACTGCCGAATCTTTCCTTCTTTCTCAGAACCGTTCTGGACCATCAGATCGCCGAAAACAGCTCGTCCACCGGGTTCTAAGCAGTCGAACAAAAGTTCAAACAATCGACGCTTCTCCTGATCGGTCAGATGATGGACCGCGTATGTGCTGATAACCGCGTCGAACTGCCCGAGTCCCTGCGCAAATACCTCAAGGATATCTGCCTTAATAAACCGTCGATTGGCGAGATGATGCAACTTGGGTCCGGCGACTGCCTCCATCTTCTCGGAAACGTCTACAGAAACGAGCTCTCTGCAGCTTGCGATCAACGCCGAAAGATTGCCGGTGCCCGATCCCAGCTCCAGCACGCGTGAAGTGGGAAAAATCTGCGCCTGCTGAACTACCCAGCCCAAGACCTCTTGATACCCCGCTCGGATGGGATCGGCTTCATTCCGAACCTCGTGGTCATAACCCGCGGCTTCGGTGTCGTGATTAAAAATATCGGCATTCGCGCTACGCATTGCTTGCTAGTTAAGCCTCGATCATAGATCAAGCGTCGAGCCGAAGCTCGGGTCGAAAAGCCGTTTATAGGTTCGAGTAGCAAACAAATCTGTCATACCCGCGACGTAATCGCAAAGCACGCGTGCACGTCCCATTTCACCGTTCGCGTTGCGGACAAGAAAATCGTACGATTCAGGTAATAATCTCAGACTCGGATTCTTGGCTTCAAGATAGGCTTCAGCAAATGCCCGGAAAATTGCTTCCAGGATCATTCGCGCCTTGCGTTCAAGCTGATGAAGCTGCGAATGTCGAAAAACCAAGTCTCGACAGAGTCGTTTATAAATATCGACTTCAGCCCGCATCTCCGGTTCGACCACCAAGCTAAAGCGGTAGCGCTGGCTCACATCGGCAAGGGGCCCAATGCTCGAAACCAATGACGTTGCCCGGATAAATGCCCCGATTTTCCGGCTAAAACGCGCTTCTACCTTGCGCTCTTTAATCGCGGATAGAACGGTCTCGATCGGTCTTGCCTCATCTGGTTTCAAACTCTGATTTGCGGCCCACTCCTCGACCCGTTCGAACCTGAGAAACCCGGCGTTGATGCTATCGACGATATCGCTTAATCCGTAGGCCGTATCGTCCGCCCAGTCCATAATCTGACACTCCAAAGACCGGAGCTTACTAAAATCCAGGCTGGCGTTTGAGATGGCGGGCCCTAAGGTAAAGTCACGCAAGGATTCCTGGTCGTCGTAAAGGAAATGGTTGTCGGCGGCGCGATCTTCCCGGAAAAGGCGCTTATATTTTAAGACGCCATCAATCAAAGCTCGCGTTGGATTCATGCCGCGGCGTTCCCGCGTTCCAGAATAAATGGTTTTGCTGATCAACCGCAGGCTCTGGGCGTTCCCTTCGAAGCCCCCCAAATCCCGCATCAGATGATGTAATGCCCGTTCTCCAGCATGGCCGAAAGGCGAGTGTCCTAGATCGTGAGCCAGGCAAACCGCTTCTACCAATTCGGCATCAATACAAAAATCGGTGGTAAGAAATGAGGATGTTTGATTCAGAAAAGAACAAATCGACCTGCCAATTTGTGCGACCTCCAGCGAGTGAGTCAGTCTAGTCCGGTAGAAATCGAACTCGCCGCTAACGAAGACTTGAGTCTTCGACTGCAACCGTCGAAACGCCGAGCTGTAAATAATCCGATCGCGGTCGATCTGGAAGGGTGACCGGTGCGGATCCGCCTCACGCGGTTCCAGCGATTCGCAATCGAATTGATTATAGAACTGATTTTGCGGGCTCCGCATGAACAGGGCTAGTTTGCTGATAGAGCACGACGACGTCAACCGGTTGGCGAGAGGGGAAAAGCGCGACGTGGGTTCTGGAGTTGTCCCGAAGGGACTTAAGGACTCAGCCTGGGGTTTAACCCCAGGTTACCGGTTTAAAAATGCGCCCGCCCCGAAGGGGCGGTAGATCGGTTTTGCGAAGGAACGCAGATGAAGAATGAAGCGTTCATCCCAAACATCTAGCGCCCTTTCAGCACCCCAAACCCGCTAAGCGGGTCCAATTCGGACTTGGCGCAGTACTCCAACACTCCCGCACTCCATCACTCCGCGCGGCCGCATTCGAGGACGAGGACGAGAACGAAGCGCCTTGTGAGGGCGGTACGCTTCTTTTATCCGTACCTGGGGTTAAAAACCCAGGCTGAGTCCTATTATCCTTTCGGGATAAGTCCGACACGTACCTACGGGACAAATCCGCTTTAGATACTCCGGAATCGAACCCCAGCTACTCCTCCGGACTCGGCGAAGGACTCGGCGAACCCGAAGGAACCGCTTCAGGACTCGGCGTGGTCTCTGGTGTCGCCGAACTCTCTGGTGTCGCCGAACTCTCGGGCGTCGCCGAACTCTGCGGACTCGGAGAAGAGGCCGCTGGCGCTGGTGAAACTGTTGGAATTGGAGTCGCCGCGAGCGGAAGCGGAACCGATGGTTTGGGAAGAACCCCCATATTACCAGCGGGCCTCGGCGCTGGACTCGGAGAAGGCTCCTTTAGGATATCCTTTCGAGGTTTTAAGAATGTCTCTAAGCTATAACTTTCCACTTCGAAGACCCAGTTTTGCAGCTTCTGTTCTGCAGTCAGCCGAGTCTTGAGCGCTTCCTGCTGTTTATTGAATTCGTCGTCCTTCTTTTTCTTGTCGTCAGGAGACTCGTTGGGCTCGGCGGTGCGCTTCGCCGGCAGATCGGCCGAAACTTTAAACCGGAAGAAGCGGCTTTCGTCGGGTCCCGCGCCGCCGATATCCAGGGTATATTTGAAGCCATCGAAAGTGGCCAGATCAACAGTGACAGGCTTGTTAAGACCGGTTTCAGAATCGGGCGCATTCGCCGGCTTAACATCTCCGAAGCTAGGCGTAAAACTGCCGAGGCTTGATACCGCGTCAGTCTTTAGGGTTTCGCCAGGCTTCGCATCCACGAGTTCCCAAGCCGCTTTCTCGTCCTTTTTGCTGATCTTCCAACCTTCGCTGTCAGGCGACGAAACGCGCGCGACCTCTTTCACGCCCTGGGCTTTAATGAAGTCCTTGTCTAGCCAGTTCTGGGGCAAGGCGTCTACGGTCTCAAAGTTTTCCTTACTAAGATAAACTTTGTCTTTCTCCGAGGGATCATAGACGAACCGGCCATTTCCACTGGGCGCCTCTTCTTCCTCGTCGCCACTGCTTTGGCCGCTGCTGTCGCCGCCGAAAATCTTTCCGAAAATTAAGGTTTTGATGGACTTCCCGCTGCCGTCGCTCAGGTCGAGCTCGATACCAGAATGTTCACCTTGCCCGGGAGCTACAATGTTTAATCGGCCGAATTGGGAGGGGCCCACGTCTAACTGGCGAACCACTTTGAATTCCCAAAGCGATGTGATTAGCTCGCGGATCTTACTAAAATCCGCCGGATAACCATTTCGCTCGGCCACGGTCCAAATATCGCTGACCTTTTGAAGCGTAGCGGTGTTTTTTGACGACTTGATGACCAGCTTTTCAACGCTATTGACCGGAAGCTTTGCGAATGGCTCTAAATCAGTGGCTTGCCCTTTCCATCCTGAAGACCGGACAATCTGGAAGATGGTTCCGGCGATGGCGAGGACCAACGCCGCGCCTAGCAGAAAATAGACTTGTTGTCGTTTCATCGAGCGGCTCGACTTCGTTTCTTGAAGAAAGCTAGGCCGAGACCGATGCAGGTCACGACCACTGGCATAAGTGCGATGTTTAGCCACTTCAGCCAGTTCTGGAGAGAATCGATTTCTTGCCGAAGCTCTTTTCGAACTAGCTTCAGCTGTTTGTCAATCTGAGCCTCATTTTCTTGAAACTTCTTAATCTCGGCTTGTTGTTCGGGCGAGAGCACACTCCTCTGGTCCGCTTGCTTGGAGCTTTGTAACTCTGAAAGCTTTTGTCGGGCTTGCGTCAAACCGGCTTCAAGTTCGTCGATCTTGTTTTGGTATTTATCCTGAGCAGCCGCCTCCATCTTATTGACGACCACAAACGGCTGGTTCGCGGAGGTCCGGCTACGAATCGACATTAGATTCGAATCCCCGGCGAGCAGCTCGACGCTGCTTTCGATTAGATTAATGTTGCCGTTGGTCGGAGTAAACACGACCTGGTTCAACATCTGTTGTTGGCGCCCGGCGATCTGGTCGTAAGCAAAGTCCGAGTCGCCAATCAATACGGCCACACCTTCATTGGCGCCCTCTTTAAGATAGGTTGGGGTTGGCGTAGCAGAAGGCGCCGGCGAAGCGGTCGGCGTCGGCGTCGGATTCGCCGTCGCCGGTTTTCCTTCTGGAAACGCCGTCTTGAACTTGCCGGACAACCGGATGGCCATCGCCAACGCCGTATTCCCCGGCTTATAGAATTTCCTGGCCCCTTCTCCTCCCAGCATCGCCATGTTAGCGTCGACTAATCCAGCTTGAGGCGTCGACGAGACCAAAACCTCCTCCTTTAGACCGCTAGCCGGCGTACCGGTAAATGCTCCAGCGAACGGCAATAGAAGATCACTGGTGGACGCTCCCAAGGGATCAGACTTATTGATCGTGTCGCCGCTGATCGTGAGCACCGTCATATCGGATTCCGCCGAACTGTTCTGTCGTTGGATGCGAGTCGCCAAATTCGGGTCAGCTACGACTTTGCTTGCCGTGAACTCCAGGCCCCATGCCTTCAGCAGTTTGTCCAGGTTCGCCGAATAGGTTTCACCGCGCATCATCCCTTGTTGACCGCTCATTTGTGCATCCACAAAGGAGAATGGATCCAGCAACGCCACCATTTTGCCGCCGCGAAGCATGAATTGATCGATGGCGAATTGAGCGGATTCAGTGATGCCCTTGGGAAACGCTACCAGTAAGACGGAGATATCGTCATCGATTTTCTCCGCCGTCAAGGGCACCTCGCGCACGGTGTAATTCTCTTTCAATTCCTGAACGAAAACCCAAGGATCGCTGCCGCGCTGTTGTTGCATCATCATCATCGGCGTAGCAGCTCGCCCGAGCACTGGCAAAGCGCTCATCACACCGACGACCACTTTTTTCGGATTCACCACGCTCGAAATCGCCCGCGAGATGTCATACTCGAGAAGGGTTTCTCGGTCCGGGCTCAAGAACGAAATCGCAGTTTTAGCATCAAGGCAGCTAACCGCTAACCCGAGATAGATGCGGTCGCCCGTCAAATTAGCGGCGGTAGTCTGGCCCTGAACGCCGTCTAGGCGAGCGGAATCCTCTGCATCTGAGTCGGGCTTAGGATCAAGCTTTACGACCTGAATCTTGCGGTGACCTGCTTGTTGATACTCGGAGAGCAGATCTTCGATTTCCTGCGCATAAGTGCGCAGGGGCACCGGCATGGAAGAATTATCTTTGCTGTAGTAGAACCGGATCTCGACGGGTGTATCCAGTTTATCCAGGATCTTTTTTGTGCCTGGCGACAGCGTGTAGATCCTATTCTCAGTCAGGTCACCTCTGAACTTCAGGAAATTTCCGAGCACGTTCACCGCGACCAAGATGACTAAGACCGCTACAACAGCGGCGACGGGGAACAGCCAAGTCTCGACTTTCTTCATAGGTATCAGGCGCGATGTGCGCGGAGAACCACACTGTTGGCGAATAGACAGAATACGATCACGCTCACAAAGAAGAGCAGGTCACGACTATCGACCACACCGCGTTGCAGACTCTCGAAATGAGTCATCACGCCGATTGACGCCAAACCGTCTACCAGCCAAGCGGGAGCCCAATTGGAAACTGCATCGGTGACGGGTGGCCATCCGCACAGGATGAGAAAGAGACAGATCACGACGGCGAGAATGAAACTGATGACTTGATTTCTGCTGAAAGACGAAGTCAGCAGCGCGATTGAGAGAAATGCCCCGGCCATCATCAGGCTTCCCAAATAGCCGCAAAAGATTCTTCCGTAATCAGGATGTCCGAGATAGCCAACGGTGACAACGATGGGGAAGGTCAAAAACAAAGCGATCGTCAAGAAGATCCAGCTAGCGAGGTACTTTCCTAGAATTGCTTGCCAGGGCGTGACCGGCATCGTGAAAAGAAGTTCCATGGTTCCCAAGCGCAGTTCCTCCGACCAAAGACGCATTCCGGCAGCCGGCACCAAAAAGAGATAAAGCCAGGGATGCCAAAGAAAGAACGGCAGCAAATCAGCGACTCCCCGGTCAAAGAAACGCCCTACCATGAAGGTGAAAAACCCAGCGAGCAGGAGAAAGATTACGATGAAAACGTACGCTACCGGAGAACTGAAATAGGCACCAAGCTCTCGCTTGGCAATAGTCCAAATTGTCTTCATGCGGCTGGCTTAGTATCGGGCAGGGTAATGGAGCGAAACACGTCGTCCAGTCGACCTTCTTCGACGTCGAGATGTTCAATTTTCCAATCGTTGCGAGTTCCAGCTTCGAGCAGCTCCGGCAATACGTTTCCTCGCGGAACGAGCTGGAAAGTCACGTGGTCCGGCTTTTCCGCCACTATCCAAAATTTCTCCACGCCCTTTAAGTTCTCGATTTGTGACATCAGCTGAGCCTTCGAAACATTCCCTACGGTAACAATCACGTTGCCGGCAAACGGGGACCGCGCCTTCAATTCAGCCGGTGTACCATTGGCCACGATTTTCCCTTGATCGATGATGATCGCGCGGCTGCAAGCTGCCTCGACCTCTTCGAGAATATGGGTCGAAAAAATAATCGCTTTCTCTGAACCCATGCGCCGGATCAGCGTGCGCACTTCGTATTTTTGATTTGGATCTAAGCCGTCGGTTGGTTCATCGAGAATAAGAACCTCAGGGTCATGTATCAGAGCCTGCGCTAGACAAGTTCGGTGCCGAAATCCTTTGGAGAGCGTATCGACGCTCTGATGCAGTACTTGTTCGAGGAAGCAGAGTTGCACGACTCGATCGATCGCATCCTTTTTTGCCGGGCCGAACAAGCCCCGCATTTCGGCGCAAAAACTCAAAAAACCGAAGACCGACATGTCCGAATAGATGGGAGCGTTCTCGGGCAGATAACCAATACGGCGCCGTACTTCCAGGGGTTGATCTGCCACGTTGAATCCTGCCACAGTGATGTTTCCAGAAGTCGGCGGCAAATAGCCAGTAATCATCCGCATACTGGTGGATTTCCCGGCGCCGTTTGGCCCGAGGAATCCGAGGACTTCGCCTTTCTTGACGGAGAAAGTCACGTCGTCAACCGCGCACTTCGCTCCAAACATCTTGGTCAAGTGCTCGACGTTGATCATGGGTGATGGGTCATCATGGAATGGATGTAGGGAAGGGGCTTAGAGAAAACGCGAGCGATCGAATTTGTCAAGCATTGGGGACATAAAGAAACCGTTCGAATCCTTCGGTGGGCAGAGTTTCCTCGCCCTTGCGCTTTTCGCTAACGTCCGATTTTTGGAGCGCTGCCGTCGAGAGTTGTCGGACTCTGTCCCGAAGGGACTTAAGGACTCAGCCCGGGGTTTTAACCCCGGGTAAGCATCCAGATCACGAACCCGCCCTGTAGGGGCGGCAGATTATCCGTTCCAGCGTTCGTTCGACATTTGGTGCACCACAAACCATCCTACCGCCCCGTTGTTGGGGCGAGGCCTTTTCAAACCGCTTACCCGGGGTTGAAACCCCGGGCTGAGTCCTTAAGTCCCTTCGGGACAAAGTCCGAGGGGCACCGAAGCTTCTGCTTTTTAGATGGCAAACGCTCGATTGGCTAGCGAAGTCGAAAGAACGAAACGCTTTGCCCGCCAACGACATTGCGCCGAGACATCCCTTTGGCTAACGTTCGTGCAGTGTCGACCATGGTTCCCACCCCCAAGCCCGAAGTCTTATGGCGACCGAACGCCAGCGTCGCCGAAAGGAGTAATCTTAATCGTTATCTCCAATGGTTACCGAAAAATTACGACGTTCGGTTTCAAACGTACCGAGAAGTTTACGACTGGTCAGTCACCGAAATCGACGATTTCTGGCGATCCATTGCCGAGTTTTTCGACATCCAGTTTCATGCCCGCGCTGATCGGGCAGTCATTTGGCATCAGACGGACGATGCGCGCTGGTTCCCGGGTGCGACGTTGAACTATGCCGAACAGATTTTACGAGCGATCCGGCAACGACCGGAAGAAGTGGCAATTCTTTCCGCGATCGAAGGACAAGACCAATCACAACGACGCCGGATCAAGGGAAGCGAGTTACTTGCTCAAGTGAGAGCAGTCGCGGCTGCGCTGCGAGCGGCCGGAGTTGAGAAAGGGGACCCGGTAGCCGGGTATTTGCCGAATTGCCCTGAAACCGTGATCGTGTTCCTAGCGAGCGCTTCCATCGGCGCCATCTGGTCCAGTTGTCCGCCGGAACTTTCCAGTAAAGGGGTATTGGAGCGATGGGAACAGATCGCGCCGAAAGTTCTCTTTGGGGTAAGCGGTTATTATTACGCTGGTAGATATCATGACCGGAGCGAACCCTTACGCGAGATTACGAACGGGCTTCCTTCGCTAAAGACCGTCGTGATGGTTGGCGCTAATCCAGTTCTAGGCGGGCTCGCGAAGCCGGTACCGGTCACCCCTTGGGCCGACTTCGCTCGCGATGTCGATCCGAACTCATTTTCCATTCTGCCCGTCGAGTTCGAGCATCCGCTTTGGATCCTCTTTTCATCCGGAACTACCGGGATCCCAAAGCCGATCGTGCAAAGCCACGGAGGCATCTTGTTAGAGCATCTCAAAGCCCTGGCGTTGCAACTAGACCTGCAACCGGGGGACCGTTATTTTTGGTATACCACGTCGGGATGGATGATGTGGAATTTCCTCGTTACCGGCTTGGCTCTCGGCACCTGTATTGTCCTGTACGATGGAAGCCCGAAGCACCCTGACTTGTCCGTGCTTTGGCGTTTTGTGGATGAAGAGCGGATCACCTATTTCGGCACCAGCGCGCCGTTCTTGCTCGCTTGTGAGAAAGGAGGGTTAAACCCGCGCGCCAATTTCTCGTTCGGCCATTTGCGGGCGATCGGGTCGACCGGTGCACCGTTACCGCCGGAAGGATTCGATTGGGTTTATCAGCAGGTAAAACCCGATGTCTGGTTGGGTTCCGCCAGCGGCGGCACCGATGTTTGCACCGCTTTCGTTTTGTCGAATCCGTTAAGTCCCGTGATCCGCGGGAAACTGCAGTGTCGCGGGCTCGGTGCTCGCATCGAAGCGTGGAACGAGAACGGTGAAGCCGTTTGGAACGAGATGGGAGAATTAGTGTTAACCGCTCCTTTTCCGTCCATGCCAGTTTTTTTCTGGAATGATCCGGATGGCAGCCGGCTTCGAGCGAGTTATTTCGATTATTTTCCCGGTGTTTGGCGGCATGGCGATTGGATCGAGATTAACCCTGACGATGGCCAATGTGTTATCTATGGCAGATCCGATTCTACGCTGAACCGTGGCGGCGTCCGCATGGGAACCAGCGAGTTTTATCGGGTGGTTGAAGGTTTCCCGGAGATCCACGAAGCTCTGGTGATCGATACTACCGGTCTGAACCCCGGGGCGACAGAAACTAGTGGGAAACTGATTTTATTCGTCGTTTTAGCTTCAGGTGTGGAGTTCACGCCGTCGTTGAAAGCGGCGATTTGCGACCGGATCAAGGCGCAACTTTCGCCTCGGTACGTACCAGACGATGTCTGTGTTGTTCGCGAGGTTCCCCATACCTTGAATGGCAAGAAACTCGAGGTGCCAGTTAAACGAATATTTCAAGGTGTGCCCCTGGCAAAGGCGGTCAGCAGGGAAGCGCTCAGCAACCCCCAAGTACTGAGCGAATATATCGAGCTGGCGCAGAGAATGGAGCAGAATGCTCCAACTTAGCCCGACGCGAACCGTGGAGCGCTGCCTCGCTTGCGAGGCCGTGGTAAGCAAGGCTAACGGTGTGGAAGACTCATTATCTGGCTGCGCATTTGCGTGTGAACAGGTAGACATTGCGATAGAGCTCCGAACAAGAATCTGTATGCATTGCGCCTTTCCCTTGCTTACCACGGCCTCGCAAGCGAGGCAGCGCTCCACGGCTGGCCGCTTGCCCAGGTGAACGCGAGACGGTACACATTAATCCTACATGCCCAAGAATCACGCTTCACGGTTGATATTCGCCTCGAGTGACCTGTCTGCAGATATGTTGTACGCCACCGGTTTTTCAGTTCCGGACCCGTTCCTTTACCTGGAACAGAACGGCCAGAAGACGATTTTGCTCTCTGATCTTGAGATCGGCCGGGGCCGTAAACAGGCAACCGTCGACGAAGTTGCTTCTCTGTCTGCGATTCAGGATCCGCTTGAGAAACGTTTGAAGAAGAAGCCGACCATCGAGCAAAGCGTCACTCAATTTCTACGCAAAAGAAGGGTCAAACGGGCTGAGGTGCCGGCCGATTTTCCTTTAGGCCTGGCGGTTGCCCTTCGTGAGGCCGGCATCCAAGTGACACCGGTCGGTGGTTTGTTTCATAGTGCTCGCGAGTTTAAAGCCGCTGCCGAGGTTAAGAAGCTGGAACGCGCCATCGAGCTTACCGAGACCGGTTTGGCCCGTGCTTATGAAGTTTTACGCGCGGCAGAAATCAAGCCGGGCAGAAAACTCGTTTGGGGTGGGAAACCGCTGACCTCTGAGATTTTAAGAGCGGAAATCGATTGTGCGATTCTTCGTGCGGGTGGCACACCGACCAGCTCGATCGTGGCGGGCGGCGATCAAGCCTGTGATCCGCATCATCGTGGTAGCGGTCCGTTGAAAGCGAATTCGTTGATCATACTCGACGTGTTTCCGCGCGATGGCGCGAGTGGTTTCTATGGCGATCTAACCCGGACGGTTGTCCGCGGCAAGGCCAGTACCGCGCAAAGGAAGCTCTGGGAAACGGTACTAGAAGCTGAAGAGTTGGCTCTGCGGGGTATTGCGCCGGGGAAATCTGGCCAGGAATTGCAGGATAGCGTGAAGACCTTTTTCAAGGACCGAGGTTACCCAACGGAAGAAAAAGACGGCCAATGGACCGGATTCTTTCATGGCCTCGGCCATGGGCTAGGCCTCGAGGTTCACGAATCTCTGCGTATCGGCGCGACCGAATTCAAGGTGGGCCAGGTATTGACGGTAGAACCAGGTCTCTACTTCCCTGGGATCGGCGGCGCTAGACATGAGGACGACGGAATCGTGACTGAGACCGGCTTCAAAGTGTTGTCGAGCTTCCCCAAAGTTCTTGAGCTGTGACGGGTTGGCGGTTAGCGGTTTGCAGTTGTCCGTTTGCCGTTAGGCGGGTGGCCGCTGGCGCCTGGAAGTTCGACGGGCGTTCAGTATTCACGGATGGGACCTATGGGACTCATGGGACTTATGTGCCAGCGCGCCGAACCGCGAACTGCAAACCGCAAACCGCCAACTCCTCAGCCCTTCAGCGCAAAACCGAGAATCAAAGCGCCCCAGGCTACGCCAAGGGCGGTGGCGATCCGCCAGCGTAAGATCGACTTCGTGACCCAAGTAATCTGGTCTCTCAGCAGATAAGGTTTTCCGACCCAGAACATGCCAAGTGTGAGCCAGACGTAGGCCAGCAGGACGACCAATAGCCGCCAGTGTTCCGGACGCAGAAAGGTAGAAGAAATCATCGGCTCCGCGATTAGCATCGCGAAAATACCGAGTGCTCTGGCTGCCAGTAATTCGTCGACAAAAATAATGGTGAGAAAGAATAAAACCGGGATCGCGAATTGGACGTAAGGCCTGAGCCAGGCGAACTCTTCCAGGTCCATGGTGGAGATCAGCGAGAAACACCACACTGCATCGATTGCCAAGAGAATGATCCCCGCGATTCTGGACCGGGGAAGCTTCAGCAACAATTTCTGAGAACCGGACGGACGCAGTAGCGCATAAAGGTGCGCCAAAAAAACAAGCGATCCGATCGTCAGGGCGACCAGGTGGAGACTCAGGTAATAGATCCGGGGAGGGTAGTCCATTTAATGTTCAGGAAAAAATAGCCGGGTCACCATAGAGAGTATAACCGGTGGAACGGTTGATCCGAACCGGGAACAGCTGCCGGAGATGTCGTTCTGACCCTTCGAAAACGACAATCTTGTTTCCGCGAGTTCGCCCCATAAGCCGGTTGGGGTTGGTCTTGCTCGGCCCTTCGCAGAGAATTTCGACGTTGCGTCCGACAAAAGCCTCGCCTCGGCGACGCGCCCAAGAGTTGACCAGGTTCAATAGATCGTGATTACGCTCTTCTTTAACCGGCTCCGGTACCTGATCAGCCATCTCGGCGGCCGGAGTGTCCTTTCTGGTCGAATACTTAAATACAAAAGCGTTATCGAATCCTACTTGGTCGACCAACTGTCTGGTCTTGGAATAATCGTCTTCCGTTTCTCCGGGGAAACCGACAATGATATCGGTGGTAATCGCCATCTCCGGGCACCGGTCACGGATAGAACCCACTAACGCCAGATATTTTTCAGCGGTATACGTACGATGCATCCGTTTCAGAATGGGGTTTGAACCGGACTGGAGCGGCAAGTGGATGTGTTCCACCAGTTTGGGTAGCCGTGCAAACGCCTCGATCAAATCACTCTTGAATCCGATCGGATGTGGAGACGTAAACCGAATCCTTTCCAGGTCGGGAACATCATGCACGGCTTCCAAGAGTTGGACAAAAGGCGATTTACCATCTTGTTTGGGAAGCTCGTTTCGCCCGTACAGGTTAACGATTTGGCCGAGTAGCGTGACCTCTTTTACTCCTTGGCTGACCAACGAACGAACTTCTTCGACGATCTCCTGGGTTGGACGGCTACGTTCCGACCCTCGGGTATAGGGCACGATGCAGAAAGTGCAATGCATGTTACAGCCTTGCATGATCGAGACGAAGCTCGTTACCTGGGCAGGCGTCAGAGTATGATCTCGAATCGAGCTCTGTGAGCCGGCTTCCGCCTCAACGTCAACGATGGAGAAGCGAAGATCGTCGGCTCGACTAAGCGAATCGACTGAGCTCGGCGAAGTCTCGCCGAAGTGCAGGCGTCGTGCGGCTTGCTGAGAAAGCGCTTGGTCTACGTATTCGGCGACCCGGTGAAACTTCTGCGTGCCTACGACTAGGTTGACATGAGGTGTGCTCCGCAGCAGCGATTCGCCCCGACTTTGCGCCATGCAGCCGAGAAAACCGTAAACGATTGGGCGTTGCCGGGAAAGGGAGCGCAACATCCCCATTTTTCCGAGGGCTTTTTGTTCGGCCAGGTCTCGGACGCTGCAGGTATTGAGCAAAACCACGTCCGCTTCTTCTTCGTGGGACGTCAAGACATGCCCGCGCGCGACCAGCATCTGGGCGACCTGCTCGGAATCGCGCTCATTCATCTGGCATCCGTAGGTTTTGATGTAGATCCTGGCCATTTGCGATCGCGAAAGCGGGTAAACTACCGCGAATTTGGCATTGCGCGACGAAAAAGTCTTGGAGCCTCTTCTAGAGCTGCCTCGCTTGCGAGGCCTGGAGGGGAGCCGCTTTTGAACGTTGCCTGAAACCGGAGCTGGTCGCGCAAACAACCGCTGTATTGCCAAGTTGCTATTTAGTAGGCGGCTCCCGGGAACGACCCAGGGCGTGAATTGTTAATTGTGGTGCCCATTCTTTGATCGGTTCAACCCATGCCGCTAGCGGCACCAGCGGACATTTCCGGGAGCTGCTTGCTTATCGCACTGCAAGGCCGGGCCAACGCTGAGCCTCGACCGCACGCGATGAAAATGGCACGCGCAAAAGCGGCTCCCCTCCAGGCGTTCGGTCGCTCAACAACGCGGCGTGTTTTCAATCAAATCGCACCGAGAGGCTTGAAACAGATCTTGGACTGGGAGAAAGCCTTAGCGGAGAGTTCAAATAGTACTCTTTAAAAGCTGACTTCCATGAAAAGTTTCTTCGCATCGTTCTTCGGTACAATCGCCGGTATCTGCGTGCTAGTGGGCATCAGCCTGTTACTCTTGGTCTTTCTATGCATCGGCATTGCTTCCTCGGACAAGAGCGCCGAGATCCCAAACCGGAGTTTGCTTGTCCTGGATCTATCGTACGGAATCACCGATGCTCCGCCTCAACTTGATCCCGCCGATCTGATCGATTCGATGACCGGTGGAGAAGAAAAGCGCGTTACCTTGCGCGACACGCTTCGAGCAATTGCCTCGGCAGCGAACGACAGCCGGATCTCCGGAATCCTGATTAGCGGCAATTCGTTTCCTATCGATTATGCTTCCGGCTATGCGGCGCTGCGGGAAGTGCGTGAAGCCCTAATGGCTTTCAAGGCGTCGAGAAAGCCGATCTACGCATACCTGGTGGCCCCGAGTACGCGCGCATTTTACGTCGCTTCGGTTGCCGACAAGATCTATCTGGATCCGGAGGATCCGATGTTCTTCCATGGTTTATCATCGGGTCGCCTCTACTATGCCGATGCTTTCCAGAAATACGGAATCGAAGTGCAGGTCTCTAGAGTCGGTAAATATAAGTCGGCAGTGGAACCTTACATCCTGGACAAGATGAGTCCTGAGAGCAGGGAACAAAGCGAAGCCTTGCTAAGCGATATTTGGAGAGAGATCACGACCGAGATCGAAGACGCGCGCCACTTAGACTCTGGTTCGCTGCAGAAAATCCTGTCGGAATCCGGCATCATTGACGCGAAAACGGCGCTGCAGCAAAAATTGGTGACCGGACTAAAGTCGCTCACAGACTTGATCGATGAGCTTAAGAACGAGTATGGAACAGATACGGTCAACCATACGTTTCGTCAGGTCTCAATTCCGAAATACATCAGCTCACTCGACCGAAACCGGGGCACGAGCGAACCACGGGGAGCGAAGATCGCAGTCGTTTATGCGGAGGGAACGATCATTGATGGAGAGGGAAGTGGATCCAATCTTGGCGGCGATAAGTTGGCCAGAGCGATCCGTAAGTTCAGACTGGATCCCGATGTCAAAGCCATCGTTCTCAGGATAAATAGCCCGGGAGGCAGCGGCTCGGCCTCGGAAGTGATTTGGCGAGAGCTTGCGGCTGCCCATAAGATCAAGCCGGTCGTTGTTTCGATGGGGACAGTGGCCGCTTCCGGCGGATATTACATTGCGACGGCATCGAATCGCATCTTTGTCGAGCCCGCCACGATCACCGGTAGCATTGGTGTGTTCGGATTATTCCCGAACGTTCAGAAGCTGTTCAGCAATATCGGTATCACCTGGGATTCCGTAGAGACAACCCCCTATTCAGATCTATTAACGCCATTTCGACAAAAGACTCCCGAGGAGATGGGGGTAATCCAGAAATACATCGACCAATTCTACCAGGAATTCTTAGAGCACGTGTCGCAGAGCCGGAATATTCCGGTCGACCAAGTAAATGAAATTGCCCAAGGAAGGGTGTGGTCTGGCGAGCAAGCGCTGAAGCTCCATTTGGTTGATCAGATTGGTGGTCTCCAGACTGCGATCGAGTACGCTGCCTTAATTGCTCACGAAGCGCCGCATCCGAAGATCGCCGAATATCCGACGAAACAAACCGTCGGCGAAGCCATTCAAAAAGCTTTGAGCGGAACCGAACGTCCGCCGGTTTCGAAGATAGACCCGGTAAATCGTCAGTTGCAGTTTTTGGAGAAGAATCTGCGCCAGTTCGCCTGTTTCAACGATCCGATGGGGATCTACTCGTTGCTGCCGATTGGGATCGAGTGGTAGCGAAACGAGGCGGTGGCCGTGGAGCGCTGCCTCGCTTGCGAGGCCGTGGTGAGCAGGGCGACAGGTTTACCCGGGCTGTTGCGTTATCTGCACGCTGTATCGCACTGATTGAGCTGAGGACTTAAACGACTCTCTGATTATGTAGGCACCGAATACGCCAATCCTGGAGCCGAACTCGATTACCGGACGATAGAGCACTGCGCGCGAGGGACCAATTTAAATTGTCTCCCAGTTCACCACGGCCTCGCAAGCGAGGCAGCGCTCCACCAGAAGCTTGTCCCTACCGTGCATTCCCAATCAGCTCCAGATAAACCGACTCTAGTTTTTGAATCTGCGTTTCCGAGTCGAATTCCCGGGATATGGTTTCCGCGGCGTGCTGACCGAGTCCGACCGCAAGCTGCCAATCTTCCGCTAGCCGGTTCATCCAAGAATAAACACCCTCGAAATCGCGTTCCTCGACGAGAATCCCGTTCTGTAAATGTTCGATGGCTTCCGGGATGCCGCCGTGACGGGTGGCAATGCTGCATAAACCTGTCGCCAACGCTTCCAGTAGGCTGTTCGGAATCCCTTCGTTGTCCCCAGCAGGGGTGGTCTCGCTTGGATGGACGAAGACATGGCTCTCGTAATAAACCTTTAAGAGCTGCTCCTTTGTCAGAAACCCGGTAAACTCAATCCGGCTGCCAACGTCGAGCTGCTCCGCCAATTGTTCCAAAGAAGTGCGCAAAGGCCCGTCCCCAGCGATCACCAGACGCGAGTTGGGCCATCGTTGCGAGAATTTGGCATAAGCCTTGAGGGTGACTTCGACCCCCTTTTTCTCGATTAACCGGCAAGCTTGTAAAAACTGGAAATGGCCGCCCTCTGGGAAGCCTCGGGCTTTATACTGGAAATCTGAACCGGGTATACCTGTTCTCTGTATCCGAATCTTATTCGCGTTGCATCCAGCCGCGATCATTGATTGGCGGATAGAGTGCGACCTCGCCAGCAATAGGTCAGCTGCTTCAAAAACTTGCTGCAAACGGCGCTGACCGGGAGGCGTGTTAAAGCCGACTGCGACATCGGCTCCGTGAAAGGAGACGATTATCGGGATTGCTCGCTTCCGAAACAGCGGCAACCAAAAAACTCCGTTGTTGCCGAAGTAAATGTGCAGAAGTCGAATGTTATTGGCGCGGACCAATTTCAACAACGCCGCGCACTCGGAGGGTAGCGCTAACTGCGGACTGCGCAGGATCTGTTTTTGCCAGATCCGCCGAGCCCAACGGAGTTTTGACCGGCGTAACATATGAATATTCGAGTAAGGAAATCGGTCCGAGTTTTCGCGTTTAAATGCGAAGGCATGAATTTTTGCCCTCTTAGGCCCGACCACTTGCCGATAAACGTGCCACATTTCCGGTTTCAAGAAGGTCGGGCAGAAAATGCCGACGTTGGGGACGTCCGATTGCACGCAGGTTGCTAAAGGCACGGTACCAAGCTAGCGCTCGGCTGCATCTCGAAATCTGAACATAAAAAAAGGCCGGTGAAACCGGCCTTTCCCGATGCTCGAACTGGACGAATTTTTGCTTAGAACGTAAACGAAAACAACTTCCACACGTTCGGCCGTTCTCTCTTGTTATTGAGAGCGTCTATTGGATTGGCCAAGATGACCTGTTGACCGCTACCATAGCTTTCGGGAGCACCTGGGTTTAGGAGCTGATACTTTCTAGGGGCAGTAAAAACCTTGTTCAAAATGCTTGAGTTTGAACCCTCCTCGACAGCTGGCCTTGGAGGTATGGGTTGAGGCCTGACTTTCGGCGTCGCTGTAAACTCCTGAGCGAACGCCCCGCCAGCGGAAAGACAAAAGAGAATCAACCCCAGCAGAAATCCTTTTTTCATATGCACTCTCTTTCTTAGTTCTATGGATATCCTACGATATTCCCCACAAAATAAGCCTTCTTCGCTGATTTACTAGCAGAATACATGGAACTTACGCGTGATCAGTCGCTCTCTTAATTGCACGATAAATCAATTGCGTTCTGCAATGTGAAAGCGCTGAGTTGGGTGTGTCCGATTGGTTTGGACGTTGCGTGACCCGCGCGGCTCAAACCCGGCTCGATCTGGCCAAGCGCGCTAGATGCGTCCTGGGCGTTCCGAAGTTTTCCCCCCTACCGAGCTCGGACCGATTCGCCATCCCACCTTACCGTTGCTTCGCCCAATCCGGCATCGTATACCCTCGGTGGATCAGATCGAAGATAGTGAACGACTCGATCTTAGGGGTTTCGCGGATCTTTCGGTTTGGACCGAAAAAGAAGTCGTAGGTTTCCTTCTGACTGGGATCATCTCGGTCTAACGGGCCGGCGCTCTGTTGAACCAGGGTCCCGTTGTCGACGTAGTAGTACTCCAGGTCGCTCAACAGATTTGATTGATCGCGATCCTTATTATCGAGCTCGAGGCTGTAGCCCTGGACGAGTCCTTGCCGCTTAAGCTCTGGTATTTCACCAACATAGATCTTGTCAAAATCGATCAGGACGTCTGAATCCGGCGGCGTGATCCGCCGATAGCCGTCGCCATTCTTTTGATAACCTGCCCAGAGCCACGTGTTCGGGCCCGACTTTCGATACCACGTTCCTACAAAGATCTCGGGCGCGCCGTCTCCGTCGATATCCACTTGCACCTGTTTGATAACCCACAAGCCGCCGGCGTTCTGGACTCTGTCCGGTACCGTCATCGCGAGGTAATCGGCAATTGGGTCTTTGATGTTCTGCCCGTTCGCGAACGCGCACAGCCAGAAACTTAGGCAGGTTAATAACGCCCAGGGAGAAGGGATGAATTGTGCGTGGGGCATCCGTTCCATAAGAAACTAATTTCAACGCCTGGCTGAGTGCTTGGCGTTCCTTTTGACGCCTCCTAGAGTTGTCAGAAGTTCGGAAACGCCGGCCCGATTTGAGGAGTCACGGACCACCAGCTTTGGTTCGGTCAAAATCGATTTTGGGCGTGCTCGCTTCTTTTCCATCGATTCAAGGAGCAGCTCGGCTGCCAGGCGGCCGATCTGCGAACGCTGCTGATCGACCGTACTCAGCGGTACTTTCAAAAACTGGCCATAACGATGATTTCCAACGCCGATCAACCCAAAATCGGCCGGCAAATTCAGTCTGGCTTCCAATGCTGCCTGCAGAGAACCGATCGCAATTGGATCACTAGCGGCAAACACGGCATCCGGCGGTGACGCCAGTTTCAAGAGCCCTTTCATGGCCTCGTAACCACCGGACTCTTCGTGATAATGAGACTCGATCACCAGATCCTCATCGAAGGGAAGTTTTAGAGTGGCTAACGCCCGGCGATACCCACTGAGCCTGCCAACCGCGGTTGTCACGGTGCGAGGGCCCGCGATATGCGCGATCCGCCGGTATCCTTGATCATACAAATGTCGGGTCGCCTGAAAGCCGATCCCGGTGTCATCGCCTCCCACGAAGTTCAGGCCGGGTAACCGGCGATCGATCAAAACCAGCGGGACAGACAATCCTAATAAAATCTTACGCCAAGATGTATTGCTGGGTTCATGGGCCGAAGCCAGTAGAACACCATCGACTTGGTTGGAGAGTAGCATCCTTAACATCTCTTCTTCCCGAGAAGCGTTCTCCTCGGTATTGCACACGAGCAAATTGTAGCCGGCGGTGCTAGTCACGGAATCGATCCCTTTCAGGACTTCCGCGAAGAACGATCGCGACAAGTCGGGGACCAGAACGCCCAAGACATTGGTTTTTCTGGTGACGAGGCTGCGGGCCAAGGAATTAGGGTGATAACCGAACTTTTTGACCGCAGCAAAAACTCTAAGGCGAGTCGCTTCGCTGATATCGTCTCGATTTTGCAGAGCGGCGCTGACGGTTGATACCGACAGTTTGAGATGGAGAGCGAGATCCTTCAGGCGGATAGCCATGGTGTCCGAGTTCCGGCGTAAAGTAGCTGGAACAGCGGAAGCAGTGTGCCGCAAAATGGGAGCGAAAAAAAGCGAAATAGAGCTCTTCAGCCGAAAACTCGGGTGTAAATCCACCTCGCCTATAACGCTCTAGCTTGACCCGAGGCCACAAATTAGAAAAAGCGCCTTAGCGGCAGCCAGCGAACTATACAACCGCAGATGAACGCAGATTTACGCAGATAGGTTTGTCGCTGCACAGACCCCTGGCTGTTGAAGTCTCCGGCTCATCTGCGTAAATCCGCGTTTATCTGCGGTTGCTCTCTCTCTGGTTGTTTCTGTGCCTGAAACCTTACAGTCATGTGATCATCGAATTAAGGATGGCACTGGGAGCAACAGCTGATTGGTTGATCAGATGAGACAATACCTAGTTAGCCCCAGCAATGCCGTGGAGGCGGTGATCCAAGGTCTCCGGGCCACTAGCCCGTTTCCGATCGAACGCGTCGGGTCTCACTTCGGCGTTATTTACCGTGGTAACTCGGCGCGTAAAGCGAAACTGCTCACCGGAGGTGGCAGCGGCCACGAGCCGTTATTCCTGGGTGCCGTCGGGCCAGGGATGGCGGATGGCGATATCGCCGGTGAGATCTTTGCGGCCCCGAATCCCGACTCAATTCTAGCCGTAACCGAAGCGCTCCAACCATGCGAAGGGGTGATTTACCTTTACGGGAACTATTCAGGTGATGTCCTGAATTTTGGCTTCGCGGCCGAAGAAGCTCGCGCCAAAGGGATCAAGGTAGAAGAGATCCGGGTCCATGACGATGTCGCATCCGCGGCCTCCGAAGATGCAACCGAGCGGCGCGGAATTGCTGGGGACATTTTTGTACTCAAATGCCTAGCGGCGGCCGCAGACAAAGGCGACAGCTTCTCCGATGTGCTTAGCCTGGGAGAAAAAGCTTCCACTTGGACCCGGTCTTTAGGGGTCGCTCTTAGGGCCGCGGCTTCTATCGACACCGGCCAACCGATGTTTGAGTTGCCGGCCGGTCAAATTGAGATCGGTATGGGTTTACACGGAGAAATGGGGGTCCAGCGTTCCAGCTTCGAGCCGGTGGAGACGCTGGTGCCGCGAATGCTGGATTTGATCGTGGCAGACTTCCAACGTACCGGACTCAGCTTGGATCGCGTAGCAGTGATGGTGAACGGGCTAGGTAGTACGACGGTGCTAGAACTGCTCGCCGTCGCTGGTCACGCGAAGATCTATCTCGAGAAGAATGGCATCCAAAGCCCGGTGTTCAGGACTGGCCAGTTTGCAACCTCGCTGGACATGGCTGGGTTCTCGATCACTCTGACGAAACTGGATGATGAGCTAGAAAACCTGCTCGCCGCCGATGCTCACTCGTTCGCTTATTCGACAGCTCGATCCTAAATGTGACGGCCGGTTGGGATTGAAGCTAATCATGGAAAAGAATCTACAGTCACTGAACCTGTCCCAGGTTAAGGAATTGTTGGTAAAGACGCTTTCGAGCTGGGTTACTGAGCGTGACCGTTTAAACGAGTTGGACCGAGCTTTGGGGGACGGTGACCACGGGTCGACTATCTCGCGCGGCGCCCAAGCGGCTATTGATTCTTTGCAAACCGGGAACTTCTCTTCGGTGAATCAGCTGTTTGCTGCGGTTGGACGCGCCATGATGACTTCGATGGGAGGAGCATCAGGGATGCTTTTCGGCCTCTTTTTCCGTTCGGCAGAGAAAGCGCCGGCCAGCGAAGTACTCGATCTAGTAACACTCAGCGCCCTGTTTGATCGTGGGCTTGACGATTTGAAAGCGCGAACTAAGGCCCAACCTGGCGACAAAACCATGTTTGACGCCTTGATACCAGCGCTAACATCGCTGCGGGAAAGCCGAGGTGATCTCATCTCGGCTCTCGATCAGGCGGCGAGTTCGGCTATTCAGGGAGCCCAAGAAACCGCCGGCTTGCTAGCAAAATTTGGGCGGGCAAAAACGCTCGGCGAACGTGCTAGAGGTACACCTGATCCAGGAGCAACCTCAGTGGCTCTCTTCTTCACGGGGCTAGCGGCGAACGCCAAATCGCTGTCGTCGCAAAGCTGACGCTTGATCTCTTTGCGGCCGCCTACCTAGCCGGATTTATCTCTGTTATCGGACACGCTCTCGACGGGGCGACAGACTAGGCAGATTTCGCTCGCTGGCCAAAGCGAGCTATATTTGAATCAATCGAAAAAAGAAGAGAGAAACGAAAGAGCAAGCCATGAAGCCTATTGCGATCGGCGCCGATGACGCCGCTGTAGAACTGAAGGCACAGATTGTCCAACACCTGGAAAGCAACGGAATCCCCGTTCACGATTACGGAGTTTTTTCCGACGATCCTATGCTTTACCCGGATATCGCCCTGGAGGTGGCCCAGGCGGTTGCTGACGGGAAACATGAACGGGGGATCTTGATGTGTGGCACCGGAATCGGAGTTTGCATTACCGCGAACAAAGTTCCGGGGATCCGCGCCGCTATCTGTCATGACCTTTATTCGGCAGAGCGCTCACGCATGAGTAACGATTGTCAGATCATGACGCTCGGTTCGCGGGTGATCGGGGCCGAACTCGCCAAATCTTTGGTTGCTGTCTGGTTGCGCTCCGAATTTCAAGCAAGCCGCTCCGGACCCAAGGTTGAACGGATCAAAGAGATCGAGAAATCGTTAGCCGTCGATCGATAGCTAGTAACCGCGAATCGACGCGAATGAACACGAATCAGCCCGGAAGGAAAAATCTAAACCGCAGATGAATCCGCCTTCGCCAAAGAGCAACCGGCTATTGAGAACCAGAAAAGCTACGGCGAGACAAGCTGCAGATCGACGCAGATAAAATCGGCTCCGATCATACGTTGTGCAATAGCCCCGATACGTAACCGACGAGCAACGCAGCCGCCGGCCCATTTTCATCGCAACCCTCCGGGCCGTGGCCAGACGAAAGCCATGTTATTTATGGGACAGACACCGGGACTGTTGCGGCTGATTTGGTTCGGTGCTTGGTGCAATCTGATGTTGATCCCGATTAGCAGTATCGCTCAAACGCAGAATCCGTCCGGTGAAAACTGGGTGGCAAGCTGGGGCTGTGCCCCGGGGTTTGCCATCGGCCAAGAATTGTCCGATCAAACCTTACGCCAATTTGTCCGGCTGAGTGTTGGCGGTGACCGCGTGCGTATTCGTTTGTCCAATGAAACGGGATCGCAGCCGTTAGTTATCGGTGCTGCGCATTTGGCTATAGCCGGCCGTGAAAAGGGAAGCATCGAACCTTCGTCGGACCGAGTCCTGACGTTTGCTAATAGTCCCACTATCACCGTGCCGCCCGGCTCCGCTCGGACTACGATTCTGGAGACCACGTTCACCCGAACGATGCTGGCTACCGAGCCATGGCCGATGCGATCGATTTGAATCTGTTTGCGCAACCCTGAGTCCCAATGAGCTAGGAGGTGTAACGGCGTATGCGTGTATCGCCAGGTCGGCGTAACGGGATGCGCGCGGGCTGACGTGAATGGGACCTATGGGACACATGAGACTTATGGGGAACCAGTCACATTAGTCCCATAGGTCCCATAAGCCCCATCCGTTCACCCGCCGCACGCGCCCTTTTACTCGGCGGGTTCCAATCTCGGTCGTGGCCTCGCTCCTCTTCCTCACTGCCCGCCCAGACGTACTCGATAGCCCCCGGATTTCTCGTCTGCCTCTAACTTAAGCTGCCCACGCTTCTGGCCCTCTAACAGCAGATCATTAAAAGAACGGAAGCCGAAGGCGCGTTCGTTGAATCCGGGGTTTCTGCGTTTGATTGCCTGTTTGATCATTGATCCCCAGATATCGTCGTCTTCCTCGCGTTCCTCGGTGATGGCTTCTAGTGTTTCCACTACGAGCTCGATCGCTTTCGCTACCGTCAACCCTTTGCTCTCGGCTGGTCTTGGGTCGGAAACGGCGGCTGCGGCGCCTCGCGCGTTTATTTTCGACGGGGTAGCTCGAACCAGATCATCGTAGTAAATGAACTGGTCGCAATTGTTGATGAAAAGGTCGGACGACGATTTCCTAACACCCACGCCGACCACCGTCTTGGCATTTTCCCGCAGCTTGCTTACCAACGGCGAAAAATCGGAATCACCACTGATAATGACGAAAGTGTCGACGTGCCCCTTGGTGTAACATAGATCGAGCGCGTCAACGACCATTCGAATATCGGCAGAATTCTTCCCTGACTGGCGTAAATGCGGGATCTCGATGAGTTCGAAAGCCGCTCCGTGTAAGCCGCGTTTAAAGTCCTTGTATCGCTCAAAGTCGCAATAAGCTTTCTTAACCACGATATGTCCCTTGAGGAGCAGACGCTCGACCACCTTCTTGATGTCGAAGGCGGGATAGTGAGCTTCTTGGGCGCCAAGGGCGATATTTTCCAAGTCCAGGAACACCGCCATGGTCGCATTAGAATCATCGGTGTTCATTGACTAACCAAAGCGATCCGGGACGCAGAATCAACAAATGGATTTTTTCGGGGTCCCAGCTTCGGAAAGCGACCGGCACCGTGGGTGGCGGAGGCGCGAAGCGCTGAAAGAATTTAGCCTAGGCTGAGTCCTCGAGGCCTAGGTATGCGGGTGGAGAAGAGCGATTAGCGCTGTAAGCGCGTTAGAACCGGAGCTACGTGTCGATGCGCTTGACCCAGAAAATAATCGCCCGGCTGCCGAATTTCTTGCGCGCTTTCAGCGCTATCGCTCTTTTCTATCCATACCTAGGCCTCGCAGACTCAGCCTAGGCTAAAATCTTTCAGCGCTTCGCGCCTTTTTTGCTGTGGGCAATCCCCTTCCGTTTTAACCCGCTTGCCATTTGTCATTTGTTATCTGTCATTCTTCCGATGGGTGCGACGGACAATGACCAACCGGCCTTTCAGGAGGCGATTCGTCGCTTCGACGAGGCTAACAGTGCTGACCCGAACACCGTCATCATTGATGGGAAACCGGTTCCGTACGAGCTGTTCTATGCCCTGCGCCTAACGGACTGGGTACAGCACCTCTGCCCACATGCTTCTCCAGCGCTGCGGTTAGCAGCGCGTTGCCAACACATCTGTCGCTGGATGATTCCGCGCAGCTCTTACCCGATGACCCGGGCTGGCTATTTGAAATGGCGGACGGATTTGAAACAGTTTCATGCGAAGAAGTCGGGGGAGATCATGGTCGATAGCGGATGTTCAGAGCCTTTGGTTGCGCGGGTGCAGCACCTCAATTTAAAAAAGAATTTGGGTCAAGATGAAGAGCTACAGGTTCTCGAGGACGCCCTCTGTTTGGTGACCCTGCAATATCAATTGACGGATCTGATTCGGAAAACCGAACCGGAGAAGATGATCGGCATTTTGCAAAAGACCTGGAAAAAGATGTCCGCTCAGGCCCGGAATGAAGCACTGAGATTACCATACCCCGAGGATCAGAAAAGCCTCTTATCCCAAGCGCTGTCCGCGGCTGAATCCTAGAAACGTTTACTTCAAATCGGGAGCGACTTTTCTCGGCGGTTGATCGTTCTCGATCAGGTACAGTCCAGTGTCCTCGGATCCTTTTTGGGAGCCGCGGTAAAAGATTTTTTTACCTGACCCGCTAATACAAAGCAGCGATTCGGAGCCGTTCTCTGCATAAAATTGTGCTGAAGCCAGTTCGGCTTTGTACAAGTCCACGCGTTTGTCCAAGTCAAAATAGGAGTGGTCATCCTCTGCGTTCTGATCGGATGATACGGCGCCCACTTTAGGGTTTGGTGCGGCAACGCTGAGAATTGTTCCAAACCCGCTGCCTCCTAAACGCAGACTGTGCAGATAAATCCGCTCGGGCCCGGCTGCCGTCACTTGCACGCCTTGGGCGCTGGGTGTGGCTTCATCTGTCTCCAGGGTCGCCAGCGGAGCGATCCGGATGGCATTGAAATAGTAGATATGTTCCGGCGGCTTGCCGCCCGCACCTTCCGGATCTGAAGCGATGGAGCCGCACCAGAGATCGCCGCGATACCCGAAAAACAATTGGCCGGTTTGGGAAAAGCTCATCCCTTCCACGGAGTCCACCCGGCGGACGAAGACCGGCTTTGGATGTTTCTCATCCTTGGGCAGAAACCAAAGGCTGGTATTTTCCCCCGCCGTGCTCGAGATGAGGATCGAACCATCGGCCGGATTGTAGGCGAAATCGTCCGGACTCCACTTCTCAGGCGTTCCGTCGGTCGAGAGTTTTTCCTCAAAAGAAAAGACCGGGATGGCTTTGTTAGCCGTCGGGTCATATGCGAGCAGGTCGTCACCCTGAAGGACCAGAATATTTCCGGCGTTCGAGCGGTCGAGCCCGGTAACCTGAAGTTGGTGAATCTCCTTAGGCAGTGCGGGCTTGCTCAATTTACCCGATCCGAGATCGAGCTGGAGCAGCTCTTTTTGATTATCAATCAAATAGACGGTGCTCTCGTCCTGAGAAAAGACGGCGGAGCCGGCCAGGGCCATCCGAAACGGGAGAGTACTGACCAGGAGCAAGACGGCGACGATAGTCTTCACGAGTTATGACCTTGGCGGGTCACGCGGGCCCAGCACCGCTCTAAATTGAAACCGCTTAGCCAATAACCTGTTGGGTTCCCGGATCGAACAAGGTCACTTTATCAAGGCTCAGTTGCACTATCACTTTTTCACCGAGCTGGAAGAGGTGTTCACCCTGGATTTTGGCGATTAAATAGCCGGTACCGGTTTTCAGGTACACGATCGACTCCGACCCCATCGGTTCCGCGATATCCACGGTTAAAGTGACTGGAGTACTAGAATCTGCGTTCGGAACACTGGTGATATTCTCGGGGCGAATCCCGAGCACGACATCCTTGTCAACGTACTTGTTCGCCAGCGCTTGCAGCGCACCTTTTAGCGGAAACACCAGAGCGTTGGTATCGCCGTTCTCGACAAAATAAAGGCCATCGTCGCGTTTCTGAACCTTACCTTGAAGCAGATTCATCGGCGGGCTGCCGATGAAGCTGGCCACAAACATGTTATCCGGCTTTAAGTAAAGGGTTAGCGGATCCGCCACCTGCATAATGAGTCCGTCTCGCATGACGCAGATCCGGTCTCCCATGGTCATGGCCTCGACTTGGTCGTGCGTAACATAGATCATGGTTGTGCCGAGCTCGCCATGCAACCGGGAGATCTCTGAGCGCATCTGGACCCGCATTTTGGCGTCCAGGTTTGAAAGCGGCTCGTCGAAAAGGAAGACGTTGGGGCTCCGCACAATCGCCCGTCCCAAAGCGACCCTTTGGCGTTGACCGCCGGAAAGCGCTTGCGGTTTACGGTCCATCATATGGTCCAACTGCAGGGCCTTGGCAGTCTTGTTTACGGTGCCCGAAATCGCGTCTTTCGGCTTTTTCGCGACTTCGAGCGCATACGCCATGTTCTTAAAAATGTTCATGTGCGGGTAGAGCGCGTAGCTCTGGAAAACCATGGCGATTCCCCGATCCTTTGGTTCCAGGTGATTTACCACCTTTCCGCCGATGGAAATGGTCCCGCTGGTTACTCTTTCGAGACCGGCGATCATCCGGAGAGTAGTCGATTTTCCGCACCCGGAAGGTCCGACCAGAACCATGAATTCGCCGTTTTGGATATCTAAGTTGATACCCTTGACGGCAGTGAACGTCGGGCGTCCCCGATCGTCGACATATGTCTTTACCAAGTCCTTAATCTGTACGGGGGCTTCGCTCATGAGCTGATGTGCTTGGGGATTTGTGTTCTTTGTTGGGCCGTAGGTAAAAACATGCCGCCGCTTCACGGAAGCAAAGTTCGGCCGGGTTCATTGGGGGCTAAATGGGGGGTAACCGGAAAGAGATTAACCCGAATTCAGCCGCTGCTCACGCAAAATCGTGTTGGGCTCAAGCAGACCCGCTACTCAATTGTGTTTCGAGGTATCAAATCCCAGCGCCACCGAAAACTAGTCTAGCGTCAAGAAAGCCTGCGTTTCGATCAGCGCTTAAGGTAACATTCGGGCTAAGGACAACTTCTTGGCCGAATAAACCGCGTCTGAGATGTCCGAGGATAACTCGGTGGCCATGCCCATCATCAACGTAAAGACTCTGGTCCGCGGTATTCAAGCGAACCTCGGGAAAGCGGACGGTATAGGTTTGGTACTGAGTGGGATGAAGGCCGTCCGTAAAAAAGAGCAGACTAAAGGTCACATCCAGAAAAAGAGTGTTTTGCCGTTCGCTCCAGCGTAGCCTCTGATCAAGCTTATCGTTCCCGCCAACGAGCCAGGTCCGCGGGCGGTCCGGGCTCACCATCGAGAAAGAAGAGCTAGTTCCCCCCAACAGGACGGACTGAGCGGCCATCAACAGAGTCGCGCCCAGGACAAAGCCTTTCATTTTCACGTGTTTCATTGAGAAAACCGTTAACTCCATTCATTTAGACATCGAGCCCCGAAGGGTCGTTCGACTCACTAAGATGAACTAATGATTCTTTAATGCGTCACGGCCTTACTGGCTCGGTACCCGAATGCCCTTGTGTCGACACAACCAAATCTCACGCAAAGCAGACTCCCTCCTTCGTACCATAGTCCCGCAAACTACGGACAGGTCGCCCCATCTCCCCCTTTAGCTTCGTCGGCCAGGGACGCAAAGGCGCAAAGGTGAAAACGGAGAACAGATAGATTCACAGAAGAGAAAGAAACCGCGAATGCACGTTAGTGAGCGCTGGTAGACCGAAATCTATTCGCGTCAGTTCACGTCCATCCGCGGCTCAACTACATTTAGAGCTCGATGGTCTCAATCTCGCGGATCAATGCTTGCTTGTCCGAATCCAGATACTTCAATGTGTCCATTGTCTTATCGGAAAAGCCAGCCAGGCAATAGATGTTCCGCTCTGGGAACTGTAACGTCCCATACCCCTGCAGATCGAACGAGAAGACCCGTGGATCTGCCTGGTACTTCTTCTTGTAAGCCTGGAACGTTTTAACCGGAGCGTCATGACCGATCCAAGCCTGCATATCGGACAGAATTATGATTCGATCATAAGCGCGGTTTGCCGTCTCAAAGACACAATGAAAGTTGGTTCCCGCAAACTTTGCATTTCGCGCCAACCGGTCGGCAACCGTGAGGGTTGAGTCTCGTTTGTTAATCGCCACATATTTGGCGTTATCACTGAAGAGCAAGACATCAGCCTCACTGGCTTTTGCCAACGTCGCGGCAAAGAGCGAACCGATTTTCATCGGACGCCCTTGCATTGAGCCAGAACCATCCAAAGCGATTAAGGTTTTGCCATCGAAACTAGGTACATTCGCTAACGACTTATCCACGGCGTCACTCAGCGCAGAGAGCAGAACGCTCACTCGAGGTAGATTGGTTTCCTGTAATGCTTCCGTAGCCGTAATGAAACGGAAAGGCAACACTAGCGACTTCCGGATCAATCTTTCATCGGTGAGCTGAGCGACCAACTCGTCGGCCAATTCCGGCGATAACTGCAGAATATTCCGCAGGTTTCTTAGCAGCGCGAAATAGCCGAGTTTACGGGTTTTAACCAGCTTGTCCCAAGCTTCCTTTTTCAGCTCGGTTGCGGCATCATCAGAGTTCGCTGCTGCCCCCGCCTGAGTGAGTTTGGTTTCCCACGTTTCGGCGGGCGCTAGTGTGCCGTCGATCAATTTTTTCAATGCCTCGGTGTGAGGCGGATGAACCAAGTTAACCACATCCACCAACGAAATTTCAGCCGCACTCTTGCGATACTTGGCTAACTGATATTCGTCGAATCGTGACAAAGCCGTACCCAATCCCTTTTTCAGAGCGTTAGGGATCGGTTTATTATAAACCGCCAAATAGTAAGCTAAGATCTCAATCGCGTCGTCGGGCCGATGAACAACCTGGTTATAAAACTCTGCTGTCCAACGCTCGCCTTTTACCGCGCGAGCAAGCTCACCCGCGGCCAGATGGGTCACCGAACGCATGCCCGCCTTGGTCCTCGCGTAAATCGCCGCCTTAGCGACGAATTTCTTGTCAGCGATAGCGTTGATCAAAGTCCGCAGACGCACTGCCGTTATGTCTGCAGCCCGATAATACTGATCCTGAAGCGTCGATGTAAGTAGGATCGACGCCAGTTCGAGTTTATCCGATTCGGTGAACGCCTCGCCACCGGCCAAGTTGACGGTATCGCCAGACTTGTTCTTTTTTGAGGTATTGAATCGCATGATTATTCACCCTTTCTTAGTTAATTGAGGAGTAAACCGGGTAGGGAAACGGTCAAGTGACCAACTGGCGAGTACGCGCTCGTCTCCAGTTCCGAAGTAACCCCAACCTCACTGCCTCGAAGTCGTTTTACCAAATGATATTCATGTTGTCGCGTTAGGTTTTCGAGGAGGAAATTGGCTGGAGAGATGATTTCGTTAAAAGCGAAGTATCTCCAAGCCTCACTACCTCGAAATTCGGTCTGCGGAGAAAATCGGTTAAAGTTCAGATCGATCCTGTGGATCGAAAACTCGACGGGAGTCGAACCCGTTACCATCCTCCGGTGGAGAATGCTCGCCGATGAGCTTCGAAGTAACTTTAACCTCACTACCGCAGAAGACCGTTAATAGTTAAGATCTGTGATGATTAGGATTGCTGGCCGGCGAAAGGTCACCGTCACGATGCGCCGGCTCAGCGTCTAAAACCCTTTCGTTGTTAAAGGTGGTTAAAACTGAAAAACCCTGCTTGCCATTCGAGGCGAGCAGGGTTTTTCGAAAATCCAGCTTTAGTGCTGAGACCGAAAGTTATCCGCTTACCTCCTTAAGGCAGTTTGGTTGCGCCGTATCGTTTTCATTCGCCGGCGCTACTTTACAGAAATCCGAGCCGGCGTAAGTACGCCATACAGTCGCTTGATTTAACTGTAGTCGGTTCGGTTTCATGTGGTGCGGGCGTCTTCTTTACTGTCTGACGCGGAAGAGGTCAATTGATTTCAAAGTTTTTTTGTTAATCGATGGTTAGACAGCTAACAGCATCTAAGGTGTTACACCAAGTTAGCTATCGACGAATGGAACTTCAAGGGCTGGAACTCGACCACCTCATAGTCGGCAATCCCTTCCTTAAAGAAAGGATCCTCATGAATAAGGGCGTCCACTTCTTCTCGAGTTTTGACTCGAGCCACAATGACGCCGCCAGTTCGTGGCACCCTCGGTCCGGAAACGAGTAGTTTCTCTGCGCGATACCCCTGATCGAGAAATTCGCGATGGGCGGGGGTGACGCGTTCGACCTGATCGATAGGGACTTTGTATTTGAGAAGGAGAAGAAACATATGGGAGCAAAGTTACCCGAGGGTGTCGGTTTGACCAGCGGGTTGGCGATTGCCGGGAGGGCGCGCTGCCTGTCCGACGTAGCCTGTGGTATCACGTTTGCTTCTTCTTTCATGCGGCGAAGTCGGATCCTCGCGCGCCGCGAAGCGATCGATCACCCCGCGGCGTAATTCAGTGGCTGGTTACCCGAACACTCTGGGCTCCGACCGCGGATCGCGAGGATCCGACGTCGCCAAACGCCCGGGAAGAAAGGCCACCCAGAGAAAGGCTATGTCGGACAGGCAGCGATCCCTCCCGCGTCGGGTTCTAGAAAACCGGACGCGCGGGAGCTCGTCCCTAGCGTTCGTTACCAGGAAAACAAGCCCCGGCCAACGAGCGGGTCCGGTTTCACGCTGGCTGGAGATATCTTAATCTTTTGCCGCAAGGCCAATAACTCCTGTCTTGCCCGTTCGTATTGAGCTTTGGCGGCGTCTTTTGAGGTGTACCCGTTCGGCTGTTCGAGATCCCAGGCCAGCGCCCGATCGATCGCCTGAATCAAAGCGGCTGAATCACGGTCCACATGGGCGTAGATCGATTGGCCGACGCTGTGCGTGAGCAGCCAGAGATGGTACGGCTCGTCGGATGATTGGCCGTCTTTGCCTGTGGCTAATATCCAGGCCCGGTAACGAATCAAACCAACATAATACCAGAAGGCCGCCTGATCTTTCTGGCCCTCACGATAGAGTTCTGTGGCCAGAGCAAAATAGGTGGCAGGCGCTTTATCGACGATCCCATCGGCTAACTCCTGGATAGTTTGTGCGGCCTCTGGTTCCCTTGCCAGTGTTGCCTGGCAAGAAACCACAACGGCGGTTGCAAAAATAACAAGTTCTCGGTGCATAAGAGTGCCTGTGGCTGTGATCGAGATCCGGACATGCTTTAGGAAGAAGCTTCAATTGGGTGTATCATCTCGTCGGGCAGCAGGTAGGCTTCGTAAATTTGCAGTAACTCGAATGCATCTTCGAGCGTTCCGTGAGCCGGGCCTTTCCCATCCAACAATCGAGTTGTGAACTGGATCACTTCGGGAGCGTAGCCAAGCAGGAAAAGCCCTTTATTGTAGAGCTGGCCCAGCGAGAACTCCGGTTCCCAATACAACGGGGCAGAATCATCGGGAACCGCAGCGAAATAGTCGCCCGAACGGCCGTACTGGGTCTTGCTTTTGGAACGCCGGTAGTGGATCAAGCGAATATTGTTTTCGACGACGAGGTTTTCACCATCGCCGATAATCTCTAATCGTTCCAGGAATGATGTCGCCGATTGTCCCGCGCTCAGATGTAGAGTTCCGGCGGCTCCAGTCGTGAATCGGATCGACACCGTTGCCGATCCAGCCGCACTATTACGATTCACAAAAATCCATTCAATCGATCCGCCAAGTAGACGCAGCACCGAGTGCGGATGAACGATGTGATCCAGGAAACTGACCATTTTCGTTGGGTCACTCCGATCCTGGAATGGAGGTAACGATTGCGGGTAACGAGCCGTAATCGAAGTGATCGGGCCAAAGTCCGGCCGGCTAACGATCTCTTTTGCCTTCACGTTGGCAGGGAAGAACATCTTTTTGAACCCAACACCGACGTGGCGCTTGGTTTCCGAGCTCACCCGGATCATTTCCTTAATCTCAGTCGAAGAACTTGCAGGCGGTTTTTCAATCCAAGCGTGTGCACCGGCCCGGAGACAGTCGATCACCAACTTCGGGTATCGCGGGCGGCCGGTTTCATCAATGTTGGTGACGATGAAGACCACGTCCAATTCTTCGTGCTTCAACATCTCCATGTGATCCGAGTAATGACGCTCTGCGCCGAAGACTTTGGCGTAGGTGGCCGCCCGGGGCGAATCGAGATCGCATACGGCGACCAGGTTCACCGGAGCATATTGAAACGTCGGATATATGTTTCGATAAGCATGCCCGCCGCAGCCGATGAAACCGGTTCGCAACCGCTTCGGGCACTCGTAGTTGTAGGTAACCGCCATAGCAATGACCGACCAACCTATTCGCCGACAGTTTGGCGGTCCGCTGACGAGAAGGCGATAAAGAGAACCGCGTCCGTTTGACCGATGTTGGTGGCACAGTGCCGGACATTGGGAGGGATCACGACGGTATCGCCTTCACTCAACTCAGTTTCTTGGTCTCCAGTAATGGTGTGCCGAATCCGGCCGTGAATCACCACCAGGGTTTCAGAGCAATTAGGGTGGTAATGACGGCCGTTAGAATGGCCTGGCTTCAGGATGCAGCGCCCAACGGTCATCTCGTTGCTATTGCCTAGAGACCGATTGGCGAACCAGGTGAGATTGCCCCAGTTGAATTCTTGCCGTTGCGTTTTGGTGTGGGGGAGGACTTCAATATCGATGGGCATTGGAACAGGTTTTTCTTAACAGAACGTAGCGAAGGCAACGAAGGTAAGAAACAAGAGGATTCGGGCTCAAAGAGCGCGTTAGGCTCAAAGGACTCGCTTGCACGATTGAGGATTAGCGAGAAGGTGATAAGACGTGTCCGAAGGATTTCCAGAGTCGGATTGGCGGGTTTTTCGTGAACTACGCCCAGTCTGGCTGGAGCGTTATTGCGCAAAGCTGAACCAGCAAGTGATAAAGAAGCTTTCCGATGGCAGACAAAGTGAACACGAGCGGTATTTCGACGTATATAGGTTCATCCAGAAAAAAGACAGAGACCTCGGCGATGCCTTCAACGACTTTCGGCGGTCCACCGCCACCCGCCAAATCAGTATTATTCGTACTCTGGGCGTGGTCACCGAGCAGGAAGTAGCAAGGTTCAGTGAACAGACCCAGAGGTTTACTTCCGAAGAGGGGTTTTAGAGATCGGGTTTAGGTTCATCATTCTCATCGCCAGCTGCAGCTTTATCGTGCTACATTCCGGCACCTGTGACGCGAAGGCTCCAGATCGGCTTTTCGATTTGTCTATATTGCTTCTGTGTCTGGCGCGGTCTCGCACAGTCGCAGTACGAGAGCAGTACTGACTTTGCTAAGTACGCGATCAAGCTCCGCGAAAATGGCTTGCTCGTCATGCAAGGGAAACAAAAACCGCAACCGGCCCAAAAGACGCTTTCCCTAGGAGAGGCTCGGGCCGAAAGCGCGTCGCTCAGCAACCGAGTTAGCGGGGTTGATGGTGAGCCGGGGCGCTATCCGTGGCGGCTGAGCGTCATGACCACCATTTTCTGGATAGGAGAACATCCGAGTACCAATAATCCCGTCCCTAATGACGCCAGTTCGTGGGATCCGAATTGGTCCGTTGACTACGGTGGTTACGACGATCCGAATCTCAACCTGCGTAAGAAATTTGTGCCTGTGAGCTTCTTCCCGCGGCAGAACCCGTTCTATATCGCTCTGCCTTACAATGACGTACAAGCCGGCCACACCAAACCTGAAGCGAAAGACGCGATCCCGTGGTTTAAAGACTCCTTTATCCGCGATGGCCAATCGGTTCTCAAGGGTCATTGGGTAGCGATCCGGCATAATAAGCGAGTCTGTTATGCCCAATGGGAAGACTGTGGGCCTTTCTGCACTGATCACTGGCAATATGTGTTTGGCAACGAACGGCCAAGACCGAATCTGAACCAAGGGGCCGGCCTGGATGTTTCTCCGGCAGTTCGGGACTACCTCGGGTTAAGCAATCTTGACTCTACTGACTGGAAATTTGTCGATTTCCATGACGTACCACCGGGGCCGTGGGCAATGTATGGCGATAACAACAGTTTCGTCATTTTGCGACGGCAGAGTAATCAACGGTTTTCGCCGAAGACGTTGTTGTCGGCCTCGATGAGGAATTAGGGGGCGAAATGCGGTAGGGCGAAAACCGGACTTCGCAAGGATTCGTCGATCGATATCTGTCTTCGTCCATCACCGAGACCGGAGGGGAGCCGCATTCCGCTCTCTATTACCGCCGGCGTTGTTTCCATAGACGGCGTTTTCCGTCCCAACCGCGCGTTAGTTGCGGCTCCCTCGATCGCGTGACCAGACCACCAAACGTGCAGCCTCAAACGGCGTGGCACTCCCGTCTGTTCCTCGAAGCGCGACGCTTAGGGCCGAGCGAGTTGCGCGGATTAGTGGACATTTCTGCTACTCTTAACAAAGTGAGCATCACGCTTAGCTGGCTCGAATTTGGTTTTCACTCTAAGAAAATACCGTGCATCACGAAATCGGGCTGATCTCTACCGTCGCCGTTGGTTTGGTCTACGCGTTGATCGGTGGCTATATCGCTAGCCGGCTACGCCTCCCGCCGCTGGTTGGCTATCTTCTTGCCGGGATCGTGGTCGGACCATTTACCCCTGGTTTTGTAGCGGATGCTAAGTTGGCGCCACAATTGGCCGAAATCGGGGTCATTTTGCTGATGTTCGGGGTTGGGCTGCATTTTTCCATCGGTGATCTTCTGGCAGTCCGCCGGGTGGCCGTCCCGGGCGCTTTAGTGCAGGTCGTTGCCACGGTGGCTCTGAGTTTTGGGGTGACCCGGCTGTGGGGCTGGAGCAATGGGGCTGGGGTGGTGCTCGGACTCGCCTTATCGGTAGCCAGCACCGTGGTATTGCTTCGAGGGCTAGAAACCCAAGGCTTGCTCAATTCCCAGAGCGGTCGCATTGCCGTCGGCTGGCTAGTTGTGGAGGACTTACTTACGGTGTTGGTCCTCGTATTACTGCCTGCCTTCGCCGCTTTGCTTGCCGAGCAACCGATCAGCGTAGATTCGGCCAATCACAGCGAATGGGATCTGCTCCTTAACGTCGGGATCGCGTTGGCTAAGCTCGCAGGATTTGTGTTTTTTATGCTGTTGGTTGGCTCCCGGATATTGAGGTGGTTGCTCAACCGGGTTGCCGCCGCCAATTCACGAGAATTATTCACCTTAGCCGTTGTAGCGGCCGCCATCGGTATCGGCTTTGGCGCATCCGAGGGATTCGGGCTTTCGTTTGCTTTGGGCGCATTTTTCGCCGGGGTTGTGGTCGGCGAATGTGGTCATGGCGAGCGGGCAGCTGCCGAACTACGACCGCTTCAAGATGTCTTCAATGCGCTCTTCTTCGTTGCCATCGGGATGCTCTTTGATCCGGGCATTCTGATTCGACAACCGTTCGTCGAATTAGCCGTTGTCGGAATCATCGTCTTGGGCAAGTCGGTAATCGCATTTCTGATTGTTGTTCTGCTGCGTTATCCGATCGGTACCGCACTGATCATTGCTGCCGGACTAGCTCAGATTGGGGAGTTCTCGTTCATATTGGCTGAACTCGGAATCGGGCTGCATTTGCTCCCGGCCGAAGCCCAGAGCTTGATCGTCGCGGGCGCGCTGATATCGATTGCTCTCAATTCATTTCTTTTGCGAGTCGCACAAGGTATCCAATCCAAGCTCGAATCACCACCGATCCCCGGTGAATCGAAGTCGCTGGCCGGGTAGGCCTATCTTCGACCGCACGCAAAGTGGAAAACCGAGGATAATTTCGGGGGGGCACCTAGCGAAGGGGCTCACTCAGTCACGGTGAGCCCCACTGAGCGCGGTATCAATTCTTTAAGATCATTTGGTATGAATCGAAAAAACGGCTACGGAATTAGGAGCGAAACTAAACTCGAAATTGCCGCTGACATGGGCAGTCGATGTGACAGGAATCACTTTCTGTGGATCGGTCAGAGTATTGGTGTCCTGCGGACTAGCGGAGGTAAGTACGATTACGGTCGCTTGTGGTGAAACGCGGGTGACACCGTCCAGAACGATATTCACTTTCTGCGCCTGATCAGCCGCATTCACCCCCTTGAGGTAAATCGTTCCAGTCTGGCTGTCGCGCGAGACGCTCTCGGAGAATTTCGATCCGCCTTTGGTCGTGAGGGTCGTTGGCAAGACGACGTCTCCTCCGTTTTGGTTAAACATCATTTTGGCATAGTAGGAGGGTGAGCCATAGCTATGCAGGGCGTCATAGCCGATCAGGTTCGTCGGCCATTGGCTGGCTCCCGGGTTAATATTGACGAACATCGGAGCGTACGACTCCAGAATTACTAGATCTGCGTTCCGTTCCAAACCAGTGAGCCATGCCGCATCACCCAGCGCTGCGTTCAGGTCCGGGACCGGTCGCCCTTCCTGTGATGCATACTCACCCACAAAGATCTTGGGTCCGGTGCGGCTGTAGTTGTCGTACTGATGAACGCTTTGTTCAAACGACCTGGGTGTCTCGTAAAAATGTTGATCGTAAATATCGGGTGTACGGCTTGTTACTGTGGTGGTCGCAATGATCTTCAGATTTGGGTAATTCTGTCGGATGGCATCAAAGAATTGGGCAAGTCGGCCATCGTAACTTCCTGACGTGTCGAAGAAGTCTTCATTACCAATCTCCACATACGTGAGTGGGAAGGGGGCCGGATGGCCATCGGCTGCGCGTTGCGCTCCCCACGGTGTGCTGGTGCTGCCTGTGATGTATTGAATTTCATCGAGAGCATCCTGGACATACGGCTGGAGATCGGCGCCGGGACTGACATATTCGCCATCGAGCGAATAACCCGCGTATACGGCCACCAACGGCTGCATATTCAGGTCTTCGCACCACTCTAGAAACTCGAGCATGCCCAACCCGTCGTCAGATCGATAACCCCACGGACTCTCGTGCCCCGGACGCTGCGAAATTGGGCCTATAGTGTTTTTCCACTCAAAGCGTTGAGCGATGGTTTCGCCTTCGAGATAGTTACCGCCCGGGAACCGAAGAAATCCAGGTTTCAGCCCAGCCATCAATTGCATTAGGTCGATCCGATTTCCGTTTGAACGGTCACGGTACGTTGGCGGGAACAGGGAGACCTGATTCAGCCACAGAGTGCCTGTAGTGCCTGCCGAAATTACGAAATGTGTGTTCTCAGTTGGTGCGCCCGCACCGGTCGCTAGCGTAACACTGTATTGCACCCAGTCGGCGGTTACCGTCGGCACCTGTGCTTGGGCATACACCGCGCTTCCGTCGATGCTTTCGATCGACACGTTGAGGGGGCCGGTCAGTCCCGACGCTTTAGCGTAGAAGGAAGCGTTATAAGAGGTGTTCGGTTTGACCGGGATTCCCCAATAACCGTCATTGGCCGCGCCAACCTTTCCGCCTTGCGTGATGTTAACCTTGAGGCTGGTGATCAAGACTGTGCCGCTGATGGCTTGGGTGGTGTCGAGTGCGATGGAACCGGCCCCGCCGTTCTCTTGTACGACTGACCAATTCACCGGCACATTCAGATCGTTCTGAAATACCCGGTTCTGAATCAATTCACCATATAGGCCTCCATCTAAAGCGTGACTGATTTCTTCGATCATGAGACCGTGAAACGCCGGATTGATCTTTGCTCCCGGGTGAGCCACGTCGACGTGCAGTGTCGCAGGTTCCACTGGCAAGGGTCCTGGCAACGAAGGATTCCCGATTCGTGCTACCTGCAGAACTTGCCGTGCTGATAAAGCCGTTTGATAAAACCGGACATCATCGATCGAATCATTATTCCAATCGACCATGTTACCGCCAAACTGCCCACGGCCGACCGAGCTATGCCCGCTGGCGGCGGTGGGAGTCACGAACAAAATTTGGTCGGTCAAAACACCATTGACGTAAAGTGTGGCCGACTGGGCGTTAGCGTCATAAACTCCGGCCAGGTGATACCATTGACCCGAGACCGGCGTGAACAAGGACTGTGGGTTTACAAAGAAATCGTAGGGAACTGTAAATGAAAATTGACCGGAATCTGCGCGTAATTGGAGAAAAAACGCAGCTTCGCCACCTGGGGTATCCTCGCTGACGAATGTCTGGTAGCCATTCGTATTGTTGAGTTTTACCCAAGCAGCGACGGAGAAGCTTTGGGTGGTATCGACAACGGTAGAAGTGATATCGGCGTAGCTGCCGGCAAGTCCGGGTAGACTCAACGCGTAAGGCCCAACTAAGCCGGTGGTCCAACCCGCTTGCCCCATCAGCGTGGCCGGATGATCGCCTACCGAATCGGCTGCATAGGTGCCGGTGCCCTCGTCGAAGCTGAGCAAGGTGACTGGCTCGGGCAACTTAGTAGCGGTAGTTGTATGGTTAGGAACAGTTTGAGCGTGTAGCACGCCAACAGCAAACAAAGCAGCCGGGGCGAGGGCGAGCCGGCGCCAGCAAGACGCGGTTAACCGGTAGAACCGGGAGGGCTTCATAGCGTGAATTTCTGGTTAGGTTTTGGGGGAGAATACCCGTGACGAGAGAAGTCGATTACCCGCCTGACCAAGCGGCTCGAACGCTCCCACCGGCCGATCTTCGCCGGCGGACAAGAGTAGCGTCCTGCTGAGCCGATTCCGTCCATGGGGGTTACGACAAGTTAGGACTCGATCTTAAGCGAAACGCATAAGTATTCGCAGTAACCTAACAATACAAAACAGTTTCTAGCGCTTTTCTGCAGCTATGACAATCGTTTTTTGTGAACGTTCTCATTAATTGAAATCGCAGGCAGTAGATCAAAGCCTATTTCAACCCGAACGAATGTTCGTATTCGATCTGCAGTAAACGATTATACTTAGCCAATCGCTCGGATTGAGTAATAGAGCCGACCTTAATAAAATCTGCGGCCCAGCCCACTGCGAGATCGGCCAGCCAGTTATCTTCGGTTTCACCGCTGCGGGCGCTGATCGAGACGCGCCATCCGGCGGAGCGGGCGAGAAGGTAAGCTTGTTTTGCTTCCGTGAGCGTACCGATCTGATTTACTTTAAGTAGCAGTGCATTCGCGGCTGCGGTATCGACCGCTCGCTGAATTCGCGCCGGGTTCGTACAGGTTAAATCATCGGCCAGGGTCAAACAGCGATCGCCGAGTTTTTGGCGCAGCTGCGGCCAGTGGCTCCAATCTTCTTCAGCAAGTCCGTCCTCGACGCTCACTAGCGGATAGCGCTCAGCCCACGAGCAAACCGTGTCGATGAGTTCCGCTGGTGACAGGATTTTATCGTCGAGGCGATATTTGCCGTCCGCGGTAACGAAGTGGCTGGCGGCAGCATCAACCGCAAGAGCCACTTCACTGCCGAGTTGATATCCCGCAGCGGTAACCGCCTCAGCCGCCGTGTCGAGCATTTCTGAGCTGTTAGCAAAAGGAGGAGCTAATCCGCCTTCATCTGCGGTTAGCGCCGGGGTCGCATACCGTTTCCTTATTATTGCGGTCGCCTCCTGATAAATGTCATACATCTGGGCCAAGCTCTCCGAGATACTCGAGCTGGACTGTGGGAGAACCAATACGTCCTGAATCGCAACTTGGCCGAAAGCGTGTTTTCCGCCGCTAAAAAGGTTGATCGTCAGTCCTGGCAACCGAGACGATGGAGACGGTAACAGGGAAGCAAAATATTCGAAGAGCTCCAGGCGCTGGCGAGCGGCCGCTGCTCGGGCAAATGCCAGCGAAACAGCCAGGATGGCATTGGCTCCAAGCCGTGATTTATCCGAGGTTCCGTCGAGTTCCAAGAGGCGCGTATCCAACTCCTCTTGCCCATCGAACGACTCATTCCTCAGTGCAGCAGCAATCGGTTCCCGAACGTTCGTAACGGCCTGATGGCAACCCAGGCCGCGGAACCGCTTTTCGCCGTCTCGTAACTCTTTTGCTTCTGCGCGTCCTGTCGATGCGCCCGAGGGAATCGAAACTGTCGCGGTGGTGTTGTCGTCAAGAGTCAATGCCGCCGCCACCGTTGGACGGCCTCGGCTATCTAAAATCTCCCAAGCGTCGACCGTCTTAATTTTAATCATGCTTCGATTCTCCGGCCAAACTCTTCGACCAACGCCGGCACGGTATCCGGGCGGTGGATAATTAGATGGAGCGCGGTCTCTTTCTGTTTGCTGCGTTCATCGTCCGATAGGTATTCGAGAGGCGACCTGCCCGACGTTCGGGCAAGGACACAGGCGATCGTGTTGTTCACGGCCCGGCTTTCGACCCCATCAAGCCAAGCGGCTGATCCAGTTTCGCCCGCATACGTATCCCAGTACTCGACTGCTGCGTTTAGGAATGCCAAACGATGTGCTTTGAGGTGGTGACCCTTGCTTAGCAAATGGGTGAGGCTGAATCCGAGATCAAACGCTGGATCGCCGATATGCACCACTTCATGATCAAGCAGGATCAAGCGACCCTGATAGACGAGAACATTTTTCGGGCTGTAATCGCCATGCACGAGAGTGACACAATGTGCCCTGTTTTCCTCGACCACGCCGTCTAAGAACTGAGCCGCGGCAGGAACTTTCTCGGCCGTGAATTGATAGTAGGGCTCTAACCTGAGCGTTTCAAAGAACAAACGGTTTTCAAAGGCCGGAAACAATTCCTGCCGCAACTCATAGCTTTTCCGATGGACGCTTGCCAGCAGCTCTCCAAACTGGCGGATCAGGTCGCGATCGAGCCTGCCGCGCAGCAGTTGTTCTTTCCAGTTCTCATGGGGCTCTGGCACCGCTTCCATAGCGAGTAGGTGTTGCTCTGGGTCCTCGAACAGCAGCTTTGGGATCGTGTATGCTGGGGTGACCAAAGGAAGATAGCGCAAGGCATTGGCTTCGACCCGGATTCGAGCCGGATCACTGAACCAATCGGTTTGAACCCGGAGCTTGGGCAGTGCTTGCTTTAGCACCCAGCGAGTGCCGTTTGCGAGCTGGAGCAAAACCGCCTTGTTTGAGACGCCTCCGCGGAGCGTACGAAAGACCGGAGTCTCCTGCTTCCCGATCCGCTCGGTCTCACGCAGGTATCTCTGCAGATCATTCGCATTTTCGATATCAACGGCCAAGGCTGTTTTGGGGGATGAACCGAGGCGAATCTAAAGATGGAGAATTATCGCGCCAAGAGAAAATGTGAGGTCCACCACGTCGGCCGTCCGTGATCGAGCGGGAAAGAGTCAGATTTGTCCCGCAGGGACTGCGCGATGGTAGCCTGGCACGAAGTGCCTGGAATCGGCGAGAACATCCATCCGTCCCGAAGGGTACGGTCTGATTTGCCGCTCAGCGGACATTGATTTTACCTACACACGACACACGCAAGGTTCTGAGTCCGGGCACCTATCAGACCGTCCCTCCGGGACGGATCCCACGTTGCCGCCTTCCCAGGCATTGCATGCCAGGCTACCGTCGCGCAGTCCCTCCGGGACAAATGTGTCCGCTCCCCTCAATCTTCCTCCGGCGGTATCAGCTACCAGAGAGTACGTTCGCAAACGTCTGCAATATCAAGGCACACGAGGTCGCACCCGCGTCCAGCGTACCTCGCGAACGCTCGCCAAGGCGGCTAGCCCGGCCGATTTTAGCAACTAAATCTCGAGTCGATTCTTTTCCGTTTTCTGCAGCGTCTGCCATTTCCTGAAGCGCTTGACCGAAACTTGAACCCGTACCAATGGCGGCCTGATATTTTTCCTGGGCGGGAACTAAGGTATCCATGATGGTCTTATCACCCGGTTTTGCGCCTCCAAGCTCCTCCACGCCTTTACGCGCCGCGGCCAGCATTCCGCCGAACACTTCGGCGTCGATAGCAGGCTTATTCTTGGCTTGAAGACTCATCTGGATAAAAAAAGTGCCGTAGATCGGGCCCATGGCGCCTCCGATCTCGGTCATCAAGGTTTTACCGATTAAAGCTAACCCGTCAGAAACAGAAATGGTCTGTTCTGCGAGGCGCGTTTTGGCCAGAGCGAATCCCTTGCTCATGTTGATCCCGTGATCGCCGTCGCCAATCGCGCCATCGATTTCACTGAGGTAAACACGGTTGCTCTCGATCGTCTCGACCAGCCCCAAGACCAACGGGCGGCCAGACGTTGCCGGATAAGATTCACTAGCCATTTCTTTGCAATTGGGTCAGGCCCATACTCTCGCATTCCAGGTCTACCAAGGTCTTCAGTTCGGCATCCACCCTCATTAAAGTGATGGTGATCCCCATCATCTCGAGGGAGGTAAAATAATTCCCAACGTAAGACCGATAGACGCCAATCCCGGATTCTTTCAGCAGATCGAATACTTTGCTAAACGCAATATAAAGCTCCATCACCGGGGTAGCCCCCAATCCTGAAACCAAGACCACCACTTCATCGCCCGATTTGAATGGGAGGTCCGCAAGGATATGATCGAGGGAAAGCTTTGCGATCTCGTCGGCTGACTTCAGATCGGTCACTTCAACCCCAGGTTCGCCGTGATGGCCGATACCGACCTCCATTTTGCCCGGCTCGATCTGGAAATTCGGTTTGCCGACCGCAGGAATGGTACAGGGTGTCAGACCGACTCCGATGCTCCGGCAGTTGTCGATTGCTTTCTGCGCCGCCGCTATCACCTCATCGAGGGATCCGCCCAGAGCGGCTTTCGCTCCGCCCACTTTCCACATCAACACTTCTCCGGCGACGCCCCGACGTTTTTCCCGCTCAGTTTTTGGAGCGGACGGAACATCGTCGTTTGCTATCACCGTTTTGACTTGGATGCCGTCGAGTTCGGCGAGCTGTCTCGCCATTTTTACGTTCAGATTATCACCGGCATAGTTGCCGTAGAGACAGGCTACACCTTTGCCGCTGTCGGCGGCCTTGAACGCATCCAGAAATGCCTGGGCGGAAGGAGAAGTGAAAATCTCGCCGACCGCAACGGCATCGCAAAGATTCTTTCCAACGTAACCGATGAACGCCGGCTTGTGTCCCGAACCGCCGCCGGTCACAATGCCGACCTTGTTGTCGACCGGGGCTCCGGCGAATTTCAGGACGCGAGGATTATCGGTTTTGGCTACCAGATGCGGGTAGGCCTTGGTAAAGCCCTGAAGCATGTCTTCGACGACAAGCGTTGGATCGTTGATGATGCGCTGCATAGGATAGAAAAGTTGTTGCGAGCTCTGAGAGGAGGAATTAGCTGGCCTTGGATAAAGTCCAGTCGAGACCTTAAATACCGGCCCACCAAGGTTGTCAAAGTTCCAGTTCAAGCGGCGGATTTGAGAGAGCGGCAGATGGTTGCACTAATAACTGGTGCGAGAAAGTCAGTGCTTGAGCAAAAAAATGATTTATTTGACTGGTTTTTACTAAAACGTTGTAGGGCGCCCTGGTAAATTTTACGGAAAGAACCAAATAACCCCAGAACCATATGAAGCGCATTTTAGGGTCGATCACGCTTCTAGGCCTGGTTCTCAGTCGCTTTGTCTCAGCACAGACCCAGCCGAATCGATCGAATACAGGATTTTGAACAGGTTCTCGAATTTGCTCGGACGGCCCAAATAAAAGCTTGATCTCGCCAGTGAGCAGAAGTCCTTTGAATTCAACGACCCGATCCCAAACATTGAGTGGGTCGTCGCATCTCTAAGACGCAATGGCTTACCTTGAGATCACTCAGCTGGATAAACACTACGACCGGTTTCAGGCGCTAAAACAAATCAACCTGTCGGTTGAGAAAGAAGAGTTCATTGTTTTTGTCGGTCCGTCCGGATGCGGCAAAACGACACTTCTTCGAACGATCTCCGGTCTGGAAACTCCCACGGTCGGGAAGATTACCCTGGACGGTCGAGACATCACCTACGTTCATCCATCGAAAAGGAACCTGGCGATGGTCTTCCAGAACTACGCGCTTTTTCCACACTTGAGCGTCTTTGAAAATATTGCGTTTGGTCTGCGCTTGCATGGATTGTCCCGGCAAGAGATTGAGCAGCGAGTGCAACGTGCGGCCAAATTGCTGCATCTGGACCCGTTGTTGACCCGGAAGCCGAAACAGCTCTCAGGAGGTCAACGCCAACGGGTTGCCATCGGAAGGGCCATCGTGAAGCAACCGAAGCTATTCTTGTTCGATGAACCGTTGTCGAACCTTGATGCGAAGTTGCGCGTACGGATGAGAGTCGAGCTCCTGAACCTGCATTTCGAAACCCGGAACACGGCGGTATACGTGACTCACGACCAGGTTGAAGCAATGACAATGGCCGATCGGATTGTGATTCTAAACGACGGTCGGGTCGAGCAAGTCGGGACGCCGGTGGAGCTCTATGAAAGGCCCAATAATAAATTTGTGGCCAGTTTCATCGGGTCGCCTCAAATGAATTTCCTGGAGTTGACGGTCGAGGCACGACGCGAAAATGGTCTGGCCTGCGTGGTAGAAGGGCTGGGCAAGCTCGTACTGCCAATCCAAGCCGAAGGAGCTATCGAAGGGAAAAAGCTTACTCTGGGAATACGGCCTGAACATGTCCAGTTGGCCGCAACCGAATCCAGTATTCGACTGCCTGCAGTAGTAAACATTGTGGAAAACCTCGGCAGTGAGAATCTTCTCCACGCTGAGATCGCCGAAAACCAATTGCTAGTAGCAAAGATTGCCGCTGGTGTTGCTCCCGAAAGGAATCATCGGTTAGCGCTCTTTCTGCCCGCCGGACATTTGTATCTATTCGATGAGCAGGAGAACGTGATTCCGGTTAGCCCACTGGGCGCGCCCGGAATCCCGCGTCCGCGGGAGAAGGCGGAAACCCCTTAAACTGAGTTAACCCTATTTATGCGGAGGATATTATTATGAGTGCTGTTTCTGACAAGCTGCCGAAAACAATGGCGACGATCATGTGTCACGGGCCGAAGGATTATCGCCTCGAAGAAAGGGACGTACCCAAACCCGGGCCCGGAGAGGTACTGATTCGAGTTAAAAGCACCGGGATCTGTGCTAGCGATATCAAATGTTACACCGGTGCAGCGCTTTTTTGGGGTGATGAACATCGAAAAGGCTACTGTCAGGCGCCCGTTACCCCGGGGCATGAGTTTGTCGGTGAAGTAGTCGCTTTGGGTGAAGGGGCGGCGGAAAAGTACAAACTAAAGATCGGTGACCGCGCCATCAGCGAACAAATTGTTCCTTGCTGGGAATGCAAATATTGCCGGATGGGCGCGTACTGGATGTGTGCCGTTCACGATATTTACGGGTTCCGTCAACGCACTTTTGGCTCGTGGGCCGAGTATATGTTGTTCCCAGCCGGTTCCTTGAACTACAAAGTGCCGGAAACGATTCCGTGGCATCATGCCGTTTTCATTGAGCCCCTAGCCTGTTCCATCCACGCGGTCGAACGCGGCGATATCAAGTACCAAGACACGGTGGTTATTGCGGGTTGCGGGCCGTTGGGTCTGGGCATGGTCGCGGCTGCCAAAATGAAGGGTCCGGAACGAATCATTGCTTTGGATTTGAGCGACGAACGTCTTGAAGTGGCCAAGGGGTGCGGAGCGCACATTGGCATCAATCCGAAAAAAGGAGATGCCATCGAAAAGGTGCGTGAGCTAACTGAAGGCTACGGATGCGACGTTTACATCGAAGCGACCGGTCATCCGAGCGCAGTTGAGCAAGGGTTACATATGATCCGGAAGCTGGGGACCTTTGTGGAATTTAGTGTCATGCGGGAGAAGGTGACTGTTGACTGGACGATTATCGGTGACACGAAAGAACTGAACGTTCATGGGTCTCATCTTGGTCCGCATTGTTATCCCGTAGCGATCCGGATGATCGAAGAAGGCCTCTTGCCGATGGATGAGATTGTGACACATCGCCTTGGACTGGGCGACTACCAGAAGGGAATCGACATGGTTATCTCCGGGTTGACCTCGGTAAAGGTCACCTTAGAACCTTAGGCTAGTCGGTAGGGACGAGCTCCCGCTCGTCCGGGGGCTATCACGAACGTCGAAGAAACCATAGGCGAGTCGGTCGCACAAATGCGGACGAGCGGGAACTCGTCCCTCCCGGGGTCGTGGCTTCGCTGAAAAAAACTGCTCCTAGGGAGCAGTTTTTTTATTCCACCTGTCGATTCGCGTGACGTCCGTTCGACTTGATCACTGAAAACTGGTTAGAATCAAATCAACCCAACTACCCAGGAGAAAAACCTACTATGCAATACTTACTACTGATCTATGAGAACGAGAAGCGCTTTGCGGCTGGCTACGATCCAGCGGAAATGAAGGAGTATATGGCCTTCGGCGAGACTTATGGGAAAGCGATTAAGGGTGGGAATGCGCTACAAGCAACCACCACTGCTACCACGGTTCGAGTGCGTGACGGCAAGCGTCTCACCACGGATGGACCTTTTGCGGAGACCAAAGAGCAGTTAGGTGGTTTTTACTTGGTCGAGGCAAACAACCTTGATGATGCCATTGAAATGGCTGGCAAAATCCCCGGCGCCCGGTTGGGCTGTGTCGAGGTCAGACCGATCGAGACATTTTCGTGAGCGAACTGGAGTGCGTCTTCCGTGAGGAATGGGGGCGGATTTTGTCTGCCCTCATCCAAGCGCTGGGCGACTTCGATCTAGCGGAGGAGGTACTGCAGGATGCTTTCTCCTCCGCCGTCGTCGAATGGGCCAGCGGCGCCCCGCGTAATCCGCGGGCCTGGCTCTACGCGACCGCCAAACATACGGCGATCGATATCATCCGGCGCCGGAGCAACTTTGCCGAAAAGCAGGTGGAGTTGATGATTCGGGAAGAGTGCCGCACTCCAAAAGTCATTGAGATTGAAGAAGACTCTATTGTGCCTGACGAACGGTTACGATTGATTTTCACCTGTTGCCATCCGGCCCTGCCCGCCGAAGCGCAAGTCGCGTTGACGCTGCGTACGCTGTGCGGCCTTACCACGGAAGAAATCGCGCGCGCTTTTTTGTTGCCGACCGCCACGATTGCCCAACGCCTGGTGCGCGCGAAAACCAAGATTCGAAAAGCGGGCATCCCTTATCGGGTGCCCTCAGCTCCGGAGGTATCCGAGCGGCTATCCGTTGTGATGGCGGTCGTTTATCTCGTATTCAACGAAGGGTATTCGGCGGCGCTAGGTGATACGCTGGTGCGTCACGAGCTTTGCGCTGAGGCTATTCGGATGGCGCGATTGTTGCACACTCTCTTACCGGAGCCGGAATCAGAAGTGGACGCGTTGTTGGCTTTGATGTTGTTGCATGACTCTCGGCGCAACGCTCGAGAAAATGCGGATGGCGAACTGGTTCTTCTAGCCGATCAAGATCGTGCCTGTTGGAACCGCCCACAAATCGACGAAGGGTGCGCTCTCGTGCAATCGGTGTTTCAGCGCGGCCGGATCGGCCCCTACGCGATCGAGGCGGCAATCGCGGCTTTGCATGCAGGCGCTGCGCATGCGGAAGAGACAGATTGGAGGCAGATCAGCGCGCTATATGGGCGGCTGTTCGCGCTTCACCGCTCGCCGGTCGTTGCGCTCAATCATGCGGCGGCGATGTCGATGGCAGAAGGTCCGGAAGCGGCACTACCATTGGTTGATGCTCTGAAGTCGTCTCTTGAAGACTACCACTTGTGGCACGCTACTCGCGCGGACCTTTTACGCCGGCTTGGACGAAAAACGGAAGCAGTTCGCGCCTATCAACGAGCCCTGGAGCTGGCCCAAAATGAAGTCGAGAGACGGTTCTTGAGTCGGCGGTTGGCGGAGTTGAATGTGTGAAGGACCGGGTTGCGTTCGGAGTTGAAACCCCGGGCTGAGTCCTTGTGTCCCTTCGGGACAGGTTCTTTCGATACAGAAGGCAACAAGTTGCTAGCGGGTGCCGTCTTCCCTTTGCCTGGACCCAGACCCCCAAAACCACACAAGGCAACAGACCAGAAAAACGATGGCCGCCACGGGCTGGATGGTCAGAATCCAGAGACCCTTTTGACTGGGTAAGAAACTGGTCCGAGCGACTGCCAGGACCATCAGGAGATAAACCAGAAGTAGACCGATGCGCAGCCAAAGAGGTCGGGAACCGAGAAAAGCATCCATCAGCGTCAACCCGACGGCCGGAGCGAGCAGCACGTACGTTTGCAGCTCAGTAGCCGGGCCGCAAAGGGTCATCCAGACGGAAACGAACGCCAATATTCCGTCTAACAGCCAGTCTTTTGACCAGTGCTTCCAAACGCCAACCAAACAGAACAGCGCGATCGCACCGCCGCTCAGAACCTGGAACGCGGAGTAGACAAAACTCGGAATTGGAAGATGACCCAATCGCACCAGGAGAAACCAAAGGTCCAATGGCACATCCTTTATGGGGTAAAGGCGGCGGTCATCGGCTGAACGCGTTGAGATCCACCCATGATATTGCTGCGAGACGTAAGACCAGTGCTGAAAAAGAAAGGGCAGGATTCCAAGTACGAGTAATGCCAGAAGTAGCCGCCAGCCTAGTCTCCGAGGCGCCATCAGAAAGAGAATGAGGCCAACTGCCAGCGGATAAATCTTAAGATAGGTCGCGGCTGCAATGCAAAGGGCCGCCACACTCCATCGTTCCGCCGGCGCTGCCGCCACCGCTAAAAGCAACAGGCCAATCACGGTCGGATTCGCCTGGCCTGTATCCAGATTGCCGAGCACCAGTGGTACCAGCAAAAGATAAACAATACCCTGATATCCGGGTTTTATACCGGGATAGATTCCGCTACCCAAGAGAGCGCAGACGCCGATAAGAAATATCCCGGCGTTCAACCAGGTCCAGCAAAGATTGCCCCAGCCGGGCGGAAGCAATGCCAAAGGCGCAAAAAACACGGCTGCGAGCGGGCTATAGACAAATCCTCTCCAATCCCCATACAAATGCTGAGAACTTAGCCAGTGGTTTCCCGCGAGGCGATATACGGTGAATGCGGTGGCGCGATTTGGATTGGCTAACGTGCGAATCGCCAACCCCAAGAAAATGACTATCCATACCGCCAACGCACCGATGTTCCACCCCCCTAAGCTCTTAACCCGCCCTGGTAGCCCGGCGGAACGACCTTCCGAGATCGTGATCATAGAAGGCTAATCGCTGCCCGGATTCTATCTGACTGGCTGACAGACGGCAAAAGCCATGCTATTTGCGGGACACGGCGCGAGTAGGCGATCGATAAGGCGTGCGAACTAAGAAAAGCGTGAAACATTTTATCTTGGGGAAGCCGATGCCGAGTGCGGGAGCTGGCGTCGGAAGAAAGCCCTGCATAAATGGCTCTTAAACTCGATACTGGCAAGCTCCAGATTATTGACCGTATTGTTGGTGTTCCACTCTGCGCCATTCTCAGTCTGCTGCGGCGATTGAAAGGCGACCGGTTTGTACCGGAGAGGGTCGAGCTTCCACGCAACGTGCTGTTCGTCAAATTGGCAGAGCAAGGTTCGACCGTACTGGCGTATCCGGCCATCTCGCGGGCTCTGCAGCTGGTAGGTCGCGAAAATGTGTTCTTTTTGGTTTTTGAAGAAAACCGATTCATCCTCGATGCGATGGGGCTGATCCCGCCCGAAAACGTGATCACGATTCGGCATAAGCATCCGGTCGAGCTCGGCTGGCAGGCTCTGCGCGCCTTGATGCGGATCCGGCGACAACGCCTGGATGCTGCGGTGGATCTGGAATTTTTCTCTCGCGGATCGGCAGTCCTTACGTTCCTGTCTGGCGCCCGGCAACGAGTCGGTTTTCACACTTTTTTTGGGGAGGGGCCCTACCGCGGTGACCTGATGACGCACCGGCTATCGTACAATCCCTATCTACACACCAGCCAAACCTTCCTGCTCATGGTAGCGGCGTTGGAACAACCGGTGCCTCGATCTGGCAAATTGTCAGTCCAGGTGCCCCAAATTGAAAAATGGGTACCGAACTTTGAGCCGATACCGGGTGAACAGGACGAAATCCGAAGTTTGCTTCAACGGGAGACCGGTAACGAGGCCGATCCCCCAATTGTGCTGCTAAATGCGAACGCGAGCGACCTATTACCCCTGCGCAAATGGCCAGCGGACCGGTATGTGTCGCTTGCGCGCCGTCTACTGGACGCGTTCCCAGAGATCTATATAGGGCTCACTGGAGCTCCCGATGAGTCAGGACCGATCGACGGCATGGTTGGGGAAATCGGATCGCAGCGTTGTTTTTCGCTCGCGGGAAAAACCACGTTGCGGCAGCTCCTGGTGCTCTACACGCTGTCTGAGTTGCTGATCACGAACGACAGTGGACCCGCGCATTTTGCGGCAATGACTCAAATTAATACGTTAACCCTGTTCGGCCCGGAAACGCCCGCGCTTTTTGGCGCGCGGACACCTCGGGCCGTCACGATTTGGCAGGCGCTAGCCTGCAGCCCCTGCGTTAACGCTTACAATAACCGCCAGAGCTCGTGCACCAATAACGTTTGTATGCAGAAAATCACGGTGGATCGCGTGTTCGAGGAAGCGAGCAAAGTGTATCTGGCCCGAGCCGCTGAACACGAGGTCATGCGATAGGGGCAATGCACTCGCTGCTCAGCGGGTGTGAAAGTCCTGTCCTTTAACCGCCCCTTCGCTAAACCCGGCCCGACTTACCTGAGTGGGAGCGTCGATAAAGGTCAAAATATAATTGAATGCTACTTGCTGTTGAGACGAGAAAGTTAAGTTACCATCGATGGCTAGCTGGTGGTTATCTAGCCAGTGTCCCAGCGCGCGCAAATCCTTTACCACCCGACCTGAGGCGCCGGCCTGCTTGGCCAAGTCATCATATAGAGCCGGAGGATCTACCTCCAAAGCCCTCTGCCACTTTCCGTCTTGCAGATAGGCAGCATAAATGTAGGTGCCTCTCACGAAGTCGGCGGCTATTACCACGCGGGAGGAGTCAGGCGACCACCTGACGTCCAAACGCCGGACTCCCTGTAAATCCTCGACCACCGTAAATACGGGGACGCCATGCTCGACAATCCTAGTAGCGGTGCCGCTCTCTACTAGGTACTGACCATTCGGCGATGCTACGCTTTGGGCGCTGCCGTTAGCGACGAACAGCAGCAAGGTGGTTAACTGAAGGCTAAGTATTCTCATAGCTAATTAGCGGGAACTGAACCGGTATGCGCGAACGCTTGAACCGTAACCATCGGATTTCCGATAGTATTGGAGTTCTGTTGGAATTGGATGCCGACCGCAGTTGCGGCAGCCTCCGAAATTTCGCCCGCCGCCGCGGTTGCTGGCCCGTTGTCTTCCACCCTGGCCCAAACCTGTGCACCGGTGTCGGCATTGGTTACCAACGCCCAATCACCAATCTGGACGCCGGCTGCGGCCATAGCGGCATTGCGAACAACGTAAGCGTACTGCGAAGAGTCAACCGGTTGGCCGTCTATCGTTCCCGATGTTTCCGGGTTGTAACTCTGATCGTAAGCCGTGCTCTCGTTAGGATCGCCGTCCGTATCGATACGAGCTACTTGAGTGCCGGAGAAAAACGAAGGATCACCTAATTGATCTTGCGGACTGCCAAAGCCGGCGCCGCCTGCGTTAGTCGCGAGCTGCGTTCCGGACACCGCATTCCCAATCTGCTGACCCTGCGTCAAGTCGCTTTGCGTGGGGGTTCCGGACGCTCCGCCACTAGGCTGGCTGATGCTGTCATCGCATCCGGAAATACTCGCGATGAGTAGCATCGCGACGCTCCAGCGGGGGACAAATCGCACCATAACGCTTCCGCCGTTTACGTCGATGCCTGGCCGGGACCCGTTCGCAGAAGGAACCCGAACAGTTGGTTCTTCGCGCCATATTCCTCGATCCAGGTCTCCAGCGCTCCTAAACAAGTCCAAGCGCCGCCCTTTCTGATATCCAGGCCGTAGACCTTGTGATCCGAACCAAGGATAACGGCTGACCCTAGCGATACGGGACCGGTTGGAGAGTAAGTAGTCGGGCACACCAGGATCGAGCCGGCGGGCGCCGCCGCCGGGCTAACCGGAATCGCGTTGGATTGTTCGAGGTCTCGAAGAATTCCTAAGGTGCTGTTGGATCGGAAAGTGAAGCCGGCAATAGGACCTAAGACTGTGTTAAGCACGGCGCCGATCGGGTAAACATCGTCGGACGGTGCGATCGTGGTGGGCTGATTCGCCGACGGTCGCGTAATTCCCAGCAGTTGCGAAAACTGGGAGAGTACCTCCGGCGGGATCAGGCTCTGACGTAGCGCGAAGTCGAATGAGGTATCGGCAAATAAGACCTCAGGAGGCTTGGCGGCCGGATCGGCCGAGCCGCCGGTTATCACCAGAACGCCACGCCGGGCTTCCTGTTGAAGAACAAACAATTCATACGCCGTTTCGTTGCATTGTACTTCACCGCAAAAGACGATCCCGCCCTCGGGAATCGCGTTCTGCACAAAGGCGAGCAGGCTTTGATAGAGACCATTGGCCATGGCTACTGAGGTGGCGATAAAGAGCAGGCCTGACCATATAAGAAACATAATGTAGCCATGTTATAGTCTTCATTAAGCGACGTCAACACACTATAGCATAATGTTATATTTTTGATTGAGAACGGCTCAAACGCGGCCGCGCGGCCGGTTAGGAGCTGAATCTGGTGGGGCGAGGCTCCCGAAGGACTGCGGGCTAGAACGAAGAGAGTAGTGCTCGCATACCGAACGCTATTATTACGCCGTTAAATGTGCCGAGCCGTGATCTATCGTGGACCACGGCTCGGCGCGTTTTCAGACCTGACAACGGTATCGGGCCGGAGGATGCCAGACTCTTTGTTCTAGTCGTGGGTTATTCGGGAGCCTCGCCCCACCAAAAATGGAGCCCTACTTGATCGCTCCCATCGTCAATCCTCGGACCAGCTGGCGAGAAACGATGATGCTGAAAATAATCACGGGCAAGACAATCATGGTTCCGGTGGCCATGATCTGGCCCCAAGGCAAGTCGTAACCACTCATAAAACTGGTCGCCACTACCGGAGCAGTCTGCGCATATTTCCGGGTCAAAACCAGAGCGTACAAAAGTTCGTTCCAGGAAAAGATAAAACTGAAGATGGCCGAAACCGCTATACCCGGTGCGGCCAACGGCAGTCCGATACGCCAAAAAATAGCAAAGGAATTGTACCCTTCCAAGGTGGCGGCCTCATCAAGCTCTTTAGGAATGTTGCGGAATTGGTCTGCGCAAATCCAGATAACGATCGGAACATTGAAAGTGAGATAGATCAGGATCAAAACGAACTGGGTATCGAGCAGCTTCAGGTTTCGAGCCAGAATGAAGAAAGGCAGCGCCAGGACGATCGGACTCAACATCCGATTGGTGATAAACCAAAACCAAAGATCCCTTTTGCCCTTGAATTCAAACCGGGCGATGGCATATGCCGCCGGCGTTCCGAGCAAGAGAGCTAACAACGTCGAGCTGACTGCGACGATGAGTGAATTCTCGAGACTCAGCGGGACGTCGAACTTCGTCAGTGCCCGCTGATAATTCTCCATCGTCGGTGTGAAGAGGAACTTCGGCACCGGAGAAAGGATATCCTGCTGATTCTTCAGCGAAGTCGCGACCATCCAATAGAACGGAAAGACGCAGACCAGGATGATCAATAGCAGGACGATCAGGTGGCCGATCTGCAATTTTCGGCGATAGCGCAGGTTGGCGCCGGCTCCGCTGAGGTTGGCTGGTTCAGACTTCACGGTAAATAAATCGAATGTAAATGCGGGATAGGATGATCGTGAGGATCAGCAAGACGATGGCCTCAGCCGAGGCCATTCCTTGATCGAACGATCGAAAACCGATGCGCTGGATATAGATGCTGATCAGCTCGGTAGCCGCGCCTGGTCCGCCTCGGGTCATGATAAAGACCACGTCGAACATCTTGAGGATATCGGCGGTACGTAGGATCAAAATAGCCGTTACTCCGGGGAGTAAGAATGGCAGCTGGACTTTGCGGAGGACATGCCACCATTTGTCCGTCTCTAATTTGGCGGCTTCCTCGATTTCGATTGGCACCATCGTGAGGCTGGAGAACAAGACCAATGCGCAGAAAGGTGTCCACTGCCAGCAATCCATTATGGAGACGCTGAGAAATGCGAGGTTGGGGTCAGCCAACCACTGCACTTTGTGACCAAAGATCAGGTTCCAGAAGAAATCGTTGATTCCGAAGTCGCTATTGAACAAGAGCCGGCCCATCAAGCCAACTACGGCGAACGTGGTTGCCATCGGAATAACCAGGGCGACGCGGGCGATATTCTTGACCAAATCGTTGCCCGGTTTATGCAGCATGAGGGCGATTAACAAGCCGAGCCCAAGCTGGATCGGCAGATTAATAACTAGAAACAGAAAAGAACGGCCAAGCGCTTCTCGGAACGATTCGTCAAAAAGCAGGTCGCGATAGTTTGAGAGCCAAACAAACGGGGCGTCAAAGATTGGCCAAATACCGAGGAACGAGCCTTGGAGATGGACTTTCGGTAGCAAAAACTGCTGGAACGAAGTCCACAAAGCAAAAAGCAACGGGATGATACCAACCGCCAGAAGAACGATCATCGCCGGAGCAACAAACCATCGGGCGCCAGTTGAATAGGCTTTCCTGTCGCGGGCCATAGTTAGCTATTCCAAAACTGATCTAGCCATTGAGAATGACAGATGACAGATTCCAAATGACAAATATCGAGTTTTTCTCGAGCACAGTAGAGATCATTTATTTGTCATCTGTCACTTGTCATTTGTAATAGATGGTCAGCCCCGGCGAACGAGCTATCTGATGCAGCCAGGGCTAACCCGGTTTGAACTCTTACTGCGCTAACTTCTTCTTACCATCGTAGTAGCCGGCCTTTGACAGGACTTCCTCGACTCGCTTACCGATCTCGTCCGAGCCTTGTTTCACCGAAACGCTTCCGAGCAGAATGTTGGTCCCAACTTCCGCGACGATCTCGGAGAGTTGCGGCCATTCGGCAAACCTCGGACGAAACTCCGGTACTCCTTGTTGCCAAGATTCAACCATGGGCGCGATAAAAGGATATTTCTGGACCAGTTCGGGGTCTTTATAGGTCGATTGCCGGCCGCTCACGCCGCCGTTCTCGACATATTGCTTGGCTGTTTCCTTAGAGGTCGCCCATTGGATGAACAGCCAAGACGCGGCTTTCTGGTTGTCGTTGGCTTGTTTTGCTACCGCCAGCGAAAAGCCGCCGAGAGCGGGTTTGCGGCCGTCGGGACCCTTGGGCTCCGGCGCGACACCCAAGTCATTGACAATCTTGGATGATTTGGGATCGACCAGGGTCGAATAAAACGCTGACCATTCAGTGATCATAGCGACCTGACCTTGCACGAGCGCGTTCACCGCCTCGCTATGGTCGTAGTCCACAATCCCCGGAGGCATGTATTTTATGAGCTGCTGCCTGAACTCCAGGCCGGCTTGAGATTGCGGGCTAAGCAAATTTGACTTGAACTTGCTATCGAGTAACGACCCGCCCCAAGGCCAGATAAAGCGCATAAAGCTGTCACAAGATTGGGTTTCGCCGCGCCGAGACTGAAGCGCATAACCGTACTTCCCATTCTGCGTTAACTTGGGTGCGTAGACTTTGAGTAAGTCATCCCAGGTTTCCGGCGGCTTATCGAAGCCGGCGTCCTTTAGCATCTTCTTGTTGTAAAAAAGTAGGCCGGAATAGTTGTCGAACGGAGGACCGTACACCTTGCCATTCCAGGTACCGAACGCATTCAACAAGAGCGGAAAGAAATCCGAGATGTCGTAGCCGGGATCAAAAATATCCGGAAACTGTTTCTTCAGATCATCGATCGGTACGACGTAATCTGAGTCGGCGAATGTGCCGATCCAGACGAGATCGACGAGAGCGATGGTGAGGTCACCGTTGGACGAGAAATCGCGGACCTCTTTTTCCAGTGTGCTCTCGTAAGGAGTCCACTCGAAATTTACTTTAATCCCGGTTTTCTGTTCGAATTCCGGAAGCATTTTCTCGATGGCGTGGTAGCCGGGGCGGTCGAGGAAAATCGCCGAAATCTGGGTTCCTTTATAAGGCTTTGCTGCCTCTTCCAGGCTCCAGGCTCCGGCGATACCGACGCCAAGCGCGAAGCAAGTCGCACCGAGCGCCAATTGACGGATGAATCTTATCATAATGGATAGGGAGTTTAGAATTGAAAATGAAGGTCTCTGAGGAAATGGGATTTTAAGACTTCAAGGGGCGACGACTGGCGCCCTTAGTGGTTGGACGGCTTAATTTGGGTTGGGAGACTGAGTTGATCCTTTGTGGCAGGCGACCATCGATCGCCCTACCATCTACACCTCCTTTCTTCAATGGAGCGGTTGACCCGCGAATTTTCAGGGTTGGGGCGAGAATCACATTTTTTTCCGCTGGCTTGGCAGGTTCTTCGGCCTGGACGAGGTCGACTAACAGCTCGACAGCTTTGGCGCCGATCTCTCGGCAAGGCTGTGCCACGGTCGTCAGCGGCGGAACCAGAAAACGGCTTATCGCGATGTCGTCGAAACCCATGATCGAGATGTCGCGCGGGATACGAAACCCGGATTCAACCAGTTTCCGCCAGGCGCCGATGGCCACGATATCGTTCGTGGCGAATATCGCAGTCGGCCGCGGTTCCAACTGCAAGAGATCCGTGATGCGAAGCCCAAGTTGTAGATCCTGACGCCCTTTCGCTTTGTACGCCTCCGGGATTTCTAGCCCGAAGCTCTGCAATTCAAGCTGAAAACCTTGGATACGTTCGGCTACGTTCTGGACGCTCGGCTCGCCGCACAGCAGACCGATTACTCGATGACCCAATCCAGCGAGATGGCGCGCAGCCAATCGCCCGCCCAAAAAATTATCAGTGGAGACCGAGTACTGATCGGGAACGCGCCGGTCGACGAATACAATTGGCACCGAGATCTGCTTCAAAGTGTCGGCGATGCGGCTTTTTTGCGAGCAGTAGACGAGAAGAATTCCATCGACTTGGCGGCTGACCAGGTGAGCAACCTGAGACAGCTCCCGTTCCGGGCTGCGCTCCGAGATGCAGAGTAAGGTTTGGAACCCGCGTTCCCATAACGTGTTCTCCATTATGGCCGCGATCTCGCCGAAGAACGGAGACGTGATGTTCGGAATTACGACCCCAATAGAATTGGTCTTTCGCAACCGTAGGTTGCGGGCGCCGAGATTGACCTGATAATTCAGGGCGGCAATTGCCTCTGCGACGCTTTTAGCGGTTGCCGCCGAAAGGGGCGCAGTCTGGTTAAGATAATGCGAGACGGTACTAGGGGCGACGCCGGCAAGTTTCGCGACACTCCTAATGGTGGCTTTCATGTTTGGGGGAAAGAGCGCGTATCAGAAAACCCAGGACTTTGAATCGATTCAACCGGTTGCAAGCACCGACCGCAACGGCCGAGACGACCGCGAGAGAACTTGGCCAGGTGAAACGAATTTTCATGTCCGAGGGGTTTGGATGAAACGAAACCAGGCTACGTGCACAAATATGCAAGAGCTGTACATATGCATAGGTCGAAACAGGCCGAGTTCAAGCGTTTTTGAAACGATTTCATAGAACGCTCTAGGTGGTCTCCCTGGAGCGCTGCCTCGCTGGCGAGGCCGTGGTGAGCAGGGCGGTGTCGTCACGCTGTACCGTTCCGCGTCCCGCGCTCTATCGTTTTGGCAATCGAGACCTTGGACCGGGACTCAGGGACGTCGCGGGTTTGTACGATCGGCTGCCAGTACAATTTCTCAATCGGTAGGATACAGAGCGCTGACAATGGAAGGGCGTGCGTAACGTATCGCCCTGTTCGCGACGGCCTCGCAAGCGAGGCAGCGCTCCACGGGGCAGATCAATCATGCAACCTGACCTTGCGGAAAGACTCAATCGCCTCGTATTCCGCTAGCCCGAGTCTGTCATATTGTTGCGCGGTCGCACGATTGATTTGTTCGGCCTGTTGCCAGCCTTCGCCGGATTGAGTCTGAGTGAATGGAGTCTGGCTCCGTTGTGAACGGTGGTGGTAAAGGCAATCTAGCTTGATCGCGAGCTCGGCCGGACTGAGGGGCACAGCCATATCGATCTCGTGCGGTGGCCAGGGACGTTCATTCGAAGCGTAAAGCCAGACCTGACCATTCGATAACCAAGGTTCTTTGTGGCAAACCTGCAATGCGGCCGAAACCAGTTGAAATGTTATCCCGGTCACACTGCTGGGATCGGCCCCTGCGCCGGTTAAATAAATCTGATGCGGTTTCCGTAAGCGCATCAGAGCTGTGACCAATTCTACGTCCCCCGAACCCCAATGAAATTGCCGGTACCGGCCTTGCTCGTAAAAGGGCAAGTCAAGGAAATTGACGCGATCCAACGGCAGACCCAGGATTTGGCAGGAGGCGCGAGCTTCGGCCCTTCGGATCAAACCCTTGAACTGGCGGAGATCTGGGCTGTCCTCATCAAATGGTGCTTTGCTGTCGGTTTCTTTTGCCAATTCTTCCAGTTGGATCCGAGAACCTGAACCGGAAACCGCTAGCTCGTGTAAGAGACTGAAGGCCATCCTCGCTTCGCCATCGGGCACGCTCAGATTGCCAGAAGTCAAATAGGCTAAGGTGACTTCATGCCGCTGGCTGACCAACCGGTGAATCGTTCCAGCCATCCCAATCTCAGCGTCTAACGGTTCCGGGCTCAGTATCAGAACCCGTTTGAACGGCGGCTCGGCTGGGACCGGTCGATTCGTATCATCCGCGTTTGGTTTTCCGCCCGGCCAGCCCGTGATAGTGTGTTGGAGTTCGTTAAAGATTTTGATATTGAGGCTGTAAGCGGAGCCTGTCTCTACCAGCAACGAGGCCAAAGCGTTCTCAGTGTAGTCCTCGTCCTGGAGCCGTAAGACCGGCTTTTGACGGTTCTCTGCCAGCCAGGTAACTGCCTTTTGCGTTAGCTGCCGGTCCCAACTGACCGGGCCCACTTTCCAAGGGATCCGGAACCGGGTTAGCTCATTGGCCGCTGCCTGGTCAATGTAAACAGCGTAATCGGGATGAGGTTGCAGAAAACTGGCGGGTACACTGTCTGTCTCCGGTCCTTCAATTGCGGCGCGGAGAATCGATGCCTTGGATTCACCCCACGCAATTAACCGGATCTGGCGTGCTTGCAGAATCGTGCCAATTCCCATGGTAATGGCATAAGGGGGTACATTTGCTTCGCCGCGGAAATCGCGGGCCGCGTCTCGTCGAGTCAATCGATCGAGCGCCACCATTCTGGTCCGCGAATCACGGGTCGAACCCGGTTCGTTAAATCCAATATGTCCAGTGCGACCGATCCCGACGATCTGGATGTCGATCCCGCCTACCTCCGCGATTTGGGCTTCGTAACGTGCGCAATATTCGAAAACTCTGTCTCGCTGGACTAATCCATCCGGCACGTGGACTTGATTTGCCGGTAGGTCGACGTGGCGAAAGAGCTGAACCTCCATAAAATGGCGATAGCTCTCCGGGTGGGTCGGAGCGAGACCGTAATATTCGTCGAGGTTAAACGTAATAACGTTCTTGAACGAAAGCCCCTGTTCCCGGTGTAGCCGGATCAGCTCCTGATAAAGCTTTACCGGGGTTGAGCCCGTAGCCAATCCCAAAACCGCTGCTCGCTTCTCCGTTTGGCGTTGCCGAATAAAATCGGCGATCCCAGCGGCCAACTCGCGCACTGCAGCTTCTGAGTCGGCGAAAACTTTCGTTCGAATCTTCTCAAATTGCTCGGCTTCGATCGCGACGTTAGACATGAGGAGAAAGTAATCTGGACCCAGCAGGCAACGGCGGCAATGCCGACGATGTCCGAAATGGCTGATCTTTGGTGGGGCGAGGGCCTGCCGCGCCGTAGGCTTGGCGGAGGCGGGCTCCGAATGACCGGAGCATATTCGCAAAGGGACCGATTGAGCTAAACCCGTGGTGATCTACGCCATCGATTCGCCGAGCCGTGTCCCACCGCGTGACCTTGCCACTAAGTAAGCCAGGACAAGAGCGGCGAAATTTTCACTGATTGGAGCCCGACAAACCGAAGAGAGATAGTGAACGCGAAAGCGGCTCGGCAAACCGATCGGCGTTGTCCTATCATAGGTGGTGGGCCGCTCCATTCCCTTGCGCGAATTCTTTGCCCATTCGGGAGCCCGCCTCTGCCGAGCCTACGGCGCGGCAGGCCCTCGCCCCACCAACGGTGCGTTCTCCCGTGTTATAAAGTGCTCAGCCGCATCCTGTGTTCTATATGCTCCGGTTCGAGCTTGTCGAATGCGTCCAGGAAACGAACCCGGAAACTGCCGGGACCCTCGGTTCGGGAATGGTCGGCAGCGAGTTCGCCGGCTAAATCCATCACGACCATCGCCGAAATTGCGGCCGATAAAGGAGGAGAGCTTGCCGGTAAGAACGCGGCAATTACCGCAGTAGCTACGCATCCAGAGCCCGTAGTTCTCGCCATTAATGGATGCCCGTTCTCGATCCCGATTACCATGTTTCCATCCGATACATAATCAGTGGCTCCGCTGGCCACGACGATGGTCCCGATTTGCTTAGCCAGTTGGCGAACCACGGCAGGCGCCTGCTCCAGGTTTCCGACTGCATCGACGCCTCGCGCGACAGAAGAGAGACCAGCAAGGGCCGCGATTTCCGCCTGGTTCCCTCGAATGACCGTGGGGATCGCGATGCTCAGGAGCCGATCGACCAGTTTCCGCCTCATTCGGGTCGCGCCGACCGCTACCGGATCCAGAGCGATCGGAGTCCCTTTCGCTTTTGCGGCTGCAGCCGCTAAGGCCATCGCTTCGGCGCTCCGCGGGGTCGGCGTACCAATGTTCAAGTTTAGAGCACCCGCGACGCCGGCCAACTCGGTAATCTCTTCGAACGCATCCGACATAATCGGGGAAGCTCCCAGAGCCAGGAGCGCGTTTGCTGTGAATTCTTGGACAACGGAATTGGTTAAGGACAAGACCAAAGGGGTACTTTCGCGCACCCGACAAAGGTTGACCCAAACATCGTCAGCAGTCACTTGCATAGCTCGTCCCCGATAGGTTCAGTCGCTATTTTAGGGTCAAAAGTTTGACCGCCGCCGGATAGACTGGACGTGGCAGCCACGGAAAAGCTAGCACGTGGACTTGGTGCTGCTGTAACCGCCTGCACCAAGTCCAAACCTTTCGTAAATTCTGCCTGATCCGGGATTATTTGCCAGGTTGGATTAGCTCGATCTCATAACCCTCGGGCGCATCGACGAAAGCGATCATTCCACCGGAACCAGTTTTGGTGGGTCCGTCGCTGAGCGGGTAGCCTTTAGCTGCGGCGTGTTTGGCGAACGCTTCGAGGTCATCGACCTCAAAGGCTAGATGGGTGATGTCGGACCCCACATTTACTGGGCCGCTCTCATCGAATTTACAAAGCTCAATTTCTTCCTCGCTGCCGGGTGTTTGCAGGAACACCAATTGCGAGCCGCGCGGCGAGGTGTGCCGGCGTATTTCTTTCAATCCCAGGACGTCCTTATAAAACGAAACGGTCTTTTCCAGATCGGAAACGCGATAACGGGTGTGGAGAAGCTTTTTGACCATGTCAAAGAATGACATGGACGGAGAAAAATCCAACTTTCACGGTAGGAAAGCTACGGAATTAGCGACCAGTTTGCGGGCTCAAGAAAATAAACCGCTTCCGGCCAGTGGCGTGACCTGCAGTCGCGACAAACTGTCCCGGCGTCAGCGAAAGGAAACCCAATCCCGATTTTGCCGACTTCCGTAGGGTTCGTGTTGGTCTCGTTTTTTCTCTTTTTTTTTGCGTTCCTTGCGCACTTTTGCGGCTATTTTCTAGCGTATCTCTATGGTTTACATCGGCATAGATAGTGGAACGCAGAGCACGAAATCGATCGTGGTTGATGCGGAGAGCGGGGAAATCTTGGCTTCCGCTCAAGAGAAATACGACCTGATTCCAAATCTACCACCGGGGCACATGGAGCAAGATCCTCAAGAGTGGATCGATGCTACCGACGCCACGATCCAGGAATGCATTAAAAAAATTGGAAAACGAGCGGACGAGATCGAAGCGATCGGCGTTAGCGGACAACAACACGGATTAGTTGTCCTCAACGCTTCCAACCAGGTCATCCGCGCAGCCAAACTCTGGTGTGATACGTCGACCGCCGATCAGTGCCAGGAAATCATCGATGAATTTGGTGTAGATGCCTCCCTGATTAAACTCCTCGGGAATACGATGTTGCCGGGCTGGACTGCCCCGAAAATTCTGTGGCTCAAGCAACATGAGCCGGAAAACTACGAGTCCGTTTCCAGTATCTTACTTCCGCACGATTACATCAATTTCTGGCTCACCGGTGAGAAACGGATGGAGTACGGAGACGCTTCCGGCACGGGATTGATGGACGTAAGGACCCGGCGCTGGTGTGAGCCCGTTCTGGAATTCATCGATCCGAAGTTAGAAGAGAAATTGCCGTCTCTCGGTTCCTCTCGGCAAGCGGTCGGTCTGCTGAGAGAGAATCTCCGGCAGAAATGGGGTCTGAAAAAGTCGCCTGTGGTTTCGGCGGGAGGCGGGGACAACATGATGGGAGCAGTCGGCACCGGAAACGTAAAACCGGGGGTAGTGACGGCGAGTCTCGGCACTTCGGGAACCATTTATGCCTTTTCGACCGCCCCGGTAATTGACTCTCAGGGCGAAGTCGCCGCTTTTTGCGATAGCACGGATAATTGGTTGCCCTTGGTTTGCACCATGAATGTCACGGTCGCCACCGAGCAAGTCCGGCAGCTTTTTGGATGGGATATCGCTAAATTCAATGAAACCGTGGCAGCTGTACCCGTCGGCAGCGATGGGATCATTTTCCTTCCTTATTTAAATGGGGAACGCACTCCGAATCTCCCGGCTGGTACCGGAGTCTTCCACGGGCTAACTGCATCGAATTTTACTTCGGCAAACCTGGCTCGCTCCGCGATGGAGGGCGCAACTCTCGGTTTGGTCTATGGGCTTAACCGGTTCCGTACGCTAGGAATTAAGACTACCGAGATTCGATTGACGGGCGGCGGCAGCCAGAGCGCGGCCTGGAGACAAGTCTGCGCCGATGCTTTCCGAGTGCCAGTCGTTTGTTTAGCCACCGCGGAGGGAGCCGCCTTGGGTGCGGCCTTGCACAGCGCCTGGGTTTATAGCCTCGTCAACAACAAGTCGAGTAATCTACAAGACCTGGTTTCTCGAGCCGTGAAGATCGATGAGAAGTCTCGGGCGACGCCGAATGAAGAGAATGCTGACAAATACCAGGAATTGTTCGGCCGGTTCAATGGTCTGACTCAACGCCTGGCGACCGGAGGCTACCTGTGAACAAGTTCACCGTTCGCGGTTCCCGGTTCACCGTTCGCAGTTGGGTCTCTTCTGATGGCCTACACATTGATAAATCGAACTGAACACCTGGGCGTCTGTTCCGCGAAACGCGGGACGAAACTGTGAACGGCGAACCGTGAACCGCGAACTATGAAACTGGTTATCGCCGCCACCGGAGCGAGTGGCATGGTCTACCTGCAGCGGTTGCTGGATCAAATCGATTGCCGGCAACACGAGGTCCATCTCGTTCTGAGCGGCTACGCGAAACAAGTTATTGCCGACGAGATCGAGAAGTTAAGGCTGCCTGCCGGGATACGCGAATATCCCGAACGGACCATGAACGCTCCGTTCGCCAGCGGCTCGGCATTATTTGATGCCATGGTGGTCGTACCCTGTTCCATGGGGACACTTGCCCGCATCGCTTCTGGTACCGGCGAGACACTCATCTTACGTGCAGCCGACGTTTTTCTAAAGGAACGACGTAAGCTGATTCTGGTTCCGAGAGAGACGCCTTGGAATCTGATCCATGCCAGGAATTGTTGTTCGTTGCTAGAAGCCGGAGCGGTTATTCTGCCTGCGAGCCCGGCTTTCTACAGCCGGCCTCGAACAATAGAGGAAGCCGCCGACACCGTGGTCCACCGGATTCTAGACCAGATCGGTTTACCGCCGCCAAAAACCTTTCGCTGGGGAGAGAGCGAATAAGTTTACCGGTTCACGGTTCGCCGTTCTCAGTTCACAGTTGCTCCGGTGCGATTGCGAGAAACAATGCGACCCGTCGGGTGTAGGATCTCCTGGAGCAAGCCCTCTCCCAAGCTATTCGACACCGCGAACCGCGAACCGTGAACTGTGAACCCGATCGACTTGCACGTCCACGTTTTGGGTAACGGTCTGGCTGGCTCGGGTTGCCGAGTACAACGAGTTTGGTGGCAGGAACCATTTGTCCGGATCATGTCACGCAGCATTGGCCTTACCGCGCACCCCGGTAGCGTTGAGCTCGATGCAGCCTACGTTCAGCAGCTTCGTTTGTGGCTCGGCAAGTCATCGTTGGCCGCGGTGGTTTTGCTCGCTTGTGACGATGTGCATCAGGAAGACGGTGTGCCGCGTCCTGATTTGTCCCGGATTTATGTCCCCAACGAATATGTATTGGGGCTTGCCCGGCAAGAGCCAAGGTTCTTACCGGGGATCTCGATCCATCCGGCCCGGAGAGACGCGATTGAATTACTGGAAGCCGGAGTCGCGGCCGGCGCGGTTCTTCTAAAATTGTTGCCGTGCGTTCAGATCGTTGATCCCGGCCTGGCAAGCTATCGCCTTTTTTGGAAAAGGATGGCAGAGCTTCAATTGCCGTTGCTCGCTCATACCGGCGGCGAGTTTTCGCTGCCAACTTATCGGCCGGATCTGTGCAACCCAGCCTGTCTTCGACCAATACTGGAACAAGGCGTCAAAGTGATTGCTGCCCACTGTGGGGCGTCGGCCTTACCGTGGCAGCGAGATTTCTCTCCCGAGTTTTTAGAGCTCAGGAATGCTTTTCCGAATCTTTACGGAGATATTTCGGCTCTTTCCCAACCCGTCCATTTCAAAACCATCTCCAGGGTTCGGGAGAATCCCGAACGCATTCTTTACGGGAGCGATTACCCGGTTGTGACCTCTGTTCTGTGGTCCCACCTGATTCGATGGATCTCGGCCGACGAAGCGAAAAGGCTTTGGAAGATCCAGAATCCTCTCCAACGAAAACTTGAGCTCACGCAGGTGCTTGGTTTCCCTGACGCCACCTTTGCCGGGGTGTACGACGTGTTACGTCAAACGCCTGCGGTAGCCAAAGTACGAGCTGGAGCAGGCGCGCCCAGCGCTTGCGTTAATGGATCCAGTTCAGGAGCTTAATCGCGACGCGTCGAAATAATCACAAATTCCGTTTGCGTCGCTTCATAGCGCTGCTACTTTCGTCGCCCGCCCGAGATTGTATGAGAGGGAAAAAGGGAGGGCGGATCGGCCTTAGTCGGGTTTAGAGGGAGTTGGTTCAGAGGGTTTAGGGTTTGGGCGCTTAGACTAGCGTACAACCGGCTTGTTAGAGAGCTTTGCTTGTCTTTGCTCTTTGCTTGTTGGTGAGGGCCGGAAACGGGTGCCGAACAAAAAGAAGCGGCATAAAAGTTACGGAAATTAACTTGACCGTTTGGAAAGAAAGATTAGTGTCATCTTCTCCGGAAATAACGGGGGGCGCACCAGAAGGTGCGGTCGTTCTTCAAGTTTAAGGGACTTCAAATTGACTCAATTTTGTCCCGGTTGAATAGAGACAAGAATTCCTGTTTGGCCGGATACAAGTTGAGTTTTTTTGTCGCCGTAAACGGAGACGACAATGGTTCTTTGAGAGTTTGGTTCTGAGTATATCGGAAATTGATAAACACTCAGAATGGTGATGTCAGCGAAGACTGTGTTGTGCGTTATAACGTCAACATTTTTTGGTTTTAATAGTTTTCATTGACCGACAACAACTTACGCTCCCCGGAGTGATCCGGAAGAGTGTAAGAAAGGAATTGGTCAGAATCTTTTATGTCCGGCATAGCCGCCGGACACCTAACTACCGTTAGGAGATAATTTTAACGGAGAGTTTGATTCTGGCTCAGAACGAACGCTGGCGGCGTGGATCAGACATGCAAGTCGAACGGGGTTAATCTGGTAGCAATATCGGGTTAGCCTAGTGGCGAACGGGTGCGTAACACGTGACCAACCTACCTAAAAGTGGGGGATAGCTCGCCGAAAGGCGGATTAATACCGCATGTGATCGTAAGATCAAAGCAGCAATGCGCTTTTAGAGGGGGTCGCGGCCTATCAGCTAGTTGGTGAGGTAACGGCTTACCAAGGCAGCGACGGGTAGCTGGTCTGAGAGGACGACCAGCCACACTGGAACTGAGACACGGTCCAGACACCTACGGGTGGCAGCAGTCGAGAATTTTTCTCAATGGGGGAAACCCTGAAGGAGCGACGCCGCGTG
>Ga0185299_10000164_pt1 | contig 209085 bp, 207 predicted proteins | sample PaiPotPPA55metaG_FD_128002 | JGI IMG/M metagenome (GOLD analysis project Ga0185299, IMG submission 128002) | Iron sulfur acid spring bacterial and archeal communities from Banff, Canada, to study Microbial Dark Matter (Phase II) - Paint Pots PPA... ...
GACCGTGCCAAAAGAGCTGGTGGAAGCCTCGAAGATCGACGGCGCCGGTCCGATCCGGTTTTTCTTTGATACGCTGCTGCCGCTGTCGGTGACCAACATTGCGGCGCTGTTCGTGATCCTCTTCATCTACGGCTGGAATCAATATCTCTGGCCGCTTCTGATCACGACCCGCGACGACATGCAGACCATCGTCATCGGCATCAAGAAGATCATCGACGTGCGCGACGCCCTGACCGAATGGCAGGTGGCGATGGCGACCGCCGTACTCGCCATGCTGCCGCCGGTCGCGGTCGTCGTGCTGATGCAACGCCTGTTCGTCAAAGGCCTGATCGAGACGGAAAAGTGAGATGGCAAACGTAACGCTGCGCGACGTCCGCAAGACCTATCCGAGCGGCTTTGAGGCGATCAAGGGCATCGGCCTCGAAGTCGGCGACGGCCAATTCTGCGTCCTGGTCGGCCCCTCCGGCTGCGGCAAGTCGACGCTGCTCCGGATGGTCGCCGGGCTCGAAACCATCTCTGGCGGCGAGATCGATATCGGCGGGCGCATCGTCAACCAGATCGAGCCCGCGGAGCGCGACATCGCCATGGTATTCCAGAACTACGCGCTCTATCCGCATATGAGCGTCTACAACAACATGGCCTATGGCCTGCGCAACCGCGGCATGGCCAAGCCCGAGATCGACACCCGCGTGCAGGAAGCCGCGCGCATTCTCGAAATCGGCCCGATGCTCGACCGCAAGCCCGGACAATTGTCGGGCGGGCAGCGCCAGCGCGTCGCGATGGGCCGCGCCATCGTGCGGCAGCCGAAAGTGTTTTTGTTCGACGAGCCTTTGTCCAACCTCGACGCCAAGCTGCGCATCGCCATGCGCGTCGAAATCCGCAAATTGCAACGGCGATTGAAGACCACCTCGATCTACGTCACCCACGACCAGCTCGAGGCGATGACGCTCGCTGATATTCTGGTGGTCATGAACGGCGGCCAGGTCGAGCAGATCGGCAACCCGCTCGAAATCTATCAGAGGCCCGCGACCACCTTTGTCGCGTCGTTCATCGGCGCGCCGCCGATGAATCTCTTGCCGGTCGGATCGGACGAAATCCGATCGCAACTCGCAGGCGCGCCCGGCGAAGCCGGCCTGTTGGGAATCCGCCCCGAGGATTTCGAGATTTCGAACGATGCGATCCCCGGCGGTATCGCACTCAACCTCTCCATCGAAGCGATCGAGCGCGTCGGCGCCGAGACTTTCATTTACGGCGCCCGGCAACAGCAGGGGCAGGGCGTAGCCGCCAATCCCGGGGAATTGCCGCCGGGCGAGGTGATCGTGCGAATTCCCGGCGCGATCGCGCCTGCCATCGGCGAGCGCATCCAGGCCACCGCGCCGCGTGAAAAACTGCATCTTTTCACGTCCGACGGCCGCAAACGGATCGAGCTGTAGGCCGAATTAACCATCGTCATTCCCGGATGCTCCGAACGACCAGACCCGGAATGACGTTGCGGGGTGGTAGTTTAGCGGGGTTCCCGAGGTGCTTGAACGCCTCTAGAATCATGCCCATATTCCCATCGACCGGACGGCAAACCGCCAGACGGTCGCCATGGGGCGCCGCAAGGGCCCTGAACTGCCAAAGTCGCTTCGAGAGGACTTTGTAAAATTATGTCTCGTGTTCCTTCGTTATCCAGTCCGTTCCTGCTGGGATTCGACGAAATCGAGCGTGCGCTCGATCGCGTCGTCAAAGGCGCCGACGGTTATCCGCCCTACAATATCGAGCGGTGCGACCGCAATAACGGCCAGCCCGAACGGCTGCGTATCACGCTGGCGGTGGCGGGTTTTACCCGCGACCAACTCGATGTCACCATTGAGGAAAACCAGCTCGTGATCCGGGGCCGCCAGCAGGACGACAAGGCCCGGCAATACATCCATCGCGGCATCGCCGCGCGCCACTTCCAGCGCACCTTCGTGCTGGCGGAGGGGATGCATGTGCTGGGCGCGGATTTGAAAAACGGGCTGTTGTCGATCGATCTGGCCCGGCCTGAGCCGGAAAGGATCGTTAAGACAATTGCTATCAATGAGCACGAATAATGGGAACGAGTAGCGGACTCGACCGCTTAGTCTGACAGAGGAGTCGAGACCATGACTGAAGCTAATGTTGCATTTGAGCCGGAAAGCGTCTCCCGGGAGGCGCTCGCGACCCTGGGCGAGGGCCACATCGCCTATGTGAAGCAGATCCGTTCCGAGGACGTGCCGGGGCTGTTTCCCCAGGCGCCGAAGATCGCGCCGGGACTAAAGCTGTTCGCGCTCCATGCCGCCGACGGCACCCCGATCATGCTGACCGATAGCCGGGAAGCTGCCATCGCGAACGCCTGGAGCAACGAGTTGCAGGCCGTCAGTGTTCACTGACACGGCGCTTGCGGTGTCACTGAGGCGGCGTTTGCTGCGCCTGATCAGTTGCGGCGAATAATTGAATTCGCGATGCGCGGGCATTGTCTCGATTTCATTCGGGATCGGCCCGCGCATTTTTTTGCGAGTCGTCATTCCGGGATGGTCTGAAGGACCAGACCTCAGATGTGCAATTGCACATCGGGGAATCTCCAGATTCCGGGTTCGATGCAGCGCATCGCCCCGGAATGACGCGTCCAGTAACGTGACACGCTTAGTCGGTCTTACGCAGCGCTCGCCGGCGGCAGCGCCAGCACCGAATAGATCGCCTGCGCGTCGCGCGAGGCGCGCAGCTTCTTGGCAACGTCCTGGTCGCGCAACAGCCGCGCGATCCGGGCCAGCGCTTTGAGATGATCGGCGCCCGCGCCTTCCGGCGCCAATAGCAAAAACACCAGATCGACCGGCTGGCCGTCCATCGCCTCGAAATCGATCGGGCGCTCGAGCCGGGCGAACAGGCCGAACAGCCGCTCCAGCTTGGGAAGCTTGCCGTGCGGGATGGCGACGCCATAGCCGACCGCGGTGGTCCCGAGCTTCTCGCGCTGCAGCAGGACCTCAAAAATCGCGCGCTCGTTCTGCCCGGTGAGGACAGCCGCTCGCGCCGACAATTCCTGGATCGCCTGCTTCTTGCTGTTGACCTTCAAGGCCGGAAGAATCGCCTCCGGTGCGACCAGGTCGGTAATCGTCATGGGGCGTTCCGAGGTGAATTGACCGTCAGGTTGCGAACTGGGCTCTAAAGGGTCGGCGTCAAGAAGGTTGAGGCGGAAGGCTTCAGGCAGCTTGCACCCGGGTCCCTAATTGGGGCGCTTCTACTCCAACGCAAGACCGGTGCCAACTCCCGGGAAGGTACTCCCTGACCCCTCCTGTCGAGGGCGGCGGACCATAGGGAGGGGGCTCGCGGGCGTCAATCCCGGGCGGCTCCGGAGTTCACAGAAGGCGGGTCGACCCAGCCGACATTACCGTCGGCCCGCCGGTAAATGATGTTTACCCGGCCGCTGCCGCCGTGCTGGAACACGATGCAGGCGGCCCCGGTCAAATCCAGTTCCATCACTGCCTCACTGACCGAAAGCCGTTTCAGCGACGTGGTCGCCTCCGCGATGATGACCGGGTTATAGGCCGTGACCTCGTCATCGTTTTCGCCGGGCGCCTCGATGACGTAGCTCGGCGCATCCAGCGTCGGCGCGTTCATTTCCGCAAGCGCTGCCGACGCCACATGGGCCTTGCGTGCCGAGCGGTCCTTCAGCCGGCTCTTATAGCGGCGGAGCCGCTTTTCGATCATCAATAGCGCCTGGTCGGCGCTGGCGTAGGCGTCGGCGGCGTTGGAATCGGCCTCCAGCGTAATGCCGGAATCCAGATGCAGCGCACAGTCGGTGCGGAAGCCGAACCCATCCTTGCTGAGCGTGATGTGGCCGGAGTAATTGCCGTCGAAATATTTGCGCAAGACTTCATCGGTGCGCTCGCTGACGCGCCCGCGCAACGCCTCGCCGACGCTGATGCTTTTTCCCGAGATCCGGAGAGTCATTTTTGATGCCTCGATTGGTCTGGAACGCATCGACACTATCCCGATTTGGCCGGGGCGCAATCAGGCGGGCTGCGTATCCCGGGAGCGGTCGGAGGACGCGGCGGGTGCCGACAGCGCATTTCCGAGCATGCTTTGCTTGTCGCGGCGGCGCTGCACCGACGAGGGGATGCGCATCGCTTCACGGTACTTCGCAACGGTGCGACGGGCGATATCAATCCCCGATTCGCGCAATCGTTCCACGATGGTGTCGTCGGACAGGATGACCGCGGGGTCTTCCGCGTCGATCAATTGCTTGATGTGGTGACGGACGGCTTCCGCCGAATGAGCTTCGCCGCCATCGGCCGACGCAATCGAGGCGGTGAAGAAATACTTTAATTCGAAACTGCCGCGATTGGTCGCCATGTATTTGTTGGCGGTGACGCGCGACACCGTCGACTCATGCATCTGGATGGCGTCCGCCACCGCTTTCAGATTCAGCGGCCGCAAATGCGCGACGCCGTGGGTGAAGAAGCCGTCCTGCTGGCGCACGATCTCGGTCGCGACTTTCAGGATGGTGCGGGCGCGCTGATCGAGCGCGCGGACCAGCCATGTGGCGTTTTGCAGGCAGTCGGTGAAATAGGATTTGTCGCCGTCCTTGCGGATCGTCTTCGACAGTTCGGTGTAATAGGTCTGGTTGACCAGCACGCGCGGCAAGGTGTCGCTGTTGAGTTCGACGTGCCAGCCGCCGTCCGGGCCCGGCCGCACATAGACATCCGGCACCATGGTCTGCACCCGGGCCGAGCCGAATTTCAAGCCCGGCTTCGGATCGAGACGGCGGATTTCGCCGATCATGTCGGTGATGTCTTCATCATCGACACCGCAGAATTTTCTCAAGGAGGCGATGTCGCGTTTCGCCAGCAGATCAAGGTGCTCGACCAGCGCCTGCATCGCGGGGTCGTAGCGGTTGAGTTCGCGCAACTGGATCGCAAGGCATTCGCTCAGGCTTCGCGCACAGACGCCGGGCGGATCGAATTTCTGCAGCACCGACAGCACGGCCTCGACATCGGCTTGCGATGCGCCCAAACGCTGGGCGGCCTGCCCCAGGTCCTGCGGCACGTAGCCGGCCTCATCGACAAGGTCGATGAGGTATTGCCCGATCATGCGCTGGGCAGGATGCGAGAAAGCCACTGCCAATTGTTCGGCGAGATGGCTGCCGAGCGTGACCTCGGCGGCGACAAAGGCTTCGAGATTGTAAGCCTCGTCGTTGGAAGCGCCGCCGCCCCATTCGGTATAGGCGGTCGGCGCCGCATCCTGCGCATTGCGCGCCGCGGCTTCGGCAGGCTCTTCGGAAAACACGTTGTCGAGCCCGGTGTCGAGCGTCTGCTCAATTTCGCTACGGCTGCCGAGATCGCGGTTCAGCCACTCCTCGGCAACCGGCTCGAAATTGTCGGCGGTCGAGCTATTGGCCATCTCGGAGCGCTCGGCCGAAGCGTCGTCGCCATAGGCGGAGCCGGAATCGTCGGAGTCGGAATATTCGGCCCGTTCCGGCACGGGTTCCCCTGCAACCGGGGGCTCAGTTCCGTCGTTGGCGCGCTCCAGAAGCGGATTTCGCTCCAGTTCCTCTTCCACGAAAGCCGAAAGGTCGAGATTCGACAATTGCAGCAGCTTGATCGCCTGCATCAGCTGCGGCGTCATCACCAGCGACTGGGATTGGCGGAACTCTAATCTTTGCGTCAGCGCCATGGAGCCAAGAACCGATCCCTAACAAAGTTGGTCCGATTCTTGCTTAAACCAGTCCGGAGCCGATGTACACGGCTTGACGAATTGTAAAAATGGACTAAAGGCGGATTTGCCGGCCAGGGTTAAAGCTTCCCGCCGGGCTAGAGCCGGAATTCCTCGCCAAGGTAGAGACGGCGTACATCCGGATCATTGACGATCTCATCCGGATTGCCCTCGGTCAAGATCTCGCCGGCATAGACGATATAGGCGCGGTCGGTCAGTCCGAGCGTTTCCCGCACATTGTGGTCGGTGATCAAGACGCCGATGCCGCGATTGGTGAGGTGGCGCACGAGGTCCTGAATGTCGCCCACCGCGATCGGATCGATACCGGCGAACGGTTCGTCGAGCAGCATGTAATTGGGGCGGGTCGCCAAGGCGCGGGCGATTTCGACGCGACGCCGCTCGCCGCCTGACAGCGCAATCGACGGCGTCTTGCGCAGCCGCGCGATGTTGAATTCGTCGAGCAGCGAATTGAGTTCCGCCTCGCGTTTTTTCTTCGAGGGTTCGACGACCTCGAGCACGGCGCGGATATTCTGCTCCACCGTCAGGCCGCGAAAGATCGAGGCTTCCTGCGGCAAATAACCGATACCCAACCGCGCTCGCTGATACATCGGCAATTGGGTGACGTCATGGCCATCGAGCTCAATGGCGCCGCGATCCGCCTTGATCAGGCCGGTGATCATATAAAATACCGTGGTCTTGCCGGCGCCGTTCGGGCCGAGCAATCCGACCGCCTCGCCGCGCCGGACATAGATGCTGACGCCGCGCACGACCTGGCGGGAGCCAAAACTCTTTTCCACGCTATGCACAGCGAGATAGCCGGCCCGCTGCGTCGGCCGGGGCGCCGCGCCCGCGCCATTGGTCTTCGGGCGCGGCGCCGCCGCCGGCTGCGGCCGTGGCTTTTCGGTCCGGGGCGGTTCGGGTTTCAGTAGTGGCGCATCGCGGGCAATCGGAGACATCTCGCGCGCCATCGGCGGGGCGTCGCGCACCGGGCTCGTCAGCAGCTCGCCGATGCTGTCGCCAAGCGCGGTGATATCGGCGCGCGAGCGCGCAAATCCGGGCGCATTGCGTTTGACCGGGCGTCGACGGAACATGCCGAGTATATCCACCATCCCCGCTTAGCTCAGCCTTTCACGGTTAACCCGCGACGTGCCCGCGGCGAATACACAAGCTCGCAACATGAAGGAATGGATGTCCCTTGCCCAGCGAGACCCCTCATCGAAGCGCAGATCGCCGCCCGCCCGCGCTGGTAGATACAGGCTCGCGGCGTAGCCTTCAACCTCGCCATCCATCAATAGCGCATAAGTGATTGATATTATTTTGGTTTATTTGGAGCGCCCGGAGCCGGCGCCGCAGGCGCTGCGCCGGGGAGGAGGGGGCCGCCCTGCTGGCCGGACGATTGAAACAGGCCCTGCACCCGGCCTGTGTCGGATTCCACCCGCGACACGCCTGTCGTCATGTCCACCAGCAGCCGGTCGCCACGCAGCACGTTCTTGCCCTGGGTCAAAACAACCCCGCCCAGCATGGTGATGAGGTTGGTCTTGGTGTCGAACACCGCGGTCTCTCCGGTCACGACCTGATCCTTCTGGGTGACGACCACATTGCCCTTGGCCTCGAGCCGTTTGATCGACGAGGCGCCCTCGGGGCCGGGGGTCGCAGCCTGCATCGGCGCCGCTTTCGGCTCGGCCTTGGTGTTTGCCGCGGGCGTTGCCGACGGAGGCGGGTTCGATTCGTAGAACACCACCAATATCTTTGACGTCATGGTGGTGTCGCCCTGCACTACCTTCACATTGCCGGAGAAGGTCGCTTCTTTTTTCTTGTCGCGCATCTCCAACGTCGCGGCTTCGATCTGGATCGGCTGGTCGCGATTTTGCGAAAAACCCTGCATCGCATTGGGCACGCCCGTGACCGCGCTTTGCGCCAAAACTTCACCGCTCGTGATCATCGCGAGCGCGAATGCGAGCGCGCAGGCGCCATTCAGGGTCCGCGATATCCGGAAGCTGCGCGGAAAAATCTTCATCAAATTCATTTCCGATTTGAGGACTTGCCTGCTGCTGAGCGGGTTTTGGCCGGATGCGCTACGGGTTCGGGCGTGGCGGGCGCGACAGCGGCGGGCTGAGCGGGCGTGGCCGGGTCACCCAACTTATCCAGGTTCATCACGACATTGCCTTCGAACCGCACCACCTCGCCACCTCCGGTGATCCTGAGCTTGTCGGCGGATATCGTTCCGTCCGCCCATTTCACGTCGACATGCTCTTCCGACGTCACCGTGCCCTTGCCCATGTCGACAAAGGCCTGCGACAGCCACGCCTGGTAGCCCGTGGTGGTCTCCAAATAGATGTCCTTGTGCAGGTCCAGCAACTGCTCCTTGCTGTCGAACAGGCCGTTGAGGGCGACCAGCGTGGTGGTGGACTGATCTTCCATCAACAGCTTGGCGCGCAGCTTCTTGAGATCGACGTGATCGGGATCGGTGAGGTCCTGGGTCGCCGTTTTGGCCCAGAGTTCGTAGGGCCGGCGGTCGGTGGTGTAGCCGGCGAGATGCGGCGATTCCATGGTGATCTTGGTACCGGAGACGACGAGATTGCCGACATCGAGCGGCAGCTTGGGCAACAGCAACCGGAATGGATTGAAGATCGAGAACCCGACAATCGTCGCCAACGCCAGGAACACCGCCGCCGGGACCGCGATGCGCAGCACCCGCACCATCCGGCTGTGGCGCGCAGCGATCTTGAAGCGCGCCTCCATTCCGGCTTGATAGGCAGGATTCTGAACCGAGTTCACCGCTGCTCCAGGGCGCAAGATGAGCCGCCATTCTACCCGGCCTTGCCGGACTATGCAGCGGGCACCTCGCGTTACCAGTGTGACCGAAACGGGGCAGAGGCCGCGGCAAAGGGCCGTTCCGGCGCCTTACGAATGCGCGAAAATGTCCTCGGTGTCCCAGCCCTGCAGATCAAGCATTGCCCGCGTCGGCAGAAATTCGAAACAGGCTTGCGCCAGTCCCAAACGGCCCTCGCGCGCCAGCATGGCATCGAGCCGTTCGCGAAGCGCGTGCAGATGCAACACGTCGGAGGCCGCGTACGCCAGTTGCGCCTCGCTCAGGCTTTGCGAACCCCAGTCGCTCGATTGCTGCTGCTTCGACATGTCGACGTTCAGCACCTCGCGCACCAGGTCCTTCAGGCCATGGCGGTCGGTGTAGGTGCGGGCGAGCCGCGAGGCGATCTTGGTGCAGTAGAGCGGCTGCGGAATCACGCCGAAGGCGTTAGTGAGCGCGGCGATATCGAACCGCGCGAAATGGAAGATTTTTGTCACCTTCGGATTGGCGAGCAACGCCTTCAGGTTGGGCGCGTCGGTGTGACCCTTTCCGTAGTCTTTGGGAATTTGCACCACGTCGGCGCTGCCGTCGCCGTTCGACAGCTGCACCACGCAGAGCCGGTCGCGATGCGGATGCAGCCCCATGGTCTCGGTATCGATTGCGACCGAATCGGTGTAGCGGGTCAGATCGGGCAGGTCGCCGCGATGCAGGCGTACGGTCATGTGGTCTTGGTCTCTCGGGCCTCGTCGAATCGACGCAATCTAACGCCCAAACCTTCAGGAGGCGAGCGTTCGGTGGACCCGGGGAACCGAAAGATGATGCGACCTTGGCTGCTCAAACCCTGAGCGAGCGGGCGCGCCGCCATCGCAGCGCGACCGTGCTCCCGAGGAATGCGAACGCGACCGGGTGAATCGGCGGCAGTATCACGCCGAGCGCCGTCCATTGCCGCAAGAGCAGAAATATTGCGCCTGAAACCGCGCTGCGAGGCCGTCAGGGCTAGGTGGCGCGGAGCTGCCCGATGGCGCTGAGCCAGTTTTCCATATGGAAGGTCTTGGCGATTTTGCCGTCCCTGATGGTCTGGATATCGACCGCCATCATTCTAAAACTTGCCGGAGTGCGGGACGCCGAACAACTCGCCTGAGGGCGTGCCGGTGACCTCGCCACGGACGATCACGCGATCGCCGGCGACCAGCATTTCCTTGATGTCGAATTTCATGTCCGGAATGGTGTTGGCAAAGTTCGAGACCACCTTGATCGAGGTCTCGCGGCCCCAGCATTCGCCCGGCAGATAGCCTGAACAGGATTCGTAGTCCTCGGTGAGGATTTTTTCCTGAATGGCCCGAACATCGCCCCGGCCGGAAATGTTGAACAGACGGTACCAGGGCGCGATCGCGGCGAGAGCCTGTTCTTCGGTGAGTCCAGTCATCGTTTTTCCTGACGTTGGTGCGCGTTTTCCACGGCTCACGGCCGAACCGAGAATCAGAGGCGGCAGCGCTGCGGTTATGGTAATAAGTATGTCGTTCTACATATTATGAAGGTCGACATACCGATTTGCAACTGATATTTGCGAGCATGGCAAAAGCTTCTGATTCCAAAGGGAAAACCTTAGCCGCGGCGGCGAAATTGTTTCGCCAGCAGGGCTACCACGGCACCGCGCTGCACGACATTCTGGCCGCCGGAGGCTCGCCGCGCGGGTCGCTTTATTTTCATTTTCCGAAGGGGAAAGAGCAGATCGGCGAGGCCGCGCTGACGCTCGCCGGCGAAACCGTGCGTCAGCGCATCGCGCTCGGCGCCCAGGCATCGGAGAGCGCCGAAATCTTTCTGGTGCGGCTCGTGCGCGGCATGGCGGCCGACCTCGAACGCTCCGATTACAAGGAAGGTTGCCCGATCGCGACAACGGCGCTGGAGACCTCCGCGCAATCCGACGTTTTGGGCGCCGCGACCCGCATCGCGTTCCAGAAATGGGAGCTCGAGATCGAACGCGGGCTCGAGCGCTTCGGCATGGCATCAGGTGATGCGGAGCAAGTGGCGACCCTGGTTCTCAGCCAGATCGAAGGCGCGCTATTGCTGGCGCGCACCTATCGCAGCCTCGAGCCGCTCCGCCGCGCCGAGCAGGCGGTGAAATTGTTGGCGCGGATCGGCGAAGCGTAATGAGGTTGGGTTGTGGGCTTGGGCGCAAATGGTGCCCAGGAAAGGACTCGAACCTTCACGGCCGTTAAGCCACTGGCACCTGAAGCCAGCGCGTCTACCAATTCCGCCACCTGGGCCCGGGCCGGTTAGTACGGATGCGTCGCGCGCTTGTCAAATTGTTGAATCGCGGCCCAAATAAGCTGTACAGCCCGGACGTGATGGCGTATCGCGGACCTGCTAAATCCCCGCATGATTGATCTTTTCTGACCGGCAGGAAATTGCATCCATGGCATCGAATCTGGACACCCTGATCACGGTTTTCGGCGGGTCGGGTTTTCTGGGGCGACACGTGGTCCGCGCGCTGGCCAAGCGCGATTACCGCATCCGCGTCGCGGTGCGGCGGCCGGAACTGGCAGGGCATTTGCAGCCGCTCGGCCGGGTCGGCCAGATCCACGCCGTGCAGGCCAACCTGCGCTATCCGGCCTCGGTCGAGGCCGCGATGCGCGACTCGCATGCCGCCATCAATCTGGTCGGCATCCTGGCCGAAAGCGGCGCGCAGAGTTTTGACGCGGTGCAGGCGCTCGGCGCCGGCGCGGTCGCCAGGGCGGCAGCCGCCGTTGGCGCGCGGATGGTGCATGTCTCCGCGATCGGCGCGGATGAGAATTCGCCCGCGCGTTATGCCCGCTCCAAGGCCGCCGGCGAGAAGGCGGTATTGTCGGCGGTTCCGTCGGCGACGATCCTGCGGCCTTCGGTGGTGTTCGGGCCCGAGGATCAATTCACCAACCGGTTTGCGGCGCTGGCACGCATCTCGCCGATGCTGCCGCTGATCGGCGGCGGCCTGACCAAACTGCAGCCGGTCTATGTCGGCGATGTCGCGACCGCGGTCGCGGACGCCGTCGACGGCAAGACCAAAGAAGGCGCGGTGTATGAGCTCGGCGGTCCGGAAGTGCTGACCATGCGCGAGATCATGGAAATCATCCTCGCGACCATCGAACGCCGGCGCATGCTGATGTCGCTGCCGTTCTCCCTCGCCAGATTGCAGGCGCCGTTGCTGCAGTTCGCGCCGGGGCCGCTCAAACTGACGCCGGATCAGGTCGAGCTGTTGCGCGCTGACAATGTGGTCTCAAGTGCGGCGAAGGCTGCTTCCCTGACGCTGGAAGGCCTGGGCATCACGCCGGATTCGCTGGAAGCGATCGCCCCGCAATATCTCTGGCGTTTCCGCAAGACCGGACAGTTTCAGCACAAGGGCGCGTGATTTATCCATCGTCGCGGCGAGGCCGGCGGCGACGGAGCATCTTACCTTCCCATCGCCAGCGCGATCAGGCCAAGTGTGCCGACGATGACGCGCCACCACGCGAACACCGTGAAGCCGTGGCGGGTGACATAGTTCAAGAACGTTTTCACCACGACGATCGCGGTGATGAACGACACCACGAATCCGATTGCGATGATGCCCAGATGATCGCTCGTCATCTCGGCGCGGTTCTTGTAGAAATCATAGGCGAACGCGCCGACCATGGTCGGGATCGCCAGGAAGAATGAAAACTCCGCCGCCGCGCGCTTGTCGGCCCCTAACAGCATCGCCGCCACGATGCTGGCGCCGGAGCGCGACACGCCGGGGATCATCGCAAAGCACTGCGCGATGCCGATATAAAGATACGTCAGCAGCGGAAATTTCGTCGCGTCGTGTTCGTGAGGCTTATGATCGAGCTGGTCGACCCATAACAATATCGCGCCGCCGACGATCAGCGAGAAGCACACGACCCACGGGTTGAACAGAACTTCCTTGATGTATTTCCCGGCGGCCAGCCCGATCACGACCGCGGGCAGGAACGCCACCAGCACGCCGATCACGAATCGCCGGTCGTCGGGATTGGAGAACATGCCGAGTGCGATCCGCCACAATTTGCCAAAGTAGATCACAAGGATGGCCAGGATCGCGCCGAGCTGGATCAGCACCGTAAAACTGTTCCAGAAACTGCCCTCGCCGAGATTGAAGAAGCGTTCCGCCAGCAACAGATGGCCGGTCGAGGAGACCGGCAGGAATTCCGTGACACCTTCGATGATACCGAGAATCACAGCTCTTAGTGCATCAGACATCATGACCTGGTCCGTTATGTTCGATATCGACCGAAAAAAGCCGGGTTCTTCTCGCTCATTCGCCTCTCTACCGCAATCGCAAAAAACATTAAAACATAGGTTGCCTCAATCGTGTGCTTAGGTAGTTTGCCGCATTGTTGCGGCATATCTGTGCTGCCTCTCTCTGCTGCCTCTTTGTTGCCTGGGGCGGTGGGAATTTCTTAAGCACCGCAAGATACCAAGGGTTTCATGTTCACGCTGTTTCATCATTCGTTCTGTCCGCATTCGCGCTTCATCCGCCTGGCGCTCGGCGAGCACGGGCTCGAGGTGCGGCTGGTGGAAGAGCGGGCTTGGGAACGGCGCGAGGCGTTTTTGGCGCTCAACCCCGCCGGCACCACGCCGGTGTTGACCGCCGAAGGTCAGCCGCCGATTCCGGGTTGTGGAATCATCACCGAATTTCTCGATGAAACCTATGGCGCCGATTTGGGCGAACGGCGGCTGTTGCCCTCAGTGATGGCCGAGCGCGTCGAAGTTCGCCGGTTGATGGCCTGGTTCAACGAGAAATTTTTCGAGGAAGCCTCCAATCCCCTGGTCACCGAGCGCATCTACAAGCGCTTCATGAGCGAGCAGAACGGCGGAGGAGCGCCGGCCGCGGACGTGATCCGCGCGGCGAAAGCAAATGTGCGCTATCATCTGGCCTATATCGGCTGGCTCGCGAAGACGCGGAATTTTCTGGCCGGCGACCGGCTGACCTATGCGGACCTCGCCGCCGCGGCGCATCTTTCGGCGATCGATTATCTGGGCGACGTGCCATGGATCGAGGACGACGCGGCAAAGGCGTGGTACGCGAGGATAAAATCCCGCCCGTCGTTCCGTCCGCTATTGAGCGAATGGCTGGCCGGCGTGCCGGCGTCGCGCACCTACGTGGACCTCGACTTCTGAACGCAAGCGAGAGCGCCGATCTGAAGGCCGCGCTCAAAAGCGAAGCGCGCGCGCTGGGATTCGATTGCGCGGGCGTTACCGATCCCGGTGCGATTGCGGACATCGCAAAACATTTCCGCGATTTTCTTGACGCCGGCGCGCATGGCGACATGGACTGGCTCGCCGCTCATCCGGAGCGCCGCGCTGACCCGCGCGTGCTGTGGCCTGACGTGCGCTCGGTGATCATGCTCGGCGTCAATTACGGGCCGGATGAAAATCCGCTTGTCATCCTCGAGCAACGCACGCGCGGCGCGATTTCGGTCTATGCGCAAGGCGACGATTATCACGACCTGATCAAGAAGCGCCTGAAGGCGCTGGCGCGGTGGCTGGTCGCGACCGCAGGCGGCGAGGTCAAGGTGTTCGTCGATACCGCCGCGGTGATGGAAAAGCCGCTGGCGCAGGCGGCGGGATTGGGCTGGCAGGGCAAGCACACCAATCTCGTTTCGCGCGAATTCGGCTCGTGGCTGTTTCTCGGCGCGATTTTTACCACGCTCGACCTGCCGCGCGACCAGGCCGACGGCGACCATTGCGGCTCATGCCAGGCCTGCCTCGATATCTGCCCGACATTGGCGTTCCCTGCGCCCTACAGGCTCGATGCCAGGCGCTGCATCTCCTATCTCACCATCGAGAACAAGGGGCCGATCCCGCACGAATTTCGCAAAGCCATCGGTAACCGCGTCTATGGCTGCGACGATTGCCTCGCGGTGTGCCCGTGGAACAAATTCGCTCGGGCCGGGCGTGAAACAAAACTCGCCGCGCGTGAGGAACTGCGCGCACCCGGGCTCGCGGAACTCGCGGCTCTCGATGACGCCGCGTTTCGCGCGCGATTCACAAAATCGCCGGTCAAGCGCATCGGCCGCGACCGTTTTGTGCGCAACGTGCTGATTGCGATCGGCAATTCGAACGATAATGCGCTGGCCGGCGCGGCCGAGCGTTTGCTGGACGACACGAGCCCGCTGGTTCGGGGCGCCGCGGTGTGGGCGCTGTCGCAATTGATGGAGCGGGAGGCGTTTTGCGAGTTGGCGGCGAAGGCCGGGGTCACAGAAGTGAACGAAGGCGTGATTGAGGAGTGGCGGCTGGCAAGCACCGGCGCCTGCTCCTCATCCGAGGAGCGTGCTCTCGCGCGCGTCTCGAAGGATTGAGGCCACCGGCGGGGGGCCTCATGGTTCGAGACGGCGCAAGAGCGCCTCCTCACCATGAGGGTTACCGCTTCGCTCGGCCCTTGATTTATCGACACAAATTCCGTCATGGTTCCTTACCCATGACAAACCCACCTTTCTTCACAACAAACGGCGACGCCTTCATTCCCACCAAGGTCGCGAACGGACCGTGGGACCCGAATTCGCTGCACGGCCGGGTCATCATCGGCCTGCTGGCTTTCGTGATCGAACGGCGCCACGGCGGCGACGATTTCGTGCCGGCGCGGCTGACGGTGGACATGTTCCGGCTGCCAAATCTCTCGCCGATCGAGGTCAAAACAAGACTGATCCGCGACGGCCTGCGGATCAAACTGGTCGAAGCCGATTTTTTCAGCGGCGGCGTCGCCATGGCGCGCGCCTCATGCCAATTGCTGCGAAAGACGCAAAACCCCCAAGGACAGGTCTGGTCGCCGCCGAATTGGGAGGTGCCCGCGCCTGCGGACATCGCGGTCCCGGACGATCCGCGGCTTGGCATGTACGGCAAATGGACCACAAGGCCGATCGTGGGCGCGATGGGCACCATCGGCCCGCGGCGGCTGTGGATGAGCGAAGTGCGCGATCTGGTCGAGGGCACGCCGCTGACGCCGTTCGTGCGGGCCGCGGTGGCGGCGGATTTTGCAAGCCCCTTCGCCAATGCCGGCGATCAGGGCCTTGGCTATATCAACAGCGACGTCACGCTCTATCTGCATCGCCTGCCGGTCCAAGAATGGATCGGATTTGAGGTGGTGAACCACCAGTCCGCCGACGGCGTCGCGATCGGCGAATGTTTTCTGTACGATCAGCAGGGCCCGATCGGGTCGTCCACCGTCGCAGCGTTAGCGCAGCGCAAGCCGATGACGTCGGTGGCGCCGCGTCCCTAGTCGTCATGCCCCGCGAAAGCGGGGCATCCAGTATTCCAGAGAACTCCGTGATGAATTGAGATGTCCGTGGAATGCGTCTCGAATAATTGCGGCTGCAACCTCATTCGATCTCTGCCACCGCCGCCAACATCCGCGCGATGTCCTGCGGCCGCGACAGGCGGTGATCGCCGTCCTGGATCATGGTCAGCACCACGTCGTCCTTCGGCAGCCGATGCGCCAGCGCAAACGCATGTTGCCATGGCACGTCCGGATCCTGCGCGCCCTGCAGGATGCGGATCGGGCAGCCGACATCGATGGCGCTGCCGAGCAACAGATGATGGCGGCCCTCCTCGATCAGCGCACGTGTGATCGGATAGGGCTCGCCATATTGCGAGGGCCGCAGCCACACGCCTTTTGTCTGGATCTCCGGCTTAACTTCCGGCGAGAAGCCGTTCCACATCAGCGCTTCCGTGAAATCCGGCGCCGGCGCGATCAGCACGAGGCCCGCGATCGTCGCGCGGCTTGCCGCCCGTTTTGTCATTTCGCGCGCCAAGAGTAACGCCATCCAGCCGCCCATCGACGAGCCGATCACCACCTGCGGGCCGGCGCAAAACTGCTCGAACACGGCGATACTCTCTTCCAGCCATCGCCCGATGGTGCCGTCGATGAAGGCACCGCCGGATTCGCCATGGCCGGAATAATCGAACCGCACGCAGGCGCGACCCTGCTCGGCCGCCCATGCGTCCAGCGCGAGCGCCTTGGTGCCCTGCATGTCCGAATTGAATCCGCTCAGCCAGAACAGCCCGGGTGCCGCGCCTTCGCGGGCGCGCACGGCGATGCGGCGCGCCGCGGCATCGTTCCCGACCTCGATGAAGGTCGGCGGCTGCGAGGGGGTGGCGGAGTCGGTCATGGGAGTGTCACTTTGGTTTTGCTGCTGTTTGAGTGAGCACACATGATCCGTCAACGGACGCCAATACCGACTTTAAGGCCGCCGCGACGCTTGCGGAACGCAGCCTTGCCCTCTATGTGGGCTGATCTGAACATTCCGTCGCAGTCAGCGTTGTCTGACGTGACCAAAATGCCTCGCATTTAATGGTTTTGGCACGCGGACCTGCGAGTTTGCTTGCCCGCTGCGTCTTATTCCTTCAAACTGTCGGCTTCGTTCACAACCTTGGAGAGTTACCCATTCGCCGTCCCAACAGAGCCCCGCCCGCTGCCACCAAAGACGGGCCGCGCACCAATGATGAAATCCGCAACGCACAGGTCCAGCTGATCGATCAGAACGGCACCAACCACGGCACCGTCGAGACCGTAGCCGCCGTAAAGATGGCGCTCGAAGCCGGCATGGACCTTGTCGAGATTTCGCCGAATACCAATCCTCCCGTCTGCAAGATCATGGACTACGGGAAGTTCAAATATTCGGCCCAGAAGAAGGCCGCCGAGGCCCGCAAGAAGCAAAAGGTCGTTGAGATCAAGGAAATCAAGCTGCGGCCGATGATCGACGATCACGATTACGACGTAAAAATGCGTGCCATGCAGCGCTTTTTCGAGGAAGGCGACAAGGTCAAGGTCACCTTGCGCTATCGCGGCCGCGAAATGGCGCATCAGGAAATTGGAACCAAGCTCTTAGACAAGGTCAAGAGCGACGTCGCCGAGATCGCCAAGGTCGAGCAGGATGCGCGTTTCGAGGGCCGCCAGGTGGTGATGGTTCTGGCGCCACGTTAAGTCTCGGCCAAGCTGGTCGTCCCCGCGAAAGCCGGACCGACACGCCGGGAAATCTCATTCGGGCATCAGATCCGACGGCTTCCTTCCCCAACAAAGCTCTGTGGTTGGGTCCCCGCTTTCGCGGGGACGATGAAGGATTTGCCGTGTTTCGCGGCAATCAGGTACGTGTGGCTTGCCAGGTTCCGCTGCAGCGGTCGCCGGAAATGATACCGCTCCAGCGGCCGGCTCCAGCGTTGCCGGCAAGCCGGCCGCTGCCGCTCGCCTTGGATGCGCCCACCGATATCTGGACGGAAACGACGCCGCCGCGGCCGATGCCGCCGGTGACCTTGCCACCACCGGCCGACGAAACCCGGGTGCCCGTCACGGTGAAGGGAACGCTGTTGGTCGAGCTGCAATTGCCGGCCTGGGTGGCAAAAAGCACGTTCCAGGTGCCGTTATAGGCCCCAGCACGGGCCATCCGGCCCGCCGGAGATGCCTCGGCGGCTTTAGGCGCGGCAATGGCGGCGAGAGCGGCCGCGACAAAGATCCATCGCAGAACGCGAATCGACTTGGAATCGACAAAAAGGGCAATCGGTTGGGGTGATATGGTCATTTTTCCTGCCTCTGACGGCGCCGCTAACCGGCGTCAGGCATAGGTCGAATGATCGGGTTTCGCGGTTCATCGTTGCCAATTGCCCCTCGCTCTGCCATAAGCGCGGACTTCATCGCCCGGCTGATCAAGGGCTGCCGTGGCGATGTCCCTGCTGGCTGTTTCTTTTCGAGAAATAGCCGAGCACTTTCAACGCTCTAACGAGCATTTTAGCCGCGAAAGCGCCCCTTTGGGCGCGTTTTTCCTGCGGCAACAGGAGAGCCAAATGCCCAAGCTGAAGACCAAGTCAGGCGCCAAAAAGCGCTTCAAGGTGACTGCCACCGGCAAAGTGATGGCCGCCCAACGCGGCAAGCGCCACGGCATGATCAAGCGGACCAAGAAGCAGATTCGTCAGCTTCGCGGCACCCGCGTGCTGTTCAAGACCGACGGCGACAACATCAAGAAATATTTCTTGCCGAACGCCTGATCGCGACAGCGATCGCGGTTTTAATTTTGCCGAGCCGCGTCCGCGCGGCGATCCGTCACCCATTTTAGCAATCCAAGGATATCCGTCATGTCTCGCGTCAAACGCGGTGTGACCTCTCACGCCAAGCACAAGAAAGTCTACAAGGCCGCCAAGGGCTTTTACGGCCGCCGCAAGAACACCATCCGCGCCGCCAAGGCCGCCGTCGAGAAGGCCGGGCAATACGCTTTCCGCGACCGCAAGCGCAAGAAGCGCACGTTCCGCGCGCTCTGGATTCAGCGCCTCAACGCCGCGGTGCGGCCGTTCGGCATGACCTACAGCGTGTTTATCAACGGCCTGTCCAAGTCGGGCATCACGGTCGACCGCAAGGTGCTGTCGGATCTCGCCATCAACGAGCCGGCGGCGTTCCAGGCGATCGCCGAGAAGGCCAAGGCCGCGCTCGCGGCCTGAGGCCTCGTTCCATTTGCGCTCTGCAACGTTTTGAAGCCGTCATGGCCGGGCTTGTGCCGGCATGACGGAGCTAGGAGCACTGGCTTAGCGTCCTAGCAAAAAGGGATTGCTGTGTCCGACCTCGCTCAACTCGAATCGCAAATCCTCGCCGACATCGCCGCCGCGAACGACGAGGCGGCGCTGGAAGCCGTGCGGGTCGCAGCGCTGGGCAAGAAGGGCTCAATCTCGGCGCTGCTCGCAACGCTCGGCAAGATGTCGCCGGACCAGCGCAAGACGCAAGGAGCGGCGATCAATCTCGCCAAGGATGCGGTAACCCAGGCACTGACCGCCCGCCGCGACATCCTCAAATCGGCCGCCCTCGACGCGCGGCTATCGACCGAGACCATCGACGTCACGCTGCCGCTGCGCGAAACGCCGGCGGAAGCGGGCCGAATTCATCCGCTCAGCCAGGTGATGGACGAACTGACCGCGATCTTTGCGGATATGGGTTTTGCCATCGCCGAAGGCCCTGATATCGAGACCGACGATTACAATTTCACAAAACTGAATTTCCCGGAGGGCCATCCGGCGCGGGAAATGCACGACACGTTCTTCTTCAATCCGAAGCCCGATGGCTCACGGATGCTGTTGCGCACCCACACCTCGCCGGTGCAGGTGCGCACCATGCTTAGCCAGAAGCCGCCGATCCGCATCATCTGCCCGGGCCGCACCTATCGCATCGATTCGGATGCCACCCACACGCCACAGTTTCACCAGGTCGAGGGCCTCGTGATCGACAAGGGCTCGCATCTCGGCCACCTCAAATGGATCCTGCACGAGTTCTGCAAGGCCTTCTTCGAGGTCGATCACATCAACATGCGCTTCCGGCCGTCGTTCTTCCCGTTCACCGAGCCGTCGCTGGAGGTCGATATCCAATGCCGGCGCGACAAGGGCGAGATTCGTTTCGGCGAAGGCGAAGACTGGCTGGAGATTTTGGGCTGCGGCATGGTGCATCCGAACGTGCTGCGCGCCTGCGGTATCGATCCCGACGTCTATCAGGGCTTTGCCTGGGGCATGGGCATCGACCGCATCGCGATGCTGAAATACGGCATGTCGGACCTGCGGCAATTGTTCGAAAGCGACGTGCGCTGGCTCAATCATTACGGCTTCAAGCCGCTCGAGGTCCCGACGCTGGCGGGAGGATTGAGCACGTGAGTTCGCATGGCATCCCCGAGAAATATCGGAGCTTGCGTTCGTTCGCATTCGGCGACGGCCCGGCGCTCGCCGACGAATTGCTCGAACTCGTGATGAGCGGCACAAAGACCGCCACCTGCAGCACCGAGGACGAACCGAACATCTCCAAGCCCTGCGAGCGCTGGATCGTGCTGGACGGGCGCGGCAATCCGAGATGCGTGATCGAATCGATTGAGGTGTCCTTCCGTCGCTATGGCGACGTCGATGCGAGCTTTGCCCATGACGAGGGTGAGGGCGACCGCAGTCTCGCCTACTGGCGCGAGGCGCATCGCCGGTATTTCGGGCGGTCGGGCAAATTCAGCGACGATATGATGCTGATGTGTGAGCGGTTTCGTCTGGTCGAGATTCTCGCCGACTGCAGGGTGGCATCATGAAATTCACCCTTTCCTGGCTGAAAGAGCATCTCGACACCGACGAGCCGCTGGAAAAGCTCGCCGACAAGCTCACCATGATCGGGCTCGAGGTCGAGAGCATCGAGGACAGGGCGAAGGCGCTGGCACCGTTCACGATCGCGCGAGTCATTTCGGCCGAGCAGCATCCGAATGCGGATCGCTTGAGGGTCTGCATGGTCGATCCCGGCAACGGGGCCGCGCCGGTGCAGGTCGTCTGCGGCGCGCCGAATGCGCGTGCGGGCCTGGTCAGCGTGTTCTCGCCGCCCGGCACTTTCATTCCCGGCAAGAACATCACGCTCGGCGTCGGCACCATCCGCGGCGTCGAGAGCCGCGGCATGCTGTGCTCGGCGGCCGAACTGCAAATCTCCGAGGATCACGACGGCATCATGGAACTGCCGGCCGACGCGCCGATTGGCGCGCCCTACACCGAGTGGGCCGGGCTTGGCGATCCCGTACTGGAGATCAACCTGACGCCGAACCGGCAGGATTGCACCGGCGTGCACGGCATCGCCCGCGATCTCTTCGCTGCCGACATGGGCAAGTTCAAGGATCCGGCGATCCGCCCGATCAAGGGTGAATTCCCCTGCCCGGTGAAGGTCACGATCGAGGACGCCACGCTGTGCCCGGGTTTCGCCTTGCGCCTGGTGCGCGGCGTCAAGAACGGACCGTCGCCGGAATGGCTGCAGAAGCGCCTCACCTCGATCGGCTTGCGGCCGATCAATGCGCTGGTCGATATCACCAACTTCATGACCTACGACCGCGCCCGGCCGCTGCATGTGTTTGATGCGGCCAAGGTAAAGGGCAATCTCACGGTGCGCCGCGCACGCGACGGCGAGACTTTGCTGGCACTCGACGGCCGTACCTATACGCTTGATTCGGGCGTCTGCGTCATCGCGGACGATCACGGCGTCGAATCGCTCGCCGGCATCATGGGCGGCGAAGCCTCCGGCTGCTCGGAAGAGACCACCGACGTGCTGATCGAATCGGCGCTGTGGAACGAGATCAACATCGCCCAGACCGGCCGCAAGCTCGGCATCAATTCGGACGCGCGCTATCGCTTCGAGCGCGGCGTCGATCCGGCTTTCATGGTGCCGGGGCTCGAGATGGCGACAAAACTGGTGATGGAGATCTGCGGCGGTACGCCATCGGAAAATGCCGTGATCGGCAAGAGCTTCGGCGACGATCGCGTGATTGATTTTCCGCTTTCTGAAGTGAAGCGCCTCGCCGGCATCGACGTGCCGCTGCCCGAGGTGAAATTGATCCTCACCCGTCTCGGCTTCATGCTGGCAGGCCCCGGCCCGGTGGTGAAGATCGCGGTCCCCTCCTGGCGCATCGACGTGCAAGGCAAGGCCGATATCGTCGAGGAGATCGTGCGCATTGTCGGCGTCGACAAGGTGCCGATGACGCCGTTCGAGCGCGGCGACGCGCCGCGCAAGCCCGTGCTAAGCCCGATCCAGTTGCGCACCCGCCGCGCCAAGCGCGCGCTGGCCGCGCGCGGCATGGTCGAAGCCGTGACGTGGTCGTTCATCGCAAAACCTTCGGCCGAATTGTTCGGTGGCGGCCAGAGTGAACTCGCGATCGCCAATCCCATTGCGTCCGACATGTCTGATATGCGGCCGAGCCTCATGCCCGGTCTGATCGCGGCGGCCCAGGCCAATTCCGATCGCGGTTTTCCGGATGTGGCGCTGTTCGAAGTCGGACAAATATTCAAGGGCGACCGGCCGGAAGACGAATTGATCGCGGCGGCAGGCGTTCGTCACGGCTTTGCCTCGTCAAAGGGCATTGGCCGGCATTGGTCCGGCTCGGCTATGGCCGACGCGCTTGACGCCAAGGCCGACGCGTTCGCGGTGCTGTCGGCCGCCGGCGCGCCGATGCAGGCGCTGCAGGTGGTGTCCGGCGGACCGGCCTGGCTGCATCCCGGACGATCCGGCACCATCCAGATCGGCCCGCAGAATGTGCTGGGCTATTTCGGCGAATTGCATCCGCGCGCGCTGGAAGCGCTGCGCGCGGACGGCCCGCTGATGGCGTTCGAGGTGATCCTCGACCGCATTCCCGAAGCCAAACGGCGGCCGACCCGCGCCAAGCCGGTGCTCGAACTCTCGCCCTTCCAGCCGGTGTCGCGCGATTTTGCCTTCATCGTCGATCGCAGCGTCAAGGCCGGCGACATTGTCCGCTCAGCGCAAAACGTCGACAAAAAGCTGATCACCGACGTCAGCGTGTTCGACGTCTATGAAGGCAAGGGCATCGACGACGGCAAGAAATCGGTCGCGATCGCCGTGACGATCCAGCCGCGTGAAAAAACCCTGACCGATCAGGAGATCGAAGCGGTTGCCGCCAAGATTGTCGCTGAAGTGACGAAGAAGACCGGCGGCGTACTTCGAGCATGATGCCGAAAAGTGCGAAGCGGTTTTCGGATCAACATCATGCGCCAAATGTATAGAGCATGAGCCTTTCTGGCCTCATCCCGGCCGATGTCAGTCTCAACGTAGCCGTCGCCATCTGCGCCATTGCTTTCGTCTCGGGAACGGCGCGCGGATTTTCCGGTTTCGGCTCCGCGCTGATCTTCATGCCGTTGGCGAGCAGCCTGGCGGCGCCGCGGCTGGTCGCGGCCCTGTTGCTCCTGATCGATTTCGTCGCCGCCGCGCCGCTGGTTCCGAATGCGTGGAAACAGGCGGATCGCAAGGCAACCGCGGTGATGGTGTTCGGCGCCCTGATCGGCGTGCCGATCGGCACTTATTTCCTCAGCCGCCTCGAGCCGGTGACGACGCGCTGGATCATCTCCGGCTTCGTGTTGGCGCTTCTGCTCCTGCTGCTGTCGGGCTGGCGCTACCGGGGGAAAGACCACCCGGCGCTTTCGATCGGCATCGGCGGCTTGTCCGGCTTTTGCAGTGGACTCGCCCAAACCGGCGGGCCGCCGATCGTCGGCTATTGGCTCGGCCGGCCGATCGCATCGGTGATCGCGCGCGCCAACATCCTGTTGTTTTTCGGCGCTTCCGACTTTTTCTCCCTGGTGAGCTATGCGCTGACCGGATTGATCACCGCGGACGCCATCCGATTTTCGCTATTGGTCGGCCCGGTCTATGGCATCGGCGTCTGGTTCGGCGCGCAACTGTTCGGCCGCGCCAGCGAGACGCTGTTCCGTGCGATCTGCTACGCGTTGATCGCAGCCGCCGTGATCATCGGCCTGCCGGCGCTGGATGGCGTGCTGCGCTAGAGGCTAGCGCGGCGCGTAAAGCAGCTGCGATTGGAGACAACGGCGCCGAACTCGATCCTCTGAATCAGCCCTCTTCAACGAGCAGATCGAGCGGCACTTTCAACACGCTCGCAATCAGGCGAAGTGCCGCCGCTGTGCCCGTCCGTCGACCGTTTTCAATATCCGAAATATAGCCTTGGCTGAGATTTGTCTTGAACGAGAGATACATCTGAGTAACGTCACGCCATTCGCGCAGAACCCGCACCGGATTCTCCCCGTTGGCCATGCGATCGACAATGTCTTTCGGCAGCAATGGACCACCGCTGGCAATTTCCTTGCGTGCTCGTGCAACAATGCGCGCGGTGCCCGCATCTTCGTCGGCCTCAGACGCCTTGGCGACTAAAAGCTCGTAGTCTTTGCGCGGAAGAATCGCTACTTCGCCGCTTGGCGTCTTCTGATATCGAACACTCATCGCATCCTCTTAGTCATATATTTCCCGACGATGTCCCACGGCGGCCACAACAATTGTTCCTTGATCTTCATAGAAGATCACACGCCAGTCACCAACGCGAAGCCGCGACTCATCACGCCCCTTGAGGCGCTTCACATCGCCGTGCCCGGTCGTGGCAAACTCCGTCAGCCGCTTGTCGATCCGACCGCGAACAGCAGGCGAGAGCTTCCTCCACTGGCGAGCACTCGTGGGAGTGAATACGATCGGGTTCATGTGTGAATATCGCATATCGCGATATTCACGTCAAGGCCACGTCACCGGATCGCAACGTGGAGGGCTCAATTTATTGGCGCTCCCCGCCCGCCATGCCGACGGCGTCTCTCCACCGGTGGCGGCGCCGCGACGGGTTCGGTATCCCTCAGCGCGCCGATCCTTCGCAGCGCCGCTTCCGCGGCGTGTTCGCCGCTTTCCCAGGCGCCGTCGACCGTTCCCCACAGGGTTTCGTGGGTCGCTTCGCCGGCGAGGAACATGCAGCCGATCGGCTCGGTGAGGATTTTGCGCGACGGCTGCGCGCCCGGCGCGGCCGACGACATCGCGCCTAGCGCGAACGGCGCGGCGTTCCAGCGCGTCGCGCTCGTTTTCTTGACCGCGGCGGCCGTTTCGCTGCCAAACAGTTTTGTCAGCCATTCCATGGCAAACGCCACCATCGCCTTTTCGCCCTGGCCTGAGAGATCACGGCCGAACGAGCCCGCGACATCGATCGAACACAAGGACGAGCCGCCGATATTGGCCACCAGCAGCGCCGTGCGGGTCGAACTGCTCTGCTCGATCATGATGTCGTCGCGCCCAAGTCCCAGCGGATTGCCGGGCAGTTGCAGGACGATGTGATCGTAGCTGCCGAGGCTCAATTTTGCCGCGGCATCGAGCTGGCGCTTCGGAATATCGGGCGTGAATTTGATATCGCCTGATGTCAGCACGTTGCTTGACACCGTGATGACCGCGGCGCGCGCGGTGATCTTGCCGGCTTGCGTCTCCACCATGACATCGCGGCCGCTCCAACTGGCGCGGCTTGCCGGCGTCGACAGCGAGACCGGAATCTGGTCAGCGAGTTTTGCGATCAGCGTGCCGAGGCCCTGGCGGCAGGCGATCGCGGCGTTGCGATCGCCTGCCCGGGCCTTGTCGAATACGGAGATATCCTTCAGGTCCTTGCCTGTGGCGCTGGCGCCGAGCACGAATTCCGCGGTCCCCGCCCAGTCGCCGAGATCCTTTGGCAGCACGGAAGCGCAGGCAACGTCGGCCCTGCCGCGCGAGGCCTCGTCGAGGGCACGGTTGGCACGTACCAGGGCTGCCAAAAATTCCTCGGTTTCGCCGGCGCGTGCGTTGCGGCGGCCGATGCGGATTTTCTGCCCCAGCGGCGCTGCGGCCAGGTCGAGCCCCGCGCTGCGCCCAAGCCTGATCATCGGATTATCGGGATTGTGCAGCCAGCGCGCGCCACGATCGAACGGCACCTCGAATGTCGCGCTGTCGGTGAGGCAGCGGCCGCCGATCCGGTCCGTCGCCTCCACCACGATAACTTTGCGGTTCGCGGCGATGATGCGCCGCGCCGCAGCAATTCCGGCCGCACCCGCGCCGATCACGACAATGTCAGCCTCGCGCGGCAACGGCGCCGCCGACGCGCGCGATAGCAGTGCCGGCGCGGCCGCGAGGGCCGCGGACGCCGACAGGAAATCGCGGCGTGTCATTGTCATGGCATGGTTTCCGGAAGTTTGAAAAGGCACAGAACATCTAGCGAACTTGCCGCATCCCACCGCCTGCGGCAACCATCATGGTGAATCAAACATGATTGATCCATCCAAGCCATGAACTAAATTGCAACGGCTTTCGATCATGATAAGGAAAGCGAAAAAGCGGCCGTAAAAGGCCGCTGGGGAAGGATTGTCATGGGCTCCGCGCTCGATACCGTCGGCAAGCTGATCGCGAGGTACCTCGAGAAGGAGGTGCCGGGCTATGAGCCGTTCACGCCAAGCGACCCCGAGCATCTGCGCGGCATCATCGAGCAGGGCGACGTGCTGCTGGTCGAGGGCAACAACCGGGTTTCCGGCATCATCAAATATCTCACGCAGTCGACCTGGTCGCACGCGGCACTGTATGTCGGCCCGATCGACGGCGCGGAAGAGCCCGGCGGCGAGCCGCATGTGCTGATCGAAGCCAATATCGGCGAGGGCGTAACCTCGGCTCCGCTGTCGAAATATTTCCCCTATCACACCCGGCTGTGCCGCCCGGTCGGCCTGTCGTTCGAGGACCGCTACACGGTATGCCGCTATGCCATCAACCGGATCGGCTTCGGCTACGACACCAAGAACATCCTCGATCTTATGCGCTTTCTGATCCCGCTGCCGATCCCGCAGCGCTGGCGGCGGCGGATGATCGCGTTCGGCTCCGGCGATCCGACCAAGATCATCTGCTCGGCCTTGATCGCGCAGGCCTTCGACGCCGTGCGCTATCCGATCCTGCCGAAGATTACACGCGCGGGCTCGAGGCAGGCCCGGCGTGAAATCCTGCATATCCGCGATTCATCGCTCTACATGCCGCGCGATTTCGACATCTCGCCCTATTTCGAAGTCGTCAAACCCACCATCGTGCACGGCTTCGACTACACCGCCCTGCACTGGGCCGACAAGCAAAAGCCGCTCCGGGAGGTAGCGGGCGAATTCGGCCCGTTTCCAGAAGCGATCGACGCGCCGCCACTTGTTCCTGAAGCGGTTGACGAAGAAGCGCCGCTTCCGGCTGAAGAAGTAGCCTTGGTTGCCGAGGCGACGACGCTGGTCGAGCGCGTCACCGCGGCCGAACATTATATGGTCGTCGAAATTATTGCGGGCACTACGCGGCCACGCTTGCTTTCCTGACCGGCAGCCCGGCGCGGGCGAGGCCGCCGTAGAGCGTCTCGTTCGGCATTTCCGCTTCCAGGATCGAGCGCACCGCGACCAGCCTTTCGATACCGATGCTGGTGACAAATCCCTTGCTTTCGCACAGGAACACCAAGTCCTCGAACACGACATTGCCGGTAGCGCCGGGCGCGAACGGACAGCCGCCGAGGCCGCCGAGCGAGCCATCGAGAATGCGCGCGCCGGCATCCAGCGCCGCCGATGCATTGGCGATCCCCATGCCGCGGGTATCGTGCAGATGAACGCAGACCGGCTTTGCGCCCGACATCTTCACGATAGCTTTTGTCAGTTCACCCACCTGCTTCGGCCCGGCGAAACCAACGGTATCGGCGACCGCGATGAAATCGACGCCGGCCTCTAGGCATTTTTCGGCAAGTTTGATCACCTCGCGCGGGTCGACCGGTCCCGTGATCGAGCAGCCGAGCGCCATCGAGATCGCGGCATTGACGATCGGCTTGTGCGCGCTCGCGTCACGCAATTCGCAAAGCCGCCTGACGTTGGCGATGGCCTGCTCGCGCGAGCGGTTGGCGTTGGCCTGGCTGTGCTCTTCGGTGGCCGAGACCACCGACGCGATCTCGGCAACGCCCGAGGCCAGCGCCTCATTGACGCCGCGTTCGTTGAGCGCCAGTGCGACGCCGTGGGCGCCCTGCAGCGTTGCCACGGTCTTAACCACCTCGCGGACATCGGCGAATTGCGGGAAGGTTTTCGCCGGCAGGAACGAGCCAACCTCAAAATGCCGCACACCGGCGCCGTATTCGTCGCGCAGCCACCGCTGTTTTCCCGCGGTCGACGGAAACGTCTTTACCAGTTGCAGGCCATCGCGCAGGCCTACCTCACGCAAGCTGACGCGCTCATTGGGATAGACGTCTTGAACTCGGGTCATGCCAGCCTCGCCGCGGTTTTGCCGGTTGAAGGAAATTCTTTGTCCTCAGGAAATTTCTTGGGCCTCAAGCTCGGATCGAACGGCTTCCGTGTCGGCCCCGAGCGCCTGCACCTTCAGCCCTTCGCCGATGCTGGCGCCGTTCCATTCGATCGGCAGCGCGGGGACGCGAAACGGCGCGCCATTGGCGTCGATATTGTTGACGAGGCCGCCTTCGCGCAGCACGTGCGGATCGTTAAACAGATCCTCGGGGCGGTTGATCGGCGAGAAGCAGATGTTCAGCCGGTCGAGCGTGGCGGACAGATCGGCAGCGTTCCATTTTCTTATCACCTCGGCGGCGCGCGGAATGATCCGCCCTCGCGCCAGAATGCGATCGGTCGTGGTGCGTAGCGCCGGATCGTCCAAAAATTCCGTCATGCCGAATTCCCGGCAAAAACTCTGCCAATGCCCTTCGGTGACGACGCCGATGAAGATGCGCTCGCCGCCTTCGGTCTCGAAGATATCGTAGATCGGCCAGGCATGCTCGCGCTCAGGCATCGAGCGCGGTTTGTTGCCGGTCATCTCATATTCGACCATGTGCTGCGCCACTAGGAACAGGCAGTTCTCGAACAGGCCGATGCGGATGTCGGCGCCTTTGGCGCTACCGCGTTTCTGGTAGAGCGCGGCGAGGATGGCGATCACCCCGAACATGCCGCCCATGATGTCGTTCGCCGAGGAACCAACCCGCTGCGGTTTTGCCACCGTTCCGGTCATGGCGGCAAGGCCCGACATCATCTGTACGACTTCATCGAGCGCCGGGCGATGCTCATAGGGACCCGACAGAAAACCCTTGTGGCCTGTCACGATCAAATGCGGATGCCTGCGGCGGAGTTCGTCGGCGCCAAGACCCTGCTTTTCAAGCTGCCCGTCGCGAAAATTCTCCAGGAACACCTCGGCGCTGGCGAGCAGCCGATGCATGGTCTCGCAGTCCTCGGGCTTTGCGAAATCGAGCACGACGCTGCGTTTGCCCCGGTTGAACAGCGGAAAGAACGATGTCCCCATGCCGCCAAGCGTGCGGGTCTTGTCGCCCGCGGGCGGCTCGACCTTGATGACCTCGGCGCCGAGCTGCGCCAGGATCATGCCGCAGGTTGGCCCCATCACCATATGGGTCATCTCGACGACCCGTACGCCCGTCAACGGCAGGTCCTGCGTGCTCATCGGCTCTCCCCGGGGTTCCCTGAAACATCGGCTTGTCGGACAGATTAGGCTTCCGAGGTGTCTGCTAAATATACACATAGCAAGCAACGACCAAAGGCGCATGAGGCAACGCAGCAATGCGTACCTGGCGCGGAAAAAGAACGATACAGGGGAGGAATCCATGCGCGCCATCGGCATCGAGGCCGGAATCGATCTGGCGTCAGCGGCGGCGGGGTGGATGAGATATCGCGGCGGCGGCTGACGTCAGCGATGGTCCTCGTCATCATCACGATCGCGACCGTCGGTCCGAATGTGCGCGGCAAGCCGCTCGACGCCATGCAGGGCCAGGGCGTCAGAACGGCAGCGAGACGTCGTATTTGATCTCTTTCAGGATGACATTGGTCCGGACGTGACGGATGCCGGGGATCTTGAACATGAAGTCGTCGAGGAACCGGTTGTAGGCCGCCATGTCGCTGACGACGACCCGGAGGTGGAAGTCGGCGTCACCCGTGGTGGCAAAGCATTCGAGAACCTCCGGCCGCTTTCGAACGCGCGAGATGAACTGCGAGACGAATTTCTCGTCATGCCGGTCGAGCGAGACATGCAGGATGGCCGACATCGAAAATCCGGCCTTCTCGCGATCGACCAAGGCCGTGTACCGCGCAATGACCCCCTCGGCCTCCAGCGCAGCGACCCGTCGCCAGCAGGCCGAGGAGGACATGTTGAGGCTGTCAGCCAGTTGCTGGTTGCTCTGACGGCTGTCCCTCTGCAGATGCAGCAACAGCCGGCCGTCAAACGGGTCGATCATATTTTCTTTTCGATTCCATGCCTTTGGATAATTTATCCAGATTATTGGTTTTATCCGGATAACTCTACCCCAAAGCGACTTCCAGCCGGGAAAATGGGAATGTTCTACCGGCCGACCTGACAGATACTCGCCTGGGCGTCCCAATCGGAGGATGGATATGTCAGAAACCACCGACAGGCCACTCGACGATTATTCGCTCGACGACCGTTACACGCGACGGACCGGGCGGGTGTTCCTCACCGGCACCCAGGCTCTGGTGCGGATCCTGCTCGACCAGCGTGACCGCGATATCGCCGACGGCATCAACAGCGCCGGTTTTGTTTCGGGCTATCGCGGTTCGCCGCTCGGCGGCGTCGACCTCGAACTTTGGCGCGCGCAAAAGTTTCTCAATGACCGACGCATCGAATTCCTGCCCGCCGTCAATGAAGACCTCGCGGCGACCGCGGTGCTGGGCTCGCAGCAGGTCGAGAGCCATCCGCAACGCGAGGTCGATGGCGTCTTCGGGCTCTGGTACGGCAAAGGTCCCGGCGTCGACCGGTCCGGCGACGCGTTAAAGCACGGCAATGCCTACGGCTCCTCGCCGCGTGGCGGTGTGCTGGTCGTCGCCGGCGATGACCATGGCTGTGTTTCCTCCTCGATGCCGCACCAGTCGGACGTCGCCTTCATGGCGTGGTTCATGCCGACGCTCAATCCGGCTGATGTCGCCGAATATCTTGCCTTCGGCGAATACGGCTATGCGCTCAGTCGGTTCTCCGGAATGTGGGTAGGTTTCAAGGCGATTTCAGAGACAGTGGAATCCTGTGCATCGGTCGATCTTCCCGCACGGCGCGTTTTTGCGCGACCTGATTTCGCGATGCCGCCGGGCGGCCTGCATTATCGCTGGCCGGACCTTCCTGGTCCGCAGATCGAGCATCGCCTCGAATACAAGAAGAATGCGGTGCTGGCCTTTGCTGCCGCGAATCCGATCGACCGCGATATCTATGACATTCCCGACGCGACTTACGGGATCGTCACCACCGGCAAGGGCCATCTCGACCTGATGGAGGCCTTGCAGTTGCTCGGCCTTGACGAGGCCGAATGCCGGCGGCTCGGCATTGACATCTACAAGGTCGGCATGGTGTGGCCGCTGGCGCATCATGACGCGCTGGAATTCGTCCGCGAAAAACGCGAGATCCTGGTGATCGAGGAAAAGCGCGGCATCATCGAGAGCCAGTTCAAGGAATATTTTTATGATTATCCCGGCCACAAGCCGGAGCGGATGGTCGGCAAATACGACGAGAACAATGCAGCGCTGGTGCCCTGGGTCGGCGAGTTGTCGCCGCGTCTGCTGACGCCGATCGTGGCGCGGCGCCTGGATGCGATCTTCCCGGGCCTCAACCTTCGCGCACGAGCCGAAAGGCTGGTCGCGAAAAACACCGGAATGATCGAGATATCAGGCGCAACTCGCACGCCGTATTTTTGCTCCGGCTGTCCGCACAACACGTCGACAAAAGTTCCCGAAGGCTCGCATGCGCTGGCCGGCATCGGCTGTCATTTCATGGCGAGCTGGATGGATCGCGAGACGACATCGCTGATCCAGATGGGCGGCGAAGGCGTGAACTGGGCGGCCTCCTCGCGCTTCACCGGCCGCCATCACGTTTTTCAAAATCTGGGCGAAGGCACCTATTATCACTCGGGATCGATGGCGATCCGCCAGGCGGTCGCCGCCAAAACCAACATCACCTACAAAATCCTGTTCAACGACGCGGTCGCGATGACCGGAGGCCAGCCGGTCGATGGACCGATCAGCGTTCATGGCATCGCCCACGAGGTCCGCGCCAACGGCGTCGCGCGGATCGCGTTTGTTTCGGACGAGCCGGAAAAATTCAATGCGCGCGATTTCCCCGAAGGCGTCACATTCCATCCCCGTGAAAATCTCGACGCGGTTCAGCGCGAACTGCGCGAAATCGCCGGCGTCAGCGTGCTGATCTATGAGCAGGAATGCGCCACCGAAAAGCGCCGCCGGCGAAAGCGCGGCCAGCTCGCCGATCCCCCAAGATTTGCCTACATCAACGACCTCGTATGCGAGGGATGCGGCGACTGTTCGGTCGAGTCCAATTGTCTCAGCGTCGAGCCGAAGGAAACGCCGTTCGGCCGCAAGCGCCAGATCAACCTGTCGTCCTGCAACAAGGATTTCTCCTGTCTGAACGGCTTTTGCCCGAGCTTTGTCACGGTCGAAGGCGCGAGGCGACGCAAGAAGAACGGCGTGGACATCGACGTGCTGGCGCGGGCTGCCGCGCTTGCCGAACCCAAACCTGTCGCGATGACAAAACCTTTCAACCTGCTCGTCACCGGCGTCGGCGGCACTGGGGTCATCACCGTTGGCGCGCTGGTGGCGATGGCGGCGCATCTCGAGGGCAAAGGCGCGTCAGTGCTCGACTTCACCGGCTTTGCACAGAAATTCGGCCCGGTCCTGAGTTTTATTCGGCTATCGGCCGACCCCTGCGACATCCATCAGGTCCGGATCGATCAGGGTTCCGCCGACGCGTTGATCGGCTGCGACATCGTCGTCAGCTCCTCATCGAAAGCGACGACGACCTATCGCCCCGCGATGCGCGCCGTGATCAATACCGCGGAGATGCCGACCGGCGACATCGTGCGCAACCGGGACGCAAGTCTTGAGGGTGGGAAGAGGTTGCAGAGTATCGCGCGCATCATTGGTTCTGAAAATATCAGAAGTCTTGACGCCAACCGGATTTCCGACGCGCTGTTCGGCGATACCGTGTTTGCCAACGTGATCATGCTTGGCGCGGGCTGGCAGCAGGGCCTGGTTCCGGTTTCGTCTGATGCGTTGATGCGGGCAATAGAGCTGAACGGCGTCGCGGTCGAACAGAACAAGCGAGCGTTTGCGTGCGGGCGCCTTGTTGTCACGGACGATGATTTTGCCGCCTCGCTATTGGGGCAGGCGCAGCCTGAAGAAACTCTCGATCAGATCATTGCGCGCCGGGCGGATTTTCTCGCCGCCTATCAGAACGCCTTATACGCCGAGCGCTATCGCCAATTCGTGGCCCGCGTTCGCGCCGCGGAACGCGATCGAGCGCCCGGGTCCGAATTCCTCACCATCGCCGCGGCCCGCGCGCTGTTCAAGCTTATGGCCTATAAGGACGAATACGAGGTGGCGCGCCTGCACACCCAAACCGGATTCCAGGACAAACTGCGGCAGGAGTTCGAAGGCGATTTCAGGATAAACTATCATCTCGCGCCGCCGCTGCTGCCATCAGCGAAGGATGCGCGGGGCCGGCCGCTCAAACGGCAGTTCGGGCCATGGATCGAGCCCGCGTTTCGACTGCTCGCGCATCTCAAAATCTTGCGCGGAACGCCGCTGGATCCGTTCGGTTATACGCGCGAGCGGCGAATGGAACGAAAATTGATCGCCTGGTATGAAACCCTCTTGAACGAGCTGCTTCCTCTTCTACATGCCGGAACTGTCGAGCCACTCGCGGAAATCGCCGCGTTGCCGATGGAGATGCGAGGCTACGGCCCGGTCAAGGAAGCCGCCGTTGAAAAAGTAATGACAAAAGCCTTAAGTCTGCGGGCGGCCTTGCAACCATGATCCTCGCCCACGACATCTCCGGATAAATGCGACGCCGCTGTTGAGGATAAGACCGTCATGATAGATGCCGCCGTCAAGGCGCTTTCGCAGATATTGTCGCCGCCGATGCGCTCGATCCTGTGGCGCTCGATCGGGCTCGCGCTGGTGCTGATCACCGTGCTGGCGATCGGCCTGCAGCGGCTGTTGAGCTGGCTTGCAACCTCGGGCGAGGGCTGGGCCCAAGCGATGCTGGGCCCCGGTTTCCAAACGCCGCTGAACATCCTTGCCTGGATCGTCTCGATCGCCGCCGGTCTCGGCGTCGTGTTCGGCGCGGTGTTTCTGATGCCCGCGATCACCTCGCTGGTCGCAAGCGTGTTCGTCGACGAGGTCGCCGATCATGTCGAACGCGAACATTATCCGGCCGAACGCCCCGGCGCAGCACTGCCGTTCGGCCTTGCCATGACCGAGGGCGTCAAGACCGCGCTGTTGACCATTCTCGTCTATCTGATCGCGCTGCCGTTCGTGTTCGTGGCCGGCGTGGGTTTTATCGCGTTCTTCATCGCAACCGCATGGCTGCTGGGACGTGAATATTTCGAGCTCGCGGCGATGCGGTTTCGCCCGCCGGCGGAAGCCAAGGCCATGCGCAAAGACAACGCCGCCATCATCTTCACCGCCGGGCTGATCATCGCAGCATTCGTGTCGATCCCGATCGTCAATCTGGCGACGCCGTTGTTCGGCATGGCCTTCATGGTCCACATGCACAAGCGCTTGAGCGGGCCGCGGCCGGAGTTGATCGAACGATCACGGAAGACCAGCGTGCCGGCGGTGTGACCTCTACGTCCGCGACCACCGAAATCGCCGCATCAGGCCCCGCGCGACGCCGAATGGCGCCGGCGTGAAGGGTCCCGGGGGCGCCCTCGTGATCAGCGCCACGAAGCCGAGGGCTGCGATCGCAAGCCAGAAGGTCAGCCAGAAGCCGTCGATATAGGCAAGCACATTCGCCTCGCGCTGCACGATCGCCGAGAGCGAGCCCGTGGCACGCGCCGGCGCGGTGGCCGCGCCGTGGCTCGCAAAACTATCGGTGAGTTGCTTGAGAATCCGCACGACGTTGTCGCTGCCGGTCTCCAGATGCTGCCCGAGATAATTGGAATGAATCTGCTCGCGGACCCGCAGCCAGGTACCCATCAGCGCCACCCCGATCTCAGCACCTCCGAGGCGCATGATCTGGATATAGGCGGCGAACGCGGTGGCCCGGGTCGGATCGGAATTGGACAGCGCCATGATGATGATCGGCAGAAGCGTAAGAGCCTGCCCGATCGATTGCAGCAGCACGATCGCGACGAAATCATCCCGCGCCCAGTCGGGCGTCAGTTGCGTGCCGAGCAGGTTCGCCGCGGCGAAGGCCGAAAAGCCGAGGACCACCACGAAACGGGGATCGAAATGCCGAAGCAGGAAGATCGACACCGGCACCATCACGAACATCGGCAGTACGCCATAGATCACCAGCAGCACGCCGCTTTGTTCGGGCCGCAACTGGGCCACCACGCTCAGGAAATTCGGTACCAGCGATGAATTGGAAAGGCTGGTCAGCGTGTAGAGCAGGATCGCGACCAGCGAGAGCCCGACATTGCGCGAGAACAGCACGTTGACATGGGCCCACGGCCGGCGGACCAGCATTTCGTTGATCACAAAGCCGACGCAGAGCACGCCGCCTCCGATCAAGAGCGCCATCACCGTGCCGGATTCCAGCCAGTCGAGGCGATTGCCCTGATCGAGGCCGGCGTAGACCATGGCAACACCGGTGCCGAGCAGCAGCATGCCGCCCCAATCGGCGTCCCGCACCACCTCCCGGTTGACCGGCTCCTGCGGGGTGCCGAGATAGACCATCAGCCCCATCAGCGGCGCGATGACGACACCCTGCCAGTATAGCCATTGCCATCCCCAATGATCGACATAGAAGCCGACCGCCGAGGAGCCGGTATCGAGCGCGAATCCGACCCGGATCGAATAAATCGCAATCGCCGGCAGCCACCATTTGATCGGCAAATTGCGGAACACGATCATCAGGGTGGCAGGAACGAAAGTGCCCAGCAGCATACCATGCATGATGCTGAGCGCGATCAGCGTTGGGTAATCGCGCACGAACGGAATCGCTAGCGAGATCAGGGCGTAGACGAGGCTCGGAATGCCGAGCACGCGGCGCAGCCCGAATGCCGTCGCAAGCCAGGCTACCGACGGCGCGATGAAGATCTGCGAGCCGATCGTCGCCGTCGATAGCCAGGCGCCCTCATCAAAGCCCAGCGAAAAAGCGCCGCGCAAATCCGGCAATCCGACCGAGGTCAACCGGCTATCAAAATTGGCAAGAAACGAGCCGAGCAGCACGGCGCCGACCGCAAACAGCGGCTGAGGTCCGATGGCGCCACGCGAGAGCGGTCCCTGGTCGGCGCGGTCGGGATCGCTACTTTGCGCCATCCGTGCCCGCTTCGTCGGTATGGATCCGGGTTTCCACCGACATTCCCGGCAGCAGCCGCTCCAACAACGGCTGGCCCTTGTCGAGCGCGATCCGGACCGGGACGCGCTGCACCACCTTGGTGAAATTGCCGGTCGCATTGTCCGGCGGCAGCAACGCGAATTGCGAGCCGCTGGCGGGCGCGATCCGCTGCACGCGACCATGCAGCCGTTCGTTCGGGAAACTATCGACGGTCACCTCGACCGACTGGCCCGGTCTTACCCGCGTCAGCTGGGTCTCCTTGTAATTGGCGATGACATAGACATCCGGCAGCGGCACCACATTGATGAGGTTCGATCCGATATTGACGTAGTCGCCGGGCTGCACCTGGCGCTCACCGACGACGCCATCGAAGGGCGCGATGATCTTGGTGTAGCCGAGCCTGAGGCGGGCCGCGGCGAGCGTCGCCTTGGCCGCCTCGATATCCGCCGCGCGCTGCTTCTTGGTCCCGGACAAGACTTCGAGCTGGTGGCGCTCGGCTGCGATCAGCGCCCGGCTTGCTTTGACGTCAGCCTGCGCGCGGGCATACGCTGCGGTCGCCTGTTCGAGCTTTTGCCGGGTGCCGGCTTCGGTCTGGGCCAGCGACTGTTGCCGTTCCTGTTCCTGACGGGCTTCGAGCTCCTGGGCCTGCGCGGACACAAGCTGCGCCTCGCCTTGCGCGATGGTCGCATATTGCAATTCGACCTGGTTGGCGAGATTGTCGAACGCGGCCTGGGCGCCGGCGACGCCGGCCTCGGCTTGCGCGACCTGGGCTTGGTAATCGGCGGGATCGATCTGAACCAGGAGATCGCCGGCCTTGACGTGCTGAAAATCCTTGACGCCGACGGTGATCACTTCACCGGCGACCCGGCTGCTCAGCCGGGTCAGCTCAGCCCGGACATAGGCATCATTGGTGGTCTGGATCACGGCGCTGCCGACCCACTCGTCCCAACGCAGCGTCGCCAGCGCGATGAATCCGAGGGCAACCAGCACGGCAAACAATGGCAACGCGAGACGGCCCACGGAACTGCGCGATCCCCGCGCAGGTGGTGCCGTTGTCGCACTGGCCGTTGCGGCGACCGATGACGCGGATGCTGTTGCGCCTGCCTGAGACACTGACGGTGCCGGGCTGATCTGATCCTGCAAACTCAAGAAACGCTACCTTTTATTCGAGAGATTTTATTCGAGAGATATGACGGCGATCATGCCTCAAACCGTCTTTTCCGGCCAGCGGCATAGATCGTTGATCAGGCACACCTCGCAGCGCGGCTTGCGCGCCAGACAGGTGTAGCGGCCATGCAGGATCAGCCAGTGATGCGCGTGCAACATGAACTCCGGCGGAATCACGCGCTCGAGGCCAAGTTCCACCTCGAGCGGCGTTTTGCCTGGCGCCAGCCCGGTGCGGTTGCCGACGCGAAACACGTGGGTATCGACCGCCATGGTGTGTTCGCCGAACGCCATGTTGAGCACGACATTCGCGGTCTTGCGGCCGGCGCCGGGCAGCGATTCGATTTCAGCGCGGGTGCGCGGCACTTCGCCGGCGAATTCGGCAATCAGTTTTTCCGACAGCGCGATGACATTCTTTGCCTTGTTGCGGTAGAGACCGATGGTCTTGATGTACTCGCGCACCTTCTCCTCGCCGAGCGCGAGCATCTTTTGCGGCGTGTCGGCGACCTCAAACAATGCGCGTGTCGCCTTGTTGACGCCGGCATCGGTCGCCTGTGCCGACAGCACGACCGCAACCAGGAGCGTAAAGGGATTGAGATGCTCGAGCTCGCCCTTCGGCTCGGGATTGGCTTTCCGAAAGCGGCTGAACGCCTCGTGGACCTCGGCCGGCGTCCAGGGTTTTGGCTTTTTTGCTGTCGTGCGCCCTTGCGCCGGCTTGGTCGCGGCGCGCTTGCGGGAATTTTTGACGCGCTTTGGGGATAGTGTTTTCGATTTGGGGAGAGGTCTGCGGGTGATTTTCGCCATGATCGGGGTATACTGACACGCGATGACCGCAGGCAACGACTTTGATCCCGGGACGGCGCAGCCGGAATTGTTTTCGGCGCTGCTGACCCCGCATCGCTCGCTGAACCGCACCGGATTTCTGGTGCTGATGGGCTTTCTCAGCGTGGTCAGTTTCGCCGCCGGGCTGGCGTTCCTGATGATGGGCGCGTGGCCGGTGTTCGGCTTTTTCGGCCTTGATGTGCTCGTCGTCTACTGGGCGTTCCGGATCAATTTCCGCCGCGGCAACGCCACGGAGGAAATCCGGGTGACGCCGTCGGAGCTGCGCGTGCGACGGGTCAGCCATCGCGGCCATGTGGTCGAATGGGTGCTCAATCCGCTCTGGGTGCGGCTCGATCAGAAGACCCATGCCGAATTTGGCATCGAAAAGCTCTATTTGGTCTCCAAAGGCCGCTATGTCTCCATTGCGAGTTTTTTGGGACCCGACGAAAAAGCCAGCTTTGCCAAAGCCTTAAATGCGGCGCTGCAAGCCGCCCGACGCGGCCCGACCTATAATCCGGTTTCCTGAGGGACTCGTCGGAAATCGGGTGGTTCGGACGCCGCGCCCGTCCTACATCAAGACCATGATGAACCTAGCCATAAATGACCATCGCCTGACCAAGCCGGGCTCCCAGATCGCCGCGCTGCGCGACTATGATTCGGTGCGGCGCGCCATCGCCTTCATCTCGGAACACTGGCGTACGCAGCCGACCATCGAAGCGATGGCGGATGCCGCCAGCGTCACGCCGGATGAGCTGCACCTTCTGTTCCGCCGCTGGGCCGGGCTGACGCCAAAGGATTTTATGCAGGCGCTGACGCTCGACCACGCCAAGGGCCTCTTGCGCGATTCCGCCAGCGTACTCGACGCGGCGCTCGACTCCGGGCTTTCTGGCCCGGGCCGGCTGCACGATCTGTTCGTCACCCATGAGGCGATGTCGCCGGGCGAATGGAAGAACGGCGGCGCCGGCATGACGCTGCGTTATGGATTTCATCCCTCGCCATTCGGCACCGCGATCGTGATCGCCAGCGGCCGCGGCCTCGCCGGTCTGGCGTTTGCCGATCCCGGCGAGGAACAGGCAAGCCTTGCCGACATGCAGCGGCGCTGGCCGCGGGCGACCTATGTCGAAGATCGCGACGGCACCTCCGCGCTGGCACAGCGCATCTTCGACACAAAATTGTGGCGGCCGGACCAGCCGCTGCGCGTGGTCCTGATCGGCACCGATTTTGAAGTCCGGGTGTGGGAGACGCTGCTAAAGATTCCGATGGGCCGCGCGGTCTGCTATTCCGACATCGCGACCAAGATCAAAAACCCCAAGGCTTCGCGTGCGGTCGGCGCCGCGGTTGGAAAAAACCCGCTGTCGTTCGTGGTGCCCTGCCACCGCGCGCTCGGTAAAGGCGGCCAGCTCACCGGCTATCACTGGGGCATCACCCGCAAGCAGGCGATGCTCGGCTGGGAAGCCGGCCAGGTCGGGATGCATTGACGGTCTCACGCCAGATCGAGCTTTGATGCCACTGTGGAATCGGCATTGAGCCGGTAGATGATCGGCACGCCGGTGGCGAGTTCGCGCGCCAGAATTTGTTTCGGCGTGAGTTTTTCCAGGACCATGATCAGCGCGCGCAACGAATTGCCGTGGGCAGCGACCAGCGTGCGCTCGCCGCGCAATACGCAGGGCTGAATTTCCTGGACGTAATAGGGCAGCGTGCGTGCCAGCGTATCCTTCAGGCTCTCGCCGCCGGGCGGCGCCACGTCGTAGGAGCGCCGCCAGATATGCACCTGCTCCTCGCCCCATTTCTTGCGGGCGTCGTCCTTGTTCAATCCCGAGAGATCGCCGTAGTCGCGCTCGTTGAGCGCGAGGTCTCGCTTGATCGGAAGGTTGGTCTGACCAAGCTCGGTAAGCGTCAGATCGAGCGTGTGCTGCGCGCGTTTCAGCACCGAGGTGAACGCGATATCGAAGCTTAGCCCCTGCGCTTTCAGCTTGCGGCCGGCTTCCTTGGCTTCCGTGATGCCCTGCTCCGTAAGATCTGGATCCTTCCAGCCGGTGAACAGGTTCTTCAAGTTCCATTCGCTCTGGCCATGACGCACCAGCACCAGAAGTCGGTCGCTCATTTTCTTGTTCCGTTTATCCTTGTTTGAGCATGATCTTTTTCGGAAAACCGGTTCCCACTTTTCCGGATCATGCTCTAAAAGTCACTGAGCCCAAGCACGTCCGCCATCGAATAGAAGCCGGGCTTCTGACCGCGCGCCCAGAGCGCCGCCTTGATGGCACCTTGCGCGAACATGGTGCGGTCCTCGGCCCGGTGGGTCAGCTCGATGCGCTCCATGGGGCCTGCGAAGATCACGCTGTGGTCACCGGTGACGGTGCCGCCGCGCAGCGACGCAAAGCCGATATCGCCGCTCCTGCGGGCGCCGGTCTGGCCATCGCGACCGCGCGCCGAATGTTGCTCGAGCGCGATTTTGCGGCCAGCCGCCGCCGCCTCCCCCAGCAACAAGGCGGTGCCCGAGGGCGCGTCGACCTTGGCGCGGTGATGGATTTCCAGGATTTCAATATCAAAGCTTTCGTCGAGCGATTGCGCGACCCGCTTCACCAGCGCCGCCAAGAGGTTGACGCCGAGGCTCATATTGCCGGACTTGACCACGATAGCGCGCGAGGTGACGCTCTTGATCACGGCGTCATCCGACGACGACAGTCCGGTGGTGCCGATGACGTGGACCAGGCCGCGCTCGGCGGCGATCGCGACATTGGCAATGGTCGCGCCGGGCACGGTAAAGTCCAAAATGCCGTCGGCGTCAGCCGACAGCTTCCATAAATCGGCCGAGAGCAGGACGCCGTTGGCGGGCAGGCCCGCGAGCACCCCGGCGTCCTTGTCCAACAGATCGGAACCGGGCGCCTCCAGCGCGCCGGTGAGGACGGCGCCCGGGGTCTCCGAGATGACGCGCGTCAGCGCGCGGCCCATCCGGCCGCCGGCCCCTGCAACGATCAAGCGCATGTCGGACATTTTCAGATCCTCGCCCCTGCCGTATAGCCGGGGCGGGCCGTTCCGGCAACCAATTGGGGCTCTCGGCCCTCGTTAACTCGTCACGGCCGGGCGTCGCCGTCCGAAGGACGGCTACGCCCGGCCATGACGAAAGAGTTTGGCCGGACGCTACGGCTGCGGCCCGTCATAGCCTTCGATGATCAGGAGATCGCTCTCGGCATGGGGCGAGCGCAGCGCGACCAGGCGGGCATATTCCGGCGAGTTGTAGCAGGCGATCGCGGTTTCATAGTCCTTGAACTCCAGCACCACGTTGCGCGACCGCGACGAGCCTTCCTTGGCCTCGTGTTTGCCGCCGCGCACCAGGAATTTGGCGCCATATTTATTGAACACCGCGCCGTTCTGCGCGACGTATTCCTTGTAACCGTCCATGTTGTGAACATCGACGCGCGCGATCCAGTAGGCTTTTGCCATTTGCGTCTCCTTGTTGCTTTACCCCAGCGCCTGCACGATCTCGGCCTGGATGGCGTCCGCCGTCGCCTTCGGGTCGGCAGCTTCGATAACGGGCCGCCCCACTACCAGATAGTCCGCGCCGGCCGATATAGCCCGCGCCGGCGTCATGATGCGCTTCTGATCGCCGCTGGTAGCACCCCCAGGCCGGATACCCGGCGTCACCAGCACCATCTGATGGCCGACGATCTTGTGCAGGGAGGCCGCCTCCTCGGGCGAGCACACCAGCCCATCGACGCCGAGCACCTGGGCCTGCTGGGCCCGGGCTTCGACCAGATCGGACACCCCGAGCCGGTAACCGGCCGCGTGCAGATCGCCGTCGTCATAGGAGGTCAGCACGGTGACGCCGAGGATCTTGAGGCCCGATCCGGCGCGGCCTTCGACCGCCGCCTTCATGGTTTGCGGATAGGCGTGCACGGTCAGGAAGGCTGCGCCTGACTTCGCGATGCTCTCGACGCCGCGGGCCACTGTGTTGCCGATATCGTGCAGCTTGAGATCGATGAAAACCTTCTTGCCGGCGTCGGCAAGCTGACGCACCAGCGGCAATCCGCCGGCATAAGCGAGCTGGTAGCCAATCTTGTAAAACGTCACGCTATCGCCGAGCCGCGCAATCATCGCTTCCGCCGCCCCGACGCTGGGCAAATCGAGCGCCACGATCAAGCGGTCTTTCGGAGCGATTTTGGCTGGCTGCATTGTCACCTCACATCATGCGTTGGGAGACGTCGATCAATTGCCGCACCAGCGCGTTGAGTGCCTCGATATCGGCGGGATGCTTCAGGCGATCCATATCATCATAGGCTTCGCCCGCGAACGACAGCGCGAGCTGGTTCGGGATGACGGTCGCGTTGCAGGCGGTCAGGATCAGCCGCAGCGCCGCCAGCGACCGCGTGCCGCCGAGCCGGCTTTCGGAGGCCGCCGCAATGGCAAAAGCACGTTCGCGAAACACCTGGCCGCGGCTTTCCTGGGAATCCTGCACCCGTGTCACCCAGTCGATGGTGTTCTTCACCAGTGGCGGCACCGAGGAATTATATTCCGGCGTCACGATCAAGACACCATGATGGGCGCCGATCATGCGCTTGAGGTTGACTGCGTTTTTCGGCACGCCCGATCTGGACTGCAAATCGCCGTCATAGATCGGCAGCGGAAAATCGGCGAGCGATATGCGGGTGACTTCGGCCCCGGCCTGAACGAATTGATAGGCGATCGCCGCCGCAAGCCTCGCATTGAGCGAGCCGGTGCGCAGCGAGCCGGGGATCACCAGGATTTTCAGCGCGGACATGATCCAGATCGCAATAAGAGACGAACCCGCCGCGTCGCGGCAGTAAATCGGTTCAGCCCTTGCGATACACCCAGACACGGGCTGGCGGAAGGTTCATCCAGATCCGCTCAGAGGCTTCTGTGGAAACGCCCGGCAGCGATTTCGGGATCGGCGGCACCACCGAATAGGTGAACTGCACGAATGGCGCGCCCGGCGCCAACGCCAGGAAAGCGTCGCGGATCAGCCGCAGACGCGTCAGCATCGGTTTTGTCACCAGCGGCAGGCCGGAAACCACCGCCGACGCCGGCGCGCTCAAGACATTCCAGAGCGCGTCCCGCAACGCATAGGCATCGCCCTGAACCACCGTCGCGTGCGGATAACGGTCGCGCAGCAGGGCACAGAAACCGGGATTATATTCGACCAATACGAGGCGCTTCTGATCAACGCCGTGCTCGATCAGCGCGCTGGTGATGGCGCCGGTCCCCGGCCCAAGTTCGACCACCGGCCCTTTGGAATCGATATCGACATACTGCGCCATGGTGCGCGCCAGAAAGCGCCCCGATGGCATCACTGCGCCCATGTGCAGCGGCTTCTCGATCCAAGAGCGAAGGAAACGCACCTCATCGTCGAGACGAGGAGGCTTCTTCAACGCACGCACGGACGATTGCAAAGGCATTGTCGCTACCAGGCGGGACCGCGAATAGCGGGGGACTGTCAGAAATTAGTCATAAAGACGTATAGGTAGCAACTGAAACGGTCAAGCCGAACGCGCGCGATCAGTTCGCGCGGGTACCGAAGAAGTCCTTGACCTTAGTAAAGAAACCCGCCGCTTCCGGTTGGGTTGCACCGGACGATAGTTTTTCAAATTCGGCCAGCAATTCCTGCTGCTTCTTGGTTAAATTCTGCGGTGTTTCGACCACAACCTGCACATACATGTCGCCGGTCTGGCGCGAGCGAAGCACCGGCATGCCCTTTGATGCGATGCGAAAGCGCCGGCCCGACTGGGTACCGGAGGGGATTTTGACCTTGGTCTTGCCCTTGTCGATGGTCGGCACCTCGAATTCGCCGCCCAATGCCGCCGTCACCATCGAAATCGGTACCCGGCAGTGCAGATCGGCGCCATCGCGCTGAAAGAACTGATGGCTGGCGAGCGAAAGGAAAATGTAGAGATCGCCAGGCGGGCCACCACGAACGCCGGCTTCGCCCTCGCCGGCAAGCCGGATGCGGGTGCCGTCTTCCACGCCTTGCGGAATATTGATCGACAAGGTCCGCTCGCGCGTCACCCGCCCGGAGCCGGCGCAGGAGGGACAGGGATCCTCGATCATCTGGCCGCGGCCCTGACAGCCGGGGCAGGTTCGCTCCAGCGTGAAGAAGCCCTGTGCCTGGCGCACCCGTCCGGCTCCGCCACACATCGAGCAGGTCTTCGGCTTGGTGCCGGCCTTGGCACCGGTGCCCGAACAGGATTCGCAGGTCACCGAGACCGGGATCTCGATCTGGGCGGTCTTGCCGTTGAAGGCTTCCTCCAGCGTGATTTCCATGTTGTAGCGCAAGTCGGCGCCGCGCTCGCGGCCGCCGCCGCGCCCGCGCTGGCCTGCCATGCCGAACAGGTCTTCGAAAATATCCGAAAACGACGAGGCAAAGCCGGCGCCGAAGCCGGGACCGCCGCCCGCACCCTGCTCGAACGCGGCGTGGCCGAAGCGGTCATAGGCGGCGCGCTTGTCGCCGTCCTTCAAAACCTCGTAGGCCTCGTTGATTTCCTTGAAGCGCACTTCGCTTGATGCATCGCCCGGATTCTTGTCCGGATGCCATTTCATCGCGAGCTTGCGGAAAGCCGCTTTGAGTTTGGATTCGTCCGCAGTTCGCTCGACTTCAAGGGTTTCGTAGTAGCAGCGCTTGGTGGACATCCGTCAAACCCGCCCGAAGTTCGTCCTCATTCCGAAGGAACGCGCCCCTTAAGGATGCAGCCTCCGGCTTAAAGAAAAATGACCCCCATTCGTCGAGACGCCTCGCGCGTGCTCTTTCGAATGAGGGCCATGGTCTCAGCCCGCTTAAGCAGACTTCTTGGTGTTCTTGTCGTCGTCGACTTCTGTAAACTCCGCGTCGACCACGTCGTCCTTTGCGGCATCCTTGGCCGCGTCGGCCTCGGCCGCCTGCTTGTACATCGCCTCGCCGAGTTTCATCGAAGCCTGTGCCAGCGTATTGGTCTTGGCCTTGATCGCCTCGGCATCGTCGCCCTTCAGCGCTTCCTTCAAATCGCTGACGGCGTCTTCGATGGCGCGACGCTCGGTCTCGGCGATCTTCGAACCGTGTTCAGCCAGCGCCTTCTCGGTCGAATGCACCAGCGCGTCGGCATGGTTCTTGGCGTCGACCGCCTCGCGGCGCTTCTTGTCCTCGGCGGCGTTGGCCTCGGCGTCCTTGACCATCTTCTGGATGTCGGCCTCCGACAGGCCGCCGGAAGCCTGGATCCGGATCTGCTGTTCCTTGCCGGTCGCCTTGTCCTTGGCGGAGACGTTGACGATACCGTTGGCGTCGATATCGAAGGTGACCTCGATCTGCGGCATGCCGCGCGGCGCCGGCGGAATGCCCATCAGGTCGAACTGGCCGAGCACCTTGTTGTCGGCGGCCATTTCGCGCTCGCCCTGGAACACGCGGATGGTGACGGCGTTCTGGTTATCTTCAGCGGTCGAGAACACCTGGCTCTTCTTGGTCGGGATCGTGGTGTTGCGATCGATGATGCGGGTGAACACGCCACCCAGCGTCTCGATGCCAAGCGACAGCGGGGTCACGTCGAGCAGCAGCACGTCCTTGACGTCGCCCTGCAGGACGCCGGCCTGGATCGCTGCACCGATGGCGACGACTTCGTCGGGGTTGACGCCCTTGTGCGGCTCCTTGCCGAACAACTGCTTCACCACTTCCTGGACCTTCGGCATGCGGGTCATGCCGCCGACCAGCACCACTTCGCCGATCTCGCCGGCGGTGAGGCCGGCGTCCTTCAGCGCCTTGCGGCAGGGCTCAATGGTCTTCTGCACGAGATCATCGACCAGCGCCTCGAACTTGGCGCGGGTCAACTTCATCGTCAGATGCTTCGGCCCGGTCTGATCGGCGGTGATGAACGGCAGATTGATTTCGGTTTGCGTGGTCGAGGACAATTCGATCTTGGCCTTTTCCGCGGCCTCTTTCAGGCGCTGCAAGGCGAGCTTGTCGTTGCGCAGGTTGATGCCCTGCTCCTTCTGGAATTCATCGGCCAGATAGCTGACGAGCCGCATGTCGAAGTCTTCGCCGCCGAGGAAGGTGTCGCCATTGGTCGACTTCACCTCGAACACGCCGTCCCCGATCTCGAGGATCGAGATATCGAAGGTGCCGCCGCCGAGGTCGTACACCGCGATGGTGCCGGACTTGGTCTTGTCGAGACCGTAGGCGAGCGCGGCCGCGGTCGGCTCGTTGATGATGCGCAGCACTTCCAGGCCGGCGATCTTGCCGGCGTCCTTGGTGGCCTGACGCTGCGCGTCGTTGAAATAGGCGGGAACGGTGATGACGGCCTGATCGACCTTCTGGCCGAGATGGGCTTCGGCGGTCTCTTTCATCTTCTGCAGGATGAAGGCCGAAATCTGCGAGGGCGAGTAGGTCTTGCCATCGGCCTCGACCCAGGCATCACCGTTGGACGCCTTGACGATCTTGTAGGGGACAAGCTTCTTGTCCTTCTCCACCATCGGGTCGTCGTAGCGGCGGCCGACGAGGCGCTTCACCGCAAAGAAGGTCCGCTCGGGATTGGTTACCGCCTGGCGCTTGGCGGGCTGGCCGACGAGCCGCTCGCCGTCATCGCTGAAGGCGACGATCGACGGGGTCGTCCGCATGCCCTCGGCGTTTTCGATGACTTTCGCTGTCTTGCCATCCATTACGGCAACGCACGAATTCGTGGTGCCGAGATCGATCCCAATGACCTTTCCCATGGTCCTCATATCCTTCTTTTTGCGGCAGGTTGGCTGGGCCCTGACGGCGCACCAATCCAAACCCCCAAACGATCAAATGCTCGCGATATTGCGACGGTGAGCCTCATATAGGAGAGGGGCTAGGCCCCGCAAGGACTTGCGCGCAACCTTAACCCTCGAAAACCCCTGACCTTGAAAGATAGTATCCCCCTGCGGGTCACCTCGGCCGGGCCTGACCGGACGCGGCGGCCCGCCGGCGCGGGACCCGGCCGGCGGTCCCAGCAGGATGAACGGAATACGGCCTGGTCTGTTGCCCGAGCGGCAAAACCGCTAAAAGCGGGCAGACCGTTAACATCGCCCTCGGGAAGCGGGCCGCCACCGGCCGACCATTGAACGGCCTTAATGCAACCTCAGTAGATTTTTCATGAAGCCCATTCGACTGATATCCGCGGTTGCGCTGCTCGTCGGCGCCATCCTCCTTGCCTTCGGCCCTGCGCTTGCCGCGGAGCCGACTTTCCCGCCGGGAGTCCGGGTCGGATTGACGCCCCTGGTCGGCCTTTCCCCCGCCAAATCATTCATCGGATTCGAAACCGAGGATGGCGGCGTCAAGGTGTTGCTGGCGGAGCTTCCGGCCGAGGCCTATAACGAGGTCGTCAATGCCTTCAAGGCCAATCCGGCGGCCACCGGCGGCATCAAGCCCGAGAGCATCGAGACGTCGGCCGGGCTTGCCTACTACACGGTCGAGAACGCCAAGGACGGCGCCAACAGCGTGCGGCGCTATTCGATGATTATGTCGGGCGGAACCTTCTCCGGCTATATCGCGGTGCAGGTTCCCGAGAACGCCGGCAAAATCTACACCGACGAGGCCGTGCGGCAGATGTTCGCGTCGGCGACGATCCGCAAGGAAGTTCCGGTCGACGAACAGCTCGGACTGATGCCGTTCAAGATCAGCGAACTCGGCAACTTCAAGAATATTCGCACACTGGCGCCGGGCGCGGCCATCATTCTCGCCGACGGCAACGAGGTAACCGGTTTTGAACCGGCGCCGTTCATGGTGATCGGCATCATCGGGTCCGCGCCGGCGCAGCCGGACGACCGCGGCCGCTTCGCGCAGCAGGTCGCGACCACCATTCCCGGCGTACGCGACGCACGGATCACGATGTCCGAACCGATTCGCATCGATGGCACGCCCGGCTATGAGACGCGCATTGATGCGACCAGCGGCAAGGACAATACCGCCGTTACGGTGGTACAGTGGTTGAAGTTCGGCGGCTCGAACTCGCTGCGCATCATCGGCAGTTCGCCGCGCGACCAGTGGACCACGGCGTTCCCGCGCTTCCGCGCCGTGCGCGACGGAATTCAGCCGCGCGGATAGAGGCTTTGACGAACGGGCCTTAAAGCCTGATTCAACTGCGTTGAATCAGGCTTTAAGTGTAATTTTCTTGTTTGAGCATGATCTTTTCGGAAAACCGGTTTCCACTTTTCCGGATCATGCTCTTAGGCCGCGCTGCTCGGTTCGTTGCCGTCGGCCAGCGTGCCGGCTTTGGCGCCACCTTTGGCGACCGCGACAAGCGCCGGCCGCAGCACGCGTTCGCCGATCATATAACCGGCCTGCACCACCTGGACCACCGTTCCCGCCGGGACCGACGGGTCGGGGACCTCGTACATCGCCTGCTGGAAATTCGGATCGAATTTTTCACCTGACGGATCGAATTTCTTGACGCCGTTTTTTTCCAGCGTGTTGAGCAGCGAGCGCTCGGTCAATTCGACGCCTTCGATCAGCGCCTTCAGCCCGGGATCGGCGGAAGCCTTGGCCTCGGCCGGAACCGCATCGAGCGCGCGTTGCAGATTGTCGGCGATGTCGAGAACGTCGCGCGCGAAACCGGAGATGCCATAGGTTCGCGCGTCCGCCACTTCGCGCGCGGTGCGCTTGCGCAGGTTTTCCATTTCCGCCAGCGTGCGGAGCATCTTGTCGCGCGATTCCGCGACCTCCTTGGCGAGCGCTTCGACTGAACCTTCCTCGGGATCGTCGGGCATGATATATGGCTTGGAAACCACGGGCTCGGGGCCTTGTGCCGGGTTCACCGGATCGTCCTTCTGCCGGGTGGGATCGGTCATCGATTGCCTTTTTAAAAAATCGTCTGGGATCAATGGGGGCGAGTTGCTGGCCGGGATATCGTGCTTTAGGCGAAGAAAATCAAGCGCAACATCGCTCGTTCAAACGAAGCATGCCTCGGGCATGACCCGAGGGTCGGCACCGGTTCGCCCGAAGAAAAACGCGTCAATAAAGACAAGGACTTGAAAGACAAAGACTTGAAAGACAAGGACGTGCCGAATCAACCGCCCAGCATGCGGCTGACGATGCGCGCGGCATAATCCACCGTCGGGATCACCCTGGCATAATTGAGCCGGGTCGGCCCGATCACGCCGAGGACACCCACGATATGGCCCGCGCCATCGCTATAGGGCGCGATGATGGTGGACGAGCCGGACAGCGAAAACAGCTTGTTCTCCGATCCGATGAAAATCCGCACGCCCTCGGCGCGTTCGGCGCGTCCCAACAGATCGATCACGCCACGCTTGGTCTCGAGATCGTCGAACAATAACCTGACGCGCTCGAGGTCCTCGAGCGCGTGCAAATCCTCCAGGAGATTGGCGTGACCGCGCACAATCAGCTGCCGGTCATCGTTTTCACCGCCAGACCAGCTTGCGATCCCGGCGGCGATCACCTTCTGCGTCAATTGATCGAGTTCGGCCCGGTTCTGCGTCAATGCGGTTTCGAGCTCGAGGCGCGCCTCGGCCAGCGTCCGGCCCCTGATCCGCGCATTGAGAAAATTGGTGGCTTCGGTGAGCGCCGACGAGGGAACGCCCGGCGGCAGCGTCAGCACGCGGTTCTCGACCTGGCCGTCCTCGCCGACCAGAACCACCAGCGCCCGCTCCGGCTCGAGGCGGACGAATTCGATATGCTTTAGCCGCGAATTGGATTTTGCGGTCAAGACCACCGCCGCGGCCCGGGTCAGGCCGGACAGCCGCGTTAAGGCTTCGCCAAGAGCAGCTTCGACCGATTGCGCCCTGCCGACGGAGACAAGCTGGGACTGGATCGACTGCCGCTCGGATTCGGTGAGATCGCCGACCTGCATCAAGGCATCGACGAAAAAGCGCAGGCCTAATTCGGTCGGCAGCCTTCCGGCCGAGGTGTGCGGTGCGTAGATCAGGCCGAGCTGCTCCAGATCCGACATCACATTGCGCACCGAGGCCGGCGACAGCGGCACCGCGATCAGGCGCGAAATGTTGCGCGATCCGACGGGCTCGCCGGTCGCAAGGTAACTTTCGACGATTTGGCGAAAGATGTCCCGCGAGCGCTCGTTGAGCTGGGCTAAGCCCGCATGCGGCGCGATCAGGCCAATGGGATCGTGGTGGGCCACGGATTACTCCTTGCAACTGCCCCTAATCTGTCGATCTCGGAGGCCGGTGACAAGCGGGCATTAGTCTCCCAAAGGGCGGCCAAGGCCCTTGCCGCTGCGCCTTCCCCCTCCTACAAGCACCGCGAGCCCAAGCTTTTCGCTTTAAATTTCGGAGGATTCCCATGCGGCCAAGCCGCCGTGCGCCGGATGAACTGCGCGCCGTATCGCTGGAACGCGGCGTCGTCAAATACGCCGAGGGTTCCTGCATGGTCAAATTCGGCGACACCCATGTGTTGGTGACGGCGACGTTGGAGGAGCGGTTGCCGCCATGGCTGAAGGGCCAGGGCCGCGGCTGGGTCACGGCCGAATACGGCATGCTGCCGCGGGCAACGCTGGAACGGACCCGGCGCGAGGCTTCCGCCGGCAAGCAAAATGGCCGTACCGTCGAAATCCAGCGCCTGATCGGCCGCTCGCTGCGCGCCACGGTCGACCTCGAGGCGCTGGGCGAGCGCCAGATCACGGTCGACTGCGACGTGCTGCAGGCCGACGGCGGCACCCGCACCGCCTCGATCACCGGTGCCTGGGTCGCGCTCGCCGACTGCATCGCCTGGATGAAGACCCGCAACATGATCAAGGGCAACGTGCTGCGCGACAATGTGGCGGCGATCTCCTGCGGCATCTATGGCGGCACGCCGGTGCTCGACCTCGACTATGCCGAGGATTCGGAAGCCGATACCGACGCCAATTTTGTCATGACCGGCGACGGCCGCATCATCGAGGTGCAGGGCACGGCGGAGAAGACCCCGTTCTCGCAGGATGAATTTCTGGCCCTGATGGCGCTGGCGCGCAAAGGCGTGGCGCGGCTGGTGGATCTGCAAAAAATGGCCGTGGCATGATTGGGAAGAGGTCGTCAAGCCCGGCCATGACGGATTATAAATCCTGATGACTCAACACCGTCGAATCACCGGCCAACTCGTGATCGCGACCCACAATCCCGGCAAGCTCGCCGAGATGCGGGAACTATTGGCGCCGCACGGCGTCGAGGCGATCTCGGCCGGAGAACTCGGCCTCGGCGAGCCCGAGGAGACCGGCGACACGTTTTCAGCCAACGCCCGCATCAAGGCGATCGCCGCCGCCAAGGCCGCGCGGCTCCCGGCCTTCGCCGACGATTCCGGCGTAGTCGTCGACGCGCTTGACGGCGCGCCCGGACTTTTCTCCGCGCGCTGGGCCGGCCCAAATAAGGATTTTACCGCGGCGATGACGCGGATCGAACGTTTGCTGCAAGAGCGCGGCGCGACCACGCCCGCGCAGCGAACAGCGCATTTCGTTTCCGCATTATGCGTTGCCTGGCCCGATGACTATCTCGAAGAGGTCGAAGCGCGCACCAGCGGCACGCTGGTCTGGCCGCCGCGCGGCACGTCAGGCTTCGGCTATGATCCGATGTTCACGCCCGATGGACATAGCCGCACCTTCGGCGAGATGACGAGCCTCGAGAAGCACGGCCTGCCGCCGCTCGGGCTCGGCCTCTCGCACCGGGCGCGGGCCTTCGTCAAACTGGCGGAGATCTGCCTTGACCGGGGCTGACGGAAAACAAGCCTTCGGCGTTTACGTGCACTGGCCGTTCTGCCTTTCGAAATGCCCGTATTGCGATTTCAACAGCCATGTCCGCCATGCCCCGATCGACGAAGACCGCTTTGCCCGCGCCTTCGCCCGCGAGATCGAGACCACGGCCGCACGCGCCCCTCACCGCGAAGTGTCGTCGATTTTTCTCGGCGGCGGCACGCCGTCGTTGATGCGGCCACAAACCGTCGGCGCGATCCTGGATGCGATCGGCCAACACTGGCGGGTCGCGCCGGAGGTCGAGGTCACGCTCGAAGCCAATCCGACCAGCGTCGAGGCCACGCGATTTGCCGGCTACCGCGCAGCCGGCGTCAACCGGGTTTCGCTCGGCGTGCAGGCGTTGGACGATGCCTCGCTGAAGGCGCTCGGCCGTCTGCACAGCGCGCGCGAGGCGCTCGACGCGGTCAAGATCGCGCGCACCGCCTTCGATCGTTACTCGTTCGATCTGATCTACGCTCGCCCCGATCAGACCCCGCGGATGTGGGCGGATGAATTAAAACTCGCGATCTCGCAAGCCGCCGAGCATCTGTCGCTCTATCAGCTGACAATCGAGGAAGGCACGCCGTTCTTCGGCCTGCACGCCGCGGGCAAGTTGAAGACGCCGGATGAGGCGACCGCGCGCGTGCTTTACGATGTGACGCAGGATGTCTGCGCGCAACATGGCCTGCCGGCGTACGAGATTTCCAATCACGCGCGATCCGGCGCGGAATGCCGGCACAACCTGGTCTATTGGCGCGGCGAGGAATATGCCGGCATCGGTCCGGGCGCGCATGGGCGGCTCGATATCGACGGCACAAGGCACGCGACGGCGACCGAAAAGCGGCCCGAGGCGTGGCTGATGCGGGTCGAGGCGACCGGTGACGGCATCGTCACTGACGATCACCTCAACAGCGAAGAACGCGCCGACGAATTTTTGCTGATGGGGCTGCGGCTCGCCGAAGGCATCGATCCCAAGCGCTACGCCGCGCTATCGGGCCGCGCGCTCGATCCGGGCCGAATTGCGGTGCTGCGTGAGGAAGGCGCGATCGTCGTCGATGACAGCGGGCGGCTTCGCGTGACCCAAGCCGGTTTCCCGGTGCTCGATGCGGTGGTGGCGGATTTGGCCGCCTGAATAGCAGCTACGCCCCAAAACTCTTCGGCGATCCCGCGACCGGCACGCCGCCGCCAGATCCGACGCGCATGACCGCGAGCCCGCGCTCGTTGGTGCCGTCGGCACGAAAACGAAACAGGCCGTCGATACCGGCAAAGCCGGACGGGTTCGTCAAAACCTCCGGCGAAAAGCGCTGCGGCCCCTGGGTTCGTGCCAAAGCGGCGACCAGTGCGACCGCGTCGTAAGCGAGCGTTGCGGTTCGCACCGGGTCGGCGCTGTATTTGGCCCGGTAGCGATTGGAAAAACTTCGAAACCCCGACGGATCTGGCGCGGCATAAAGCCCGCCCTGGAGATTAGGACTCGCGAACACGCGCGGATTGTCCCACAGACCCGTGCCGAGCAACTGGATGTTCTTCAAATTCGCGCCCGCCGCGGTCAGCGCATCGGCGACCGCCACCACGGTATCGCCGTCGTCGGCGAGAAAGAGCGCATCGGCCTGGCCGAGCGCCTGCGCCACGGTCCGCGCCGCGGCGGCACGATCGCCGTATTTTTCGAATGCGGCGACGCGGCCGCCCCGGCGGCCGACCGCCTGCTTGAAGGCCGCCTCCACCACATTGCCATAGGCATTCTCGGGCAACAGCGCCGCGAACGAGCGTTTTCCGATGCTGGCCGAGTATTCGACGATCCGGTTGACGTCGGACTCGGGCAGGAAGCTGAGCAAATAGACACCGCGGCCCGCGACGCTGGAATCGGTTGAGAACGCGATCACGTTTACGCCGCGCGGGCGCGTCAGTTGCGCGGTCGCCGGGACCGATAGCGCAAACAACGGACCCAGGATGATTTCCGCGCCCTCGTCGAGCGCCTGCTGCGTTCCCTGGCCCGCGCCTTGCGGATTGCCGCCATCATCCTTGATCAGAAGCTGGATGTTCGGATTTTGAAATTCCGCCAGCGCCATCTCGGCGGCATTCTTCATCGATTGCGCGGCGACCCCGGCATTGCCGGCTGCCGACAGCGGCAGGATCAATCCGACCTTGACCTGCCCTGTGCCGGCCACGAGTGGCTGCTGCGGTGGCCCTGAGGGACCCGGTTGCGAAGGGCTGAACGGATTGGAGAACTGGCCCATACTCTGCGCAATATTGCCGGAGCAAGCGCCAAGCAGGGGTGTGCCGAGAATCAAGCCGACCGCCGACCGCCGGGTTACCCCCGACGAGGGAGGCCTCGAAGGCCCAGATTCAGGTTTGAGCGGCCCCACCATCACATCTCTTCTCTTGACCGACCGAAATCGGTCCGGACGTTCACCTGCCGATGATCTGGAAAGGTGGATTCAGGCATATTGTCGGCGAATAGTTAACCAAAACAAAAGGATTGTGGCATCCGCGCGGATCAAGGTTGCAGGGGTCCTGTTCCCCCAACCTCAATGCGACACGGCAGGCGGTCGCGTTTTCTTTCTCACGAACCGGTATCCACTTGGCGCGAAAACACTCTAGATTGGGATTATGCGCGCAAAAGCTGCTTCGATAAATAGAACTGAAAGCGAAGGGGAACCCTCGGCGCGGACATTTTCAGTGGGCGGTAACATCCTGACGGCGCCGAAGGCGGTCCCGGGCCTGCATTTGGTGGCTACCCCCATCGGCAATCTCGGCGACATCACGCTGCGCGCGCTGGAAACGCTCGCCGGAGTCGACGTCATCGCCTGCGAAGACACCCGTATCACCCGAAGGCTCACCGAGCGCTATGCGATATCAGCGCAGCTAAAACCCTATCACGAGCACAATGCCGCGCTGGCGCGACCGAAAATCCTGCAACGGCTGGCGCAGGGCGCGTCCATCGCGCTGGTGTCGGATGCCGGCACGCCGTTAATTTCCGACCCCGGTTTCAAACTGGTGCGCGAGGTCTGCGCGGCGGGTTTTCCGGTGATCGCGTTGCCGGGGCCCTCTTCGGTATTGACGGCGCTGTCGGTGGCGGCGCTGCCGACCGACCGGTTTTTCTTCGAGGGGTTTTTGCCACCGAAAGAGACTGCGCGCCGCGCCCGGCTGACGGAGCTTTCGCGGATCGACGCGACGCTGGTGATGTTCGAATCCGGAAACCGCGTCCAGAACACGCTTGCCGATCTTGCCGGCATCATGGGCACGCGCGATGCCGCGATCTGCCGTGAACTGACAAAAATGCATGAAAAAATCAGGCGCGCGCCGGTTTCGGAACTCGCCAAGGCGGCGGACCGGCTTGAGACACGCGGCGAATTCGTGCTGGTGATCGGGCCGCCTGAGGGTGCGCAGATGATGGCGGAGGATGCGCTCGACGATCTGCTGCGATCGTCGCTCGAACGCGACAGCGTCAAGGATGCGGTCGCCCATGCGGTCGAATTGTCGGGCCGGCCGCGACGCGAAATCTATGCCCGCGCGCTCGAACTCGCCAAGGAAATCACCGCAAGGGGCGAGCATGGCGAAGACTGACGGTGCCGCACCGACCGACGAGGTTGCAAAACGTGCTTCGCCGGCGCGAGTCGCGGCGTTCCGGACCGGGCTTTCCGCCGAGAGCCGCGCCGCCGCGTATCTGATGGCAAAGGGCTATCGCATCCTGGCAAAGCGTTTTCGCACCCCGCATGGCGAAATCGACATCGTGGCGCGGCGGCGCAATCTGCTCGCTTTTATCGAAGTCAAGGCCCGCGCTTCGCTCGACGAGGCCGCCTATGCGGTGACGCCGCGCCAGCAGCAGCGCATCATCGATGCCGCCCAGGGCTGGCTGATGGCGCATCCCGAGCATGCCGAATTTGAGCTCCGTTTCGACGCCATGCTGATTGCGCCGCGGCGCCTGCCGCGCCATCTGTTAGCGGCATTCGACGCCAGCCCTTAAAATCTGCTCCCTTCAACAGAACGAACTTGCGGGCCCACACATGAAATTGAACGTCGCCGTCCAGATGGACCCCATCGCGCACATCAACATCCGCGGCGATTCGACCTTCGCATTGTTATTGGAGGCGCAGAAGCGCGGCCATGGGCTGTCTTACTACACACCCGACAAGCTCTCGCTGCGTGGCGAGGAGCTGGTGGCGCCGATCCAGTTGCTCAATGTGCGCGACGAGCCCGGCAATCACTTTACCCTCGGCGAACCGCGCCGCGAATCTCTCGCCGCCTTCGACGTCATCCTGCTGCGGCAGGACCCGCCGTTCGATCTCGCCTACATCACTTCGACGCATCTGCTGGAGCGGATTCACCCCAAGACGCTGGTCGTGAACGACCCCACAAGCGTGCGCAACGCGCCGGAAAAGCTGTTCGTGCTGGATTTCCCGCACCTGATGCCGCCGACGTTAGTTTCGCGCGACCTCGACGAGATCAATTCGTTCCGCGACGAGCATGGCGCTGTCGTGATGAAGCCGCTGCACGGCCATGGCGGCGCCGCGGTGTTTCGCATCATGCCGCAGGACATGAATTTCGGCTCGCTGTTCGACATGTTTTCGGTGACGTTTCGCGAGCCCTGGGTGATCCAGCGCTTTCTTCCCGAGGTCAAGCACGGCGACAAGCGCATCATCCTGGTCGACGGCGAATTCGCCGGTGCCGTCAACCGCGTGCCGGCGGCGGACGATCTGCGCTCCAACATGGTGCGCGGCGGCGCGGCGCAGGCGACCGAACTCACCGAGCGCGAGCGCGAAATCTGCACGACCATCGGACCCGCCCTGCGCGAGCGCGGGCTGTGGTTCGTCGGCATCGACGTCATCGACGGCAATCTCACCGAGATCAACGTCACCTCGCCGACGGGAATTCGCGCCATCGCCCGGCTCGGCGGGCCGGATATCGCGGCGAAAATCTGGGACGTGATCGAGAAGAAGCGGGGCAAAGGCTGACGCCCTTCCCGCAGCCGCGGCACCCTTTTGCATTGCCGCGCCTTCCAAAGGCCCAAAAGCGGTCGCAACCTCCCGCTGCGCCCGGCGGCGAGATCCGCCCGGGCAACAATAGCGTAATCAAAAAAGTGGAGGAACAACGCATGACATATCATGTTTCGCGAAGGTCCCTGCTTGCGCTCGGTGCTGGACTGGGCGCAACCACCATGTTCGACGGCAAGGCGCTGGCGCGCGCCCCCAAGCTCGACACACAGCCGTCCTATTTCTACCGCTTCAACCACGGCGGCGCCCAGGTCACCGTGGTTTCCGACGGGCCGTTGCCGCTCGGCCCGCCCAAGGGCACCTTCGTCGGCATTCCCGACGAAGAGATCAAGAAGATGCTCACCGACAACTTCCTGTCGCCCGACAACATCGTGCTCGAACAAAACTCGCCGATCGTGAACATGGGCGACAAGCTTGTGCTGTTCGACACCGGCATGGGCACCTCGAAAGCGTTCGGCCCGACCACCGGCCGTCAGCAGAAGAGCATGGCGGAGGCCGGCATCCAGCCGGAAGACATCGACGCCGTAGTGTTCACGCACGCCCATATCGATCATATCGGCGGCGTGGTCGACGCCAGCGACAAGGTGCTGTTCCCGAACGCGCAGTTCTACATCGCGCAGAGCGATTTCGATTATTGGACCGACGAAGGCAAGATGGGCAGTCCCCTGAAGGACTTTGTCGTTCACGCGCGCAAAAACCTATTGCAGGTGCGTGACCGCCTGGTGTTTTACAAGGACGGCCAGGAAGTCCTGCCCGGTATCACGGCGATGGCCGCGCCCGGACATACCGTGGGTCACCACATCTTCATGATCAATTCGGACGGAAAATCCTTCGCCTTCCTCGGCGACCTCACCCATCACCAGATCTTGCTGCTCGAAAAGCCGCGGATGCAATTTTCCTACGACACCGATCCGAAGCAGGCAGCCGAGTCACGCGTGAGAATGCTGGACATGCTGGCGGCCAACAAGATCCCCGTGATGTCGTACCACTACCCGTGGCCGGGCTATGGCCATGTGGTCAAGACGGGTGAGGGTTTTCACTACATCGCCGAACCGATGAACATGATTATCTGAGCCGGATGGTGCCGGGGGCCGACCCCCGGGTCCCGTGCACCATGTTCCCCCAATGTTCTTGCGCTCATCCGCGCCTTCCGCTACCCTTGCGTGCGGCAGAGGGGCAAAATGGTCGCGCGGGTTTCCACGGTAGCTTTTGAGGGGATCGAAGCCCGCGCCGTTGATGTGCAGGTGCAGGTCGCGCCCGGCTTGCCGGCGTTCGCGATCGTCGGCCTGCCGGACAAGGCGGTCTCGGAGGCCCGCGAGCGGGTCCGCTCGGCGCTGATCGCCTCGGGGCTGGCGCTGCCTGCGCGCCGCATCACCGTTAATCTCGCGCCCGCCGACCTGCCGAAGGAAGGCAGCCATTACGATCTGCCGATCGCGCTCGGCCTGATGGCCGCGATCGGTGCCATCCCGCCGGATGCACTCGCTGGGTTCACCGTGCTCGGCGAACTCGGGCTCGATGGATCGATTGCGCCGGTCGCGGGCGTGTTGCCGGCGGCGATCGGCGCCAATTCGCGCGACGAGGGCCTGATCTGCCCCGCTTCTTGCGGCGCCGAAGCGGCCTGGGCGAGCCCGGATATCCAGATCGTGGCGGCGAATTCGCTGATCCAGATCGCCAACCATTTCAAGGGCACGCAGGTGCTGTCGCGGCCACAGCCGAAGGTGCATGAGGCCGAGGCCAATCTGCTGGATCTCCGCGACATCAAGGGGCAGGAGAGTGCAAAGCGCGCGCTCGAGATCGCGGCGGCCGGCGGACATCATCTGCTGATGATCGGCTCGCCCGGCGCCGGCAAGTCGATGCTCGCCGCCCGCCTGCCCTCAATCCTGCCGCCGCTGTCGCCGACGGAATTGCTCGAAGTCTCGATGATTGCTTCCGTCGCCGGCGAAATCCAGGGCGGCGCGCTGACCGCGCGGCGGCCGTTCCGCAGCCCCCATCATTCCGCCAGCATGGCGGCGCTCACCGGCGGCGGCATGCGCGCGAGGCCGGGCGAGATCTCGCTCGCCCATCAGGGTGTGCTGTTCCTCGACGAATTGCCGGAGTTCGATCCGCGGGTATTGGATTCGCTGCGCCAGCCGCTCGAAAACGGCGAGGTCGCGGTGTCCCGCGCCAATCACCGCGTCACGTATCCGGCGCGTTTCATGCTGGTGGCCGCGATGAATCCGTGCCGCTGCGGCCATGCCTATGAGCCCGGCTATTCCTGCAGGCGCGGCCGCATCGACCGCTGCACCGGTGATTATCAGGCGCGGATTTCCGGCCCGCTGATGGACCGCATCGATTTGCGGATCGAGGTGCCGGCGGTGACCGCCACCGACCTGATCCTGCCGCCGCCGACCGAAGGCTCCGCGGAAGTCGCCGCCCGCGTTGCCGCCGCGCGCGACGTGCAACTGGCGCGCTACGCCGCGGCCGAATTGCCGCATACCCGCACCAATGCCGAAGCGCCAGCCTCGGTGCTGGAGACGATCGCTCAACCGGATCCGCAGGGCCAAAAACTCCTGCGTGACGCCGCCGAGACGATGCGGCTGTCGGCGCGCGGCTATCACCGCGTGTTGCGCGTCGCCCGCACGCTCGCCGATCTCGACGGCGCCGAGAGAATCGGCCGGCTGCATCTCGCCGAAGCCTTGTCGTATCGCGCGCTCGCCGATGATATCAGGCGCGCGGCCTGAATGGCCGCAACAGCGCCCGCGTCAACCAGCCGGTAACCAGTCTCGTTTACGCTTCGCAAACCATAGGCCGTGCGTCCGCACCCGGCTTTTCGGCGAGTGAGTGTGTGTCATGTTGCGTTTCAAGATCCTGGCTTCGGCCGTTCCATTGTTGATTGCCGCCGTTTTTGCACGCGGCGGGCTGTTACCGGCCTCCCATCCTTGCATCGCCGTCGGCGAAACCTCGCTCGAAATCACCGCTCTGCCCTGGCATGCCGATCTCCACGTCAGCTTCACCGACGATCCTGCCCAGGCGACCGTGCGCGTCCAGTTATCCGATAACGCCGAGACAGCCGATTTCGCCGTGGTCGATGATGTCGACACCGCGGAGGGCGGTGCCTGCGAGGCCAATCCGACAACAAGGTTGGTCGAAATCTCCGCAACTCGCTTGGCCAATGCGCCCGTGATCTATCTTTCGCAGGACGGTCCTGCCGATTACCGCATTTTCGTGCAATCGAAGACATTTTCAGCGCGCGATGCAGCCGCCCTGATCGTCGGTGCAGCCGGCGGCGGACATCGCCGGCTCGAGGCGGCCTCGCTCTGATATTTGGGCTTAACCTTGCATTAACCCTGTTCGCATCGCACCGCTCAAAGCCGCCCGGCCTCAAACACTTTGCAAGGTCACGGCCGCATCGTCACCCCAAAGGCGTACCACACGCAAAGCGAAGCGCGATCCTCAAGACAATCTCAGGGTAGTTAACGCGATGGGGCGGGTTTTCCGGATCAAGTTGCGCATACGCCGTTTCAGCCGGCGCCATCCGTGGCTCATCTTCGCGGTCCGCTCGTTCATGGTCTTCTCCGCCGCCTTCGGCGGCGCCTATGGTTTTATTGCCGGAAGCCGGCCGGAGGTTTCCGGATACGATCCCAACGCCTTTGCGATCGGCATCAGCTTCCTGTTCGCGATCGCCTGCGTGGCGCTTGCCACTCTGAGCTTCCGGCTGCGCTTCGTGCGCCAGAAGCTGCGCAAGCTCGCGCTTCACAATGAAGCGCTCGCCGACCGCAATTGGGAACTGCAAGAGGCCGAGCAACGCGCCCGCAGCCTGTCCGAATCACAGGGCGATTTGATCGTGCTGCGCAACGCCGAGGGTTTTATCACGTTCGTCAACGACGCCTATTGCGAATTGGCGGCGCTGCCGCGCGGCGAGCTGATCGGCAGCCAATTCACCTTTTCCGTGCTGGAGCAAAGCGAGGCCGCGCTGCAGGGCGACGGCACCAGGATCCACGACCAGAAGATCGCCAGTTCGTCCGGGCCGCGCTGGATCGCCTGGCGTGAAGGCCTGGTCCGGTCGGACGCGGACCGCCCGGCCGAAATGCAGAGTGTCGGCCGCGACGTCACCAACCGTGCCGAGACCGAACGCGCGCTGGCCGAGGCGCGCGATCAGGCCGATGCCGCCAACCGCGCCAAGTCGCGCTTCCTCGCGATGGCCAGCCACGAAATCCGCACCCCCTTGAACGGCATCATCGGCATGAGCGGCCTGCTGTTGGATACGCCGCTGACGCCGGAACAGACAACCTATGCAAAGGCCGTCAAAACCTCGGGCGATGCGCTGCTCGCGTTGATCGAGGAACTGTTGGACTATTCCAAGATCGAGGCCGGCAAGATCGATCTCGAACACCGCCCGTTCGCGCTCGCCGCGCTGATCGAGGACATCACCGAACTGTTGGCGCCCCGCGCGCAGGCGCGCAAGCTCGAGATCGCGGCCTATGTCGACGAGCGGCTGCCGATCGAGGTGGTCGGCGACGCCGCGAGACTGCGGCAGGTACTGCTCAATCTCGCGGGCAATGCGATCAAGTTCACCGCGACCGGCGGCGTGGCGCTGATCGTCGAGCCTGGCATCGCACCGGATGAAATCAGCTTCCTGGTGCGCGATACCGGCATCGGCATCGCGCCCGAAGCGCAATCGCGTATTTTCCGCGAGTTCGAGCAGGCCGACGAAAAGATCGCGCGCAGCTATGGCGGAACCGGGCTCGGCCTGAGCATCTCCGAGCGTATCGTCAAGCGGATGGGCGGCCGCATCACGCTGCAGAGCCAGCCGGGCATCGGCTCGACCTTCGAAGTATCGGTGCCGCTCGCAGCCTCCGACGCCAGCGAGCGCGGGCAAAAGACCTTCGCAGCGCCCGATCTATCCGGCCAGTCGATCATGCTGGTGGCGCCACAGAGCATCGAGGCCTCGCTGATCGCACGGCGGCTGCAGCGCTGGGGCGGGCAGACCTGCATGGTCTCGGATGTCGCGGTCGCGCAGGCCCTGCTGCCGGAGCGCGCCTGGCACGCCGTGCTGCTCGATCGCGCGTTCGGCGCGGCCGAAATCCAGGCGCTGGCGGAAGCCGCGCGCATTCACGCGATGCAGCGGATCGTGATGTTCACGCCGGCCGCGCGGCATGAACTGCAACTCGCGGCCGTCTCCGCCTTCACCGGCTATCTGATAAAACCGTTGCGCGCGGCCTCGCTCGCGGCCCGCCTGTCGGCGGCGCCGGACGTTCAGGCCCCAAGCCTCGCGGCCGATACCCCGATCGAAGCGCCCGACGATGCTGCGGCGCCGGCAGCGCCTGCGGCCCGCGGACTTTCCGTGCTGGTTGCGGAGGACAATGAGATCAACGCGCTGCTGATGCGCTCGCTTTTGACGCGATTGGGGCATCAAGCCGTCATCACCAGCAATGGCGAAGCTGCGCTGGAATCGTGGCTGGCGGCGAAATCCGCCGGCGCGCCCTATGATCTGGTGCTGATGGATATCCAGATGCCGCAGCTCGACGGCATCGAAACGACAAAACACATCCGCGCGCGTGAAGCCGGCCAGCCCGGCCGCCAGACGCCGATCCTTGCACTGACCGCGAATACCCTGGTGGAAGATCGCTACGCCTGCTTTGAAGCCGGCATGGACGGCTTTCTCATAAAGCCGCTTGATCGCGAGAAACTGGCGGATGCGCTGGCGGGTCTCGCCGCGTCAAGGCATCTGGCGGCGTGACACGTTCGCGGCCCGGGGCGTCGGGATCGGCAAACAGACTGTCGGTCAAAGCCGTTTGTGCCTCACCGGTCCGTTCAAGAAATTCCGCGATCTCGAATTCGTCGAAGCCGCTGTGCGCGGAAGCCTGCCATTCGTGACGTACCAATAACCGCCTGACTTCTTCGTCAAACACCAGCCACCAGGAATCCTCATCGGCAGGCGCAGGACCGCGCCAGCTCTGGTAGAATTTGCGCTCGATCACCGCCATGTCCCGCTCCTTCCCGTGATTTGCGTCAAGCTTGGATTGGAATTTCAGCGTCGTCCCTGCGACACCGAATCATTAAAGCGCTTCGCCCTTCAACAGCCGCGGCACTTCGCCCGCTAACCCCGCGGCCTGGCGGATGAACATGCTTTTCAACGGCGGCGCGCGATCGACGAGCCCCAAGCCGATATCGCGCACGGTGCGCAACAATGTCGATCGGTTCGAGAACAACAGATTGAGCGAGTTGGTGGCAAGCCCCATCGCCATGGTGTCGAACCGCCGCCAGCGCTGGTAGCGCTCGAGCACATCGGCTTGGCCGAGATCCATGCCGAGCCGCGCGGCGTCGACCACCACCTCGGCAAGCGCTGCGACATCCTTCAGGCCCATGTTGAGCCCCTGTCCCGCGATCGGATGGATCACATGCGCGGCGTCGCCGATCAGCGCCAGCCGCTCGCCGATGAAGGAGCGCGCGACGAAATACCCGAGCGGAAACGCGCGCGGTTTGTCGAGCGCCTTGACTTCGCCGAGATGCAGGCCAAAGCGCTGTTCGAGTTCGGCGTGGAATTCTTCATCGCCAAGCGCCACAATGCGCGCGGCCTCGCTGCGCTTCTCGGTCCATACCAGCGAGGAGCGTTGCCCGGTCAACGGCAGGATCGCAAACGGTCCTGCGGGCAAGAAATGTTCTTCGGCACGGCCGCCGTGATCGCGCTCATGGCCGACGGTGACGACGATGCCGGATTGATCGTATTCCCAGCCATGGGTGGCAATCCCGGCACGTTCGCGCAGTTTTGAGCGCGCGCCGTCGGCCGCCACCAACAGGCTTGCCGCGATCACGCGGCCGTCGGCAAGCGTCACGTCGACGCCGTCGGCGCGCGAGGCGAAATCTGTCACCGCAAGGGCGCTGAGTTCGACACCCTCCGTCTCGGCGCGCGCAACCAGCGTGTCGATCAGATGACTGTTTTCGACCATATGCGCGAACGGTTCACCCGGCTCGACATGCCCGGCAAACGTCAGGAATACCGGACGGGTTGCGTCTTCCAATCTCGAATCGGTGACGACCATGTCGAGGATCGGCTGCGCCTCGCTTGCGACCCGATCCCACACCCCGAGCGCCTCGAACAGCCGGCGGCAGGCCGCGACAATCGCGGTCGCCCGCGGATCGCGGCTCGGCCGACCCGCCAGTGCCGGATCGGCGACAATGACCGGAATCTCAGTTCCAAGGCCCTGACGCAGGGCGAGCGCCAGCGCCAGCCCTGCAAACGCGCCGCCGCCAATGACAATGCTTCGCTGTGCCGACATCTTACTCACTCACGCCGTCAGACTATACTTGCTACATGACTATAGCTGGGCGAAACAGTGACGCGAAACAAGGCTCTTGGGCCGTCATTCGGGGGCACGCGTCTTCGCGTGAACCCGGAATCTCGAGATTCCGGGCTCGGGGCCTTGCCTCGCCCCGGAATGACACAAAACTCATTGAAGGCGCCGCCATGTCCAAAGGACTGATCGACCTGATTTCGATTCTCGACCTCGAGCCGCTCGAGGTTAACCTGTTTCGCGGCAACAGCCCGAAGACGAGCTGGCAGCGGGTGTTCGGCGGACAGGTGATCGGGCAGGCGATGGTGGCGGCGTGCCGGACCGTCGAAGGCCGGCTGCCGCATTCGCTGCATTGTTATTTCATTCTCCCCGGCGATCCGCAGATTCCGATCATCTACGAGGTCGAGCGGCTGCGCGATGGCAAGAGCTATTCGACTCGCCGCGTCACCGCGATCCAGCACGGCAACGCGATCTTCTCGATCATGGTGTCGTTTCATGTCGAGGAAGAAGGTGCGTTCGACCATCAGGACAAGATGCCCGACGTGCCGCCGCCGGAAAAGCTCAGCGCCGAGGAAGTCGTCAAGCAGCCGATGTTCCGCGAGATGCCGGAATTCATTCGCCGTTACTATGAGTCGGATCGTCCGATCGAATTGCGCCCGGTCGAGCTCGGGCGCTATTTCGGCCAGAAGATCGAGGACGGCCGCATCCATGTCTGGATCCGCACCGCCGCGAAACTGCCCGACGATCCGGCGACGCATATGTGCGCTCTGGCCTATGCGTCGGATTTCTCGCTGCTCGACGCGGTGATGGCGCGCTACGGCCGCACGCTGTTCGACAAGCGCATGATGCCGGCAAGCCTCGATCATGCGATGTGGTTTCACCGCCCGTTCCGAGCCGACGAATGGCTGCTTTACGCGCAGGATTCGCCGAGCGCGCAAGGCGGCCGCGGGCTGACGCGCGGACTGATCTTCAAGCCCGACGGCACGCTGGTGGCGTCAGTCGCGCAGGAAGGTTCGATCCGCCAGCGCAAATGAAGTGCGGTTCAAGCGTTGGCGTAAGCGGTCCTTTCGACCAGCGCGAATTGCGACGTGTACCAGCGTGCATACCAGCGCAACACCCACGGAATCGGAATCACGAACGCGCAGGCCACGGCGAACAGAATGGTTCGCCATAGCATCCCCAACCCTGTCGCGTTGAACACCACTTCGCGGTGCGTGCCGCCGATGTTGCGGCAGATCCATCGCATCCAGGCGGTTGTGACCCAGGCCCAGCCGATGATGGTGATGACCGAAATAGTCATCAGCAGGTACCAGCCGACATAGCCCAGCGCACTGCCCTCGAACTCGATAGGAAGCCGCTCACCGTTCGATGAGAGATTGGCCGCGATCCATCGAACCACCATCCAGTACAAAAACCCCTCAACCAAAAACAGAATTAACTGGACAGAGGTGTAGCCGCTAAACCCGGCATAGGTGCAAAGGCCTAACACGACGAACACGTACCAGATGTCGCCGACCTGGCCGGTGAAGCCGAAATTGGGCCGCCCGGGCACGTGGAGGCGGGATACCATCCAGCCATAGAAGCCGGTCGCCGTCCAGGGCGCGGGGACCACCAGCACCAAGCCGATGATGAACAGCAGGCTTCGTCCGAGAAGCGACCATAGGCCGACCTCGATCGAGAGCGGCCCGCCACTATCGCCGCCGGCGCTGACCAGCGGGCCGCCCGGTTGCGAAATCGGAGGCGAGCCCGAACCGCCCGAAAACAGGCCCGGTATCTCGCCTGCCTTTTGCCAGCCCGCCATGCCCTCGGACCAGATCAGCGTCTCCGCCGTGACCGTCCCGGTGGCAATGAATTGGCGTAGCTGGGCCTCCGGATAGGGGCCTTGCTGCTGGCCTTGGGACGCAAAAAACCAGGATCGGTTCGACATCTCGCTTCCCCCCTGAGCCTGGCGAGCCAACCCGCGCCGGCACTATGGCGCATCTTGGCGGATGACCGCGGCGCCTGTACAGGAAGGCTACCGAGCGAAGGTCGGCGGCCGCAATTGTTTTTCGGCAGCTCAAGCCAAGTTTTTGTGCCAAGTGCGCGGAAAGATGCCAGACTTGGGCGGTACGCAGGGACGGCGCGCTCGGCGTTCGCGAATTCTGGAAAGTCGAATTTTGGGAAATGAAGGCCTGACCATGAAGCTCGTTGTTGCGATTATCAAACCCTTCAAGCTCGACGAGGTCCGCCAGGCGCTCACCGCCATCGGCGTCCACGGCATGACGGTGACCGAGGTCAAGGGTTACGGCCGCCAGAAAGGCCATACCGAAATCTATCGCGGCGCCGAATATGTCGTGAATTTCCTGCCAAAACTCCGGATCGAAATCGCGGTGGCCTCCGATCTCGCCGACAAGGCGGTCGACGTCATCACCTCGAGCGCGCGCACCGGCCAGATCGGCGACGGCAAGATTTTTGTCACGCCAATCGACCATGCCTTGCGGATCCGCACCGGCGAAACCGACAGCGACGCGCTCTGAATTCTCGCAACTTCCGGCGTCCGGTAACCGCGTACGGGGACCGCGGGCCGAGAGGCTCGGGGTTTTCCGCGGTGCAGCGAGATTTTTCGTAGAAATCTCTATCCAAATACCTTTTTTCTGCCCTGGTCGTGGGCATGATTGTGTCGGGAGTCTGGCGTGCCATCGAATTAGGCAGCAATGATTAGGCTTTAGGCGCGACCGAATAGCGCAGGTTCGACCGAATCCCGGAAAGCTCGAAAAGGCCCGCGTTCATAGTCCGTTAGGAAGTTTGATCGATCTGGCACGGCATTTGATTCTATCCCCCCGGCTGTACCCGCGTAGTGAACTTTCTCCGTGTGGTGAACCTCAGTCAAAAACGCCCGGTCATCTCCAGACCGGGCCCAAGCGGGGATAGGACCCATGAAAATTGTTATGGCGATCATCAAGCCATTCAAGCTCGAAGAAGTCCGCGACGCCCTGACCGCCATTGGCGTTCACGGACTAACGGTGACGGAAGTCAAGGGATATGGCCGGCAGAAAGGCCATACGGAAATCTACCGCGGGGCTGAATACGCGGTGAGCTTCCTGCCCAAGATCAAGATCGAGGTCGCTATCGCCTCGGACCAGGTCGACAAGACCATCGATGCCATCACCTCGGCCGCGAAAACCGGACAGATCGGCGATGGCAAGATCTTCGTCATCAACCTCGACCATGCGGTTCGTATCCGCACCGGCGAGGCCGATGCCGCGGCCCTTTGATTACGCGCCCAACCCAATTCAATCAGGAGTAAAACAAATGACGTTCAAGCGTCCCTATAGCGCGGGACTGGCGGCCCTCGCAGTCGGCCTGTTCACTGCGACCGCTGCCTATGCAGAGCCAACCGTCAACAAGGGCGACAACGCCTGGATGCTGACCTCGACGGTGCTGGTGCTGTTGATGACGATTCCGGGCCTCGCGCTTTTTTACGGCGGCCTGGTTCGTTCCAAAAACATGCTCTCGGTCCTGATGCAGGTGTTCTACACCGTATGCATCGTCACCGTGATCTGGGCGCTCTACGGCTACAGCCTCGCCTTCACCGGCGGATCCGATTTCATCGGCGGCTTCTCGAAGGCCTTCCTGATGGGCGTGACGACGGACTCCAAGGCGGCGACCTTCAGCGTCGACGCCAATATCTCGGAGCTCGTCTATGTTTGCTTCCAGATGACCTTCGCCGCGATTACCCCTGCCCTCATCGTCGGCGCCTTCGCCGAACGCATGAAGTTCTCGGCCGTCGCGCTGTTCATCCCGCTCTGGGTGACGCTGATCTATTTCCCGATCGCGCACATGGTTTGGTACTGGGCCGGACCGGACGCGATCTCGGATGCGGTCAAGGCGCTCGCGGCCGCGGGCGACGCGGCGGCGAAAGCCGCGGCGCAGGCCAAGCTCGATGAAGTCAACGCCGACGCCGGCTGGGTCTTCAAGAAGGGCGCGATCGACTTCGCCGGCGGCACCGTGGTGCACATCAACGCCGGCATCGCAGGTCTCGTCGGCGCGCTCCTGATCGGCAAGCGCACCGGTTACGGCAAGGACCTGATGGCGCCGCACTCGCTGACCATGTCCATGATCGGCGCCTCGCTGCTCTGGGTCGGCTGGTTCGGCTTCAACGCCGGATCGAACCTCGAGGCCAATGGTGGCGCTGCGCTGGCCATGACCAACTCCTTCGTCGCGACCGCCGCAGCAGCGCTGTCGTGGATGTTCGCGGAGTGGATCATCAAGGGCCATCCTTCCGTGCTCGGTGCGATTTCGGGCGCGGTGGCGGGACTTGTCGCGGTCACGCCGGCGGCCGGTTACTCCGGTCCGATGGGCGCGATCGTGCTCGGTCTCGTGGTCGGCGTGGTCTGCCTGTTCTTCGTCACCGTGGTAAAGAACGCGCTCGGCTACGACGACTCGCTTGACGTGTTCGGCGTGCACTGCATCGGCGGCATCGTCGGCGCGCTCGGCACCGGCATCCTGGTGAATCCGGCGCTCGGCGGTACCGGCATCATGGACTACACCGCCGGCAAGATCGCCGACTACGACTTCTCGGCGCAGATGATCTCCCAAATCTGGGGCGTCTGCACCACGCTGGTGTGGTCGGGCATCGGTTCGGCGATCCTCTACAAGGTCGTCGACGTCATCGTCGGCCTGCGCGCCAATGTCGAAACCGAACGCGAAGGTCTCGACATCACCGAGCACACCGAACGCGCCTACAATATGTGAGTTCTCCCGGGGCGCGATCTCTCTTCGGATCGCGCCCAGAACTACGGTTCGGGCACATACCCGGCAATGCCCTGACCGTTGAGGGGCTCCAGCGCAAGTTGGAGCCCCTTTCTTTTTTTGAAAGAGTGTTTGCTGATTCAGTTTTCAAACAGCCGACGTCGTCATTGCAGCATGTCGATTTCGTCGGCCGTAGCCCGGATGAAGCGCAGCGCAATCCGGGAACTCAACGCGAGCGGTTAAAACCCCGGATTTCGCTTCGCTCCATCCGGGCTACGCGTCTCAAAATGATTGCCAAAGCGACCTCGCTGGCGTCGAATGCGCGCGCAACAACAAAAGGGGCAAAGCTGAAAGCCCGGATGGATCGGATCGAGCGATAATGCCTCCTATTCTTCATGTCGTTTTCACGGAAACCGGCGCCGCCAGCCTTCGAGAAGCGCTCAAGGCGAGCGGCAGGGGCGATACTATTGTCGGCCTTGCCGACAATTTGAGTTTTGGTCCGATCGACCCGGTTGACCCTGAAGCCCGCCGGACATGGGTTGAGAAAGAACTGGGGTTCGCAGGCTGGCCATCCACGCCGGAGCAAGATGGGGATATTGGTTCGGAGGACATCTCGGTAAGAGCCCGTGCGTTCTGGAACGAGTCGCTCTCTCATCGGCATCGAAAGATCGCCTGGATTTCCCGCCGATCAGCCATGGAATATGCGGGATTCCTGGAATGGCTTTGGCGGCTTGGCGATGCACCGTGCGAGGTGGTCGATCTGAGCGATGTCAAAATCTCCTACCGCCCCGAACAGGGTCTACCCCGGCGGCCACGTTTGGCGATGAGTCTGGGGATGCTCGACCCCGATACGATATGTAACCACGATCTCTGGGATTTGGCGGAGCCGTTGCCGATGACCGCGCGGGGCCGATATCTAGATCTCTGGCGTCAGCTCCGCTCGGAAAACGCGCCGCTGCGCGTCATCGGCCGCGACAAGCTTGTGTCGGCGCCAATAGATTTTTTTGATTCACTCCTGCTTTCATACGTGAAAGCCAATTGGCAAAAGGTCGCGATGGTCGTGGGGAAGGCTTTGACCGATCAGACGATGGATAGTGTCTTCCAAACCTGCGATATTGTGTTGGCTGCGCGGATCAACTCTCTCGTAAAATGCCGTGTGCTGGAATTTAAGGGGTGGGACCCCTTTGCGATCCGATTTAGCGAGATAAGACTGCCAGGAACCTCTGGATAGCGCTTTGTCCGCCCTGCACCTCACGCGATTTCGAGCGAGCGCCTGTCGGCCTGCACCACGCGGTCACGGCCGCGGCGCTTGGCGGCGTAAAGCGCCTGGTCGGCGATCCGCATCATGTTTGCGAGCTCGGCGTCGCCGCGGCTGACGGTAAAGCCGATGCTGATCGTCACGTGCTCGAAACTTTCGCCGATCGGGATTTCTCTGGCCCCACAGGCCTTGCGGATTTCCTCGGCGTATTGTTCGGCCTGGTCGCCGCTAATGCCAATCATCAGCGCCGCGAATTCCTCGCCGCCGTAGCGCGCGACCAGGACCCCGTCTTTCCGCGCGAAGGAGCGCAGCACATCGGCCATCCCGACCAGCACCTTGTCGCCGACGTCATGACCGAATCGGTCGTTGATGGATTTGAAATGATCGATGTCGCACATGAAGGCAACCACGGCGACGCCGGCGTCGCGGGCCGCCTTCAGCGCCGGAACGGCGGCATCGTCGAAACCGCGCCGGTTGAGCAGTCCGGTCAACTGATCGGTTTGCGAGATGCGCGACATCTCGATGCGCGTCAGCGTCAACTCCCGCATCAGGCGCGCCGATCGGTAGCTGAGCGCGCCCGAGAGCATGGCCGAGATACCGCTCGCCACGCACAGGCTGAATCCGATGACATAACCGACCCGGACGCTCGCGTCGAAATCCGTGCCCAGAATCAACAGCAGCGTGGCGACGGTCATGACAATGGTCAGGCCCGTGGCCACCGCAACCCGTCTGGCGGTATGGCGCAGCACATCGTTGTGAGTGTTGATCTGAATGGCCGCGACCCGCCCTGTTTCGGCCTCAGGCAATAGCATTCGCACGAACCGCGAATTGCTAAATTGCCGTCCATGCTTGGCCTGGGGTTAACAGCGACTGACGCGATTGGATAAAATGCGCGATATCCTGCATTTGCGGTTAGTTCCCAAGTGCGTGTGGGTGGTTGGCTTGGTAATCGGCCGGTACGCGAGACGCTTACCCTCGATACCCTTCATGGCAAGGACCGCACGGTCCCCACCGTTGACACCAAGGGTGCAGCAGCAGAATGCACACCGCAGCGTTCGGCCCGCCGATTTCGATCGTCTACGCCTCATCCTCCGGCGTGATCAGCGCCACAGTTGGAAAATAATGGCGGTAGCGGCGTGCGTCGCGCGTCAGCAGCGGAAGCGCTTCAACTGCTGCGTGGGCGCCGATAAAGAAATCCGCCAACACGCCGGCGCGAACACCGCCGTCGCGCCGATATTTCATGAACGCTTTGCCGGCGAGGAAGAGCGCCATTCGCGGCGTCGGCACGACCGTGACATTTGCTACAGCCAATGCGGTTTCGAAATGTTCGATGGCGGGATAGCGGGTGGACGTCTCCGCGTACACGATTTCATTGATGAGCAATGGCCCTCTTAGCGCGGCTTGCTCCAAATGCTCAAGCGACCAATCATACATTTGGGATCGTCGACCAGGAGGTCGATGAGTACGTTGGAATCTATCAACGTCACCCGGCTAGTCCCCCCGAAGTAGCGCCATGATCTCGTCGGTAGACATGCCCCGACCCGCATGACCGCGCAGGCTCGCCAGTCGGCTTGGTCGCGGCCCGGTTGCGTCCACCTTCTGGATGACGATGCTGCCGTCGTCGGCGCGACGGAAGTCGATTTGACTGCCGGGACCGATCCCCAAATGATCACGGACCGGTTTCGGGATCGTCACCTGACCCTTGCTCGTCACCGTGGTTGCCATCGCAAACCTCCAAAAGTAATACTCCGATTTAATATGGTAATACCGTCCAAATTGTCCAGCTCGACCGATGGTTAATCGCGTCTTAACCTCGCCGTATCTATGGTGGTTTGATCCATTTCCGGCCGGTCCGCATGCGATCGGCCGCCTAACAGGGTTGGCGTTTTAACGTATGGTTATGACCGCTGCATCCCGCGCGCCGCAGGGCGCTGGCAATCCGGAAAGCGAGCGGTCGCCTTTCGCGCGGCTGACTGAGCTATTGGCCCCCTACCAGCCCGGTAAGCCATTGATTGCGCTGTCGTTAGGCGAACCGCAGCATCCCATACCCGACTTTGTCGGCCCGGTGCTGGCAAAGCACGTCGCCGATTTCGGCCGCTATCCCATTGCCAGGGGTATCGAACCGTTCCGCCGAGCGGCCGCCAGCTGGCTTTCGACCCGGTTCGAGCTGCCGCGCCCGCTCGATCCCGAGAGCGAAATCCTGGTCTTGAACGGCAGCCGCGAGGGCCTGTTTTTCGCCGGCCTCACCGCGGCCCGCTATGTCGGCGGGCGGGCCGGCCGGCCTGCGATCCTGATGCCCAATCCGTTCTATCCGGCTTATGGCGCCGGCGCCCGCGCCGCGGATTGCGAGCAGATTTATTTGCCGACGACGCTCGCCAATGGCTTCTTGCCCGATCTCGATGCGCTCGACGACGCCACGCTGGCGCGAACGGTTGCGATCTACATCGCCTCGCCGGCGAACCCGCAAGGTGCGGTAGCGACACGCGACTATTTCAGCAGCTTAAAAAAACTCGCCGATCGCTTCGGCTTCATCATTCTCAGCGACGAATGCTATTCGGAGATTTATACGAAGCAAGCGCCCGGCAGCATGCTGGAATGCGCCGGGCCTGATTTCAAAAACGTCGTCGCGTTTCAGTCACTCTCAAAGCGCTCGAACCTGCCCGGCATGCGCGTCGGCTTTGCCGCCGGCGACAAGAAGTTTCTCGCCATGTTTCACGAATTGCGCAATGTCGCGGCACCCCAGGTGCCGGTGCCGCTGCAGCACGTCGCGGTCGCAGCCTATAGCGACGAGGCGCATGTCGAGGAGAACCGCAGGCTTTACCGGATCAAATTCGATCTCGCCGATCAGATCCTCGGCAATCGCTACGGCTACAAGCGGCCCGCCGGCGGTTTCTGCGTCTGGCTCGACGTGTCGGCGCGCGGCGGCGACGAAGCGGCGACGCTGAAACTCTACAGGGAAGGCGGCGTGCGCGTGATACCCGGCAGTTACCTGGCGCGGCCGCAACCCGACGGCTCCAATCCCGGCGCGGGCTATATCCGGCTGGCGCTAGTTGCCGACAGTGAAACAACCGCCGAGGCGCTGCATCGCCTCGTCGAAATTCTGGACTAGAGTTCATGGATTCGGCATCGGAGCACACGACGAGTTTCACCTCTCCCATCGGGAGAGGTCGGATCGCGCTTGCGATCCGGGTGAGGGGTTGCGGCCTCTCGATAGACCGTAACCCCTCACCCCAACCCTCTCCCCTCGGGAGAGGGAGCGGACCTCCGTTGCCGCTGATACTTCGATCTACTGTTCAAGCCTCTCATCGCAGGGCCCCATGAGCACGCCGGCGATCGAACGTGTCATTCCCCTGGTCGGCCAATTGCCGGCCTCGATTCGCGACGCCCTGACGCGGCGGCTTCGCGAGCTCGCGGGATTGAGCCTGATCGCGCTGTCCGGCGTGGTGGCGGCGGCGCTGATGACATGGTCGGTGCAGGATCCGAGTCTGAGCCACGCCACCTCGCGCGCGATCCACAACATTGTCGGCTACCCCGGCGCGATCGGCGCCGATCTCTTGATGCAGATTTTGGGTCTCGGCGCCATCATGCTGATCCTGCCGGTCGCGATGTGGGGCTGGCGCATGCTGACCCACCGCCATTTCGACCGCGAGGCGCTGCGGCTCGGTTGCTGGATTCTCTGCGCGTTGATCTCGGCGGGCTTTGCCAGCTGCTGGCCGCATGGCGGCGCCTGGCCGCTGCCGACCGGGCTCGGCGGCGTCGTCGGCGATGCGCTGGTGCGCGCGCCGGCCGTGGTGTTCGGTGCGCCCGGGTTCTTCTACCGGCTGGTGCTCGGAACCATTCTTTTCACCGCCATGATCGCGACCTTCCTCATCGCCGGCGGCGTCGGTTCACGCGCGCAGGATGACGAGCCGGCGGAGATCGACGAGGACGACGCGCCGTTCGAGGAAGAAGAAGCCGATGATGACGGCGGCTCGGTTTCGCTGGGATGGGCGTTTCATGCCTTGATGAGCACGAAGGCCCGGCTGGGATGGCTGTTGATCACCGCCTACCGTTCGTTGGTCGCAAGCGCGCCGACGCCGCGCACCGCGGCGTTCGAGCGTCAGGAGCCCAGTCTCGGCCGTGCTGCGCCCGCGATGGCCCCGCAGGCCGAGCAAGATTTTGACGAAGACGACGAAGACGACGAAGACGAAATGGCCGCAACGGCGCCCGCGCCGCGCAAGAAGGCAGCAAGCCGTGTCCCACCGCGCAAATCCACCGGCAAATTCGAACTGCCCTCGGTGTCGGTCCTGACCGCTCCCAAGGCTTCGGATCGCCAGCCGCTCAGCAAGTCCGAGCTCGATAGCAATTCGCGCGCGCTGGAAGGCGTGCTCGGCGATTTCGGCGTCCGTGGCGAAATCGTCAAGGCCCATCCCGGCCCGGTGGTGACGCTGTACGAGCTCGAGCCCGCGCCCGGCATCAAATCCTCCCGCGTCATCGGGCTTGCCGACGACATCGCGCGTTCGATGAGTGCGCTGTCCGCGCGCGTCGCCGTAGTTCCCGGCCGCAACGCCATCGGCATCGAATTGCCGAACGCGCATCGCGAAAAAGTCTATTTGCGCGAATTGCTCTCGGTGAAGGACGGCAACGAGAGCGTGGCAAAGCTTCCGCTGTGTCTGGGCAAGAACATCGGCGGCGATTCCATCATCGTCGATCTGGCGCGAATGCCGCATCTGTTGATCGCCGGCACCACCGGCTCCGGCAAATCGGTCGCCATCAACACCATGATCCTGAGCCTGGTCTATCGGCTGCGGCCGGATCAATGCCGCCTGATCATGGTCGACCCGAAGATGCTCGAACTCTCGGTCTATGACGGCATTCCGCATTTGCTGACGCCGGTCGTCACCGATCCGAAGAAGGCCGTGGTCGCGCTTAAATGGGCGGTGCGCGAGATGGAAGAGCGCTACAAGAAGATGTCCAAGGTCGGCGTGCGCAACATCGACGGCTACAATGCGCGGCTTCTGGAAGCCAAATCCAAGGGCGAGGGACTGACGCGCACGGTTCATACCGGCTTCGACAAGGAAACCGGCAAGGCGATCTACGAGGAAGAAAAACTCGATCTCGAACCGCTGCCCTACATCGTCATCATCGTCGACGAAATGGCCGATCTGATGATGGTCGCCGGCAAGGATATCGAGGGCGCGGTGCAGCGGCTGGCGCAAATGGCGCGCGCCGCCGGCCTGCATGTGATCCTCGCAACCCAACGGCCGTCGGTCGACGTCATCACCGGCACCATCAAGGCGAATTTCCCGACCCGCATCTCGTTCCAGGTCACCTCGAAGATCGACAGCCGCACCATTTTGGGCGAAATGGGCGCCGAGCAGCTGCTCGGACAGGGCGACATGCTTTATATGGCGGGCGGCGGACGTATCAGCCGCGTCCACGGCCCCTTCGTCTCGGACGAAGAGGTCGAGAAGGTGGTGCGCCATCTCAAGACCCAGGGCCAGCCGGAATATCTCGAAGCGGTCACGGCGGAAGAGCCGACCGACGAAGACGGCGCGGTGTTCGATGCAACCGGCATGGGCGGCGATGGCGGCGGCGATCTGTTCACGCAGGCGGTGGCGATCGTCAAGCGCGACCGCAAGGCCTCCACCAGCTACATCCAGCGCCGGCTGCAGATCGGATACAACCGCGCGGCGTCGCTGATGGAGCGGATGGAACTCGAGGGAATTGTCGGCCAGGCCAACCACGCCGGAAAGCGCGAAATTCTGGTCGAGGAAGAAGAGAGCCGCTTTTGAGAACTGGAATTGGAATCATATTTCACGGAAAAACGTTATCTGCCTTGACCGAAACCACGATAACATGAGCGAAACCTGACAGGACCACGCGTTGACTGGAAATCTGAAACGTAACATGGCCGGACGGTTCGCGATAACAGCGATTCGTACCGGACTTGCGGCGCTGATCGCTGCATCGTTCGCAGGCGTCGCGGCGCTATCGGTCGCGACGTCGTCTTCCGCGCAGACGGTGCCGATACCAAAGCCCGCACCGAAGGCGCGCCGCAGTGTCCAGATGAGCGCGTCGGACTCTCAGCGGGCGCCGATGACGACCGGCGCGACCTCGGCGCAGCCGCCGGATCCGGTGATCCCCGATCCGCGCCGCAACGTTCCAAGCAATATTTTTGCAAGCTTCGACGCCAATCAAAAGGCGCAAGCCGCAAAAGTGAGCGCGTATTTGTCGTCGCTGCAGACGCTGGTCGGAAATTTCGTTCAGGTCGGACCCGACGGCAGCAAGACCAAGGGCGACTTCTACATCCAGAAGCCCGGCAAGGTGCGTTTCGAGTATGACGATCCGAGCCCGATCGCGATCATCGCCGACGGATCGTCGGTCGCGGTGCGCGACCGCAAGCTGGCGACCCAGGACATCTATCCCTTATCGCAAACGCCGCTGCGTTACCTATTGTCGGACCGCATCGACCTCTTGAAGGACACCAATGTCGTCAGCGTCACCGCCGACGATCTCTTCATCAGCGTCACCATCGAGGAGAAGCAGGCGCTGATCGGCACCAGCCGATTGATGCTGATGATCGGCGCCAAGGATGGTCAGCTCAAGCAATGGACGGTGACCGATCCGCAAGGCTACGACACCACGGTCGCGGTGTATAATCTCGACACTTCCAAGAAACTCGACCCCGGCCTGTTCAAGATCGACTTCACCAAATATCCGGTATCGCCGGGCTGAGGTTTACCTACCGCCGCGATAGATCGTCATACCCCGGCTCGTCCCGGGCATCCACGTTCTTGGTCTCACCTCAGCAAGAAAGGCGTGGATGGCCGGGCACAGGCGAGCGGAAGCGACGCCGTCCTCCGGACGGCTATGCCCGGCCATGACGGAACGCGAAGCGTGCGCTCGCGCCTTCGCCCTGATACATCATCCCCATGCGGCTTTCCCTGACCACCTGGAACATCAATTCGGTGCGGCTGCGCATCGATCTGGTGGCAAAATTCCTGAAATCGGCGCGACCGGACGTGCTGTGCCTGCAAGAGACAAAATGCATCGACGACGCGTTTCCGCTGAAACGCTTCAAGCGTCTCGGCTATGAGCACGTCGCGCTCAACGGGCAGAAGGGCTATCACGGCGTCGCGGTGATCTCGAAACTGCCGTTCGAGAGTACCGACATCCGAACCTTCTGCGACAAGGTCGATTCGCGTCACATCTCGGTTGCGTTCGGCGAAAAGGCGCAACTGACAAAGCCGCTCGTGCTGCATAATTTCTACGTACCTGCGGGCGGCGACATTCCCGACCCCGCGCTGAACGAGAAATTCGAGCACAAGCTTCGATTCCTCGACGAGATGAAGGCGTGCGAGCCGCTGCATCCGCGCGGCGAGGACCGCCACATCCTGGTCGGCGACCTCAACGTCGCGCCGCACGAGAACGACGTTTGGTCGCACAAGCAGCTGTTAAAGGTCGTGTCCCACACCCCGATCGAATGCGAGAAGTTGTTGGCGGCGCAGGCCCACGGCGAGTGGATCGACGTCGCGCGCGAACGCATTCCGCTGTCGGAGAAGGTCTATACCTGGTGGAGTTACCGCGCCGCCGACTGGACTGTCGGGGATCGCGGCCGCAGGCTCGATCACATCTGGGTCTCGCGCGCGCTGAAAGAGGGTGTCACCGATTTCAGGATCACGCGCGACGCCCGTAGCTGGGAGCGGCCGTCCGACCACGTGCCGGTCACGGTGACGCTGGAGGTGTGAATAACCTTACACCGTCATTCCAGGGCGCGAACGAAGTGAGCGAGCCCGGAATCCATAACCACGATCGGGGGTTATGGATTCCGGGCCTGCGCCAAGTGGCGCATCCCGGAATGACGATTGGATAGTTCAGATACTCAATTTCGCGCCGGCCATCAGGATGTCGCTGGCGAGCTGGCTGGTACGGTTGGCGAATTCGTCGCGCAGCCGGCGCGCCGCGGCGGGGTCGCTTTCCAGCACGCGTTGAAACAGGCTGCGGGCGATGCGGATCACCGTGGACTGCTCCAGCGCGACCGCGGTGGATGGCCGCCGCATCGCGGCGATCAAAGCGAGTTCGCCGATCAACGCGCCGGGCCCGACGACGATTTCGGCACCGGCGCCGTCATCGATCCGAAACGCCCCGCGCTGGACGATGAATCCGGCATCCGCCTCGTCACCGGCGTTGAACAGCACGTCGCCGCGGGCAAAATTGCGCTGCTCGGAGCCGATCGCCAGCATGCGCAGCGCCGTCGTGCCCAACAGGCGCAATGTCGGGACGCGCTCGAGCAGTGCAACATCATCTTCGATCGACATGCAGAACCGGTGATCGGGACGCGCTATTCGGGCCAAATGACACGAATCGCCCGACTAAACGTATCACGGCACCAGCTTGTAGCCACCGGCTTCCGTCACCAGTATCTCGGGATTGGCGGCATCTTTTTCGATCTTCTGCCGCAACCGGTAGATATGGGTTTCCAGGGTATGGGTCGTGACCCCCGAATTGTAGCCCCAGACTTCCTGCAGCAGCGTCTCGCGCGACACCGGCAATTGGCCGGCCCGGTAGAGAAATCTCAGGATCGCGGTTTCCTTCTCGGTCAGCCGGACTTTCCGCGCGTTGGCGCCGGTCAGCATCTTGGAGCCGGGGCGGAAACTATAGGGACCGACCGAAAACACCGCGTCTTCGCTGGCTTCGTGCTGGCGCAGCTGCGCCCGGATCCGCGCCAGCAGCACCGCGAACCGAAACGGCTTTGCGACGTAGTCGTTGGCGCCGGATTCGAGGCCCAAAATGGTGTCCGAATCAGTGTCGTGCCCGGTCAGCATGATAATCGGCGCCTTGAAGCCGCCCTTGCGCAGGGAGCGCACGACTTCGCGGCCGTCGGTATCCGGCAAGCCCACATCCATCAGCACGAGGTCGGGGGCATTGGCCTTGGCGGCGCTGGCGCCCTTGGCGCCGGTATCCACGGCAGAGGCTTCGAACTCGTCGTGCAGCGATAATTGCTCGACCAGGGTATCGCGAAGATCGGTATCGTCGTCCACGATCAGGATCTTGCGGGCATTGGCCATGGGTCATCCTCTTGGGGCAGCAGGTACGAGCGGAATGCAGCTTCTGCCGGGGATCTATAGGTATAGTCCGGGTCGTTCGTCAGGTCTTGTTCGTACAGAGGTAGGAGACTGTTACGGATTAACAAGCCGCAACCTATTCTACTCCGGAATTCGCGGGCGGTTGGATGAATGTCCTGTAATGCAGTGGACTGAATCATTTGCACCCGGCGGCGCAACCGGCGGCCTCGCGAATTGTATGGAAAGCGATGTGATTTCAGGTACTTATATACACGGCCGGCCACTCGCGACGATCCGAATCGCTCGCGCTGCCGGCGATCCACGCCGGGGCTGGCTGATCGCTGGCGGGCAGACTGTGCCAGTGGCGCTTGGCCGCAGTGGAATCAAGGCCAACAAGCGCGAGGGCGACGGCGGCACGCCCAAAGGCACCTTCCGCCCGCGGCGATTGTGGTGGCGTGCCGATCGCCACAAGCGGCCGCGTACGTTTTTGCCGGTCCGCGCCATCGGGTCCGAGGACGCCTGGTGCGAGGATCCCGCAAGCCGGCATTACAACCAGCCGCTGCGGCTTAATCACGATCAAGCCGGCGACCGGCTCAAGCGCGACGACCACCTCTACGATTTCATCGTCGAGATCGATCACAATGTTTCCCCGCGTGTCGCCGGCCGCGGCAGCGCGGTATTCTTGCATTTGGCGCGCGGGAATTTTGGGCCCACCGCCGGATGCGTCTCGATGACGCGATCGGCGATGTTGCGGCTCTTGGAGCGGCTCGGGCCTAACACGAAGATCCTGATTGAGTGACGCGCTTCCTTCGCCTCGCCCCGCTTGCGGGGCGAGGTCGGATTGCGAAGCAATCCGGGTGAGGGGGAGCCACCGCGTGCGCTTCATCTTGAGAATTTGCGGAGGCGGCCCCTCACCCCAACCCTCTCCCCGCAAGAGCGGGGCGAGGGAGCACACTACCGGTGTCCGAAAATCGCCGACCCCACGCGCACATGCGTGGCGCCGAACGCAATCGCGGTGATGAAATCGGCGCTCATGCCCATCGAGAGATTTTTCAACCCGTTGCGCGCGGCGATCTTCGCGGTGAGGGCAAAGTGCGGCGCCGGCGGTTCGTTGACCGGCGGGATGCACATCAGGCCGGAAATTTCCAAGCCATATTTCTCGCGGCAGTTCGCAATGAAGGCGTCGGCCTCAGTGGGCGCGACGCCCGCCTTCTGCGGCTCTTCGCCGGTATTGAGCTGAACGAACAATTGCGGCCGCCGCTCCTGGGTTTTGAATTCCTTGGCTAACGCTTCGCAAATGCTCGGGCGGTCGACCGAATGAATGGCGTCGAACAGCGCGACCGCCTCTTTCGCCTTGTTGGATTGCAACGGCCCGATCAGATGCAAGGCGATGCCGGGGTAAGCCGACATTAACCCTGGCCATTTTGCCTTGGCTTCCTGCACGCGATTTTCGCCGAAAACGCGCTGGCCCGCCTCGATGACCGGCGCGATGGTCTCGGCGCCGAAGGTTTTCGACACCGCAATCAGCGTTACCGAAGCGCTATCGCGGCGCGCTTCCTTGCACGCGCGCGCGATCTCCTGCTCCACCGTGGCGAGGCCGGTTGGCAAATGCGCTGCTATCGGTGAGGGATTTTGCGGTGCCATGGCATCCGTCGGTTCATAAGTTTACGGGGTTAGCTCGAATTTTACCGAGTTCGGGAAAGGCTTTTTGAACCCTTCCCTCTAGGTTCCGATGTGGGGCCGGGGAATGAAGATGTCACGCATCAGTTTCAACCGCAAAAGAGTCAAACTCAAGCAACTTCTCGGCATCCGGGCGCGGCTGGCGTTGCTGGCGTTGATCCTGGTGGCACCGCTGATGCTGGAGCGCGCGCGTTCGCTTGAGGGCAGTCGCGCCAAAGAGATCGCGGCCGCCTCGCAAGAATTTTCCAATCTCGCCAAGCACAGCGCCGACGCCCAGAGCGAGGTGATCTCCTCGGTCGAGACGATGTTGAAATCCGCGGCCTATATCCGCGCGTCGGCGGACGGGATCGGCCGCAGCTGCGACATCATGCGCGCCAGCGTGCCGGTCAACCTGCCGTGGATCCGCAGCCTGGCGATCGTCGGCAAGGACGGACGGGTGCAATGCTCGACGCTCGACATCCTGGTCGGGCTTGATTTCAGCGACCGGGCTTATTTCAAGAAGGCGCAAGAGACCGGCGAGTTTGTCTTTTCCGACTTCCTGTTCGCCAAATCCAACCACGAGCCGATCGTGGTGGCGGCCTATCCGGTGTCGGCGATCGACAGCGGCGCCGACGCGATGATTGTCGCGACCATCCGTCTGGACTGGATGTCGAAGATCATGGGCAATCTCGGCGGCCGGCCCGGCGTCTCCGCCGTGCTGGTCGACAGCACCGGAACCGTGCTGGCGGCGCCGCCGGACCAGGCCAGCATGATCGGCCATTCGCTCGACAGCTTGCCGCTGCTATCGGCGATGGCGGAAAAGGCGATCGACTCGGACCAGGCGGAGGGATCGCTTTCCTTCGTCGGCGCCGATGGTTCCAAGCGCGCCGTCAACTTCGTGCGCATTGCCGGCACCGATTCGCGCCTGATCGTTTCGATCGACGAAGCCAAGGTGTCGGCGGCGATCAACCGCGAGATCCGCACCGCCTATCTGCAACTCTGTTTCGTCTGCCTGTTCGTGCTGCTCGGCGCGCTGGTCGCCGCCGAGACGCTGATCATCCAGCCGATCCGGATGATGGCGATGGTGGCGAAGCGGTTCGGCCAGGGCGACTGGTCGGTGCGCGTGCCGAGCAGCAGGCTGGCTTCGGAATTTGTGCCGCTGGCCCGCGCCTTCAACGCCATGGCGGCATGGCTTGGCCAGCGCGAGCGCGAGTTCGTCGCCACCAATGACCGGCTCACCGTGATCGCATCGATCGACATGCTGTCCGGGCTCGCCAACCGCCGCGGGTTCCAGAGCCGGCTCGATTTCGAATGGATGAAGGCCCAGCAACACACCTGCGAATTGTCGCTGCTGATGATCGACGTCGATCACTTCAAGATGTTCAACGACACCTATGGCCATCCAGAGGGCGACGTCTGCCTCTCCCGGCTCGGCGAAACGCTGAGCGGCATCGCGGCAGAGACCATGGGCTTTGCCGGACGCTACGGCGGCGAGGAATTTTGCCTGCTGCTGCCGAACACCGATGTGGCGCGCGCCTGCGAGATCGGCGAGATGGTCCGCACGGCCGTCCTGGACCTCGCGATGCCCCATTGCACCTCGAGCTACGAGATTGTCACCGTCAGCGTCGGCGTCGCCAGCACCAGGCCGAACGACACCCTGCGGCCGGGCGACCTGATCGAGGCCGCGGATGCCGCGCTCTACGCCGCCAAGCACCGCGGCCGCAACGCCGTGGTCGAACATGGCGTGTTGCGGCTGACCGAAGACGGGATGGCGCTGGCGAGCTAGCCCGCCGCCCGCTCGGAGGCGAGTTCGTTCTCGGTGACGACCCGGTTGCGGCCGGTTTTCTTGGCCAGATAGAGCGCCCGGTCGCATCGCTCGATCAAATCCATCATCGATTCGCCGGGCTGAAACACTCCGACACCGATGGAAACCGTAATGCCCGGGAGATTCTCTCCAGTCGAACGTCGGGTGATGTGGCACCTCGAAATCGCGTGGCGGATCCGCTCGGCAATCGCCTGGCAGGTCGCGAGCCCCGCGCCGGGCAGCACCGCGATGAGTTCTTCGCCGCCATAGCGAGCCGGCAGATCGCCGTCGCGAACGCGCTCCTGCAAGGCCTTTGCCATCAGTCGAAGCACCTGATCGCCGACACCGTGACCAAAATTGTCGTTGACCTTCTTGAAATGATCGATGTCGATCAAGAGCACGCTGAGCGGCTCGCCGCTTTCCATCGCCGCAATCTGCGCGTTGCGAAAGAACTCATCGAGCGCCCGGCGGTTTGGCAGGCCGGTGAGTATGTCGGTCCGGGCACGCTCCTCCGATTTGCTCAGGGAATCGCGGATGACATCGAGCTCGCGCGACGTTTCGACAAACCTCGTCTCGAGTTTTGTGGCGCGCGCGGCGGCCTTCGTCAGCTCGTTCATCAAGCTCTCGACGATCAATTTCGGATCGACCCCGGCCTCGCTGCGATCGGCGACATCGCTGATGGCCCGGATGTGCGAACGGTTATCGTCGATCGCGGCGGAGAGGAACTGCTTTGCGGTGACCATCACCGAATGCAGGTGCTGCGAAGCATTGTTGACCACGGCGTCGTCATCGGATTTCGATCCGAAATAGGTCGCAAACAGACCGCGATTGGTTGCAGCGTCGAACTTTCGCTTGTTGCCGATCAGGATGTCGATGGCCCGTCTGAGATCGGGCGAGGTCCCGATGCAATATCTGAACCAGACCTGGAAATTGTTCGGGGTCGGCGGCACGCCCTGTTGTGCCATGGATCGCATGGCTTTTTCCGCGACCGATGCCGCGTACTCGAAATCAACCTCGTCAAGTGCGTCGTCGGTCACGATCTTGCAACGAGCTCCTGCCCGGGTCAGCTATTTGCCGTCTTTGAAGGCAAATTGTCTCACGAAACCGTTAATCGCGCCTCAATCCCAGGGAGCGAAACCCTGGACCGGCTCCCAATGACCCGTTCAGGCGCCGAATTTGGCGCTCGGAAACATCCTTCGGGGCAGCGTCACGAGGCCTACCGTCATGTCCCAACCCATTGACCCATCGCAGTCTTTTATGGCCTAGTCCGCCGTCCCCTTGACCGGCAGCGAATCCACGAAAAACCCTGCGATTCCATGACTAACGAACGCTACAACGCACGTGAATCCGAGCCGCGCTGGCAACGCCGGTGGGACGAGAAGGCGATTTTCGCTTCCAGGAACGACGATCCGCGGCCGAAATATTACGTGCTCGAGATGTTCCCCTATCCGTCCGGGCGCATCCATATCGGGCATGTCCGCAACTACACCCTCGGCGACGTGCTGGCGCGCTTCATGCGGGCCAAGGGTTTCAACGTGCTGCACCCGATGGGCTGGGACGCGTTCGGCCTTCCGGCGGAGAATGCCGCGATCGAGCGCAAGGTAGCGCCGAAGGCCTGGACCTACGACAACATCGCCGCGATGAAGAAGCAGCTGCAGTCGATCGGGCTGTCGCTCGACTGGTCACGCGAATTCGCGACCTGCGATCCCTCGTATTACAAGCATCAGCAAAAGCTGTTTCTGGATTTTCTGCGCGCCGGCCTCGCCGAGCGCGAGAAGCGCAAGATCAACTGGGATCCGGTCGACATGACCGTGCTCGCCAACGAGCAGGTGATCGACGGCCGCGGCTGGCGCTCCGGCGCGGTGGTCGAGTTGCGCGAGATGAACCAGTGGGTGTTCAAGATCACCAAATATGCGCAGGAATTATTGGACGCGCTCGATACGCTGGATCGCTGGCCCGACAAGGTTCGCCTGATGCAGCGCAACTGGATCGGCCGCAGCGAAGGCATGCTGGTCCGCTTCGCGCTCGATCCCGCGACCGCGCCCAATGGCGAGAGTGAGCTGAAGATTTTCACCACACGGCACGACACGCTGTTCGGCGCGAAATTCATGGCGATCGCGCCGGATCATCCGCTGGCGCTGGCGGCGGCCGCCAAAAATCCGGACCTCGCGGAATTCATCGCGGAAGCAAAACGTCATGGCACCGCGCAGGAGATCATCGATACCCAGGAGAAGCTAGGCTTCGATACCGGCATCCGGGCGATCCATCCCTTCGATGCAAGCTGGAAGCTGCCGGTCTATGTCGCCAATTTCGTGCTGATGGAATACGGCACCGGCGCGATCTTCGGCTGCCCCGCGCACGACCAGCGCGACCTCGATTTCGTCAATAAATACGGGCTCGGAAATACGCCCGTGGTCTGTCCCGAAGGCCAGGACCCGAAGACGTTTGTCGTCACCGACACCGCCTATGACGGCGACGGCCGCATGATCAATTCGCGCTTCCTCGACGGCATGACCATCGAGCAGGCGAAAGAAGAGGTTGCAAAACGGCTCGAGGCCGAGCTGCGCGGCAACATGCCGGTCGGCGAACGCCAGGTGAACTTCCGCCTGCGCGACTGGGGCATCTCGCGGCAGCGCTATTGGGGCTGTCCGATCCCGGTGATCCATTGCCCGACCTGCGGCGTCGTGCCGGTGCCCGACAAGGATCTGCCGGTGGTGCTGCCGGAAGACGTCAGCTTCGACAAGCCCGGCAACGCGCTCGATCATCATCCGACCTGGAAGCACGTCGCCTGTCCGAAATGCGGCGCGAAGGCGCAGCGCGAAACCGACACCATGGACACGTTTGTCGATTCGTCCTGGTATTTCGCGCGCTTCACCGATCCCTGGAACGAAAACGCGCCGACCACGCGCGCCGTCGTGGACCGGCTGATGCCGGTCGACCAATATATCGGCGGCGTCGAGCACGCGATTTTGCATCTGCTCTACAGCCGCTTCTTCATCCGCGCGATGAAGGCCACCGGCCATATTGGCATGGAGGAGCCGTTCGCCGGCATGTTCACCCAGGGCATGGTGGTGCACGAGACCTATCAAAAAGCTGACGGCTCTTACGTCACGCCGGCCGAGGTTAGAATCGAGGCCGGCGGTAACGGCCGCCGCGGCAGCCTGATCGACACCGGCGAGGAGGTGACGATCGGCGGAATCGAAAAGATGTCGAAATCGAAGCGCAACACGGTCGACCCCGACGACATCATCGCGACCTACGGCGCCGACGTGGCGCGCTGGTTCATGCTGTCGGATTCGCCGCCCGACCGTGACGTGATCTGGAGCGACGAGCGGGTGCAGGGCGCGTCGCGCTTCGTGCAGCGGCTGTGGCGGTTGGTGAATGAATCCGCCGACATCGCCAAGATGGCGCCTGCGGCGCGACCGGCCGCGTTCGGGGCCGACGCGCTGGCGTTGCGCAAGGCGGCGCATGGCGCCCTGGACAAGGTCTCCACCGGCATCGAAAGACTGCATTTCAACGTCTGCCTCGCCCATATCCGGGAGTTTTCCAATGCCCTGGCGGACGTGCTGGCGCGCGAGGGGCAGCCATCTCCTGACTTGGCCTGGTCGGTCCGAGAGGCCGCGGTCATCCTTGTTCAACTGTTCGCGCCCATGATGCCGCATCTGGCTGAGGAGACCTGGCAGGTGCTAGGGCAGCCCGGGCTGGTTTCGGAGGCCGCCTGGCCCCAAATCGAACGCGATTTGCTGGTTGAAGACACGGTGACGCTGGTAGTCCAGGTCAACGGCAAGAAACGGAGTGAGGTTACGGTGGCTCGCGGCGCCCAAAATCCGGAAATTGAGACTGCCGTTCTGGGCCTCGATGCGGTAAAACAGGCGCTCGGCGGTAACGCCGTCCGTAAAGTGATCATTGTTCCCATGAGGATCGTAAATGTCGTTGGCTAGGCTCCGCATCGCCGCTCGGCTTCTCGCCGTGGCCGCCCTGGCGGTGCTGACGGCCGGCTGCTTCCAGCCGATGTACGCCGAACATACCGACGGCACCCCGGGCTTGCGGGAAAAGCTGATGGGCGTCGAACTGCCGCCGGTCGACAAGCCCAACGCCTCGCACGAGGCCCGGCTCGGGGTCGAAATCCGCAACGCGTTGGCGTTCAAGCTCTACGGCAACGCCACCGGCATGCCACCCACCCATCGCCTGGTGCTGCGGTTCTATACCAGCCGTTCGTCGCTGATGATCGACCCGAACACAGCGCTGCCCACCAGCGAGAACGTCGGCATCGACGCACAATACAATCTGATCGAGATTGCTTCGAACAAGTCGGTCATGACCGGGACCACCTTCGCCCGCACCTCCTACGACATGCCGGGCTCGCTCCAGCGTTTCGCCCGATCCCGCGCCTTCCGCGATGCTGAGGATCGCGCCGCCCAGGAGATCGCGGACAATATCCAGACCCGGCTGGCGGCGTTCTTTACTGCCGGGACGTAATTCATTCCCCCGTCATTCCGGGATGGTCCGAAGGACCAGACCCGGAATCTTGAGATTCCAGGTTCACGCTTCGCGTGCCCCGGAATGACGAACTCGAAAAGGCCGCTTGTGGTCGCGCTTCGCGGAAAAGAAATCGAGGCGTTTCTCGCCCGGCCCGATCCGGGGCGTCCCATCATCCTGCTCTATGGTCCCGACGCGGGCCTGGTGCGAGAGCGCGCCGAGGCGTTGCTGGCCTCCGCGGTCGACGATCCCAACGATCCCTTTTCGCTGGTGCGGCTCGACGGCGACGAACTTTCGGCCGAGCCCTCGCGGCTGGTCGACGAGGCGATGACGGTGCCGTTGTTCGGCGGCCGTCGCGCCATCCGCATTCGCGCCGGCTCGCGCAGCTTTGCCGGCGGCGTCGATACGCTCGCGGAAACGCCCCTGAAGGATTGCCGCATCGTGATCGAGGCCGGCGAATTGCGGCCGGAATCGCCGTTGCGCAAGGCGTGCGAGCGAGCCAAGACCGCGGTCGCGATCGGATGCTATCCCGACGGCGAACGCGATCTGGCAAAATTGATCGATGATGAATTGCGACTTTCGAATTTGCGCATTGCGCAGGATGCGCGCGCCACGCTGGTCGCGCTGCTCGGCGGCGACCGCCAGGCCTCGCGCAATGAATTGAAAAAACTCGCGCTCTATGCCCATGGCGGCGGCGAGGTCACGCTCGACGATGTGATGGCGGTGGTGGCGGATGCGTCCGAGCTGAAGATCGATCCGATCGTCGATGGCGCCTTCGCCGGAAAGCCAGAGCTGGTCGAAAGCGAGTTCGCCAAGGCGATGGTCGCCGGCACCTATCCCGGCATGATCATTTCCTCAGCCCAGCGCCAGGCGGCGTGGCTGCACAAATCCGCGCTCGCCATCGCCGAGGGCACGCCGGCCTCGACCTTGCTCGACGGCGGATTCCCGCGGCTGCATTTTTCGCGCAAGCCGATGGTCGAAACCGCGCTACGCAATTTCAACGCGCCGCGGCTCGCAGGGGTCATCGAACAACTTGCGACTGCCGCACTCGATATGCGCAAGCAGACGCCGCTTGCCGCTGCGATCGCGCAGCGCACGCTGATGTCGATCGCGGCGAATGCGAAGCGAAGGGGGTAGTGGCGTTCGATAAGCTGTCATTCCGGGGCGCGCGTTAGCGCGAGCCCCGGAATCCATAACCACCATCGGGAGTATGGATTCCGGGCCTGCGCCAAGAGGCGCATCCCGGAATGACGCCTTAATTTTTAGCGTCCAATCGCCGCACCACCTCATCCAACTGATCGAGGTCGCGGTAGCGGATGTGGACGGTGCCGCCGGGGTCGCGATGATCGATGTTGACCGCTAGTCCCAGCGCATCGCTGACGCGCTTTTCCAGCGCGACCGTATCGGCGTCTTTGGTCTTGCCGCCGCGCGGCTTCTGCGGCTTGCGCTCGGGCACGCCTTCGACATGCGCGAGCGCTTCGGCCTGCCGCACGTTGAGGCCCTCTTCCACGATGCGTTTCGCGGCAGCCAGCGGATCGGGCACGCCGATCAGCGCGCGGGCGTGACCGGCCGACAACTGGCCTGCGGCGATATAGGCCTGCACCTCGGCCGGCAATTTGGTCAGCCGCATCATGTTGGCGACATGGCTGCGGCTCTTGCCGACGATCTTGGCGATGTCGTCCTGGCTGCGTTTGAATTCGCCTGCGAGCGCGTGATAGCCTTGCGCCTCTTCCATCGCATTGAGATCTTCGCGCTGCACGTTCTCGATGATCATGATCTCGAGCGCGTCGGAGTCAGTGACATCGACCGGCACGATCGGTACTTCGTGCAGGCCCGCGATCTGCGAGGCGCGCCAGCGGCGCTCGCCGGCGATGATTTCAAAGCGGTCCTGCGCGCCCTTCAGCGGGCGCACCACGATCGGCTGGATCACACCGTGCTGTTTGATCGAATCGGCGAGCTCGCCGAGCTCGGCATCGGAAAAGGCGCGGCGCGGATTGCGCGGATTGGGTTTTAGAAATTCGATCGGCACCTTGCGTTGCGCGCGCGGCCGCTCCAGATGCGCGGCCTCGCCGCCGACATCTCCGATCAGACTTGCAAGACCGCGGCCCAACCGCGAACGCGCCTCGTCGGCCATCGCCAGCTCCCTTGGATTCACTCGCAGCACTCCGCCTTTGGAAATTCGTTGTAGGATGGGTTGAGCGTAACGAAACCCATCATGTTCGTCGTACGGTGCGATGGGTATCGCTGCGCTCAACCCATCCTACGATCCGTTCGTTCAATGCGTGCGCAGTTCGCGTTCGCGCTGGATCACTTCGGTGGCAAGCTTGAGATAGGCCTCGCTGCCGACGCATTTGAGATCGTAGACCAAGACCGGCTTGCCGTAGGACGGCGCCTCCGAGATGCGCACGTTGCGCGGGATCATGGTGTTGTAGACCTTGGCTCCCATGAACTGCCGGACGTCGGCGACGACCTGGTTCGACAAATTGTTGCGCGAGTCGAACATGGTCAGCACGATGCCGTGGATCGACAGATTGGGATTGAGCGTGGAGCGGACCTGCTCGACCGTCTGCAGCAATTGCGACAGGCCTTCCAGCGCGAAGAACTCGCACTGCAGCGGCACCAGGATCGCATCGGATGCCGCCATCGCATTGACGGTCAGAAGATTGAGCGAGGGCGGACAATCGATCAGGACGTACGTGTAGTCGGCGTCCTCGGTGGCGTTGGTGTTGAGCGCGGCGATCGCATCGCGCAGCCGGAAGGCCCGGCCCGGCGTCGATCCCAGTTCGAGTTCAAGACCGGAAAGATCCATGGTGGATGCCGCGATATGCAGCCGCGGCACCGCGGTCGCGACCACTGCCTCGCGCAGCGGCGCCTCGCCAATCAGGACGTCATAGGTCGAACAATTGCGGCTGCGGCGATCGATGCCGAGGCCGGTCGAAGCATTGCCCTGCGGATCGAGATCGACGATCAGCACGCGCTCGCCGATCGCGGCGAGGGCGGTGCCGAGATTGATCGCGGTGGTGGTCTTGCCGACACCGCCCTTTTGGTTGGCGAGCGCCAGGATGCGCGGATGGCCCGGCGGGTTTTGGGCTCTATCCTCTTGATAAATTTGATCAATTACGGTCATGCGGGAGTGCCAGCTGGTTTCGCGGCCCCATTGCGCGGCTCGATTTGGTCGAGCTCGACGATCCAGCCGTGTCCGCCGGTGCGGCTGGAATGCAGATGCGGATTTATCTTCCAATATTTAGTGGCTTCGGTCAATTCAGCCTCTATATCTTGGCCCTTAAGAAAGAGCGCCTTCGCGCCCTTTCTCACCAGCGGCTCCGCGAAGCCGATGAGCTGGTGTAGCGGAGCCACGGCGCGGGCGGTGACGCAATCGACGGGGCCGGAGATTCTATCCACAATATCCCCGATGTCAGCCAGGTGAACCATGCCGGGCGTGTTCGTTACGCGCAACGCCTCGCGCAGGAAGGCGGCTTTTTTGGCGTTGCGTTCCACCAGGTGAACCGCTGCGCCGGATGTTTCCGCCAGCGCGCAGGCCAGCACCACGCCGGGGAAGCCACCGCCACTGCCGAGATCGACCCAGATCCTGGCCGATGGCGCCAGCGCCAGGAGCTGCAGCGAATCGGCGATGTGACGCGTCCAGAGATTTGGAAGCGTCGAGGGCGCCACGAGGTTGGTCTTGGCCTGCCATGCCCCGAGCAGGTCGACATAGCGCTCGAGCCGCGCCTCTGTTTCACGTGAAACGGGCGTCAGGGCGAGGGCCGCGGCTTTGTCGGTAGGGATGGATGGGGTGCTCTGTTTGGCCATCTTGGGCACGGATGATCTCGTAGAGGTCGTTGTTCAGAGATTCTGCGCCACGTTCGCCGTCAGTGCGAGCGCAGCGAAGATTCCAGCTTTCTGTTCCCGAGGCCGAAGCTGGATCGCTTCGCTTCGCCTGCAATGACGGGATTAGCGGCAGTGTTTCACGTGAAACAGCGCTATCCGGACGCCACGGCCGTCTTCCTTCGCGCTTCCCGCCTGAGATAGGCCGCCAAGATCCCGAGTGCGGCCGGCGTAATGCCGTCCAGCCGGCCAGCCTGCCCCACCGTGCGCGGACGTGCGGCTTCCAGCTTTGAGCGGGCCTCGTTGGAGAGCCCGGGCACCGCACTGTAGTCGATATCGCCGAGAATCAGGCCCTCGTCGCGGCGAAAAGCCTCGAGGTCGGCGGTCTGGCGCTTGAGATAGACGTCGTATTTCGCATCGATCTCGAGATGGACCGCGATCCCTGGCTCAATGGCCGACAATTCCGGCCAGATGCCGCGGATCTCGGCCCAGCCGATGTCGGAATAGGCCAGTAGTTCAAAGGCCGAGCGGCGATGGCCGTCCTTGTTAAGCGAAAGCCCATGCCGCTCAGCTTCGTTCGGCGTCAGCGAGAGCGACTTTGCGAGGGCCTTTGCGGCATCGAGCGCAGCCATCTTCGCGCCATGGTGCAACGAGCGCTGCTCGTCGACGCAGCCCAGCGCGATCCCCTTATTGGTGAGGCGCTGATCGGCGTTGTCGGCGCGAAGCGTCAGCCGGTATTCGGCGCGGGAGGTGAACATCCGGTATGGCTCGGTGACGCCGCGGGTGACGAGATCGTCGATCATCACCCCGAGATAGCCATCGGCGCGGTCGAATACGATCGGATCGGCGCCGCCGGCTGCCAATGCCGCGTTGAGACCTGCCACAAGCCCCTGCGCCGCCGCTTCCTCATACCCCGTGGTGCCGTTGATCTGCCCGGCCAGGAATAGCCCGGGCAGCCGCTTGGTCTGCAGGGTCGGCTCGAGTTCGCGGGGGTCGACGTGATCGTATTCGATGGCATAGCCGGGACGGACCATCCGCACCCGCTCAAGGCCCGGGATGGTCGCCAGGATCGCAAGCTGGACCTCTTCCGGCAACGAGGTCGAAATGCCGTTGGGATAGACCGTGGTGTCGTCGAGCCCTTCCGGCTCGAGGAATATCTGGTGGCCGTCGCGATCCCCGAAGCGGACGATCTTGTCCTCGATCGAAGGGCAGTAGCGCGGCCCTGTGCTCTTGATCTGGCCGGAATACATCGGCGAGCGGTGCACATTGGCCCGGATCACCGCATGGGTCGCCGGCGTGGTGCGGGTGATGCCGCACTGGATTTGCGGCGTCGTGATCCTCTCGGTGAGCACCGAAAACGGCTCCGGCGGATCGTCGCCGGGCTGCATCTCGACCGCCGACCAGTCGATAGTGGTGCCGTCGAGCCGCGCAGGCGTACCGGTCTTCAGCCGCCCGAGGACAAAACCCGCGCCTTCAAACGATGTCGAAAGGCCTAGCGCCGGCGCCTCGCCGACGCGGCCCGCCGGCCAATTCCTCTCCCCGAGATGGATCAGGCCGCGCAAAAAAGTGCCGGTGGTGATGACGACAGCGCCCGCGAAAAAACGGCGGCCATCGGCCAGGCGGATGCCGGTGACGCGGCCGTTGGCGAGGATCAGGTCGTCCGCCTCGCCTTCGATGACGCCGAGATTGGATGTCGCGTTGATGGCTGCCTGCATCGCTGCGGCATAGAGCTTTCTGTCCGCCTGGGCGCGCGGTCCGCGCACCGCCGGGCCCTTGCGCCGGTTGAGCATTCGAAACTGGATGCCGGCGGCGTCGGCGACCTGCCCCATCAGCCCGTCCAGCGCGTCGACCTCACGGACCAGATGACCCTTGCCGAGGCCGCCGATCGCGGGGTTACAGGACATCGCGCCAATGGTCACAAACCGGTGCGTCACCAGCGCCGTCCTGGCGCCCATGCGCGCGGCCGCGGCCGCGGCCTCACAGCCGGCGTGGCCGCCGCCGATGACGATAACGTCAAACGATTCCTGAGATGATTCTTGCCCGGCCATCATGCCCAGGCTTTTATCGCGGGACGCCAAAAGCCGGAAGCAGTAAGTTCGCCGAAGGGCCTGTTTCACGTGAAACACGGCAGTCTATAAAGTGAACCAAAATTCATTATTTACCGATGCAAAAATCCTTGAATATCGCACCCAGGATGTCCTCGACATCCACCCGTCCGAGCAACCGCCCAAGCGTATCAGCCGCGGCCCGCAGTTCCTCCGCGGCGAACTCCTCGCCCTCCCCAATCACGTCCATGCTGCGCTGCAGCATATCGGCTGCATCCTGCAGCAATTTGCGCTGACGCTCCCGGCCGATCAGCCCGCCCTCGCCTGACCCAAAAAAATCCTGCGCAAAGCCGATCAGGGCCCCGATCAATTCCGGGATGCCGTCGCCACGGCCGGCCGAAATTTTGAAATCGGCGCCGCCCGGCTGTTGCAGTGGCTCATCAGCCCCCGGATCGAGGTCGATCTTGTTGCGCACCGTCCATGACGGTACCGCCTCGACGTGCGGGAGGCTTTCATGCTCCGCATCGATCAGCCACAGCACGAGATCCGCTTCCGCCGCGCGGGCCCGCGCCCGGCGCACCCCCTCCTGTTCGACGGGATCGACGGTTTCGCGAACACCGGCGGTGTCGATCACCGTCACCGGATAGCCGTCGAGATCGAGCTGCACTTCGATGACGTCCCGCGTGGTGCCGGCATGCGGCGAGACGATCGCCACCTCCCGCCGCGCCACGGCATTTATCAACGTCGACTTGCCGACATTTGGCGGACCGGCAATGGCGACCACAAGCCCTTCGCGCAGCCGTTCGCTTTTGCCCTGTGCCGCAAGCACTTCCCGAATTTCCTCGAGCAGCGCTTTGATCTTTGCCAGCGCCGGCGCAATCAACTCCGCCGGCACATCGTCCTCGTCGGAAAAATCGATACCCGCTTCGATCAATGCGCAGGCCTGAATGATCTGCGCGCGCCAGTCGCGCACCTTATCGCCGAGCAGGCCTTTGAGCTGGCGCAACGCCTGGCGGCGTTGCCGGTCGGTGTCGGCATGGATCAGATCGTCGAGGGCTTCGGCTTCCGTGAGGTCGAGCTTGCCGTTCTCAAATCCGCGACGGGTGAATTCGCCCGGCTCCGCGGCCCGGACATTTTCAAAAGCCGAGAGCACCGCAAACAACGTCGAGAGCACCGCGCGGCCGCCATGGACATGAAATTCCGCGACATCCTCGCCGGTCGCACTTGCCGGTCCCGGAAACCAGAGTACCACCGCATCGTCGATCGCCTGCTGATCGGCTTCGCGCAACAAGGCCCGCGTTGCCATCCGCGGCGCGGGCATCTTGCCCGCGAGCGAGGTAAGCACGGTCCCCGCCAGGGGTCCCGACACCCGCACGATGGAAATCGCACTCGGCGGCCGACCCGAGGACAGCGCGAAAATCGTCTGCTCGCGTGGATGCATCGCCTATTTGTCCCCGAGCCCTTTGAAAAGGCAACGCAATTCCGGCTTGCCGCAAGCTCTCCCGCCGGCCCGCCAAAGCAACGAAATGGACAGAAATCGCGCAGCACCGATGCAGCACTTAATGTTGCAGAAAGCGTCAACGAACTTCATCGGCTCATGTATTCAAGCCCATTCTCAAGCGATTCTAAATACTTGCGAGGTCGCCAGGAGAACCTGTGCATCATTCATGCTGCATGTGCGCCGCAACATCGACTGCAACATAGGGCCTCGCGCGGAAACGAAAAAGGGGGCGCCCCTGCAAAGGACGCCCCCTCCCAGAGCCCACGTAACGGCTCAGGTATTCATCGATTCGAAGAATTCCGCGTTGTTCTTGGTGTTGCGCAGCTTGTCGAGCAGGAAGTCGATCGCATCCATGGTGCCCATCGGATTGAGGATCCGGCGCAGCACATACATTTTCTTGAGCAGCTGCGGATCGGTGATCAGCTCTTCCTTGCGCGTGCCGGAGCGCGAAATGTCGATCGCCGGGAAGGTGCGCTTGTCGGAAACCTTGCGGTCGAGAATAAGCTCCGAATTGCCGGTGCCTTTGAATTCTTCGAAAATCACTTCGTCCATGCGGCTGCCGGTATCGACCAGCGCTGTCGCGATGATGGTGAGCGAGCCGCCTTCCTCGATATTGCGCGCGGCACCGAAGAAGCGCTTTGGCCGCTGCAGCGCGTTGGCGTCGACGCCGCCGGTCAGCACTTTGCCGGATGACGGCACCACGGTGTTGTAGGCGCGTCCAAGCCGCGTGATCGAGTCCAGCAGAATCACGACATCGCGGCCGTGTTCGACCAATCGTTTTGCCTTTTCGATCACCATCTCGGCGACCTGGACGTGACGCACCGCCGGCTCGTCGAAGGTCGATGACACGACCTCGCCCTTCACCGAACGCTGCATGTCCGTGACTTCTTCCGGGCGCTCGTCGATCAGAAGCACGATCAGATAGCACTCGGGATGATTGGCCGTGATCGAGTGCGCGATGTTCTGCATCAGCACGGTTTTGCCGGTACGCGGCGGGGCCACGATCAGGGCGCGCTGGCCCTTGCCGATCGGGGCGACGATATCGATAACCCTTGCAGATAGGTCCTTTCTGGTGGGGTCTTCGAGCTCGAGCCGGAACCGCTGATCGGGAAACAGCGGCGTCAGATTGTCGAAATTGACCTTGTGCTTCGACTTTTCCGGGTCTTCGAAATTCAGCGTATTGACCTTGAGCAGGGCAAAATAGCGTTCGCCCTCTTTCGGGCTGCGAATATGGCCCTCGATCGTATCGCCGGTGCGAAGCCCGAAACGGCGGATCTGCGAGGGCGAGACGTAAATGTCATCCGGTCCCGGCAGATAATTGGCATCAGGCGAACGGAGAAAACCGAAACCGTCGGAAAGGACTTCGACGACGCCCTCCCCGATAATGTCGATTTCCTGGATCGCGAGTTGCTTGAGAATGGCGAACATCAGCTCCTGCTTGCGCATGGTGCTGGCGTTTTCGACCCCTTTCTCTTCCGCGAACGCAACGAGTTCGGCCGGCGTTTGAGACTTGAGGTCTTGAAGTTTCATTTCCCGCATTGGGATGGTCCTGTGGAGTAGCTTGGGATTGGGGATTGCAAGGTGGCTTTTCGAAAGTGCGGACGCGAAAAAGGAAGGTCCGCAGGTCTGAGCAAGGAAAGTGCCGGAGAGGCTTCAAACCTGATGCGGCGGCCGGCTCTAACTCTTGAAGCCGGAACGCAACCACATCCGCCTGCGTGGGGTGGGATTTCGACAATATAGAAAATCGGCCGGCATTCTGCAAGGCGCCGCCAAGCCCGAGACGTTGACGAAGCTGCCTATCAAAACGGCTTCACGATCACGAGGATCACGATCCCGATCATTAGAACGGTTGGTACCTCGTTGATAATACGGTAGAATCTTTGGCTTCGGGTGTTTCGATCCGCCGCGAAATCTTTCACGCAACGGGCAAAAAAACCGTGGATACTGGACAGCACCAACACCAGCAGCAGCTTGCCATGCAGCCAGGGCGCCGAAAACCAATGGCCCGCCCAGGCGAGATACAGGCCCGCCAGCCAAGTCACGATCATGGCCGGGTTGATGATCGCCTTCAGCAAGCGGCGTTCCATCACCTTGAACGTCTCGGATTGCTTCGATCCGGCTTCCGCCTCGCAGTGGTAGACGAATAACCGCGGCAGATAGAGCATGCCCGCCATCCACGAAATGACCGCGATCACATGCAGCGCCTTGATCCATACGTACATCCGGCAAGCCCCACTCGTCTGCCACCCCGTCGCTCGATCTTTCCGGCGACGTCGATCTCAAGAGGAAGTGAGACATATCCGCAAGCAGGCCTTTTCTAAAACAATAATTTTAGAATCTTAGGTTTGAGTCTAAGTAGCGGTGATTAGCGCCCGCGCAGGATTGTCCGGGAATTTTCTCACCTTGTTCACATCCATCAACAATTACGGCCGGGTCCTTGCGAATCCGAATAACGTTACTTTCTTCAAGCGCTTGCGCTGCGTCATGAGCTGTCTATGAAGAGACAAGTCCACATGTGCCCACTATCATCGCAGGCTGTGCGGCGACTTATCCCGAATCCGGGGCCTGTGAAGAAAAAGCCGGGTTATCCCTGATCGGCTGACCCAGGCCCTAATCTCTCAGGTAAGGTCCACAAGGATTCACAGGTTACACAGGGGTCACGGTGCCTACGACCGGCAATTATTTTCATCTTCACCTGGTCTCCGATTCGACCGGTGAGACACTGATCACCGTGGCGCGCGCGGTTGCCGCGCAATACGCCAATGTGTCGCCGGTCGAACATGTCTATCCCCTGGTGCGCAGCCAGAAGCAGCTCGACCGGGTGCTGGATGAAATCGAGGAAGCCCCCGGCATCGTGCTTTTTACGCTGCTGGAAAAGGATCTGGTTGGGCGGCTGGAAGCAAAATGCCAGCAGATCAATATCCCGAGTCTCTCGATCATCGGCCCGGTGATGCAGCTGTTTCAGGCCTATCTCGGGGCGCCAACCACCGGGCGTGTCGGCGCGCAGCACGTATTGAATGCGGAATATTTCAAGCGCATCGACGCGCTGAACTATACGATGATGCATGATGACGGCCAGCATGTCGAAGGCCTGGAGGAGGCCGATGTCATCCTGGTCGGCGTGTCCCGTACCTCGAAGACGCCGACCTCGATCTATCTCGCCAACCGCGGCATTCGCACCGCCAACGTGCCGCTGGTGCCGGGGATTGCGATTCCGCATCAATTGGAGACTTTGACAAAGCCGCTGGTGGTCAGCCTGCATGCGACGCCGGAACGGCTGATTCAGGTGCGGCAGAACCGGTTGTTGAGCATGGGCGACCGCGACAACGACACCTATATCGACCGCCAGGCGGTCGCCGATGAAGTCGCGTTTGCGCGGCGGCTGAGTGCGAAATTCAACTGGGCGCAACTCGACGTCACCCGACGATCGATCGAGGAGACGGCGGCCGCGGTGCTAAAACTATTCGCCGACCGACAACGGCAGCGGCTCTCGGAATGAGACGGCTTTTTTTGCAATGAGAAGACTTTCGGAATGAGCCTGTGGCGCGGCAAACATCCGTTGATCCTGGCCTCGCAAAGCCGCGCGCGGCAAACCATGCTGTTGCACGCCGGCATCGCGTTCGAAGCCCTTCCGGCCGACATCGACGAACGGGCGGTGCAGCAGGGATCGCGCCTGTCCGCGCCGGGCGAGATCGCGGCACTTCTGGCGCGGGAGAAGGCGCTGTCGGTGTCAGCCTTGCAGGCCGGCAAATTGGTCGTCGGCGCGGACCAGACCTTGGCGCTCGGCTTCAGGCTGTTCTCGAAACCGGCTGGCCGCACGGAGGCCAAAGAGCAACTGCGCGCGCTCGCTGGCCTTTGCCACGAACTTCACTCCGCCGTTGCCGTCGCGAGGGATGACGAAATACTGTTCGAAACAACGACCATCGCGCGGATGAATATGCGGCCGCTCGGCGAAACCGAAATCGATGCCTATCTGGACGTAGCAGGCGAGGCGGTTACGACGAGCGTCGGCGCTTACCAGCTCGAGGGGATGGGGGTGCATCTGTTCGAGCGCATCGAAGGCGACCATTTTACGATTCTCGGCCTGCCGCTGTTGCCGCTGCTTGCGTTTTTGCGAAGCGAGCAGCTGCTCGGCGTATGAGTGCAAGTCCCGATAATGCAGCAAATGGCGATAGTTGGATGATCATCCTCGGACTGACCGGCTCGATCGGGATGGGAAAATCGACCACCGCAAAATTGTTCGCGGAGGCTGGCGTCCCCGTTTACGATGCCGACGCGGCCGTCCACAAAATCTACGAAGGCGAGGCCGCGCCTGCCGTCGAGGCGGCGTTTCCAGGCACGGCCGAGGCCGGCAAGGTCGATCGCAACAAGCTTTCAGCACGTGTAGTGCGCGATCCCGCAGCGATCAGGCAGCTCGAGGGGATCATTCATCCCATGCTCGGCGCCTCGCGCGAAAAATTCCTTTGGGATGCCGAGCGATCCGGTGCGACCGTCGCCGTCGTCGACGTGCCGCTATTGTATGAGACCGGCGGCGAGAAACGCGTCGATGCGGTGGTGGTGGTGACGACCACGCCGGAAATCCAGCGCGAGCGGATTCTCGCCCGCGACAATATGACCGCTGAAAAGCTCGATGCCATCCTGGCGCGGCAACTGCCCGACGCTGAAAAGCGCAACCGCGCGGATTTCGTGGTGGATACCTCGCATGGACTGGACCCCGTTCGGGCCCAAATCCGGGACATTCTGGATCAGGCTGTTAAAATGCCGCGGCGACGTATCTGATTCGTCGTCATTGTCTTTTTTCGGCGGTCCTTAAATCCATGCGCGAAATCGTTCTCGACACCGAAACCACCGGCCTGGATGCGTTGCGGGGCGATCGGCTGGTTGAAATCGGCTGCGTCGAGATATTAAATCGCATGCCGACGGGCCAGACCTTTCACGTTTATCTCAATCCCGAGCGCGCGATGGCGGCGGAAGCTTTCGCCGTGCACGGGCTTTCCACCGAGTTTCTCGCCGACAAGCCGCTATTTTCCGAGGTGGTCGACGATTTTCTGCAATTCATCGACGATGCGCCGCTGGTGATCCACAACGCCTCATTCGATATCTCCTTCATCAACGCCGAGCTTGACCGCATCAAGCTCCCGCCGATTGCACGCGAGCGGCTGGTCGATACGTTGTTGCTGGCGCGGCGCAAGCATCCCGGCGTATCCAACCGCCTCGACGACCTCTGTTCGCGCTATGCGATCGACAATTCCCACCGCACCAAGCACGGGGCGTTGCTCGACGCGGAGCTGCTGGCCGAGGTCTACATCGATCTGATCGGCGCCCGGCAGTCGCAATTGATCCTCGCCTCCGAAACCCGCGACATCCGCGTCAGTGGGCAGAGCGAGACGCAGCGGCGGCAGCGCGAAGTACCATTGGCGCCGCGGGTCACCGAGGCGGACCTCATGGCACACCGCGCCTTTGTCGCTACCCTCGGCGACAAGCCGATCTGGAACGAGTTTTTGGCAGCAGAATAAGCCCGGCCGGCGGCCGCGGTTAACTCGGTTTGCCCTGCGCGGCCTCGGCGGCGGCCTGCCGTTCCAGGTTCTGGCGGTACAGGCCGACGAAATCGACGGGGTCCAGCATCAGCGGCGGGAAGCCGCCATCGCGCACTGAGGTCGCGATGATCTCGCGCGCGAACGGGAACAACAGCCGCGGGCATTCGATCATGACCAGCGGGTGCAGATTTTCCTTCGGTACGTTGACGATGCGGAACACGCCGGCATAGGCCAGATCGAAGCTGAACATCACCTTGCCGGCATTTTCCGCCTTGCCCTCGACCGAAAGCGTCACTTCGTATTCGCTTTCGGAGAGATTGTTGGCGCTGACATTGATCTGGATATTGATCGCCGGTTGCTGGGCTTGCGGGGCCAGCGAGGACGGGGCGTTCGGATTCTCGAACGACAGGTCCTTGGTGTACTGCGCCAGGACGTTCAACTGGGGAGGAGGGGCCGCCTCGGGAGGCGCGCCGTTGCCGTTGGTCATGTGATTTCTCCTGGAACGTTCTCAAGCGAGCGGGTGTGGAATCGTGTCTGAATTTGCTCGTGAGCTACCGAAAATGCCGTTGTCGGGGCGAGTGGCTATCATAGCCTCGCCTCATTCCACAAGGACGACAATTATGTGGCGAGGCCAAACGTTCGGCCGAACTGGTTGGGGAGGACGTCAGGAACCCGGGCATTGACCGGCAGGATGCGCCCTAAATTGTTGAATATGCGCGATTTCCGGGCAGCATCGGGGTTTCCCCTCGGGCCGAAAACGCGCTACAATTCGATTAAGGCAAACGGGCGAAAGCTCAGGGCTTTGCCTAATTCCGCCGGCATGGTGGTTCATGCCAGGACACGCCATTGGCTAGGCCAAGTTTCGTGCCTACATGCTGTTGACCCATCCATGATGTAGTATCTCTGCCGTTCTCTGAAAGCGGAACGCTCTACCGCCGGACCCATTGTCGGCGCAGACCAGAAAGCAAATACGACGTGGATATTTACACCATCATCTTCCTGGCGCTTGCGGTCTTCATCTTCCTGCGGCTGCGCAACGTCCTCGGACAGCGCACCGGCAGCGAGCGGCCGCCGTTCGATCGCACGGCGCGCAACGCGGTGCAGGGCGCGCAGGACAATCACGTGGCTCCGCCGATGCCGGGGGCAGTGATCGATCAGGCCCCGCTGGCGCCGACCGCGGACGTAGCGCCCCCGTCCGACCGCTGGAAGGGCCTCGCCGAGGCCGGCACGCCGCTGGCGCAGGGGTTGGACGCCATCGTGGGCCAGGATTCCGCTTTCGATCCCCGGCATTTCCTGTCCGGCGCGCGCAGCGCCTATGAGATGATCGTGCTGGCATTCGCCAACGGCGATCGCCGCGCGCTGAAGGATCTTCTGTCGTCCGAGGTCTATGAAAGCTTCGAGAGCGCGATCAAGGATCGCGAGAAGCAGGAGCAGAAGACCGAGACGCGGTTCGTGTCGATCGACAAGGCTGAGCTCGTCGGTGCCGAAGCGCGCGATCGCGCGGCGCAGCTGACCGTGCGTTTTGTGTCGCAGATGGTGTCGGTCACCCGCGACAAGGCCGGGACGATTGTCGACGGCAATCCGGATAAGGTCACCGATATCACCGATGTTTGGACATTCGCCCGCGACACGACGTCACGCGATCCGAACTGGAAGCTGGTTGGCACGGGAAGCGGTCACTAACGCGCGCAGCATAAAAATTTATGCCGCCGCGTTTGCTGTGATCGCCATCGCGATGTCGCTCGCTTCGTTCGCGGCCGAGGCCGCGCGTAGCCGCCACACGGCACATTCCGTTTTTCCGCCGCCCCGGCAGATTCCCTACCCCCGGCTTGCCTGGCCGCTCGAGATCAGCGGCACCCAATATAGCCCTGTCGGCTGGACCGACATCGCCGGCTGGAGCGAGGACGATCATCTGCAGGCCTACAAGGCGTTCCGCGCAAGCTGCAAACCGATCGCCGCGCAGCAACCGCCGAACTCCGATCAAAAGGCGGCCGATCCCAAGGCTGGCGATCCCAAAGCCGCCGATCCCAAAGCCCTGGGCACCTCGCTGCGCGATCCCTGCCGCGCGGCACGGGCGCAGGACATTTCCGATGGCGCCAAGGCCAAGGCCTTTTTCGAAGATAATTTTCTGCCGTTGCGAATCTCCCGGCTCGGCGAAGCCGACGGTTTTGTCACCGGCTATTACGAGCCGGTGATCGACGGCTCGCGCACCCAGACCGAGGTCTACAACGTCCCGGTCTATCGCCGTCCCTCGAACCTGTTCGTCCGCGGGTTCAATCAGGAATCGCCAAGTCTGCCCAACAAGGGCCAGGTGTTCCGCAAGATCGGGCGCCGCAAGCTCGTGCCCTATTACGACCGCGGCGAGATCGAGGACGGGGCGATCGCGGGCCGGGGTCTCGAGATCTGCTGGCTGAAAAGTCAGACCGATCTGCTGTTCTCGCAAATCCAGGGTTCGGCGCGGGTTCGTCTCGAGGACGGCTCGACCATCCGCATCAATTACGACTCGCATAATGGTTATCCCTATACGGCGGTCGGGCGCATCCTGATCGACCGCGGCATCATCCCGAAAGACCAGATGTCGATGCAGAAGATCAGGGAATGGATGGATCAAAACCCTGACGGCGCCAAGGAATTGCGGCGCCAGAACCGTGCCTACGTCTTCTTCCACGAGGTACCGCTTTCCGACAAGGATGAAGCGGTCGGCGCGCAGGGCGTGCCGCTGACGCCGGGCCGCTCGATCGCGGTCGACCGGGCGCTGCATGTCTATGGCACGCCGTTCTTCATCGAGGGCGAACTGCCGATCGAATCGGAACAATCGAAGACGCCGTTTCACCGATTGATGATCGCGCAGGACACAGGTTCTGCGATTGTCGGGCCGGCGCGTGCCGATCTTTATTTCGGCGCCGGTGCGGAAGCGGGAAAAGTGTCCGGGCGGCTCCGGCACACTATGCATTTTGTCATGCTGGTACCGAAGAGCCTCGATCCGGCCGCGCGCGGCCGCAAAATGCCGCTGCCCGATCCGAGGCCATCGGAGAAAATTGCAAAGCTGTTTCCGCAGGTCGATCCCTTGAAGGATCAGCCTAAAGATCGGCTCAAGGATCAAAAAAGCGGCGACAGGCCGGCTGAGGCATCCGTGGCCCCGGGCAAGAACGTCGGCGCGGCCGCTGCGAAGAACGCGACGGCTGTGCCCGCGCCGCCTCCCGCTTCCGTTGCGCAAGCTTCACCAACGCAAGCCGCGACCGCCGTGCCGCTGCCGGAAGCGCGGCCAAGCCTCGCCCCCAGCCGCCAGCTGCGCCGCGGTCGGCATCGTTATTACCGCGGCCGATGAAGCGCAAATCGTCGACCCCGATCCCCGAATTGCCCGCCGCGCCGCGCCGCAAGCGCAGCCTGAGCGAGGAAGAGCGCGCGTTGTGGGAGAGCGTCGCCAAGCAGATAAAGCCGCTGCGGAAGAAGCCGCGCGCCGCCAAGCCCGAAGCTGTTTTGACAGTCGCGGACACGCCGGTTGTTGCGCGGTCCGCCGTTCCCTCAAAACCGCTTTCGCTCCCGGAACGCGTGGCAAAATCGGCCACCCCGCCGCTGGCGCCGCTGGGACGCCGCGAGCGCTCGCAGCTGTCGCGCGGGCGGAAAGAGATCGATGCCCGGCTCGATCTGCATGGCATGACGCAGACCCGCGCCCACCGCGCGCTGTCGGGCTTTTTGCAGCGGGCCCACCACGACGGCCTGACGTTTGTCCTTGTCATCACCGGCAAGGGCAAGATCGGCGCCGAATCCGAACGCGGGGTGCTGCGCCGCCAGGTCCCGCAATGGCTAAGCCTGCCCGAATTCCGCGCGCTGGTGGTCGGCTTCGAGGAAGCCCATATCGGCCATGGCGGCGAGGGCGCACTCTATGTGCGGATTAGACGGCCGAGGGGCTGAAGGACTCAGAACGGCCGCACGATCCCGACGCGCGGGATCAACGTGACGATCCAGCCGAAAACATTGGTCTTGCGATCATCGGCCGAAATCAGCGCCACTGGCTTTGAAGCCGGCAAGGCTTTCACGGCGTGCAGCAGCAAAAACATGCAGACCGCCCAGTTCGAAATCCATCGCGAATAATCGAACACCATGGCAAACATTACGAGATAGGCACAGCTCACCATCACGATGGCCGCGATGACGATGCGGCGGTGGATTTCCTCCGAAAGCGATCGGATCAGATCGGCAAAATATCGCTACAGCGGCGTATGCAGCCAGATCAGCAGCGCAAACACCGGAACGCCCAATATATTGGAAGGCAGGCGCTGCCAGGTGTCGTGAATTTCGCGAGAAAGCGGCTGATACCAGATATAACTGAAACTCAGGAGATTGGTCCTTGTCGGGTCGGCCATCCGGCTCTGCAGATAGCGGACGAACTCCGCCTCGGGCACCTGCATGGTCCCCCAAAATTGCGCCGACAAGAACAACAGGCCGACGCACGCACAGGCAGCGATGCCGGCGATGACATTTTGCCGCGCAAATCCCTGCACCAGATAATAGCGCAGCACCACGATGACCGCGATGGTCGGGACATACATCAGGAGATGAATATGGTGAATCAGGATGAGGACCATCGAAGCGAACGCGGCAAGCAGCATGAAGACAATCGAGCGCGCCGGCAGCAGCAGCAGGGCAATCGCGAACGCGCAGCCATAGATGTCAAAATGACCCAGCGTGAACATGAAATTTTTCAGAAAGAACGGTGAGCCGGCCATCAGCACGAATAGCGGCATCTGCGCGTCGTCGAAACCAAACGTTCGGCGAAACAATCTTATGAAGAGGCCGAGCGTGATCAGCCAGACGGCGCCGGCGAGCACGAACACCAGCCACAGCGGCACTTTGGCGAACAACAGTGACACCATCGCACCGATCAACGCGCGCTTGGCAAAACCGAAATGATAGTCGGCCAAAAGATGGATGTAGGGGACGTAGGGTGGCAGCGTGATCTTGTAGAGAAAGACCCCGATCAGGACGGCGACATTGACGACGAGCATCAGGCGCCAGGGGCTTTGCGGGACACGCAGCTTCATTCGGCACCGGATAGCATTTTTTCAGGTGGCGAACTTATCACATGCCGGATGCGTGACACGCAACGCACCATTATTACCGCCGTCCCGGCGAAAGCAGGGACGACGATAGCTACGAGGACAACAACTACAAAATAAACCGGCTCAGATCGGCGTTCTTGGCGAGGTCGCCGACGTGCTTCTGCACGTACTCGGCGTCGATCTGGATCGTCTCGCCGTGACGATCGGGGGCGGCAAACGAAATCTCGTCGAGCACGCGCTCCATCACCGTCTGCAATCGCCGCGCGCCGATATTCTCGACCGTCGAATTGACGGCGACCGCGACGTCCGCGAGCGCGTCGATGGCGCTGTCGGTGATATCGAGCGTCACGCCCTCGGTCTGCATCAACGCGACATATTGCTTGATCAGCGACGCCTCGGGCTCGGTCAGGATGCGGCGCATGTCGTCGCGCGACAGCGCTTCCAGTTCGACGCGGATCGGCAACCGGCCCTGCAATTCCGGCAACAAATCCGACGGCTTTGCGATATGGAACGCGCCGGAGGCGATGAACAGGATGTGGTCGGTTTTGACCGCGCCATGCTTGGTCGAAACCGTGGTGCCCTCGATCAGCGGCAGCAGGTCGCGCTGCACGCCCTCGCGCGAGACATCGCCGCCGACGCGGCCGTCGCGCACGCAGATCTTGTCGATCTCGTCCAGAAACACGATGCCGTTGTTCTCGACCGCGCCGATCGCTTCCTGCACCAATTGATCGTTGTCCAGCAGCTTGTCGGATTCCTCGTTGACGAGGATATCGTGCGAACCTTCGACCGTCAGGCGGCGGGTCTTGGTGCGGCCGCCCATTTTGCCAAAAATATCGCCGATCGAGATCGCGCCCATCTGCGCGCCCGGCATGCCCGGAATTTCGAACAGCGGCATGCCACCGGAGGATTGCGTCTCGATCTCGATTTCCTTGTCGTTGAGCTCGCCGGCCCGCAATTTCTTGCGAAACGAATCGCGCGTCGCGGCGCTGGAGTTGGCGCCGACCAAGGCGTCGAGCACGCGGTCCTCGGCGGCAAGCTGCGCACGGGCCTGCACGTCCTTGCGCTTGCGTTCGCGGGTTTGCGCGATCCCAACCTCGACCAGGTCGCGAATGATCTGTTCGACGTCACGGCCGACATAGCCGACCTCGGTAAACTTCGTCGCTTCGACCTTGATGAACGGCGCGCCGGCAAGTTTTGCGAGCCGCCGCGCGATCTCGGTCTTGCCGACGCCGGTCGGGCCGATCATCAGGATATTTTTCGGCAGCACCTCTTCGCGCAAGGAGCCCGTGAGCTGCAGCCGCCGCCAGCGGTTGCGCAGTGCGATGGAGACCGCGCGCTTGGCGTCGGTCTGGCCGACGATGAAGCGGTCGAGTTCGGAGACGATTTCACGGGGGGAAAAGTCGGTCATGGGTCCTAGGTAGGTTCAAAATGTCGCAAGAACAAGTTGGCGTCCGGGTGTGGCAAGGTGTTACGCCCCGGCGTCAGGGGTCACGGACCATCAGAAGAGCGGGTCCGTCCGGCGTGTCGACCAGGCGGTCGCGGCAAAATCCGGCCTTCTCATAAGCCCGGATCGCACGCGCGTTTGTGGGATCGGGATCGATGACGACGCGTGGCGTTCCGGATGCGAGCAGGTTATCGGCGAAGGCGCGGATGAATGCCGAGCCATGACCGCGATCGAGCATGGCGGCTTCGCCGATGAACTGATCGAGACCACGCGCGCCTTCCGGCTGCGGACCGAAACCGACGTCCCAGGCGCTCAGATTGTAGCACTGCAGATAGGCGAATTCTCGCGTGTCTGCGGTTACGATGAACTGTGCCATATCCGGATTGCCGAGATCGCCGCTCACGAGCTCGAATTGCTCGGCAGGATCGAGCCACCACTCGCGGACGTGAGGCCTTCTGAGCCATCGCTGGATCGTCGGTAAGTCGGCCGCGGACATCGGGCGGAACGCATAGGCCGTCATGCTCAGCCGCTCTGCAGCGTCTCGATGGTCACATTGCGGTTGGTGTAGACGCAAATGTCGGCGGCGATATCGAGCGAGCGGCGCACGATGGTCTCGGCATCCTTGTCGGTCTCGATCAGCGCGCGCGCGGCGGCCAGCGCATAGTTGCCGCCGGAGCCGATCGCCATCACGCCCGCTTCCGGCTCCAGCACGTCGCCGGTGCCCGTCAGGACCAGCGACACCTCCTTGTCGGCGACGATCATCATCGCCTCCAGCCGGCGCAGATAGCGGTCGGTCCGCCAGTCCTTGGCGAGCTCGACCGCGGCGCGGGTCAATTGCCCCGGATATTGCTCGAGCTTGCTTTCCAGCCGCTCGAACAGCGTGAAGGCATCGGCCGTGGCGCCGGCAAAGCCGCCGATGACGTCGCCCTTGCCGAGCTTGCGGACCTTCTTGGCGTTGGACTTGATGACGGTCTGGCCGATCGAGACCTGCCCGTCGCCGCCGATCACGACCTTGCCGCCCTTGCGGACCGTCAAAATGGTGGTGCCGTGCCAGACCGGCGACTGGGATTGTGCTTCCTGCATGGAGTACCTCGCGTTCGGCCAAATCTAGGGATTGGCGGGCGGGGTTACAATCGCGCGCTCTGACGCCCGATTCCGGTCACCATAGGCCGAAGTTCAGTCTTTATCGGGCTATCCCGCAGTAGCGAAGGCGACATCAGCCTGTTAAAAGGGCGGCGTTTTCGGCCCAAAGGCAGGCTTCAAGGGAAAGCACGTTTCATGCGCAGCGCCACCATCAAGCGCAAGACCAAAGAGACCGATATCGAGGTTTCGGTGAACCTCGACGGAACGGGCGTCTCCAACGTCGCGACCGGGATCGGATTCTTCGATCATATGCTCGACCTCCTGGCCCGCCATTCGCGCGTCGACATCGCGGTGAAGGCGGTCGGCGACCTCCACATCGACCACCATCACACCACGGAAGATGTCGGGATCGCGCTCGGGCAGGCGGTCAAACAGGCGCTCGGCAATATGGCCGGCATTACCCGTTATGCTTCGATCCACATGCCGATGGACGAGACGCTGTCGCGCGTGGTGATCGACATCTCGGGGCGGCCGGTGCTGGTTTTCAAGGTCGAGTTTCCGCGCGACAAGGTCGGCACCTTCGACACCGAGCTGGTGCGCGAATGGTTCAACGCCTTTGCGATCAATGCCGGCGTGACTTTGCACGTCGAGACCTTATATGGCGAGAACAGCCATCATATCGCCGAATCCTGCTTCAAGGGTCTGGCGAGGGCGCTGCGGGCGGCGGTCACGATCGATCCGCGCGCCGCGGGCGAAGTGCCATCCACCAAGGGCCAGCTCGGCGGCTGATCCCTTGTTCTCGGCGGAGACGTACGATGCCGGTTTACACGGTGCATGCTCCCAAGGCCTATGGCGCGGACCTCCGCGCCACCGACCGCTTTACCTTCGTGCGCGACGGTTTTCACGTCTGGGCGGCACTTTTAGGCCCGGTGTGGCTGCTCTGGCGCCGGCTGTGGCTGGCATTGATCGGCTGGATCGTCGCGATCCTTGTGATCGACGTCGCCATGATGCGGCTCGGCACCGGCGGGGCGGCGATCTTCCTGGCCAATTTGCTGGTCGCGCTGTTGATGGGCTTTGAGGCGGCGAGCCTGCAGCGCTGGACCCTGTCGCGGCGCAACTGGCGTCAGCTCGATATCGTGGTCGGCGACGACGAGGAACAGGCCGAGCGGCGTTTCTTCGATCGCTGGACCGCCAAGCAGCGTGGGCTCGATAACGACCAGTCGGCGGTCGATCGCGGGGGGCCGCCGCCGACACGGGACGTCCCGGGCCAGCCGTTCTCAAAACCGCCGCCGCCGTTACCGCAGGGCGGCATCATCGGGTTGTTTCCGGAACCGGGAGCCTCGCGATGAGCGTTGCCATCATCGATTACGGCTCCGGTAACCTCCACTCGGCCGCAAAAGCATTCGAGCGGGCCGCGCGGAGCATGGACCAGCCGCAGACGATCGTGGTAACCCGCGATCCCGAAATCGTGTATCGCGCCGACCGCATCGTGCTGCCCGGGGTCGGCGCCTTCGCCGATTGCCGCCGGGGACTGGACGCGCTCGACGGCATGGTCGAGGCGATGACGGAAGCGGTGCGGAGCAAGGCGCGGCCGTTCTTCGGCATCTGCGTCGGCATGCAATTGATGGCGACGCGTGGCAAGGAGCACGTCACGACCGACGGTTTTAATTGGATCGCAGGCGATGTCGAAAAGATCAGGCCGCGCGAGGAAAATTTGAAAATCCCGCATATGGGCTGGAATACGCTCGATGTGATCCGGGAGCATCCCATGCTGGAGCGCCTTCCGCTCGGCCCAAAAGGCCGCCACGCTTATTTCGTGCACTCCTATCACCTCAACGCCTCGAACGAGGCGGACGTGCTGGCGCGCGCCGATTACGGCGGCCCGGTGACCGCGATCGTCGGCAAGGACACGGCTGTGGGCACGCAGTTTCACCCGGAGAAGAGCCAGCGTTTCGGGCTGGCGCTGATTTCGAACTTTCTTAAGTGGAAGCCGTGATTCTCTTCCCTGCCATCGATCTGAAAAACGGCCAGTGCGTGCGGCTCGAACAGGGCGACATGACGCGCGCGACCGTGTTCAACCTCGACCCAGTTGCGCAGGCGAAGCGCTTTGCCGCGCAGGGGTTCGAATACCTGCATGTCGTCGATCTCGATGGTGCCTTTGCCGGCAAGCCGATGAATGCGCGGGCCGTCGAGGCAATGCTCAAGGCGGTCACCATGCCGGTGCAGCTCGGCGGTGGTATCCGTGATCTCTCGACCGTGGAAGCCTGGCTTGGCAAAGGCGTGGCGCGCGTGATCATCGGCACCGCGGCGGTGCGCGATCCGGAGCTGGTCAAAGGCGCGGCGAAAAAATTCCCCGGCCGCGTCGCGGTCGGCCTCGACGCCCGCGACGGCAAGGTCGCGGTCGAAGGCTGGGCCGAAACCTCTGAAGTCACCGCGCTCGAGATCGCAGAGCGTTTTGAGGATGTCGGCGTGACCGCGATCATCTTCACCGATATTGCCCGCGACGGGCTTTTGCAGGGCCTTAATCTCGATGCGACCATTGCGCTGGCCGAGCGGATTTCGATCCCGGTGATCGCCTCCGGCGGCTTTGCCTCGATCGACGACGTCAAGGCGCTGCTGGCGGCACGCGCGAAAAAACTCGCCGGTGCGATTGCGGGCCGCGCGCTCTATGACGGCCGGCTCGATCCCACCGCTGCTCTGGCGTTGATCAAAAACGCGCGCGCCGCGGCCTAGAGCATGATCCCGAAAAGTGGATACCGGTTTTCGGAGAAGATCATGCTCAAACCAAAAGACAAACGACGGCTCTAATTCAGCGGAGCTGAATCAGAGCCCAGGAGAAATTTCATGTTCAAGGTTCGCGTGATCCCCTGTCTCGACGTCAAGGACGGCCGGGTGGTCAAGGGCGTCAATTTTGTCAACCTGCGCGACGCCGGCGATCCCGTCGAAGCGGCGATCGCCTATGACGCCGCCGGCGCCGATGAATTGTGCTTTCTCGACATCACGGCCACCCACGAAAACCGCGGCACCATGCTGGATGTGGTCCGGCGCACCGCGGAAGCCTGCTTCATGCCGCTGACCGTCGGCGGCGGCGTCCGCACCATCGACGATATCAAAACATTGTTACGATCCGGCGCCGACAAGGTCTCGATCAACTCCGCCGCCGTCAGCCGCCGCGAATTCGTCAAGGAGGCGGCCGAGAAATTCGGCGAGCAGTGCATCGTGGTCGCGATCGACGCCAAGCGGGTTAAACGCGGCGGCGGCTCGGATCGCTGGGAAATCTTCACCCATGGCGGGCGCAATTCCACCGGCATCGACGCGACAGAATACGCCCAGGAAGTGGTCTCGCTCGGCGCCGGCGAAATCCTGCTGACCTCGATGGACCGGGACGGCACGAGACAGGGTTTTGACATTCCCATTACCCGGATGATCGCGGACAGCGTCCCGGTGCCGGTGATCGCCTCCGGCGGGGTCGGCCACCTCGATCATCTGGTCGAGGGCATCCGCGAGGGGCACGCGACCGCGGTGCTGGCGGCCTCGATCTTCCATTTCGGGGAATTTACCATCCGCGAAGCCAAGGACCACATGGTGCGCGCCGGGCTGCCGATGCGGCTCGATCCCTGACGACTCCTTGTTTGAAAATGTGCTAAATCCCACATAGGGATCGGCGCCCGGCACGGGTGCCGTGTGAGTTTGAGTGCATGTCGCGTTTCACGATCCACGACCTGGCCGCCACTATCGATGCCCGCGCGGCGTCGGGAGGCGAGGCCTCCTATACGCGCAAGCTTCTGGACAAGGGGCCGGAGCATTGCGCCAAGAAACTCGGCGAGGAGGCGGTGGAGACCGTAATCGCCGCGGTCGAGAATGATCGCGATAATCTGATCGCCGAAAGTGCCGATCTCGTGTTTCACTTGCTGGTGCTGTTGAAATCGCGCGGCGTGAAGCTTGAGGATGTCGAGGCCGCGCTGGCGCAGCGCACCGCGATGTCCGGACTGGAAGAAAAGGCGGCGCGCAAGCGCGACTAAAAAACAACACGAGGCGGCTTCATGGATATTCGGGCACCGGAGCAAGTCTATAATCCCTACCGGCTCTTCACGCGGGAGCAATGGTCGCGACTGCGCGACGACACGCCGATGACGCTGGAGCCGGGCGAGTTCGACCGCCTCCGTTCGATGCATGACCGCCTCGACCTGCAGGAGGTCGAGGACATTTATCTGCCGCTGTCGCGGCTGTTGTCGATCTATGTCGATGCGACGCAGCGGCTGTTTTATGCGCAGCGGCAGTTTCTCGGCATCCAGGACCGCAAGATGCCCTACATTATCGGCGTCGCCGGGTCGGTCGCGGTCGGCAAATCGACCACCGCGCGCGTGCTGCAGGCGCTACTGGCGCGCTGGTCGCCGCGGCCCAAGGTCGATCTGATCACCACCGACGGTTTTCTGTTTCCCAACGCGGTACTCGAACGGCAAGGCCTGATGCAGAAGAAGGGCTTTCCGGAGAGCTACGACCTGCCGACGCTGTTGGCGTTTTTGAGCGATATCAAGGCGGGCCGGCGGCCGGTGCGCGCGCCGGTCTATTCGCATCTGACCTACGACATCGTTCCGAGCCAGTGGGTCGAGATCGACCGGCCGGACATCCTGATCGTGGAAGGCGTCAACGTTCTGCAGACCGGCCGGCTGCCGCGCGACGGCCAGGCCGTCCCTGTGGTTTCGGATTTCTTCGATTTCTCGGTCTACATCGACGCCGATGAATCGGCGCTGCGCAACTGGTACGTCCGTCGCTTCCTGGCACTGCGGGACACCGCGTTCACCAATCCGCGATCGTATTTCCATCGCTACGCGCCACTGTCCGACGAGGAGGCCACCGCCACGGCGCTTGCGATCTGGGAACGTACCAACCTTGCCAATCTTGAGGAGAATATCCTGCCGACGAGACCGCGCGCGACGCTGATCCTGACCAAGGGCGCCGATCACGTGGTCGAGCAGGTCGCGCTGCGGCGGCTGTAGCCTTGGTGATAGAGCGGGATGACGATTCGAAGAAACGTCATCCCGCTTAGAGTCTCGATCCTCACTCGATCTTCCGCGCCTCTTCCGGCAGCATGATCGGAATGCCGTCGCGAATGGGATACGCGAGTTTGGCGGAGCGCGAGATCAGTTCCTGCCGGGTTGCGTCAAATTCCAGCGGACCCTTGGTCAGCGGGCAGACCAGAATTTCCAACAGCTTCGGGTCGACGGTGCCTTCGAGGCGGTCGGGCGGGGAACTCATGGGTTCGTCTCCGGCTGGATCATTCGCTTCTCGTAGCATATCCGATTGAAACATGAAGCCGCGCAGCGTTATCGCAAGGCCATTTTGGTGAGCTCGTCGAGCACGGCCGCCTGTCGCCCCCGCGGCAGGGGCTTGTCCGACAGCGCAAAACCCAAAAACGCCCAATAGAAAATTTGCGCGCGGGCACGGGCCACATCGGGCGCAAGCCCGGATGCTCCGAACAGGCGTTCCAAATAGCTCAGCCGGCGCCGGTCGATGGCCTGCACCGCGGCTTTCGCCCGGGGATCATGCGCAGCCCAGCTCCGCACCGCCTTCTCCAGCGTCAGCCTGCCGCCGAACGCCTGCCGGAGCAGCACCACGAGCGGGTTGTCGTGATCGGAGGTGGCTTCGAGATTGGCAATGATCTGTTCGGCCGCAACCTCGTGCCAATGCTTCAGGATCGCTGCGTGAAACGCGCCGATATCGGCGAAATGCCAGTAAAAGCTGCCGCGCGACACCCCCATTGCTTTCGCCAGCGGCTCGGCCTTCAGCGCGGTAAAGCCGCTTCCCGCCAGCGTCCTGAGGCCCTGGTCGAGCCAGTCTTTTGCGGAAAGTTGATCGGTCATGTTTCTGCCTGCGACAATTGACCATACACCACTGTATTGACGCGGGCCAGCGTCCGGCTTACTCCTCCATACAGTACTGTATGGAGGGAAGCCGATGCGCGACCTCTTGCGGCAATGTTCCGGGCTGCTGGCGATCGCTGCGGCGCTGATCCACGGCGTGATCGGCGAGACCAGGATATTCCCGCGCCTCACCATCGAGCCGGCACGCCTGCGCACCCTGATCCGGGTGGTCTGGCAGGCCAGCTCCGTCGCCTGGATCGGGTGTGGCGTGCTGCTGATCGCAGCCCCCTTGATGGCATCGGAGCCGGCGCGGCATTGGATCATCGCGATCATGGCATGCGTCTTTGCCTTGAGCGCAGCGGGCAATGCGCTGGCGACGCGCGGCCGGCATTTTGGCTGGATGGCGCTCGGCGCGGTGGTCGCGCTCGCGGTCGCGGGATACTGACGTGAGCAGAAATTATTGGTGCGTCACCCGCCAGATCGTGCCGTTACCATCTTCAGAGAAGAGCAGCGCGCCGTCATGCGCGACCGCGACGCCAACCGGCCGCCCCCAAACCTGGGAATCATCGATGACGAAGCCGGTGACAAAATCCTGGTATTCGCCGGTGGGCACGCCATCCTTGAGACGTATGCGGATGATCTTGTAGCCGGTGCGCTTGGAGCGATTCCATGACCCATGCTCGGCCGCAAACCCATCGCCGCGATATTCGGCCGGAAATGCGCTGCCGTCGTAGAAGGTGAGCCCCAGCGAGGCGGAATGCGCCTGGATAAGAACGTCTGGTGCAGTGACCTTGCCCTTCAAATCGGGCCGCTGGCCAGCATGCCGCGGGTCTTCATTGTTGCCGATATAGTACCACGGCCAGCCGTAGAACGCGCCTTCAGGCACGCGCGTCACATAATCCGGTACCAGATTGTCACCAAAGCCGTCGCGCTCGTTGGTCGAGCAATACACATCCCCGCTTGAGGGATGGACCGCGAGCCCGACGCAATTGCGAATACCGCTGGCGAAGATGCCCGCGGGTTTTCCTTCGGGGTCGAACATCAGCACATCCGCGCGATCGGTCTCGCTTCCCCAGACGGCGCCGAGCGGGTGTTTCGCATTCCACGCCGGCAACCCGCCTGGCGGGCTTCCCATCCCTTCCGCGTCATTGCCGGCCGAGCCGACCGATACCAGCATCCGCTTGCCGTCCTTGGTAAACACAATGTCCCTGGTCGAGTGTCCGTAGCCATGCGGTAATTCGGCAACGACGTTCTCAGGCTCTTGCGCGGCTTTGAGATCCCCGACTTTGTAGGGAAAGCGGACGACGCTGTCGGTGTTGGCGACGTAAACCCATTGGGGATTGTCCCCGCTCGGATAAAACGCGATCCCGAACGGCTGCTTTAGTCCGCTTGCATAAATCTCGTTCGCGGAAGGTTTGGCGGCGCCGTCGGCGGCACGCAGCACACGAATTCGTCCTGGCCCGGTTTCGGCGATGAAGATGTCGCCGTTCGGCGCCACGCGCATCTGACGGGGTCCGTTCAGTCCCTCGGCGAATAATTCGATCTTGAATCCGGCAGGAACCTGCGGAAGCGCGTCCGACGGGCGCTTGGCGATATGGGAGACGTTAGCCGATGAGGGCGTTGCCCCCGGCCGCGGCAAATCTTCGGGCCTGATCAGACGGCTGATACCGGGCCGGTCGGTGCGCCAGTCGCCAAACGCGGCGGAGCCCAAAAGCGGGCCCGATTGGGCCATCGCGTGGCCCACACCGACACCGGCGGAAACCGCAGCCGCCAGTATGTATAAATCCCGATTTTGCAACCGCATGATCCCTCAACCCTCCCATATATTCCGAGCTACGGTGTTCAACATTTGTACAGGTCTTCGTTACCGGGCCGCCCCCGAACTTATAATCTATCTAAGGTGGGCCGGTTTCGGATCGTCGCGCTTGACCTCTCTGCCCGCGATTGAAAATACAAGCACATGGCAAACACCAAATCGACCGAAGGCCGCGCCCAGATGCCGCTGGGATTGGCCCAGCGCGGCTACTCCGGCGTGATCCAGCATCTCGCGGCGGATGATGCGGGCTCGGCGCTTTCCGCGATCGAGCTCGAAAGTCGGCTGATCGAGCTCGGCTTCGTCGAAGGTGCCAAGGTCGAGGTGCTGCATGAAGGCATTATCGGGCGCGACCCGATCGCGGTGCGCATCGAGAATGTCACAATCGCGGTGCGCCGGCGTGAGGCAATGGCCGTCATCGTCGCCTGACGGAACTGGACTGCCGCCATGGAAGCACCACTGATGCATCTCGCTCTGGTCGGCACGCCGAACAGCGGCAAGACCGCGCTGTTCAATGCCCTGACCGGAAGCCGTCAGAAGGTCGCGAACTATCCCGGCGTCACGGTGGAACGCAAGGAAGGCTCCTTCGTGACGCCGCTCGGCCGTCAGGTGTCGGTGGTCGACCTGCCCGGCACCTATTCGCTGCGCGGCCGCAGTCCCGATGAAGAAATCACCCGCGATGTCGTGCTCGGCCGCACCGCCGGCGAAGCGCTGCCGGATCTCGTGCTGTGCGTCGCCGATTCCACCAATCTGCGGCTCACCATTCGCCTGGTGCTCGAACTCAAGCGCACCGGCCGGCCGCTGATGCTGGTGCTCAACATGTTCGACATCGCCACCCGCCGCGGCGTCACCGTCGACGTCGCCAGCTTGTCGAAAGCCCTGGGCATTCCGGTGGTGACCTCGATCGCGGTGCGCAAGGGCGGCACCGCCGAGCTGTTGCGGCGGACCGACGAGATCGCCGCGCAGGCGGCCATCCCCGTGCAGGAAAATCGCTGGCAGCCATTGTCGGTCGCCGAATTGCGCGCCACCCAGCGTGAGGCCGATCGCATCATTGCCGCGACCGTCAGCCTGCCCGCAAAACCAGATACCTGGACGGCGCGGATCGACGCCGTGGTGCTGCACCCGGTAGCGGGGCTCGCCATCCTGGCGGCTATCCTTTTCGTGATGTTCCAGGCGGTGTTCGCGTGGGCGCAGCCCTTGATGGAGCTGCTGTCGTCGGCTTTTGTCGCGCTCGGCCAGCTCGTGCACGACACCCTGCCCGCCGGCCTGTTGCAAAACTTCCTGCAGAACGGCGTCATTTCCGGCGTCGGCAGCGTCATCGTGTTCCTGCCGCAGATCATCATCATCTTCCTGTTCATCCTGCTATTGGAAGATTTCGGTTACATGGCGCGCGCGGCGTTCCTGATGGATCGCATCATGGGCGGCGCCGGCCTGCACGGCCGTGCCTTCATTCCGCTGCTCTCGAGTTTTGCATGTGCCATCCCCGGCATCATGGCAACGCGGGTGATCGATAATCGCCGCGATCGTCTGACCACCATCCTGATCGCGCCGCTGATGACCTGTTCGGCGCGCATTCCGGTCTACACGTTGATCATCTCCGCCTTCATTCCAGCAAAACAGGTTTGGGGCTGGATCGATCTGCGCGGCCTCGTGATGTTCGGCCTCTATGCGGCGGGCATTACCAGCGCGCTAGTCGTGTCGTTCCTCATAAAGTTCTTCATGTTGCGCGACTACGCGCCGGCGCCCTTTATGCTGGAGCTGCCGGACTACAAGCTGCCGCGCGTCCGCAGCGTCGCGATCGGCGTCTACACGCGGGCAAAGATGTTCCTGCAGCGGGCCGGCACCACGATCTTTTCGATGATGGTGCTGATCTGGTTCCTGGCGTCGTTTCCGTTGCCGCCGGCCGGCGCCGAAGGCCCCGCTATCAACTACAGCCTCGCCGCCATGATCGGCAAAGCCATCGAGCCCTTGCTGGCGCCGCTCGGCTTCAACTGGCAGATTGCGGTCGCGCTGATCCCGGGCATGGCCGCGCGCGAAGTCGCGGTCGCTGCCCTCGGCACGGTTTATGCGATCGAAGGCGGCAAGGAAGCCGCCGAACAGATCGGACAGGTGCTTGCCACCAAATGGAGTCTTGCGACCGCGCTGTCGCTACTCGCCTGGTATATCTTCGCGCCGCAATGCGCCTCGACACTGGCCGTGATCCGCCGCGAGACCGGAAGCTCGAAGTGGATGGCGGTGACGTTCGGCTACATGTTCGCGCTCGCCTATGCCGCGAGTTTTGCCACTTACAATGTCGCCTGCGCGCTCGGCGCGGGCTGATTGCCGACCAAAGATCTGTCGCTAGATTCGACGGCGTCCGCCTCACAAGCGGCAAGAGCTCGAAACGTTTCAGCCTTCGATTTTCTCTCTTTAGTTTTGTTCTAATTCTAAAGTGGAGAGATTCCAGTCGCTCACGCCTCTTCTGATTCCCAAAAATCTTTTCAACGGTGTTAGGTCCCCGATATCCCGGAGCCTTTGATCTCCGCGAGAATTGGGGGCCCTATGTCGTCGTATCGTTGTCCATGCTTGCCCGTGTCGAAATTCCAATCGCGTTGTTACCCGAGGCGAACGGCGCTGCTTGCGGCGACGGCAATATCGATCATGGGATGCGGCAGCGCCGGCGCGGCTGACGGTGACAGCAACGAGGTCTTGTTGAAGAAACTTGAAAAGATGGAGCAGCGCATCGAGACGCTCGAGGCCGAGCTCAAGCAGAAGCAGGCGCCTGCTACCGCTTCTCCCGCTGACAAGAGCGCGAAATCGGCGGCTACTCCTGTGTCGCCGAAGAATGCCAATGCGGCGGCGCCGGCGGACCAGCCGCAAGCCTCGCAGAGCAACCAGGATTTGCAGGGCAAACAAGACCCGCAGAGCAAGCAAGATCCGAAGGCCAAGCCGGCGTCAAAGTCGAAGCCATCAGATGCCTCGAAGTTGCCGCCGCTTGATGCGGCAACGCCGGCACCGGATAAGCCGATCCTCGGCCTGGCGCCGTCACCCGTTGCCGGTCTCAGCATCGGCGCCTACGGTGAAATCAAATTCGGCGCGCAGCAAAATCCAGCCGCCGGCGGCGCGTGGCAGAACGGTTTTGATGCGGCGCGTTTCGTGCTGCTGCCGACCTATGCGATCACCGACAACATCATCTTCAATGCCGAGATCGAGTTCGAGCACGCCGGTTCGGGTTTTGACGCCGACGACAAGCTGCACGGCACCGCCGAGATCGAGCAAATCTGGATCGACTTCAAGATCATGGATCAATTCAACTGGCGCGCGCCCGGCATCGACCTGGTGCCGATCGGTTACATCAATCAGCACCATGAGCCGACCCAGTTCTACAGCGTCAACCGCCCCGAACTCTACAACGGCCTCATTCCATCAACCTTCAAGGCCGGCGCAAGCAGTGTCTACGGGACGATTGCCGACGGTCTGAGCTATCAGGTTCAGGTCTCCACCAGCATCGAGGATTTCGGCGGCGACTTCGGCCTGCGCACCGCCGCCAACAGCGTTCCGCCATTCCCGACCGGCTATGCCCCCGGCATCAGCGGCCTCGACGCGCTGGCCTTCTCCGCGCCGGTGCGCGGCGGCTTTGCGCAGCTCAGCGATACGGTTGCGGTTGCAGGCAAGTTGGATTTTGCGCCCGCCTTTCTGCCCGGCCTGGCCGGAAGCGTAAGCGGTTATTACAGCCCCAACGTGACCCCGCGCGGAGCGTATGCGGATACTGGCGCCTTGCTCGGGCACACCAGCGCCGGAATATTCGATGTTGAGGCCCGCTACCGCGTGCCGGAGACCGGGCTCGAGTTGCGCGGCGAATATGTCCGGGTCGATTTCAGCCATCCGGAAAATCTGCGCGCCAACAACGACACCGATCCGACCGACAATGTCGGCAAATCGATGTTCGGATATTCCGGCGAGATCGCCTATCACATCCCGATGGGCACCATCCTGAACAGCGATTGGGAGGCGGTGCCGTTCTATCGCTACACCTACGAGAATTTGCAGACCGGCGGATTTGCCGGCACCGACGCCAATCTGCCGACGGGCGCCGGCCAGCGCCAATTCCACACCGCAGGTCTTGCGATCTTCCCGTCACCCAAATTGGTGCTGAAGGCAACCTATCAACGGGTGATCGACAAGAGCATCACCGGCGCGCTGTCGGATTCGTTTCTTGGCGGCGTCGGATTCTTTTTTTGACCCCCGGCGCGACCACGCTTGCCGCGATACGCGCTTGAAGGAAAACGACAGGAGCTAGCTGAATTATGACTTGGGTTCGATATACCTTGCCGGCGGCGGCGGTCGTCTCCGTCGCCTCGCCCGCCTATGCGGTTCAGTATCTCTCGATTGAAGAGGCGCAGAAACAGGCATTCCCGTCGGCGACGCATTTCACCGAAGTGCAGGCCGGCCGGGTCTGGAAGGCCGAAGCCGGCGGAAAGGTTGCCGGGTTTTTCGTCTTCGACCGCGTGGTCGGAAAGCATCTCTATATCGACTATGCGGTGGCGTTGACGCCTAATGGCGCCGTCCACAGCGTCGAGATCCTGCAATACCGGGAGTCCTACGGCGGCGAGATCAGGAGCCCGAGCTGGCTTGCGCAATTCGTCGGCAAGACCAGTGGCAGCGCGCTCAAGATCAACGGCGACATCCGCAACATCGCCGGCGCGACCCTGTCGTCGACCCATGTCACCGAGGGCGTGAAGCGAGTATTGGCAGCCTATGGCAATCGTCTCCGATAAAGTCCGCCGCGCGCGGCCGCTGCTCGGCACGTTTGTCGAGGTCGAGGTTGCTGGCGCGGCCCGATTGGAGCTTGATGCCGCGATCGACGCCGCGTTCGAGGCGGTCGCGCGGGTTCATCGCTTGATGAGCTTTCATGAGGAGGATAGCGACGTCAGCCGCCTCAACCGCGAAGCCTCGCATCGGCCCGTCAAAGTCGACGCCTGGACGTTGCAGGTCTTGCAAACAGCCGTCGAAATGCATCGGCTGACAAACGGCATTTTCGATATCAGGGTTGCGCCGGCGTTGCAGGCCCTGGGATTGCTGCCCCGGCTTGAGGACGAAGCCACAATCGTAACGGAAGCGCGATCGCTGGATACGATTGAGCTGCTTCCAGAAAACGCCGTCCGTTTTCGACATCCCGAAATCAGGATCGATCTGGGCGGAATTGCAAAAGGCTTTGCCGTCGATCGTGCGCTGGAGGCGCTGCGCGGCTTCAACGTCAAAAACGGGATGGTGAACGCCGGCGGCGATCTCGCCGCCTTCGGACCGGACCCGCAGACGGTACATATTCGCCATCCCTGCGATCCCCGCCGCCTGGTGTGCGCCGTCGAGGTCACCGACGAAGCGCTGGCCTCGACGGCTCGCCGCTTCGATCCGTTTCAATCGGCGGAAACCACGGGGTCCGCGATCATCGATCCCGCCACCGGCAAGCCGGTCCACACCGTCGACGGCGCCACCGTGCGCGCGCGGTCGTGCGTTGTCGCCGACGCACTGACAAAGATCGTCATGATTTCCGGCACCGACGCGCTTCGATGGCTTGAGCATTACAACGCCAGTGCGCTACTGGTCTCACGCGATAACGACGTTCGCATCACCCCCAATTGGCATTCAGTGCACCGTGCGGCTTAAATCCTCATTTCGCCGATCAATCTATGCGGCGTTCGCGGTGCTGTTCCTGACCGGCGCGGCTTGGCTGCTCGCCGATTGGCAAAAAGATATTTCACCCGACGAGATCTGGCAGCAGCTAGCAGCCACCATGCTGATGGTGCACGGCGGCGCCGCGATGATCACGCTGTTGTTACTGGGCGCCCTGATCCCGCTGCATCTGTTGCGCTCCTGGCGCGCCGGGAAAAATCGCGTTTCAGGATCGGTCATGGCCGCGTTCAACGCGGTGCTGATTGTGACCGCGTTCGGACTTTATTATCTTGGCTCGGAAACCGTGCGGCCCTGGATGAGCTGGATCCATATCGCCGCCGGGGTTTTGGTGGCCCTGTCATTTCCCGTCCATATCGTTTTGGGCAGACGGAAGTTGCCTTAGCGCAACACGCGGCGCGCCACGTATCGACGTTGGATCGGCGCCATCTGGACCGCTTCGCAGCGATGCATTAGCCTCAAAATCTTATTGCCGCAAAGGGTCGCGAGGGGGAGCTATGCGGCCTGACCAGATTCATACGGCCGCATAAAACGGCGGCTAAGGAGGGTTTGGTTGGAAGTTTTTGTCGTGCGTCGTTGGGGGTACGCGTGCGTTGTGTTGGGGGTGTCGGTTCCCGCAGCCGCGGTTTTTCGGTCTGCGGAATTGGATGGGAGGCGCTTGCCGCGCTCTTGATCGCCGTCGGCTTGGCGGCGCTCTCGGATTCGCCCGCACGCGCCCAATGGCTCGAGGCCGGCCCTTTCACCTCGACAAGCACGCTCCCGTCCACGCCCGGAAACTTGAGCAGCAATGATCTGGTTTACGGTATGCCGGCGCAAGGCAATCCGGTCTATGGCGCCACCAACGTCATCCTGCAAAGCCCGAACGATCCCACCGGCGGCACCTACTGGGTCACAACCGTTTCCGGCGGCATTTGGAAGACCACCAATAGCGGCGTAACCTGGGCGCCGACCACCGACAATCAGCCTTCCCTTTCCATTGGCGCGATCACGGTCGACACCGCGGACCCCAGCGGCAAGACGATGTACGCCGCGACCGGCTATTACAGTGCCGGCGGGGTCAATCTGGCGCCGCAAACGACCATTTTGAAATCGACCGACGGCGGCAACAGCTGGCAGGCGCTGTCGCCGACGGGCATTCAAAATCTGTACCTGAACTCATCGGGCCAACAGTTTGTCGATCCGACGCCCGCATCCATCAAAAACATCGTTGCCATGGGCAATGTCGTTCTGGTGGCGGCGGGCCTCTCGAATGGGCACGACTCGTTTGGCACCTCAGGCGGTCTTTACCGCTCTACGGATGGCGGCAAGATATTTTCACTGGTGCCGGGCTTCAATACCGAAGTGACGAACCTGATCAGCGCCACCATCAATAATCAAACCGTGCTGATCGCCGCCCGCGACGGCGCATCTTACCACCAGGACAATGGGATCCTGTACAGCACCGATGCCGGGGCTACCTGGACGACCCTGCTTGCGCCGGGCACGACACTAACGCCGACCAACTCCAACAATCCCGATAACCTCACGTTCAGTGGCGGGCACGACAACCTCAACATCAAGGTTGCGGTCGGAGCTGGAAACTCCTTGTTCGTCGCCGTGGTCAAAACGCCCATCAACGGCTTCCAGCAAACGGGACTGTATTACACGCCGCAGTTCACCCCGGGAACCACGCCGACCTGGTACAATCTCGGCGAGGTGCTGTTTACGCCTGCCACTGGAACATGCTCAAGCGGTTGTACGCTCCAGGGTAATGCGCAGGGCAACATACATTTCGCGCTGGTCGCCGATCCCAAGCAGGCCGGTGTTGCCTATATCGCCGGCAGCGGCGTATTCCCCTCGGGGGCGAACGACGAGATCGCGACCATCGTTCGCGTCAACTACAATGCGACGACCAACGCCGCGACCTACACGCCGATCGTATTTCCAACCATCAATGCCTCGCCGCATGCGGACACCCGATCCCTGGTGCTTAATTCGCAGGGCAATCTGGTGACCACTGACGACGGTGGCGTCTATTCGCTGACCAGTCCTTCGACATCGACCGGGACGTGGTCGGCGTTCGGCGGGGTTGCCGCCGATGGCAGTCCGATCCGCGCGATCGAGACTTACGCGGCGGCGATGGATCCGAAGACCGGACGCTTCGGCTTTGTGTCGCAGGACAATGGTGCCGGGCTCTCTCCGCCGAGCGCAACGCTTGCGCAGATCACCCCCGGCGCCGGGCAAAATACGCTCGGCGGCGACGGCTTTAGTGTCGCCGTCAACTACAAAACCAGCGGGCCTTCGATCTTCTATGAGACCGCAGACGCAAGACAGCTCGCCCGCGTCTTCGCCAATCAAAATCTCTCGCCGGCCTCGCCCCCGAATCTCCTCGATATCAACGTTGCCAGCACCAACGGACAGAATTATATCGATTATCAGGGCGACAACGCCAACGGCATCGTGGTTGCGGTCAATGCGGTGGACCCTGCCAAACTGCTTTTCAGGTCGTCGCGGCTCTATACCTGGACCGATCCGGGCTCGGCGCTTTCGGGCAGCATCAATATCAGCGACATCTCGACCGGCAACATTTTCGATCCCAGCGCATGGACCGAGAAAATCGCCTACGGCACGCACGATGCGCCTGACGCGATCCTCGCAGGCGGCCCGCTTGCTGGCGGTGGGCTCGGCGTCTTTCTGCGCACGCAGGAACAGGTCAATGCAGGTCATCCCATCGTCGGGTTCGCTAACAACCTGCTAACCTCATACACCGGTGCCAACCCCGTTGACGTGCTGTTCGATCCCGCGACCGAGCACAAGTTTTTCATTGCCGACGTCCACAACGTCTATGCGACCAATGACACCGGTCACACGCTGACCGCATTGACGCTGCAGCCAAATTTTCAAAACCCGGCTGGCCTCGCCTACATTGCCGATGCCAACGGCAATGCCAACAACGGCGTCCGCGCCCTTCTGGTCGGGGGCACCAGCACCGTCGCCAACTCGACCGGCTCGATCATTTCGACGCTCGATCCGTTTGCGGCCAATGTGCAATGGATGAATCTCGGGGCCGGACTGCCGAATGCCGTCGTTTACGGCCTGAACTATTATCCCGACATCGACACGCTGGTCGCGGCAACTTATGGCCGCGGCGTCTACATTCTCTATGACGTCACCAGCCATTATTCGACCGCGACCGCGCTCTGGTTCGGCAAGGCGAACAACGACTCGACGCCCGACCCGTCATTGCTGACCGGAAATCGCCCGCTGGACAAGTTTGGCACCGGCACGCTGACCTTGACGGGTCCGGCGACCTATAGCGGCGGAACGTTTGTCTTTGGTGGGATGCTCGCCGTCGGCTCGGACGCGGCCCTCGGCGATCCCTCCGGCCAGATCGGCATCGACGCGGCGACCTGGGCCGCCACCGCGTCGTTTTCGACCGCCCGGAGCGTGACCTTTGGCGCCGATGGCGGCATCGTCGATGTCGGCGCGTTCAACCTGACCACGAGCGGTCTGTGGGCGGCGCAAGGGCCCGTCAACAAGGTGGGGTCCGGCCTGCTCGCGCTGCAAGGCCTGGGCTTCTTCCAGGATTTCATGGTCAGCGCCGGTACGCTCGAAGTCGACGGCTCGTTCAGCGGAACGTCATTGCAGGTCGCGATGGGCGCGGCGCTGAGGGGGAATGGCCAGATCGCCGCGCCGACGACGGTCTCCGGTATCCTCGCACCCGGCGACGCACCGGGCATCCTGACCTTCACCGCGCCGCTCACCCTGACACCGAGCAGCAATCTGCGCATCGCCATCGACGGCGCGACGGCCGGCAACGGCGCGGGCTTCTATTCGCAGGTCAGCGTTAATGGCGCGAGCCTCATCCTCGGCGGCACGCTGTCGCCGGTCTTCCGCGGGATCAACGGCGCCAACAATAATTTCACGCCCGTGCTCGGCCAGCAATTCACGATCGCGGCCGCGAGCGGCGGCGTCATCGGCCAGTTCGCGGGAGTTGATCTCAGCAGCACCGGCCTGCCGTCGAGCCTGCGCTTCGACACGCTGTACGGCGCGACTGCCGTCAATCTCGTGACCACGCCCTCGTTGTACAGTGTCAACGCATTCGGACCGGCCTGGAACGCCAATCAGCAAAGCGTCGGGGCAGCGCTCGACTTTTTGCGGCCGCCCGCAGGCACGACATCGTCGAACACGGGTCTGCAAGGTGCCTTCAACGCGCTTTACGGGCTCTCTGCCGCCCAGCTCGGATCGGCGCTGACGGGCCTGTCCGGCGAGGGTGAGGCGCGCGCCGTTGCCAATACGCTCGACACCATCGACGCGCTTCATATCGCCTTGCTGGATCATCTGATCGGCGCGCCGGTTGCCCCCGGCTTCAACAATCTGGCGCTCAATTTTGGCGGCGGCGGCAACGCGCGCAACTTCTATGCGGCGTATAATCGCATTCCCGGCGATCGCTCGGCGCCCGCGAGCCCTGCGCCGTCGTCGCCTTCGGTCGAGCCGAACCATTGGTGGAGCTCGGTGTTCTATCAGTCCAACATGACCGACACTTCGGCGGGCATCGCCGGCGGCACCAGCAATGTCAGCGGTTTCATTGCCGGCATCGAGGGCGAGGTCCGGCCGGGATTATTGGTCGGCGGCGCCATTTCGAGTGCGCATACCGATGTCAGCGGCTCGGGCTCCGGCACCGGCGACAATATCGCCGTCGTCGGCTATGGCCGACAGACCCTCGGGCGGTTGCAGGCCGCCGCCTATACCGGCTTCGTCCGCAACAGCTTTGGACTGCAGCATGATTTCGGAAGTCTCGGAGGCTACGCGCCATTGCAAAGCAGTGGCGCCTCGAGCCTTATCGCCGGCGGTTCGCTGGCCTATACGTTCAACGCCGGCGCTTTCCAGATCGCGCCGACGCTGACGGCCTCGTTCACGCATTTGCTGTTCGACGGCATCAACGTCACGTCGCCGCAGGGATTTGCGGTGGCCTTGCCAAGCCAATGGACCGATCGTTTCCGTCTGACGCTTGGTCCGACCGTGACGCGCTCGCTGACGACGGACCGCGGCATCAAACTGCTTGCCACCGTATCCGGCGGATTCCTCTATCAGACCAATCCCGTCACCGCGCTCGACGGACAATTGTTCGGGATTCCGACGCTGGCGCAATCGGCGCCGGCAGGCCACGCCGGCGGGTTCGCCGATGTCGGCTTGAACGCGTCGTTCACGGATAAGCTCACCGGCTTCGTCCGTTGGCGCGGCGAGGCGCGCGACCAGGCCCGCAGCTATCAGCTCACCGGCGGACTGATCGCGACGTTCTAGAGCCTGACCCAATTGAGTTGGATCACGCTCTAGCGGTATCTTTTGTTTGAGCATGATCTTATCGGAAAACCGGTCTCCACTTTTCCGGATCATGCTCTAGAAATGCCAGCTCAGCGGTTAGCGAGAACCGCTCAGGGATTGAGCCGTGCGCTCGGCGTGGATCGTGAAATCCGAAGCTCTTCCTCATTCATGTCGGCCGACACGTCAGCAAACAGGGGCGTGCTCAAATAGCGTTCGCCGGTGTCGGGAAGCATGCAGAGAATGTTCGCCCCCTTCTCCGCTTCCGCTGCAATCTTGAGCGCGCCGGCAAAGGTGCCGCCCGAGGTGATGCCGACAAAGATGCCCTCTTTGGTCGCGAGCTCCTTGCTGCAGCGGATGGCCTCGGCGCCGGAGATCGGCAGCACGCGATCGATGACCTCCATGGCGACCGCATCGTCGGTGAGCTTGGGGATGAAGTCCGGCGTCCAGCCCTGCATCGGATGCGGCTTGAAGGACGGATGCGCCGCCGCCGGAGTGCCGTCCGTATTGCGCGACTGCACGATGCCGCTGGCGAGCAGCTGTGCATCGTCCGGCTCGCAAACGATGATCTTGGTCTCCGGGCGCTCCTTGGCGAGCACCCGCGAAACGCCCTTGAGCGTTCCGCCGGTGCCATAGCCCGTCACCCAATAATCCAGCCGCTCGCCGGCGAAATCGTCGAGTATCTCGCGCGCCGTGGTGCGCGAATGAAAATCGGGATTGGCTTCATTCTCGAACTGCCGGGTCATGAACCAGCCATGCGTCTTGGCAAGCTCGATGGCCTTGGTGACCATGCCCATGCCGCGCTCGGCGGCGGGCGTGACGATGACCTTTGCCCCGAGAAAGCGCATCAGCTTGCGCCGCTCGACGCTGAAAGGCTCCGCCATGGTGACGACGAGCGGATATCCCTTGGCGGCGCAAACCATGGCAAGGCCGATGCCGGTATTTCCGCTGGTCGCCTCGATTACGGTCTGGCCGGGCTTGAGCTCTCCGGATTTCTCCGCCGCCTCGATCACCCCGAGCGCCAGGCGGTCCTTCACCGAACCAAGCGGGTTGAAGGCTTCGATCTTGACGAAGAGGTTGACGCCTTGCGGCGCCAGGCGATTGATCCGGACCACGGGCGTGTTGCCGATGGTCTCGACGATACTCTGGTACTTCCGCCCCATGCTGGCTCTCCCAACGTTTGCGTTGTTTGCGATGTGAAACACGGCGCGCCAGGTGCCACGCTTCAGATTGCGTCGAAGCTAACCCGCTTTAAGCCTCCCGGGCAAGGCGAGACCAAGCGCCCCGCTATCGCTACTGCAGCCCCGTATCGCCGCTGGTGCGCTTTTTGGCGAGGTCCATTTCGGTGACCGCGATCAGGATCTCGGCGCGGGTTTTCAGATCGGGCGCTTCCAGCATCGCCTGCTTTTCCGCAGGTCCATACGGCGACATCATCGCCAGGGCGTTGACCAGCGCCTCATTCGGCGCGCTCTCGACGCCTTCCCAATCGACCTTGAGATTGTTGGCTTTGAGAAAATCCGTCAGCACCGTGAGCAGCGCCTCACGATCGACCGCTTCTTCGCCCTTGCGCGCGGTGAAATCGTCGAGGTAGGGGAAGTAATCCACCTTGCATTGACGATAGGCGGTCAGCACCGTCATTTCCTCGAGCACCCTGAAACGCGCGATGCCGGTCAGTTCGAGGATGTAGCGGCCGTCGCCGGATTCGGCGAGCTGGGTGATGCGCCCGACACAGCCGACGCGAAACAGCGCCGGTATCGCTTCGTTCGGCGAGTGCGTGACATCCGGCTGGATCATCCCGATCAGCCGATGACCGTCGCGCAGCGCATCGTCCACCATCGCGAGATAACGCGGCTCGAAGATGTTGAGCGGCATCTGGCCGCGCGGCAGCAACAGCGCGCCGGGCAACGGGAATACCGGGATCACCTGGGGAAGGTCGCCGGGCCCGCGATATTCGGCATTGATCGGCATCTCACGGTCCCGCTGCTAGTGCATGAGGCTCTAACTCAGCGCGCGTTTTTGTCTTCGCAAGGCCGGCGCGCGCTCTCCGATCACGTCGGAGGGCATGCCTTTTGTCCCGAATAGCGGGCTCACGAAAAAAGAATTGTCGACAGCCGCTTTCGTCCCTCGATCGTGGCCTCGTCGGTCGGGCCCCACGCCTCGAAGAACTGCACCAGCTGCTTGCGCGCGCCGTCTTCATTCCATTTGCGATCGCGCTTGACGATTTCGAGCAGCTGCGCCGTCGCTTCAGCGCGCTTGCCCGAGGCGTTGAGCGCGGTCGCAAGATCGAATCGGGCTTGATGATCGAGCGGGTTTGCGGCGACTTTCTGCTCCAATTCGGTGACAGGACCGACCGCCTTGGCCTGTTCCGCGAGATCGATCGCGGCTTGCACGGCCTTGACCGCGGCATCGTTGCGCTTGGACTCGGGCACCATGGCAAGGGTCTGTTTGGCCTGCTCGATCGCACCGGTCGCGACGTAGCATTTTGCGAGCCCGGCCAGGGCTGCGATATTGGTGGCGTCAGCCGCCAGCACTTCGGCATAGATTTGGGCTGCGGTGGCGGGATCGCCCTCCGCCAAAACGGCTTCGGCCTCTTTGAGGATTTCCGCGATGTTGGGCTCGTCGGCGCCGGGCACGCCCGCGGTCAGTTTGTTGATGAAGGCTGTCACCTGGCTTTCCGGGACCGCTCCCATGAATCCGTCGGCGGGCTGGCCGTTGACGAAGGCGATCACGGCCGGGATCGACTGGATTCCCATCTGGCCCGGGATGGCCGGATGGTCGTCGATATTCATCTTCACCAGCTTGACCTTGCCCTTGGCGGCGCGCACCGCCTTTTCGAGCAGGGGCGTGAGCTGGCGGCAGGGGCCGCACCATGGCGCCCAGAAATCGATCAATACCGGCTGGCGCTTCGACTCCTCGATGACATCCTTCACGAACGTCTGGGTGGTCGTCTCCTTGATCAGATCGGCCGCCACCTGCGGCGCCGGTCCGTTGCCCTGTTCTACGATCGTCACGGGAATTCCTCGCCTGGTGTCTCAATGAGAGGGCCGGTTGTAGCACGGCCCGGTGGGATGATTCAGGAGTTCTGTTCACCTAAGTGGCGGTTTGGCCGAAAATTTCAATCGGTTCCGGCGACGGCCCGGGTGGCCTGGCCGGATCGGAGATCGGGTGGCCGGCCGGTATCCGTCAGCCCATCATCGTGCCACCAGATCCCCATCAAGGAGTTGAGCGATGGCAAAAGCCTATTATTCCACCGTGTTCGAGCAGCCCGCCCCGGAGGTATGGAAAATCGTTCGCGATTTCAACAACTATAAGGTCTGGGTCGGCGGCGCCGGCGAAAGCCGGATCGAGGACGGCAAGTCGGGCGACATCGTCGGCGCTATCAGGAGCGTGCTCTACCAGGGTCGGCACATCCGCCAGCGCCTGGTGGCGCAATCCGACACCGAGAGGTCGCAGACTTACGAGTTTTGCGGTGAACCGACGCTGCCTGTGACCGGCTTTCAGGCGACCTTGCGGATCACGCCGGTGGTGGATGGAGGTCGGGCCTTCGTCGAATGGTGGGCGAGTTTCGATTGCGAGCCGCTCCACCGCGAAGAACTGACTGGAACCCTCCAGGGGTCGTTCGGCCGATGGCTCGAATCGCTGCGCGTCGAGATGGAAAGGCAGCCCCCAGGCCTGCCGCCGGAGTGCGCGGCGGCAGGTTAACGGCCGCAAGCCGGCCGTTTCAGGCCGATTTTGGCATAAATTCTGCGAAATCCGGACTTTTGGCCCGCTCCAACCCTCGCCCCGGCTGTTGCATTCGTGAGCCGCATTTGGCATAGCTCTGCCGTTGCCGGCGAGCGATCGCCGCCAATCGGATGCGGGTGTAGCTCAGTGGTAGAGCACGACCTTGCCAAGGTCGGGGTCGAGGGTTCGAGCCCCTTCGCCCGCTCCAGATTTTCTTCAATAGAAGAGTTTGACGAAGGCCCGCCGTGTTGGCGGGCTTTTCGTTTTCCGATGCGTGCTCAGTCAGAGAGCGACGATCCCACCTACTATCTTCAGATTGAGGTTTGCGCATTCGTCACGGCGTGAGAGCGACGGCACCGCGAAGTGCTCTGCCACACAAATTTGCGACGCGTTCGACAGCTTTGCGGCTGGACGAACGGCGACACCCGCTAACGAGGGCGTCGTGAGGTGCTTCAAAAATACGCATTGTGAGCTGCCGCACTGCGGCGAGTTGCAAGAATCCTCTCCTTGGAAAAAGTTCCAAAGAAATTTCTTCTTCGTCGGAATTTCTTTTTCGTCCAATCCGCTTTCGTCAGACCAGGACGCAAAGGGCGCGCTTCTCAGGGGCGGCGGATGTGCTAACATTTTTGGGTCTGACCAACCTAACAGCTTTCTCAAACTACCTCACAGCAGACCAAAATCCGTCTCTCAAAACCTTCGAATCAAAAACGAACGCAGCCGCGTGGCTGTAAAAGGGGAGTGTCGCGATGAAATCGGCTTTCAATCGATCTGTTTTTGCGCTTGCAGCAATCTTCGCTGTCGCGGGGGCCAGTACGGTCTACGCGCAGCAGAAGCTGCATTCGTATCAATCCGGAACCAAGGAATTCTGGACCCATCCGCCGGATGACTGGTTCCTTGGCGACGAGACTGAAGCCCAAAAGGGCCTCGCGCCGCCGTCGGGTCCGCCGACCGGCGCATCGGAAGCGGAACTCGCCGCGCTGATTAAAAAGATAAAACTGCCGCCGGGCTTCCAGATCGAAGTCTACGCGCCGGGCGTGCTGGCCGCGCGGCAGATGGCCTGGGGCGACAAGGGCACGCTGTTCGTCGGCTCCTTCGGTCTCGGCAACGTCTATGCCATCACCGACAATGGCGGCAAGAAACAGGTCAAGACCATCCTCAAGGGCCTCAACATGCCCACCGGTCTCGCCTTCCGCAACGGCGCGCTTTACGTCATCGCCGTCGACAAGTTGATCAAATACGACAACGCCGAGGCCAATCTCGACAAGCTCGGGGACGGCAAGGTGGTCTATGACGACATGCCGTCCTACGCGGCGCATGGCTGGAAGTACCTCGCTGCCGACAAGGATGGCTGGTTCTACGTGCCGTTCGGACCTCCCTTTAACATCGGCATTCCGCCGACCAGCGTGTCACAGATCCGCCGCGTCGATCCCCAGACCGGCAACGCCGAACTGGCGGCGCTCGGCGTCCGCAACAGCGTCGGCGGCGATGTCGATCCGCGCAGCGGCAAATACTGGTTCACCGAAAACGCGCGCGACTGGATCAGCGACGACCTGCCGAGCGACAAGCTCAACATGATCTCGAAGGTGGGCGAGCACTTCGGCTATCCGTATTGCCACCAGGGCGACCTGCCCGATCCGAAATTTGCGATGGGTCACAAATGTTCGGAATTCACCCCGCCGGTGCTCAATCTCGGCGCGCACGTGGCGCCGCTCGGCATGAAGTTCTATACCGGCGAACAGTTTCCCGCCGACTACAAGAACAACATCCTGATCGCCGAACACGGTTCGTGGAACCGGCATAAATATCAGGGTGGGCGGATCGTGCGGGTGATCGTCGGTCCGGACGGCAAGAATCCCAAGCAGGAAGTGTTCGCATCCGGCTGGATCGAGGGAGACCAGGGCTATCTCGGCCGGCCTGACGACATCATCCTGGCCAAGGACGGTTCGATCCTCGTCGCCGACGATTGGGCCGGCGCGATCTATCGCATCAGCTACAAGAAGTAACGCTAAAGAGAGACTGGAGGCTGCGGTTGCCCGGGAACGAGCGGCCGCGGCTTTTTGTTGCAGCTATGTGGCGGCGGTCTTGTTGAGGTCGTGATGCCCGGACTTGCCGCCTTCGCTAAAGCTACGGCGGGCCAATACTGGACAGCCCCGGCGAAGCCTTGGCGTAGCCGGGATCCCATCAAATAAAATCGTCTTGCAAGTGATGGATGGCCGGGTCAAGCCCGGCAATGACGAGAGGAGAGCAATGGGAATGCGGATTGCTTTGGTCGGAGTTCTGTCAGCCGCAATGATCTGCGGATCCATAGCGCGCGCCGCCGATACCGCCGCGGTCAAGGAAAAGGCCGAGGTCTGTGCCGGCTGTCACGGCGATGGCGGCATTTCGCAAACCGAGAACATTCCCTCGCTTGCGGGCGAGCCCGATCAGTTCACCCAGTGGCAATTGGTGTTCTTCCGTAGCGGCGCGCGCAAGAACGAACTGATGCAGCCGATCGCCGAGCAAATCAGCAATGAGGATATTCGCAGTCTCGGCGCTTATTTTGCTTCGCTGACGCCGCCCAAGCCCGCAACGCCCGACGACAATCCCGATCTGTCGCAAAAGGGCGCGCAGGCGGCCGTCGGGCGGCGCTGCGCGTCATGCCACGGCGACGGCTTTGCCGGCACCAAGGCGGTTGCGCGCCTCGCCGGCCAGCGCGAAGAATATCTGGCCAAGGCGCTGCACGACTATAAATCGAGCGTGCGGTCCGGCGGCGCCGGCGCGGCGATGGCGGAAGTTGCCTATCCCCTGAGCGACGAGGAAATCACCGCACTCGCCCATTATCTCGCGCATCTGTGAATGAATTTTTGCCGTCCCCGCGAACGCCGGGACGACAACGTCATCCCCGCTGCTTCTCATAGGCTTTCAGATGCGTGTAGGCGGTGCGCAGCCGCGGCACCGGCACTTTAGCGGCGTCGCCGCGCGCGATCAGGTCGCCGATCACGTGATCGGCTTCGACCGGCGCCCCGGCCTTGATGTCGCGGAACATCGACGCGGTCAGCGGCGATCCCTCGGCGGTGAGCATGGCCGTGGTTCGTTCCAGGAACGGCGCCCGGGGCGCATAACCCTCGGCGGTCGCAATGGCCTTGGTCTCATCGAGCATGCCCAGGATAAAATCCTTGCCGCCGGGCGCGGCCAGGATATTGCCGACCGAGGTCCGCATCAGGCTGGTCGAGGCGGCAAGGGTCGACAAAAACACCCATTTCTCCCACATCTCCTGCAGGATGTTTTCGCTCGCGACCGAACCGAACTTGCCGCTTTCGAATACTTTCGCGATGGCGCGGACCCGATCGGACATCTTGCCGTCGCGTTCGCCGAAATTGAGCGATTGCATCGGCGCCAACTGGACCACTTCGCGCTTTTCGTTGAGGGTGACCGCGATCGCGCAGAGCCCGCCGAGCACGCGCTCGCGTCCGAACCTCTCATCCAGCACGTCGAGATGCAGCATGCCGTTGAGCAGCGGGATGATGGCGGTGTTTGGCCCGACCGCCGGTGCAAACGATTTTATGGCGTCGTCGAGATCGAACGCCTTGCAGCTCAAGAGCACCACGTCGAACTTTTCATTCAATCGGTCCGCCTGCACTGTCGGCGGATTTTTCAGCGTCACGTCGCCGTTGGGGCTTTTGATCACGAGGCCGGCATCGGCGAGTTCGGCGGCACGGCGCGGACGCACCAGAAATGTCACGTCCTGACCGGCCTGCAGCATCCGGCCGCCAAAATATCCGCCGATGGCGCCGGCGCCGACCACGAGAATACGCATTGTCTGGTTCCTTTTGTTGTTGTTCTCAAGAGGCGAGCTGGATCGCGCCGCGGAGCCTGTCATCGGGCGCGCATTCGCGCGACCCGTTGGCCCGCAATGACGGTGTTACTCGCCCAAAACCATCTCCTCGACGTCGCGCAGCTGTTCCTTGCCGAAGAAAATTTCCTTGCCGACGAAGAAAGTCGGCGAGCCGAACGCGCCGCGCGCGACGGCTGCCTGGGTGTTGTCGATCAGTTTGGCCTTGACGCCGGCGTCCTGCGCGCGCGCCAAAAGTTTTGCGCCGTCGAGCCCGGATGCGGTCAGCGCCTTCGCCGCCACTTCGGGATCGTCCATCTTCTTCGGCTCGACCCACATGTGATGAAACGCGGCGTCGACATATGTTTCGAACACGCCCTCGAACTGGGCGGCGATCGCGGCGCGCATCAGATTGAGGGTGTTGACCGGAAAGAACGGATTCCAGATATAGGGCTTGACGTTGAAGCGCTTGATGAAGCGCTCTGTCTCCAGCGCATTGAACTCGGGTTTGTTCTTGACGCCGGCCAGCGTTTCGGCCGGCGATTTGTTGTTGGTGGCCTTGAAGATGCCGCCTAAGAGAATCGGCACATATTCGAATTTCACGCCGATGCGTTGCTCGATCGCCGGGATCGCCTCATGGCTCAGGAACGCGTTGGGGCTTCCGAAATCGAACATGAATTGCGGGGCGGTCAAGCTCACGGCGGTCTCCCTTAAGTGGCGGCTTCTTATATGATCGCTATCATCCCAATCAGCCTAGCGGTTCACATTTGCGGGATCAGCCGGCGGTGCGATCGCTGAAGGCGAGCTTGACGACGTGGTCCCTGATATCGCGCGGCCAGGACGCAATCAGTTCGACAAAACGCCGGCGGTCGTCCGCGAACAAGGCCCGCGAGGCTTCCTCGAAATGGGCGAGATTGCCGGCCATCGCCGACATGAAATGATAGGCCGCCTCGCGTGCCGCGCGGCTGCGATCGCGATCGCCGCTATTGCGCCGCGCCTCCTCGACAAGCTTTCGTAGCGCCACCGACGCGCCACCGGGCTGCGCCCCCAGCCAGTCCCAGTGGCGGGGCAACAACGTCACTTCGCGCGCGACGACGCCGAGCTTGGGCCGGCCGCGCCCGCGCGGCTCTGCGGCGGCCAGGTCATCGGCGGGAGGTTCCGGATTGGAGGCCGGTTGCGGCAGCCGTGCGACGATGTCGCGTTCGGTGCCGCGGAGGTCGAGATCGATCGGCCGGCCGCTCGCATCGTCAAAGATGACGATCGGCTCGGCAGCAGCGCTCCTGGACGCCTTCATGACGGCGAGCGCGACGTCGGCCAGTGGGCCAGAAGTCAGCCGCTGATCGCCGCTAAAGGCGGTGAAGCATTTCGAATCCGCTTGGATCATCGAGAAAACTCTAAGGTTAAAGCCAGTGTGTAATTATACCCGGATAAATTAGGGCGTCAATAACATCCGGATGATAATCGCTCCTAAGACCGTCTCGACTTTCAAGCGCCCGGCTGGCACCACCGGCCACCAAACGCTTGTGCCATTGCGTTCAGGGGGAATCGCCATGCTCACCGTCCATCATCTCAACGATTCCCGTTCCCAGCGCGTGCTGTGGCTGCTGGAGGAGTTGGGCGTTCCCTATGAGATCGTGCGCTATCAGCGTCAGCCGGACATGCGTGCGCCGGCAGAGCTGCGCGCCGTCCATCCGCTCGGAAAATCCCCCGTCATCACCGACAACGGCAACGCCATCGCGGAATCAGGCGCGATCGCCGAATACCTCATCGAAACCTATGGCAACGGTCGCCTGATCCCGCCGCCCAAGACGCCGGAGCGGCTGCGCTACACCTATTGGCTGCATTACGCGGAAGGCTCGGCGATGCCGCCGCTGCTGCTAAAGCTGCTGTTCACGCTGATGCCGCGGCGCGCGCCGGCGCTGTTGCGCCCGTTGGTACGCAAGGTCTCCAATCAGGCGCTGACCACGCTGGTCAATCCGCAGCTGAAGCAGCACATGGCGTTCTGGGAAAGCGAACTGGCAGACCGCGAATGGTTCGCCGGCGGCGCATTCACCGCCGCCGACATCCAGATGAGCTTTCCGCTGGAGGCCGCCGCCGCGCGCGGCGGGCTCGAGCAGGGTCACCCCAGGGCGATGGCGTATCTCGACCGCATCCACGCCCGCCCGGCCTATCAGCGCGCGCTCGAGCGGGGCGGGCCGTATTCGGTCGGGCGGTGAAAAACCCCTACAGCCCCAGCTTCTTCTTGCGCTGGCCGAGCGTGCGCAGCCGCAGCGCGTTGAGTTTGATAAAGCCGGCGGCGTCGCGATGGTCGTAGGCGACCGCGCCTTCCTCGAAGGTGACGAGGTCCTGATCGTACAGCGAATATTGGCTCTCGCGGCCGACCACGATGACGTTGCCCTTGTAGAGTTTTAGCCGCACCTGGCCGGTGACATATTGCTGGCTGTGATCGATCGCCGCCTGCAGCATCTCGCGCTCCGGCGCGAACCAGAAGCCGTTATAGACGAGCTCGGCATATTTCGGCATTAGCTCGTCCTTGAGATGGGCCGCACCGCGATCCAGCGTGATCGATTCGATGCCGCGGTGGGCGGCGAGCAAAATCGTGCCGCCCGGCGTCTCATACATGCCGCGCGACTTCATGCCGACAAAGCGGTTCTCGACGAGATCGAGCCGCCCGATGCCGTTGGCGCGGCCGAGTTCGTTGAGTTTTGTCAGCAAGTTTGCCGGCGACAATTTCTTGCCGTCGATCGCGGTGGCGTCGCCCTTTTCGAAATCAATCGTGACGTAGGTCGCCTTGTCCGGCGCCTTTTCCGGATCGATGGTGCGCGAATAGACGTAATCGGGCACTTCCTGCGCCGGGTCCTCCAGCACCTTGCCTTCGCTGGAGGCGTGCAGGAGATTGGCGTCGACCGAGAACGGCGCCTCGCCGCGCTTGTCTTTTGCGATCGGAATCTGATGCGTCTCGGCAAACGCGATCATTTGCTCGCGCGACCGAAAATCCCATTCGCGCCACGGCGCGATGATGGTGATGTCGGGCTTTAACGCATAATAGCCTAGCTCGAACCGGACCTGATCGTTGCCCTTGCCCGTGGCCCCATGGGATACCGCGTCGGCGCCGAGCTTCTCGGCGAGTTCGATTTGCTTCTTGGCAATCAACGGCCGCGCGATCGATGTGCCGAGCAGATATTGCCCCTCATAGACCGCGTTGGCGCGGAACATCGGAAACACGTAGTCGCGGACGAATTCCTCACGCACATCCTCGATAAAAATGTTCTCGGGCTTGATGCCGAGCAGCAGCGCCTTCTGGCGCGCGGGCTCCAATTCTTCGCCCTGGCCGAGGTCGGCGGTGAAGGTGATAACTTCAGCGCCATAGGTGGTCTGCAGCCACTTCAAGATGATCGAGGTGTCGAGCCCGCCCGAATAGGCAAGCACCACCTTCTTCACGTCCTTGCTCATGAAAACCCTGCCGAATTGGGATTGAGGTTCAAAATTTCGCGGGACTATAGGCGGAAAGGTCGGTTGCGCAAGCGCTCACTCGGCCGGATTTGGCCCGACACGGGGTTTGCGCCGTCGCTGAAAGAAGCGAAAGGCGGGCCAGGCGAGCCGGGTCAGCGCGGCGTCGATACGCTCGTCGGATAGGCGGGTCGAGGGCCAGCGGTAGATATAGCCAAAGGCCAGCCAGATCACGACAAACGTCACCAGACCGGCGGTGGCAACGTCCGTGAAAAAATGGCCGCCGAACGCCATCCGCAGCCCGCTCGTCACCACCCCGAACAGGGTCGCCGCAACATAGGCCAGCGGCCGCCAGGCCGGCGGCGTCAGCGCCGCGGGCGCAAAGGTCCAGAACGCGGTCGCGCCCTCGCCGGAGAAGAACGAACAGTTGCGGGCGCAGCCGCCGCGCGGATCCCACCACGCCACGAATTGATCCGGTCCGTTGAATTCCGTCACCACCACCGGGCGCGGCCGGCCCCAATAGCTCTTGAAGGTGAGATTGGTGAGAACGCCCGCCGAAAGAAAAAGCGTTACCAGCAGGAAAATGGTCGCGCGCCCGGACACCAAAAGCGGCCGGTCCGGCCGAACGAATTTTGTCACCAGCGCGACGATCGCAGGCAGCGCAAGTCCCCACGCGATCCACATCGCGCCGTCGCGCGCCAACACGGCCAGCGTGTTCATCTTGAGCGGAAAAGTTCTGCTCACGGGATCATAAAACAGCGCGGCCAATTTCAGATCGAGTTCCGGATAAATACCGAACAGCAATCCGACCACAAAGGCTATTCCAAGCGCGATGAAAAGTCCGGTCCGGTTCATGGCGCGGGGTTTAGCCGAGGTGGTTGGGGATGAAAACCCCCGTCGTCATCCCCGGATGAGTGCGTTTGCGCGCACCTCAGGATGACGGCGGTGATTGTGGCGGCGCTGACGATGCAGTTGAATGCGACGGCAATGGCGGCGGCGGCCGCAACGGTTGTGGCGGTTCGCGCCAGGCGCCGGCGTTGCGGCCGGCGATCATCCAATAGATGACGCCGGCGACGATGCCCGCGCCGGTCATGATTTCGAGATGGCGCCGCACGATGCCGTCGAAGCGTAAGGTTTCGGTATCAAACGGAACGAGGCTGAGATAGCAGGCAAGCCCGACCAGGCCGCCGCCGACCGCGTAGGCCAGCGCGCTCCTGACGTGGAACGCTTCCGTGATCGCAGCCACGAGCATCGCCGGCAGCAGCGCAAACCCGCTGATGAAGATAAAACCGAAACCGAGCACGATGTTGAACGCGCCGGGATCGACCGGGCCGGTCCCGAGATCGCTGAATTCGGGAAACAGTACCGCGATCACCACGATCATCCCCGCCACCAGGCAGGCGGCGAGAAACGCGAACAGGATGACGAACAGGCGGCCGATCAGTGCCATGCAATCATATCCAACAACTCAGGCAAGAATCTCTCAACCCGGCCATGACGGCGTCAATGTGGCGGAAGCCGCCTAATCCGTCATCGCCATGGCGCGGAGCGCCTGGCGCTCGCGGGCCGACAATTTCTCGGTCTCCGATTTGAGCTGGCCGCAGGCGGCGAGGATGTCGCGGCCGCGCGGCGTGCGCACCGGCGAGGAGTAACCCGCGTTGAAAATGTATTCGGAAAATTTTTCGATCTGGTCCCAGTCCGAGCATTCGAAAACCGTGCCCGGCCACGGGTTGAACGGGATCAGATTGATCTTGGCCGGAATCCCCGTCAGCAGCTTCACGAGAAGCTTCGCGTCTTCCATGGAATCGTTGACGCCTTTGAGCATCACATATTCGAAGGTGATGCGGCGCGCATTGGAAGAACCGGGATAGTCGCGGCAGGCCTGCAGCAGTTCGGCAATCGGATATTTACGGTTCAACGGCACCAATTCGTTGCGCAATTCGTCGCGCACCGCGTGCAGCGAGATCGCCAGCATGACGCCGATTTCCTCTCCGGTGCGGATGATGTTCGGCACTACGCCCGAGGTCGACAGCGTGATGCGGCGGCGCGAAATGCCGATGCCTTCATTATCCGAAACAATCAAAAGCGCATCGCGCACGGCGTCGAAATTATACAACGGCTCACCCATGCCCATCATCACCACATTGGTGACGAGGCGGCTTCCGGTCGGCGTCTCGCGGTCGGCCCAGTCATTGAGGCGATCGCGCGCCACCATGATCTGGCCGACGATTTCGCCGGCGGTCAAATTGCGAACCAGCCGCTGCGTTCCGGTGTGGCAGAACGAGCAGTTCAGCGTGCAGCCGACCTGCGAGGAAACGCATAGCGTGCCGCGGTCGGTTTCCGGGATATAGACGCACTCGACTTCATGCGCCTTTTCGACGCTGTCGCCGCTCGGCAAGCGCAACAGCCATTTGCGGGTGCCGTCGTTGGAGATTTGTTCGGCGACCACCTCGGGGCGCGCGACGGTGAAATGCGCATCGAGCTGGGTGCGCATCTCCTTGGAGATGCTGGTCATGTCGCCGAAATTGTTGGCGCCACGGACGTAAATCCAGTGCCACAGCTGCTGCACGCGCATTTTGCGCTGCGCCGGCGCGACGCCGATCTCGCCTAGTCGCTCGGCGACCTCCGCGCGCGACAGCCCGACCAGCGAGGGCTTTGCCGGCGGCACATAGCTTTCGAGCGCGACCTTTTCCAAAGGGGCGCTTGCGCCGGGTGTTTCAACAGTGGTCTGCATAACTCGACATCTCAATGAAGCTCGTCATGCCCGGGCTCGTCCCGGGCATCCACGTCCTTTGTTGCCGACCGTTAAGACGTGGATGGCCGGGACGAGCCCGGCCATGACGGCCAATAATCCGTGCCCGTTATATAGCAATCAGTACCGCAAATGCGACCGCCTAGCGCCTGCAATCCTGCGCCAGCCGGTCGAGCGCCTGGGCGAGCCCCTTCAGCGAGAAGGTGTCGGTGGTCTCGGTGCCCTTCGCCGACACGCCCTTGACGATCACGTCAGCCGATTTGCGCATGGCCTCGACCATCCGCTCTTCCTCGGCGGCGTTCTTGATCCAGAGGCCGTCGCCCTGGGTGTACATCGCGTAAGACGCGCCGCCGACCTCCAGCGTCGATTCCGATCCGGGCTTTAACGTGTAGCCGATCATGACGGAAACTTCGTTGGTGACTTTCTCGGCCGGGCGCGTGGAGACAAAGGCGTAGGCCGGATCGCGCGGCCGGTTCGGCGGATTGGTTTTCGACGACGAAGGTTTTGCCAGTGCAAAACATACCTTCTTGCCGTTCGGCGTTGCGGTATAGGCGCCCCAGGTGCCGTACTGGCCGATCAGCGTCGGCTCGGTGCTGCCGGCAACCGCGGCGGCGGCGGTCGGCTTGGTTTCCGGCTTTGCGGGGACGGGCTTGGCCGCGCTTTTTGCTGCTTTCGACGACGCGCCCTGCGCCTGCGCAAGGCCGGTTGCCCCGCACACCAGCACACCAGCTACCAGGGCTGTCAGAATTCGCCGCACGGACATGACCGGGTCTGGTTCCCTCATCATTGTGACTGGAAGATGGCCCGAATCTCATTGTCACCTTCGCGAGAGATAGCCGGAAAATGCCTTTTTGGGAAGGCAGTTAGGGAGCGTCGCGCGAGCGCCCGGCGAGCTCTAACCCTGACCTTTCGACCGCGCGGCTCGCTGCTGTTCCCACTGCGCATCGCTCCACTGCAGCAGATCTTCCGCGCCGGAAGAGCGCAAATGCGCACCGCCATCCTGCACCACCATCTCGCCATTGATGTAGGCTGCGGCATCCGAAATCAGGAAACTCGCGAGATCGGCGAGCTCGCGATGCTCGCCGGCGCGACCGAGCGGATTCCGCATGGCCCAGCCTTCGTCGCGGCCCTCGGGGCGAAGCTGACCGGTGGCACCTGCGGTCGGAAACGCGCCGGGTGCGATCGCGACGGTACGGATGCCCCTGGGTCCCCACTCCACCGCCAGGCTCTTGGTCATCGCCAGCACGGCCGACTTCGCCATCGCCGACGGCACCGTGAAGGCGCGGCCGGTAATGGTCGAGGTCGAGAGGATCGAGAGCACGACGCCTTTGTGCTTTGCTTCGATCCAGCGCCTGCCGGCCGCGAGCGTGCAATACATCGTGCCATGCAGCGTCGGCGCGAGGATGGAGTCCGCGGCGCGGAACGACAAGTGCTCGGTCTGCGCGATGAACGTGGCAGCGGCATTGTTGACGAGAACATCGAGCGGCGCCTCGCGCCAGATCGTGTCCATCATGGCATCGACCTCGGCGCCATCCCGAGTATCGCACCTGACGACGGCGACCTTCCCGCCGAGATCGCCGCGCAACTGCGCCGCGGTCGCCTCCAGCAATTCGAGCCGGCGGCCGCAGATGATCAGCTTGGCGCCAAGCTCGACAAAACGCCGCCCCATTGCCGCCCCGAGCCCGGAGCCGCCGCCGGTCACCAGAATCCGCTTTCCCGCCAGCAGGTTCCTTTCAAACATTGTTCCATTCCTCCCGCTGTTGTCGCCCGGCTTCAAATCCGGCATGAAGTGTCGAAGCCTCAACTCTGCGTCCGAAACTCAGGTGTGTCCATGAAAGCCATTCTCTGCTCTCAATATTGCGGCCCCGACGACCTCGTGCTGACCGAAGTGCCCAATCCCGTTGCCGGACCCAATGAAGCGGTGATCGCGATCAAATCCGCGGCGCTGAATTTTTTCGACCTGTTGATGATCCAGGGCAAATATCAGATCAAGCCGCCGTTTCCGTTCTCGCCGGCCGCCGAAGTCGCGGGCGTGATCGAAAGCGTCGGCGCTGGCGTCACCGATCTGAAAGTCGGCGATCGCGTGGTCGCATCCTGCGGTCACAACGGCGCACGCGAAAAGATCGCGCTGCCGGCGAATTCCATCGTCAAAATTCCCGACAATCTGGATTTCGACCGCGCCGCCGGCATCATCATCATCTACGGCACCGCGCTGCATGCGCTGGAAGATCGCGCGAGCCTTAAGCCCGGCGAAACGATGGCGGTGCTCGGCGCTGCCGGTGGCACGGGGTTGGCGGCCTGCGAGCTTGGCAAACTGATGGGCCTGAAGGTGATTGCCTGCGCATCGTCGGACGAAAAGCTTGAATTCGCCAAGCAACACGGCGCCGAGCTCGGGCTGAATTACGCCAAGGAGGATCTGAAGGAAGGTCTGCGCAAGCTCACCGGCGGCAAGGGCGCCGATATCATTTTCGACCCGGTCGGAGGCAGCTACGCCGAGGCCGCGCTGCGTTCAATCGCATGGGAAGGCCGCTTTTTGGTGATCGGGTTCGCCGCCGGCGACATTCCGAAAATGCCGCTCAATCTGGCACTGCTGAAGGGCTGCGATATCAGAGGCGTGTTCTGGGGCGCCTGGGCGCGGCTCAATCCGGAAAAGAACCGCGCCAATCTGGAAAAGCTCGTCAAGTGGACGGCGGAAGGCAAGATCTCCTCCCATGTCGACCGCACGTTCCCGCTGGCGCAAACCGCCGACGCTTTAAAGGTGCTCGCGGGTCGCAAGGCGATGGGCAAGGTGATCCTGCATCCGTGATGGGTGTAGGCCCGCACTGTCATGCGCGGGCTTAACCCGCGCATCGCTAACCGGTCGGGGTGGGCGCAAAGATTTCCTGTTCGGCGCCGACGCCCTTGAGCGAAAACGCGCCGAGGGATTGCGCGGCGATCGCGCCGGCTTTGACGAAATCGGACGACAGCAGGAGCTGCCGGCCTAGCTGCCGGCACATCGATTCGATGCGCGCGGTGAGGTTCACGGCGGGCCCGATCACCGTGAAATCGAGCCGGGTGTCGCTGCCGATATTGCCATACAGGACGTCGCCGACATGGAGCGCCAGCCCGTAATCGATGCGCGGCTGGTCCAAACCGCTCCGCCGCCGGTTTTCTTCGGCGAGGGCTGCCTGCGCGCGTTCTGCGGCAGTGAGCGCGGCGCGACAGGTCGCCGCGGCATCAGCTTCAATCGGAAAGATCGCGAGCATGGCATCGCCGATGAACTTCAGGATCTCGCCGCCCTCGGCTGCGACGGCATCGCACATCGGGCCGAAATAGCAGTTGAGCAGATCAATCAGCGCGTCGCGCGGCAGCGTTTCGGAGAGATTGGTGAAGCCGCGCAGGTCACAGAGCCAGATCACCGCCCAAATGGTCTCGCCGCCGCCGCGCCGGATCTGGCCCTCGAGCACGCGTCCGCCCGATTGGGCGCCGACATAGGTATCGAGCAGGGTGCGCGCGGTCCGGCGCAACGCCTGAACTTCGAGATTGAAGGCGACCGCGGGGATCATGGCCTCGAACAGCGCGAGTTCGTCGGCGTCGAAACCGGCGTGGCGCGTGGTGGCGAGCGAAAGCGCCTTGTGGCTGCCATCGGCGAACGGGACCGAATACACGACATAATCGGCAAGACCCTCGCGGCGCAGGTCGGCGAGAACAGCGAATTCCCCGGCTTGCGGCGGCGTCGTGAGATCGCAGCGCACCGGGCCGCCGCCTTGATAGGCGATGCCGATCGGACTGTTTGACAATACCGCCGGGACGCCCGGGTCAGTGCGGTACAGACGTTCGGAAGTGCCCTTGCCGAACTGCCACAGGCCGCTGAAGGAAAAAATCTGCGGATGCAGGATTGGGACGCCGGTGGTGATGCGCGAGACGTCAACGCCCGCCGCCAGCAGCTCAAGCGCAAAGGCTTCGAGAAATTCGCTTGGATCGGCGAGCCTGCGGGCATCCGTCATCAGCCAGCGAATCAGCGGATGGCTTTCGTGTCGGGCGCTGAGCTTCAACACGGTGGCCCGCTCAACTCTCTCGCTCGATCCCGCGCTTCAACGCGGCGCGGGCTGCCTCGCGATGCTCCGGCGTGATGTGGTTCGCAACCAGGCGGATCGCGGTGGCGAGCACCGCCGCATCGTCGGTGTAGCCGAGCACCGGCAGCATGTCCGGGATGAAATCGAACGGCAGGATGAAATAGGCGATGGCCCCTAACAGCGCCGCCTGCACGTGGCGTGGCGTCTGTTTGTCGAACGCGCAGTAATACGCCGCGAGCAAATCCTCGGCGAACGGAATCCTCGCCAGCACCCGCTTCAGTTTGATCCAGAAGCGCCGGCGCACGCTTTCGCGATCTTTCGCCAGCTCATCGGCCGGCTCGAAACCCACGGTATGTTCCGAGATCATCGCCTAAGCGCTCCTCAAAAGCCTGCGCGGGGGGATCGTGGCCCGCGGACACCCCTCGAAGCTGGGGATTTTGCGCGTCTGCCGCAAGGTTGCGCAGCGGCATGCGCGAGTTCAGGCGACGCCGAACTGGCTTGCGATTGCGTTCATCGCCTTGGCAAGCTCGATGTCGCGCGCGGTGACGCCGGAGGCGTCGTGGGTCGCCAGAACCACCTCCACCGTCTTGTAAACGTTGCGCCATTCCGGGTGATGGTCGTTCTTTTCGGCCACCAGCGCCGCGCGCGACATGAAGCCGAAGGCTTCGTTGAAATCCTTGAAAACGAAGGTCCGTGCAATCGCCTCGCGCCCCTGCGTCTCGCTCCACCCGGACAGGTCTTTCAGGGCCGATTTGCGCGCCTCCACCGACAGCCGTTCCACCATGGTCGCCTCCGTTGATCCCTTGGCCTTATAGCCTTGGCCCTATCCTAACACCGATCGGCATCCCCGGGGTCCATGCCAATGCGTCAAGGCGCTCCGGTAACCATGACGCAGATGTAACCCTGCGCCAGTAGGAAATTTGCTACAATATGGTCATAAGCGCATCGGCAAGATGAAATTGAGCCTCAAACGCTTGTTTGCGAGATCGATGACCGGAGGCTTCGACCTTGTCGAGCCGCCGGTTGCGTCGCTGCGGCCGGCGCAGCGGCGGGCGATGTTCGTCACACTGGCCGGCGTCCTTGCCATTATCGGCGCGCTGGCCGGCGGTTACTACTTCGCGATGCGGCCAATGACCCTGAGGATCGCGGTCGGGCCTGCGAACTCCGATGACGTCAAGGTGGTCCAGGCCCTGACGCAAGCCTTTACCCAAACGCATAGCTACGTCCGGCTGCGCCCGATCCAAACCGATGGCGCGGCCGCGAGCGCACAGACGCTAGCCGACGGCAAGGCCGAGCTCGCCATCATCCGGGGCGATCTCGACGTGCCGAAAAATGCCCAGGCCGTGGCGACCTTGCGCAAGAACGTCGCGGTGCTGTGGGTGGCTCCGTCCGCCAAGGCCAAAGGCAAGAAAGCCGGTCCGAAGATCACCAAGATCGCTCAGCTCTCCGGACGTCGGATCGGCGTCGTTGGGCGCACCCAGGCCAATGTCAATCTGCTGAAAGTGATCCTGCAGCAATATGGCGTCGATCCGACCAAGGTCGAGATCTTCCAGTTCCCGGCCGCCGAGGCCGCCGAGACCATCCGCAACCAGAAGGCGGACGCCTATCTCGCCGCGGGACCAGTCAACAGCAAGATCACCCTGGATGCGATCAACGCATCGACACACGAGGGCGGCACGCCGACCTTCCTCGGCATCGATTCGAACGAGGCGATTGCGACCAACCATCCCGTCTACGAGGCCGCCGATATTCCCGCCGGCACATTTGGCGGCTCGCCCGGCAAGCCCGACGACGACGTGAAGACGATCAGCTTCTCCCACCATATCGTCGCGCGCAAAGGTCTTTCGGAAGCGACCATTGCCGCCTTCACCCGGCAGTTGTTCGCGGTCCGGCAGCAGCTGATGTCGGAATTCCCGCTGGCCGCGAAAATCGAAACCCCCGACACCGACAAGGACGCCGTGATCCCGGTGCATCCGGGCGCCGCGGCCTTTGTCGACGGTGAGGAAAAAACCTTCCTCGACCGCTACAGCGATTTCATCTGGTGGGGCCTGATGGGGCTGTCGGCGATGGGGTCGGCCGGCGCCTGGTTCGCGGGCTACCTGAAGAAGGACGAGCGCAACAACAACTCCTCGCTGCGCGAGCGGCTGCTGGAGATGCTGGCGAGGGCGCGCCGCAGCGATTCCATCGACGAGCTCGAGCAGATGCAGACCGAGGCCGACGCCATCCTGCGCGATACCCTGCAGTGCTTCGAACACGGCGCCATCCAGGAAGGCGCGTTGACCGCCTTCAACATTGCACTCGACCAATTCCACCACGCGGTGGCTGACCGCAGGGCGCTGTTGATGAGCATGTCGCAAAACCTGCAGCGGGCCGGCGCGCAGTTTCGCGCGACCGGGACCTTGTGAGCGGCGACCCGGTAATTCCCTAGCGTTGATGCATCATGCGCTCGCTGGGATTTCCGCTGAGGAAAACCACAGCTCCTTGCAAATGGCGACCGCGGTGTCATCCGGCTCGCGGTCGGTCCTCAACCACAGTGACCGCGCCGACCATGCCTCGCCGTTTCCGGGGACCATTTCACATTCCTCGGCATCCGAGGCCCCGACGCAAGGAATGAAATACGACCCCATCAGCGGTTTGACGCTGAAACCGGCAGCACACCGCGTGATGATGATGGCAAGCCCGACCGCTTGCGACGGCCGCCACGGGAAAATCAGCCGGCCTTGCGGACGCAGCGCCTTGAGCCACGACAGCGGCGGCGTCACCACGCCGGCGTTGACGTAGATCAGGTCCGACGGCGGCAGCGGCAGCCGCGTCGCGTCACCCTGGATGACGGACACGCCCTCGAACGGCCTTAGATTTTCCCGCGCCTTGTTTGCCAGTCCCTCATCGATCTCGAAGGCGCGCACCACGCCGCCGGGTAGCGTCAGCACCGAGAGGATGGCGGTGTAATATCCGGTTCCTGCGCCGATGTGACAGACCGCCTCGCCCGGCTTCGGTTCGACGGCGCCCATCCAGGCGGCATGCAGAAAGGGCTCGCCATTGTTGATACCCTTCGCCGCATCGAGCCTGACCAGCACGTTCTGATAGAGAAACACCGGGTCGGCGCTCGGAGTTTCGACGCTGCGCTGGTAGATGTTGATATGCCAGGGCCCGGGCCCGACAAAGGCCTCGCGGCGGACCAGTTCGAACGCCCGCTCAAATCGCGGATCGGTCGAGCCGCTTGCGACCGCCATCATGGTCGCGAAAAAACCCCTGATCTCTTCGAGACCGGCTTTGCTTTTGCTCGGCATGGCATGGACCGCGGCGGAAGTTCGGTATCTCGGGAGGATATCAAACAATCTCGCCGGCAATAGGTCCAAAAGATCAACGCGTGGTGTTGCCGCCGGGTTGGCATTTCAACAATGCCCGCAACGCATCGCTCGAATAGGGTTTGGGCAACCTCGGCCGGTCCGCGAACGCCGGGGGAAGCAGCACCTCGGTCGAATATCCGGTGACGAAGACGAACGGGATTTTCAGCGTGTCCAGGCGCGCGGCGATCGCAAAGCTTTTTTCGCGGATCAGCCCGACATCCAGCAGCGCAAAATCCGGCGCTCGATCGGCGATCATATCGAGCGCCGTGGCCACGGTTCCCGCGGTGCGCACGGTTTTCACGCCGAAGCCAAGGATGGCCTCCTCGAAATCGAGCGCGATGATCAGGTCATCCTCGACAATCAAAACGTCCTCGGGGAGGGCGGAGAGTCCTTCGGGAGTGGCAGGTTCCATGAGTTCGCTTTGCATCTGAGGTCCAGACCTGAAATCCGAGGAGAGCGCGGGCCGGGCTGCCGTCAGCACGCCGACCGGTTCCCATGACGGAAACCAGCACGTCCTGACGGCGTTGTCTGTGCACTTGTGGACACAAGGAATTGAAATGGCCTGATATTGCGGGAGCGCATGGGAGCACTTCGAAATGGACACGCGACGCCAAAACGTCCCAGACCCCATCGAGCGCCCCTACAACAATCTGTTGCGGCGGCTCAACGCCAGCGACTACGCGCTGATCGCGCCGTATCTTTCCCGGCAAGAAGCCGGACCTAACGAGCTCTTGTATAATCCCGGCGACGATGTCGAGATCGTCCATTTTCCCTGCGGCCCCGCTCTCGCTTCCTACCTCGTTCCCAACGAGGACGGCCGCGACGTCGAGACCATTCTGGTCGGCCGCGAAGGCGCGGTCGGCGGCATCGTCAGCCAGGGGTATCTGCCGGCCTATACCCGCATCATGGTCAAGTTCGGCGGACCCTTCATGCGTCTGCATGTCGGCAAGCTGGACACGGCCAAAGCAAAATCGGGCACGCTGCGTAACGTGTTCGCGCGCTATGCCGACTGCATGCTCGCCCAGATGTTCCAGTCAACCGCCTGCAACGCGATCCATTCGATCGAACAGCGCACGGCGAAATGGATCGTCTCGGCGATGGAGCGTACCGAGGGTGACAATGTCGTGCCGCTGACGCATGAGCAACTCGCGACGCTGCTCGGCGTTGGCCGCAGCTACGCCAGCCGGGTGATTCAGGCGTTCAAGGCGGAGGGGGTTTTGGAGACCCGCCGCGGCTCGATCCTGGTGCGCAACCCTGCGGCGCTGCGGGCGCGGGCCTGCCTTTGCAACGAATCTGTGAAAAACCACTTCGAGGAAGTGCTGCGCGGGGTGTATCCGACCGAAGAGGCCCACAGCGGCTGAAGCAGGCCCGCTTCGGGCCCAAAATCACTAACCAAATTGCAAACAACCCATTGTTTTTTAGCGTTTTCTGAATATATTGCGCCGCAACGAGCAGGGTGTGCCCGGTCCTTTTGGCCGGGCTTCCTTTTTAGGCGCTGGTGCGCCCTCGACTTTCAGGTTTTTGAGCGTGATCCGGAAAAGTGGGTCCCGGTTTTCCGGTGAGATCGTGCTCCAGCCATTGTCTGATGCAGAAGAACCAACATGAAACTTCGCAACGTCGCCATCATCGCCCACGTCGACCACGGCAAGACCACGCTGGTCGATCGCCTGCTGCAGCAGTCCGGCACCTATCGCGAAAACCAGCGCGTCGTCGAACGCGCGATGGATTCCAATGACCTCGAGCGCGAGCGCGGCATCACCATTTTGGCCAAGGCCGCATCGGTGCAGTGGAAGGACACCCGCATCAACATCGTCGACACGCCGGGCCACGCCGATTTCGGCGGCGAGGTCGAGCGTATCCTCAACATGGTGGACGGTGCTTTGGTGCTGGTGGACGCCGCTGAGGGTCCGCTGCCGCAGACCAAATTCGTGGTGTCGAAGGCGCTGAAAGTCGGCCTGAAGCCGATCGTCGTCATCAACAAGGTCGACCGTCCCGACGCGCGGCCCACGGAAGTCATCAACGAGGTGTTCGACCTGTTCGCGGCGCTGGATGCCAGCGAGGAGCAGCTCGATTTTCCGATTCTTTATGGATCGGCCAAGCAGGGCTGGATGGCCGATAGCCCGGAGGGTCCGAAGGATGCCGGCATGCAGCCGCTGTTCGACCTGATCCTGCGCCATGTCGCGCCGCCGACGGTCGAGGAAGGCCCGTTCCGCATGATCGGAACTATTTTGGAGGCCAATCCCTATCTCGGCCGCATCATCACCGGCCGCATCACCTCCGGCACCATCAAGCCCAACCAGGCGGTAAAAGTACTGGGCGGCGACGGCAAGCTGATCGAGAACGGACGCATCACGAAAATCATCGCGTTCCGCGGCATCGAGCGCACCCCGCTGGAAGAGGCCGAAGCCGGCGACATCGTCGCCATTGCCGGCCTCACCAAGGGCACGGTGGCCGACACTTTCTGCGATCCCTCCGTCGATACGCCGTTGAAGGCGCAGCCGATCGATCCGCCGACGGTGTCGATGTCGTTCATCGTCAACAACTCGCCGCTCGCCGGCACCGAAGGCGACAAGGTGACGAGCCGCATGATCCGCGACCGCCTCTTGCGCGAGGCGGAAGGCAATGTCGCGCTGCGCGTCACCGAAGCCGCCGACAGGGATTCCATGGAAGTGTCGGGCCGCGGCGAATTGCAGCTGGCGATCCTGATCGAAACCATGCGTCGCGAAGGTTTTGAGCTCTCCGTGTCGCGTCCGCGCGTCGTGTTGAAGAAGGACGAAGTGACCGGCGATTGGCAGGAGCCGATCGAAGAGGTCGTGATCGACGTCGACGAAGAACATTCCGGCGTCGTCGTGCAGAAGATGAGCGAGCGCAAGGCCGAGATGATCGAGATGCGCCCCTCCGGCGGCCACCGGCTGCGGCTGGTATTTTACGCGCCGACGCGCGGCCTGATCGGCTATCAGGGCGAACTGCTCACCGATACCCGTGGCACCGCGATCATGAACCGGCTGTTCCACGGCTATGCGCCGTACAAGGGCGACATCCAGGGCCGCCGCAACGGCGTTCTGATCTCCAACGATCAGGGCGAGGCGGTGGCTTACGCCATGTTCAAGCTGGAAGACCGCGGCCCGATGATGATCGAGCCGGGCTGGAAGGTCTACAAGGGCATGATCGTCGGCGAGCACACCAGGGAAAATGATCTCGAGATCAACATCCTCAAGGGCAAGCAACTCACCAACATCCGCACCACCTCGAAGGACGAAGCGGTGCGGCTGACCCCACCGATCCGGATGACCTTGGAAAAGGCGCTTGCCTATATCGAGGAAGACGAGCTGGTCGAAGTGACCCCGAAATCGATCCGGCTGCGCAAGAAATTCCTCGACGCCAACGACCGCAAGCGCGCCGAAAAGGCCAAGGAAGCGGTGGCTTGAGAAGCGGGCGAATGGCGAATAGGCAGTAGCGAATAGCGTGAAGGCGTCTTACCTATTCGCTACCCGCCACTCACTATTCGCCTGTTAACCCATGTCCCTCCCCTCCTCTGTCGATATCGCCATCATCGGCGCCGGTGCCGCGGGCCTCGGTGCGGCCCACGCGCTGGAAAATTCCGGCCTTTCGGTCATCGTGCTGGAAGCGCGCGACCGTGTTGGCGGACGCGGTTACACCATCAAGGCTGCGCCCGATGTCATCTTCGACGTCGGCTGCGGCTGGCTGCATTCGGCGGACAAGAACTCCTTCGTCAAAATCGCCCAGCAGCTGAACTTTGAAATCGACAAGAGCCACCCGCCGTGGCGCGAGCAGACCTTTGGCGACATCTTCCCGCCGAAAGAGCGCGCCGAGTTCATCATCGCGCTCGAGGCCTTCCACGATCGCGCCGAGCAGGCCGCGAAAAGCGGCTGCGACAGCGCCGCCAGTCTCTATCTCGAGCCCGGCAACCGCTGGAACCCGATGATCGATGCGATCTCGACCTACGTCAACGGCGCTGAACTCGACCTGGTTTCGATCATCGATGCCCATGCCTACGAAGACACCGAGATCAACTGGCGGGTGCCGCGCGGCTATGGCGCACTGATGGCGGCCTACGGCGCGCCGTGCCCGCTGGCGCTGAACACTCAAGTCACGCTGATCGATCATTCGGGAAAACGCCTGCGGATCGAGACGTCGCGCGGCACGCTTTCCGCCGATCAAGTGATCGTGACGGTGCCGACCAATCTGATCGCCGAGGAGACTGTTCGTTTTCGCCCCTCATTGCCCGTGAAAGTGGACGCCGCGCGCGGCTTGCCGCTTGGCGTCGACGACAAGGTGACGCTGGCACTCAGCGAGCCGGAGGCGCTGCCGAAGGATGGCAATCTGCGCGGCGCCACCATGCGCTCCGCAATGGGCACCTATCATCTGCGCCCGTTCGGCCAGCCCTGCATCGAAGGGTTTTTTGGCGGCCGCTTCGCGAAAGCATTGGAAGACGCCGGCGAGGGCGCGCTGGCCGCGCAAGCGATCGACGAGATCGCCGGGTTTCTCGGCAATGATTTCCGCCGCAAATTGACCCCGCTCGCGGAGTCGCGCTGGGCGTTTGATCCGTTCGCGCGCGGCTCCTATTCGCACGCCCTGCCCGGCCACGCAGGCAAGCGCGCCGTGCTTGCGGCACCCGTCGATGGGCGCTTGTTCTTTGCCGGCGAGGCGACCTCGCCGAATTTTTTCTCCACTGCGCATGGGGCACGGGATTCGGGTGAGAGGGCGGCGCGGGAAGTTCTCAAACCGTCATCCTGAGGTGCGAGCCTTGCGGTGCACTTGCACCGCAAGGGCGCGCACCTCAGGATGACGGGGATGGGTTCGAGTGTATCGTCTCTACCTAATTGCCTACTCGACCACCCTCGCTCTCATCGCCGCATCCGGTACGAAACACGCCTCGTATTTCCCGAAAATCTTGTACCGGTTGCGCGCGACGAGACTGTAGACCGCGTCGCGCAGCGGTTTTGGCACGAGGCGCAATACGCGCACCCAGCTCCATCCCGGCAGATTAGACAAAACCGTCAGCGCGCCGTCGGATTTGAAATGGGCGACGCCGCCATGGATCACGGCGTTGGTATCGGGATCATCCGGGTCGATGCCGAATGCCTGCGCCAGCCGCGCGCCATAGCCGGACTGGATCGCGGTGAAACGAAACCGCTGCTCGACGTCGCGCGACGCCACAAAGCGGACCCAGCGCGAGCAGAACACACAGACGCCGTCGTAGAGGATCACGTCATCGTCCGGCCAGCGGTTGGTCGCGAGCGTTTCCGTCATCGATTGTCCAGTGTCAGCAGCGCCACCAGCATCAGCACGATCGCCGGGCCGGTTTTCACCAGCGCGCCGAGCGGCTCGATCCACAGATCCGGCGTCAGGATCGCTGCCCCCAGCATGTAGCCGAGCGACGCCGCGATGCCCAACATCAATCCGGCGGCGCAGCTGCGGCGAAACGCGATCAGGATGCCGATGGCCATATCCATCAGGCTGGTGCCGACCGTGATGGGGGCGACCAGCGATGGTGGAAAGCCGTGCGAGGCGAGGATTGCGGCGGCGGCATCATAGGAGATCAAAAGCGCGATAAAGCCCGACATGACCCAGAACGCGACGAGGCTCGCGATCACCAGCGCCTTGATCAGGAACAGCCGGGCAAACCATTTGTCCTGGATGGTGGCGGAGCGCTGTCCCACCATCCCTGCAAGCGTTTTCGGCACGATGCCGGTCGCGAGCATCCAGGGCTTTGGGTCGCCGCGTACGCCCCGCCGCAGCTCGGCGATCGCCGTCGTTCGCATCGGCGGCATCCAGCCGAGCCGATTAGCGAGATCGCCGAGCCTTGCGCCGAGATCGAGCAGGAAGGCCGGCAATTTCAATCGCGGCATGTCGGCGGTGCCGAATGAGCCACGGAATTGCTCGATGACACCGCCAAGCGTGGCCGGCTGCGGCTGGATCAGGTCCCATGTCACGGCATCCGCGGTTTTGTCGCTCAAGTCGCGGCCGGCGAGCCAGGCGACCGTCGCGGCGATGTCCTCGACCGCGACCGGCTGAAACGGCGTTTTCGATTCGGCTGCGGGAAGATCGAACGGCAGCGCCGCCAGCCCGCGCAGCATGGCGCTGCCGCCGTAGGCCGACGGCGCGATGACAAGTCCCGGCCGCAGGATGGCGTAGGGGATGTCGAAGGCGGCGATCAGCCGCTCGGCCTCGCGCTTGCTCCGGCTGAACGCCGTGCGGTCCTCGTCGGCGGCGCCGGGGATCGAGATCTGCACCAGGCGGATGGCGCGGCCGCTGGCGCGGGCTGCCCGCAGCAATCGCTCGACGAAATCGCGGTGCACGTCGCAGATGTCGCTGCCGGGGCCGTCCTGCAATACGCCGAGGCAATTGACCACGAGATCGATCGCCTGCTCGCCGATCAGCCGCGCCAGCGCCGGAATATTCATCGACATCACAGGCATTTCCAGATCGAGCGCGCCTGATTTCTGCGAAGCTGAAAATCGCCGGGCGATCCCGACCACCTCAAAACCGCGCGCGCGCAAATCGTCGGTGACGAAGCGCCCGATCAGGCCGGAGGCGCCGAGCACGAGAATTTTGCGCGAACAGCTCATACCCGCTCCTAGAAACTCGGTTTGGCGATCATCAGCCACAGAATGATCATAACCGAACCGAAGCCCGGAATACCGAACAGGAACCAGCGGCGAAACAGCGCAAAGTAGCGTGGCGGCAGCGGCTCGCGCTGCGTCTCCGCTTTTCGGGCGAGGTCGCGCATTTCGATCTGCATGAAGATCACGGGAATCCAGAACAGCCCGGCGACCGCGTAAAGCGCGAGCGAGGTGAGCAGCCAGCGCTCGCCAAGCGAGGTCGCCGACAGCCCCATCAAGATGCCGCCGGTGATCGGCTGCAGAATCACCGCGGTCAGCGTGAACAGCATGTCGGCGATCACGACGGTCGTGGCGGTGCGCGCGATGAAGGCCGGATCGCGGCTGCGGTGCGCCATCAGCATGAAGAACGCGATGCCAGAGCCGGTGCCGAGAATGGCGATGGCCCCGAGCACGTGCAGATATTTTGCGATGAAATACGACGTCATGGTTTCTTCGATGCGGTTGGTGCAAAAAGCTTCAGCGCGCGGTCCAGTTCAGGTGCTGCGATCTCGATGCCGCTATCGGTCTCCGCCAGCCAATGGCCTTCGCTGCCGGAGGCCGCCAGCACGCGAAACTCGACCTTGCCGCCGCTTGCGCCAAACGCGTCGGCCAATTGCTTTGAAAGCGCCGGCGAAAAATACGTGTCGTTGGCCGCCACCAGCCATGCCACCGGCACCCGCGCGGCTTTGCCGAATTCGGCCGCCGCCGTGATCAGCGTCTGCGGCGCGCATACCTGGCCGGCAAAATCGTTGGCGTGGCCGCCGCGGCCCGGGGCGAATGCAATGATGCCCGCGATACCTTGCGGATTTTTCCCGGCCAGCGCCAGCGCGCCCCAGGCGCCGGCCGAATGGCCGACAATGACCGCGCCGTCATGCCGGATGAAGGATTGCCCGCGCAGATAGTCCAGTGCCGCGGCGATCTCGTCAGCGGTGGCGCGGCCGGCGTGAACGTAATCGGCCTCGTCGCAGCCGCCCTGGTCTTCGAGATAGTGGCCGCCGGTCGCGCCGTGGCCGGGCCGCTCCGGCACCAGCACCGCAAAGCCCCGCGTCACCAGCCATGCCGCCAGCGCGCGGTATTCCGGCTGCGGCATTTGGGCGCGACGCAGCACGTTTTGGGTCGAGGCGTGCGCAATCACCGCCAGCCGAAACGGCCCGTCGCCCGGCGGGCGAAACAGCACCGCGTGGGCGGCGATGTCCGGGTCGGGCGAGGGAACCAGCCATTGCTGCTTGCGATCCGGCTCGCCCTCGGCGCCCTGCGCGCCGAACAGGCTTTGTGCCGGCACGGTCTGGGTAAAAGCTGCTCCCAGCACAACCAGAGCGAAAAACGCCTTGCATCGCTGCATGAAATTACCTGACGCGCGGCCGGAAAAACCGGCCCCGGATTCGGGAAGCAGAATACGCACGGCGAATCAAATCCGGTGCATTTTTCCGTGAGCGCGGCGGCGCCCGGAGCCTGATTCGGATCGTTATGCCCAGCCGGCCACCAGCGAAATGCCGCCCAAGGCATCCTCCTGTCCTCTTTCGGTACAGGGAGGCGGCAAAACTGATGCAGAAAATCCACAGCTTAACCGATAATTAATGATAGACCTTGAAGCGGACGCGCTGACTTGCTTTGATTAGCACCATGAGCACAACCCTGATCGAGGTTCGGCCGGCCAAAGCTGCGGATGCAGCCGCGGTGGCGTCCACCCATGACGAAGCCTGGCGTTCGGCCTATCAGGGCATCATTCCCGGTGCCGAGCTGGAGAAGCTGATCAACCGCCGCGGCCCGCAATGGTGGGACAGCGCGATCCGCAAGGGCAGCCGCGTCAGCGTGCTGGTGTTCGGCGACAAGGTCGCGGGCTATGCCAATTATGGGCGCAACCGCGCCCGCAGCCTGCACTTCGAAGGCGAGATTTACGAGCTTTATCTGCGCCCGGAATTCCAGGGCCTCGGCTTTGGCCGCCGGCTGTTCACCGCGGCCCGCCGCGACCTGTTGCAGAGCGGGTTGAAGAGCATGGTGATCTGGGCGCTCTCCGACAACGATCCGGCCACGGAGTTTTATCGGGCGCTGGGGGGTCGTATGGTCGCCCGCAGCTCGGAAAAGTTCGGGCCGAAGTCGCTCGACAAGGTCGCCTTCGCCTGGACTAATTGAACTGCGGCCAATTGAACCGCGCCGGATTTTCGAAGCCCGGCGAAGCCGGCATTGGCATCACTCTTGGCTTGGCCCGCGGTCTCCATAATTTCAGCTTAACGAGTTTCCTTTCAAATCGAGGCGGAGCAACCCATGCGTATTGATGCCATCTCGATCGGGATCGATCCGCCGCGTGAGGTCAACGTCGTCATCGAAGTGCCGGTTGGCGGCGAGCCGATCAAATACGAGATGGACAAGGAGGCCGGCACGCTGGTTGTCGACCGGTTTCTCTATACCGCGATGCGCTATCCCGGCAATTACGGCTTCATCCCTCATACGCTCTCCGGCGATGGCGATCCCTGTGACGTGCTGGTCGCCAACACCCGCGCCATCGTGCCCGGCGCTGTCATGAGCGTGCGCCCGGTCGGCGTGCTGTTGATGGAGGACGAGGCCGGCGGCGACGAGAAGATCATCGCCGTGCCGTCCTCGAAACTGACCCAGCGCTACGACAAGGTGAAAACCTACAGCGACCTGCCCGACATCACGCTGCAGCAGATCCAGCATTTCTTCGAGCACTACAAGGACCTCGAGCCGGGAAAATGGGTCAAGGTCCTGCGCTGGGGTGGGTCGGAAGAAGCGCACAAACTGATCGAGGAAGGCATCGCGCGGGCGAAGGGGAAGTAGGCTTCGACCGATACCCTGATCTCACCGCCGTCATTCCGGGATGCGCCTCTTGGCGCAGGCCCGGAATCCATAACCCCCAATCGTGGTCATGGATTCCGGGTTCGCTCGCTTCGCTCCCGCCCCGGAATGACGGGCTGATTTTTGGCGGTCCTCACACCGCGGGCTTCGGCAAACCATGAATCGCGCACGCGGCGCGTAGCGTATTCACCAACAGGCATGCCACCGTCATTTGGCCGACGCCGCCGGGCACCGGCGTGATGGCGCCGGCGACATCAGATACTTCCGCAAAGGCGACGTCGCCGACCAGGCGGGTCTTGCCGTCGGCGGTCGGCAGCCGATTGATGCCGACATCGATCACGGTGGCGCCGGGCTTGATCCAGTCGGCCCGCACCATCTCGGGCTTGCCGACGGCAGCGTAAACCAGATCGGCGTGGGCGCAGAGTATTGGCAAGTCGCGCGAGCGCGAATGCGCGATCGTCACGGTGGCGTTTTCGTTGAGCAGCAATTGCACCAGCGGGCGGCCGACCAGATTGGAGCGGCCGATCACGATGGCGTTCAGGCCTTCGAGCGAGGCGTGCACGCTCTTGGTCAGGATGATGCAGCCGAGCGGCGTGCAGGGCGACAGCGCGGCAAAACCGCCGGCGAGCCGCCCGGCGTTGTTCGGATGCAACCCGTCGACGTCCTTGGCAGGATCGATGGCGTTGATGATGGTTTCGGTGTGCAACGATTTCGGCAGCGGCAGTTGCACCAGGATACCGTGCACGGCCGGGTCGCGATTGAGCTTTGCGATCGTCGCCAGCAATTCGCCCTGCGCGATGTCGGCTGGCAGCACATGCTCGAACGACGCCATGCCGGCTTCTTGCGTCTGCTTGTGCTTGCTGCGGACATAGACCTGGCTCGCGGGATCGCTGCCGACCAGCACCACCGCGAGCCCCGGGGTCAAGGCGTTCTCGCGCTGTACCCGTGCAACCTCGGTGGCGACGCGGACGCGAAGTTCCGATGCAATGACTTTTCCATCGATGATGCGGGCGGTCATCTCAATCCTTCTTTGTCGCGGTCAGTTCCCGGAGCGCCTCGCCAAGCTTTGCGGGATCGCCATCGACGGCAATTTGTTTCAGCCGCGAGGTCGTGCCGGAGAGAATCCGCACTTTTGCTTTCGGCACCCCAAGCACCTTCGCCATCAGCTCCGTGACCGCGCGATTGGCTTCGCCGCCGTCGGCGATGGCGCGAACCCGCACCCTCACGACACTGCGCCCGTTGGCGAGCGTCTCAACGCCATCGATATCGTCGCGGCCACCGCGGGGCGTCACCCGAAGCGCGACGCTGATGCCTTCGCTGGAGTAGCGCCAAGGATCCATCGAGCATCCATCAAGCATCCTCGGCCGCGATCAGAAAACGGCGGGATAGATGTAGTAGGTGATCACCCGCTGGATGAACATGATGATCAGGATCAGGATGATCGGCGAGATATCGAGCCCACCGAGATTGGGCATACGGTAGCGGATCGGCGCCAGCACTGGCTCGGTGATCCGGTACAGGAACTCCGCCACCGCCGAGACGAACTGGTTGCGCGTGTTGACGACGTTGAAGGCGATCAGCCAGGACAGGATTGCAGACGCAATCAAGAGCCAGACGTAGAGGTCGAGAACGATGAGAACGATATCGAGGACGGCACGCATGGCTGGCTTACTCGGGGGTTCGGTCGCGGGTGGGGCTTCCTGCTAAATATCGGTTCCACCGCGCGCAAACAAGGGAAGTTCCGGGCAAAGTGAGGCGGAAAAGGCGCGATTTCGCCGTTCTTGACTTGGCATTGGCGCGGATTGTAAATGGCGCCAATTGCTGGCCGCCTTTATTCACCGAGGCGGGCCGCGATGGGGCCATAGCTCAGCTGGGAGAGCGCGTCGTTCGCAATGACGAGGTCGGCGGTTCGATCCCGCCTGGCTCCACCACGCTGCGCCCTTCGGGCTACGCGTGGCGCAGCCGTGCAATGCCCGAAGAGCGAAGCGGAAGCCCTTCTTGGGCGAAGACGGGCGGTTACCTCGTTCCCGGGTCATTTCCCCGTAAACCTCGGCGGCCGCTTCTCCATGAAGCTCGCAACCCCCTCGCGGAAATCGCTGCCGCGCAACGCCACCAGCATTTCGCGGTTGGCGTCGATGGTGGCCTCGGCCAACGTCTGGAACGGCACGTCGTAAAGCTGCCGCTTGATCACGGCGATCGCGCTCGGCGAGACATTGTCGGCGAGGTCGCGCGCGTAGGCATAGGTCTGTTCGCGCAATTGGTCGGGCGGATACAGCCGATTGACCAGACCGATCCGCAGCGCCTCGTCGCTTGAAACCCGGCGCGCCGACATCAGGAGATCGAGCGCGTTGGCGTGGCCGACGATGCGCGGCAGCATCCAGCTGATGCCGTGCTCGGCGATCAGCCCGCGGCGCGCGAACGAGGTCGTGAACACGGTATTGTCGGCGGCAAAGCGCAGATCGCAATACAGCGCGTGCACGAGGCCGATGCCGGCGGTGGCGCCATTGAGCATGGCGATAACGGGTTTGGCGATCGAGGGATAATACGCGTAGCGCGCCTGCCAGTCGGGCCTTTGGTTCATGTCGAACGGCGGCAGGTTTTGCGCGCGCCTGATATCGTCGGGGTCGAGCCCTTTCAGCGCGTCCATATCGGCGCCGGCGCAGAAGGCGCGGCCCGACCCGGTGAGCACGATGACGCGGACATCGTCGTCGGCGCTCGCCGCCTCCATGGCATGGCGCACATCGCGCTCCATGATCGGCGCCCACGCATTCATGCGGTCGGGCCTATGAAGCGTGATGGTCGCGATCCTTTCGCTGACGTCGTAGAGAATATGCTGGTAGGTCACGCGCGATCTCCCTTGAATTCGCTGCCGGCATGCTGTGACAGCGCGTCGTTGCTTTTGCCTTCAGAGGCGCCGTGAAGCGCGCGAGCCCCTTGGCCGCGCCAGATACTCGACCGTTTCCGGGCGATCCTTGAGCCAGCCGCTCCAGCGCGTAAACACCTTTGCCATGCGCTCCGGCTCGACGCCGAGCTGCGCCATCGCCACCCCGCCATTGACGGATTCGCGATATTCCGCGATCAGGCCGTCGCGCAGGATGAAGCGGCTGATGCCGTCGATCACGACGCGCTTGCCTTCGAATTGCGGGATCTTCGAAACAAAACTCGACAGCGACCAGGCGTATCCCTGTTCGCCGTCGAATACGGGATCGAACATCTCCCAGCGATAATCGGCGGCATCGCGGTGAAACAAATTCTGCATCATGTGTGCGATGTCGGTGCGGCCTTTGTGCGGGCCGTAGATGTAGTCGTGATAAACCGCGTCCTCGGTAAAGTGGCCGGCGAAGCGCGCGCCGTCGCCGGATTCCGCCGAGCGCGTGAATTCATCCAGCAATTTTGCGAATTCTTCAGCCGTCATGTCGCTCCCGCCTTGCTCGCTGCTTGGCTGCAAGCTTGTTGGGCCGACACTATCAATATCTCTGGATTTGGAAAGTTGCCGCGCGTTATTCCGCGGCTTCCAGCATCACCGATTGCAGTGCTCTTGCCAGCCAGCCGTCGAGAAATTGTTTCAGCCAGGCGCGCTCGGTCACGTCATGGACGGCGCGACCTTCGAAATGCTGATGGCGGGGACACGCGCCGGGCAGTTCGAGGCGATCATGCCCGCGCATGGTCCAGCGATGCATCATCGCGTAGGTCACATCGGGATGAAACTGAAAACCGAACGCATGGCCCGACCGAAATGCCTGGATCGGGAAGTCGCCGCCCTCCGCGAGCAATTCGGTGCCCGGCGGAAGTTCAAACCCCTCGCGATGCCAGTGGTAGACATGGTCCGGCCAGTTCGGGCAGATCTCACGCCCCGCTTGGGTGGGGCGGATCGGATAATATCCGATCTCAACGCGGCCTTGCGGGTGCGGCGCAACGCGAGCGCCGAGATGCATGGCGAGCATCTGCGCGCCCAGGCAAATTCCCAGATACGGCCGCTGTTCCCGCAGCGGAACGGCGATCCAGTCGATCTCCCGGCGCACGTAATCGTCGGGGTCATTGGCGCTTATCGGCCCGCCGAAGATGACGGCGCCGGCATGGCCGCGCAGCGTCTCAGGAAGCGGGTCGCCAAAACGGGGGCGGCGGATGTCGAGCCTGTGGCCGAGCGCCTGCAGCGCATTGCCGACCCGGCCGGGGCACGAGGTTTCCTGGTGCAGGACGATCAGGACGGGCGGCAACGGCTCTGCGCCGGCAGGCGCCGATCCCCCGTTGGGGAACGGCAGCACCACGCTTGTTTTGCTCGACCGGAACGACATCGGCTCTTCCTGGCGGCAGCGATCAGGCTGCAAGCATACCTAAGTGATTGTTAATTTCGTGTGAGTTCATGCACACTCGGATCAACCGCAAGCAAATGCCGGGCCAAAACCGGCTTGCGGTTGAGCGCCATCAGCGCTTGCGCAGTTGGAAACGGCCGACCGCCGCCAGGATGAATCCGCGCGGGAACAGCCGCAGCAGAAACGGCACGATCTTGATGCCGAGGCCGGGCAGCACCACCCGCTTGTCGGCCATCAGCCCACGATAGCCTGCCTTGGCCACCTCGGCCGCCTTCACATTGAGGATCGCCGAATCAAATCCGGGCTGGAACCCCGCCCGTGTCTGAAATTCCGACGGGACCGGGCCGGGACACAGCGCGGTCACGCGCACGCCGCGCCCGGCGAGCTCGCCGCGCAGCGCTTCGGTGAACGACAGCACATAGGCTTTGGATGCATAATAAACCGCCATGCCGGGCCCCGGCAGAAAGCCGGCAATCGAACCGACATTGAGGATGCCACCGCCGTTCCGGATCACCTGATCGGCAAGCCGCAGCGTCAAATCGGTCATGCAGCGAATGTTGACGGCGATAATCCCGAGCTGTTGTTCGCGGTCGAGTTCGACCGCGCGGCCGAACAGGCCGAAGCCGGCATTGTTGACGAGGTACTCGACCTCAACCCCCGCGGCGGCGAGCGCCGCCGTGATCCTGTCCCCGGCATCGGGCTGTTCGAGATCGCACCCGATCACAATGGGCGCCGCGCCGCCGCAGGCGACGATTTCGCCCGCCAGCGTCGCCAGACGATCCGCGCGCCTCGCCACCAGAACTACACGATGACCGTTCGATGCGAAAACGCGGGCCAGTTCGGTGCCAATTCCCGCCGAAGCACCGGTAATCAGCGTCACACGCTCAGTCACTGTTCAATGCTCTTAAATCAATTGCAGGATACGCGCCCAACGCCCGCGACGAGAGCATACGCCCGAGGTAGGACGCAAGCCACCTGAGGCATTTTCGCCGCCAAACGCTGCGCCCGCTGAATGCTTAGCAACATTTCGATGCCAAACGAACCCGGCAGCGTCCGATTGCCACACGCATTAAAATTTCGTCATGTCGGGGACCGTGCGATCGACGGATCGCGGTCGGTGCGCCGCGGCGTGTCAGAATGCCGCGGCGCGAGGTCGCGGTCGCAACCAGTCAGTTTCCGCCATGTCAGTTTCCGCCGTGTCAGTTTCCCGGGGCCGCCGCGCCTTGTCTGGCCGCGACACGATGCTTGAGGTCGATCCGGTCGCGCGAGGACACGGCCAACAGGTCGGCGGCACGCCAGACTACATTGTCCTCGAACTCGTTGACCTCGCCGTCGGCATAGACCAGTTCCCACATCATCTCGACGATACGGAGCCTGCCTGCGTCGTCGACCTGCCGCATGATGACGCTGGTGAAATGATATAGATCGACCGCCTCACCCTCGACCAGCGTCGCTGACGCGATCAACCGATCCGCCGCGCCGGGATCGAGCCCGAAATAGTTCTCGAGCAGGCTGTGGAGCTTGCGCTTTTCGACCGCCGACGGTTCGCCGTCGATCGAAATGACGTGAATCAGAAGCGCGGTCGCCGCCAGGCGATACCCGGTGTCGTCGAACGCCCGATCCCCGTGCGGGCTCGGAGAAACAACGTCGGCAATGAATTGGCGCAGTCCGTCGAGCATCGCGGTCTCTATTGATTGAGGGTTGATAACAAACATATGGCGCGGAACATCAACCAGCGCAATCCGCACGGGTCAGGCGAGAAGCATTACGTTTAGGTAATTCGCCGGTCATTCCGGGGCGCGCATGAGCGCGAAGCCGGAACCTCGAGATTCCCCGATGCGCAATTGCGCATCTGAGGTCTGGTGCTCTACGCACCACCCCGGTACGACCGGATCCAATTAGGGGATTTCGTAAACCACCATCTTGTCGGCAATACCGCGCAGCGCCGCCTGCTTCTGTATCGGCACGATCGACGCCTTGTCCAGGATTGCGGCCACCGCGGGCGCGTCGATCACGGGCCCGGTGATGTGGATCGCCTGCGAGGTCGACAGGCCCTGAACGCGCGCCGCGATATTGACGGTCTGGCCGAAATAATCCTGGCGCTCGTTGAGCATCACCGCAAGGCACGGCCCTTCATGGATGCCGATCTTGACCACCAGATCGTCGCGTCCGCGTTCGGCATTGAGCGTGTCCATGGCGGCGCGCATCCTCAAGCCCGCGACAATCGCATGTTCGGGCCTCACGAAGGTCGCCATCACGGCGTCGCCGATCGTCTTCACGACTGCGCCCTTCTCGGAAGAGATGATCTCCAACAGCGCGTGGAAATGCGCGCGTACCAGATCGAACGCGGCGAGATCCCCGACCCGCTCATAGAGCGCGGTAGAGCCCTTGAGGTCGGTGAACAGGAACGTCAGCGAAGTGATCTTCAGCCGCTGATCGATGTTGAGATTATCGGCCTTGAAGACATCGCGGAACGTCTGGTTGCTCAGCATCCGCTTGGCGGTGAGGAACGGCTTGCGCCTGCCGATCAAATGGTGAAGCGCCTCGCCGGCGATGAAAACCGTGGGCAGCGTCCGGACGCCTGCCTGATTGTCGAGCGACAATCGCAGCGGCCCCGGACGCAAGGTCATGGTTCCGGTCGGCGCGTGACCCTTGTTGTAGATCAGCGACAATTGCTGGCGCTCTTTGGTCGGCTCACCCTGAACATCGATGAACTGAGCGGAATGCGTCACCGGCTCGAACACGATGATGAATTCTTTCGGCAGCTGCAGCGACATCACCGCTTTCTCGCCCGCCGCAAGTTCGAGCGCGTCCAGCGTCACCTCGTCGGTCAGCGACTCGAACGATTGCTGGTTGAGATCGACGCCCGAACTCCAGAACACCTGCTTGAAATATTCCCAGAGCGGCAGCGTGTTGGGGTCATGCGCCGCGATGCGCCTGACCCTGGGGCTGACGGTGAAGGCGACCTCGACCTGCTCGTCGACCGAGGCCTCATAGCCGCAGGCGCACATACCGCAATGATAATCGTCATGGCGCAGCGATTTAAGCGTCGAGTGGGCGTCCAGCACGCCGCCGCAGCCGGGGCACAGCACGTTCCAGGTGAGATCGAACAGCCCGAGCCGCGACGCATGCAGGAAGCCGGAGATCACCCGCTCTTCGTCGAGCCCGGTGCGGCCTGCAAAATCCAGCACGTTGATGCGGTTGAGTTCGTGGTCTTCGCCCTTGTCGATGAGCTGCAGCAGCGCGTCGGCGACCGCGGGATCGGCCGTCTGCTTCAATACCGAAATCTGGGCCTGGATATCGCTCATCTCGGAGGACTAAATGGGCTCGCAAGGGGGATCATGCAATGCCAAAGGCTCTGGTTCCGGCTGAATCCGAGCCAAGGCTTCTGTCTTTCTCGACGCGCACCAAGAGGCGTTCGCCGGAAAACGTCCCCTCCTAGCGGGGCGAGATCCGAAACATCGGCGAGCGGTCGGGCTGGGTCGTCACGATGCCGATCGGCATGACCGGCGCCTTGTCGATGAGCTCAACGCGGAACGCGCCGATCAGCTTGGCGAGCGCCAGCGTCGCTTCCACCAGCGCAAAATGTGCCCCCATGCAGACCCGTGCGCCGACGCCGAACGGCAGATAGGCAAAACGATCGGGCGGCGGCGCCGGTGGCATGAAGCGGGCGGGCACGAACGCGCTCGGGTCGCGCCAGAGCTTTTCATGCCGGTGCAACAGCCACGGCGCGATCAGAATGATGTCGTTCTTCTTGACCGGCATGCCGGCAAGGGTATCCGCAGCGATAGCCGCGCGCGCGATCAGGAAGGCCGGCGGATAGAGCCGCATGGTTTCATCGATCACCGCGCGGGTGAATTTCAATCGCTCGATCTCGGGCTCGCCATTGACGGCCATGCCCTGAACCTCGGCGGCGACTTGGTCCTGGGTCGCGGGATCGAGTGCCAAAAGATAGAGCGCCCAGAACAGTGCGGTCCCGGTGGTCTCATGACCGGCGAGGATCATGGTGGCGACCTCGTCGCCGAGATGTTCGTCGCTGAAGGCTTCGCCGGTCTCGGGGTCGCGCGCGGCGCCCATCAGGTCGAACAGGTCGCGGGGCGGCGCGCCTTCGTTCTTGCCGGCGGCGCGGCGTTCCGCCATCAGCATGGCGATAAATTTCGTCCATCGCTTGCGGAAGCGGGCACGGGAAAAATCCTGCGGGCTCGGCCAGCTAAGCGGCAACGCCATGTCGAGAAAATGCGGGTGCGCCAGCCGCGCGCCATATTCCATCACGAAGTCGCGCAAGACAGGACCGTGCCGGTCCATCCCGAACGAGAACATGGTGCGTCCGGCGATCTCGAGCGTCATCCGCTGCATCGCCTCGCGCAGATCGATCGGCGCGCTGCCGGCCGTTCGCAGCTTTGCGATGGTCTCATCCGTCACCGCGACCATGTGCGGGACCAGCGAGGCCACCGCGCGCGGCGTGAAGGCCGGCGCCAGCGTCCTGCGCTGGTGTTTCCAGGCGCGGCCCTCAGCGATCAGCACGCCTTGGCCGAGCATCGGGCGCAACACCCGGATGCCGGCCGGCGTTCGCGTATAATTCTCGTAATTATCGACCAGCACATGGCGGATCGCGTCCGGCGTATTGAGGATGAAGCTGGAGCGGCTGAAAAAGCGGCCACGGACAATGTCGTCCTCGTAGGCGCGTTGCCCCCAGGTGCTGATCGGGCTCGTCCGCATCGCCCGCAGCCGCCCGAAAGACGTCATATTGTCGGGTGCGCGCGGTGGGCTCGGCGGCACCAGCGGTCGCGTGACCGTAACGTCGTAGGCTTCGGCGATGCTCACATGCGTTCTCGCAAATCGTAGCCCGGATGAGCGAAGCGATATCCGGGGCTGGTGGCAAAGCACCCGGATGTCGCGGAGCCTGTCATCGGGCGCGCATTCGCGCGACCCGTTGGCTCATCCGGGCTACACCTCATACCAGATACCAGCTCTAAAATCCGGGCGCCATGAGGGCGCGCGGATTGACAAGACAGCTAATAAGTCAGCTCGGCGACCGCAATCCTGTTTTCCGACGCCGGCCAGGCGCGCGCGACGATCCGTTCCTGATTGAACAATGCCACGACGCCACGCCCGGCCTCCGCGGCCGAAAGCCGCAAGGTCGAGACCGAATCGGCCGGCACGCCCGGCTTCACATCCGAGGGCTGCCTGCCGTCGAACAGCACGACGTCGCGCGGCAGGCCGAAATAACCCCGCGGCCGCGACATCAGCACGACGCTGCCGGCGCCTTCGTCCGCAGGCCCCATTGGCCGCGCGGCGCGAAGATGAACGATATCGGAGGAGCGCGGAAACGGCGAATGATAGAAATGCGTGGTGAGGGAGCCGGCCGATGTCAGCACGATCTCCAGATACCAGGCGGGATCGACCTTTGCCGGGCCCCAGCGTCCGTCCGCGCCGGTTTTCGAGGTGTGGATGGCGCCACTGAGGCGTTCGCCGCTATCTTGAGAAACGCGAAAAACTTCGACGGAAGCGTCCGCCACCGGGCGATTGGTTTGAATGCCGCCGGGTGTCGCGGTCACAAGGCCGCTCAGTCTGACGTCCGCTTCCGGCGTGATCGCGATCCGCTCAGGCTCACGCCCGGCGATGAACTTGAAGATCTCGCGGAACGCCCGCGGAGAATACGCGGTCTCGCGATGATCGACCGCGCCGAGCACGAGATTGGCGGCGCCGTTGAGCGCCGGTCCGTCAAAGCCGATGCCGGTCGGCGTTCCCGGCTTGCCGAGAATGGCGCCATCGGGCTGGGCGTATTTATCCATGGTGTCGCTGCGCAGGGTGAGGAACGAGACGCCTGGCGTTACTTCGCTAGCGCCCTGATTGAGAGAGCGCAGGAAAGGACCGCGACCGTTGAACTCGTTGCCGAGATTGCCATCCCAATCATAAACGCCATGATTGGGAACGCCGCACAGCACGGCATGGCTGACATTGGCGGCGCCACCGCTCTTGATGTAGGCGCGGATCGGATAGCCGCCGCGCGAATTGCCGACCAGCGCCACGCGCGCCGCCCCGGTTCGCTGTTTCAATTCCTTGACGGCCTCGCCAAGCTCGCGGCGCTGATCCTCGGTGGAGGATTTATTCGGCTCCGGCTTGGTATCGTCTGCGCGCGCCAGGGGATCGGTGAAATTGATCGCAAGCATGCGCTCGCGCGGAACCCCGTTGGACTCCATCCGCCACAAGGTCGTGATCCAAAGCGCCGCGTGGTCGCCATTGCCGTGCACGAACAGAATCGGCGGTATCTCCGTGGCACCGGGGGCGGCGGGCGCCGTCTGTGCCTGCGCGGCCATGCCAAAATTACCGGCGGCCAATGGCAGCGCTCCCGCGCCCTTCAAAATCGTCCGCCGTGACATGTTCATAGAACGACCTCTGGCTATTTTTCCGCCTTTTAGCAGCCCTATGTGAGCGCCGATAGCGGCCTAAGCACTGGACAGAGAAGGACTTTCGCGGGCATCACTCTTGATGGAAGGGAATCAGGGCCGGCGATGCCGGCGCACACGGGCACGCCCATGACCGAACCGCCGAAACGCTCGATGTTTGCCGCCGACGGCGTCGCGGCGCCGCTGCGGCTGCCGGTATTCCGGCGCATCTGGCTGGCCAGCCTGTTGTCCAATCTGGGGCTGTTGATCCAGGGGGTCGGTGCCGCCTGGGCGATGACGCAGATGACGTCGTCTGCCGACAAGGTCGCGCTGGTGCAGACCGCGCTGATGCTGCCGATCATGCTGATCTCGATGCCGGCCGGCGCCATCGCCGACATGTATGACCGCCGTATCGTCGCGCTAGTGTCGCTGGCGATCGCGCTGTTGGGCGCGACCGGCCTGACCGTGCTGGCGTGGCTCGACATGGTGACGCCGGAAATCCTGCTGGCGTTCTGCTTCATCGTCGGCAGCGGCATGGCGCTGTTCGGACCGGCCTGGCAATCCTCGGTCATCGAGCAGGTGCCGGCGGAGACGTTGCCGTCAGCGGTGGCGCTCAACGGCATCAGCTACAACATCGCGCGCAGTTTTGGGCCGGCGATCGGGGGCGTCGTCGTCGCCACCGCCGGCGCGGTTGCCGCTTTTGCGGCGAACGCGGTGCTCTATCTGCCGCTTCTGATCGTGCTGTTTCTGTGGCGCCGCGACAGCGAGCCGTCGCGGCTGCCGCGCGAACGACTCAACCGCGCCATCGTCTCCGGCGTGCGCTACATCGCCAATTCGCCCTCGATCCGCATCGTGCTGGTGCGCACGCTGGTGACCGGCGTGCTCGGCGGTTCGGTATCGGCGCTGATGCCGCTGGTCGCGCGCGACCTCTTGCATGGCGGTGCGCAAACCTACGGCATCATGCTCGGCGCCTTCGGCATGGGTGCGGTGATCGGCGCCCTGAACATCACCGAAGTGCGCAAGCGGATGAGCGGCGAGGCCGCAGTGCGCGCCTGCGCGCTGTCGATGGGGGGCGCGATCGCGGCGGTGGCGCTGAGCCGCGAACCGGTACTGACCGCCACGGCACTGGTGATTGCGGGCGCGGTGTGGATGCTGTCGGTGGCCTTGTTCAACATCGGCGTGCAGCTCTCGGCGCCGCGCTGGGTCGCGGGCCGCTCGCTGGCGGCGTTCCAGGCCTCGATCGCCGGCGGCATCGCGATCGGCAGCTGGGGCTGGGGACGCCTGACGGATGCGGCCGGCGTCGAAACCGCGCTGCTGGTTTCCGCGGGCCTGATGTTTGCCTCGCCGCTGCTTGGACTGTGGCTCAGGATGCCGCGGGTCGGCGCCCGCAACGAGGATGCCGAGGTATTGGCCGATCCCGAGGTGCGGCTATCGCTGACCGGACGCAGCGGGCCGCTGGTGGTCGAGATCGAATACCGCGTCGCCCCGGACAACGCCCGCCCCTTCCATAATGTGATGCAGGAAGTGCAGCTCAGCCGCCAGCGCAACGGCGCCTATGGCTGGTCGATCGCCCGCGACATCGCCGATCCCGAATTGTGGACCGAGCGCTATCATTGCCCGACCTGGCTCGATTATCTGCGCCAGCGCAACCGCTCGACCCAATCCGAGCGCGCGCTGCATCAGCAGGCGATCGATTTCCATCTCGGCCCGGAACCGATTCGGGTGCGCCGCATGCTGGAGCGCCCGTTCGGATCGGTGCGCTGGAAGGAAGACTCACCCGACCGCGCCGTCAGCGAAGTGCTGCCGGTGGTGGCGACGGCGGCGGGCAGCAGCACGTGATGTGAATCACTGCCCGTGCTCGGTCAGCACCTTGTCGCAGGCCCTGCTTATTCGGGCGCGGTTCTGCTTCAGACACGCCAGCACGACCTGGTCGCCGTCATTCATCACGGCCCGGCAATGGCGAGTAACATCGCGTGCGCAGGCGTCATGCCCCTGCTGCTGCGCCGACGCCACGGAAGCCATCGCAACAAGCGGGATGATGAGAAGAAATCTGGCCATATGTTGCGCCTCATACCCGTCAATGATGCGCGATCAGATTCTGCTGCTGCGTTGATGTCAATGCGCCCGAAATGCGCGAGCAGTCTGCCGCGGGGCAGACTGCTCGGCTGGGTTCGCGATCTCCGAGGGAGCCGTGCGGAACGCGAATGGCGGCGAGTTACTTGCGAGTTACTTGGCCGCGACCTTGGATCCCTGAGCCGCCAGGTCGCGGTCCATCACGGTCCGGCAGCCGGTCGAGAGGTTGGCGCGATGCTTGATCATGCACGCGGTGATCGCGGGGATGTTGGGGATATCGGAAGAGCACAGGCGGAAGGCGTCACCGGTGCACATCTGCTGCGCCTCGGCGCTGAAGGCGAAGCTCGAGGTCGACGCCAGCGCGGAGAAGGAGCCGGCGAAAGCCAGCACCAAAGCGGCGCGACGAATGGTCCTGGTGAAAGATGCAGTCATGTTCGGCTCCTGGGTCAGCCGCGGGGTCGCGGCGCGTTGTTGATGCCTATGAGTGCCGCAACCAGGGGATTTGGACTGTGATGACCGTCACTCCGTGGGCGAACTGTGATGTTCGTCACTCGGCTGGATTAACCCTTGGAAATCGCGACGGGGAACACGGGCGCCAAAATTAATGCGTTGGCCGAGGGGCGCGTTGGGGCGCCGTTAACGACTATTTCCCATTAATGGCTTGGCTAAAATTTTACTTCAGGAAAGTGTAGCGATGCGTAATGCGTTAGGTTTGATGCTGGCGAGCGTTGTGACGGCTATCCTGATATCGGCGGTTTGGTGGTTCTGCGCACCTTCTTCCCCCCGTCTCGACGTCGCGGCGCCCGCTACCGTCGTTGCTCCGCAAGCCGAGCGGCTGGCGGAAGCCGCCAAGCCGGCCGCGGCGGCAGGCGATGTCGAGGTCACCGGCGCCATTCCGGACAAGGGGCCGCCTGCGCCACAGCAAACGAGCGCCTGCGCCAATCCGAACGCGCTCGGCGTTTCACGCGTCGTCGAAGTCGACACCACGGGCGGACCGGGCTTCGGTTTCGAAAACTTCAAGCAGCTCGACTTCCTGGCTGATAAGGAAGTGGTGCTGACCTTCGACGACGGCCCGTGGCCGGTCAACACCCCGGCCGTGCTGAAAGCGCTCGCGGACGAATGCACCAAGGCGGTGTTTTTCCCGATCGGCAAGCACGCCCTCTATCATCCGGAAATTCTCAAGCAGGTGGCTGCGGCAGGCCACACGGTTGGCGCCCACACCTGGTCGCATGCCAATCTGAACGGCAAGAAAATGACCGACCAGCTGGCCAAGGACGAGATCGAAAAGGGCTACAGCGCCGTCAAGATGGCGCTGGGCGCTGCCCCGTCACCGTTCTTCCGTTTCCCGGAACTGCAGCATAATCCCGCGGCCGTGGCCTATCTCGGCACGCGCAACATCGCGATCTTTTCCTGCGATCTCGATTCTTTCGACTTCCGGTCCAAGAACCCCGAGCAGGTCGTCAACACCGTGATGACCAAGCTCGACAAGCAGGGCAAAGGCATCATCCTGATGCACGATTTCCAGAAGCACACCGCGGAAGCGCTGCCGACGCTGCTCGCGCGCCTCAAAGCCGGCGGTTACAAGGTCGTGCAGATGAAAGCCAAGGCGCCGATGCAGACGTTGCCCGAATATGACGAGGCGCTGCTGAAGGACCAGAAGGTTCCGGTCGCCAGCACCCGTCCGGTCGGCAGCGTGGTGCAGACGGTTTCGCAGTAGCGGGACGAACTAATCCAAACTCGTCATGCCCGGGCTTGTCCCGGGCATCCACGTCTTAGGACCATGCGGCAAGAAAGACGTGGATGGCCGGGTATAGGCGAGCGGAAGCGACGCCGTCCTCTGGACGGCTATGCCCGGCCATGACGAAGAGTGAGCCGGTTCTTACCAATAAATCCCGTGGCGGTGCAGCTCGTAGATCACGCGCGCTTCGGTCAAGCCACGCCGGTGCTTCCGCATCCCGGCCTTCGCATGCATTTCCTTTTCCGCAACGGCCTTTGACGGATCGGCCGCCGGTGTCTGCGCCGCAGGCGTAACGGCCGCGGGCCGCGCGACATAGGTCGGTGTCTCGGCCGGTTTGGCCTGGTCGGTCGACGCCGGCTGATCATCGTTCGAGGCGATCGTCAGGCCACGCGACCCCCCGGCCTGAGCCGTCGCGGATACCAGAACCAGTGCCGCGATCAGAATGAATTTGCGCATATGAAGTCCCCTTTGGTTGGTGGAGGATGTGACGAGGAGACTAGGCGAAGCGGCCGGAACGTTATGTGAGTGGGATCACGCAGCCTGTTCGGCCGAAACGGGCCTTGCGTCTGATCCTGAATGACGGGCTGGATTTCTCGCGGAGTGGTTGGTGCCGCAAACAGGACTCGAACCTGTGACCCCGTCATTACGAATGACGTGCTCTACCAACTGAGCTATTGCGGCGGACCAAGCGGTGCGTTCGGCCAAAGGGCCAAAAACGCCCGCACCTGATATCGGGCAGCGCCTCTCTTGGCAAGAAAAACGCTTGCCCCGGGCCGCGGCCCGGGCCGCGTAAATCACCCGCCCCAGCGGGACAGGAATCCGCGCCAGCCACCGGCCTGGCCCTGAACAGGGCCCACTTGTTCCGCGAATTCGTCGCTGACCGGCCCGTCGTCGATCCCGGGATCGTCCGGCGGGCGGACGATGGGAATGACCGCGGGAATGTTTTGCGGGGCAGTTTTGGGCAAATCCTGGCGGGCGCGGAACAGCGGCGGCGCGGCGGCAGGCGATTCGTCTTGCGCCGGGGATGCCACAGGCTTGGCGGCCGGGGCCGGTTCGACGACGGCTGCCGTAGCCGCCGGGGGTGAATTGGCCGGGGAATTGTCCTGCGCGGCGGGTGGCGATGCCGGGACTGGTGCTGCTTCCTCGACAGGGGCCGCACGCGGCGGCTCGACCCGGCGCGGCGCCAGCATCGCTTCCTCGAACGGCGAGGATTCGATCGCGCCGTTCTTGCCCGACGGCAACGCCGCGAGCGGCGTCTGCCATTGAAATGCGTCGAGGCGCCCGGTCACCGGCGATACCGGCCGCCAGCGATCGGAAACATAGCCATCGGCGGTCCACACCGGATCGTGCAGCGCGCGCACCGCGCGCAAGGTCCACGCCCGGGCCCGGCCGCTGTCGCCGTGCTCGGTGCGCTCGATTTCGGCCATCAGCATCGCCACCCGCTGCGTCGGCGCGGCGATAAACGGCGCCAACACCTCGCGGGCGCGGGCAAATTCCGCGGCATCGATGGCGGCGCGCGCCACCGCCAGCGCGCCTTCGATATGACTAGGCATTTTGGCGGCCAGCGTCTCGACACGCACCAGCCGCTGGCGGGCGGAATCGCCGAGCTTTACATGCGCATAGGCGTCGGCGAGATCGGGATGCGGCTGCTTAAGCCAGGCTGTTTCCACGATCCGCATCGAGCGCCGCACCTGATGCGCCTCGCTTTCATATTTGCCGGCAAGGGCCGCCGCCGGCACCAGTGTCGGCGCGAGTTTTACGGCCTCCATCACGCTCTCGCGCGATCGATCGCGGTCGACGGTTTCCAGTTCCAGCGCCCGCGCCGTCAACAATACGCCGCGCTGGCGCCGATAGGCTGGCTTGTCGATCAGGCCGGAGGAAAAATTGTTGTCGAGGATCGCGAGCGCCCCGCTCCAGTCGCTGCTGGCGCAGCGAAATCCCAACACCGCATGCGATGCCCAGGTCGACGACGGCGCAAGCTTCAGTGCCTCTTCCGCGATCATGACAGCGGCGACCGGATCGTCGGCGCGCTGCGCTTCGATGAACAATCCACGCAGGCCCAATAGCCGCGTGTCCTCGCGCTCGGCCATCGCCCGGAACGCGGCGTTGGCGCCGTCGCGGTTGCCGTCAAGCTGCGCGGATTGGGCGTGCAGCAACAGCGCCAGCGGATCGTTCGCGGCATGTTTGCGCGCGACCTCCGCATGGGCGCGAGCAGCGGTGGCATCGCCGTGGCCGATCGCGAGCAGACCCTGGGTGATGGCATGCCGGCCGCGCGCGTGACGGCGTTCGCGCCGGCTGCGGCGGATCTTTCCCGGCAACCGCCAGAGTGCGCGCAGGATCGCCCAAGCCACCATCGCGGCGACGACGATGACGCCGAGCGTCAGTGCGAATTCCGGCAGCGTCCTGACGACCTTGAAATCGCCCCACGTCAGCACGACACCGCCGGTCTGATCGGCGACCCACGCGGCCCCCGCGCCCGCAAGCGCGATCAACAGCAGAAACAGAATGATCCGGTACATCAGGGTCCTATGGCGCGGGTTTGGCGAGCGCCGCCATCGCGTCGGCCGCAAATTTTCGCGATGTGGCGAGCGCGGCATCGCGCGCATCGGCCTTGTCGAGCCAGGCTTGCGCGGCGGCACGATCGGCAGGTTGGAGCGTATTCAACTCGCGCCGGGCCTCGTTGAAATCGTTGTGCAGCGCCGCCGCGGTGACGCGCGCCACCACCGCGCCGCGATCGTTGCCGACGGCGTCGGTACGCTCGACGCGGACAAGCTTTGCCGCGCCCTCCCGCAGCCGATCGACGAGACCCGTGCCGCCGGTCGCGCCGTCCGGTGCCGGCGGCGACAGCTTTGGCACCAGCGTCAGGAGTTCGCGGCTGAGCGCGTTGGCGTTCGGCACGCCGGAGGCGGCAAAACGATCGAGCGGCTTTAGTTCGTCCGGATTGTTCGCAAGCGATTTCGCCGCCGCGAGCGCCGCCGGATAGGGATCGCCGACCCGAACCAGAACGTCGAGCAGGGCGCCAGCCACAATCCGGCGCAGCGGCACGTCGTCGGTTGGCTTTACGCCTTCCTGCGCGATCTCGGCGCTTTGCGCGCGGGTGGCGCGCTCGATCTGGGCGATGCGCTCGTTGATGGCGGAGAGATCCACGGCGCCGCCGGATTCGCGCGGCGCTGCTTTGGCATCATTGAGCGCGGTAGCAAGCTTCTCCGACTGCGTGCGCAAACCCGCAGGCTCGCTGCGCGACGCGGCAAGCGATTTTTCCAGCGCTTCGATGCGCCCGGTCATCGCCACATCGGGCGCGGCAGGTTTTGCGATTTTGGCCTCGACGCTCGCGACACGCGCGGCGAGCTCATCGATCGCAGCCGCCTGCGGCGCACCGGGCGCTACCGGTGCAGGCCATCCCAACATCCAGGCGACACAAATCACCAGCGCGGCGGCGACGGCACCGGAAATCGGCGCGATCACCCAGGGAGAAATCGCCCGGGGCGAAAGCGTCGCCTGTGCGGCAGGGGAAACCGGCTCCGGTTGAGGGTCAGCCTTCGCATGTTGTGCTTCATCGCCGGCGCTCCGGGTTTCGCCCGACACCTCGGAGGCCTCGAGGTCGATGGTCGGCGGCGCGCGCTTGGCCCGCGCGGGTTCCGGCGGCGGTGTTGTTCCTTCGGGGGTGTCGTCGACCATGCCTGCGGTTCCCTGGATGTTGCGGCCGGACATTAGCAGATTCGGCAAGTGCTCTAACGGCTTGTTTTGACACGTTTTCCCGGCGCGAACCGGCGTCCGCTGGGGCTTCGGCAGCGCTTTGTAGCGCGATCAGGGGCGCAACGCACGGTCCAGCGCCTCCAGCAAGGCATTTTCATCGGGCCTTCCCGCCACCATGACCTGGCTCGCTCCGGCGTCGCGGAGGATGGAGGCGACCGGCGCGGAAATACAGCATTGCGGGATCGCCAGCGCCGATATTTCGACGCCGCCGCTTCGCGCCGCCTCCAGAAAAACCCGCGCGCTGCGCCGCGAATAATGCAGCACCGCCTCGATTCGATGGGCGGCGAAGGCGTCGCAGATGTCGCGCGGCAGGTTTGAGACCGGCGACATCCGGTAGGTGGTGTGGGTGACGACGGTAAAGCCCTGCTCGCCGAGTTCACCGGCGAGATCGCGCGCCAGATCGGCGCCGGCCAGATAAAGCAGCGGGCTCGCCTTCTTCAGGTCTTTTGTCTTCACGCTTGCAAGCACGCAATCGCGCAAGCCCGCCGCGTCGCCATCGGCCGAGATCACGTTTTCGAAGCCTGAGCGGCGCGCGGTCGCGGCGGTGCGCTCTCCCACTGCGAACAAAGGCAATTTGAGCAACCGGCTGTTTTGAAGATGCGGCTCAATGCCGCGTAGCGCATTGGTGCTGGTGACGATGACGGCGCCGTAAACCGCATCGGCATCGTCCTGGAAGGCGACCGGCTCAAACCGCAGCATCGGCGCCTTCAGGACTTCGAATCCTCGCGCCCGCAGCGCCGCCGCGGTGGCTTCGTCGTCCGGCTGCGGGCGGGTGACAAGAACAGCCATGTATGATCCTCTCGCAAGCTGGCGTTCTGCCGCAACGGACGATTGCACTGCGCGACCCCGCAATGCTAGAGCCAGATCGGCTCTGGTTGGATCAGAGCCGATCTGGCTCTAATTATTGTTTGACGCGTTTTCTTCACGCGAGCCGGGTGCCGTTTCGCTTGAAAACGCTCTGGCCGGAAGGAAAAACCCCGGTTTCGCCGATAAGGCAAGGGCTCAAATTGGGTAACGACGTCAGAACATTGGTGCTGGGGATCGAGACCACCTGCGATGAAACCGCAGCCGCCGTGGTCGAGCGCCTGAGCGACGGCAGCGGCAAAATCCTGTCCAACATCGTGCGCTCGCAGACCGAGGAGCACGCCAGATTTGGCGGCGTGGTGCCGGAGATCGCGGCGCGCGCCCATGTCGACCTGCTCGACGGTATCGTCGACAGCGCCATGAAGGAATCAGGCGTTTCCTTCGCGCAGCTTTCGGCGGTCGCGGCTGCCGCCGGGCCCGGCCTGATCGGCGGGGTGATCGTGGGCCTGACCACGGCAAAGGCGATCGCGATGGTGCACGACACGCCGCTGATCGCGGTCAATCATCTCGAGGCGCATGCGCTGACGCCGCGGCTGACCTGTGCGCTGGCGTTTCCCTATTGCCTGTTTCTGGCCTCCGGCGGCCACACCCAGATCGTCGCGGTGACCGGCGTCGGCAAATATGTGCGGCTCGGCACCACCGTCGACGACGCCATGGGCGAGGCCTTCGACAAGGTCGCAAAAATGCTGGCGCTGCCCTATCCGGGCGGCCCGGAAGTCGAGCGCGCGGCGCAGGGTGGTGATGCAAAACGCTTTGCTTTTCCACGGCCCATGCTCGGGCGGCCGGATGCGAATTTCTCGCTGTCGGGCTTGAAGACCGCGGTGCGCAACGAGGTCTCCCGGATCGATCCGCTGGAGCCGCAGGACATCAGCGATCTCTGCGCCAGCTTTCAGGCCGCGGTGCTGGAATCGACGGCGGATCGATTGAACGTGGGCCTGAGGCTGTTTCACGAGCAGTTCGGGCCGCCGCGCGCGCTGGTCGCCGCCGGCGGCGTCGCCGCCAATCAGGCGATCCGCGGCGCGCTGCAGGATGTTGCGGCACGCGCGCAGACCACGCTGATCATCCCGCCGCCCGCGCTGTGCACCGATAACGGCGCGATGATTGCCTGGGCGGGGATCGAGCGATTGTCGCTGGGATTGGTTGACACGATGGACACAGCGCCCCGCGCGCGCTGGCTGCTCGATGCCAACGCCACCGCCCCGGCCGGGTTTGCCAATACGCGCGCGGGCTTTTGAGGAGAAACCGGTCGCAATGCCGTCCACCAATTCAGTCGCGGTGATTGGGGCGGGTGCGTGGGGAACCGCGCTGGCCGGCGTCGCCGCGCGGGCCGGACGCGATGTGGTGCTTTTCGCACGCGATGCGGCGAGTGCGGCGCAAATCGCGGCGACGCGGGCAAATCCAAAATTGCCCGACGTACGGCTGGATGCGCGCATCAAGGTGACCGGCGATATCGCGCTTGCCGCGGCCAATGACATCATCCTGATCGCAACACCGGCGCAAGATCTTCGCGCGGCCATCATCGTACTTGCTCCGCATCTCGCCGCGACAAAACCCGTCATCGCCTGCGCCAAGGGCATCGAGCGCGGCACCCACAAATTCATGACCGAGGTGATCGCGGAGGCCGCGCCCAACGCAATACCGGGCATCCTGTCGGGCCCGAGTTTTGCGGAGGACGTGGCGCGCGGGCTTCCCACCGCGGTGACGCTGGCGGCGCAAGACGAAGATCTTGCGCGCGCGCTGGTGCAGGCGCTGGGGTCTGCAACCTTCCGGCCCTATCACACGACGGATGTTCGCGGCGTCGACATCGGCGGGGCCGCGAAGAACGTGCTGGCGATCGCGGCCGGCATCGCGATCGGCCGGAAATTGGGTGCGTCCGCGCAGGCGGCGCTGACCACCCGCGGTTTCGCCGAGCTGGTGCGGCTCGGCCGCGCCTGCGGCGCCCGCGGCGAAACCATGGCGGGGCTGTCGGGTCTTGGCGACCTGATCCTGACCTGTTCGAGCCCGCAATCGCGTAATCTCGCGCTCGGCATCGCGCTTGGGCGCGGGGAGCCTCGGCCGCGCGCAAAACTTGCCGAAGGCGAGTTCACCGCGCCCGTGCTGGTCGAATTGGCGGCTTCGCAAGGCGTCGACATGCCGGTATCAAATGCGGTCGCGGCGATTTTGAGCGGCGCGCTCACGATCGACGAAGCAATCGAAAGCCTGTTGACGCGCCCATTCAAGGCGGAGGGATAAAGATGGCGTACTGGCTGGTGAAATCCGAACCTTCGAGCTGGTCGTGGGACCAGCAGGTGGCAAAAGGCGCCAAGGGCGAGGCCTGGACCGGCGTGCGCAATTTTACGGCACGCCAGAATCTCGTGAAGATGAAGAAGGGCGACAGCGCCTTTTTCTACCATTCCAACGAGGGCAAGGACATCGTCGGCATCGTCGAAGTGATCAAGGAGGCCTATCCCGATCCGACCGACAAAACCGGAAAATTCGTCTGCGTCGACATCAAGGCCGACAAGCCCTTGAAGACGCCGGTGACCATGGCCGCGATCAAGGCCGACAAGCGCCTGGCCGACATGGCGCTGGTAAAGTATTCGCGGCTGTCGGTGCAGCCGGTGACCGCGGAAGAGTGGAAGATCGTCTGCAAGATGGGTGGGTTGTAGCCCTTACTTCCCCTCTCCCCTTGTGGGAGAGGGTGGCTTCGCGAAGCGAAGGCGGGTGAGGGGTTTTCTCCGCGGATGCAGACCCCTCAACCGTCGCGGACCGCGCTCGGGGGAAAAAAACGAATGGCGAATCATGATCGCGCCAAGATAATTCCCGGGAGAACGCCGGAATCAGCAGCCATGTTGGCAAACGTCAAACGGGCGATGGCGATCACCGCCAATCTCAACCGTTTGACGTTCAACGATGCGGACGAAGTCCGGGCCTTGTTCAGCGATCTCATCGGCAAGAAGGTGGACGACAGCTTTTTATTGATCCCACCATTCTACACGACCGGTGGGGCCGACATACGAATCGGGCGCAATGTTTTCGTAAATCAGAACTGCACTTTTTATGATCTTGGCGGGCTCGACATTGCCGACGATGTGATGATCGGGCCGAACGTGAGCATCATCACGTCTGGCCATCCGGTCGACCCGTCCCGGCGGCGCGCCTTCACAACCGCAAAGCCCATCGCGATTGAAAGAAACGTATGGATCGCAGCCGGCGCAACGATCATCGGCGGAGTGACGGTGGGCGAAAACTCCGTTGTTGCGGCGGGTTCCGTCGTCACCAGGAACGTTCTCCCCAATACGCTTGTCGGAGGAAACCCGGCGAGGGTCATTCGTTCGATTGCCGACTGAGGGTACGACTTTCCTGCGTCTTTTCAAAACTCCCGGATTTTCGACCTGAAATCGCTGTTGCAGCAGTCTTGATTTCTGCCCCCGGTTTTATCGTATCGTCGGCTCCGGGCGCGGCGCAGATGATTGATGTCGGAATTGCCGTTTTCGGCGCAATTTTCTATTTCACCGGACGATATGGCCTCGCGCTCGTATTGATCCTGCCAGCCATCATCAGCGGGGCGGGCGCTGTGGTGAGGTCGATCGTAACCCCGATTGGTATTTTCAAAAGCCCGATACCCTCCGAACAGCCGTAGCGCTACTGGAACGATCGTTTGCCCGTCGTGCCAATCTGTCGCGGTCAGCATCATTGCTCTTACCCCCAAATCAGTTGCAGAATCCGCGCTGTCCCGCCCTTTCAAGAGGGGCGTATCGCGATCGTCACGGACGTTGGTGCGGGATGCGGTGGACGTGGCGGCGCTCTTGACGAACAGCGCCTAAGCGGACGGCGAAGACGTGTGGTCCTGACGCCCCGACGCTGGCGTCAAGTTCTTGAGAAGCAAGCTTCTTGGGGGCGACGGTGGCAAGAAAGCCCGGTCGCCGGGGAGAGCACGAAATAAGCCGTAAACCATTGCGTGGGGAATGCCGGGTGATTCCGGTGTGACCTGACTAACGCGTGTGCTTTCTACCACTACCTCCGCACACGCGGCTATCGGGCGCATCGGGCGCCCGGCATTCCCTGCGCCCTCTTCATCGAGAGGGCGGCAAGTCTCTGGCAAACCTCGGGCGCAAGGCGCCGCGAGATCGCGAAGCTGTACCTTTTTGAATTTGGAATCTATAGCCCCATCCCCCGCTGTCATCGTCCGCGAAGGCGGACGATCCAGTATTCCAGAGACGTCAGCGATAGAGCCGATAAGCCGCGGCGTACTGGATCCCCGCCTGCGCGGGGATGACGAAGTGAGTTAGGATGCGGCTGTTTGAAATGTGAATCGGGAAGTGCGCAGATCTTACGCCGCCGCCGCCATCACCACTTGCGCCAGGAGCGCTTCGCGCTTCGACTGCGAGCGGTAGCCCTTCATGGTCGCGGCGAAACGCTCGAGGATGCCGTCCTCGAAGGCGGTGACGATGGTGTCGTGGACATAGCTCTTGCGGCAGATCGCCGGCGTGTTGGACAATTCATCGGCGGCGGCGCGGACCGCATCCAGTACCTGCTTGCGGCGGCCGCGGGCGCTTGCCGCCGGCGAAATCCGCGACAGCGATTCCAGCACCACGGCGGACGCCATCAGGGTGCGAAAATCCTTCAGCGAGATCTTGATGCCGGCGATCTCGCGCAGGAACGCATTGACCTGGGTGGTCGACACCGCGCGGACGGTTCCGGAATTATCGCGATACTGGAACATGCGCTTGCCCGGCACGCCGAGCAGGATGCCGATGGCGCGCACGAGTTTCGCCGCGTCGCATTCCTTGCGCACGGCCTTGCCGCCCTTGGCCTTGAAGGTCAGCACCAGATTATCGTCTTCCAGCGCGACGTTGGATTTCAAGAGCGTGGTGGCGCCGCGGGTGCCGTTGAGGCGGGCGTAGGATTCATTGCCCGGCCGGATCGCGGTGCGCGCGATCAGCTCGATCACCGCCGAGAGCGCGAATTCGCGGGTCGGGACGTCGCCGGAGAGGTGCATCGAGACGTTGCGGCGGATTTTTGGCAGCGCGCCGACCAGCCGGGCCAGACGATGCGCCTTGCGCTGCTCGCGGACCTTTTCCCAATCAGAATGATAGCGGTATTGCAGCCTTCCCGCGGCGTCGCGGCCGACCGCCTGCAGATGCGAGTTCGGGTCGGGCGAATAGCGCACCTCGGCATAGGCCGGCGGCACCGCCATCCTGTGCAGGCGCTTGATGGTGCCGGTGTGGCGGATCGGCGTGCCGTTGGCGCGAACGAAGGAATAACTTTTTCCCCGCTTGATGCGGCGGATGGTGAGCTGGTTCTGGTCGCCGAGCCTCAGGCCGAGCTCCTGGGCCAGGGATTCGACCGACGTCTTGGCATGGACGCCGTCCTTCGGCACAGCCTTGGAAGGTGCGGCTTTGGGCAGTTGTCCGAGCGCCTTCGCCAGAGCCAAGGAAGGATCGGCGGAAGCGGGCCGCGCGGGCTCAAGATTCTGCTGATCCATCATGACTTTAGACGCCTTGCTCCTGTTACACCCTGCCAATGCCGGTTGTTGTTGTTTGGTTCCGGCCGGTGGCTCTCGCCCCGGGGAGGCCATTTAGGGGGTTATCGCCGCGAGCGCCAGCCCACCCCTGACGAAACTGCGGTTTCTGGTTACCGTTAACCGCGCTTGCAGAGGTCCCATGCGGCGTTTTGACCTGACCCAAACGCGATCGTGAAGGGGTCTGGCCGCCGGCACGGCGGTTCGGCTCATGCTTTCGAATTGATCCGGGGCGTGGTCACGGCCCCGGCCAAAGGTCGTCATTGTCACGCTTGTCGGCGCCATCGGGGCCGACGCATAATCGTTGCAACAAGAAGCGGCCGGCAGCCCGTTGGCTGGCCGTATGGGTGGAGGATGAGATGTCCGAGAAGATTTACGACGTGCCTGCGGAGTGGACCAAGCGCGCCTGGGTCGACCAAGCCAAGTACCAGGAGATGTACGCGCGCTCGATCAGCGATCCCAACGGCTTCTGGGCCGAACAAGCCAAGCGCATCGGCTGGATGAAGCCGTTCACCAAGGTGGAGAACGCCTCGTTTGCGCCCGGCAAGATCTCGATCAAATGGTTCGAGGACGGCGTTCTCAATGTCGCCTGGAACTGCATCGACCGCCATCTCCACAGCCGCGGCGACCAGACCGCGATCATCTGGGAAGGCGACAGCCCCTCGGAATCGAAACACATCACCTATAAGCAATTGCACGACGAGGTCTGCCGGATGGCCAACATCCTGCGCACCCGCAATGTCAAGAAGGGCGACCGCGTCACGATCTACCTTCCGATGATTCCGGAAGCCGCCTACGCGATGCTCGCCTGCGCGCGGATCGGCGCCGTCCATTCGGTGGTGTTTGCCGGCTTCTCGCCCGACAGCCTCGCCCAGCGCATCACCGACTGCCAGTCCAAGGTGATCATCACCGCCGACGAGGGCCTGCGCGGCGGCAAGAAGGTGCCGTTGAAGGCCAATGTCGATGCCGCCATTGCAAAAACCGGCGGCGTCGATTGGGTGGTCGTGGTCAAGCGCACCGGCGCCAATGTCGATATGAGTCCCTCGCGCGACCTCTGGTACCACGAGGCCGCCAGGATGGTGACGACGGAGTGTCCGTGCGAGCACATGCATGCCGAGGATCCGCTGTTCATCCTCTATACGTCAGGCTCGACCGGCCAGCCCAAGGGCGTGCTGCACACCTCCGCCGGCTATCTGGTGTTCGCGTCGATGACGCATCAATATGTGTTCGATTATCACGACGGCGATATCTACTGGTGCACCGCCGACGTCGGATGGGTCACCGGCCACAGCTACATTCTCTATGGGCCGCTCGCCAACGGCGCGACCACGCTGATGTTCGAGGGCGTGCCGAATTATCCCGATAATTCGCGGTTCTGGAACGTCGTCGACAAGCACAAGGTCAACATTTTCTACACCGCGCCGACCGCGATCCGCGCGCTGATGCAGGCCGGCGACGAGCCGGTCAAGAAGACCTCGCGCAAGTCGCTGCGGCTGCTCGGCTCGGTCGGCGAGCCGATCAATCCGGAAGCGTGGGAATGGTATCACCGCGTGGTCGGCGACGAGCGCTGCCCGATCGTCGATACCTGGTGGCAGACCGAGACCGGCGGTATTTTGATCACGCCGCTGCCGGGTGCGACCAAACTCAAGCCGGGTTCGGCGACGCAGCCGTTCTTCGGCGTGGTGCCGGAGATCGTCGATGCCGACGGCAAGGTGCTGGAAGGCGAAGCCACGGGCAATCTCTGCATCGCCAAATCCTGGCCCGGGCAGATGCGCACGGTCTATGGCGATCACGCCCGCTTCGAGCAGACCTACTTTTCCAGCTACAAGGGCAAATATTTCACCGGCGACGGCTGCCGGCGCGACGCCGACGGCTATTACTGGATCACCGGCCGCGTCGATGACGTCATCAACGTCTCCGGCCACCGCATGGGCACCGCCGAAGTCGAGAGCTCGCTGGTGGCGCATGCCAAGGTCTCGGAAGCCGCCGTCGTCGGGTATCCCCACGACATCAAGGGGCAGGGCATCTATGCCTATGTGACGCTGATGTCGGGCGTCGAGCCGAGCGAGGAATTGCGCAAGGAATTGGTGGCTTGGGTGCGCAAGGAAATCGGCCCGATCGCCTCGCCCGATCAGATCCAGTTCGCGCCGGGACTGCCGAAAACCCGTTCCGGCAAGATCATGCGGCGCATCTTGCGCAAGATCGCCGAAGACGAGCCCGGAAGCCTCGGCGATACCTCGACGCTGGCCGACCCCGCCGTGGTCGACGATCTCGTCGCGCACCGGCAAAACAAGAAGAGCGCGCCGGCCTGACGGCGGCCCTGTTTGCCTTGCCGCAAGATTTCGCCCTCACGTAATTGTCAGGGACGGATGCCGCTTTGCGGCAATTTGTTGGCGAGTGTTGTTTCCAGGTCATTTACTTTGTTTCCAGCATTTTCTTTCTTACCCCCATTGAAATGGTTGCGAAGCCGCTCGTGGAAACCGGCCGGTTAAGACGCGCGGTTAAAGATGGGTGGGCAACGCCGGAATTGCCGGGGTTTGCGGAAGATTTTGCGGCCCCGGGCAGGGGCGATGGCAGCTGGAACGGAGATAATGATGTCGTTGAGGATTGCGGTGGCGCTGGCGGCTACCTTCGGGGCGGGATTGTTGGGGACGACGGAAGCCCAGGCGCGGGCGGAAGTGGTCGGCGTACACGGCGACTATTCGCCAGGGACGATCGTGGTGAAGACCAACGAGCGCCGGCTTTATCTCATTCTCGACCAGGACCACGCGGTGCGCTACCCGGTCGGCGTCGGCAAGTCCGGCAAGCAATGGGCCGGCACCACCCGGATCGACGGCAAGTATCGCAATCCGGCCTGGTCGCCGCCCAGCGAAGTGAAGCACGACAAGCCGAACATGCCGGACGTCATCCCCGGCGGCTCGCCGCATAACCCGATGGGCGTCGCCGCGATGACGCTTGCCGGCGGTGAATACGCCATTCACGGCACCAATATGCCGGGATCGGTCGGCGGTTTTGTCTCCTATGGCTGCATCCGCATGCTGAACGCCGACATCACCGACCTCTACGGCCGCGTTTCCGTCGGCACGACGGTGGTGGTGACGCGCTAAGCGTCCATCCGCCCTCGCATTCAAAAGCAGCACGAAAGCCGCGCCTCAGCGCGGCTTTTGCATCTTCAGGCCTCAAAAGTCGGAGGCGATGCCCTTGGTCTCCCAATCGCCGTAGCGGGTCGGTTCCGGGCCTTTCGGGCCCTGAAATTCCTTGGGCATCGGCCTGGCGTTTGCTTCCGCGGCTTTTCTGCGCGCATCGGCCTCTGCGAGCGCGCGCTGCGCCGCCGCTGTGAGGACTTTGCGTTCCGGCGATGATGCAGCCGCCGCCGGCGTCAAGGGATCGTCCGTCATCTCTCGATTTCCAGCCATGATTTCCAGCCTTGAATTCTAGCCTTGGCACTGGTCCGCTTTATTCGAGCCCTCCTGCATAAAGATGATGCGGCGGGCGTGAAATCGGTAGGGGCGATTCTTATATTTGGCATATTCTCGTGGCACAGCTGTTTATGCCTCGGGTGAAATAGGCGACGACGCCAGGCGTTACCCGACCTCCCGAGATGTTCCCGCTCCATGCCTCCTCAAAGATTCGCTCTGCCATCCGAAGTGCCCGGTCTTGCGGCGCGGCGGATCGCGGCGGATATCCTCGACGGCGTATTGCATAAGCACCGCACGCTCGACGACCAGCTCGACGGCGCCGCCGCGCATCCCGGGCTGAAGTCGCTCGCCGACCGCGACCGCGCGCTGATGCGGCGGCTGGTGGCGACGATTTTGCGGCGGCTCGGCACGCTCGGCCATGTGTTGTCGCGGCTGCTCGATCGCGGCATCCCGACCGACGCGCCGCGCGCGCAAAGTGCGCTCTTGATTGGCGCGGCGCAAATTCTCTGGATGGACGTGCCCGATCATGCCGCGGTCGACCTGTCGGTACGGCTGGTGCAGTCGGACCGGCGGGCCGCGAAATACGCCGGCCTTGTCAACGCGGTGCTGCGTCGCTGCGCGCGCGAGGGCGAGGGGCTGATCGAGGAGGTCAAGTCGCATACGCTTGACGTTCCGCCCTGGCTACTGTCGCGCTGGATCGCCCATTATGGCGACAGCGCTGCACGCGAGATCGCTGAAGCGATCAGCCACGAGCCGTCGCTCGATATCACCGTAAAATCCGACGCCGAACAATGGGCGAGCCGCCTGCACGGCGAAATGCTGCCGACCGGGACCGTGCGCACGCAGCTGCAGGGTTCGGTGACCATGCTGCCGGGCTTTGCCGAAGGACATTGGTGGGTGCAGGACGCCGCCGCCGCCTTGCCCGTGCGCCTGTTCGGCGATGTTGCCGGTAAATCCATCCTCGATCTCTGCGCGGCACCCGGTGGCAAGACGGCGCAACTTGCGCATGCCGGCGCCCGCGTCACCGCGGTCGATCGTTCGCCTGTTCGCATGGCGCGGCTGCGCGACAATTTCGCGCGGCTTTCGCTTCAAGTCGATGCCATCGTGACCGACGCCAACGAATGGCACGGCGGATCCGGCGGCGGCTTCGACGGCATCCTGCTCGATGCGCCCTGCACCTCGACCGGCACCATCCGCCGCCACCCCGACGTCGCCTGGCTGCGGCAGGAAGCCGACATCGCCCCGCTCGTGGCGTTACAAAGGCGCCTGCTGCAAGCGGCGGTCACCCTGCTGCGGCCCGGCGGGACGCTGGTCTATTGCACCTGCTCGCTGGAGCCGGAAGAGGGCGAAGAGGCCATTTCAGCCCTCCTCGCCAGCGAATCGGCCATGCGTCGTGCGCCGATCGAAGCCGGCGAGGTCGCAGGGCTTGCGGAAATCCTTAACGCCGAGGGCGATTTGCGCACCCTCCCGAGCCATTTGCGGCAGCCAGACCCGAAGCTCTCCGGGCTTGACGGCTTTTACGCCGCGAGACTGGTTAAATCCTGATTTTGCACTGTATTTTCGTCTCGACGCGCTGATTCGCGCGGTTTCAAGATGGTGTGTTGCGCGCGTTTCCGGATTAAAAGCATTCGCATAGAATTCTCTCCATCCTCCCGATCAAGGCAAGGCGTGTCGGTCGCTCAACGCAGACGCATCTCAACGCTGATCATGGGCCGCTTCGCGCGGAACATGATGGCGCGCGCAAGCGGCGGCTCGGTGGCGCTGTCGCGATTGTGGCCGGGCCGCACCGACCGCCTGATCATCGCCCCGCACGATCTGCGCACCGCCGACGCCACCCGCGCCGCCGAGATCTATGCCGGCCGCTTCGTGTTCGCGGGCAAGATCGTGACCTGCCACGGCCGCTCGATCTTCGATCTCGAGCCGCCGTCCGAAGATTGGGAAGTGGCGCTGCTCGGCTTCGGATGGCTGCGGCATTTGCGCGCCGCCGATACCGCGCTGACTCGCGCCAATGCGCGTTCGCTGGTCGACGACTGGATTTCCAATTCGGTTCAGAAACGACGCCCGATCGGCCGCCGCGCCGACGTGCTGGCGCGCCGCGTCATCTCGCTGTTGTCGCAGGCGCCGCTGGTGCTCGGCGATACCGACGGCAAATTCTATCGGCGGTACTTACGCGGCCTGTCCCGGGAAATCCGCTATCTGCGCTACACGATGCTGGATATTCCCGACGGCGTGCCGCGGCTGCAGGTCTTGATCGCGCTGTGTTACGCCTCGCTCTGCCTCGCCAACCAGTCGCGCCACATCCGCGCCGCCACGCGAAAACTCTCCGACGAATTGCAACGGCAGATTCTGCCCGACGGCGGCCACATCTCGCGTAATCCTGGCGCGCTGATCGAGCTCTTGATCGATCTGTTGCCGCTGCGGCAGACGTTCGCCGCCCGCAACATCGCGCCGCCGCCGGCGCTGTTGAACGCGATCGACCGCATGATGCCGATGCTGCGTTTCTTCCGCCACGGCGACGGCAGTTTTGCGCTGTTCAACGGCATGAGCAGCGCGCCGTCCGATCTGCTGGCGACGCTGCTCGCCTATGACGACGCCCACGGCGTGCCGATGGCCAACATGCCGCATACCGGGTTTCAGCGCCTCGACGCCGGCGCGATGACGGTGATCACGGACACCGGCCCGCCGCCGCCGCCGAGCGTCAGTCACGACGCCCATGCCGGCTGCTTGTCGTTCGAATTGTCGTCCGGCGCGAGCCGGATCGTGATCAATTGCGGCATGCCCTCGACCGGCCGCGACAATTGGCGCGCCTTTGCGCGCAGCACCGCGGCGCATTCGACCCTGACCTACCACGACACCTCGTCCTGCCAGTTCGTCGAACTCTCGGCGGTGAAGCGGCTGCTGCAGGGCGCCCCCGTCGTCGGCGGTCCGTCGAATGTGGAAAGCTACCGCGAGGCGGTTGCCAACGGCGTATTGCTGACCGCCTCGCACGACGGTTATCTCGGCCGCTTCGGCGTGGTGCATCGCCGGGTGCTGATGGCCGCGCAGGATGGCTCCCGGCTCGACGGCGAGGATACGGTGACGCCGGCGCCGGGCGCCCGCATCAAGGGCAACGAGACCGACTACGCGGTGCGGTTTCATCTGCACCCCGCGGTGAAGGCAAGCCGGCTCAGCGACGCCCGCGGCGTGATGCTGGTTTTACCCAACCGCGACGTCTGGACCTTCGAGGCGCTCGACGACAAGGTCGAACTGGAAGACAGCGTGTTCCTGGCGGGAAACGATGGCCCGCGCCGCACCGCCCAGATCGTAATCCGGCAGGATTCGCGCCACGCCCCTTCGATCCGCTGGAGCTTTGTGCGCTCGACGACCTCGCCCTCGGCCACCACAGCCAGACGCAACGCCCGCCGCGAGCCGGAACTGCCGCTGTAGGAAATAGAGGCAATGCCCGTGTCCGGGCTCTCTCTTGACGACCGTAAGCCAATTGCTTACATCCAACTGTGATCCGAACTTTCAAGAGCAAGGCGCTTTCGGAGCTCTGGGCCAAAGGCAAGAGTTCGAAGATCGATGCGAAGATGCACAAACGCATTTTCGCGCGGCTCGATCGCCTTGACGTCGCGGTCCGACCCGAGGAAATGAACGTTCCGGGCTTCGACTTTCATCCCTTGCAGGGATTTAATCCGAGGCGTTATTCGGTTCACGTCAATGGACCGTGGTGTATCACCTTCGAATTCGAAGATGGCGAGGCCTGTCGCGTTGACTTCGAGCAATATCATTGAAGGAGCAAACATGACCTACGCGGCAAAGCGCGGCAAAAGCCGTTGTCCTACTCACCCCGGAGCGCTGCTTCGCGATGATATTATCCCGGCCACCGGTCGCACTAAGGCGGAAATCGCTGGATTGCTCGGGATTTCGCGGCAGCATCTCTATGACGTCCTGCAGGAAAAAAAGCCGGTGTCTGCGCCCGTCGCGGTTCGGCTCGGGAAGCTGTTTGGCGACGGCGCGGGAATCTGGACCCGGATGCAGGCCGCCTACGATACATGGCATGCGGAGCGAACCGAAGATGTCAGCCATATCCCGACCATTAAGGCAAAGGCTGCTTGAGCCAGACGCAACGCCCGCCGAGAGCCGGAACTGCCGCTGTAAAATTGTGGCCAACGCGTCAGGTCGACGCCAGCGCCGGTTTCGTGGCTGACAAAATCATGCTACCCGGCAGGTCTGCCATTTAGGACCCAGAACCCAGATATGACCGATCATCCGCGCCGCGTAACCCGCGCTTTATTGTCCGTTTCCGACAAAGCCGGGCTGATTGAGTTCGCCCGTGCCTTGGCGGGCCACGGCATCGAACTCGTCTCCACCGGCGGCACCGCGAAAGCGATTGCCGCCGCGGGGCTGAAGGTCCGGGATGTTTCGGAACTCACCGGTTTTCCGGAAATGATGGATGGGCGGGTCAAGACCCTGCATCCAAAGGTGCATGGCGGATTGCTCGCAATTCGAGACAACGCCGAACACACGCAAGCCATGAAGGCGCACGGCATCGCGCCGATCGATCTTCTTGTCGTCAATCTCTATCCGTTCGAGGCCACCGTCGACAAAGGCGCCGGTTTCGAGGAGTGCATCGAGAATATCGACATCGGGGGACCTGCGATGATCCGCGCCGCGGCGAAGAATCATGATGATGTCGCGGTCGTGGTCGAGCCGCAGGATTATCAATCCGTGCTCGACGAACTCGCCGCCAACCAGGGCGCGACCACGCTGTCGCTGCGCCGTCGTCTTGCAGCAAAAGCCTATGCGCGCACCGCCGCCTATGACGCCGCGATCTCGAACTGGTTCGCCGGCGAGCTCAAAGTTGAGGCGCCGGATTTCCGTGCCTTCGGCGGGCGGCTGATCCAGGCGCTGCGCTATGGCGAGAACCCGCATCAGACGGCCGCGTTCTATCGCACCCCCGACAAACGCCCGGGCGTTGCCACCGCGCGGCAATTGCAGGGCAAGGAGCTGTCGTACAACAACATCAACGACACCGACGCCGCGTATGAGTGCATCGCCGAGTTCGATCCCGCGCGCACGGCAGCCTGCGTCATCGTCAAGCACGCCAACCCTTGCGGCGTCGCCGAAGGCGTCGACCTCGTCAGCGCCTATCGCAAGGCGTTTGCCTGCGACACCCAATCGCCGTATGGCGGAATCATTGCGGTCAATCGGACGCTCGACGCCGAAGCCGCCCGCGTCATCACCGAAATCCTGACCGAAGTCATCATTGCGCCCGACGCGACCGAAGAGGCGATTGCGATCATCGCAAAGCGCAGGAACCTTCGTCTCTTGCTCGCCGGCAGCCTGCCCGATCCGCGTGCGGCGGGCCTGACGGCAAAAACCGTCGCCGGCGGTCTTCTCGTGCAGAGCCGTGACAATGCTGTGGCCGATGATCTGACGCTGAAGACAGTGACCAAACGTATGCCGACCGAAGCCGAGCTCCGCGATCTCCGATTCGCGTTCCGCGTTGCCAAGCACGTCAAATCCAACACCATCGTCTACGCCAAGGATCTCGCCACCGTCGGCATCGGCGCGGGCCAAATGAGCCGGGTCGATTCCGCGCGCATTGCCGCGCGCAAGGCGCAGGATGCCGCTGACGAGGCCAAACTCGCACAGCCGATGACCAAAGGCTCGGTGGTGGCGTCGGACGCGTTCTTCCCGTTCGCCGATGGCCTGCTGGTCGCGATCGAAGCCGGCGCCACCGCGGTGATCCAGCCCGGCGGATCGATCCGCGACGACGAAGTTATAAAAGCCGCTGACGAGGCCGGCATCGCCATGGTGTTCACCGGCGTCCGGCATTTCCGGCATTGATCATGGTCGTCATTGCCGGACGCCCGCGGGTCAAGCCCGGGCATGACGAGGGTCCCGCACCCTCGCCAACAGCGCCAGTCCCCCGAGGAAAAACAGCACCAGCACCGCCATGCCGGCCTTCTGGCTCGCGGTAATAGCCGTGATCACGCCGATCAATAGCGGTCCGACAAACGACGTCACCTTTCCGGTCAGCGCGAACAGCCCAAAATATTGCGCGATCCGGTCCTTCGGTGCCAACCGGATCAGTAGCGTTCGCGACGCCGCCTGCAACGGCCCGCCGGCGGCGCCAATCAGGCATCCGAGCACGAGATAGGCGCGTTCGGCGGCGCTTGCGAACAGCGCGCCGCCGGGTGCCGGAGGTGCGACCTTGATCAAAAGGACCGTCTCCTTGTCCACCAGCAGGATCGCCACGATCGCAAACAGCAGGATCGAAATGCTCCCCGTGATCACGCGTTTGGGCCCGAACTTGTCGTCGAGCCTGCCGCCAAGAAATGCGCCAAAGGTGCCGGCAATGGCGAGGATGATGCCGAAGGTGCCAATGCGGATCGTGTCCCAGCCAAACGTCCCGGCGGCGTAGATGCCGCCGAAGGCGAACAGCGACACCAAGCCATCGGTGTAGATCATGTTGGCGAGCAGAAACGCGGCCATCGACTTCCGCTTCGGCAATTCGCCAAGCGTTTGCCGCAAGTCGCTCAATCCCTCGCGCAGCGCGTCACCCAACGGGCGCCTGGCGGGATAATCCGGCGTCAGCAAAAACATCGGCAGCGCGAAGATGATGAACCAGATGCCGGTCAAGGGGCCGGTGATGCGATCTCCCTGGTGGCTGACAGGATCGAGACCGAACAACGGCTTGAAGCCGAACAGCGTGCGGCCGGTGTCGGGACTGGCGGCGAGAAAGCCGAGCACCAGGATCAGGCTCAAAATGCCGCCGACATAGCCGGTGGCCCATCCGGTGCCGGACAGCCGGCCGATTTTGTTCGGCGGCACCAACGTCGGCATCATCGCATTGTTGAAGACGATGGCGAATTCGACGCCGATCGTGGCGATCGCAAACGCGAGCAATAGCGGCGGAATCACGCTGACGTCGCCGGGCCTGCCAAACCACATCAAGGAGGCGCCGATCACCAGCATCGCGCCGAATGCCGCGATCCACGGCTTGCGGCGGCCGCTGGCATCCGCGATCGCGCCCAAGACCGGCGATAGCATCGCGATCGTCAGGCCCGCCGCGGCCGTCGCAAAACCCCACAGTGACTGCCCGCTCGAGGGACTGGCGGCGACATGTGTCGCAAAATAAGGCGCAAACACGAAAGTCGTAATCAGCGTGAAAAAGGGCTCCGCCGCCCAGGCAAAGAAAATCCAGCTGATGACGGCCGCACGAGGAGGATAAGTCTCTCTTATGCCTGCCATGCGCGCGTCCGAAGCGATAACCACCATGCCCGAAATATATCCTTATTGATCACGAGGAGGCGTTTTGCCCATGGGTTCGGAACCCATATAGCATTGCCGGAAGTGACGACGCTTGGCGTATTTTCTCTAACCCCGCGGCGGAATTTTGATGATCTCACTAAAGGCCGGACGGCGCAGCATCGTCGCAAGTCTCTTCCTCGTTGTCGCGTTTTGGCTGCCGGCCGCCGCCCAGGAACAGCACCGCGGCGTCTACACCCCGCCCGCGCTCGAAACGATCCACGCGGTTGCCGCCGAACACGGAATGGTGGTCGCGCAGGAAAAGATTGCGGCGCGGATCGGCGCCGATGTGCTCAAGCGTGGCGGCAATGCGGTCGATGCTGCCGTGGCCACCGGATTCGCGATGGCCGTGACCTATCCGCGCGCCGGCAATATCGGCGGCGGCGGTTTTATGGTGGTTCATTCGGCGGATCATCACGAAGACGTCGCGATCGACTATCGCGAAACCGCACCGGGCGCCACGACGCCGCAGATATTTCTCGGGTCCGACGGCAAGCCCGACACTGCAAAGTCGCGCGACTCCGCGCTCGGCATCGGCGTGCCCGGCACGGTCGCGGGGCTGGCGCTGGCACTGGAAAAATATGGCTCGGGCAAATTTACGCTTGCGCAACTGCTGCAGCCGGCGATCGATCTCGCGCGCGACGGCCTCATCGTCACCGACGACTCCGCCGACACCTTGCCGGACTGGTATCAGCGGCGGATGGCGCGCTTTCCTTCATCGGCAAAAATCTTTTCCCGACCCGATGGTACTTCGCTCCGCGAAGGCGACAAATTGATCCAGACCGATCTGGCGGCAACACTCACGGCGATCGCAGCGCAAGGTCCGCGCGGGTTCTACGAGGGGCCGGTCGCGGAAAAACTCGTGCAAGCGATCAAGGATGCCGGCGGCATCTTCACCCTCGAGGATCTCAAATCCTATCAGGCCATGATCCGCTCCCCGATCCGCGGCAACTATCGGGGCTATGACATCATCTCGATGCCGCAGCCGTCTTCCGGCGGCGTCGGGGTCGTGGAAACCTTGAATATCCTCGAAGGCTTTCCGATGCGCGAGATGAAGCAGGGCACTCCCGCGTCCCTGCACGTCATGATCGAGGCGCTGAAGCGCGCCTATGCCGACCGCGCGCGCTACCTCGGCGACCCGGCTTTTGTCAGCGCGCCGATCGCGACCCTGATCTCAAAGGACTACGCTGCAAAACAACGCGCCAGCATCGATCTCGACCATGCGACGCCGTGGACCGATGTGCTGTCGGCGACCCCGCCGCGCGAGGGCTCGAACACCACGCATTTCTCGGTGGTCGATAGCATGGGCAATGCGGTCAGCAACACCTATACGCTGAATTTCAGCTATGGGCTCGGCCTCGTCGCCGAAGGCACCGGCGTGCTGCTCAACAACGAACTCGACGACTTCACCGCCGCTCCCGGCGCATCGAACGCGTTCGGGCTGGTCGGTTTCGAGGCCAATCTGCCCGGCCCGGGAAAACGGCCGCTGTCGTCGATGGCGCCGACCATCGTGCTGAAGGACGGCAAGCCGGTGCTGGTGACGGGTACGCCCGGCGGCAGCCGCATCATCTCGATCGTGACGCAGGTGATCGTCAACATGCTGGATTACGACATGGATGTTGCGGCCGCGGTTGCGGCTCCGCGCCTGCACCATCAATGGCTGCCGGACGAAGTGCGGATCGAGCATGGCTTCAGCGATGACGTGCTGGCTGCGTTGCGCGCCAAGGGCCATCGCCTGATCGAACCGCTCGGCTACTCCTCGGCCAACTCGATCGCCGTGACCGCGAATGGATTGCTCGGCGCCGCCGATCCACGGACCCGGGGCGCGGAAGCGGCAGGGCAATAAGCGGTCCGCGGGCTTCGGACCGCCGATTTGCCTGATGTGGCCCATCTGTTATCAGCGTAGATTGAAACACCCCGCGCCAACCGGCCGCCGTGGGGTGAATAACAGGTCGGCAGAAGATCCGGGGAAACATCCATCATGAGCAGCACCGTCGAACCGTCGGGCGCGATCGAAACAGCACCGATCGTGGATACCAGTCTCCTCGCCTTCTATCGCGACATGAACCTGCCGGAGCGGCGGACGTTCTGGGCGTGCGCGGCGGGGTGGGCGCTCGACGGCATGGATTTCATGATCTATCCGCTCGTCATCGGCACCATCATCGCGCTGTGGAAGGTCGATCCCGGTACCGCGGGCCTTGCCGGCACCGTGACGCTGCTCGCGTCCGCCGTCGGCGGCTGGCTCGGCGGCTATCTCGCCGACCGCATCGGCCGGGTCAAAACGCTGCAGTTCACGATCCTGTGGTTCTCCTGCTTCTCGCTGGTCTGCGCCGTCGTGCAGAATTTCGACCAGCTCCTGATCGCGCGTGCGCTGCTGGGCCTGGGCTTTGGCGGCGAATGGGCCGCCGGCGCCGTGCTGATGGGCGAAGCGATCCGCCCGGAGTTCCGCGGCCGCGCGGTCGGCTCGGTGCAGTCGGGCTGGGCGGTCGGCTGGGGCCTTGCGGTGTTGTCGCAAGCGATTTTGTTCTCCTATCTACCGGCCGAGATCGCCTGGCGCTGGATGTTCGCGATAGGCGCGCTGCCGGCGCTGATGGTGTTCTTGCTGCGCCGCTATGTCGAAGAGCCGGCGATCGCCGCCGCGACGCGTGAAAAACAGGCGGCATCGGGCCACCAACCCGCGTTGTGGGAAATTTTCCATGGCCCTATCCTGAAAACCACCATCCTGGCCTCGCTGATGGCGACGGGATGCCAGGGCGGCTATTACGCCGTTACGTTCTGGGTGCCGCAGTTCCTCACCAAAGAACGCCATTTGTCGATCGTGGGGTCCACCGGCTACCTCGCGGCGCTGATCATCGGCTCGTTCGCCGGCTACCTCGTTGGCGCCTGGCTTGCCGACCGCATCGGGCGGCGTAACCTGTTCCTGACTTTTTCGATCGGCGCGATCGCTGTGGTGCTGCTCTACACCCAATTGCCGCTGACCAACGAGGTGCTGTGGCTGCTTGGTTTTCCGCTCGGCTTCTTCGCGTCCGGCTATTTCTCCGGTGTCGGCGCGTTCCTCACCGAATTGTATCCGACGCGCTTGCGCGGATCGGGGCAGGGGTTCTGCTACAATTTCGGCCGCGGCATCGGCGCGCTGTTTCCGTTCCTGGTCGGCGCGCTGTCGAATTCGACCTCGCTCGCCAACGCTATCGCGATCTTTGCCGTTGCCGCTTACGGCGTGTTCTTCCTGGCCGCGTTTGCCTTGCCGGAAACCCGCGGGCGGGTTCTGCATGCGGATGCTTAAGCAAAGGTGTCGCCGCGGACGAAGGTGAGCTCCCTCCGTCGCAAGAGGGCAGAGAGTCCATCGTCCCGTGCGTCCATAACGGAGGCTTCAGATGACCACACTCAAAGGAAAGACGCTGTTCGTATCCGGCGGCAGCCGCGGCATCGGGCTTGCGATCGCGTTGCGCGCGGCGCGCGACGGCGCCAATGTCGCGATCGCGGCGAAGACCGCGGAGCCGCATCCGAAACTTAAAGGCACCATCTACACCGCCGCCGACGAGATCCGCGCCGCCGGCGGCAAGGCGTTGCCGATCCTTTGCGACATCCGCGACGAGGCCCAGGTGATCGCCGCGATCGACAACACCGTCGCCGAATTCGGCGGCATCGACATCTGCGTCAACAATGCCAGCGCCATCAGCCTGACCAATTCGCAAGCGACTGACATGAAGCGGTTCGATCTGATGATGGGCATCAATACCCGCGGCACCTTCATGGTGTCGAAATACGCCATCCCGCATCTGAGGAAATCGCAAAATCCGCACATCCTGATGCTGTCGCCGCCGCTCGACATCAAGGCAAAATGGTTCGAGCATTCCACCGCCTACACGCTGGCCAAATTCGGCATGAGCCTGTGCGTGCTGGGTCTTTCCGCCGAACAGAAGTCTGCAGGCGTTGCGGTCAACGCTCTGTGGCCGCGCACCACCATTGCCACCGCCGCGGTCGGCAATCTCTTGGGCGGCGAGGCCATGATGCGCGCCAGCCGCACGCCCGACATCATGGGCGACGCGGCCTATATCATCTTCACAAAGCCGTCGCGCGAATTCACTGGCCAGTTCTGCATCGACGACAAAGTGCTCTACGACAGCGGCGTGCGCGATTTCGAGCATTACCGCGTCGATCCCAAGGTCGTGCTGATGTCGGATTTCTTCGTGCCCGACGATGACGTGCCGCCGCCCGGCGTCACGGTGATGGCGCTGCCTTCGGTTGGCGAGACCGAGAGGTCGAATTAAAGCGCGACGGGTTGGGTTAGGTCGAAAAAAATGGCCGGGATTGCTCCCGGCCATCTCTTGTCGCGAAAAATTTGCCTCAGCGCGGCGGCGCGATGCCGGGGGGCGGCGGCGGCAGCGATGCCGTGCCGCCGTTGAGCAGCGGCGTGATGCGGCGGATGGTGACGCGCCGGTTGATCCGGCTCGGCCCTGAGGTCTGTTCCTTCGGGTATTGCGAACCGTAGCCCTGCGAGGTCAGGTTTTCCGCCGGCACGCCGAATTGCTGCGTCAGCAACTCGGCCGCGGATTCGGCGCGGCGGTCCGACAGCGACAGATTGTCGACATCGTTGCCGACCGCATCGGTGTGGCCCTCGATCAAAAACACCTCGCGCGGGTTGCGCTGGATCGCCCGGTTGAGGCCGTCCGCGATCACCTGCAGCCTCGCTGCCTGATCGGGTGGAATCTCCCACGATCCGGTTTCGAAGTTGATGGAGTTGAGATCGATGCTCGGCATCAACTGCCGCACCGACGGGCTGAAGCGGATTTCGTCGAGCGAATAACGCCGCTCGATCCGGTCCACCGGCGGTGCCTCCATGGTATCGTAGATCAGATCCGGCGGCGCGACATCGGCCTCGACGATGTAGCGGTCGTACGGAATGCGGATGATCGGCGGCGGCAGGTCGACATAGTAGCCGCCGACCGCGCGCGGATCGCGATAGCTGTTGTCGATGATGACGATCTCGCGGCCCTCGCGGTCCCGTCTGATCCGGCGCAGCAACTGACCGTCGTGGCCGACCACGGTGATGATCTGGCTGCCATCGGGACGAATCACGATGGTGCGGGTGTCGCCGCCGACCTGCTCGGTCCGGATGTCGCGCGCGCCGTAACGGAATCGCTCATCCTCGTCGTGACGAATGAACGACTGCCCGGAGGGATCGACGATGATGACGCGGCCGGGTTCGGTGAAGACCTTGCGGCCGCCCTGATCGCTCTCCTGCCGCGAGGCGTGGAAATCCTCCATGCGGCGCGGTCCTTGCGGCGCCGCCCCCTGGGGAATCGGTGTGAGCGCCGCGGCGGGCGGTGGCGGGGGTGGCAGCGCCGTGGTCACCGTTGGCGGGGCATGCCGCACCATTGGCGCGGCGCCGGCCGGCAGTGCGGTCTGTCCGCCCGGTGCGGGGGCAACCGGCGCCTGGCCGGCCCGTCCTGGCGGTGGCGTGCCCGCGCCTCCGCCTGCGGGAGGCGCTGGAGGCGTCGGCGACGCGACCGGCGCAGGGGCCTGCGGCAGTTGTTTCGCCCCGGTCGGCGGCACCACGGGCGCGTTCTTCTGCTGAAGCTGCTTCTGCTCCAGCTTCGGTTGGATCTGTGGGGTCGCCGTTGGGCTCGGCGTCGGCGACGTGACGGGCGCAGGTGCCTGCGGCAGTTGTTTGGTCCCCGTCGGCGGCACCGTGGCCGGCGCGCTCTTCTGCTGCAACTGCTTCTGCTCGAGCCTCTGCTGAGTCTGCGGCGTAGCCGTTGGGCTCGGCGTTGGCGTCGGGGTGGGTTTCGGCGCAGCAGGCGGCGCCACAGGCGGCGGGGCGTGCGGAGGTGTCGGCGGAGCCGGTGGTGCCACGGGCGGCGGGACATGCGGCGGCGGTGGCGGCGCAGGCGGCGTGGGCTTCGGTGGCGGCGGTGGAGGAGGAGGCGGCACGGGCTTCGGCGGGGGGGCCGCGGGGGGTGCCGGCTTCGTCGGGGGTGCTGCCTTCGGCGGGGCACCCTTCGGCGCTTCCTTCGGCTTGGGCTTTCCGTCGGGACCGAGTTCTTCCTTCGGCGCGGCCTGTGCCACGACCAGCGGCGCGGTTTGCGCATGCAATGGAACGGTTGCCAATTGGGTCACCGTCAACGTCAGCGCGGTCGTTGCAAGCAGCACAAGTCGTCGTTTTGTCATGATGGTCTCTGGTCCCCGGAAATCTTTGAAAACAAGGCCTGACGATCAACGAATAGACGTTAGGCCGGATTGTGGCGGGCTCTACAGGCGGGCTCGTTTTTATTTCTGAACGGAAAAAGTCGAAACACGGCCTTGTTCATTGCGCATTCAGACCGTGGTTTCAAACCGAACCTTTGCATTGTCTGCATTGTCCCGATTTCGGTCGCGCGTCAACGGCTAGCGGGCGGCAATGTTCCGCGGCGACGAGCATCGCGCCGCAGCCAGAGCAAGTTCGCATCACGCCGGCGCGTGGCAGACCGCTTCGATATTGTGGCCGTCCGGATCGCGCACGAACGCGCCGTAATAATTGGCATGATAATGCGCGCGGATGCCGGGCGCGCCATTGTCGCGCCCGCCTGCGGCGATTGCAGCCTTGTAGAAAGCATCGACGGTGGCCCGGTCCCTTGCAAGGATCGCGACATGAAGCGGCTTGTCCAATCCGCCTTCGCCGCCGATCCAGAAATCCGGCTTGCCGTCTGCCCCGAAACCGGCCGCAAGATCGTGACCGCTCTCCTCCTGTGTTACTTCCATGATGAGGCTATAGCCGAGCGGCGCCAACGCCTTCGCGTAGAAGGCTTTGGCGCGCGCATAATCGGAAACCGGAAAACCGATGTGGTCGATCATCGAAATCTCCCTCGCTTCATGCTGGAATTATGATTTGACGAGAAACGTGTTGCTGCGGGTCTGGCCAGTTTCCGCATAGCCTCGCGCGTGCATGTCGGCGATGCAGTCGTCCTGCCATTCGTTGCGCGAGAGATGCTCGATCACCACCGCGCGCGGCCACAACGATGGCGGCGCCTGCTTGAAGAAGGTGGTCAGGACGCGGTCCTCAAAACCCTCGATATCGATCTTCAGCGCATCGACGCGGCTGACGCCGGCCTTGCCGAGAATGCGCTCCAGCCGCAACGCCGGTACCTTGATGGCATTGCCCGAGCTTGTTCCTGACACGATGTGGCTGGCGCCGAGATTGTCGCCGTCGGTCTCGATCATCAATTCGCCGTCGGCGGGACCAGCGGCCGCGGCGACCAGTGTCACTTGCGTGGCGCCGGACGCGACACGGTTGAATGCAAGCCGCGCCTGCGTCACCGGATGCGGCTCGACCGCGATCACCGTGCCTTGCGCGCCGACGTGACGCGCCAGCACCATCGCGTAGGTGCCGACATTGGCGCCAACGTCGACGAACACGCCACCCGCGGGCGTCCGCGCCCGCAGAAAGTCAAGCTCCTCGAGATTGTAACCCGGATTGAACAAAGCACCGCGCTCGGTTGCGGAGGCCTGATGATAGAAGCGGAATGAGGCGCCCTGATAGGTGACATCGACCGGACCCGCGCGCAACAAATTGACCAGCCGCGACAGCATCGGGCGGAACGCGCCGCGCTTCAGCCGTGTGCGGTGCGCCAGCGTAATGATAGCCGCCTGCGCGCGCGTTGGCGCGAACGCGCCAAACGGCGGCGACGCCGGATCGTTGGCCGCGGCGATGCCGCGAGGCGGGATGGGTGTGGTCAAGCGTTTCTCGCGAAGGCCGTGCGGATGCCGCGCTTAGATAGCCGACTTTACGCTCCGTTCCAACGTCGCCCCCCATGTCGTCCCTGCGAAAGTTCGCAGGGACGACAGTCAAATCAATCCGGATTGATGAACTGATAATCGATCCGAATGCGGCCATCTTCCGCCAGCAGCAGCACGATCGACCCGGTCGCTGCGACCGCGCCGCCGCTTTTCGGGACCATGCGCCAGTTGAACTTGACCATGTCGCGCAATTGCTCGATGAGGCCGGCGACTTCGAACTTGTAATTGCGTTCGGTGACGTTGGTCTGGTGCGAGGTGGCGACGCGGACTTCCAGATCGGCGTGGCCGCGTACTTCGCGGGCGCGAACATAATGCGTGCCGTCCTCGATCCAGAGCCCGGCAAGCTGGGCGCGGCGGGCGGCCGGATCGGTCTCATTCCAGATGTGGATATAACGCCGGGCGATATCTTCTGCGGGGAACATAGCGGCTCACTCTCCATTTTCGCGCGGGCTCGGCCCTCCAAGACCGCGGAGAAAAGATATGCGGAATATCTGGACGATGAATGGCTATTTAGCCTAGAATGTTGTCCGATCGTCCAAATCGGATGCCACGAAGGAAGAGCCCATGGACCCCCTGGACGATGCATTTTCGGCGATGCGGGTGCGCGAATCGCTTTACGCGCGGCTTGATGCCAGCGCGCCGTGGGCGGTTCGCTTCAGGGAAGGCAAGGCGGCGCGATTCGGTTTTGTGGTCACGGGCTCCTGCTGGCTCACGACCGAAGCGCCCGCCCAATCGATCCGGCTTTCGGCCGGCGATTGCTACGTGATCCTGGACGGCTCGACCTACACGCTCGGTGACGATCCGCGCTCGCCGGCGCAAAACTGCTTCGATGTCGTGCCAAAACTTGTCGACGGCGCCGTCAGCGTTGGTGGCGGCGGCGCCGCTGCCACCGTCGTCACCGGGTGGTTCGTCTACGACGAACTCGGCGCGCGCCCGCTGATCGCGCTGTTGCCGCGCGTGCTGCACACGCGCGTCGATGGTTTTCGCACCGATATCCTGAAGGCGACACTTGAATTGCTGGCGAAGGAAACCGAGCGCCCCGGCGTCGGTTCCGGCGTTGTCATCAGCGGCCTTGCCGATATCTTGTTCGTGCAGGCAATCCGCAGCCATCTCAACTCTACCGACGACAGTGACGTCGGCTGGCTCGCGGCGCTATCCGACCGGCGCATTGGTGCGGCGATGCGCGCGCTGCACGGCCGGCCGGCCGAGCCGTGGACGGTGGAGAGATTGGCGTCGCTCGCCAACATGTCGCGCTCGGCCTTTGCCGCGCGCTTCAAGGCGAGGCTCGGGGAAGCGCCGCTGGAATATCTCACGCGCTGGCGCATGTTCCGCGCCGGCGTGCTGCTCCGAAACACCGAGCGCCCGCTCGCCGAGATCGCGGGCGAGGTCGGCTATGAGAGCGACGCGGCGCTGAGCAAAGCGTTTCATCGCGTGGTCGGCATGACGCCCGGCGCATTCCGCAAACAGAAGGCGGAAGCGGCGGCGGCGTGACCTCGCTTGTGGCGGAAGGTTAAATCTGCCGCTCGACCAATTTCAGCTTGAGCTCGGCGATCGCCTCGGAGGGATTAAGCCCCTTCGGGCAGGCTTTGGCGCAGTTCATGATGGTGTGGCAGCGATAGAGCCGGAACGGGTCCTCGAGATTGTCGAGTCGTTCGCCGGTGGCCTCATCGCGCGAATCCTTGACCCAGCGCGTCGCCTGCAACAGCGCGGCGGGGCCCAGAAAGCGCTCGCTGTTCCACCAATAGCTCGGGCACGAGGTCGAGCAGCAGGCGCAAAGAATGCACTCGTAGAGCCCGTCGAGCTTTTCGCGGTCCTCGTGGCTCTGCCGCCATTCCTTCTGCGGCGTCGGGGAAGTGGTCTTCAGCCACGGCTCGATCGAGGCATATTGCGCGTAGAAATTGGTCAGGTCCGGCACCAGATCCTTGACGACCGGCTGATGCGGCAGCGGATTGATCCTCACCGCGCCGTCTTTGACGTCGTGCATCGATTTGGTGCAGGCGAGCGTGTTCTGGCCGTCGATGTTCATGGCGCAGGAGCCGCAGACGCCCTCGCGGCAGGAGCGGCGGAAAGTCAGCGTCGGATCGATGTGGTTCTTGATCCAGATCAGGCCGTCGAGCACCATCGGGCCGCAGTCATTGGTATCGATGGTGTAGGTATCGACGCTCGGATTTTTGCCGTCATCCGGGTTCCAGCGATAGACTTTGAACTCGCGCGTCTCGGTCGCGCCGGCCGGCTTCGGCCAGGTCTTGCCGCCGGTGATCCTTGAATTTTTTGGCAGTGCGAATTCAACCATGCTGTCTTGCCTCTGTGATCTAACTCGTCATTGCCGGGCTTGACCCAGTAATCCATCATCTTCGGAGAAAGATGGATACGCGGGTCAACTGGCGTGAAGACGGCGCTTCGCGTCTTTTTCCCGCGCATGACAGGTGGTGCATCAATACACCCGCGCCTTCGGCGGGATGTACTGAACGTCGTTGGTCATGGTGTAATCGTGCACCGGGCGATAGTCGATCGAGGTCTTGCCGCCATCGTCGAGCCAGGCCAGCGTGTGCTTCATCCAATTCTTGTCGTCGCGATTGGGAAAATCCTCGCGCGCATGGGCGCCGCGGCTTTCCGAGCGGTTGGCGGCGGAGTCCATCGTCACCACCGCTTGCACAATCAGATTGTCGAACTCCAGCGTCTCGATCAGGTCGGAATTCCAGGTCAGCGAGCGGTCACTGACCGAGATGTCACTGACGCCGCCATGCACCTTGTGAATCAGGTTCTGGCCCTCGTGCAGGATTTCGCCGGTGCGGAACACCGCGCAATTGTTCTGCATCACGTGCTGCATGCTGTCGCGCAGCTTTGCGGTCGGCGTGCCGCCCGCGGCATGGCGATAATGATCGAGACGCCCCAGCGCCTTGTCGGCCGAGCCCGCGGGCAGTTCCGCCTGCTTGCCGTTCGGCGTCAGCTTTTCGGCGCAGCGCAAGGCAGCAGCCCGGCCGAACACGACGAGGTCGATCAGCGAATTGGAGCCGAGACGGTTGGCGCCGTGCACCGACACGCAAGCCGCTTCGCCGAGCGCCATCAGGCCGGGCACGATCGCATTGTCGTCGCCGTTTCGTTTGGTCAAGACTTCGGCATGATAATTGGTGGGGATGCCGCCCATATTGTAGTGCACCGTCGGCAGGATCGGGATCGGCTCGCGCGTCACGTCGACATTGGCGAATATTCTCGCCGATTCGGAAATGCCGGGAAGGCGCTCGTGCAGCACCTTGGGGTCGAGATGGTCGAGGTGCAGGAAGATGTGATCCTTCTTCTTGCCGACGCCGCGGCCCTCGCGGATTTCGATGGTCATCGCGCGCGACACCACGTCGCGTGACGCGAGATCTTTCGCAGACGGCGCATAGCGCTCCATGAACCGCTCGCCCTCGGAATTGACGAGGTAGCCGCCCTCGCCGCGCGCGCCCTCGGTGACGAGGCAGCCCGAGCCGTAGATGCCGGTCGGATGGAACTGGACGAACTCCATGTCCTGCAGCGGCAGGCCTGCGCGCAGCGCCATGGCGCCGCCGTCGCCGGTGCAGGTATGGGCTGAAGTACAGGAGGCGTAGGCGCGGCCGTAGCCGCCGGTGGCAAGGATCGTGGTCTGGGCGCGGAACCGATGCAGCGTGCCGTCGTCGAGTTTTAGCGCCACCACGCCGCGGCAGGTGCCCTGGTCGTCCATGATCAGGTCGATGGCGAAAAACTCGATGTAGAATTCGGCCGAATGCCGCAGCGCCTGGCCGTACATGGTGTGCAGCATGGCATGCCCGGTACGATCGGCGGCGGCGCAGGTGCGCTGCGCTTGGCCCTTGCCGTAGTCCAGCGTCATGCCGCCGAACGGCCGCTGATAGATCTTGCCGTCCTCGGTGCGCGAGAACGGGACGCCCCAATGTTCGAGCTCATAGACGGCCTCGGGCGCGTTGCGCACCATGTATTCGATGGCGTCCTGATCGCCGAGCCAGTCCGACCCCTTGACGGTGTCGTACATATGCCAGCGCCAGTCGTCCGGATGCATGTTGCCGAGCGACGCCGAGATGCCGCCTTGGGCTGCAACCGTATGCGAGCGGGTCGGAAACACTTTTGTGATGCAGGCGGTGCGCAGCCCCGCTTCGCTGCAGCCGACCACGGCGCGCAGGCCGGCGCCGCCGGCGCCGACCACGACGACGTCGTAGGTGTGGTCTTCGATCGGATAGGCCTTGCCGTTGGTGGCCGGACCACCAGAGCCGTTCGCGGCCTTGCCGTTGCCATCAGCGGCCATGCGCTAAACTCCAGATGACAGTTTGAGAATGGCGTAGATCGAGGCCAGCGCCACCGCGACCGCAAAGAAATTGTTGGCCATCACGGAGGCAAGCTTCACCTTCTCGTTGTGCACATAGTCCTCGATCACCACCTGCATGCCGATCTTCATGTGCCAGGCGCTGGCGATGATGAACAGCAACAGGATGATCGCAACCGGCGGCGACCCCAGGATCTGGGCGGCCCCGGCCTGGTTGCGGCCGAGCAGCATCATCACCACCACGATCACAGGTAAAATCAGCAGTACCATCGCCACCGCGGTGAGGCGCTGGCGCCAGAAATCCGAGGTACCGGAGTGCGAGGCGCCGAGATAGCGGACGCGCGAGAGCGGGGTGCGCATGGTCTTCGGGGCGGGTGAATCGTGCGCGCTCATCGTCCGCCTCCGATCGCGTAGGCCGCGATCCACAACAGCACCGTCAGCGAGATGCCGCCGATCAGGGCGGCCCAGGTCAGCGCCTCGCGCTCGTTCGGCTTGAAGCCATAACCCAAGTCCCAGACGAAATGCCTGAGACCGCTGAGCAGATGATGCATCAGCGCCCAAGTATAGCCGAACACGATCAATCGTCCGAAGAAACCTGACGTGAAGGCCTGCACATGGGCATAGGCGGTGGGTCCGGAGGCGGCCGCGATCAGCCACCATGCCAATAATAGCGTGCCGAAATACAGCGCGATACCGGTAGCGCGGTGGACGATGGACAGCGCCATCGTCAGGGTCCAGCGGTAGGTCTGCAAGTGTGGCGAAAGCGGTCGTTCGATCCTGGCGGTCATCGGTGGCTTTGACGGTTGGCGGGCCCGCGCTGGGGCCGCTTAAGGGATCGCGGAAGATAAATCCTATTTACGAAGTCGAAACACCCAGCGCAACGGCGAAAATCGCCAATTGCGAACCAAGGTTCACATCTATGGATGAGCCTTGCAATTGGGGCCATTGACAAGCTCTGATGCTGCAGATGGCTGGTATGCCTGAAGCACGATTCATGAACGGATGGGGGGGCGCCCATCCGTTCCGCTACTACGCCGAACGCGGAGGCTTGATGTCCTACGGCAATGACCATGCCGATAATGACTGGCGCGCGGCCGCCTATGTCGATCGCGTCTTGAAGGGCGACAAACCGGGTGAGCTTCCAGTCCAGGCCCCGGTCAAATTCGAATTGACGATCAACCTCAAATCCGCCGAGGCGCTGGGCCTAGAGTCGTCGCCACATATTTTGCAACAAGCAGACACGGTGTTCGAATGAAGCGTCGCGCGTTTTTAGGCGCCACTGCCATTATTTTGGTCTGCGGCCGCTCCGTCTCGGCGCAGGCCAAAATCAGAAAGGTTGGCTATCTCTCGGCGGGCTCGCCGGTCACAAATGATTCGCCGACCTCCGGTCCGGTGTTCGACGGATTGAAACGTCGAGGCTGGGTCGAGGGTAGCACGATCGCGTTCGAACGGCGGGCCGCCGAAGGCCAGGCCGATCGCCTGCCGTCCCTTGTCAACGAACTCGTCGCGTCGGGCGTGGAGGCGATCCTGACGTTAGGCTTCCCCGCCGTCGCGGCCTGCAAGGGCGCTTCGGTTCCAGCGATCGCGTCGGGCGCCGGCGATCTGGTGTCGCTCGGGCTGGTTGAGAGTTTTCGTCATCCGGGCGGAAACATCACCGGAATTTCTGACCTCGCCGGCGAACTGGCGCCGAAGCGGCTGGCCATTCTCAAGGAAGCGATGCCCTCGATCCGCCGCGTCGCCATGCTCTGGAACCGCGAGGACCGCGCAATGAGCCAGCGCTACGATCTCTCGGCGGCCTCGGCCAACGGGCTTGGGATCAGCGTGCAGCCGCTTCCGGTACGTGAGCCGGACGATTTTTCGGTCGCCTTCGCGGCCATGGAGCGTGAGCCGCCGGATGCCGGCTTTATGGTGGTCGACGGTTTGACCGGGTTGAACCGCAATCGCGTCATCGCATTCGCCGCACAGCATCGCATCCCCTTCATGTACGAAGGCGACTTCATTGTTCACGACGGCGGTCTCTTGTCATACGGCCCCGATCTCGCCGAGATCGGCGACCGTCAGGCTTACCTGCTCGACAAGATCCTCAACGGCGCAAATGCCGGCGATCTACCGTTCGAGCGGCCGACGCGCTTCACGCTGGCGGTGAATCTGAAGACCGCGGCGACGCTCGGTCTCACTCTGCCGCCCACCCTGCTCGCCCGCGCCGACGAGGTGGTCGAGTGAAAGCAGGTCTGCGTCGTCCCGGCCTTGAGCCGGGACCTATAACCGCCGATGTTCGTTGTTAGAAAGCCGTCTGGCCCCCGCGCTAAATCGCGCCGCCGCGGGTCCCGGCTCAAGGCCGGGACGACAACTGGAATCGCGGGGACGACGGCGCTACTTCGAATAGATCTTCGAATAGGTATCGCGCAAAATATTCTTCTGCACCTTGCCCATGGCGTTGCGCGGCAGTTCGTCGACCACGATCACCCGTTTCGGCATCTTGAATTTTGCCAGCCGCCCATCGAGCGCCTTCAGCACCGTGGGTTCGTCGACGGGCGCGCCCTTGTCGCAGACCACCACCGCGGTGACGCCCTCGCCGAAATCGGCGTGGGGCACGCCGATCACGGCGGATTCGATCACGCCCGGCATGGCGTCGATCTCGCTCTCGATTTCCTTGGGGTAGACGTTGAAGCCGCCGGATATCACCAGGTCCTTGCCGCGGCCGAGGATGTGCACATAGCCGTGGCCGTCGATCTTGCCGAGATCGCCGGTAATGAAAAAACCGTCGTCGCGGAATTCGGCTTTTGTCTTTTCCGGCATCCGCCAATAGCCCTTGAAGACATTGGAGCCCTTGACTTCGATCATCCCGACGGTGTCGCGCGGCAGTTCCTTGCCGGTTTCCGGATCGGTGACACGCACGGCTACTCCAGGCAGCGCGTGGCCGACCGCGCCGGGCACGCGATCGCCATTGTAGGGGTTCGAGGTGTTCATATTGGTCTCGGTCATGCCGTAGCGCTCGAGCACGGCGTGGCCAGTGCGGGCAAACCATTCGCGATGGGTATCGGCGAGCAGCGGTGCGGAGCCCGAAACGAACAGCCGCATGTGCTTTGTCGTTTCCTTGCTCAGCGCCGGGCTCTGCAATAGCCGCGTATAAAACGTCGGCACGCCCATCAAGACGGTGGCGCGCGCCATCAATTTGATGATCGCCTCGGGATCGAATTTCGGCAGGAAGATCATCGCGGCGCGCGCGAACAGCGTGACGTTGCTGGCCACGAACAAGCCGTGGGTGTGATAAATCGGCAGCGCGTGGATCAACACGTCGTCTTTGGTAAAACCCCAATAGTCGACCAGCGTCAGCGAATTCGACGCCAGATTATCGTGGGTCAGCATCGCGCCCTTGGAGCGCCCGGTGGTGCCCGAGGTGTAGAGGATCGCGGCGAGGTCTTCGTTTGCGCGGGCGACCGTTGTGAACGCCGGGCTCGCCTTGGCGGCGGCATCCGTCAGCGATCCCTTGCCGTCGGCGCCGAGCGTCTCGACCTTGGCGCCGATTTTTGCGGCGATCGCGCCGATGCCGTCGACCCTGGAGGGATCACACACCACCAGCGACGGCTCGGCGTCAGTGATAAAATATTCAAGTTCGTTGAGCGTATAGGCGGTGTTGAGCGGCAGATACACCGCGCCGGCGCGCACCGTTGCGAGATAGAGCACAAGCCCCGGCACGGATTTCTCGGTTTGCGCTGCAACGCGGTCGCCGGGCTTGACGCCGCGCTCGACCAGCACATTCGCCATTTTTCCGGCGCGGGCAATCAGTTCCGCATAGCTGATCCGCTGTCCGTCGATCGTCTCGATCGCGAGCCGGGCTGGATCGTCGAGGCCCTCGAACAGGCGGGAGAACAGGTTGGCGTTCATGATGGTCTTCTGGGGTGCGTTCATGCATCATTCCGGGGCGGCCAAGTCCAATTGAAGTCCGATCGGCCGCCTATCTTTCAGATAGCAAAAACGCCTCACAAAGCAACGGAGACAGTTTGCATGTCAAATAATGGGAAACGCGTGGCCTGGGTGACCGGCGGCGGCAGCGGCATCGGCGAGGCCGGGGCTGAAGCGCTCGCCGCCGATGGCTGGACGGTGGTGGTTTCGGGGCGCCGGAAGGACGCGCTGGACACGGTGGTGGCCAAGATCACCAAAAGCGGCGGCAAGGCCGAGGCGATGGCGCTCGATGTCAGCATCGCCGCCGACGTCGGCAAGGTTGCCGAGGAAATTCTCAGGCGCCATGGCCGCATCGATCTGTTGGTTAACAGCGCCGGAATCAATGTGCCGAAGCGTAGCTGGGCCGACATGGAGCTCGATGGCTGGAACAAGCTCGTCGAAATCAACCTCAATGGCGTGTTGTATTGCATGCGCGCGGTGCTGCCGGCGATGCGCAAGCAAAAGGACGGCTGCATCATCAATGTCGCATCCTGGGCCGGCCGCCATGTCTCGAAAATGCCGGGCCCGGCCTACACCACCACAAAGCATGCGGTGCTGGCACTGACCCATTCCTTCAACATGGACGAATGCGTCAACGGGTTGCGCGCGTGCTGCCTGTCGCCGGGCGAGGTGGCGACGCCGATCCTGAAACTGCGGCCGGTGGTGCCGAGCGAGGAGGAACAGGCGCGGATGCTGCAGCCGGAAGATTGCGGCCGTACCATCGCCTTCGTCGCCAGCATGCCGCCGCGGGTCTGCATCAACGAGATCCTGATCAGCCCGACCTGGAACCGGGGATTCATCCAGACGCCGCATAACCGGGATTAGCGAGAACGCCCCGGCCTTAGCCCCGTCATTGCTGTGCATGTTCACTAATTCGCTGATTGAATCTTCCCATTGGAGGATTCGATGCGCGACAACAGTTACGACCGGACGATTGAACGGAATTATCTGCAGAAATGGCGATTTCTGATCCC